>Ga0302324_100000080_pt1 | contig 228614 bp, 179 predicted proteins | sample Palsa_T0_1_FD_201949 | JGI IMG/M metagenome (GOLD analysis project Ga0302324, IMG submission 201949) | Peat permafrost microbial communities from Stordalen Mire near Abisko, Sweden - Palsa_T0_1 | ecosystem: Environmental > Terrestrial > Soil > Palsa > Peat permafrost | place: Sweden: Abisko...
CGGCGAGCGCTCGGCTCAATAACGCCTTGCGACGCCTCGGCTCCGGCTGGGGCCTCTTCATCGAAGCGCAGCGCTTCCCCTCGAGCGCGTATCCGGATGCGAGCTGGGCGCATCCGGCGGCCGCCGTCGTGGATCTGGAGCGCAGACGCTCGTTCGAGCAGGCCGGCGCTCATTACGAATCGAGCTACTACCTCACCTTCACGTGGAAGCTGCCGCCCGACCGGGCCGAGCGCGCGGCCGCACTTTTCTACGAAGACGTGGGAGAAAAGCGCCCACGCAAGGACGAAAAGAGCGCGCTCGACCGCGAGCTCGCCGGTTTCCAAAAGAGCGTCGCCGAGGTCGCCGACATCCTTCGGGGCGTCTTTCCCGAGGTGGGTCTTCTCAATGACGAGCAGACCCTCTCGTACTTGCACAGCACGATCTCGACGCACCGCCACCCGGTACGGGCCCCCGAGACGCCGATGTACCTCGACGCGCTCTTGCCGGACATGGCGCTGTCGCCCGGCGAATTGCCGATGCTCGGGGATCACTTTCTCTGCACCTGCACGGTGTCCGGGTTCCCTGGCTCCACGCTGCCAGGGCTTCTCGATGCGCTCAATCACCTGAGCACCGAGTACCGCTGGGTGACGCGGTACCTGTGCCTCGACAAGACCGAGGCCAAAGCGCTGCTCGAGAAATACCGAAAGCAGTGGTGGGCCAAGCGCAAAGGCCTCTGGACAATGATCAAGGAGGAGGCGTCCAAGCAAGAAGCCGCGCTCGTCGACAACGCCGCTGCGAGCAAAGCCGCGGACGCCGACGCCGCACTCCAAGAGCTGGGAGACGATCTCGTCAGCTACGGATACATGACGACCACGGTCACGGTCTGGGATCGGGACCTCGAAGCGGCGCGTCGCAAAAGCCAGCGCGTCAAAGAAGTCATCCAATCGCGCGGCTTTGTCGTGCGCGACGAGACGCTCAACTCCACGCACGCCTGGCTCGGCAGCCTTCCCGGCCACGTTTACGCCAACGTGCGGCGGCCCATCGTCCACTCGATGAACGTCACGCACTTGATGCCGCTGAGCAGCGTCTGGGCGGGCGATGCGACCAATCCGCATTTGCAAAGCGTCTGCGGCGTCGGAACGCCCCACCTCTATTGCAGTACCACCGGCTGCACGCCCTTTCGCTTGCATCTCGCCGTCGGGGACGTCGGCCACACGCTCATCATCGGACCGACCGGCAGCGGCAAGTCCACGCTCCTCGGCATGCTGGCGCTGGGCTGGCTCAAATACCCCGGGGCGCAGGTCATCGTCTTCGACAAGGACCGAAGCGCTCGCGCCGCGACGCTCGCCGTCGGAGGCCTTTGCTACGAGCCGGGTCATGAGACGGCGCCCGTGGCCTTTCAGCCGCTTGCCGATATCGACAAGCCGGGAGAGCGGATTTGGGCCGCGCAGTTCATCGCGACGCTGCTCGCCGCCCAAGGCGTCGTCGTCGATCACCGCACGCAAAGCGCCATCGACGAGACGCTCTCGAGCCTCGCGAGCGCACCACGAACGGAGCGGACGCTGACCCTCTTCGCGACGCAGATCGGTTCGCGGCAAAGAACGCTGCGCGACGCACTTCGGCCGTACACGCTCGAGGGAAACTACGGGCAGATTTTCGACGCGGACCAAGACGACGTTCGTGCCGACGGCTTCTGGACGATGATCGAGATGGGGCACTTGATGGCGATGGGGCCCGCCGTGGTGCTCCCCGCGCTCGAGTACCTCTTTCATAGGGTCGAGCAGCGTTTCGACGGCCGCCCGACGTTGCTCATCCTTGACGAAGCGTGGCTTTTTCTCAGTCACGCGGTCTTCGCCACACGCCTGCAAGGTTGGCTCAAGACGCTGCGCAAAAAAAACGTCTACGTCGTTTTCGCGACCCAAGAAGTGGCGGATGCCACGAGCAAGCCCGAGCTTCTTTCGACGATCCTGTCGGCCTGCCACACGAAGATCTTCCTTCCGGACGAGGAGGCCCGGGCGCCCGCGATGATGCAGGCCTACCAGGCCATTGGCCTGACCACCGCCGAGATCGACATCTTGGCCAAGGCCCAGAAAAAGCGCGACTACTACTACCGCTCGGTCAAAGGCCGGCGGCTTTTCGAGCTTGGCTTGGGGCCGGCGGCCCTCGCCTTCGTCGGCGCCTCGAGCGAAAAGGACCAGCACTTCTTCGACGAAATCCTCCGCGCGAAGCAGCCCGCCGAGTACGCCCGCGCGATGCTCGATCGCCGGGGCGTCGGCTGGGCCGCAGCCGAGATGGATCGGACCTTGCCCAAAGTGGTGACCGAGCCACCGCCAGATCCCCTCACGACCGACGCGGAGACCATCCGCATCTCGCTCTCCGACTTGCAGCACCTCGTCGCCGAGACCGACGACAGCGACGCCGTCACAATCCCTGTACCGCGTGCCGTGCCTCCGCCTCTGCCGCGGCCAGCACTTCGATTGCGAAAGAAGGTGGCGCCATGAGAGCCCTGCACCGGCGGCGCCTTCTGTCTGGGGGGATCGGATGCGGCGCACTCGCCGTGCTTGGAACCCTCGCTCCGCCTGTCCAAGCGGACCTCTTTGGCGGTGACGTCGCGGTTCTGACCGCCATTCTCACGCAAGCCATTTCCACGGCGAGCAGCCTGATCAACATGGTGAGCCAGATCGCCAACGAGATTCGGATGATGACGACGATGCTGCATCAGGTGGCGTCGGGCTCATTTCCCGCCCTTGTCGCCTTCGTCCAAAACGCGCAATCGACCTACAACGCGCTCACCACAGGCGTGCAGGCGATGACCTATCGCATGGCGCGCATCGACGCCGAGTATCAAAAGCTCTTTCCGTCGGGCGCGCCCCCTCAAGGCACATCGGTCGCGCAGCACAGAACGCAATACATGGCCTGGAACGAAGAGGTCGTCGGGGCCGCGCAAATCGCCGCCCGCCAGCAGACCACCCTTTCCACGCTCGATACCGAAGCGTCCCAGACCCAGCAGGTGCTCCAGCAGTCCAAGTCGGCAACCGGCGAGGTCGAAGTGCTTCAGCTCATCACGCAGATGATCGGCATCACCAATTCGGAGCTCACACTGCTCAACCAAACGTTCGCGACGACCAGTCGCGTGCTCATCGATATGGCGGCGAGCACCGCCTCCGAGCGGCAGCTGTCGCTCGGCAAGGGCGACGACGTGCGCAGTGGATACACCGACAAGGGCGCGGCCGTCACGGTGCCGCATTCACTCCCATGAGCGCCGCCATGCAGTTCAACACGCTGACGCTCACGCTCCAGAACTTCATCACGGCCCTTTCGGGCGCGTACGGACGCCTTGCGAGCGACGCGAACAGTTTGCTCAGCATCCTCGTCGGCATCGAGGTCGTGCTGCTCGGCCTCTGGTCCGCTCTCGGCGGCGGCGACAACGTCGTCGGCGTTTTCAAGCGCATCCTGCACATCGGCGCGTGGGTCTGGATCGTCAAGAGCTATCCGACGCTTTCCAAGGCGCTCGTGGACTCGCTCATACAAGCGGGCCTGAAGGCCGGTGGGGGTACCAGCGACGTGAGCCTGCTCATGGATCCGTCACGCCTCGCTGGCTACGGCCTCGATGCCACCGCGCCGCTCACCCAAAAGCTCGCGGACCTCGGGATGACCGATCTACCCGACCTTATCGTGTTTGGGTTCGGGTACCTCGCCATCCTCGCGTGCTTTTTCATCATGGCCATCAACGTCTTCTTGGCCGTGCTCGAGTACTACGTGTTCGCGGCGCTCGCGGGGATCTTCCTTCCCTTTGGGCTCTTCGAGCCCACCAAGTTTCTCGCGGAAAAGGCCATCGGCGCCGTCGTCTCGGCCGGCGTGAAACTCATGGTCTTGGCCTTGGTGACCTCGGTCATCGACCCCGTGCTTTCGGCGATTCACTTCCAAGGTCCGCAGATCACCTTCAATGAGCTCTGGTCGGTCTTTTTGACCGTCTGCGCGCTCATGTTCCTGTGCTGGAAAGCGCCCAGCTTGGCGTCCAGCCTTTTGGGTGGGTCTCCCCACCTGGGCGTCGACCACCTGATCCAAGCTGCCTCCGCGCCCATCGCCGCCGGACTTGCGGCGGGCGCTGTCGCGAGCCGCGCCGCCGCCGGCGTGTCGGCGACGCGCGCCGCGGCTTCGGTGCCGCAGGGTAGTCCCGCCGCACCGTTCTCGGTCTCCGCAGGGCCTATGTCTTCCGCGGGAGGGGGAGGCAGCGGTTCCACCGGTGCGCCCGCCTCACTGGAGGCGCCCGTGCAGCCCGCCGCCAACGCCGCCGCGGGAGCCGATGCGTCTCTTGTCATGAGCTCAGTCGGCAAGCCCGCACAGATCCGGAGTGAAACATGACCACCAAGTGGAGTCCTGACGGGCCGCTCGATACGCCGTATTTGCGCGCGCGACAGGAGTGGGACTCGCGGATGGGCAGCGCCGTCGTGCAAGCGAAGAACTGGCGCCTGGCCACGTTCGCGTCACTCGCATCCGTCTTTGTGGCCACCGGCGGCATGATCTACCTCGGCAGCCTCCCCAAGGCGGTGCCGCACATCATCGAAGTCGATCGGCTGGGAGCGGCGACGTATCACGGGCCGGTCGGCCAGAGCGACTACGTCCCGACCGAAGCGGTCATTACGTACCACTTGCGGCGGTTCATCGAGGACACCCGCGAGATCTCGTCCGATCTCGCGGTGCTCAAGAAAAACTGGCTCGACGCCTACCTTCTGCTCACGCCGCGCGGGGGCAACATGCTCTCGGCGTTCGTGCAGAAGCCGGAAAACGATCCCTTCCGGCGCGCGCAGGACGAGCGGGTGACGATCGAGATTCTGTCGGTCGTGCGCGCGGCTGGAGACACCTGGCAGCTCGATTGGCGCGAATCGTCCTGGGACAAGGGCGGTAGCCCCCTGGGCGAGCCGGTCATCTGGCGCGCGATGCTGCGCACCGTAGTTGCGACTCCCAAGACCGCCGAGGCCATGCAGAAGAATCCCATCGGCCTCTACATCGACGAACTGCACTGGGACAAGGTCGGAGGCTAGCCATGATTCAAAGGTCGCAACCGCTCTCGCTTCTTTTTCTCGTTGCCGGCGCCTGCGCTCCGGCCCCCAAGCCCGCGCTCTATGTGCAGGCGCAGGCCACGCCAGAACCGACAGCGCCCGCCGTCGCCAGGCCAGTCGAACCCACTGCGGTGGTCGCGCCATCCACACAGCTCAGGGCCATGCCGCCCCGCAACGCGGCGGGTAGCTCCGGCAGGCCCAAGCCCTCCTCGCGCCAAGCCGCGGCCGACGCCAACCTCAAGGCCTCTCAAGCGCCCGACGGAAGTGATTATTTCAACGCCATCGTCCAGTACGCTTACGAGCCCGGCACGCTTTACCAAGTGTATGCCGAGCCGATGCGCATCACAGACATCGCGCTCCAACCGGGAGAAAAGATCCTCGGACAGCCGGCATCGGGCGACGTCGTGCGCTGGCTTCTGGCTCTCGGCAAGTCGATGGACCACGGCGTCGAGCAGTGGCACGTCTATCTCAAGCCGACGCGGCCCGAGCTCGAGACGAATCTCGCCATCAATACCGATCGTCGAAGTTATCTCCTCGAGCTTCACAGCTTCGCCGATACGTACATGGCCGCCATCGTGTGGCACTACCCCGAAGACGAGCTTGCGCGGCTGCAAGAGCAAGCCTCGGAGCTTGCGGGGCAGGAGAAGAGCGCGGCGCCAGTCGCCAACATCGACAGCCTCAACTTCGGCTATACGATTGAGGTCATCAAGGGCGAGCCGGCCTGGACACCGCTCCAAGCGTTCGACGATGGGCGGAGGACGTTCATTCGATTCCCCGCGGCGATGGTGCTCCGGGAAGCGCCCGCGCTCTTCGTGCTTCGCGATTCGCAAACGCAGCTCGTCAACTACCGCATCAAGGGCGACACGTACGTCATCGATCGCCTGATCGACGCCGCGGAGCTTCGCGTCGGGCAGAAGGATCAGGAGATCGTTCGGATCGCACGCGGCCAGGTCGAAGCGCGGACCGCCTCCTTCGGGAAAGGCCGATGAACGAGCCGGCTCAAGAGGCCGCGCAGGCCGATCTCGACCTGCACGCGCCCAAGCTCTCGCCCGACGACCCACGCCTGCGTCTCGCACGCCCTGGCGCGCGCACCCTTCGCACAGGGCCTATCGCCGTGCTCATGGTGTGCCTTTCGGCGGCGGTCATGCTGGCCGTGGCACTCGCCTTTCAGACGCCCCAGAACAAGAGCAAAACGGCGACCGAGCCAAGCGCCGCGCCCGCGCCTCCAACCATCCCCGATACGATCCGAAACGCCGAGGAAAAGCACTCGGAACGATCCGCCTTCAAGGAAGCGGCAAAGCCTGAGCGCATCGCACGCGCCACGACGGCAGACGATGGATCGTGGCGCGCGCAGCGCGAGCTTGACCAAAAGGCGCGTGGCTCGTCGATCTTTTTCGAAGCGGCCGGTGGCGGTAGCGATCGGGAGCCTCCCGAACTGTCGTCCCGCGCCGAGGCCGCGGCCTCGGAAGCGCCCGCGCAAAGCGGAGCCGCATCGCTTTCCGCGCTCGACCCCAACTTGCAGGATCGCAAGAACGCCTTTCTCGATGGAAAGGGCGCCGGCAAGGATGACTACCTGCAGGTCTCCATCCAGCATCCAAAGAGCCCGTACGAGATCCAGGCCGGAACCATCCTTCCGGCCGTGCTCATCACAGCCATCAACAGCGACTTGCCGGGCCCGGTCGTCGCGCAGGTCAGAGAGCAGGTCTACGACTCGGTCTCCGGCCAATATCTCCTGGTCCCGCAGGGCAGTCGCTTGCTTGCCAAGTACGACTCCATGGTGGCCTGGGGCCAGGAGCGCGTCCTTGTCTGCTGGAACCGGCTGATCTTGCCCAACGGCGACTCCATCGAGCTCGGATGCATGCCGGCGGCAGATCTCGAGGGCGCCGCGGGCCTATCGGACGGGGTCGACGAGCATTGGTGGCGCATTCTGAAAGGCGCGACGGTGGCGACCCTTCTGTCGACGGGCAGCGCTTTCGCGGCGGGAAGTACCACCAGCTACAACCCGACGGTGGGCCAGGTCATGGCTCGCAATGCGTCGGGAGAGATTGGCGATGTCGGCCAGCAGCTGACGCGCAGCGACCTCATGATTCAGCCGACGCTCACCGTCCGGCCCGGCTTTTCGGTCAACGTCATCGTCACCAAAGACATCGTCCTCTCGCCCTATCCGGACCCGCCCGCGGCTCTGGGGATGACGCCATGACGAGCGTCGCGATCACCGCCTCACGCCAGCCTCGCCTCGTGATGGCGCGCGCTCTCGCGCTCTGCCTCGCGGCAGCCGCGCTTCTCTCGGCTCTCGCCTGCAGAGTCGCGTCGCACCTTCTTTGGAACTGGACGCCGAGCCTTCCGCTGGGCATCTACTGGCTCTCGCCAGGACGCCCTGTCGCCGTCGGCACCCTCGTGGCGTTCCCCGTACCGCCCGGCGTGCAAGACCTCGTGCGCGAGCGAAAGTACCTGCCGCGGCGCGCGCTTCTTATTAAACCCGTAGTCGCGCTTTCGAACGACCGAGTGTGCACCGACGGCGGGACGCTCGTGGTCAATGGCTCCGTGCTCGGCGCGGTCCCCACCGAGGACAGCGCCCAAAGGCCCCTGCCCCATGCGGCCGGCTGCGGACTGTTGCCCGAGGGCCAGGTGTTTCTCGCCTCCCGATACCCGAAGAGCTTTGACTCACGGACCTTTGGACCGGTCTCTCTCACCCAGATTCGAGGAACGGTGACGCCCCTATGGACCTACTGACGACGATCCTCGCCTGCAGCCTGTATGCGTCCGACGACGCCCTCGTGCGCGCCATCGCCGAAGGCCCTTCGGGCAAAAATCCCTACCTCGTTATTGACGCAGCGGTCGACCCGACGCAGGTCGATCCGCCGCCCGCGCCGAAGACCGAGACCGAGGCCATTGCGCGAGCGCGCGACCTCTTGGCCAAAGGCGGCAGGCCCTTGCTGGGCCTCTTGGAATTGCCTCCGGCGTGGCTTGACGTTTTCGGACGCGATCTCCCGAGCGCATTCGACCCCTGCACCAACATCGCCGTGGGAACGGCCATGCTCTCGGAGTTCGATTTCGAATGCGGCGGCCATGCCTCAAGTGGGCAAGGGCGCTCCTCCGCGCTCGAGCGCACCAACCGCCGCGCGTGTGTCCTTCGCAAGTACGAAGCGGCGACGGGCTTGGTCGACTTCGAAGGCGCGACGTTGCTCGAGCTGTCGTTTCAGCGGCCCATGAAGGCTGAAATCGAAGCGGCACCCATCTTCGCGCCGGAAAGCGCGCGGAGCTGGGGCCCCGATCAGCTTCTTGTGCACATGCCCATTGCGATCGTTCCCCCGTCGCCCGCCCAGGCGTCGGTCCCTTAGCCGCACCACACCGCCTTCTTTTCCACTGCCACTTTGCCGTCGGCGCAGCCCACGCGCCGCGAAGGACTCCTCCATGCGCCTTTTCATCGCCGAAAAGCCAAGCCTCGCGCGCGCCATTGCCGACGTCTTGCCTGCGCCCCAGCGCCGGTCGCGCACGCACATCGAGTGCGGCTCTCGCGATGTCGTCGCCTGGTGCGCGGGCCACATTCTGCAGCCGGCACCGCCCGAAGCCTACGGCGATCGCTATAAGACGTGGCGCCTCGACACACTCCCGATCGCTCCAGCCGACTGGAAGCTCCAAGTCTCCACCCCCGAGCTTTACCGAGCCATTGAGCGCCTACTCCAGAGCGCCGAACGGGTCGTGCATGCGGGCGATCCCGACCGGGAGGGACAGCTGCTCGTCGATGAGGTGCTCGCCCATGCCCGATACCGAGGCCCGGTCGAGCGCCTTCTGATCCGGGATCTCAGCCCCGAGGCGGTCCGCAAGGCCCTCGGCGCCCTCGAACCGAATGAAAAGTACCGGCCCCTGTCCGACTCGGCACTCGCGAGGCAACGCGCCGACTGGCTCTACGGCATGAACATGACGCGCCTCTACACCCTTCTCGGCCGAGCGGCCGGCTACCCCGGCGTGCTGTCGGTGGGACGCGTCCAGACGCCGGTTCTCGGGCTCATCGTCGGGCGCGATCGCGCCATCGCGGAGTTTCGGCCCCGCGCCTACCACGTCGTCACAGCGGAGATTCAGGCGGCAGGAGAGGAGAGGTTCCGGGCGACCTGGGTCCCACCTCCTGAGGCCCCGCTCGACGATGAAGGGCGTCTGCTCGACCCCGAAGTGGGAGCGGCCGCTTGCGCGCGTGTCCTAGGGCAAAAGGGACGCGTCGTCTCGTACACCCGAGACAAGAGGACCCAAGCGCCGCCCCTGCCCTACGCGCTCGCCGACCTGCAAGTGGACGCGGGCAAGCGCCTTTCCATGAGCGCCAAGGCCGTGCTCGACGTGTGTCAAAGCCTTTACGAGACCCATCGACTCATTACGTATCCGCGCTCGGATTGCAGCTACCTGCCCGAGGGTCATCACGGGCAAGCACGCGAGCTCCTGGTCGCGATCGAAAGGCGCGCGCCTTCGCTCGGCCCTGCGATCTCCAAAGCGAGCCTCAAGCTTCTCTCCAAGGCGTGGAGCGACAAGAAAGTTACCGCCCACCACGCCATCATCCCGACGCCCAGCGAGGCGCCCGCCTCGATGAACGAGGCCGAGCGTGCGGTTTATACGCTCATTGCATCGCGTTATCTCGCGCAGTTCTATCCGCCGCACGACTTCTTGCAGACCCGGATCAATCTTGAGGTTGCTGGCGAGCGCTTCGTCGCAACCGGCCGCCGAACGCTCTCGGCCGGTTGGACGGTCCTCTCGGCCGAGCGCGAGCCTGCGCCGGATACCCATGACTCGAAGGCCGAGGCGGACGTCGAGCCCGCGAACGCTACCCCGCTACTGCCTTTGTCCGCGGGCGGCCACGTCACCGTGACGGCGGCCTCGCTCTTGAACAAGCAGACGTGCCCTCCGAAGCCCTTCACGGACGGCTCGCTCATCGCCGCGATGTGCGCCATCGCCAAATACGTCACCGATCCAGGCGCCAAGAAGATCCTGACCGAGGCCGACGGCATCGGCACGCCCGCGACGCGGGCGGCCATCATTGAGACGCTGTTCGAGCGGGGCTACGTCGAGCGCAAGAGCAAGGCCATCGTCTCGACGTCGACCGGACGAGATCTCATCGCAAGCCTTCCCAAGGTCGCGACCACGCCAGACCTGACCGCCGTCTGGGAAGCGGCTCTTCGCGCCATCCACGACGGCCGCCATTCCCTCGATGCGTTCTTGGCTCGAATCACCGTGCAGCTCGGGACGCTCGTCGACCAGGGCCGCGCGCTCGGGCGCATTGCCGTCACCGCCGCGGCGACTAGCGCCCCGGCCCCGAGCAGCGCCCAAAAACCTCCGACGCGGCGCTCAGCGCTCGCTGCGCGAAGGAAAAATCCTCGCACGCGAGGGCGCCCATGAACGGCGCAGCTTCCTCGATGCCGAAACGCGGGCGGCAGCGCTCGCCTTTTTCGCTCATTCGAGTGTCGATTTTCGGCAAGTCCCCCGCGCCTGCAGCCGAGAGACCGATCAGGAAGTCGCGTTTTCGGCGGAGCCGCCATGCCGGCGGGAAGCCGTCCTCCAGACCAGAAAGGATTTTGGCAGCCCCCATGATTCAATCAGACAAGCCACGACCGACGCGATGTGTTCGCGGATTTTCGGACCGTCACCGAGGGCCTCGGCGAGCTTTCCGCCGACTCGCGCATTCTTGCGCTCGAGCTTGAGCTCTTCGAAGGGAGAGTCGTTGCCTTCTGTTTCGCATTGCAGGGTTCAGATAGGTCGGGGCGGCGCCCTCTGTTGTCGCGGCGCGTGCAACCCCCGTGGCGAGATCGCGATCGTGCAGCCAGACGCAATGCGGGTCGCGCGCGTTGCCGATGACTTCGGGTCCAATCGGATGAGCTTTGCCTGGACAGCCCCCGTTCTGCGTGGTCCGCTTCGCCCACCGTGCCCAAGCGCGTCAGTCAGCCACTGGCCATCCAACTTTTCCGAGCGTTTCGCAAACGAGATGTGGACGGGCTGAACGAAGGTCTCAAACGGCTCGCCGACGAGCTCGCCGACGAGCCAGGGTGCTTGGACGCAACCCCGTCCATTCGAAAGCTAGTAGAGAAGGTCAAAAGACTGGCGGAGGATCAGGTCGAATCCAAGGAAGGATTGGCCGCTTCGTCGTACGCCGTAGGGCCTATTGCGGCGGGTGGCGCTGTCGCTATCGCGGGTATACTTATTGCGGTGGCTCCGGCAGCAATGTTTGCGGCGGCGATTGGCACGGTGGTCGCGGGTGTCTTCGGAGGCAGCGGCGTCGTATACTTGGGTGTCCGCCTTTCGGGCGGCAGAAAGCAGTGGGAAAATGTGGCCCGGCGAGCTGACCAGATCCTTGCGCCAACGCCAAAAGGGCGATTGCCAGGGGCCTCGCCCGGTCCGCGTATTTCGGCGCCGAAGCCCAATGAAGACGAACCCCACGAGCCAGAAGAACAGAGGAGGCGCCGATGAGTCTTAGCAGCGCTGAGTCACGCCCTCCCGTTCTGCTCCTTGGTGGCGAGATCGCGCTTGCGGCGTTCTTCCTAATACTCGGTCTTTGCCTCCCGCTGGTCGCGACAGTTCGCCCCCCTCCTTCCGATTTCCTCTGGGCACGAGTCATCAGCCTTGCGACCGGAGCAGCCATACTGTTTGTCTTTGCCGTAACCGCTGGGCGCCTCAGCCGCGCTACCCGCAAAGAGGCGGAGCATTCTCGAGACGTCGCCATGCTGGGTGTCGAGCTTGCACACGATTTCGAGTGGGCGCGCCTGCAGGCTCTTGGCGAGGAAGAATCTGGCTTGAGTCTTCGCGAACCAGATCGCTCGGCCAGTATGACGCTCGCATCCCTGTTGGACCGAGTGGCCGACCAGCAGAGGCGGATTGCCCAGGCGCAGCTGGTCATCCCGCTTTGGGAGCGCATGTCTCGGCTCCGGAACATCGACCGCTCAAACCCAATCGCCCGTGACGTATCCGAGGCGCTGAGCACAATGGAGCTCATCGCGATTTTCGCGGAAACCGACACGATCCATGTTGACTTGGTCGAGCGCGCCCTTGGCGAGCCCTTTATTCACCTCTACGAGCTCGTCGCATCCCTTCCCGCTGGACGCGACCTTCTGGAGGACCGGCCGACGCGTAACTTCTACAGAAGGCTCAAGGTCGAGTTGCAGCGAAAGGCGTCCGCTCCCTTTGCGACGGAGCGGCCGGTTCGCACCTCCAATACGTAGGGGTACGTAGAGCCCCCGAATTGCCGTATGGCTGCTCGCCGAGATGCTCACGGCGGTCAACGTGCGCTCGCTACTCGATGCAATGCCGTCGTTCATCAGCAGCTCCAGGATGTAGTCACGCACCTGGGCGGCATGACGTCTTGGGCACCTACGTCGAGCGCAGGAGAAGGGCCATCGTCTCGACGCCAACGGGACGAGACCTTGTCACAAGTCTCCCCGACGTCGCGACGACGCCAGACCTGACCGCCGCCGTCCGGGAGGCCACCCTTCGCGCCATCCACGAGGGGCGGCATTCCCTCGATGCGTTCTTGGCTCGAGTCAACGTGCAGCTTGGGACGCTCGTCGACCAGGGCCGTGCACTCAGCCGCATTGCGGTCAACGAGGCGAGCGTCAACGCGGCGTGAACCGACGGCGGCCCAATGCGACCAGTGTGAAGCTCAGCCCGCGGAGCCAAGAGGAGCAACGCTCGCACGCGAGGGCGCGCATGAACAGCGCGGCCACCTCGCATACCGAAACGCGGGCGGCTGCGCTCCGCATTTCGCTCATTCGACTGTCGATTTTCGGCAAGTCCCCCGCCCCTCCAACCGAGAGACCGATCAGGAAGTCGCGTTTTCAGCGGAGCCGCCACGCAGGCGGCAAGCCGTCCTCCAGACCAGAAAGGATTTTGGCACCCCATGATTCAATCAGACAACCACGACCGACGCGATGTGTTCGCGGATTTTCGGACCGTCACCGAGGGCCTCGGCGAGCTTTCCGCCGACTCGCGCATCATCGCGCTCGAGTTTGAGCTCTTTCAGGCCATGAAGCGCGCGGTGGATGCCAACGATCGATGCGGGCAGCTCGAGCGCAACCTGGACGACGCCCGCATACGGGCGGACGTCTACGCCGAGCGGGTCCGTGAGCTGTGCGTGCGAGCGGCCGGCGACCGCGCGTCGATCAAAGCCTTTTATGAAAGGGAGCTGCGCCTGCTTCAGGAAGCCTACGCGGCGGTTAAGCAGCGATGCAGGGCGCTCGATGACGTGTGCCGGTCCCTTCTTCTGACCATCGAGACGGCCGCTTGCGAAGACCTTCCCGCGGTCAAACGCGCATCGGCGTGAGCGGCAGGCCGTGAACCTTGAACCACGACCCTGGCCCGATCGCCCCGCTTCGCGCTGTCCGTCGGCCACTTCTTTCCGCGCGGCTCGTCGAAGCACGGCCACGCAACCTCTTTTCTTACCGTTTCCCATTCCTTTCTCGCTGGTGCCACTCGACTTGCCCTCGGCTCGATTCGCGCGGACCCGGCCGATCGGCGCGCCTTGGGCCATTCAGCCCCTTCGGGGTGCGGCCCTCTTGCTTTTCCGGCTTTCCCCGGAGGGGGAAGACCCTTCCGGAAATGCGAGGGCGCGCATCCGCAAGGAGCGCCTGCCGTGCCCGCTTTGGGCGAACGAGCCGAGAGCAACTCGGCTTCCCAACAAAAGGAAACAGAAAAATGGATACGAAAATGATGCAGCTCGTGGCCGTGATCGACAAGCAAGTCGGCGAAACCAAGAAGGGCTACTGGACGCGAATCGGCGTCGCCTTCGAAAACACCGACGGGTCCTGGAACCTGCGGTTCGACTACCTGCCCACGCGCGCCGACACCACCATCCAGATGCGGCCCTTCCAGCCCAAGCGCGAGGAAGCCGAAACCGAATAAGCGGAAAGCGAACGCTCGGGCGCGGGAAAAGCTCGCGCCCGAGCTCTTCGCGATGGGAGGCGCGCCATGTACGACTCTGAGCTCGACCGGTTCAAACGAGACATTCACCTCGTAGGCTTTGCGGTACAGCGATACGGGTACGTCCGCGATCGGCGTGAGAGTAGCCGCGCCTGTCACGTCCTTCGGCACCTTGGCTCGAACGACAAGATCGTCGTCCGCCAAAGCCAGGATGGTCACTGGACATACTTCTCGGTTCGAGACAGCGGCGACAACGGCACGATCATCGACTTCGTCCAAGCTCGCGGCGCCCGCTCGCTTCGCGAAGCCCGCGAAGAGCTTCGCCAATACCTCGGAACGCGCCCGCCCGCGATCGACTTCCCGCCAGCGCCACCACAACGATCCGCCGACACGCGCTCTGCGGCGGAAGCTTTCGACCGCGCCTTGCGAGCGGACAATTGCCCCTACCTCGACGAGCGCGGCATCCGACCCGAGACCCTGACGGACGCACGCTTCGCGGACACCTGGCGCATCGGGCCACGCCAGAACGTCTTCTTTGCACACCGCGACGACGACGGAGTCATTACCGGCTTCGAGATCAAGAACCGCGGCTTCACGGGCTTTGCTACCGGCGGCCGCAAGACCGCGTGGCAGAGCGTTCAGCGACCGGATGATCGTGCTCTTGTCGTCACCGAGAGCGCGATCGATGCGCTCAGCTACCACCAGCTTCATCCCGAGCGCGCCGCCGCCACGCGGTATCTGAGCACGGCGGGGCATCCCAGCCGCTCGCAAATCGAGCTTCTCGATCGGCTGTTCTCTGCGTTACCCGCTTCGAGCACGGTCGTCGCCGCGGTCGACGCGGACAGCGCGGGCGAAACGCTCGCGCGCGGCTTGCACAGCCTCACTCGCCGCCACGCCCAGCTCGGGTTCCGGCGGGATGCGCCGACGGCCGCCAAGGACTGGAACGAGGTCCTTCAGCACGTCGAGCGCGCCGCCGGCCGGTCGCTGTCCACGCCGAGAGCCTCACGGGGCTCGTTCGGACCCAACCGATGAGCCGCCCTCTCCCGGCCAACGCTGCGCGTCCTGCCCGGTCCGTCCGTGCATGTGCCGGCGTCCACGCCGCTGCACCAACCCACTGCTTTCGTCCCGGAGCGTCGCCATGAAAAATCCACCCGACCCTGAGCTTGAGCAACTCAAACGCACCGTCGACCTCACCGAATACACCAAGCGAGCGGGCTACCGGCCGAAGCCCCTCGACGTCGGCCTTGGGCTCACCCTTCTCGAGCATCCGAACGGCGACAAAATCGTCGTCGGCGAGCGCCGAAGCGGCGAATGGATCTACGCGTCGGTTCCCGACTACGAGCGAAGACTTCCAGATGAGTCGGCCGAACAAGCACGGGCCCGCCTGCGAGCTTCGATTGAACGCTCGAAGGACAAGGGCACCGTCGTGGAGTTTGTGCAGAATCGCGCCGGAAGCGACGTCTCTCTCGACCGGATTCGCGAGCACCTCCGGGATTTTCGCGCGATGGGCCGCGACTTCGATCTCGAGGCTGCGGTGGACGCGCCCGCTCTCCCCACCCGTGACCGACGGCCGACGATCCCGATCGAACCGCCGCAGCACGAGAGCCGAATGGCGCACCCTGTGGGGCCCACGGCAGGTATCAATCCGGAGCTGAACCGCCGCCGCTACGATTGGACGCCGGAGCCCAGTCTTCCGAACCAATCGGACGCGCAACAGCGGCTAGAGCGATGGCAAAAGGCTCAGGCCGCCATGGACGACCGGCGGCATGTCCAAACGAACCAAGACCGGCTGCCGCATCCGCCAGCCGTCCCTCCAACGCACAGCCCCACTCCGAAGGTCTCGCGTGAAGCCGGTCCAGGAACGCCCATCGGGACGGTAGGTAACTCCGCGCTCGGCAAGTGCCGCCTCGACTGGACACCGTCGCCGTCGGACCGGGAGGCACTCGATAGAGCGCTTCGCAACCGCTCTCCCGGTCGTGGCCGATGAAGACCGCCGTCCAATTGCGCCAGCTTTCAGGCGAGGGCCAACCCAAAAGCGACCTTATTTGTGGCGTGCCTTCGTCCGTCGTCACGGGCACCCTCGGCCCGGTCGCGCTTTTTGATGCGGACCAGATCGTTGCTTATCGAATCCGCTACCGGCGACGGACGCGCCTCTTTGTCTTTCGGACCTTGGTCGTCGACGACCGGCTCGCGGCGTCCGTGCCCGGCGTAAAGCCGCACGTGCAGCTCCTTCTCCAGGTGCACTCGTCCGGACGCGTGCGGCTTGTTCGAGAGCTGTTCGCGTATCTCGCTCGGACGCATCGCAAGCCCGCGGCCATGTCGGACGACTTTTACCTTCGCGTGGGGGCTGTCCTCGGAGGACGCCTGCCAGGTCACAAGGTCCTCCCGTCGCTCGTATTTGCAACGAACCTCGACCGCCCTATGCAGGGTGCGGCCCTAAATCCCGCGCCATGAGCCCCGCGGCTCTTCAGGCACTCGCCGACGCCGCCGAGGCCCTAGCGAGGCTAGCCCGTGAGGCGGCCTCCGACCCGGACAACAAACATCAGAACGACGCTTTGGTTCCGCTCGCCGAGGCCGCACGGATCGCGGCGACGTCGGTCCGCGTGGTCCGCGACGCGATCCGCAACCGGCAGCTCGTCGCCTACGGCCGCATGCGGGACCGGGCTGTGCGCCGCACAGATCTCGACACGTGGATCGCCAGTCGAGAGGTGAAGCCTAGCCACGGGCTCGACGATGCGGACATCGAAAGGCGTATTGCGCGCCTCGCGCGCACAAGGCCGCGTCCAGCCCCGATACCTGATCGGAGTGGAGTTGCGAATCAGTCCGGAATCGCTGCAGCGACCGTCAGTCGGCTCACGCGGCGCGCAGGCCAATGACGTCGCCATGCCGGGTCGCCGCCGCGGACATAACGACGCGCACGCCAAGCGTTGGGAGGAGATCGGAGTCAACCACGCGGGCGGGCGTTGTCGGGCATGCGGAGCTAAGAAGTGGACATGAACCAATGAGCAGTCAATGACGGACAGGAAGGAGACGGCTTGACGGTACCAGTATCTATGGACATACTTTAGGTATGTTTTCATATACTGGTGAGGCGGAAATGGTTGAATTAGGAGGGCGAAAGCCTGGAGATCCGATTTCGGGTCCCGTGGTGCGCGAGTTCCGGGAGCGCGGTGGGCTCACGCAGGACGAGCTCGCGCAAAGGCTTGGCGTACGCGGCGGTAAGGCCGTGATCAGCGGCTGGGAAACCGGCCGGACGGCCTGCGAGGGCCCCGCCGCAGAGTTTCTCCTGCATCTGCTCGGTGGCGGCGATGCGTCGCTCGCGATGGCTACGCTGAACGCGGACCTCGAAGCGGTCTGGAACCGTGCGTCGGATCGAATCACCTCTTGGCGACAAGTTCTCGTCGTTCCGCGGGCTCCGGTCACGGTTGCGCCCACGACCTTCGTGAAGCTTTTCCCAGGCGCTGCCCTACCGGAGCGTCGACACGGCTTTCCGTTCACCGGCGTGGACCTTCACGGAAACGTTGTAGGGCTCACGCAGTCAGGCTGGCTTGGCAGCATTCCAGCCGACGGACAGCCCTCCTATGTTTGGATGCTGAAACGCGACGGTCGATTCGGCTATCGCGAATTTCTCTCAGAGGACAGCCGGCGATCTTCGATGGGCAGCGGCGAGATTGACGTCGGGACGCAGCTTCGCCTGGCGCTTGAGACAACACATTTCCTTCGACGCCTGGCGCCAATGATCGGGCTCGGCGCCGACCTTCGAATCAACTTGCAACTTGACCTAGAGGGGGTGCGCGCCCGCCCACTCATCGACGCCCACGACGACCCCGGACAGTGGCGCTTTTTTAATAGATGGTCGGAGGACCACGCGAATGCGACGATCGAAACGAGTGTAGGGGAAATCGACAGTTCTCCGGTCGATGTTGGGCTGAGACTCGTTTCGGAGATGGCCGCTCAGATCGGGTCGAACTTCACCGATCACGAATCCCTCAAGAGGGTTCTCGTAAACGGGAAACTCGCGGGTTCGCTGCTCTCTTTCATCGACTACGCAAAGCTTTGACAAACCGAAACCCCGCGCCATGTAGCGGGTCCGTGCGTTGAGCGCACGCTGATGAGGCCACATGACGAATGACACGAAGGTTACGGACCTCCACGGGTTACTGGAGAGCGGCGACGAGGCAATTCCTTTGGCCGACTTGGCCTCACTTCTTGGCTGCTCAAAGAACGAGCTGCGCAAGCTTCTGCGAGGGCCGCTCCGCTCGTCCGTGCGCTGGGCGCGTCGGGAGCCTGAGCCCGCGGTGTACTCGGTTGCGGACGGTCGTACAGCCTTCGAGCCACATCGAGCCGAGATAGAGGCGCGGCGACGACATGTAATCGAGCTCGAAGCAGCGGGCCGCGCTGCTAGAGCCGCAAGGATTGCTGCCGCCGATGCTGCGAACGTGACGCTCCGGGCGAGTCAGAAGCCCGCGAAGCCGCGACCCGAGAAAGTAGACCAAAAGAATCCCCCTCGGATGCCGAAGTTCCGCACCCCCGAGGTCATCGTCATGACGCGTCGGCCATCGGTGAGGCCGTAATCCATGCCTCGCCCGCGCACGGGCTACGTCGAGCCGTTCAAGCGCGCTGATGGCCGCACGTACTACCGCGCGCGCATCCGCCTTGCTGACGGCTCGCGCGAGCGCGTGGACGTGCCTGGGAAGTACAGCACGCCGGCAGGGGGCAAGACGGCAGACGAGCGCGCCGAACTCTACGCCCTTGCCGCACAAGAGCGCGAAGACGAGACGGGCGACCTACTAGCAAAGAAGAAAGCGCGCGAAGCGGAGAAGGCAAAGCAGAGCGACCCGCGTAACGGCGAGACGGTGAAGCTTTGGTCGGATCGATGGATCGCCGCTCGTCGCGTTCGCGGCCTTCGCTCTGTCGCCACCGACGAGGCTCGATTGTCGACGCACATCCTGCCGCGGATCGGGGTGATGCCTATTGCGAAGGTGACCCGCGCCAACTTGGAGCAACTCGTCGAACACCTCGACGGGAAGGTGCGAGCCCCGATCAAACCCATTTCTTGGCGAACCGCTTCCCATATTTGGGGGCTCGTCTCCAAGATGTTCGCGGACGCGTGCGGGGCCAAGCAGCGAGACTTGCGGGTACGCGACGACAACCCCGCTATAAGCGTTCACGGACCCGATCGCGGAGTTCACAAGGCAAAGGTGTATCTCTGGCCCTCAGAGTTTCTCTCGCTCGTCTCGTGTGCGGACGTGCCTCTCGTTTGGCGACGCGCGTTCGCGATTACGACCTATCTCTACGCGCGGGCCGGCGAGGTCAACGCCCTCTCGTGGGAGGACGTCGACCTTGACCGCCGCGTCGTCCACATCCACCGAAGCGCAGACCGCGACACGGGCGCGCTGAATCCCACGAAGACGAGTGTCGCCCGGCGAGTGCCGATCGAACCTGCCCTCATCCCCTTGCTCGAAGCGATGCGAGAGCAGGCCAATGAGAAGGGCCGCCTGCTCGCCATTGATGAGACCGACCGCAAGCTCTCGCGCCAGTTGCAGCGCTGCCTACAGATCGCGAAGGTGAAGCGCTCCGAGCTTTTCACCACCGATGCGACGCGCAAGGCCGTGACCTTCCACGACCTGCGCGCGACCGGAATCACGTGGTGCGCCGTGCGAGGCGATGATCCCCTGAAGATCAAGCAGCGGGCGGGACACGCCGGCTTCGGCACGACCGAGGGTTACATCCGCGAAGCGGAGAACCTTCAGGACGGCTTCGGAGAGGTGTTCCCTGCCCTGCCGGAGTCGTTATTTGGCCCAACCATTGGACCAAGTGGCCCTCTACATGGCAAAAAAGTGAATGATATCAGTGGAGGCGCTGGGAATCGAACCCAGGTCCGAAAACGCTTCGCTCGCGCATCTACGTACGTAGCCGACTCTTTGCTTTGCTCGAGGTCGCGCCTGCCGGCGGGCTCTCCCTGAGCTAGTCCCCTGTTGAGTCTCGCCAGCCCGCCCGGTGACCCGGCGTTCGGCCATCCAGCTTGGTCACGCCCTTCGGAGGGTGCTGGAGGACCCTGCCGTCAGACGGCGCTCAGTGTTTTTTAGGCAGCGAGCGCGATCGCGTTATCGTTCGCAATCGGATTGTGCGCGGGTTTTTACGTGGGCCTACGCGCCACGGTACGCAGCAACGAGTTAGTCGTCCCCGTCGAAACCTATCGCCCCCTTTCGTGGGTGCTCGCCACAACATACGAGCGTGGGCCCCGCCGTCAACCCTGGCGCGACGGCGCCGCGGCTTCAAAAGTGGCCCCTTTGCGCGAGAGGCGGCACTCTGAGGCGCGCTTGGGGCCCAAGCTCACCATGGCGCGAGGAGAACGATCGACGATGACGACGCGAGCGCGACGCTCAATAGCCCTGCCCCTCTTGGGGCTCCTTGGCTGTGGCAGCAGCAGCTCGAGCCACCCGGAGTCCTTGGACGCCGCACCTATCGATGCCGCAGCTGTCGACGCGGCACCGGTCGACGCCGCTGGCACCGAGCCCTCGGTCGTGGACGCCACCATCCCCGACGCGACGCCGCCGGGCGCGACGAGCCCGGACGCCACCTTCGACTCGACCTCGGACGGCTCTTTGGCGTTCACCGTGTCGCTTGGCAGCGGGCGCGCTGTCGCGACCTTTCTTGAACGGGAAGCCCTTGGCTTTCGGTTCGGGTTCGTCGACGGCGTGATGGGCGCAGTCTCGACGGGCGACGCTGGTTACGTGTTCTTCGGCTCGGGCCGCACGGAGTTTCCGGAAGCCGGCACGTGCACTGGCGACGGTTCGACCCCCAATACTCAAGGCGCCTATCGCTTCGGCGTGTCCACCGACGCCATCACCGAGAACTTCGGATGCCGCGCGCTCATCGCCAACGGCGAGTTCGTCGCGGAGGGTGGCACGCAAGGCGCCTTTGATCGCGACTACGTGGGCGGCGGCCCGGTCCTCGTCGTGACGAGCGGCGGGCAGCGGGCCCTGGTGATGACGTACCACGCCGAGTTTCATTGGGGACCGACCTGCAACGGCGCGCCGTGCTTCTACGGGACGCTCGGCATGGCCGCCTCGGTCGACGACGGAGCCACGTTCACGAAGGTTGGCGAGATCGTGCAACCGGCCATCTCGCGCGCGGACTGGATCTCCACGCACGTGGGGACATCCTTGTCGATCGGCGCCGGGCCGTTCGCGCTCGGTGACGCAACCGGTCGCCCCGTCGACCCTGCGACGGCCGACCCGGCGAGCACCTACGTCTACGTTTTCTTCGACGACTACGACACCACCAACACGGCACCGTGTAGCAACCAACAGTGTGTGGGGGTGGCGAGGGCGCTACTGCAAGATGTTGCCGACGCGGCCTTCGGAGTCGCGACGGCCAAACCGGCGACGCAGCTTTTCTTCAAGTACCACACGGGCGGCGAGGCGAGCACCTTCACAGAGCCCGGCGCCAGCGGATCGGTCGACGACTCGGTGGCCGGCGGCAGCTACACGGCGATTCTTTCGGGCGCCTTCGAGCTCTCGGCGCTCTACGATCGAACCTTGCAAGAAGTCATTCTTGCGTACAGGACACCCAACAGTAACGACATTTTCTTTCGCACTTCGGGCGATCTGCTCGCTTGGCCCGACAGCGAGGTCCTGGACGCGAGCATTCACGAAGATGGCGGCGACCGCTACCCGAGCCTCGTCGGAGAGCTCCCCAACGCGGACATTGGCGGTGCGAGCCCATGGGTCTTCTATACGAACGGCCTGACGAGCTGGCCGACTTCGACGTTCATGAGCCGGCGCGTCAACGTCGCGGCGGGGCCGTAGCCCCCGCGTTTCTTTCGATTGCCTTAGCCGCGACGAGCGGAGCGCTTGCGAGATACCGCTAGGGCAAGGCCAAAGAGCGAGAGCAGGCCCGCGGCTGCGCCCGTGCTGCCTGAGGCGCCCATGGTGCACCCAGAGCTGCTCTTGGGGCTCGCTTCCGTGACTGCGGGAGACGTCGTGCCCCCACCGCTCGTGCCCGCAGTAGCGCTGTTGGTGCCGCTCATCGACGTGCCCGTGTCGCCGCTCGTCGAAGTGCCCGTTTCGGCGCCGACTGACCCCGAGGTGGGACCCACAGTGCTCGATCCAGAGCCGACCGTCGTCCCACCGGAAGTCGGGCCGCTTCCGCTTGTAGACGTCGTCCCGGTGCCGCTGGCCGACCCTGTCGTGGCGGCCGTACCCGAAGTGCCCGTGGTCGTTCCCGTGCTGGCACCGCTGGCTGCGCCGGTGCTGGCGCCACTGCTCGTGCCGGTGCTGGCACCGCTACCGCCGGTGCCAGCGCCGCCCGTGATTACAGCTTGAGCCAGTTTGGCGACTTCGATAGCCCCGGCGGTGCTGAAGTGGCCGTCGCCGCCCATATCGGCGGCCCCGCCCAACGCCGTGTCACTGAAGAGATCGATGACCTTCAGGTTTTTGGCCGCGGCCACCGCGACGACGGCGGGCTCGACGACCGTGGTCGCAAACGTCTGCTCCGCGGCGGACTGGTAGACGAACGCCGCCGGTGGCGGTGTCATGACGTAAACCGTTGGGGGCGGCGTCAGAGCCAGATACTCCTCGACGACCTTGAGGTAGTCCGCTTGCCAGGTCGCCTCGGTGATCCCGGCCGCATAGTCGTGCTCCGCGAATGGACCGATGATGACGATGTCTGGAGGGCCCGCCTTACTTGCAGCCGTCACGCAGTTTCCGCTCGTCACCGTATTGCCGTTGCTTCCGACGCCGTTAACGACGACATCGTTGCCGACGTTGTACGAAGCTCCGAGCATCGTGCTGAGCTGACCGGGCCAGCAGTTGGTGACCGGACCGTCGTCGGTGGAGGACGTCGTCTGCTCTCCGATGCACGCGATTGTGGTCACAGCCGCCGCGGCGCTCTTCGTGACGAGCAGCCCCACCATCGGGAGGGACGCGACGGCAACGAGTTGACCGAACCGCGCGTAGCCTGGCTTCATTCTCATCCTGCCCTCACTCGTGTAAGTCGGAATCCCAACGAGCCGCGGCCCCAGCGCCTTTGGCGGGCGCACGTTGGAACAATTTGTCTCACTCTGCAATAGCAAACGCAACCGTAAGAGGGGGAGCGCGGCCAGCACGCCGAGTGGGTCGGATCCGCTCGGAAACAGGGTCGAAACAGAGATCCCACAACACCCATCCCCGCGGGGCTCGACACCATGGTGTCACACGACGCGCATACACTCCGTCGGGATATTTCGGCTCACGACGTAGTGCCGAGCGCCCTCGCCGTGACCCAAGGCGCCCGCGCTAACACCTGCTCCATAACCCAAGTCGTGCGAATGGCAGTCTCCCCGGTGCTGGGCGACGGCGGCCCGTGGCCCAAGAGCTCGTCAACGATGGCTTGGACGAGCGGTTGTTGAATGTGAATCGGGTGCGCGATGGAGTGGTCTCGCTTTCGCCCCATCGTTTGGATGCGGATGGGATCGTCGGCAAATGTCGCGAAGCGGATCTCGCCCTCGCTGCCGGTCACCACGACTTCGTCCGCCGGTGCCTCGGCCACGAAGCAGAAGCGGCCCGCCCCGAGAGCTCCGGAGCCGAAGCGAAAGCTCATGGTCACGGCATCCTCGGCCGCATAGAGCCCCGCTTGATTCTCGGCGAAGCCCGCGACCTGGGTGATCGGGCCGAGCGCGAAATCCAAGAAATCGAGAGTGTGGCAGGCCAAATCGACGAAGTGCCCTCCGCCGGCGATCTCCGGACGCACGCGCCAGGGCAAAGCTTGCGCGTCGCGCTCGCCGGGAGACGCGGCGCGCTGCAGGACGATGGAGACGAAGCGAATCGTACCGATATCCCCACTTTCGATGGCCTTCTTGATGGCGAGAAAGCGAGGGAGCGCGCGCCGGTAGTACGCCACGAAGAGCGGAGCCTTCGCGGCGCGAAAGGCGTCGATCATCGCGCGGCACTCGGCCGCGGTTCGCGCCATCGGCTTTTCGACATAGCAGGGCTTTCCCGCCTGCGCGCAGCGCAGAGCCAGCTCGGCGTGGCTGCCCGGAGGCGTAGCGACGTAGACGGCGTCGACGTCCGGGTCCGAGATGAGAGCGTCCGCGTCTTCGTACCAGCGACCCACGCCGTGACGGCGGGCATAGTCCCGAGCGAGCCCGGGGGTGCGACGCATGACGGCCACGAGCTCGGAACCGCGTGCCTTCTGAAATGCCGGCCCACTCTTTTTCTCGGTCACGTCGCCGCAACCGAGCATCCCCCAGCGGATGGAGCCTTTCATCTCACGCCCGCGCTTTCGTCCATTGCGCGAGAATATCGCAGAAGTTGCGGACAATGGCGTGGCCCTCGGTCGTCAGGATCGACTCGGGATGAAACTGGATCCCCTCGATCGGCCACTCGACGTGCCGGATCCCCATGACCTCGCGCGGCGCGCTCGCCCCGGGTCGCGTGAAGGCCGAGACGACGAGCTCGGGAGGCAGCGTTCGCGCGTCGACCGACAGTGAATGATATCGCCCTGCCCGAATCGGGCTGATGAGCCCTCGAAAGACCCCCGCACCGTCGTGCTCGACCTCCGATACCTTTCCGTGAGCGGTTCGCTGCGCCGCGCCGACTCGCGCTCCAAACACGTGAGCAATCGCCTGGTGCCCGAGGCACACGCCGAGGATCGGAACCTTGCCCCCGAAGCGGCGAACGACGTCGAGGCAGATGCCCGATTCGGCGGGCCCTCCAGGCCCCGGCGACAGCACGAACCCATCCGGACGCTCCGCCACCAAGGCGTCTACCGAGATCGCATCGTTTTTGACGACCCGCGGAAGGTGACCGAGCTCGCCGAAGTATTGAACGAGGTTGTAGGTGAACGAGTCGTAGTTATCGATCAGGTAGAGCACGTCGAAACCGCCGTCCCTGTGTGCCGACTTGCCACCGGCTCGAGGCGTAAAACGACCTCGACGAGCCCTCGAACCGAATTGGTGAGCCAGATCCTATCGGCGGCGCGAACGTCTTGCATCGACATGGTGGCCTCGGCAGCCTTGATGCGCGGATCGTCCAGAACACCCTGTCGAGCGATCCCGGCGAGCGCGCCCGCCGCGAGGGGGGGCGTAAGAAAACACCCATCTTTCTCGATGAAGACATTGTGCCGGCTGGCCTCTGCAACCTCTCCGCGCTCGTTCCGAAAGAGGACGTCATACCCGCCTGCAGCCACGCAGGCGCCATACGCTCGATCATAGAGCTCGCGCACCGTCGTCTTGTGGCGCCGAAAACACGACGTGCTGTCGATGGCCTCGGGGCTAACGGTCACCCAAGGTCGTGAACCGAGAGCCGTCTCGAGCGGAGCGAGGGGCTCGACCGATACTTCGACGCTCGCGTCGCTGGCCAAAACGATACGCACCTTGGACGTCCCTCGAGTGTGCTCAGCCAAAGCGCGGTCGAGCGCCTCGCGAACGCGCGCCCTTTCGAACGCGAAGTTGAAAAAGGCTGCGGACGATTCCAGGCGGCGAAGGTGCGCATCGAGATGGACTAGCTCGCGCGTCCCCGCGTGGAAACGAAGAGCCTCGATGAGGCGAAACGAATCGTTGGAGCGCGTGAGGAAGCTCGCTTTGAGAAGGCACTCGCCCCACTCGGCGTCCGCCTCCGACTCGTGGACGATCCCGCTTCCGATGCCCATCTCCCCCTGCCGGCCTCGCACGACGAGCGTACGGATAGGCACCGAGAAGACGAAGTCGCCGCCGGGCTCGACCCGACCGAGCGCGCCGGCGTAGACCCCGCGCGGCTCGGTCTCGAGGGTGTCGATGATCTCCATCGTGCGAACCTTGGGGGCGCCCGTCACCGAGCCGCACGGAAAAATGCCGGCCATGACTTCGCCGAGCGGCACTCGCGCGTCGACCTCACCGCGAACCGTCGAGACCATCTGGTGGACGGTCTCGAAGGTCTCGACGTCGAAGAGGCCCTCGACGTGGACCGAGCCGATTTTCGCCAGGCGCCCGAGATCGCTCCTCATCAAGTCGACGATCATGACGTTCTCCGAGAGGGTCTTGGGGTCGGCCTTGAGGCGGGCGACGATCTGTTCGTCTTGCTCGGCCGACGCGCCGCGCGCCGCCGTACCCTTCATCGGTTTGAGCGTGAGCCAATCGCGTTGTCTTCGAACGAACAGCTCCGGAGAAAACGAGAGGATCTCGCGGTCGGCCAGGCGTACGTAGGCGCCGAGCTCCACGCGCTGACGCTCGCGAAGATGCCGATAGAGCGCGAGCGCGCTTCCTTCGAGCCCGAAGCCGCACTTGAACGTGAAGTTGACCTGGTAGGTGTCGCCTCTCTCGATGTGGCTCTTGATGGCGGCGATCTTCGCTCGATACGTCTCGCGTGTTTCGGTCCAAGACACGCTGTGAACGGCGGCCCGATCGCCTGGCGCGCACTGCCGGGCGAGCCAATCGGCCGCGGTATCGGCGGTCATCGAGACCGCTTGGTCGAACGAGTAGAAATCGACGAGGGGCTCGCCGTCGCTCGCGCGAGCGGCCTTACCCGGGCGCCGCGCCATGAACGCGCCCGCCTCGTAGGCCAGGTAGCCGCACACATGCCGCCCGCGAGAGCGCTCCGATTCGACTTGCTCGAGCGCCGGTGCCACTTCAGCTCCGCTGAGAGCCAGGATGCGGCGGATCGGCCGCTCGAAGAGCAGCGATGCGGCGGCCCCGTGCGCCGCCCGCCGGTCGTCGAACAGAAAGCAGACTTGGGGCGGCTCCACCGCGAGGCCTTCCGACCTAAACTCCCAATCGCACGGCCAGCCACGTGAGCGCGATGATCATGACGCCGACCACCGACATCGCGATGAGGTTGGACACGAAGTACGGGTAGACCATGAGCAAGACGCCCGCGACCATCTGCGGAATGCGCGCCTGCTTCTTGCCGTACGCGAAGAAGACGAACCCGACGCTGCTGAAAAGCAGCGAGAGCAGCAGTGAGTTTGCATCGAAGCTCATCGCAAGCGCGGCCGCGCCGGGCGTCAGTGCACGAGCTTTGCGTCGAGCGTGATCTCGGCTGCGGACAGGAGCTTGGAGATCGGACAGCCCTTTTTCGTTTGCTCGGCGACCGACGCGAACTTGGCGTCGTCGCCCCCGGTGGCGCGCACCTCGGTCTTGAGCTCGATGCGCGGAACGGCAAAGCCGTCGCCCACTTTTTCGAGGTGGACCGTGGCGGAGGTTTGGATGGATTGCGGCGTCATCCCGGCCTTCTCCAGGCCGAGCGAAAGCGCCATGGAGAAACAGCCCGCTAGGGCCGCGCCCACGACTTCTTCCGGGTTCGACCCCTTCGCACCTTCGAAGCGTGTGGCCACGGAGAATGCAATATCGGTGGCGTGCTCGGGCTTCATCGATCCGCGTCCTTTGGCCAGAGAGCCTTCCCAGGTCGCGCTCGCTTTACTTGTAGGCATGATGAGCTCCTTTCCTTGGTGACGTAGCGCAGAGCGCTACGCCTCCACAAGCGCACCATGCCCTAGCCCTGCGGCGGGGTAGAGCTCACGCGCCAGTGCGAGGATGAGGAGAGTCGCCACGTGCGCGTGCAAATCGTGGTTCCGCAGGCGGTGCACAGAGCGAGCTCAGCGTATTCCTGCTCTTCGAGCTCTTGGACACCATACGGCCTCAGGCGGTCGTGCACCGCTCCGCATTTGCAATGGATGGATGCCATGCGCTCTCCCCCCAATACGGCACATTGACGGCCGAGGTGAAGAGTGAACCTTCGCATTCTTCTTCACGCGTTTTCGCGTGCCGCGCTGCGTTGGACGGCGAGCAGCGTGCACGATGGGGACAGGTTGGGGGAAACCGGTGGATTACGGCTGTGCTGGGTCGATTAGAACCTTGAGAACGCACCTCATCCGGGAAGTCTGGCGCTTCGGCTGCAAATCGGGCACCGTGGGATCATGAGTCAAGCAGGTGGCGGGGATCCTGCGTCGCCCCCCAAACCGCCGCCGACCAAGACCCCAGGCGGAGAAACTCCGCGCGTTCCACCCGCGGCCCCCATCGCCAAAGCGGCCTCGCCCGGCTCGCCCGGTCTCGCGACGTCCGCGGCTACGAAGCCGGCGCCGCAGCCCGCAGCCGCGGGCGCCGCAAAACCCCCGGCTGCTACGCCCGGCCAAGCAGCAGCTCGCACGCAGATAGGCGTGGGGGCCGCCACACCCCCAGCCGTTGGGCTCGGCCAAGCAGCAGCTCGCACGCAGATAGGCGTGGGGGCCGCCACCGGGCCGCATACGCTCGCGTCCAAGGCCCCCACGACGAGCCCGATACCCACGACGAGCCCGACGCCCAGCCCGGCCAAGGCCGCCGTTCCGGCACAGGGCCCCAAACCCCCGGTGACGGGCACTTCGCCCCTCGGCGCTGGCAAGCCCTCGATCGGAGCGGCTCCTCGCCCCGCCGTGAACGCTTCGATTTCTGCAAAGCCCGTTACGTCACCCGCTACCTCGCCGCAGCCCCCGCGAGTAGCCGCGCCGAGCCCGGCGCAATCACCCGCTACGGCAACAACGCCAGTTTCGCCGAGAGTCGACGTCAAGCAAGGCCCGTCGAGCGTGGTCCAATCCCCCTCGATCACGATCGGAGGGCCCCCTGCGTTCCGTCCTCGGGCGCCCTCCGCGCCCGCCCAGCACGAGGCGGAAGCGGTCAAGCCCCCGCCCGTTCCAGGCGCACGCCCAACCATTGCCCGCGCACCTTCGAGGCCAGCCGCCGAAGAGATCGTCACCCCCGCGGTTCCCGTTCGAGCTCCCTCGCGCCCGGCCAAAGAAGAAGTCGTCGCTGCGCCTGCGCCCATTCGAGCTCCCTCGCGTCCGGCCAAAGAAGAAGTCGTCGCTGCGCCTGCGCCCGTTCGAGCTCCCTCGCGCCCGGCCAAAGAAGAAGTCGTCGCTGCCCCGGCCCCTGTTCGAGCTCCCTCGCGCCCGGCAACCGAGGAGGTCGTCGCTGCACCTGCGCCCGTTCGAGCTCCCTCGCGCCCGGCAACCGAGGAGGTCGCCGGCATCAAGAGTCCGGACGTCGTAACCGAGCCGCTATGGCGGGGTGACCAGGCCAAGTCGCGCGCCGCGGCCGAAGAAGTCGCCGCGAAACCGCCGCCGCCGCCCCTGCCCGCTGCAGCGCCCGCCGTCGCGGCTGGCCCTGCGGGCCAAACGACGGACGCTGCACCGCTCGCCCCCGTGGAGCAGGCGTTCGCAGAGCTTCAACGCCGCCTCGAAGAGCTCGAGCGGGGCCCGAACGCGGTGCCGCCAGAGCTGCAGCAGCGTATCGAAGCGCTCAAGATGCGGGCCCAGACGGCGCCCGTCACCTACGCGCGATCCATCTCGGCCGCCCCTCCACCGCCGGCCTTCAGCGCCATCGATGACATCGACATCGACTCACCCTTCGACGGAAAAGCGCGCCGACGCCGAGTCGTCGTTGCCTTCGTCGTTCTCATCTTGGTCGTATTCGGAGCTCTACTTGGAGCCATGGCCTACAGCTACTCGCCACAGGCGCGCGTGATCCTCACGCACTGATGACTCGCAGCTTGCGGCCATCCCCGGCTCCGACCGGGCGCTGCGGGGCGGCCATGGGTGCGCCCCATACCGCAAAATCATCCGGGAGAGGCCCGGGCAGCGTCGGCTGCGCGAAGCGCTCGAACAGTTGAAAATCGTGCGAAGCCACGAGAGCAATCTCCCCACGCGACGCAAGCCCGGACGCCTTTCGCAGAGCTTCCACGTTGTGGACGAGCACCGAGTGTTGCGGGTCGCGCTTCAGGGCTTCTGAGAGCAAGGCCCTGGCTTTGCTCAAGTCTCCGCGCTTGGCGGCGATGCAGGCGAGATAGTTGAGCGCGAGGCCAGGAGCCGGATAAGAAAGCGCCAAAGCCCGCTCGCAGTGCTCTTGGGCCTCGTCGAGCCGCCCATCACGATAGAGGGCGCCGGCCAGATCGACGTGGGCCGCATGATGGTCGCCCAATCGCTCGAGCACGGCCGCAAGATGCTCGACGTCGTCGTGTGGCCCCTCGCGCAAGCCCTTGTTCTTCTTGAACCACTCTCGGAAGAAGCTCGTGTCTTCATCCGAGGCATCGAACGTCGTCTTGAGCTCCTGAAAGTCGCGCTCGAAGTAAAACTCGGCATCGAGCCAGCCCGCCTCGACGGCGCGATCGTAATCGCGCGTCCCCGGATACACCGACAGACACGCGAAGATGTACTGGTGGGGCCGCGCTTGCTCGAGAAAGCGCAGGGTCTCGTCGAATGTCTCGCGCGTCTCGCCGCGATTGCCGATCATCATGTAGTAGCGAAGCTTGATTCCGTACTTCTTGGCGAGCTCGGTAGATGCGAGGATCTCGGCGGGGGTGATCTTCTTGTCGATGGCATCCAAGATTTTCTGCGAGCCGGATTCGACCCCGAGGCTGAGACGCTCGCACCCGGCCAGGCGCATCTCGCGCAAGAGCTCTTCGCCGAGCACGTCCACACGCGTGTCGCAGCTCCAGAGAAAGTTGATGTTTCGCTCCCGGATGCCCCGGCAGAGCGCCACCACGCGCTTGCGGTTGGTGGTGAAGGTGTCGTCCTTGATTTGAATCATCTTGACGGGCGCGCGAGCGACGGCCTTCTCGAGGGCATCGAGCACGTAGGGGACCGACTGGCCGCGATACCCGCGCCCCCAGCTCGCCTCGGCGCCGCAGAACGTGCACCGCCATGCGCAACCGCGCGAAGTCATCACGATGTGCGTGTCGAACCAATCGTGCGGGGACGAAAGGCTATCGAGGTCCTCGATCGCTTTGCGCTCCGGACCGAGCAGCACCCGCGAGCCGTCGCGAAAGGCCGTGCCCGGGATCCCGGCCAGCGACTCGCGTTTCTGAAGGCGGTCGAGAAGCTCGAGAAACGTGTGCTCGCTCTCGCCAATCGCGACCGTGTCGATGGGACCGTGATGCTGGAGCATCTCGCGCGCAAACGGAGTCGCGTGGGGACCGCCGACCACCACGTGCGCATGGGGGCGGCAATGTTTGATCTCCTGGGCGACGAGCGCCACGCCTCGGCGATTGGCCGTCCAGCACGATAGCCCGTAGACGTCGGCGTCGAGCGCGCGAACGATCTCCTGGACCTTTCTCCAGGGCAGGCCAGAGAGGTTGAAGACCTTGACTTGGTGACCGGCTCGAAGGGCCTGCGCCCCGATGGCAAAGAGGCCATAAGGCGTTTGAAAGAAATCGCCGTCGAGATCCCCCTCGGCATATTCGGCCGGGGGCCCGTCGCCCAGCTCGTCCGGCGGCGCGCCCCTCTCGGGAATCTTCCATGGCGGGGGGTAGAGAAGGGCAATGCGCATTACGCCGACTCGAGAGAAACGAAATAACGGCGATGTCTCCAGGCAAACGCGATGATGGCGATGCCTCCGGCCAAGCAGCCCACGTTGATGAAGACCTCGACGGCGACGCCTCCGGCGTCCCCTTGGCGATAGATGCCGTTCTCCAAATCGAACAGAACATCCATCCCTGCAAGGTACACGCTCGCGCTTCCTGCCAGAAGCATCCAGAGAAGCGCGGAGGCGCGGCGACGCTGCAGCGCCACCGCACCGAGAGCGGCCGTCGCCGCCATCCAGGCGTCGGAGCCGGGAAAGGCGTTCTCGAAGGCGTAGTACGAGGGGGTGTCGATCGTGGCCAGCCAGCTTCGATTGATCCCGAACCATACGACCCAATAAGCGACCGTCGCGAGCGCCCCGAACCAGAGCAGCCCGATCATCCAGCGCCGGCCGGCCCGCGACGGCTCACTCATGCGCCGGCGCGCTGGGGCAGACCCTTGGCCACCGACACGACGTGCTCGGCCGTCATCCCGAGCTCTTTCATGACCTCCGCACCGGGCGCTGAAAGGCCGAACCGATCGATGCCGATCGCCACGCCATCGAGCCCCACGTAGGGCGCCCAACTCGACGAAACGCACGCTTCGATCGACACGCGGCGACGGCACGCTTTGGGCAGCACCTCTTCGCGATATGTAGGCGGCTGCCTGTCGAATCGGGCGAAGCACGGCAGGCTGACGACGCGCACGCCCGGCCCGAGCGTATCGGCCGCCTTGAGCGCGAGCTGAAGCTCGCTCCCGGCTGAAAGCAAGATGAGATCGAGAGGCGCCGACTCTTTCCGGGCGACGTAACCCCCGCGGAGCGCGCCTTCGCGCCGGACCTTGACGGGAATGCTCTGCAGCAGCGGGACCGTCTGCCGAGTCAGAGCGAGGAGCGTGGGACCGTCGGTGCGCTCGAGGGCCGCCGCGAAAGCCCCGGCGGTCTCCTCCGGATCGGCGGGACGAATGACGTCGAGATTGGGAATGATGCGAAGACCCGGAATCGTCTCGACAGGCTCGTGAGTGGGGCCGTCTTCGCCGACGCCGACACTGTCGTGGGTGAAGACGTAGATGACGGGCAGATGGCTCAGAGCCGCGAGCCGTATCGCCGCGCGACAGTAATCGGCAAACACCAAAAACGTGGCGCCGCTCGGGCGAAAGATGCCGTGCGCGGCAATGCCATTGAGAATCGAGCACATCCCGTGCTCTCGAATGCCAAAGCGGATGTTGCGCCCGATGCGGTGCCCGACGTTGAAGTCGTCGCTGCCCGCCTTCAGGTCGCCGATGTAGTTGAGGGTCGAGCCATAGAGATCGGCGCTGCCTCCGATGAGAAGGGGCACTCGGGCGGCGAGCGGTTGAAGCACGTCTTGACCGGCCTTGCGGGTCGCGATCTTGGTGTCCGCCGGAAACTCGGGGACGGCCGAGAGCAGCTCGCTGGCTCCGAGACTCTTGGGCGCCGGACCCGAGGCTGACGCATGGGCATATCCGAGCGCCGCAGAGAGCTCGGTGGCCAGCGCCGGGTTGGCGAGGCGCCAAGCTTCGAACATCTTCATCCAGGCCGCGTAGCTTGCGTCGAGGCTCTTGAGCCGCTCGGTGAAAAACGCGCTCACCTCGGGGGCGACGTAATACGGCGCATCGGGCAAGCCGAGCCCCTTGCGGGCCGCGGCCGCGAACTTGGCGCCCGCCTCGCCGTGGGCCTTCTGCGTTCCTTCGACCTCGGGAACCCCCTTGCCGATAATCGTCTTGGCGATGATGAGGTGGGGCCGGCCGCTCGCCAAGCGAGCCTGCTCGAGAGCCACGAGAAAGGCCTCCATGTCCTGCCCGTCGACCGTCTGAACGTCGAACTCGATGGCCTCGAACCTCTTGGCCGTGTCCTCGCTTTGCGTTTCTTTCGCCATCGCATCGAGCGTGACGGCGTTGGAATCGTAGATGAGGATGAGGTTGTCGAGCCGCTGATGGCCCGCAAAGGCGACGGCCTCCATCGCCACGCCCTCTTGCATGCACCCGTCGCCCGCGAGGGCGATGATGTGATGGTCGAAGATGGGGTGCGCCGGCGTGTTGAAGCGGGCCTCGGCCATCTTGGCGGCGGCGGCCATGCCCACGGCGTTGGCGATGCCTTGGCCGAGAGGCCCAGTCGTCGCTTCGATGCCGCTCGGGACGTGCGTGAGCTCGGGGTGACCTGGCGTTTTCGACCCCATCTGCCGAAAACGGCGGATCTCGGACATCGGCATGGTCGGATAGCCGCTGAGATGGAGCCAGGCGTAGAGAAGCATCGACCCGTGGCCCGCCGACAGAACGAAGCGGTCGCGGTTGAGCCACTCGGGATGGTCGGGACAGTGGCGGAGGCTGTGTCCGTAGAGGACGGCGCCGATCTCGGCGCACCCAAGGGGCAGCCCGAGGTGCCCACTTTGGCTGGCGGTGACGGCGTCGAGGGCGAGCCCTCGGGCCATGGTGGCGGCTTTGGCGAGAATGTCTTTGGGGAGCTGGCTCATTGGTTTCCGGGGTGGTTTCGGTCCCCGAGCATTCGCCGGCGTCGAGCCGCTGGCAAGCTCCAAAGTCGTGCCTGGACGGGCGTTTGGTCCCGCGGCCGAGGTTCTAGAGGTCGACACATGGTGGAGTCCGGTTGTACAACGCCAAGATCGATGGCCCTGGTGCTTCGCGACCCCACCTATGCCCCACGGGCATCGCCGTCGCTGGGGGAGCGCATGGCCTCGCCCTTCATTCGCGACAAACGAGACCTGCCGTTTCTCGCGCTGATGGCGCGCCTCACCGTGACCGTCGTCCCGACGGGGCTCGCCCTTTTTCTGCCGGGCGCGTTTCGCTGGTGGCTCGCCGTCCTGCACCTCGGGCTCGTCATCTACTTTCTCGGGCCGTTCGTGCTGATGCTGCACAACACGAGCCATCGCAAGCTGTTCAAGCGCCGCTGGGCTTGGATGAACTTCTACATTCCGTGGGTGCTGGGTCCGTTCTTCGGCGAATCACCGATGACTTATTACGCGCACCACGTCGGGATGCATCACGCGGAGAACAACCTGCCGGGCGACATCAGCACGACGCTGCCCTACCGGCGCGACAGCTTCGTCGGGTTCATGCGCTACTTTCTGCGATTCTTTTTCTACGGCTCCGTCGACCTTACCGGTTACTTTCTGAAAAAGAGACGTCGCTCTCTGATGCTGCAATTCTTGGCCGGCGAGATCGTCTTCGTGGGGTCCGCAGCGTGCCTTCTTCTCGTGAGCTGGCAAGCGACGCTGACGGTTCTGATTCTGCCGTTCGTCATCGTGCGCTTCGGCATGATGGCGGGCAACTGGGCGCAGCACGCGTTTGTCGACCCCGAGAGCCCGGAGAACAATTACCGAAACAGCATCACCTGCATCAACAGCACGTACAACCGGCGCTGCTTCAACGACGGCTATCACATTGGCCATCATCTCAAGTCGACCCGCCACTGGACCGAGATGCCCGAAGAGTTTCTGGGCAACATGGCGGCCTACGATCGCGAGGGCGCCATCGTCTTCACGGGCTTGGATTTTTTCGGCGTCTGGATGTGCTTGATGGCCAAGCGCTACGACATCCTCGCGAGGCGTTTCGTGCGCCTTGGAGACCTCGGGCCTCAAGGGGCGGACATCGTGACTCTCCTCCGGAGTCGGACGCAGTGGCACGAGGTGCGCGTGAGCTTGCCGAGTCGACACCTGGTCCGCAACTAGGATACGAATCGTCCCTCTGGAGGGACGATTGATGAACATCTGGAAACCGATCGCGATTGGGTCGTCGAGCGTGCTGGCCTTGATTCTTGCGTGCGGCGGGGGCGAGGTCGTCGTCCACAACGCCGGCGCGGACCAGCCCCACATGGAGGCCGCGCGAGACCACCTGCATCAAGCAAGGGGATCGCTCGACCGGGCCGAGCCGAACAAGGGCGGTCACCGCGAGCGCGCCATCGAGCTCGTCGATCAGGCGATCAACGAAGTGAACGCCGGAATCGAGTTCGCGAGATCGCATTAGAGAGGGGACCCGGGCGGCTCATCTCTTTAGCGTCTACGTACTTACCTTTTCCTGGACAGTGGGCGGTCGAAGTTGTATCGCACACGGCGCTCGGCGTTCGGGCGCGGCACCGCAAGGGGAATCAAAAATGGCTAAGCGCAGCGCTCGTTTTGGGGTTCCCGTGGCCGTTACGGCGGCCTCGCTCTTCTCGATGTCGGCGGCGACGACAGCGGCCGCGGCTCAGATCCGAGTCGTGACCCCGGGCGAGCAGAATACGCAGAGCGGCGAAAACGGATGCGAGGCCACGCCGTGTGCGGCCGGACATTGGCTGCATTACCCGGAGCTTCTGCAGGCCGCGCTCGGAGCTGGCTACACCGTGCAAAACGACGGCGACGGCGGGGCCGTGTTGGGCTGCGACGCGGCCAGCGCAGCGGCCGCGGGCGGCGGGTCGTTTTGCAAGAGCAATCAATACAACATGAGCATCGCCCCGGTGCCCGACGTGGTCATCATCGGCCCCTTTGGCGAGCACGATCAGCGGATCATCACGGCCGCCGGCAATATGGGGCTCTACAGCGAGGCGGCGTTTGAAGCCGCCTACGAGGGGCTCGTGACGAACTATCTCAACTTATCGAGCCATCCGAAGATCTACATGATGACACCGATCGATCTCGCGTGGGGGGGCACCACGGCGCTCCCCGCGGGCGAGGATCTCGTAAAGGACATCATGCTGCCCGCGGCCATGGCCGTGGCGCACAATCACAATCTCACGATCGTCGACACATACACGGCCATCACTCCCGGCGGGACGGTGATTGCCGAATACAACGGGACCGATGGTCAAGTGACCTCGGCCGGCCAACAAAAAATGGCCGAGTTGATTCTCGACGCCTTCCAGAGCGACGGCGGCACTTCCGGAGAAGACGCGGCCGCCGACACAGGGACGGGAGCCAATAGCGGCACCTCGACGAGCGGGACTGGAACCTCGGGAGGGTCGGCTGGTTCTGGCACGGCCAGCGCGGGAACGGCGGCCACGACGGGCGCGACGGCCAACTCCGGCTCCTCTGCGTCCGGGACAACGGGCACCGCTGGCTCGTCGGGGTCGGTTGCGGCGATGAGCGGCTCGACCGCGAGCGGCGCGACCAATGGCGGGTCCGGGTCTACTGCAAACAGCGGTGCCGGTGGCGCCTCGGGTACCAACGCGGCGTCGGGCACGACGACGGCTACCACCCCGAGCGCGTCGTCGGGCTGCTCTTGCAGCCTGACGGGCGTAAAGGGCCCAAGCTGGGGCGCGGCTCTCGGGCTTCTGTCTCTGGGCTTCGTCGGATTCGCTCGACGGCGTAGGTCGTAGGCGCCGCGAGGCGCGAGGCTGGACCCTCGCGTTCTCGTGAGCGGCTCGGGCTCGCTAGCGGCTCGGGCTCGCTAGCGGCTCGGGCTCGCTAGTTGACGGCTAGAGCGATGCGAAGCGCCGGCACGGAGTACGATTTCGCGCCCACTCTCAGCTCACGTTTGGTTTGGCGAACGGCGTCGATGACGCCCACCATGTACTTGAACTCCGTGTCGTTGCTCGTGTGAAGGACGGCCTGGTCGGACCGTGGGTCGGTGGGGGTCGTGTGCTGCCCCTTGGCCCTCCACTCGGTCTCGACGCGGGCCGCGAGCTCGGGAAACCGGACGACTTGAGCCGGCCCCTCGTCGGTAACGACCTCTCGGCGCGGGACGTCAATCGCCTCGAGAGTCGTCGCGCCTTGCTTCCAGAGCAGGACGAACTTGTCTTGCGCCCGCATTTCGACGTGAAGCTGCCTCTCGGATAGGCCGGGAGTCTCCCCATTGGGCCCGGGCACTTGCGAGTCGGCATCGATGCGGGCCATCTGCGACCACTCGGCCGTGATGAGGAGAAAAGAAATCGTGACCATCATCAGGTCGATCATCGGGATCATGTTGACGTCGCTGTCGAGCGACCGCCGCCGCGCCTTGGTACCGACATCGATGTCCAAGCCAGCCATGGGATGCCTCTGCAAGATTGGACCGCAGGGCGCAGCCAATGTTCCCAAGGCCGCTCCTTCGCGGCGTCGAGGGCACGCCGGGGGGGTTGGCTTCGAGGCTCAGCTGCTCTGGGCGCTGCCCATGGGTAGCGACATCTCGGTCGCCTCGTCCGCGTGGCCAAGGCCACTTGGACCCTCCTCGAGGTGATAGCCCGCCTCGCCGTGGTCGACTTGGTCGAGCCCCTCTTCTTCGGCGTCAGCCTCCGGCCTCAAGCCCAATGTGACCTTGAGCGCGGAGGCGAGAATGGTTGTGCCGGCGATGGCCATCGTCACCGTCACCCCCATGGATTTGAGCTGCTCGACCCAGAGAGTCTTACCCACGATATCGGCCAGATTCGTCGACAGATTGGGATTGACCTCGGGCGTCGCGAGAAACCCGGTGACCAGCGCACCGAGCGTACCGCCGACGCCGTGGACGCCAAAAGTGTCGAGCGCGTCGTCGTATCCGAATATCGACTTGAGCTTCATGCACGCGACGAAGGGCACCGAGCCAGCCAGGATGCCGATGATCACGGCACCGTTGGCCGAGACGAAGCCGGAGGCCGGTGTGATGACGACGAGCCCGGCGACGACTCCCGAGCAGAGCCCGAGCACGGTGGGCTTGCCGCGCGTCATCCACTCCAGGGCCGGCCACACGACCGAAGCCACCCCGGCGGCCAGAGTCGTCGCCATGAAGGCGCCGGCCGCAATGCCGTCTGCAGCCACGGCGCTGCCCGCGTTGAAGCCGTACCACCCCACCCAGAGCATGCCCGTCCCGATCATCGTGAGCACGAGGCTATGGGGATAAAACGCCTTCTGGCCGAAGCCTTTTCGCTTGCCCAAGATCAGACAAAGCACCAGGGCCGACCACCCCGACGACATGTGCACGACCGTGCCCCCGGCAAAGTCGATGGCCTTGATCGAGGCCTTGGCGTTCCACACGCCATTCATCATCCCGTCGATGCCCCAGACCATGTGGGCGAGCGGAAAGTAGACGACGAACATCCAGGCGACCACAAAGACCATGATGGCCGAGTACTTCATGCGTTCGGCGATCGCGCCGACGATGAGCGCCGGCGTGATGATCGCGAACATGAGCTGATACATCGAGAAAACGCTCTGCGACACCCATGCGCCGTAGTCGGCATTGGGCGCAGCGCCGACACCGTCGAGAAGCGCAAACTTCGCGCCGCCCAGGTAGGGCGTCCCGCTGGCGAACACGAAGCTATAGCCGATGGCCCACCAAAGAATCGTCACCACGCCGGCGCAGCCCAGACACTGCGCCATGACCGAGAGCACGTTCTTGCGACGGACCATGCCTCCGTAGAAGAGCGCGAGGCCCGGCAGAGTCATGAAGAGCACCAGCGCCGAGGACGCCATCATCCAGGCGTTGTGGCCTGGCCCGGGCGACGAGAGAGCCTTCGGCGTCCCGTTGGTCACGTACGCTTCGAGATCCGCGACGCGCGTCGCAAGGTCGGCTGTCGCCGCGGGAGCTGGCGCGGCCCACGCCAGGGCAGGCGAGACGACCGCCGCCAGGCACGAGACGACCACCGCCAGCCGCGAGACGAACGGCCCCCGCGACCGCAAGAAAAACATCCGCGCGGGCCACACTTCGTTTCTCGTCGTCGTTGCGCGTCCGCCCGTCATGGTGAGCTTCTCCTATTTCAGCTTTTGGTATGCGCGGAGGCTATCGTCCATCGCGTTTCGGGCTGCGCATGGTGAGCGCGCCTTCTGCACTATTTATTGTTTTGTTACGCGTCGCGTCTCCTTGACCGACAGCAGCGACCGGTGCTCCCCTCCCCGCCCATGGAGGCGGATCCCCTCGAACGGCGCGTGATTGCCAAAATCACGTGGAGGCTGATTCCGTTTCTGTGCGCCTGCTACCTCGCGGCCTACCTCGACCGAGTCAACGTCGGGTTCGCCAAGGTGCAGATGGTCGCCGACTTGAAATTCAGCAACGCCGTCTACAGCCTGGGCGCGGGCATCTTTTTCGTCGGCTATTTCCTGTTCGAAGTTCCGTCGAACCTCATCCTCAGGTACGTCGGCGCGCGGATCTGGATCGCGCGCATCATGATCGTGTGGGGCGTCATCTCGCTCTGCATGATGTTCGCGAAGAACGCGACGCACTTTTATGGGCTCCGCTTCTTGCTGGGAGCCGCCGAGGCGGGCTTCTTCCCCGGCATCATCTTTTACCTCACCTCCTGGTTTCCAACGGCGTATAGGTCGCGGACTATCGCCGTGTTCATGACGGCGGCTGTAGGGTCGAGCGTCGTCGGCTCGCCCCTATCCGGCGCGCTTCTTCAAATGGGAGGCCTGCTCGGTCTTCGAGGGTGGCAATGGCTCTTCATCGTCGAAGCCGTACCCTCGATCGTGCTCGGGATCGCGGTCTGGTTTTACTTGCCGAACCGCCCCCAAGACGCCCAATGGCTGGGAGGCGACGAGCTTGCCTGGCTGCAAGCGCGGTTGAAATCCGAGCGCGAAAGCGCCGCCACGGCGCACAAGCTGACGCTGCTGCAAGCCCTGACCGATCCGAGGGTGCTCACGCTTTGCGTCGTCTACTTGGCGCTCTGCCTCGGCGGCTACGGGCTCGATTTTTTCCAGCCCACGCTGGTGCACGAGGCGTTCCCCGCGGCGTCCCCCCTGATGGTCGGGTTTATCAACGCCATCCCGCAGCTTCTGGCCCTCTTCGCGATGGTGGCCTACGGACGCTCTTCGGATCGCCGCGGTGAGCGCAAGTTTCACTTTGCCGCGGCCATCTGGGTTGCCGCGGTAGGACTGCTGCTGGCTGGCGTTCGGTTGCCCCCCTGGCTGGCTCTCGCCGCGCTGGTGATTGCGGTGTGCGGCCGATGGAGCAGCGTCGCTCCGTTCTGGGGTTTTGCGACGACTCTGCTCAGCGGAACGGCGGCCGCCGGCGCCATCGCGCTCATCAACTCCGTAGGAAACTTGGGAGGCTTTGGCGGAAACTATCTCATGGGCTGGCTCAAGGACCTCTCCGGCGACTATCGCGCGGGCCTCCGTGTGCTCGCCTGCGCCATGCTCGCCGGAGGGCTCATCGTCCTCGGTGTGCGAACGCGAAAGCCCGCGCCCGTCTAGGCATCGAGCATTAGACACCCAAAGCCCGAGCCGGAGCACCGCCAGGACCGCCAGCAATCCGAGAGGCGGAGGGGCGAAGACGCCCATCCATTCTCGGATGCCCTGGCGGCCCTGGCGTCCTGGCACCCTGGCGGTCAATCTCCTGATGCATAGGCGCGGGCCAAGAGCTCTATCGGGTGCACGACTTTCACGCTCAGCCCCGCCGCGCGCAGCGAGCTGCGAATCTGGAGCAAGCACCCCGGATTGCCCGTAGCGATGATCTCCGCGCCGGATCGACGGATGGCCTCGACCTTGCGGGCCGCAATCTTTCGGGCCAGCTCCGGCTGCTGGAGCCAGTAAATGCCCGCCCCCCCACAGCACGCATCGGCTTCCTCGAGAGCCACCAGGGTCACGCCCGAAATCGCGGCCAGGATCTGCTTGGGCGGATCGCTGATTCGCTGGGCGTGCAGCAGGTGGCACGGCTCGTCGTACGCCACGCGGCCGACCGCGGCCGTAGAGCGGGGCGGGCGCAGCCCGAGCTCGCAAAGAAACTCGGAGATATCGCGCACCTTCTGCGAGAACGCCTCGGCCTGAGCGTCGCCCGCGAGCAGCGCGCCGTAGTGACGGAGCTCCGCGCTGCATCCGGCGGCATTCGATACGATGGCGTCATAGTCGTCGGCGCGAAGGAGGCGCACGTTGTCGCGCGCCATCGTCTGGGCTTCACCGCGTGCGCCGTTGTGAATGTGCAGCGCGCCGCAGCAGCCCTCGACGGCCTGCACCTCCACGTCGCAGCCGTTTTCCGTCAGCACTTGGACGGTGGCTTCGTTCACGCCGGCAAAGAGCTCATCGGCGATGCACCCGGTCAAGAAGACCACGCGTGCCCGGCGCTCGCCCTTGGCGGCAAACACCAGGACGTTTCTTCCCACGTCCAGCGCATCGCGGTGTCGCTCGCGAAACGAACGAAAGGGCACGGTCACGTCTTGCGCGATGGCGCCTCCAAGACGTTTCGGCAGCAGCCGGCGCTCTCCGAGCCAGCGCCCGATCGCGACGAGGCCGAGGCGCTGGCAAAGCCAGATGACTTTCAGAAGCGCGCCTCGCGCGGCCCGCGAACGTAGGAGCACCCTCAACGAAAGCCACCGCCAGAACCGGCCGCTCCAGCTGACCGCGCGACCCGGCTGAAGGATCGTTCGCGTCTTCTCGAGGATGTCTCCATAGTGCACTGTCGAGGGACACGCGGTCTCGCAGGCCCGGCAATCGAGGCATCGATCGAGGTGCTCGAGCACGGACGGCGTCGGCTCGATCTTGCGCTCGACCAGGCCACGCATCAGCTGAAGGCGCCCGCGAGGCGAGTCCATCTCGACCTTGAGCTCGCGGTAGGTCGGGCAGGCTTCGAGGCACATGCCGCAACGCACGCAGGCCGAGAGCTCCTCGAACGACGGCGCCTCGGCGACTTCGAAGGGAGAGAGCTTCAGCACACCATTTTTCCCGGGTTCAGAATCTGGTCGGGGTCCCACCGTTGCTTGAGCCTAGCGCCCAGCGAATGATCGACCGGCGCGGTCCAAGCAAGACACGCTCGATCCGCACAGTCGACGGGGGCCGACTCGACCACGGCGTAGCCCGCGGACGCTTTTGCGAGAGACTGCCACTTGGAGAGCTCGGCCGCGAGCGCCGGAACATCGTCGGGCGCGGCCACCGAGATGCGTGCGATGCCGAGCGCGGCCTGCACGGCGGTGCCCGTGAGCCTCGCGCGCAGGGGTTGGAGCTCGCCGAGCAAGCGCGGGAGATCGTGCGGCCGCGCGGCAACCCGGAGCGTGATGTCGCTCGTGTGCCGGGCGGGAAGGTCCCGAAGCGCGCCCCAGACGCGCTCCACGGCCGGCCCCTCGAGCCATCCAGAGGCCTGCGCCCCCGTCCGGAACACGGCGAGGTCGCGCCGGTGTCGCGCGACGATCGGGTGGGAGCCTTCGATCCCGATGAGGGCAAGCGACGCTCCGCTCGGAAAGTCGGCCACGGCCTCCGCGAGCGCGTGGGAGGATGACAGGTCGAACGCCTCGAGCGCACAAGGGCGTAGCGAGCTCGATGCGACGTCGAGCAGCGTCTCGTGGCAACCCGCCAGGCTCGGCGTAGCGAGCCACAAGATGGCGCTCGCCTCGGGGAGCGCGGTGACTCTGAAGTTGGCCTCCACGATGACCCCCAGCGACCCGAACGCCCCCACCTGAAGCTTGTGCAAATCGTAGCCGGAGACGTTTTTGACCACGCGACCGCCCGATTTCGACGCTTGCCCTGCCGCTCCAACGACACGAGCCCCGAGCAGCATGTCTTTGATCGTACCGTACGCGAGGCGCCTCGGCCCCGAGCTGTGCGTGGCCAGAACGCCGCCAAGGGTCGAGGCGGCGAACGGCGGGTCAACCGGTAGCCACTGACGATGAACGGCGAGCACCTGCTGCAGATCCGCCAACCGGATGCCGGCCTCCACGCACACGACCATGTCGCCCGGCTCGTAGGCGACCACCCGATTGAGCGCGCGAAGCGAGACGCGCTCGGTGCCAGCCGGCGCCGAGGGACCCAGGTGGCGTTTGGTGCCGCCGCCTTCGGTGACGAGACCTCGCTTGGCCTCGGCCGCCGCGCGTATCAGCGTGACGAGCTCGGCTTCGCTCGCAGGCGCCATGGGCGCAGGCATGGACATCTCAATGTCCAAGAGGAAGCTTGCGGTGGCTTCGGCCGGGCTCGACGCATTGGCCGGGAGCAGGGATGACTTTCCCCGGGTTGCACAGCCCCCGCGGGTCGAACACGCTTCGCAGTCGCCGCATCTGCTCGAGATCGATCTCGCCGAAGAGCGAGCCCATATGACCAATCTTCTCGAGCCCGATCCCGTGCTCGCCGGAGAGGGCGCCCCCCACCGCGATGACCAGGGTCAAGATTTCGTCGCTCGCCGCGCGCACGCGGTCGACAACACCGGGCTGCCTCTCGTCGTAAAGAATCGTGGGGTGCAGGTTGCCGTCGCCCGCGTGAAAAACGTTGGCGATGACCAGGCCGTGGCGCGCCGAGACCGAAGCGATCGCTCGGAGCACCTCGGGCAGCTTGGTGCGTGGAATGACGCCGTCGAGGACGTAAGCGTTCGGTGCGAGGCGGCCAAACGCGCCGAAGGCTTGCTTTCGCCCCTTCCATAGCTTGGCGCGCTCGGCGTCGTTTTTGGCCAGCCGCAATTCGCGAACGTTGGCGACACGGCAAGCCTCGAGCACACGCTCCGCTTGAAGCTCGAGGTCATCGACCAAGCCGTCCACTTCGACCAGCAGAACCGCGGCGGCGTCCAGCGGGAAACCGGCATGGATATAGGCTTCCACCGCGCGAAGCGTCGTCTGGTCGATCATCTCGATGGCGGCCGGAGTAATGCCTCGCTTCAAGATTTCGGTCACGCCGCGACAGGCGTCGTCCACGCTGTCGAAGATGGCGAGCGCGGTCTTGACGCCCTCGGGCGTCGGCGTGAGGCGAACGAGGATCCTCGTCGCGACGCCAAACGTGCCCTCGGACCCCACGAAGGCGGTGACCAGGTCGTAGCCAGGCGCGTCAAGCGCCGCGCCCCCGAGGTGGACGACCTCGCCGTCGGCAAGCACGACCTCCAGGGCCAAGACGTGATTGCTGGTGACGCCGTACTTGAGCGTGTGCGGGCCCCCCGAGTTCTCGGCGACGTTCCCGCCTATGGTGCACGCGTTCTGGCTCGACGGATCGGGCGCATAGTGCAGGCCATGGGCGGCCACCGCCCGCGAAAGCTTCGAGTTTACGACGCCCGGCCCCACCCAGGCCCGCCGATTGGGCACGTCGACTTCGAAGATCCGATCCATGCGGGCCGTGCCGATGACCACACTGCCTCTCGCCACCGCGCCGCCCGAGAGGCCCGTCCCCGCTCCGCGGGGCAAAAACGGGACGCCGCGGCTCGCGCACGCCTTGACGACCGCGCAGACCTCCTCGGTCGTTTCCGGCAGTACGAGACAGAGCGGCCGTCCCCGATCGAACGTTTGAGCATCGCACTCGTAGACGAAGAGATCGTCGGCCAGCGTGAGCAAGCGCGCGGGGGGAAACGTGGCTCGCAACTCGGCGAGAAGCGCGCGCTCGTTTGCGTCGAGCTCCGGCGCGATCGGCACGTGGGCGTCAGCTGGCGCCATCGAAAGGCGTCTTTCGCACGGACCACGCTTGGTAGAGCTCGTCCTTCGTTTTCAGCCCGAGGGCGGGAATCGCGTGATTGAGGACGTAGTTCGAAGCGCGATGCCGGTTTTCCCACATCTCTTGGTGTGCGCTCGGAGCCTGCGCGAAAGGCACCACCATCGGCTCGCCGATCTCGAGCAGCCCGGCGTGGACGAGCTCGTTCAGCTTGAGGACTTCGTACGCGCTCGACAGGTGGGTGCCGAAGATGCTGGCGCTCGCCATGTGGATCCGGCGCTGCCGCATCCAGACTTGAGGCGCGTAGAAGCTGTAACGCCTGCCTGCCATGTCTTCGCAGTACACCACCCGCCCGGTGAAGGGCTTGACCAGCATCGAGCTCAAACACAGCGTATCTTGCCAGGCTCGCTCGATGACCACGTCCGGAACGCCCCGGGGGTTGTCGGCGCCCTTGAGAAAGCCGCCCACTTGCGTGGCCAAAGGCTTGAACACGGTCTCTTGGTACCAGCGTACGGCCTCCTTGAACTGCGCGGTCTCTTTCTTCGGATCCGGCAAGGGCGGCATCGTCTCCGGCCACACGAACGCCTCGCCTTCCCGGCGCTTGACCTCTTGAACGCTGAACACGCCGCGCACGCTCTCGCCGAAGCCCACGCTCTTGACGAACTCGCGCTGCCCATCGGTCATCGTGCACACGACCGAGCGAGCGCCGAGCTCGCGCGCGGTCTCGATGCACTCGAGGCCGACGGGATCGAGCGCATGCCCCGACGCGGATCCATAAAACACGAGCACGCTCTCGCCCGCCTCGAGCCCCGCGCGGCGCAGAACCTGTTCGGGCGAGGCCGAGCCGGCCTTGCCCATGAACGTGAAGTGGTAGCCGCTCGACGCGCCATAGAACGTCAATACGCCGCCCCGATCGAGCAGCTGAAAGCCTCGGGGAAACGCCGTCTCCCCCGCGTGAGACACGACATAATCGGCGAGGCGCCCTGCGTTTTGCCGGCGGAACTCGTCGACAAGCACCGACCCGGCGGCTTGCCACGAGGCCCATTGTGCGGGGCTCTCCGGCACGCGCGTGAAGAGCCCCTCGAACCGGGGATCTTTGCGGTTGAGCGTGGCGTGCGCGCCGCTTTCGAGCACGCTCTGGGCGCGCTCGGCGTTCGAGACCATCCCGGTGACGGCCACGCGGTTGCGAGACGCCGCCTTCGTCGCTTCGAGGCCCGTACCCGTGGCCGCTCCTTCGACGAGCATCGTCTTTTCCGGCTCGATCTTCAGCGTGGTGAAGAGCGCGCGGTACACGGTGCCGAGGTTCAGGATGTAGCTGCCCGCGGCCTCGAGGGTCAGGTCGGCCACTTTGGGAAAGAGCTGCGGCCCCTGCGCCACCATGAACTGCTGGTGCGAGCCATCCGGAGTCTCGTAGCCCTGGATCCGTTGGTCGGCGAACATCGGGTCGAGCCCGGCCATCGGCGAGAGCAGGTCGGATTGTCCGGAGAACACGGCCACCAGGTCTCCGACCTTGAGGCGGCGTTCCTTTTTCACCTCCGACCCGAGGGCCGCCAGCAAACCTAGGCCCCCGCTTCCCGTGACGTGCCAGTCTTCGTCGTGGTTGTCGAACGGCGAGACTGGCACCCCTGTGATGGCCCAAATGTCGTTGAAGTTAATCTCGCTCGAAAGCATGTAGACGAGCGCTTCGTTCGCGGCCGGCTCAGGCACAGCGAGCAAGCGAACGACCTCGGCCGAGACGGGATCCCCATGTCGAGCCAGGCCCGTTTGCGGGTCCTTGTCGACGACGAGGGCGTATTGGTACTGCGGGATCGGGGTCACCCCGGGGTAGAACGGCGCCCCGACGGGCAGCAGCTCGCCGGCCGCGAGCAGCTCGGCCTCCCGGCGCGCCGCGCTCTCCAATCGAGAAGCGTCGCGCGTGGGGAGCGGCGCGCTCCGCCGGTCGAAGAAAGCACGAAGACCCAACCGGCCCGCCCGCGGATGGACGACCGCTCGGGCAAAAAGGCGCGCTTCTTTCTCGAGCCCCTCGGAGAGGCCGTGCTCGTAGCCGAAGCCGATGGCCTCGAGCGCCCAGCCCGCCGCAAGCTCGCGCCCCGCGTGGCGCGCTTGCTCGAGCAAGCGTCTCACTTCGGGGTGCCAGGCGATCTCGCGGGCCGGAAAGGTTCCTGCGCGATCCCAGGTCTCCGAGAGCTTCGTTCGAGCGGCGTGCGCGTGCGCCAGCGGTCCGCCTCCGTCGAGCACGTAGCGTCGCGCGATCGCGGTGGCGCGAGCGAGCGCTCCGGCCCCTCCGGCCACTTCGTGAATGAGCCCGAGGTCGGCGGCCTCGTCGGGGTCGACCGTACGCCCGCCGAGAATCAGCGTGATCGCTCGCACCAATCCGTCGAAACCGCCCTTTTCCTGCAAGATTCTCGGCAAGCGCTGGGTGCCGCCGTAGCCAGGAATCAGATGCAGGTTGATCTCAGGTTGGCCAAACTTCGCCGTGGGCTCGGCGATGCGGTAGTGCGCGGCCATCTGAAATTCGTTGCCCCCTCCGAGGGCCACGCCGTTGATCGCGGCCACGACGGGCTTGGCCATGGCCTCGAGCCTGCGCGTAACCTGAGCCGCTTTGTGGCAAAGGGGCATGACGTCCTCTTCGCGCTGCATTTCTTCGTAGAGCTGACGAATGTCCGCACCGGCCACGAACGACTGCGTGCCGGCGCCCGTCAGGATGACGACCTTGATCTCGTCGCGGCGGCTCAAGTGCTCGATGACCGTGCTGAGCTCGTCGAGCGCACGCTCGTCGAGCGCGTTCACGGGCGGCTTGTGAATGGTGAGGATCGCGAGCTCGGCGCCGGGGGTTATCGAGTGGTATTCGAGACGCAGGGTCGCGTACGTCTGCAAGATCTGCTGGTCGTCCTCGAGGCGAACCTTCGCCTGCCAATGCCGGATGACGCCCTCGATTTCGCGAAGCGACTCGGGATTGCGTAGGGTCGTGGTGTCGCCGAGCGGCTCGCCTTCGAGCAGGTTCTTCAGAAAGCGCCGCATGTATTTGCCGCTGCGCGTCTCGGGAAACTGCGAGACGCACAAGAACGCTGCCGGCACGGCGACCGCGCCCTTTTCTTCTCGCACGAGGCTGGTCAGGCGCCGCTCGTCCTCGAGCGATAGGCGCTTGCCACCCGACGTGAGAACAAAGCAGACGGGCACCGTCCCCTTCTCCTTGTGCGGGGCGCCCACGACGATGGCGTTGCCCACGGGAGACTCCGGATTGAGCTGCTTGTCTTTGAGGATGGCGCCTTCGATCTCTTCGGTGCCCAGCCGATGCCCGGACGTGTTGATGACGTCGTCCGAACGGCCGTGCAAGCTAAGCCCGCCGCCTTCGTAGCGGCACGCATGGTCGCCCTGGGTGTACGCCCATTCGATTTCCATGCCTTCGGTTCCGGAGACCGCCCAGCGGTCGAAGTAGATCTGGCGGAATCGGTCGAGATCGCCCTGCCACCGGGGCTTGCCGACGTTGTCCGCGTCTCCCCAGATCGTGCGGGCGAGATACGGATAGGGACGCGTGATGACGAGCTCGCCCTTCTCTCCAGGCTCTACCCGCCGATGCTCTTGGCGAAGGCGACCGGCGACCTCGAAGGTCTTGTGCGCCTGCCAAACGTCGGCGAAGACCCAAGGCAGCGGGAAGGTATGCGCGTCGGCGAGGAGTGGAAAATCCCGATTGCCGAAAAAGTGCGTCAGGACGATGCCGCCGTGCTCGGTCGCCCAATACGAATTGATGTAGTTCGGAGTCAGCAGCTGCATTCCGAACTCTTGGATGGCCGGACTGACCGGCTCGGCGCAGAACGTCGCCACACGCAGGCTGGAGCGGTCGTAGCGTTTGACGTCGACGACGTTCTGCGGGTCGGCGGCGACGGCTTTCAGAAAGGTCGACCCCGCCTTGAAGATCGTCACACCGTAGCGTTCGATGATGCTCGCAAAGCGTCCGGCGTGCGGAAATAGCGGAGAGCCCTCGACGACGACGCTCGCGGTACCCGTCGTGAGCGCGGCGCTGATGAGATACGACTGACCGGTAATCCACCCCGGATCGGCCAGCACGCATATCGTGTCGTGGTTCGGCGGCCCTCCATCGTCCACGGGGGGGACGTCGAACGACACGCGCATCGTATGGGCGACCCCGGCCACGTAGCCGCCGTGCGTGTGCACGACGCCCTTGGGCTTGCCGGTGCTTCCGCTCGTGTAGATGACAAAGAGCGGAAACTCCGCGTCGAGCGCCGTCGGGCGAGTGCTCGCGTACACGGCTCGAACGAACGCATCGCTCGGGAGCTCCAGGATCTCTCTCTCGGTCGAGACCCGCAGCCCCGCGGTCCCGGCGGCGGCCACGAGCTTGCTCGTCGCGGCATCGAGCAGATCGTGAGCCCAAAGGTCGCGCCCGGCCGTCCACGCCAAGTCGGGAGCGCCGGTGTGCCTGACGACCACGACCGCCTGCACTCTCGAGCAAGGCTTGGCGAGAGCCTCCGCGATGGCCATGCGCACGCGGGACTTGAAGGCGGCATCCCAGCCCGAAGTGCGCTCGAGCGCGCGGCCGACCCCTCGCATGATGTCGGATCGCTCGACGGTGATTTCGCCCGCCACCGCCGCTTGCACCGCGGACACGATGGCCCTCGCTTGATCGGGCGTGATCTCGCTCAAGGTCTCGAGAGTGGCCGCGACGCCGGCGAGCGCCGTCTTCACGGGGACGTAGTCGTCGAGGGCCCGGTCGGTGTAGGGCTCCTTGAACCCGACGACTTGCGCATTGCGATAGGCGCCGTCGGTGGTGACGACGACTTTGGCGCCCGCGTCGTGAATGCGATCGGAGAGCGTCTTGGCGCTGAAGCCGCCGAACACGGGGGTGTAGATGATGCCGAGGCGCTTGGCGGCCTCGGTGAAATAGATTTGGCTGAGCACGTTCGGCATGTTGAGCGCGACGCGGTCGCCACGGCCGAGGCCGAGATCGGTGAGCACGACGGCGCACTTGGCCACCTGCCACAGAAGCTCCTTGCGCGTAATCGTCTCTCTTACGACGGGCCCCCCAAGGCCGCCTTCCAGCGACGGGTCCCAGCGATCGCCCTCGAAATGAAGCGCGACCTCGCCACCCCGACCCGCCAGCACGTGCACGTCGACTTCGTTGAAACAGGCGTTGGTCTGCCCTCCGGAAAACCATCGGTAGAAAGGAGCCTCTTGGTCGTCGAAGGCCACCTTCCACGGATTGAAATCGGGGTCGAGGTCGAGGCCTCGCAGCCGCGCACCGGTGGCCGCGTCGAAACCGACCCACGGATCCCGACCTTCCACGCGCTTGACCCACGCCCCGAGCGAAGGGACAAACCAGAAGATTTCGCGCTTGGCGATCTCGCCGTGAAACCGGCCCGGGTCTCGGGCGGCGGCCTCACGCGCGGACTCCCAATCCTTACGGGTCCTGATCGGGTTCGCTCGGATGAGCCCCATGGGCGTGCGCGCAATGGCTAGCAGATGCTATTGCTGGCGCCATGCGCTTTGCTCGACTTGGTTCGGCTTCCGAGGGCCATTTTGTTCGGCTGGACGGCCCGCGCGCTCACGTGCTCGAAAAGGCCCCGTGGCTCGGGGGGCGCGAGACCGGAAAGGTCGAGACGCTGGCAGGCGCCAAGCTGCTCTGTCCCGTGGCTCCGTCGAAGATCGTGTGCGTCGGCCGCAACTACGCCGCGCATGCGCGCGAGGTCGGAGGCGACGTCCCGACCGAGCCGCTGCTCTTTCTCAAGCCTCCGTCTTCGCTCGCGGGCCCCGGCGACGCCGTCATCCTGCCGCCGGAGAGCAAGCACGTCGAGCACGAGGCCGAGCTCGCGGTCATCGTCGGGGTGCGCTGCAAGAACGTCACCCGCGAAGCCGCGATGACGCATGTCTTCGGCTACTCGTGCGCGTGCGATGTCTCGGCGCGTGACCTGCAGAGAAAGGACGTCCAGTGGGCGCGAGCCAAGGGGTTTGACACCTTCTGTCCCGTGGGCCCGTGGATCGAGACCGAGCTCGATTGGCGCGCCGCGCCCATCCGCTGCATGGTCGGGGGAAACGTGCGCCAGAACAGCACGACCGCGGAGATGGTCTTCGACGTCCCGATGCTCGTCTCGTTCATCAGTCACATGATGACGCTCGAAGCCGGCGACGTGATTCTCACCGGAACGCCGGAGGGCGTGAGCCCTCTGTCGCCCGGCGACAAGCTGGACGTCGAGATCGGCGGCATCGGAATCCTCGCGCTGCACGTCGAGGGCCCTCCGGCCAGGTGACGCGCGTCGTCAGGCCGCTTTCTCGCAAGCGGCCTTCGAGCGCCGCGCCGTAATCATCACGGGCAAGCCCCCCGAAGGGGTCAAGGTGATCCCTCGGCGGACCGGCTCGACGCGGCGCCTCACGAGCGCGGCCGAGACTCGGGGCAGAAGCGCGGCCAGCACCATCTTGATCTCGAGCATCGCAAACGCGGCCCCGATGCACCTGCGAAGGCCTCCACCAAAGGGCAGCCACTCCCAGGAAGCGGGCTTGAACGCGGCAAAGCGGTCGGGCAGAAAACGCTCGGGCTCGGGATAGAGCGATGGCCGGCGATGCACGAGGTAGATGGCGCACGCCACGACCCGCCCCGCGTCGACCTCGATCCCGCCCACCGTCGCAGGACGCTGCAGCACCCGCCCGACGAGCGGCAGCACGGGCTGCAGGCGCAAGGCTTCGCGCACGGTGCGGTCGAGCAGCTCGAGCTTCGCGATGGCCGCGGGATCTCCGCCCGCGGTCGCGATCTCCGCGCGAAGTCGCTCGACGAGCGGAGCGTCGACCCAGATCCAGCGGAGCGCCCAGGCAAGCGCGGTCGCCGTTGTTTCGTGACCGGCCACGAGCAGGGTCACGAGCTCGTCGTGGACCTCGTCCTCGCTCATGGGGCTGCCCGCGTCGTCGCGCGCATCGAGGAGCATGGCGAGCACGTCGGTGCGACCGGCCGTCCCTTCGGCGCGGCCAGAGCGAATCTCGGCTCGAAGAATCTCGCTGGCCCGCGTGCGGTATCGCAAGAAGCGGCCCCACGGACTGAGCCGCCCGAGGTCGCGTCGCATCCAAGGAAGGAGAAGCATGGGTCGCGCCGCGGCGTCGACCGCCTGCCACAAGACGTCGGTAAGCTCGGAGAATCGCGGTCCCGCTTTGAGACCGAAGACCGTGCGGACGATGACTTGAAGCGTGATCGCCTGCATCGACCGGATGATGGGAAACGCTTCTCCCACGGGTAAGCGATCGATCGCGGCGTGGGCAAGCTCGGTCATCGTTCGGCCGTAGGCCGCGAGCCTGTCGCCGTGGAAGGCCGGCAGCATCATCCGGCGCTGACGCCCGTGCTCGGAGCCGTCGAGCAAGATGATGGATCGCTCACCGAGCAGCGGCTTGAGCATGACGTTGGCCTTGCCCGCGTGACCCACCTCCCCATCGAGCGCGAAGACGTCTTTGACCGCTTCGGGCGACGCCACGATGACGAAGGGCGACGCAGGCCCGGGCACCCTGAGGGTGAAGGCATCTCCGAAACGGCGCTGGCATTCTTCGAGAAGGGCGAACGGCTCGCGGATCCATCGCCACAGCTGGACCGCCGGAAAGTCGCTGGGCCCAGGCGGCAAAGGCATCAGGCCTGCTTCCCCGCGAGGCGTTTGGCCGCGATGCGTTCGAGAAGCTCGCCGCGAGTCACGCCGAGACGCTCGGCGGTTCGATGGGCGAGAGAGGTCCGCGCGACGCCGGGGGCGAAGCGATAGGTCGGACGCTCCTGTGCATCGAGCTCCACCTGAAGAAACTCGAGCGACGCGAAGGGGCGCTGCACCGACAGCTCGGCCGCGAAGCTAAGAAGGTGCGTGGTCACGAACGCGCGCACGCCAAGCTCGGGCAAGAGCGAGAGCACGAGCCGCGCGATCTCTTCGCCTTCCGACGGATTGGTGCCCGAACAAAGCTCATCGAGCACCACGATAGCGCCCGCATCGAGGTCGTCGAAGAGCTTGCGAATACGAAGAAGCTCCATCCCGAGATGCCCCTCGGGCTGGTCGGCGTGCGCCTCCTCGAACAAGGAGGCGAAGAGGCCCGAGGCCCTCGGCACGACGGCTTCACGTGCCGGCGCGAAGAGGCCACCCTCGGAAAAGAGCTGGGCGATTGCGATCGACTGGAGGAGCCGAGTCTTGCCTCCCGAATTGGGCCCCGTCACCATCACGATCGCGCCCGGTCCGGCCCTCACGTCGGCGGGCACTGGCGCTGCGCCGGACATCAGAAGCAGCGGATTGAAGAGGCCCTGGAGGCTCAGCGGCTCGCCGGGCGGGGCAAGCGTCGGCAGCGTCACGCAAAGGCCGCCGGCGAGCGCCCGGTCCCGAAAGCCCATCGCGCCCAGGTACACGGCAAGGTCACCGAGAAGCTGGAAGAGAAGCGCGATGGGCCGCTCGACGCCGGAGAGCGCCTCGGAAAGCAGCCGTTCGGCGACCTCTCCCGCGCTCGTACGGTACCCGCGGAGCATGAGCGCGAAGCGGCCCCACCACCGACGAAAGGGCGAAACATAGAAGGGATTGGAGTCGTTGTCGCGCACGGCGAGAAGCTCCATCGACCGCACCTCGCCGTCGGCTCCGACGCGCACCCGCAGGTCGAGCGAGCCCTGGTGCTCGTCGTGCTCGAGCAGCGCGACCAGCCGCGCGTACGCCTCGCTGGCAAGGACGCCCGAGCCAAACGCCCGCAGGCGCGAGAGAGCCGAGGTCGATCCTTGAAACGCGCCCGCAAGCAGCGCGAAGGCGTCGCGGCTCGCACGCAAGATCTCCATGCGTCGAACCCGGGGGGCAGGTTGTCGGGGCGCGCAGAGCATCGCCCGAAGATGCACGATGGCCAGATATACGCGCTCGGCCTGGGCGCGGAGCTCGGGGGCGGCCACGAGCTCCGCGAGCACACCCCGCCGTAGCTCTGTGTCGGCGAGATCTCGGGGGGGAGCGAGCAGCACGCGCTCCACGTACCTTGCGCACGTAGAGTGCGGCTTGCCGCCGATGCGCACCTCGAGGGCCTTTTGGACGATCGCGCCCACGTAAAGGTCGCGCGCGAAGCCCGCCGCCTCCCACGAGGTGTCGGGAAGCGCCGCACGGGCTACCGCCTCGTCGAACGCGTCGACAGGCGCGCCGGCCGCGAACGCGAAAACGAGGCTCTGCCCAAACGAAGCCGCGTCGAGCCTTACGCGCGCTTCGGCACACAGCAGATCGGGTATCGGCAGAGCCGGTGCCGAGGCGAGAGCGTCCGCGGGGGCCACCGGCCCGATGCTACTTCACGGCGTCTTCGCGGGGGTGGCGGCGCCGCTCTTGGCGGCCGCAGGCTCTTTCTTGGTGTGGCATCCAAAGCAGCCGAAGCCGGTCATCGTCTTCACGTCGAAGGGCGGCTCGCCCAAAAGGTCAGCGGTCTTCGGAACGACCGTGCTGTGCATGAACTCGACGATCGCTTTCTTCTTGGGATCGAACCGAAGCTTCCCCTTCGACGTGAACTCGAGCTTGGGCAGGTCCGGGTTCGGCATCTTGAAGCTGCCATCGGCCACGCCACCGCCGTGACACAGTACGCACTTGGGCTCGGCAAACGCTTTGGGGTCGAAGGTGTGAAAGGCGTCCCCCATCTTGGGCATCACCGTCGACTTCATGTAGGCAAGCTTCCACTCGTGCGACCAGTTGGCCCAATCTCCAGGCCCGGGAGGACCGGGCGGGGTGGCCGGCGGCGGCGCGGCAGCGCTCGCTACCGGAGCTGCACTGGCCGCGGGGGCCGCGCTCTCCGCAGGGGCTGCGCTCGACGAGGGAGCCGCGCCGTCCGTGCTCATGGGAGCATTCGAGGGCGCTGCGGCCTCAGGTTCTCCACCGCCGCACGCGGCGGCGAGCGCGGACACCAGGACGAAACAGAGGGGGATCCGAGAGTTCATGGCGCACTTGGATGCATCGGCGCGCCGCTCGTTGCAAGCGAAATCCGACCGAGGATTCACCCCCAGCCCGCCCGGATCGCCAAAAGGACTCTCAAGCGCGTTCGACGGCGACCACGCCCTTGACCTTCTGCAACGATTTCATGACGGCCTTGAGCTGCTGAAGATCCTCGCATACGAACGAGAAAAGGTTGACCGCGCGGCCGTCGTCGCTGGCGCGACAGTTGGCCTCGCTGATGTTGATCCCCTGCGCCATGAACGTCTGGCCCACGTGGGCCAGGATCCCGGGCGCGTTGGCGGTGACGATGCGAAGCTGCACGCTCCGGTTGATGCGCGCCTTGCTGTCCCACGTGATCTCGACTCGCCGCTCGGGGTCGGTATCGAACGCCTTCGCACAGCCGCGCCGGTGGATCGTCACCCCGCGCCCGCGTGTGATGAAGCCCAAGATGTCGTCGCCGGGCAGCGGGTTGCAGCACTTGGCGTAGCGCACGAGCACATCGTCGATCCCGCTTATTCGGATCGCGCCCTCGTCTCGCTTGATGACTTTGCGCATCAAGCCCGCGATGCGGCCCTCGCGCATGGTCGACGGGGGACGGCTGTCGCGCCCCTCTTCATCGGGAGGGGCCACGACCTTGATCACCTCTTCGGGGTGGATCTTGCCGTAGCCAATCCCGATGAGCAGCTCTTCGAGGTTCTGGATCTTCAGCGCGTCGAAGACGCGGCGTAGCTCCGGCTCGTTTTTCAGCAGCTTGCTCGCGCTGATGCCGGCGTTGTGCAGCTCGCGTTCGAGAAGCTCCTCACCGAGACGCCGGCTCTTGTCGCGGCGCTCTTGCCGGAGATAGTTGCGAATCTTGGCGCGTGCCCGCGTCGTGCCGACGAAATCGAGCCAATCTTTGCTCGGATGCTGGTGGGTACCGGTCAAGACTTCGACGATGTCGCCGTTACGCAGCTTGTAGCGAAGCGGCTCGATCTTGCCGTTGATTCGGGCCCCGGTGACGTGATCCCCGAGCTGGGTGTGAATCTGGTAGGCAAAGTCGATGGGCGTGGCGCCTCGAGGAAAGACGCGCACGTCGGCCTTGGGCGTGAACACGTAGACCTCGTCCTGAAAGAGGTCGACCTTTACGCCTTCGAGAAACTCGGCGGGGTCCTTGAGCTCTTTTTGCCACTCGAGCAGCTGCCGGAGCCACGAGAAGCGCGCCGCGTCCTGCTCCGCAATCCAGCCGCTGCGCTCCTTGTATTTCCAGTGAGCCGCGATGCCGCGCTCGGCGACGCGGTGCATCTCGTGCGTGCGAATTTGCACCTCGATGCGCTCGCGCCCGGGCCCGATGACCGTCGTGTGAAGCGACTGGTACATGTTGGGCTTGGGCAGCGCGATGTAGTCTTTGAAACGGCCCGGCACCGGCGTCCACTGCGAATGAATGACGCCGAGCACGGCGTAGCAATCGCTCACGCTCTCGACCAAGACGCGAAACGCGATGAGATCGTGGATGGCTTCGAGATCCGACTCCTGCGCCTTCATCTTCCGATAGACGCTGTAGAGGTGCTTGGCGCGCCCGGAGACCTCGGCGGCGAACCCCTGCTCGGCCAGGCGGTTCGAGAGCTTCTTGCAGACATCGGTGATGTACTTGTCGCGGTCGCGCTTGGTCTTGCTCAGCTTGGCGACGATGTCGGTATGGGCGTCCGGCTCGAGATAGCGGAAGCTCAAGTCTTCGAGCTCGCTCTTGAACGCCTGAATGCCCAATCGGTTGGCGAGGGGAGCGTAGATCTCGAGCGTTTCGCGCGCGATGCGCTCCTGAGATTCGCGCGTCACGTGCTCGAGCGTTCGCATGTTGTCGAGGCGGTCGCAGAGCTTGATGAGCAAGACGCGAATGTCGCGCGCCATCGCCACGACCATCTTGCGAAAGTTCTCGGCCTGACGGTCTTCGTGCGAGGTGAAGTTGATCTTCGAAAGCTTGGTGACGCCATCGACCAAATCGGCCACTTCGGCGCCGAACTCTTTGGTCAGCTCATCGGTCGTCGCGAGCGTGTCTTCGACCACGTCGTGGAGAAGCCCGGCGCACACGCTGGCCGCGTCGAGACGAAGATCGGCCAGGATGCCTGCTACGCTGACCGGGTGCACGATGTACGGCTGGCCGGATTTACGCGTCTGGCCCGCGTGCATTCGAAAGCTGTAGTCGTATGCCTTCTGGATCAGCTCGGAATCGACCGACGGCTGGTAGGCCCTGACGCGATCAATGAGCTGTTCGGCCTGAAGCATCGGCGACGGCCACACTCTTGCGGCCGGGCTCCAAAATGTAACACCTGGCCTTCGGTGGGGCAATTGGCCCACTTCGGGGCCAATTGAGCGCGCAGGCCCAGCAAGCCCCGCTTGCCCCGCACGCCCCGCAGCTACCGAGCGCAGGGGTCTACGTGCACTTTCCGTGGTGCCTCGCGAAATGCCCCTATTGCGACTTCGTGAGCTGGGTCGAGCCGGCCGCCGATCACCGCGCTTATGCGGACGCCGTCCTTCGTGAAATCGAAGCTCGAGCGGAGCTCTTCGAGCCGCGGCAAATCGCCAGCGTCTTTTTCGGTGGCGGGACTCCGAGCCTCTGGGAGCCGCGCGAGCTCGAGCGTGTGCTGGCCGCAGTGCTCCGCCTGGCGGCGCCTTCGCCGCACGCGGAGCTCGAAATCACCGTCGAGTGCAACCCGACTTCGCTCGATGAAGACAGGGCCCGCGCGCTGATCGACGTCGGGGTCAATCGACTCTCCATCGGAGTACAATCTCTGAGCGACGAGCGCCTTCGCTTCCTCGGGCGGCTGCACGATGCGCACGGCGCCATCGAGACGGTGACGGGAGCTCTCCGAGCCGGTGTGCCGCGGGTGTCGGCAGACCTCATCTTTGGCGTCGCTGGGCAGACGGTGGGCGAAGCACGGAGCGAGGCTCTGGCCCTGGCAGACCTCGGGCTGACGCACATGTCTTGCTACCAGCTCACGATCGAAGCGGGGACACGGTTCGGCGAGCTGGCGCGCCGGGGGCGGCTACCGCTTGCAGAAGACGGCGCAGTCGCCGACGCGTTCATCGCCATCGAAGAAGCGCTCACGGAGCGAGGCTTGGGACACTACGAAGTGTCCAACTACGCGCGCTCCGGCCAGGAGGCACGCCACAACCTCGGCTATTGGCGCGGCGACGAGTATTTGGGCCTGGGCTGCGGCGCCTTCGGATTTGCACGCACCGAGCCGCCCGGGGCAGCGGCGCGCGGCGTACGATGGCGCAACGCGACCCGGCCCGAGGTCTACGTCCGTGGGGCGATCCCGACGTCGACGAGCGCTTTCGGCGCTCGCGATGACGCGGCCGACAGCGCCATCGAGGAGCTCGGCGCCGAAACTCTTCTTCGCGAGCGCATCATGCTCGGGCTGCGCGTGGCGTGCGGCTTCGACCTGGCCGAGTCAGCCGACGCGCTCGGTGTCCTCGGTTGGACTCCGGAGCGGACGCGCGCTGCCCAGCGACTCGAGGAGCGCGGGCGCATCGTGCGCGAAGGGTCCGTGCTGCGCATCCCGCCTCAAGCGTGGCTATGGACCGACGACACTGCGGCGCGGCTCTTCTGACGGGCTTCTTGGCGGCCCTGGCGCTCCTCGCGCTCCCTGGCGGTTGCTTTTCTGGTCGCGGGCGCCTGTGGCCAATCGCTGAACAAACTCGGGACAAGATCGGGATGCCCTGGGGCTCGAGTGTTCACTCTACGTTCGGTAGTTCAGTAGTGCCGAGCGGTTGCGCTTGGGGGCTGATTGGGTAGGCGCGGCGCCCAAAAAGCCGAGGGCTCGTGAGCCCCCCAAACGTCGGTCGATGTGGGTTTGAGACCACAAGTCCTCGTGGCATTTTACTGGACAGCCCCAAGATGTTGGGGCTAGGGTTGAAAACCTTCGGCCTGCTATCTTCCCTCTCGGGTGAGCGCGGGTCGGTTCATGGTGGGCTCATACTAGAGCCGACATTGTTCTTGGAAGCGACGGCGACGCTTACTTGCTGTAACTGAACGGAGTGCCAGATCACGGGTTCGCTGTATGCATGTTCGGTGCTGAACGGGTTCAGCTCATCGAACAACGCGGCCGAGCTCGCAGAAGGCTCGTGAATAGGGTCTGACGCCCGCCGTGCGGGCACGTCGATCAAGTGGGGTCGGACGACAAGCGGATGACGGGCTCGCCGAGAAGCGGGGCGAGCCCCGAGTCTTCTATTGGCGCGTGGGTGATGGGATTCGTGTGAACGGGCAGCATTCGGAGGGCAGCGATGGCAAACTCCTCAGAGTTCAACGGACACGGGTTGGCAATGCGAAACGGTCATGCGAAATCGTCGCGCTTGGTAGAGGGCCGGCGCGGGTTGGGGGCCCCCGCGGAAAGGTCCGACGACAAACGCCCAGGCTCGAAAAAGCCAAGCAAAGCCCCACCCTCGCGCAGCGCGCGCGGAGTGCGTTTCGAGCGCCGCCATACCGTGGCCGGCAGCGACCCTCTCGACACCGTGGTCTACGAGCGTCGCTCGAGCACGATCACCAACCCCGACGGAAGCGTCGTTTTCCGTATGGACGGCGCCCAAGTGCCGGCAGGCTGGAGCCAGCTCGCGACAGACATCGCCATCTCCAAATACTTCCGCAAGGCCGGGCTGCACGGCGACAAGGACACGGGCGAGACGAGCGTGCGTCAGCTCGTCCATCGCTTGGCCCATACCATCCGCGTCGCCGCCGAAAAGCAGGGGTCGGGCGATACGTCACGCAAGAGCGGAGCCTATTTCGCCACCAAGGCCGACGCCGACGTCTTCGAGGCGGAGCTCTCCTATCTGCTCGTGCATCAATATGGAGCGTTCAATTCGCCCGTTTGGTTCAACCTCGGCTTGTGGCACGAGTACGGGATCGAAGGCTCGGGCGGCAACTGGGCATGGGACGCCAAGGCCCAGAACGTCGCCGAGACGTCGAACGCCTACGAGCGTCCGCAGTGCTCGGCCTGCTTCATCCAAGCGGCGAAGGACGACTTGATGTCGATCTACGACCTGGTGAAGTCCGAGGCGCGCCTCTTCAAATATGGCTCGGGCACCGGGTCGAACTTCAGCGCGATTCGGGGCCGGCAGGAAAAGCTATCGGGGGGCGGCACGTCGTCGGGCCTCATGTCGTTTCTCGAAGTCTTCGATCGCGCGGCCGGGGCCACCAAGAGCGGCGGGACGACGCGGCGGGCGGCCAAGATGGTGTGCCTCGACATGGACCATCCGGAGATTGCCGACTTTATCGGATGGAAGATGCGCGAAGAGAAGAAGGCTCACGCGCTCATCGCCGCCGGCTTCAGCTCCGACTTCAACGGCGATGCGTATCACACGATCAGCGGGCAGAACTCGAACAACAGCGTGCGAGTGACCGACGAGTTCATGCGCGCCACCGCGGCCGGCGGCAAGTGGCAAACGCGCTTTCGGACGACGGGCGAAGTCTGCGAAACCTTCGAGGCCAAAGAGCTCTGGCGTCAGGTCGCCGACGCGGCGTGGGCATGCGCCGACCCGGGCGTCCAATACGATTCGACCATCAACCGCTGGCACACGTGCCCGAACACGGGGCGCATCAACGCTTCGAATCCGTGCTCCGAGTACATGTTTCTCGACGACACGGCGTGCAACCTCGCGAGCGTCAACCTCACCAAGTTCTTGCACGCCGACGGGTCGTTCGACATCGAGGGCTATCGCCACGCGTGCCGGGTCTTTTTCGTTGCGCAAGAGGTGCTGGTCGACCTTTCGAGCTATCCGACGGCAGGCATCGCCCGAAACAGTCACGACTACCGGCCCCTCGGGCTCGGCTACGCCAACCTCGGCAGCTTGCTCATGTCGCTGGGCGTGCCCTACGACAGTCGGCAGGGGCGTGCGATTTCTGCAGCGCTTACCGCGATCATGTGCGGCCAGGCCTATCGCACCAGCGCGGAAATGGCGGCTTCCGTGGGGCCGTTTCCCGGCTATGCCAAAAACCGCGAGCCCATGCTTCGGGTCATGCGCATGCACCGCGACGCGGCCTACGCGATTGACCGCGATGCGTGCAAGCTCCCCGCAGACTCCGCGGCCCAAGCGGGCGATCTCTATCGAGCGGCCTGCGAAGACTGGGACGATGCCGTGCGGCTCGGCGAGGAGAGCGGGTATCGAAACGCGCAGGCCACCGTTCTCGCGCCGACGGGCACCATCGGCCTTCTCATGGACTGCGATACGACCGGTGTCGAGCCGGACTTTGCGCTGGTCAAGTTCAAGAAGCTGGCCGGCGGAGGGTACTTCAAGATCGTCAATCAGACGGTTCCCCGCGCTTTGCGGGGCCTCGGATACGGTGAGCGCGAGCTGCAAGAGATCGTCGCGTACATCTCGGGCACCAACACGCTGCTCGCGGCTCCGCACATCAACCGCCGCACGCTCAAAGAAAAGGGGCTGACCGACGACGAGCTCTCGAAGGTGGAAAGCGCGATCGTCGGCGTGTTCGATCTGGGGAGCGCCTTCGCCCCATGGGTGCTCGGGGAAGATGCCTACGAGCGCCTCGGAGCGACGAAAGACAAGCGCGCGGCCAAGAGGTTCTCACTCCTCGAGCATCTCGGGTTCACTCGCGCACAAGTCGACGAAGCGCAGGATTGCATCGTGGGCCGCATGACCATCGAGGGCGCGCCTCACTTGAAGCAAGAGCACTACGCCGTCTTCGATTGTGCAAACCGTTGCGGAACGATCGGGCAGCGGTTTCTGGCTCCGATGTCGCACGTACGCATGATGGCGGCCGTTCAACCGTTTCTGAGCGGCGCCATCTCGAAGACCGTGAACGTCCCGGCCGAGGCAACCGTCGAAGAAGTGCAGGCCATCTACGAAGAAGGCTGGCGCCTCGGGCTCAAGGCCGTCGCGCTCTATCGCGACGGATGCAAGGCCAGTCAGCCGCTCTCGGCCTCCGGGGACAAGAAAAAGGAAGAGGTCGAAGAGCTGCCGAGCGCTCCGCCCGATCTGCTTCTGGCTCCCCTTCCCGTCAGCGCCACACCCGATCAGCAGCTCACGTTGCCGATGGCTCCCAACACGCGCATCTACGGGCAGCGGGCGCGCTTGTCCAAAAAGCGCCGCGGCTTCACCCAGGAGGCCCGCGTGGGCGGCCACAAGATTTTCCTTCGCACCGGCGAATACGACGACGGCATGCTGGGCGAAATCTTCATCGACATGCACAAGGAGGGCGCCGCTTTCCGCAGCCTGATGAATTGCTTCGCCATGAGCGTGAGCATCGGGCTGCAATACGGGGTTCCGCTCCAGACCTACGTCGATCAGTTCACCTTCACCCGCTTCGAGCCTCAGGGGCCGGTCGAAGGCCATCCTTACGTGAAGTTTGCGACGTCGATCGTCGACTTCATCTTCCGTACGCTCGGAGTGGAGTACCTGAGCCGCTTCGATCTCGCGCACATCAAGCCCGAGATCGACGGCTCACCGCTCGATGCCGCTCGCAACCTCGGCACACCGCCCGAGCCCCCCAGCTTGCGACCTCTGCCCGACAGCGCTCAGCGCGGGGAGGTATCGCAAGCACGAGCGACCCGGGCGCCTTCGGTCCCTCCACCCGAAGCGGCACCCGGCTGGTCACTCAACGAAGCCCTCACACCTCCTGCGGCGTCACCCCTCGATGCGCAGCTCGACCGGATGATGGGAGACGCGCCGGTATGCGATACCTGCGGGCACATCACGGTGCGTAATGGCGCTTGCTACAAGTGCCTAAATTGCGGCAATTCCATGGGTTGCTCGTAGGGGTGACGCAGAGGCCAAGCGGTGGATGAGGGATCGCCCGGCCGGCCAAGCACGGAGGCTACGCGGGGTGTATCGATCTTGTCAGCGTGCCTGATCGATCCACCTCGCCGGCCAAGTCGAATACCCCAACGTACCGATCGCGATCACACCCTTGGACAAGTCCGGTACCCCGACGTACTGGTCGCGATCGCACCCTTGGCCAAGTCCGGTACCCCGACGTACCGATCGCGATCACACCCTTGGACAAGTCCGGTACCCCAACGTACTGGTCGCGATCACACCCTTGGACAAGTCCGGTACCCCAACGTACCAATCGCGATCCTACCGCGGGGTGAGTCCGGTACCCCAACGTACGGATCCCGATCCTACCGCGGGGTGAGTTCGTTACCCCGACGTACCAAGTCGGCTACCCCAACGTACGGATCGCGAGCATACCCTTGGCCAAGCCCGGTACCCCAACGTACGGATCGCGATCCTACCGCGGGGTAAGTCCGGTACCCCTGCGTACCAAGTCGGGTACGCCAACGTACGGATCGCGATCCTACCGCGGGATAAGTCCGGTACCCCTGCGTACCAAGTCGGCTGCCCCCGTCCACAAGCTCGATCCGGCACGCGAACAAGCTCGATCCGGCACGCGAACAAGCTCGATCCGGCACGCGAACAAGCTCGATCCGGCGCGCGAACAAGATGGCCCTATGTGGCCTCGGGCTTCTTCCAGATCGCCACCAGGTTGACGGTCATCAGCTCTTCGTCGGTGTACTGAGACACCTCCCCCGCCCTGCGGAGCTTCTCGAGCCCGTCGCCCATTTCATGGTCTTGCCGCTCGTGGACGAAGTGCGTCCCGGGCATGATGCGCTCGAAGAGCGCGTGCCACTCGTGGAGGCGCAGCCGATTGAGAAACGCGCTCGGTCGCACCGTATGCTGGTGCTCGGGGCGAAGATGCGGCCACAAAGGCGGCACGGGCCTGCCTTCAGCGCAGATTTTCGCGTCGTGCTGCCCGGAGTGACTCGTGTAAAGGTGCAGGCTGATATAGGCCACACCGCCGGGCCGAAGAACGCGTTTGACCTCTTCTATCGAGGCCGCAGGATCGTCGATGTGCTCGAAAACCGACCAGGAGAAGACGCCGCCGAACGTCGCGTCGCGAAATTCCATGTTCGTGGCGCTCATCTGGTGAACCGATATGCGCGGGAAGCCCGGCACCCCCAGCGCAGTCGCCAGCTCGGCCTTGAAACGCGCGTCTTGCCAGAGGATCTTGCGCGTGAGCGTCTTGGCCGAACGGATCGGCGGGCTCGCATAAAGCATGCGCGCGTAGTCGCTCGGTCGCCCCTGCGGAATCACGTCCGTGTCGATACCGACGACCTCGTTTTTGAGCGCAAAGCACCGCAAGTGCCGCAGCCGCTGTCCGGGACCGATCTCGAGGACCTTGAGGTTCTCGATGCGAACGCCCGTGGCTTCCGCCACTCGATGCTCGGCGACGGCCACCGCCCTCAGCGTCGACGCCACGCCAGGCTTCGGGGATTCGACGGATATTCGGGCAAGATGGAAGATTTCTCGCGCTCTCGAAGACAGCCCCATCCTCATCGAGGAGTACGAGTAACGCAGTGAGCTCGATAACGGAGCGCCGCGCTCGAGCCGGGGGACAAGCTGCGTGGTTGAACGAGTAGAGATTGGTTCCATGGTGGAGTGCACCAAGCACGAGTCGGGCCGTGAGGGCGCAAGTGGGCAATACGCGCAGATTGGTATTCAGCGCGCATTGGGATGCCCACTATCGCTGCCAAGTATTCTTGGCTGTGGATAGTGGAGTGGGCGGATAGCGGGCCCGTGCGGGGGGCTTCGTTTGCGCGGGTTGGCGGCTATTGGAGCAGCTTCAGCAGCGTCGCACCGTTGGGGCTGCCCCAACCGGTGACTGCGTCGTAGCCGGCTTGCGCGCTGTAGCCACCTGCCGCGGAGGTGTCGTTGTCGCCCTGGGTGATGTCCTTGCACCCGAGCGCGCCGAGCGGCTGACCCCCGGTCTTTGCGTTCGGCGCATAGAGAAGCGGAGTCAGGTAATTGACGTGCTTGTCGGCGCTAAGAGTCGCATTGAGGCGCGCAATCAACCCCGCCCACAGGGGAGAGGCAGCGCTCGTCCCGCCCGAAACCTGGCGTGTGCCACCGGCCACCATGAGATAACCCGTGCTGCCCGCGGCATTGGCAGCTACGTCGGGCACGCACCGACCTGCAATAGCGCCCGGATTGACCGAGGGCACGGCGACGCCCGCTTGCCACGCAGGGACAGCAAAGACCGTGCTTACTCCGCCCCCCGTGCTTCCGCCCCCGTCGGCCCGCGTCCCATCCCCATCCTTCCAGACGGTCTCCACAGTACCATTCGTGCTCTTCTTCAGAGACGTCCCACCCACGCAGAGCACGTAGGGGCTCGATGACGGAAAGTCGACGTACGCGCGCCCATCGCCCACCTGATCTGCCGAGCCGTCGTCGCCGGCGGCGACGCAGACGGGGATTCCAAGGTTCGCCGCCTCCTTCAACGCGTCGTTGATGGCGGACATCGCCTGCCCTGTCCAAATCTCCTCGCCTTCGGCCAGGCCCCAGCTGACCGAGAGCACGGTGGGATTGTTCGTCGTGTCGTGAATCGCCCGGTCGAGCACGTCAATCCAGCCCTGCTCGGTAAAGTGGCTGAAGTAACAGACGATCTTCGCGCCCGGACACACCGCGGCCACCACCTCCACATCGAGCATGACCTCGCCGGTGGAGTCCGCGTCGGCGCTGTCGGCTGCCGTAAGCACCTCGGCGAGGACGCATACCGGGGTGGGAACCGGCGGGAGGCTAGCGGCCGTGAGAAACGCCTGAAGATCCGCCTCGACAACCTGACCGCCAAGCTCGATGAGCCCTACGGTCTGCCCACTGCACGCGGCCGAAGGAAAGTCATATGCCGCCGCGAGCTCCTGCGGGAAAAACCAAGGTCGGGCGCCGGGAGGCGGCAGGCTTTGGCCTGCACAGTGCGACCCCACGGCGCGGCGGTGGCGAACCATCGGCCTGTTATCCAGACCGAACACGCCTACGACGATTGCTTCGAGCTCCGCGGGAAGGTGAATGTCTCCGACCCGGCCGCGGTAATGACGGCTGTCATGCACGACGCGCAGCAGATGAACACCGAAGGCCGTCTCCATCACCGACGCCGGGCCTGCCGCTTGGATGCTTCGGCTGCCAGGATTCTTCGAAACAATCTGGATGCCTAGCCGCGTCAACACCCGCTCGACCGTGTCGATATCGTCCGCGCTTGCGCCGTGCTTTGCCTCCAGCGTCGAGCGTGTGAGCGTTGCCCTGCCCTGGGCGGCTGGCTCGGGTAGCGGAGCCTTGCGGCGAAGCTTCAACGTGAGCTCGCACCAGTCCTGTGGATCGGTACGGCCAAGGACCTGAGCCCCTTCGCGATGAACGCGCCGCGAACCCTTTAGGACGACTTGTGTGCCCATCATATGCCCCTCCCCCAGCAGCATATTGCGGAGCGCAAGGCGTGGCCGCTAATACCCCCTTGGACTAATGGCTGCGCCGCTGTAGACGAACCCGACCCACTCTCCTACCGGGTGGACCTGCCCTCAGACCTCGCGATTCACCATATAGTCGAGCAGCGATCGCACGAAGTCCATATCGCCGCCGGGGAGGGCGCCCGCGTAGGCCACTTCGAGCTCGCGTCGCGCGCCATCTGCGAAGGCACGTGCGGCCTTGCGCGCGTACTCGATAGACCCATGCGAGCGGAGCGTGTCGTAGACCCAGGCCACTTCGCGCGGTAGCCGCTGCGCCCGGGGCTTGGCCAAGAAGGCCTTCAGTCGCGCCTTCTCTTGCGCGTCCGCGCTCTTGAAGAGGTGCGCGAGGATCAGCGTGCGCTTGCCCTCGAGAAGGTCTCCGCCGATCTCTTTGCCGTACTTGCTTCGGTCGCCGGCCAGGTTGAGCACGTCGTCCTGGATCTGGAACGCCGTGCCGAGGTAGTACCCAAAGGCATTGAAGCCATCGAGATCCGTGCGGTCTGGTTGCGCGATGAGCGCACCCATACGCGCGGGGTGGATGAAGCTATACCAACACGTCTTTTTCAACACCATGAGAAGATAGTCTTGCTCGGTGGTGTTGCAGTCGTTGTCCCGAATCCACCCGAGCTCCATCGCCTGACCTTCGATGGTCTCGATCGACATGTGGTCGAATTCGTCGAAGATGCGCGCCGCGAGCTCCGGGCCGAGCAGCGACAGGTTGCGCTTCAAAAGGCGAACGCTCATGGCGTTCATCGCGTCGCCCACGTTGACCGCGAGAGGAACGCCGCATTGGCGGTGCATCGTCGGCCGGTCTCGCCGGTACTCGCTCTCGTCCTCGATGTCGTCGTGCACGAGAAAAGCGTTGTGCAAGAGCTCGATCGCGGCCGCGGAGGGCACGGCTTGGTCCGCGCCACCGCCGAAAGCGCGGCACGTCGCGATACAGAGAGCGGGCCGGATACCCTTTCCTTCACGCTCGAGGTGACGCGATACGAGATCGTAGAGGTGCTGCTTCGGCTCGCGATCGGGGATGGCTTCGCGCACGGTGGGCGTCACGAGATCTCGGTATGACGCAAGCTGAGACTCGAAGTCGCCGCGCGCAGAGAGGCCGGACGGAAGGGCCGGGAGCTGCGACGCAAAGTCGCTTCGGGCCGTGGGTAGTCGGGGCAACGACGAAAGAGGCATGATTCACCCCACAATCCGCAGTTGTCGCAATCCAAGATCGCTCGACGACCGAGCCGCCGCGGCGGTCGCCTCCTCGTCGGCGGAGGGGTCCTCTTGTGCACCGGCCTCCGATGTTGGGGAGGCCTGGGCCGGCTGCGCTACGAGCTCGGGAGACGCCCCCAGGATCTTTCGGACGCTATCCTGCAAGATCTGCACAGGCCCCTCGGTTCCGGACGGGCCGGACATGGAGGCAGCCGCCTCCGCCAATTGAAGGACCGATTGTGCCAGCGCCATCGCTTCCCCGTCCCACGGCAGGCCCTTTCGAAAGCGGATCTGGTCGTACGCACGTAACGGCATGAAGACCTCCGGCTCCTGAAGGTTCCAGATCTCGCACGGCGTCACGCTCGCTCCCGACGCGCGGATGACCCCATTGACCGCGCGCCGTGCCGCCTCGTTGGCCGCCTCCATGGTGGCGAGATCGGTAAAGGTGCGCACGTAGTCCGAGGCGAGAAAGAAATTGGGAATCCGGGTTACGGCTTCCGGCCGAAGCCGCCACGTGTCTACGTAGTTGACCAGGAGCGGCTCGGCGTTGGTCTCGATGCGAGGCGTCGAAAGCGAGGCGTTGGCGATATCCGGATCGAGAAACCAGGAGTGCAGGTGTGAATCACGAAGCACCTGCTGGCCTCCGACGTTCAAGCTCTTCTTGAGCTGCTGCCAGGTCTCGACCGCTATCTCTTCGCGGGTGCAGTGCTGCGCTTCCTTGCCGTTCAGGCCTTTCACGTCCCAGTCGGAAATGTCGACCGACAAAAGCCCCTTGACCGTGCCGTCGCCGTACTTCGTCAGATCGAAGTCTCGCCAGAACTGCGCCTGAGAGACCGATGTGAGCGCCCACGGCGAATCCACGTAGATGGCGTGGCCTTTCGCAATTGGAACGTCTTCGGTCAAGTAGAACTGGATCCCGTTCATCCACTCGACGTACTCGGTCAGCGGATTGAGGTTGGCGAGCGACGGGTCCCCGGCCATCATCTCGCGCGACGCGAGCTCGGCCATGCGCTCGACGGGGACTGCGGCGACGAAGTAGTCGCCCGTGACCTGCTCGATGCGGCTACCGATGGCGACGCTGGCGCTGCGCACGGCGCCGCGCGCGTAGTGAATGGCGCGGACGTCCGCGTTCAGATGATACACGACGCCTCGCTCTTGCAGATACTTGAGCCAGGGGTTGATCCACACGTCGTTGGTCGGCCCGTTGAGCAAGCGGTCTGCGGCGACGCCCGGTAGCAAGATTTCGAAGACGATCTGAACGAAAATGTCGCCGATGGTCTTGGTGCTCGCGCGGCGTGCCTTGGCGGCCACGAGAGACCGCGTGATGCCGTTGCCAAAGTACTTTTGATACGATTCGGACCGTGTGCCCGCCTCGATGAAGTCCCACCAGTTGATTCGTTCGTAGTCGAGCAGTCTTCGGTCTTCGCACGACGTCAGAAACTGCCACATCTTGGTCGCGAAAAAGAGCGCGTCGTCGACCGGGACGTCGATCTGCCCGGCCAGAAAGGCCACCGCGGCAAAGACATCGATCCGGACGTCGTCGGTGGTCCTTGGAAATTCCGAGGGCAAAATGAAAGAATGCCGGTCAAACGGTGCCATCCGCAGCTCGGTCGTGTCGACCAGATTCTGCGCGACTGACCCGCCCTTGTAAGGGATGCGCGCCATCGTATCGACGACGTGCTTGTAGAATCCGGGAAAGAAGCGGAACCCGTGCTCACCGGGCAGTGGAGGCCTCGGCGTGGCCGCCGCCGCGTTCCAAGGGGCGCGCTGGCCTGAGAGTGCGCTACGCGTCGTCGCGCCGGAGGTGGCGATGCTCCGTGCCTTGCCCCCCGGGATCGCTTTGCGCTCGTAGACTTCCACTTGAAAGCCACGCTCGATGAGCTCGTGCGCCGCGCTCATGCCCGCCACGCCTCCACCGAGGATGACGACCTTCTTGCGTGCGGCTTTCCCGTTCACGGCGTTCACGAAGTCTGTGCGAGGTCCCGGCATCCCACCGCAAACAAATCATATTCGACGGTGAACTTGTCGAGATGCGTCCTGCCGACGCCGAGGCACTGCACGCGATTGAGCCATTGATACTTGGGGTGAGCCGTCAGAAACCGCGGAGCAATCACGAGATCCGTTTGATTCGGCAGGTTGTTGGCGACGGCCCGCTCATAGCCGTCTACCCCGAAGTCGAGGCTTCCGGTGTATTCAGCCTCGAGCAACGCGCCATCGGTGGTCTCGACGATTGCGCGTACTCGAATCACGCCGATCCCGTCGGGCCGCACGAACAGGTGATCGGACGACCTCGCCACCACATGGCCATTGAGCTTGGGCCCCACGACGTCGCCGCCCAGCGCAAAGAAATCGATACGCACCCCCTCGGGTGTCGCCCCGATAAGGAGCGGTTCGTCGACGCGAATCGTAATATGCGTGATGAATTCGAGCTCCGAAGCGAGCTTCTGGCTGCGCAAGTGAGACGGCGTTGCCTTCGGCTCCGAGCGGGGCGCCTCCTTCGGAGCCAGCAGGAACTTGGACGGGAAGCGCTCCGCAATGGCAGAAGACGGGACCTGGCGGCCTGCGCTCTTGAACACCGGACAATATTCGACGACGTCTCCGGTGACGAGTGGGGGAAACGTCACGAGGTAATACTGGGTCTCTTTCGCGTAGTCGGTCCGAAGCTCTCGCCCCGGCGCGCTCTGCACGATTCCGCCATCGACCCGGTAGCGCACGTGGACGGAGTTCGTCGGGTTTGCAGGGTGCACGCCGACGACCACCGTGGCCTCAGCGCGCGACACGATGTCGTCGAGCGGTGCGGGGGCGTCGGGGGTGCCGTACCAGAGAGAGAGGCCTTCGCCGCTGAATTTCACGAGGGCGGGACGGACTTGGGGTATTTCACCCAATGGGTTTCGATGCCAGATACAACTACCTGCACTCGGTCCTGTGCCCCTTTGATCGTATTTGCGCTAAGCGTCGTAAAAAGGGCGGGGCGTGCAGCGTCGACTCTCCTCTTGAGGGCCAGCGCCTGCTGATAAACCAACTCCAGCTGCATGGAGGCTTCGAAAGTTCCAAGAATGTTCGATGTCTCCCTCTTCGACCAGTAATAGGCTCGCACGTCAAACCAATAAAGGAAGGCCCGATCGCGCCGGTATCGGTCTTCATTCGCTTTCTTCCTGGCCTCTTTGAGCTCCTCGCACTCTCGTTGACGCTGCGCGAGCGTGCTCGGCAACTCTGCACAGGGGTCGGCCCAGCGCGGTCGAGGCGGAATCGGATTTAGATTCTCTTGGCGAAATCTGAGAACCGCCTCCCAGTAAGGCTTCTCTACAACCTCCACTTGCTTTTTGCGCGGGCAACACCGGCATTGCCCGCCCTCGGCCCCACCCGGCTCGGTCGTTTTGGAGTGTTGCAAGGCGTACTCGATTAATGTGGAATCCAAAAAAGCGCGGTAGACCCGCTCCACTTCATCGTCGACATCGCTATAAGACAAAATGTCCGACAATAACTTGTCTCGTGTATCGCTGGGTTCGTGATGCATATCTTTTCCCTCCAAACGGGTCCGAGCACTAAACAAACAGCATCGCGAGCGCTGCAGTCTCCTTTATGCGCACGGCAAGCCGTTCCGCGACGCGGAACACAAAGCGCGGCTCGGACGTGGTTTGGAGATAGTGCACATGAATGTCGCTCCCAACCACAATCTCAACAGGACTGCCGCTGAGCGCTACGACGACGCCCCAGGCTGCCTGAATCACCGGGCCAACGATCTGCTCGAAGATTGCACTGGAGCGCAGGAGCGGGCCCTGAATGAACGGTAAAATCCTGTCCCGGGGCAGCACGAGATTGGCGTTCGGCGTGCAGATAGCTTCGAAGAATTGCGGACACAGCGCACATGCATATGGACCGAGTTGTCCAGCCGCATCGAGCGCGTTGACAGCTTGCACTATCGACGTAACGACTTGATCGCCTAGGGTCGCCCCTGCGTTAGCTAATACGTTTATCTGGATACGGTTCCCAAACGGGTTCACGAACGGAAATAGGCCCTCCGGGGCACCGCCCCCGGTGACGCGGTACACTTGAGGGATGGCGACTCCGAAAGGCGGGTCCATATCAACCCCGGGTCGTCCGTTGAAGATCAACGCATCCTCGATTCGCGCGATGTAGTTCGAGGCGCGCCGGAACGCGACCAACGCCGCGCCAAGATCGGGGTCGGCCATCTCCCGCGTACGAAGCTGAACGTTGACTGCGATCGTACTGAAGTAAAGCGTAGGATCGCTGTCGACGGCTAGACGCCGCGGCGGCGCAAGAAGGACGCCCCCAGGCGCCACGAGAGTTTGGTTGGCTTGGTCTTGCAGCCTGAAATTAGGAATAGCCTCCGCGGTTCGATCGCCCCAGCCTGCGACAGGTAACATCTGCGCCGCCACTCGCGCCTTCTGCGCCTCCTCGGTGACCGTCGTCACGATGCGGTTCCACTGCTCCTCAGTCCACCCCAATTCGACTAGATCCGCGTGCATCGCTTTCCTCGAGTCTTTCGTCGGTTACGGCAAGCCCACTTCCCTCACATCACTTCGACCGATAAAACCGCCTTCACGTACTGCGCACCCATGGCCTGAATCAGCCCGGAGTAGATGCCCGCGGGCGCTTGTTGCGGAACCGCAATCTTGATCTCGAAAGTAGCCTCACCCTTCGCCGGTATCGTTACGCTGCGCGGCGAGCACGTGACTCGCAGCGAGGGAATGTCGCATCCCGAGTCGGCCACGAAGTTGGTGCAATAGAGAGTGACCGCGGACGGCGACGTTTCGTCATTGGCCACTCTGAGTGTTGCAGTTGCGTCATGTCCCGCCTGCACGGCTGCGGCACATCGAAGTAGCGGGACACGATTCTCGAGCGGCCGCGCCTTGGGACTGACCGCCGCGACGAGACTCTCGATAATCTCGTGGCCATAACGGCGGAAACGATCGGGGTCAAAGCTCGAGCTCGGGCCCAATACCGTGGGCAGCTCGAACGCATCGACGCCCGGAACCGCAGGCGCCGCGCCCGAAGTGAAATTGGGCGCCCCCGTGGGCAACCCTGAGACCCCCACGGGCACCCCCGCGATGGGTGCGCCCGAGAGAGGAGAGGGAAGGCGCGCTCCTTCGCGGGTCAGGATTGCCGATGCCTGATTCAGAAGGTCGAGCACCCCTGCTGCAGCGCCCTCGCCCGACACGTCTGACCCACGAGGACTCGTTCGGAACATCTGGATGTCCACCTTGCCCAGGGACGCGCCGTACTATCTTCTTGCCCCTAAAGAAATCAATGGTCATTTGAGCGATGGAGCGCGATTGTCGGTTCACGCAAATGCCACGAGGTGTGAGGGCCGCTGGGCCCGGCCATTGAGGTTGCCTGGATGATCTGCGACCAGTGCCGCGCGGCGAACCCGGATGCGGCCTCGTTCTGTCTCTCTTGCGGCGTTCGACTGCGACAGGCGGCCCCGAGATCGCTGGCGGAACGCCGCCTGATGCATGTGGTCTTTTGCGATCTGGTTGGATCGACACCGCTCTCCGAGCAGCTCGACCCCGAGGACTTCCGAACCCTTCTCCACCAATTTCAGTCGATCTGCGCCGACGTGGTGGCCCACTTCGAGGGGTACGTCGCGCAGTTTCTGGGTGATGGAGCCCTCATTTACTTCGGCTATCCGCAGGCCCACGAAGACGACGCGCTCCGAGCAGTGCGCGCAGGGCTCCAGATCGCGCGCGTGGTTTCGGCCAACCCCGTGGGAGGCCGTCGGGTGGCGGTACGCGTTGGAATTCACTCGGGTCTCGTCGTCGTGGGAGAAGTCGGTGTCTCGGGCCGCCGGGTCGAGCTCGCGGTGGGGGAGACGCCGACCATTGCGCAACATGTCGAGGCGGAGGCGGAGCCTGGCGCAGTCTTCATGACCGATGCCACCGCGCGGCTTGTTCGCGGCTTCTTCGTCGTGGATGAATTGGGCCCTCGCGTGCTTCGCGGGCGCACTCAGTCTCTCAAACTTTTCAGGGTTGTTTCCGAAAGCGGCGCGCGCAGTCGGTTAGAGGCCACACCCGCCTCTGGCCTAACCCCGTTTGTGGCCCGGGCGGACGAGATGGCCGCCATGCTTCGCGCTTGGGACGATGCCCGCTCCGGCCATGGGGGCGTCGTCGCCATTCAAGGCGAGGCCGGCGTCGGCAAATCGCGCCTCGTGAACGCGTTCAAGGCCGCGCTCGAGGGCCAGCCGTTCGAAGTGATTCACGGCGCCTGCGTCGAGTATCTGCGAAATAGCGCCTTTCATCCCTTTGCAGCTGCCCTCGAGCAGCAGGTGCAGGGTTCGCCGTCGCAGCCCTCGGGCTTGGTCGAGCACTACGGCGCCCGGTTTGGCCTTACGGCCTCGCAGACCGCTCGCGTCCTCTCTGACCTGCTCGCGATGCCTCTCGGTAAGGCCGAGGCGCAGACCGAGCCGTCACCGGGCAGGCTCCGCCAGCTCACCATGGAGGCGCTTTCGAGCTGGCTTCTCTACCCGGAGGGTGGCTCGCCCAAGCTCCTGGTGGTCGAGGATCTGCATTGGGCTGACGCTTCGACAATCGAGCTCATCGAGACGATCTCGGAACGGCTGGCGTCTCACCCAGCGCTAATGCTTTTGACGTTTCGCTCCGAGTTCCATCCGCCGGGTGCCCTGGCGGCCCGTTTGGCCGTCGTGGCGCTTAGTCCTCTGGGACGGTCCGACACGGCTACAATTGCTGCATCCGTCGCCGGCGGCGCGCTGCCCGACGAGCTCTCGGACCGGCTCGAGGAATGGACCAAGGGCGTTCCCCTCTACATCGAGGAGTTCACGAAGAGCCTGCTCGAGAGCGGCGCGCTTCGCGTAAAGGCTGGCCGCTATGAGTTGGCCGGGCCCCTGCGCAAGAGCCTCATGCCCGAGACGCTGGCCGGGCCCCTAACGGCCAGGATCGATCGGCTGTCGGCGGCCAAGCCCGTGGCCCAGCTAGCGGCGGTGCTCGGGAGCGAGTTTCGCTACGACCTCTTGGCGGCAATATCCAGTCTCAGCGCCCACGACTTGAAGGCCGCCGTCAGTCAGCTCGTCGCTTCGGAGATCTTCGTTGGCAGCACCGATTCGGGAGGAGGTGTCCTGCATTTTCGGCACGCGCTCTTGCGAGACGCCGCGTTCAACTCGCTCCTTCTTGCGGATCGTCGCACGATACATGGGCGCATCGTCGAGAGCTTGGGGACGGGGTTCACCGACTTCGCGGACAAGCGTCCGGAAGTCGTCGCGCATCACGCTTCGGAAGGCGGCCTGCCCGCGATAGCCGCTGCCGAGTGGCAGCGCGCCACCGAGCGGGCCTTGTCGCGCGCGGCCAACTGGGAGGCCCTCTCGCACATCGACGAGGGAGTGCGACAGCTCGAGCAGTTACCCGAAGACAATGAGCGCTACGAGCGGCAGCTGGCCTTCGAGCTGGCGCGCGGACCCGCCTTGATGGCGGTGAGCGGATACCAGGCGGCGCAAGTCAAAGACACATATCGCCGCGCCCTTTCGCTCTGCGAGAAGCTGGGGGATCCCTCGCGTCTTTATCCGGTGCTGTGGGGGCTCTGGGCCAACCAGTTCGTGGCCGGTGAGCTCGTCGCGGCGCGAGAGCTCGGCGAGCAGGTGCTCGAGCTGGCGAGCCGGGCTCGAAGCTCCGCACTGCTCGTGCCCGCCTACCATGCGCTTGGATACACCCTTTGCTACACGGGCGACTTCAAGCGCGCGCTCGAGCTTGCACGAACGGGGCTCGGCCTCTTCGACATGGATCTCGAGCGGCGCAATGTGCAGGCCTTTCAGTTCTCGTCCACGGTCGCCCTGCATCAAACGGCTTCGCTCTCTCTATGGATGCTTGGCTTTCCCGACCAAGCGCAAGCCCACGCGGGGCAAGCCATCGCTCTCGCGAGCGCGCTTGGCAATGCACCCACGTTGGCCTACGCGCAGAGCTCTCTCACCTGGGGAGCCCCCTTTCTCCTGGGTGACCTCGAAGCCCTGGACGCGGCGGCGGCGCGAGCGACGGAGCTCTCGAAGGACGAGAAGTTCTCGTTGTGGCCCCCGCTGGTCCAGGTCTTCCGAGGCTGGGCGGCGGCAATGAACGGAGCCAGCGCCGTCGGGCTCTCACAAATGCTGGAAGGCTATTCCACGTTCCGCGGCATAGGCGGCGGCATCCTCAGGACGACGATGCGCGCTCTCATCGCTCAGATGAAATGGAAAACTGGCGATTTTGCGGGCGCCTTGGAGACACTGTCGAGCGCATTGTCGGACGTTTTATCGACGCAGGAGCACACCTACGAGCCCGAGGTGCATCGCATCCGGGGCGAGGTGCTGGCAAGCATTGCATCCGGCCCTTTGCGGTCGGAGACGGAAGCGGAGGCGAGCTTCCGAGCCGCGCTCGTTCTCGCTCGTGATCAGGGAGCGCGGTCGCTCGAGCTTCGCGCGGCGGTTTCTCTCGCTGCCTTTCTTCGCGAGCGAGGCCGAGCCGACGAAGGGCGCGGGCTCGTGCGCGAGATCTACGACACCTTCACCGAAGGTTTCGAGACTCCCGACTTGCGCGCGGCTAAGCTTGCGATGCGCTGACGAGCGCCACGGCTTGCTGCAAATCGGGCCCGTCGAATCCGTCGCTCAGGCCGTCGATGACCCGTTTCAGCTCGCCTCGCTCGACCGAGCCATTGCTCATGCGCGTCAGAGCCATCGCCGAGCGAAGCTCGAAGAGGCTCGCGTTCATGGAGCGCGCGCTCTCGATACCTCTGCGATAGAAGGTCGCGGCCCGCTCGCGGTCGCCTATGGCCCTGGCCGCATCGCCTTGAAAGCGAAACACCTCCGGCTCGTAGTGTCGACGCTCGTTTGCCTTCGTGAGGGCCAGGGCATCCTCGGCGACCTGAAAGACTTCGGCGGGCCGATTCGCGATGAGGAGCGTCTCGGCGAGAACGCATGCGATCTCGAGCTCGGTGATGTGAGTCAAGCTTGCGTCGACGAGCTTTCTCAAAGACTTGATGTCGTCCGCGGCGCGAGAGGCATCGCCTCCGCGTCGTGCGCTCCGCCACGCGAGAAAGATGTCGGCGAGAGGAACCCAGAGCGCGAATCCCTCGGCTACGGACAGCGCACGGGTCGCCACGGCGAGATCGCCCACACGCTCGACGTCGTCGAGCGCGTAAAAGAAATAGCTCTGCAAGTGCAGCATGTGCGCGCGCGACGGTGGATGACGAAGCTCGTCGGCGAGCGCCTCCCAGCTTCGCAGGCTGCGCGCCGCGGCCTCGTGGGCGCCGATGGCCTGTTGCGCGCCCGCGCGAAAGCACCAAAGCATGCAGCTCGAAGAGAGCTGGAAGGTGGACGCAATTCGCTTCTCGCGCTCGAGCTCGAACAGGGCGAGCCCCTCGTCGCTGTGTCGGATGGCGTCGGCGTATTCCCCGCGATAGAAATGCGTGTAGCCCATCGCGTGGTGGCCGGCCACGCGCAGCATCGGGTCGCCCGTTTGTTCCGCCATGGCGTGCACGTCCCGTGCGACCGCGAGCGCGGAGCGCAGCTGACCCCGAATGAAGTACACCGTCCAAAGGCCCCACATCGCCCGGAGGATGTTCGCACCATCGGCCCGAGCGATGGCGAGATCCCGAAGCCGCCCGCTGGAGCGCTCCACCTCCAGGGAGGCCCAGCCGAGAGTGGCCATGTACGCAGGGCCAATGGCCGCCTGAAGCTCCATCTCCATCTGGGTTCGTCCCGGCTCGGCAAGCGCATCCACGAGCTCGATGCCCCGGCTCAAGTGCTTGACCGCCTCGGTGACCGCCGTCCGATCCAAAGCGCGCTGGCCCGCTTCTCGGAGAAACGGAACGGCGACGTCGCGCTGTCCGGCGTTCTCCGCGTGGTAGGCTGCGATCTCCGGACGAGCCCTGACGAGCTCTGGAAACTGGCTCTGGAGCGCCGAGAAAATGCGTCCGTGGACTCGTAAGCGCTCGGTCTTCAGGAGCGTACCGTAAATGGCATCTTGGATGAGCGCGTGCTTGAACGTGTAGACGGCGTGCGGCGGTTCGCCGTGGGCGACCGCAAGCTCGCTCCGGCACATGCGATTGAGATGCCCTTGCAGCTCGTCGTCCGAGATCCCCGCGACCGCGCGCACGAGCGGATACGAAAACTCACGACCGATGGCGGCGCCGAGCTGGGCCACCCCGCGGCTTGCCCCGAGGCGATCGAAGCGAGCGACGAGCGACGCATGAACACTCGAGGGAATCAGCTGCTCGTCGAAACTGCCCGCGAGCTCGTAGCGATGACCTTCGAGGCGCAGGGCCCCGGACTCGAGAACCGCCTTCGTGACCTCCTCTACGAATAGGGGGACCCCTTCGCTCCGATCGGCGATGCGCCGAACGACGCGGGTCGGTAGCGGGCTTCCATGGGCGACGTGCGCGATCATCGCCTCCACTTGGAGATCCGTGAGGCGGCGAAGCTCGATCGTTCGAACGTGGGGACCCGACCACCGGGGCAAAAACTCCGGGCGTCCGGTGACACACAGAAGCGTTCGGCCGCCAGGACTTTCGCGCGTCATGAAGTCCAAAAACTCGAGCGTCGACGGGTCGGCCCAGTGGGCGTCCTCGACGAGAATCGTCAGGGGTGCGCGTTCGGCGGAAAGAGCCGCCCATTGGCGCAAGAGCTCGAGTGTTCTCGTGCGTTTCCGGGCCGCCGACAGCTCCGAGAGAGGGCTATCGTCGGCTCCGGGAACCGACAAGAGGTCCGCCATGAGCGGCACGGCATCGGGACCGAAGCGCGAATGCTCGCCGAGCAGACTGCGCAGCGCCGCGAGCCTCGCTTCGGGCGACGTGTCGCCGAGGGCGCGCTCTGCGACTTCCCCGTTGATCATCTGGGCGATGGGCGCGAACGCCGTCGCCTGGGTCAGCGGCGAGCAGACGCACTCGAGAACGCGCGCCGACTCGTCCACGGTCGCATTCCGGAAGTGATGAATGATGCGCGACTTGCCGATGCCGGCTTCACCGCGAATGACGACGACACAATCGGCCCCCTCGCAAACCTGCTTCCAAGCCGCGGCTAGCTCGGCCGATTCCTTCTCCCGTCCCACGTATGGCGTGAGCGACCCTTTCGCGGCCGCTTCGAGCTTCGTGCGCGCGGTTGTGGGTCGGACGACCCGAAAAAGATCCATCGGCTGAGTGAACCCTCTGAGGGTCTGCTCGCCGAGCGACTCGAGCTCGAAATAGCCGGCCACGAGCTTGGCCATGGAGGCTGAGACCACGACGGAGTCCGAGGCTGCGAGCGACCGGATGCGCGCCGCGATATTGACCGTCTCACCCACCGCGAAGCGATCGTGGGTTCCGCTGAGGCCGACCTCGCCCACGACGGCGACGCCCGTGTGGAGCCCAGCGCGCACGTGAATCTCGGAGCGGAGCCGCTTTCCGATTCCGTCGTTGACGAACTTGATCCTTTCTTGGATTCGGAGCGCCGCGCGGACCGCGCGAACGGCGTCGTCCTCGTGAGCGACGGGATATCCGAAGTAGGACAGCACGCCGTCACCGAGAAGCTGCGCCACGTGACCCTCGAACTGGCCCACGCTGTCGATGCAAGCGCGCTGGTAGCTCGCGAGAAGGTCGCGAAACTCCTCCACGTCGAGGCGCTCGGAGAGGGCGCTCGACCCTACCAGCTCGGAAAAGAGCAGCGTGAGCTGGCGTCGCTCGCCGTCCGGACCGCTGCGCATGGTCGTTTGACCGCACGCCCCACAGAACTTCGAGCCCGCCTCGAGCGCTCCACCACACCTGGTGCAAGGTGGAACGTGCGCGGTCACGATCCCCCCGCCCTGCCGTCGCGCGCTTCGTCGCCCTTTAGACGCTCCTCCGCCTCCCGCAATCGATCGGCGAGCGCCTTGACGAAGACCCCCATCCACGACTGCATGCCCAGCGCGTTCGATAGCACCTCTCTCTTGACGACGACGACTTCGACCGTGTCGGTGGCTCTCACGCTGCGCGTGGCTACGTTACCGGACAAGACGGCCGTCTCCCCGAAAACGTCGCCAGGCCCCATGGTGCGCTCGTCGACGACGGTGGTGCCCTCGGAGCGATAGTCCACGCAGTGCCCGGCGAGGATGACATACGCGGCATCGCCGGCGTCGCCCTCGCGAACGATGACGGAGCCCGCGGCGAGCGTCTCTCGCGGCAGGTTCGCAGAGGCGAGACGCAGAGCTTCGAGAGCGCCAAGTAGCTCCGTCCCCGATGCCTCGGGAGGCGACGGGCGCGGGACGCTGAGCGGTGGCTCTTGCCCACCGCTCCCTCGCTCGACGGCGCGTAGCCGCTGATCCGCCTCACGAAACCGATCCGCCAGCGCCTTTACGAAAGCCCCCATCCAAGAGTTTAGGCCGAGCGCCTTGGAGAGCACGTCGCCGGTGACCACGAGCAGCACGACTTCCGAAACCGTCTTTACATTGGCCGTTCTGGGCTTGTGGGAAAATACCGCCGTCTCACCGAAGACTTCGCCTGGTCCCATGACGCGCAGCTCGATCTCGTCGGCGCCCTCGCCTCGATAAGCGACGCACCGGCCCTCGAGGATGACGTAGGCGGCGTCGCCTCGCTCCCCCTCGCGGATGATGATGGTCCCCGACGGCAACCGCATGCGGGGCAGATCCCACGCCCCGCGCTGGAAGGCTTCGATGTCGCGTTTGAGGTCGGCCACCGACGCGTAACGGTCTCGAGCGTCGTAGGCGATGGCGCGCATGGCGATGCGCGAGAGCTCGGGGGGGACTTGGCTCCCCGCGAGCTCGTCGGCCGGCGCGATCGGGGCGGCTTCCCTGCGCATCCAGATGGCGCGAACGATTTCCGCGGTCAGGGGCGGGACGCCGGTGAGAACCTGATAGAGCGTCGCGCCGAGCGCGAAGACATCGGTGCGCTCGTCGAGCGTCTCGTGCTCGCCGCGAAGCTGTTCGGGGGCCGTGTAACAAGCGGTGCCCAAGAGCGACCCCGGCGGGTCCAGATCCGAAAGCTCGTCCTCGCCCGGGCTCACGCGCACGCGCGGGCCCTTCTGATCGACGAAAGGCGGCCGCAGCCGTGCGATGCCCCAGTCCAGGACATAGACTTGGCCAAAGTCGCTCACCATGACGTTTCTGGGCTTGAGGTCGCGATGAAGAACGCCCCGGCTATGCGCGAATGAAACGGCGTCGCAGACCTTCACCAAAACCTGCAACAGCTCGGCGAGATGCACGGGGTCGAGGCGTGCGTCGCCCAGCCGACTGAGCATCTCGTCGAGCGTCACGCCCTGAACGAGCTTCATGCAGAGAAACTGCCGGCCAAGCTGGTCGACGCCCAGCTCGTAGACGGGGACGATGTTCGGGTGCTCGAGCTGGCCGGTGATTCGAGCCTCCGCGGCGAAGCGATCCATCTCCAGGCCCTGAGTCGTCAACTCGGGGTCGAGGATCTTGATGGCCACGTCGCGCAGAATGTCCCTGTCGAAAGCCCGAACGACGACCCCAGACCCTCCAATACCAATCACCTCGCGCTCGCTGTACCTCCGGGTTTCGAGCGCCTGGCCCGCGCGATCGCCAGGGGCGACGGTGGGGTAGTCGGCCGGTCGGGGCCCCTGAGAGCTGACGGGGCGCTGCGTGGAGACGGGATCCATTTCTGGCCCCGACCCGCCCTTCCCACGAGAAGATGGCGCGCCGTCGTCCGGGCAAGGCATTTGCTCCGCCCAACACACAACAGGGCCTTGCCTCCGTCAAGCGAATGAACGGAAACGCTCTGAAGCTCGACCCCTCGCCGCCGTCCACCCCCTTTTGCACCCAGTCAAGCCGATTGGGCACCACCAGACGCCTAGAGCCGAGAAAGGCCCGCTTTCAAGCACATCCCACCCGCGGCCACATGGACCAGTACGTGCGTAAGACGCACCCATGTTCCCTCTGGCCCTTCTCCCCCCGCCCGCTGACGAGCAAGCTTCCACGCGCACTCCAACCGAGCCCAGCCGGCCGTCTTCGTCCCACCCTCCAACCTCGAGCGCGCCCGAAGCGGCAAAGGGCATCCCGAGACCGGAGCTGGCGGGTTCGCGCCGCTGCATGCCGCGCTGCACTTCGGTATTTCTCGTCGACTCGGATGGCTACCGGAGGTCGGTCCCGAACCATTTGACGTACAACCGCCTCTTTCGGGGTTGGCAAGGGCTCGTCGACGATCCCGATCTCGAGCTGCTCCCGATGCGCCCCGCGCTCTCGACCAGCGTCATGCTCATTCGGGGCGAGCTCTCGCCCGTGCTGTACCTGCTCGACCACGGGCTGAAGCGCTGCATTCCGAGCCCGGCGATCATGGACAAGTATTGGTTTGCCTGGGATCGCATCGAGGTGCTCAAGCAGTTTCTCGTCGACACGATTCCGAGCGGCCGACCGTGGCTGTGATGGCGGACATTCTCGCCGCCCCGCCCGCGACCGACGCGGCGGAGCTCGAGAGTCGCCTGCTTGCGCGCGATCGGATGGCGGCGCTCGGCACTCTTGCGGCGGGCGCGGCGCACGAGATCAACAATCCGCTGACCTACGTGCTGGTCAACGTCGAGCACGTCATGCGCCGGCTTCGGGCCGTGGGCGCGAGCGACGATCCCGCGGCGGAGCTTGCGCGCGACACCGAACAGGGCCTGCCGGGGCTAGTCCAAGCACTGCAACACGCGGTCGAGGGGGCCCACCGAATTCGAAGGGCGGTCGGCGATCTGCTTACTTTCGCCCAGGGCAACGTGGAGCGGCGTGGCCCGGTCGACGTGCGCGGGGTCCTCGAGAGCGCCACGCAGCTTGCCTGGCACGAGATCCGTCACCGCGCCCGGCTGTCGAAGGCTTTCGCCGATATCCCCCTCGTAGAGGCGAACGAGGCGCGGCTGGGGCAGGTCTTTCTGAGCCTGCTCATCAATGCGGCGCACGCCATCCCCGAGGGCCTTGCCGACCGACACGAGATCAACGTGACGACGCACACCGACCACGAAGGCAACGCCGTCGTCGAGGTCCGCGACACCGGTTGCGGCATCGCGCCGGAGAATCTCGCGCGCGTCTTCGATCCTTTCTTCACGACCAAGGGGCAGAAGAGCGCCGGGATGGGCCTGGCGATCTCGCACGGAACGGTCACCAGCCTCGGAGGTGAGATCACGGTCACCAGCACGCCGGGGCAAAGCACGACGTTTCGTGTCGCGCTTCCGCCTGCCGAGCGCTGGGAGAATCCCGCGCCCCCGAGCCGCCGGCCCGGAGTCTTCGCTCGCCGGAGTGTGCTTCTCGTCGATGACGAGCGCTTGCTGGGCGAGGCCATCGCGCGCGCCTTGTCCGAAGATCACGACGTCGAGGTCGTGGCCGAGGCCAGGCGGGCGCTCGAGCGGCTGACCTCCGGCCGCGAGTACGACCTCGTCCTTTGCGACTTGATGATGCCCGTCATGACCGGCATGGACCTCTACGCCGAGGTCATGCACCGAGCCCCGAAGGTCGCGAGGCGCTTCGTCTTCATGTCGGGAGGCACCTTCAGCCATCGCGTGCGTGCGTTTCTCGAGAGCGTCTGCAACCCGTGCCTCGAGAAGCCGCTCGACATGGGGCGGCTTCGCAGCATCCTAGCCCGCACGGGCAACGCCTAACGGTGGGGCGGGGTTACGGCGCGGCCTCGGGAACCCCGACGACCACGCCGCTATCGAACGCGGGAATCGTACTTGAGTCGGCACCGGTGACCGGTCCCCCGTCGGGCGCGGGCGCATTCATGGAGGCATCGCCGCCGACGACCGGGCCGCCCGAGTCCCCAGTCAGCGTGGCTCCCGCATCGTAGGGCAGGGTGCCACCGCCGACTTGCTGTTGGACGAGAGCGTACGGCGAGAGGTGCGTCGTCTGGCCCGCAATCGTGTGCGCATAGACGTCGACCACGATTTGAGAGAGAGGTGTCCACGGGAGCGCTGTGTTTGCGGAAATCGTTTCCACGGCGAAATCGCTCGGCGCAAGGCCCGCGAGCTCGCTGTCGGTGTAGTCGAACGCGATCGTGATGGGCTCCGCGAACATCGTCCCGGTGGGCCCGATCTCGAAGACCTGACCGATCGTGCCATCGGGGCCGCTCTGGGTGCTCAGCGAGATCGTGATCGTCACCGGCGAGGTGAGCGCGTTGGGAGGAATCGTGACCGTAACGCCGGGCTTCCCGGTCCCTATGGTGCCTCCGCCTTCACCGATACTCGCGGCATTGAGATCGCCCTGAGGCAGCGCAGCGACAATCGCGCTCGTCCCTCCTTCGGGCTCCATCACGGGGATCGACGTCGGCGCGCCCGGCGGCGGCTGGGTGGTGAGCACACCGTTTTCGGACTCGCCGGGATCGGCGCAATACTCGACACCATTCTTGTCTTTCGCGCAGACGCGGCCCGTGATGCCTAGGACGTTGCAGTCGGCATCGCTTTCGCACAGATTTCGACAGCGGTAGTCCGACGCGCAGGCGAGCGGAGTCGGACAATCGGCGAGACGCGTGCAGGGTGTGTTTTTCTCGTCGGGCGACTGGCAAACGGGATATCGGCCGTCGTCGATGCACGAGCTTCCGGGTTGCACGGGGCAATCGGAGGCCGCCATGCACTGCACTCGGCATTTGCCGAACGCGCATACGAGGCTCGCCGCGCAATCGCTGTTGAGCGAGCAACCGCCCGGCGCCGCGGTGGTCGCGGTCGAGCAAGCCGGAGAGGCCAGCGCCAACGCCAGCGCGACCCCCACCAGCCACGCCGCCACCCACCCTGCGCTCGACCTCGCTGGACTACGCGTCATCCGCTTCATAGATTCGCCTCCGTGAGATGTGCGGCTCGCGCGGCAGCACGCGCACCGGCGCATACTTGCATTATCCGATGGCTCGAAGCAACGGGGAGGGGGCCTTGAGACGCGTCCGCACCTCTCATGCACCGACGGGCGCAGCGACTCCGCGCCTCGTGGCGGCGCTGCTCGCCGCATCTTTCTTAGCCCTCTACGTCTCGCGTCTCTGCCCCGATCTGAACCTGACGGGCGACTCGGCGGAGCTCGTGACCGCGGCCGCTGTCTGGGGGGTGCCGCACCCGCCCGGATATCCGCTCTACACGGCGATCGGGCATGCGTTTGCGTCGCTGCCGACTCATTCGCTTCCGTGGCGGGTGCACCTCACGAGCGCCGTCTTTCACGCGAGCGCCGTCGGCGCGGTGTGCATGGCAACCTTCGCTCTGACCGAGAGCCTTACGAGCGCCGTCTTCGCGGGCTTTGCTCTCGGGATATCGCGAACGTTCATGCTCGGGTCGCTCTACGCCGAGGTTTTTCCGCTCAACGATCTCTTCTTCGCTTGCCTTCTCGCTCTGGGTCTTGTCGCTCGGCGCGCGCCGCGAGGGGCGCCGCCCAAGGGACTCTTCGTTTTCTCTGTCTGCGCCGGGTTGGCCTTTTCGCACCACCTCATGCTCGTCCTCGGCGCTCCCGCGCTCGCCATGCTCGTCGCGGGACCTATCGGTCGCTCGGTGCGAGGCCACAGAGGTCGGGCGCTGGCCCTCGGTCTCGCGTTTTTCGCCCCTCTGCTCGTCTACGCCCTCATTCCGCTCGCCGCATCCCGAGCTCCCGCGATCTCCTGGGGAGACGTGCACGACGCAGGCTCACTGCTGCGGCTCGTCACTCGACAGGACTACGGGGGCCCATTTAGCGCGACGCGCACGCCCACGTCGGAGCCGAGCCTCGCGCGTCTTGGGGCTTTTGCGTCTCTCGTCGTAACGAGCATGGGGGCGCTTTCGATCGCTCTGGCCGTGTTGGGCCTGGGCCACGAGCTTTGGAAGGAGCGGACGGTCGGGGTGAGCCTGCTTCTGGCTTTTCTGGTCCCCGGCCCGCTCTTCGCCTGGGCCAACAAGCTCGGCACGGGGTCCGAAGAGACGCTGGCTTATTTCGAGCGCTTCACGAGCATGTGCCACGTTGCGCTCGCCGTGGCCTTCGGATCGGGAGTGGCTCTCCTGCAATCCGCCGTCGGCGCGAAGCGCTACCCCGCGCTCGCTCTCAGCCTCGCGCTCGGCCTATGGGCGCTGGAAGGTGCCCATCGTACCCGAGACGTCGATCTGAGCACGGACCGGCGCGGGATCGCCTTTGCGCACGATCTGGTGCTCGGCTCGCCCGATCGGTCCCTCATCTTGCTCAGCGGCGACGAGCCGGGCAGCGCCGCGCTCTACGTTTGCGCGGTCGAGCACGCCTGCGCGCGTCGAATCGTCCTGTCTCCCGGCTCGCTTTTTCTTCCCTGGAGGATGGAGCAAGCACGAGCGCGCTACCCCGACCTCGACATCCCTTGGTCGATGGGGCCTGCGTTGCGGCGGACCCACGAGCTTGCGGCCGCCGCTATCGACAGCCGCGCCGTCTTCGTCTCCCCGGCCCTCTTCGAGAAGGATCCGGCTCTCGGCAGCGCGTTCTCGAGCTTGCCCGACCGTCTGCTCTTTCGACTGTGGCCCGACGGCACACCGACCGAGACCGAGCAGGCGGCCTTTCTTGCGAGCGCGCGGGCGATGACCTCCAAAGACGGCTGCGAAGGATGCTCGATCACTGCTCCGATCTCTCCGCGCCCGTCGCAGGACGTCGAGATCGCCAAGGCCTACGAGGCGGCTTTCACGAATCACGCTCGAGCCGCCCGTCTCTCGCCAAGCGCAGGCGAGCTCACGGCGGCCCTTGGTGCGCGATCGCGCGCGTTCGCAGCCGCGATCGATCAGGGAGGCGGGGTGTCGATATCGCGGTAGAGCTCGAGCTCCGCGCGGTCCTTCGTGACCTCCGCAGGAAACCAAGGAGCCACGTCGAACCATTCGGCGTTGGGCGACTCCAGATGGTAGAGGCGCTGAAGACCATCGCGATACGCCACGGCGTATTTGGCGTGGTCGTCGATCCTGATCATCATCGGGGCCGTTTCCCATTGCTGGACGTGCTCCGCCGCAGAGTAGGTAATCACGAAGTCGTGGAGAATCGCCGCCGGGGCAGCGCGCAGGCGCATCCAGCTTCGCCCGAAGTCCTCCGCGTGCGGGTCTTTCGCGACCAGCCCGAAAGCTCCGAGGAGCGTGGCGGCGATGTCGCGGTGGCTCGTGACGTGATCGTAGATGCCCGGCGCGATGCCGGGGGCCACGAGCACGCCGGGCACGTGCGTGACTTCCTCGAACGCCGACTCTCCGTGCTCGTACATGGCGTGCAGGCCGAAGCCCTCACCATGATCACTGGAAACGATGATGACCGTCCTTTCTGGACGCCCGGTCTCGTCGATTCCGGCGAGCAGTCGACCCAGCTCCTTGTCGATATAGGCGATTTGCGACAGGTAAAGAGACGAGTCGGGGTCCTCGTGCGCCAGGGGAGGAAACTTCGGAGTATCGGGAGGAAGAACGCGCAGCGTGCGCGGACCGTGGGCGTCGAAGTAATGCACCCAGAGAAAGTGGTCGCGCGCGTTGGCAGGAGCCCGCAGGTCGTCGAGCGCGAAGTCGGTCACCTCCGTGGCGCGAAAGCGGTGATCGTTGAGGTCCGGGCGCTTGATTCTCGCGAATCCGTGAAGGACGTTGCCGCCAATGGTCGAGTGCTTGTATCCGAAAATGGCCGCGGTGCTGACATGCGCATCGGTGAGAAGGTCGGCCACAGGAGTCGCGGGATAGGCGCCACGCAGCATCAGGGGTAGAGACGTCGCGGTCCGTGTCCCGCCACCGTAGAGCTTCGTGAAGCGCAAGCCGCGGCCCGCGAACCGCAGCAAGTTGGGCGTAACCGCGGGCGAGAGCACGTCGTTGCGAAGGCAATCGATCGTAATGAGTATGACGCGGTCGATGTCGCCGGAGGCCAGATCGGGCTCGCCTGCGGCCGGCGCGAGGCCCCGCTGAGCAGGCGTGGAAACGGCGGGACGCACGAAGCCGTTGCAGTTGCGGTCCAGCCCGTTGAGCTGCTCCAGCATCCCGGGATGACGAAATTCGTCGAAGTCGTTGCAGTCCGTTCCCCAGAGAAGCGCGGAGTAGCCGTCGCCGTCGAAGTCGAGCAGGGTGCGAGAAAACCGGCCCACACGCTCGGTGAAGGCCCCGTAGTCGCGCGCGTAGACGCGCCAGTTGGGTGAAACCCACGTCGAGAGAAAGAGACCGGCGAACGACGCGGCGCAGAACAGGCCGAATCCGCGCGCAACGACGTTTTGCGGGGCAGCCGTGATGCGCCGCCTGAGCGGATAGAGAAGCGCCGCCACGCTGACCACGCAGCTTAGCCAGGCCATGTCGCGCGGCTCGCGGTGGATGGTGGGTGGCAGGGCCAGGTAGAGGCCGAAGGTGATGGCGCCGAGCACGGCGCCCGCGAGAATGCGGAGGCGACCCCCGCGGATGCGCGTGACGCCCGTCGCCAGCACGAGCAGAGAGCCAAAGAGAACGAGAACGATGAGGCGCGACTCGACCAGCCCCATACTCTGAGCGAGCGGGTGCAGGGTGACGTTGGAGATGACGAACCAAGCCAGACCGAGAAGCGGCAACGGCCAGGCGAAATGGAGGCCGCGTCGCGTCCGGCCGATGAAGCGCACGAGCGAGTGCAAGGTGGCCACAGGCACCGCGACGATGGCGGCAAAGATCAGCGAAAGACCCGGTGCGGCGAACAGGGTCGCGCACGCGGCGCGTAAGGGCGCCCGGCGAAGGAGCAAGACCACGGGCTCTCGCAGCGCGAGGACGTTCATGCTGACCGCGATGAGAACCGTCCAGCTGGCGGCGCTCCGGGCCACGTTGCGAAGGGCCCGGGACGAATCCCACTTGCTGACGCCCGGCATGACCGTGCGAAGCTTTGCGCCGGGTCCCCAGGAGTCGACCACCAGACGCTGCCGCCGACTCTCTCTGCGCGGGTCGGCCTTCTCACGTATCTCGACTTCGTACAATCGAGCTTCCCTTCCTGAGACGAATACGGCACAGGCGCGGATGCCAATAGGCCTCGCACCTCTCACCACGCCGGAACCACCGCCGAGCGTACGGCTACCGGGACCTACTTAGCGAAGTGGTCGAATCCCCGAGCCGACAGACAACTATCTCCCCTCTCGCCTCGGAGCACAAGGCCGGCCCCAGCCCGAATCTCGCCTATGCGGCGAAAGCCGTCCAAGGGCACGGGGCTCGCGGCGACAAGCGAATAGTCTTCCCCACCATGAAGCGCGAGGTCGAGCGGATCGACACCCAGGGCCATCGCCGCTTCGACAAGCGCGGCGTCCGACAGCAGCGCCGATGCCTCGATGACCGCTTGAACGCCGCTCGCTTCGGCCAAGTGGCCGACGTCGCGCGCCAGGCCGTCGGAGACGTCGACCGCGGCCCGCGCGGAGTGGGCCATCGCCCGCCCGTGGCTCACGAGAGCCTCGGGCCTGCGCCACGCGGCGACAGCGCGCCTCAATCGTGGTTCATCCGCGCGGCCGCCCTCGATGGCCCGCAGGCCACACGCGGCAAGCCCGACCTGGCCGGCCATCCACAGAACATCGCCGGGCTGAGCCCCCGATCGGGTGACCGCCCGCTCGCACACGCCAAGCAATGTCGTTGCAATGGAGAAGCTCGAGCCCCGGGAAAGATTGCCTCCGACGATCGGAGCCCCGACGGCCGCCGCGGCGTCGCGCTGGCCGCACGTGATCTCTTCGAGCGCGGCGTCGTCGACGCTCTCCGGAAGCACGAGCGCCGAGAGCGCGCACCAGGGCCTGGCGCCCATGGCCGCGACATCGCTCGCCGCGGCTTCGAAGCTTCGCCAGCCGACGTCGCGCCACGACGCGAGCTCGCGCCGAAAGTGCACTCCCTCGACCTGCTCGTCGATCGTCCAAACCATGCGCTCCACTCCGGCCCGAGCGCGCAGAACCGCGGCGTCGTCTCCAATGCCCACCTCGACGCCCTCGACCTTGGCGGCCAGGATCCGCGCAATGAGGGCGATGCGCGCGGTCTCGTCCACAGCCGGCGGCGTCTACGCCGGCCCAGGCGCGATCGAGGGCGTTTGTTGGGGTAGAGAGACGACGAAGACGGTGCCGCTCGGCTCGTTGTCCTCGACGTGAATGATCCCGCCGTGCCCTTCGACGAGGCGCTTGGCGATCGAGAGCCCCAGGCCCGTACCGCCGTGCTGGCGTGTGCTGGAAGAGTCGACTTGGTAAAACGCGTCGAACACTTTGCTTCGTTCTCGGGCCGGGATACCGATGCCGGTGTCGATGACTCGCACCTCGACGCGAGCGCGCGTGGGCGCCAGGAGCGTCAACCCCTCCTCATCGGTGTCGACGATGGGCGCGCTCACGATCCGGGCGCGCAAAAGAACGGTGCCGCCGGACGGCGTGAACTTGATCGCGTTCTCGACGAGATTCAGAAACACCTGACGCAAGCGCTCGGGGTCGCCGCGCATGAATGGAAGGCCTGGAGCGACATCGAGCTGGAGCGTGACGCCCTTTTTGCGGGCGGCCGGAGCTAGGGTCGAGACCACCTCATCGAGAACGGGAGCGATCGTGAGCGGCCGCTTGATGAGGCGCATCGTCCCGCTCTCGAGCTTGCCCACGTCGAGCAGCCCCATGATGAGCGAGAGAAGCTGGCCGCCCTTGTCTTGGATGGTCCGCACGAATTCGAGCTGCTCGGGCTTCATGTCGCCCGCGAGGCCCTCGGAAAGCATCTCGCTGTAGCCAATGATCGATGTAAGGGGCGTACGAAGCTCGTGGCTCACGGTGGCCAAAAAGTTCGACTTGAGGTGGTCGAGCTCTTTGAGTCGATCGAAGGCCTCTTGAAGCCGCTCGGCCTTGTCCTCGAGCTGCTTGTAGCCCTCGCGCACGCTCGCGAGATGGACCCGGCTCGTGACGAAGGCCTTGTGCCCGCTAAACAGGATGAGATCGAGCGAGGCTTTGAGGTGCGCCGCGATGCGAGTGATGGTGTCGGGTTTGGCCCTCGGCATCTTGAGCAGGAGGGCCTGCGCGCGATCCTTGTCGATGGCAGAATCCACGGCCAAAAGGCTGGCGGGCGCCTCGGTCACGCTCGTCGGAAGAAACGGACCGACGATGAGTCGGCCCACGCGGCGACGGTCGTATTCCAAGGCGAAGATACGATAGGCGGCGCCAGTGAAGCATGGATGGACGACGTCGGCCTGATCGCCTGTGTCGCGAGCGCGAACGGCGCCCACTATCGAGGCGCAAGCTCTTCTTCCGTCGCGCGTAGTGTTGACGTAGGCGCAGAGCTCTTGCTGGCTCGCCGCGTCGGCGAGTAGGGCGCCGTCGCTCGAGTAAATCCGCACCGGGATGCCGAACAGCACGACGAAGCTCTTGCAGAGCTCGTCCAGGCCGTCGCGATCGACCAGATCCTCGAGGCGCACACGCCCGTCGAGGAGCAAGTCTTCCGTGGAAACGTCCGGCGTTTCCACAGTCACACCCGCACCTGACCTTGGGCGTCCAAGCGGCCCCCGACGCAGGACGACAGCAGCGTCGCCACGTCCGCTTGAAGCCCGAGCTGCCGGGCGGCCATGGGCAAGAGAGCTCGCGACTCGATGCCCAACATCTTCGCGAGATTGTGGTCCCCGTCGATCTTGACCCAGGTGACGTGGAGCAGGCCGAAGAACGTCTCGAGCACGCCTTTGCCTTGGACGGCACTCGCCTTGAAAACCGGCTCACGTCCCTTGCTCGCGAGGGCGCCGATTTCGTCGTCGGACCGTACCCTCTCGAGATCTCGCTTATTGAACTGGATAACGAGGGGAAGCTGTTTGAGATTGGCCCCGAGATCTTTGAGATTCTGTCTTAGGTCGAGAAAGGACGCCGCGTTGTGCTCGGTCTCGGTGACCTGCGAATCGGCGATGAACGCCACGCCGTCGGCCCCCTGGAGCACGAGCCTGCGCGTCGAAGCGTGCAGCACCTGGCCCGGGACCGTGAAGACCTTGATGCGCAGAGTCATCCCCCCGGACGAGCGATCGCCCTCTGCCCGCAGAGTCAGCGGCAGCATGTCGAAAAAGAGGGTACGATCGTCCTTCGTTTCGAGCGTCATCAGCCGCCCGCGCGCGTCCTCGGACGTCAGCTGGTGGAGCGACTTCAAGTTCGTCGTCTTGCCGCTCAGCGCCGGTCCATAATAGACAAGCTTGAGCGCGATCTCTCGGCCACCGAAGTTTATTTGCACGAACCCTCTCACATCACGTTAGCACCGTCCTACCCGCGAGTTGAAAGGTTACGAAGACCGCCATGACCCCGCCCCAGCCCGGTGAACGCGCCCCGAAGTTTCGCCTCGCGAGCGACGACGGGACGACGGCCACCCTCGCGGACTTCGCCGGCAAGTGGCTCGCGCTCTATTTCTACCCGAGAGACAACACGCCCGGGTGCACCCTAGAGGCGCGGGATTTCAGCGGCCTCACCCTGCAGCTGCAGAAGCGAGGAGCCGTGGTGGTCGGTGTCTCGAAAGACTCGGTGCAAAGCCACGGCACCTTTCGCGAGAAAGTGGGCATTCGCTTCCCGCTCCTCAGTGATCCAGACCTCTCGGCACACCGCGCCTACGGCACATGGGGTCCGAAGGTCCTCTACGGAAGGAAATTCGAGGGCACCATTCGTTCGACGTTCCTCATTTCGCCGGACGGCCACATCGTTCGCACGTGGACGGGGGTCAAGGTCAATGGCCATGCGGCCAAGGTCCTCGAGGCCGTTCGCGAGGCGCAGGAGGCCCCCGCAGAAACGCAGACCAAGCCTCGCCCCCGCGTCACTGCCAAAAAGAAGAAGCCGGCTCGGTCGTGACGCTGGATGCAGCCACGACGATCGTGTGGCTGGGCGAGCAGGCCGCGGATTCGCAAGCGTCGGCAACTCTTTCCGCGTGGGCTCGGAGCCGCAACCTGGTCCTGGCGGCGCCCGCAGGGTCGGTGCCGCCCACGATCGCCGTCGACCTCGGTATCTCCGCGACGGTCGAGGATCTGCTCGACAGCGCTCGCGACGCGCTGACCGCGCGTTCCGGGACCGACGTCGACCGAGCGCTGAAGGCCGCAGAGAGCTTGCTCGAGGCTCACCCGGAGCTTCCGAATGCCGCCTGGCTGATGGCCGAGATCGAGCGCGCGCGCTCGGTGCGCTGCCGGCTCATTGCCCCCACCGATGACGAGGCGGCGGACCGCGCATGGTCTCGCGCAAGCGCTCTCGACACGGGCCGGCTCGCGGGACCGGGCGAGCCCACGGTGGCCGCAGCTCGTCCCGCGACGATCACCCCCGAGATGCGCGCGTCGCGTGAGACGCAGGTCTGGATCGATGGGTCCCCGGTCGGTCCCGGGCCGATCGCATCGCGCGCTGGTCCTCACGCCCTCGTCGTCACCCGGCGCGGCGGCCCGATATGGGCCAGCTGGATCGAGGCGCCACCCGGCCCGTCGACCGTGGCGCTCTCGCAGCTCGATGCCGCCCCGTGCTCGACGGCGGACCTCGAAGAAGCACACTTGGCCGGAGGCTACGTGAGCGCCGAGCTTGCGCGATGCGCGCACTGGGTGGCGGCCGCACCGGGGCTCACGCTCGGCGCGATACGCATCGCCACCTGCCAGGAGGATCAATGCGGCCCGTTGGTCGATTGGCGCCCTTCGCCTGTCTGGTCGCAGCCGCCCCCGCACGAGCGAGAGCGCCGCTCGGGATGGCCCTCCTGGGCCACGTGGGGCCTCGTGGGCACGGGCGTGGCGGTGGCTGCCGGCGTCGTCGCCGCCGTCGTGGCCTCGAGCTCGCGAAGCCCGTCCGAGGTGGAATACACCCTCGGCCCACTTGTCCAAGGACCTCCTAAGCAACCCTAAGAGATCACCGCCGGGGAGCGAAGCAACGCCAGGAGCGCCACGTGAGCGTTCTGGCGCAGACTCCTCTTGGCCCCAAGCTCATCTTTCCTGGCGTCCGCGGCGGTCCTGGCGGTTTTCTCCTCACCTCAGTCCTGGCGTCCGTGGCGGTCCTGGCGGTTTTCTCTGGTGGCTCACGCCCACTGCCGCCGCTGGCGTCTCGGGGTGCGGGTGTTTACCCTGGACACCGATGGCGCAAGCACCGGAATTGGATTTCGACGCGTTCGTGAAACGCCGAAAGGCGGAGCCTACGGCGAGCACGCCGACGAGCGAGCACGCCTACACTTACGCGTTCGATCGTGAGTCTCGAATCGCCTTCGAGAACACCAAGCCGGTCGTGATGGCCGTCGAAGCGAGTGTGCGCCTCTTCAAGAAGATGGGGCAGCATCAGCTTCTCGGCAATGCCGTCAAAGTCAGCGCGCGTCAGTTTCCTCGTATCCACCGAATCACCCAGACCGCCGCAGGTGCGCTCGGGATTACCGCGCCGCAGGTCTTCATCGTCAATAGCCCCACGCTCAATGCCGCCACTTTCGGGACCAATGACGACTCGTTTATCGTCGTGCATTCCGCGCTCATCGACCACTACTCCGAGGACGAGCTTCTCACGGTCATCGGGCACGAGTGCGGCCACATCCACAATTCGCACGTCGCCTATCTGACGGCGCTTCACTACCTCACGTACATGGCCGGGGTGTTCGTGCCCTGGATTCTTCAACCCGCGCTTCTCGCCTTGCGCACATGGTCGCGGCGCGCGGAGATCACGTGCGACCGAGCCGGCATGCTGGTCGTCAAAAACAAGCAGGCCGCCGAGCGCGCGATCAGCAAGCTCGCCGTGGGGTCGCCCAAGCTCTACGAGGAGTTCAATGTCGACGTCTTCCTCGAGCAGCACGGAGAGGCCGCCGAGGGCATCGGAAAGTACATGGAGATCTTTGCCACGCATCCTTGGCTCCCCAAGCGCTTGCTCGCCATGCGGGTCTTCGCCGAGAGCCGCCTCTACCGCGACGCGGTCGGCGAAGGGGCCGAGGGGCTGACGATGAACGAGGTCGATACCCGCGTCGCCGCCCTTCTCCGGGGGGACGCGTGACGATCGCTCCGGCGACGATGCCCGAGGGCGCCGAGCCCGCGATCGCCTCGTTCTTGCGCAAGCGCGACGATGTCGTCTCGACGCTCCGAGCACTCGGAGAGGTGGCGGGTGCGCTCGGCACCCTAACCCTGCGCGACCGCCTGAGCGAAAAGCTCGTTCGCAAGCTCGAGGACGACCGCTTTCACCTGGTGGTCGTCGGCGAGTTCAACCACGGCAAGACCACGTTCGTGAATGCGCTTCTCGGCCAGCGAGCCCTTCCCGTCGGCGTTACCCCGACAACCGCTGTCATCCACCACATCCGCTGGGCAGAGCATCCCGAGGCCTTCGTGGTCTCGAGCGCGGGGGCACGCCGCGAGATCCCCTTCGACGACGCGAAGCACTTTGCGGCGGGCGGCGACGCCGCGGCAGACGAGGTCGACTATCTCGAAATCGGGTATCCGGCCTCCCTGCTCAAAGAGCGAATCGTCCTCGTCGATACGCCAGGAGTAAACGACCTCTCGCTCCAGCGCGCCGACATCACCTACAGCTACATCCCGCGCGCCGACGCGGTGCTCTTTCTGTTGGACGCCGGGCAGATTCTCAAAGAGAGCGAGCGCGTCTTTCTGAGCGAACGGTTGCTCAAAGCCTCGCGCGACAAGATCGTCTTCGTCATTACCAAGTGGGATCTACTCTCACCGAGCGAGCGCCGAGAAGCCCTGGCGTATGCGAAGGGCCACTTGTCGGCGCTCGTCAAAGACGCCGTCGTATTTCCGGTGAGCGCCGAGATGGCCCTCGGGGGAGCCGTGCTCGACAGCGGGATCCAAGAGCTCTGCACGTACTTGATTCGTTTTCTTGCCGGCGAGCGCGGGCGCATTCTTCTCGACAACTCTCTAGGCGAGGGTCTGGCCGTCGCCGCGCTCCTTTCAAAGGGCGTGGACGCGCGCCGACGCGCGATCCTGATGAACAACGAGGAAATCGACCGGCGAATGGCTGCGCTCGAGCAAGATCTCGCCTCGCGCACGGGCACCATCGAAGAGCGCCGCCTTCAGATCCGCGAAGACGTGTCCGCCATCAAGACCGGGGCTCGCAAAGATCTCGAGCGATTCGTCGACGATGTTTGTCGCCAGCTGCCCCACGTCATCGATTCGGCCAAGGCCGACGAGCTCAAAGAGTTTCTTCCGGCATTTCTCCAGGATTCGTTCAAGCATTGGGCCGAAGCGGAAACGCGCGAGATTGCCTCCCAGCTCGAGCAGCTGGGAGAGAAGACCGCGGCATTTCTGCGCGACGACGCCAGAGACGGCGCGCGCGGCGTCGCCGAAGCCCTCGGGCGCGACGCACGTCGCCTCGACGTCGAAGTCGACACCATCCGCTACGATGTCGGCGTCGTGGCGCTCGTGTTCGGTGGGATGGCGCTGATGGCGGTCAACCTGATGGCCGGCGGCCTGCTGGCCACGGTCGGCCCGGCGATATTCGCGATGTTCGCTCGCGGCAAGATTCACGAGGAATTCAAGAAGCGCGCAAAAGAGCTGGCGCCGGACGTAATGCGCGACGCCGCATCCAAGGTGGCGCCCAAGCTCGACGCGCTCATCGACGACGTCGCGCAAAAGCTCGATGCCTGGGTCGTAAGCGCCGGCGAAGAGCTTCACCGAGAAATGCTCGAAGTCTTGCGGGCGACGCGCGAAGCCCGTGAGGGCGGCCTGCAAGACGAGGCGCGAGCGAAGGCCCTCGTGGAGCAGCAAGCTCTGTCGCTCGTGAAGGATACCGAGCGGCTCGAAGGCCTCCGGGCCGCGCTCTGGAGCCAGCCCGAGGCGGCGGCCTAGCTCCTCCGGCGTTCACGCGCCGAGGGCACGTCTCAGCCCCGTCGAGCCGAGAGCATTCAGTCTCTCGAAGCGGGATTGGAAGCGTCTCCAGTCTTTGACGACACGGGGGCCGGCTGCGTGGGTCCTCAGGCCATAGTCGGTGATGCGGGTGATGGTGAAGCGCAGGGCGGCAAAGCACCCCTCCACGAGCAGCCCCTCTCTTTCGGATTCCCGGAGCCGGCGCACACGCTCGTATCCGCGAACCATGGCTTGGGCCAGCTCGGGCTGGAGGTCGGAGCCAAAGCACCACGACAGCACGCAGACCATCAGGTCGTAGACGTAGGTCCCCGCGCACGCGCTCTCGAAGTCCAGCAAGGCCGCGATGCGGCCTTCAGGATTCCAGAGGACGTTGTCGCGAAAGAGGTCACTATGAATGAGCCCCGTCGGAAGACTCAGGTCGCGCGTCTCGTGGGCGCGCGCGAGCGCGGCCCGGAGAGTTGGCGCCAGCGCCGCGAGCTCCACATCGCGGCTGCCTTCGACCAAGTCGAGGCGATCGCTCAGGCCTTCAAAGCCAAACCGCCCGGGCAGACAAGGCTCGGCGGCCCCGGCCAGGTGGACTTGAGCGAGAGCCTCGCCCACGCGCTCAGTGGCGCGCTCGGTAACGCCCGCCTGGCAACAAATGGCCCCGTCGCACCAAGGGAAAAGGGCCGCCGGCTTGCCCTTGACCGTAGACACCAGCCCTCCGTCCTTTTTGGCAAGGGGCGCTGGTGTGGGCACACCCGAGCCCGCTAGGCGCCCGAGCATCGCGGCCTCACGGGTGGCCCCAGCCGCGTCTTGTTCCTCGTAAACCCGCAGAAAGACCCGCCTCCCGGCAAGCTCGAGCATGAAGTTCGAATTGACGCTGCCGGCCGCAATCCCCGAAAGCGAGCGAAGGCTGCCGAGGTCGTATTCGGCTACGAGATCGCGGGCTTCCTCGACCGTGATCCGGGTGAGCACAGCCATGGGCGCACCGTAGCTGCCTGGCACGTCGCCACAAGGGACCCGAATAAACCTGCAACAAGACTAGACTTCTATGTCTAGACTCTGGTAAACGGCCCTCAGCGTTTCTGCCCGACCACCTCCCGAACAACCGATCGTCCAAAGCCGGGGGGAACGGGCGCGAAGCCGAGTTATTTCACGGGCTTTGTTCCTGAACCGAGAACGAAATGGCCAAGACGAAGAAGGTGGCGGCAACCAAGGCGGCGTCCGTAAAGCCGTCCGCCGCAGCGAAAACCGCGCCACCCAAGAGTGTCTCGGGAAAGGACGAAGCCGCAGGGGGCAAGCGCAAGCTCGGGTTGCGCGGCGCGGCGCCGTGGGCGGCACGCCACGCAGCCAAGCACGCTGCCGAGGCGCGGGCGCGGGCCGCCGAGCCGCCGCTACCCGGAAGCGCCCGAGCGACCATTCGGACACCCGTCGACGCCGAAGACATCAAGGAGCGCGTGCGCGATCTTCACGCTGCGTTGGCTCAGATTAAGGGTCTGCGAAAGAACCTGGCCAAGAACTTCTTCGAGATCGGCCTCATCCTCAAGAACATCGAGGCGCGCAAGTTCTACGAGGCCAAGCGCTTCCCTTCCTTCGAGGCCTTCGTCGAACGCGAGATCGACCTCGGAAAGACCACCGCGCTGCGGCTCGTTCGCGTGGTCCGATTGTTTCAGAGAGACGGAGCCCTCGAAGTTGGCATGGATCGGATTTTCGCGGCGGTCACGGCCATCGACTCCGGCGGCGGCGAATCCGAAGCCAGCCGAATCCCCCAGGCTCCACAATCGACGACGTCGCTGCCGATGCGCCCTCCGGGTCGTTGAACGCGGCCCGCTCAGCGACCGCGAGGTAGCGAGACGCTGGCCCGCGTGCCGGCTGCCATTACACTTTCGATGCGCACCTCACCTCGGTGCTGGTCGACGATCTTGCGCACGATCGACAGGCCTAGCCCCGTACCTGCCTCCTTCGTCGTAAAAAACGGGTCGAACACCTGACCGAGAGCCGCCGGATCGATCCCGATCCCGGTGTCTTCCACGGCGAGGCGCACCTGGTCGCCTTCGGATCCGAGGCGCACCCTGAGCACGCCGCCTCCCTTCATCGCCTCGAGCGCGTTCATGACGAGGTTCAAGACGACCTGCTTCAGCTTTTCGGCATCTCCGACGAGAACGCAATCGCTCTGCAATTGGCGCTCGACGAGCACCCCTCGCGCGGCCGCCGCGACCTGCTCCAAGTCGAGAACTTCGTCGACGAGCTTGCCGAAATGCACGAGCTCTCGAACCGCCGCTCGGGGTCGCGCGAGGTCGAGAAACTCGCTGAGCAGCCGGCTCAGGCGCCCGATCTCGTCACCGACGATTTGAGCCTTTCGCCGCAAGGCCATGCGCGAATCGTCGTCGACGGCGAGCTTGTCGACATGGCGTCCGAGCAGATGAAGTTGAAGTATGGCGGCGTTGAGAGGGTTGCGGATCTCGTGGGCGAGATTCAGCGCAAGCTTGGCCATAGCCGAGAGCGCTTCGGCGTCGGCCGCGCGCTTCTCGAGCGCACGGCGCTCGGTCACGTCGATGCCGAACCCATACACCAGCGCGGGCTCATCGAGATCGCCTTGGGCGGTCGATAGATGCCATCGGACGCGGCGGCGGGTGGGCATCTCGCGGCTCTCTCTCGAGCGCGTTTGGGAAGGCCCGGCGGCTCCTGCGAAGGCCGGCGAGGGATCGACGAAGCCCGTTTCGACCTCCTGCGCTCTTCCGATGCGCGCGGTGGCGATCGCTTCGCGCATGCGGCTACGATCCTCGTCCGGGATCCACTTGTCCGCGAAGGGTCTACCGATGGCTTCCCCGGGCTCGACGCCGGCGAAGATCGAGGCCTTGCGATTGAAGAGTTGCACCCTGTCTTCGGAATCGAGCCCGACGACCAGAACGTCCGTCAACTCGACGAGCGCCCGATAGCGCCGCTCGAGCTCGTCGCGCTCGCGCGCGAGCCGAACCTTCGCGAGCGCCTGCTCTACGGTCGAGACCAGCTCGCCGGGGCGGAAGGACTTCGGCACGAACGCGAACGCCCCCGACCTCAGCGCTCCCATCGCGGCGTCGACCGTGGCAAACCCCGTAATGAGAACGACCTCTCCAAAAGCGCTGATTTCGCGAAGCTTCGGAATCAGGTCGACGCCGCTCCTATCGGGGAGTTTTACGTCGACGATCGCCACATCGAAGCCGCGCATTCGAGCTACGGAAAGGGCCTCGTCGCCCCTCGACGCCGTGATGACCTCGATGGGGCTCGCCCCTTCCCGGCCGCTCGTCAGCTCTGCGCTCATGAGCACCGCGTGGAGCGCCTCGACGAGCTCCACATTGTCGTCCACGATGAGAACGCGCGCCCGAGCGGCGAGACCCTGGGGCAGGTGGGACACCGAGCCGGGCGCCACGGCCCTCACTCCAATCCGAGGAGCTTCTTGAGCACGTCGTTGACCCGTTGAGGATTCGCCGAGCCCTGGGTCTCCTTCATGACTTGGCCCACGAAGAAGCCGAGGACATTCGACTTGCCGGCTCGCACCTGCTCGACCTGCTTGGGGCTTCGGGAAATGAGCCCGCGGCAGATGTCTTCGAGGACGCCGAGGTCGGTCACCTGCTTCATGCCGAGCTCGTCGACGACCTCTTGCGGTGTCCGGCGGGTGCCCGCGACTTTCGCATAAACCTCTTTGGCCTGCTTTCCGCTAATGACGCCGTCGTCGACGATCTTGAGCAGGGCCGCGACCTGCGCCGGGGTCACGGGGAGCGACGCCGTGAGGCCGTGAGTCTGAATGTCGCCGAGAATCTCGCTCTGGATGAAGTTGGCGACCCTCATCGGGTGACCGTGGAGCGTCGCAGCCTCCTCGAAGAACCCGGCAATGCGCGGATGTGCGGTAAGAACTTGGGCCGCATAGGGGCTGAGCTTCATGTCGCCGACGAAACGTCGACGCTTCGCCGCCGGCAGCTCGGGCATAGTGCTTTTGACGTCGTCGACGAGGGCATCGTCCAAAACGAGCGGCGGTAAATCGGGATCCGGAAAATAGCGATAGTCCTGCGCCTCTTCCTTGCTTCGCATGCTGAAAGAGACGCCTTCGTCGGCGTTGTAACCTCGCGTCTCTTGGACCACTCTGCCGCCGGAATCGAGCAACGCGGCCTGGCGCTCGACTTCATGGAGGATGGCTCGCTCGACGAAGCGAAACGAATTGATGTTCTTGAGCTCGACCCTCGTTCCGAGCTTCGACTGCCCTAGGGGCCGCAAGCTCACGTTGGCATCGCAACGAAAGCTGCCTTCCTCGAGATTGCCGTCGTTGACGCCGATGAACACCAGGACATCGCGCAGCGTCCGTAGATACTCGGCGGCCTCCGCCGCGCTGCGCAAGTCGGGCTCGCCCACGATCTCGACGAGAGGCACGCCCGATCGGTTCAGATCGACCACCGAGACCACGCCGTGATGCTGGCTTTTTCCGGCGTCCTCCTCCATGTGCACGCGCGTGATGCCGACGGTCTTCGCCTTGCCTTCGGACTCGATCTCGAGATGCCCGCCTTCGCTGAACGGCTGATCGTATTGGCTAATCTGGTAGCCCTTGGGCAGATCAGGATAAAAGTAGTTCTTGCGCGCGAACGTGCTCTTTGGCACGAGCCTGCACGAAAGTGCCAGCGCCGTACGAACGGCGAGGCGGACGGCCTCCGCGTTGAGGACGGGGAGCGCGCCTGGCAACCCAAGGCATACGGGGCAAACCTGCGTGTTGGCAGGCGCACCGTAAGCGGTCGAGCAAGAGCAAAAGGCTTTCGTTCGCGTCAGAAGCTGCGCGTGAACTTCGAGCCCGATAACGGTTTCATAAAGGCTCATTACGTGGACTCTAAGGAGATCACCTGAGCCTCGCTCCGCCTTCGCCTCTCGGCTCGGCTCCGTTCGGCATCAGGGATCCCAATTAGACCCCGGGGGGAGCGCGCCGCTCCCCCCGAAAACCCCCCAGCGGGGGTTGGGACTCGCGACTCTTGGGTGGCGGAGCCCCTTGTACGCCTACGGCTGGGGGGCTCGCGGGGGGAGCAGCGCTCCCCCCGTGCCCGCAGTGGGTCAAGTTGACGCCGTAACGGAGCCGAGCCGAGAGGCGAAGGCGGAGTGAGGCTCAGGCTGATCTCCTTAGAGTCCACGTGATTAACGCCCTGCGCCAAACTGGAACACGATTTCGTTTTTGCGCACCATCCCGAGCTCGCCCCTGGCGATGCGTTCGACCGCCGCGGGATCCTCTCTCAGCTGCTGGACCTCGACTCGCAGGTGGTCGATGCCGCGGCGAAGCTCTGCGTTGTCGGTCTCGACTTGCCCAAGCTCATGCTCTAGGCCCCGCAAGCGCGGCAGCCCGTTCGGCTCGAGGATGAGCAGGGGCACTGCGATGAGCGAAAGCGCGAGCATCGCAATGGGCAAGGTGCGGCGAACCAGGTCCGCGGGAGAAGACACGGCGCCGCAAGGATAGTCGCAATCGTCGTCCTCGGCCTACTTCTTCCCGGGATGCGGCCGGGGGGCGGGCACCGCTTGCCCGATCCTCGGATTCTTCTGTAATCCTCTGGGGGCCCATGTCCGAGTACGCCAAGCTCCGTCGCGAATGGGCGGAGACGGTCCTCGGGCCCCATGAAGCACGCGAGCCACCCCGGACGCGGTTGCCCGCTCTTGCGGGGCACCTCGACCCCTCCCCGCTCTATGGGCCCGACGATCTCGAGGAGGCGGGTTTCGACCCGGTGCGCGATCTCGGCGTCCCCGGGTCCCCGCCTTTCACGCGGGGCGTCTATCCGAACATGCACCGGGGTCGGCTTTGGACCATGCGACAGTATGGGGGGTTCGGCACGGCCAGCGAATCCAACGCCCGCTACAAGTACCTGCTCAGCCAGGGACAGACGGGGCTGAGCGTGGCCTTCGATTTGCCCACGCAGATGGGCAGGGATTCGGACGACCCGCGAGCCCACGGTGAGGTCGGGCGCGTAGGCGTGGCGATCGATTCGCTCGAGGACATGCGCTGCCTGCTCGCCGGGTTACCGCTCGAAAAGGTCTCGACGTCGATGACCATCAACGCGACCGCCGCCGTCCTGCTTTGCCTCTACGTCGCCGTCGCCGACGAACAGGGAGTGCCTCGGCAAACGCTAAGAGGCACCCTGCAGAACGACATCCTGAAGGAGTACGTCGCTCGCGGGACCTACATTCATCCGCCGCGGCCCTCGCTCCGCCTGGTCACGGACGTCTTCGCATGGTGCGCGCGCGAGGTTCCGAGCTGGAACACCATTTCGATCAGCGGCTACCACATGCGCGAAGCCGGCGCGGATGCAGCCCAGGAGCTCGCGTTCACGCTGGCCGATGCCATCGCCTACGTCGAGGCGGCCCTGGCTGTCGGGCTCGACGTCGACGACTTCGGGGCGCGTCTATCGTTCTTTTTCAACGTGCAGAACAACCTCATCGAAGAGGTCGCGAAGTTTCGAGCTGCGCGTCGGATGTGGAGCCGAATCATGCAGGAGCGTTTCGGCGCAAAGACCGATCGTGCGCGTGCCCTTCGCTTTCACTGCCAGACCGCGGGAGCGTCTCTGACCGCGCAGCAGCCATTGGTCAACGTCGCCCGCGTGACGGTGCAAACGCTCGCCGCCGTGCTCGGGGGCTGCCAATCGCTGCATACCAACGCGTACGACGAAGCCCTCGGCCTGCCGACCCTCGAGGCAGCCACTGTGGCCCTGAGAACGCAGCAAGTCGTCGCCCACGAGAGCGGCGTGGCCGACTTCGTCGACGCCCTGGCGGGCAGCTATGCCGTCGAGGCGCTCACGTCCCGACTCGAGGCGCTCGCCGAGGAGTACGTCGAACGGATCGATTCCTTCGGGGGTATGGTGGCCGCCATCGAGCAGGGGTACCCCCAACGGGAGATTCAGCGCACCGCTTACGAGCATCAGCAAGAGATCGAGCGAAAGCAGCGCCTCGTGGTCGGGATGAATATTTACGAACAAGAGGCAGCGCCGATCCCAGTGATGACCCTCGACCCTCGGCTCGAGATCGAGCAGATCGCGCGAGTCATGGCCCTGCGCGCGCGGCGAGACGCAACCCTTCACGCCGCCGCCCTGGAAAAGGTGGAGCGAGCGGCCCGCGGCACCGAAAACCTCGTTCCGCACATCCTCGAGGCCGTAAAAGCCAGCGCCACGGTTGGCGAGATATCCGGCGTTCTCAGGGGCGTCTGGGGCGAACACGTGGAGACGCTGGTCGTCTGAAGCAAAGGGCTCGATACTCGGCCGGACCATGGTGACAGTCGCGACGGCTTTCCGGGTGTCGATTCCGACGCCCGCCAGCCACATGGTCCACGTGGAGGCGACGGTGTCCGTCGGCGCGGGGGCACTGCCGGACCCGCTTGTCCTTTTCATGCCCGTTTGGACACCTGGCTCGTATCTCGTCCGGGAATACGCCCGCCACGTCGAAGGCTTTGCCACCGATTCGGCGCATGCGACCAAGATCCGCAAGAACGCGTGGCAGATTCGGACGGGCGGCGCGGCGCGCCTTCGCGTGCGCTACCGCGTCTACGCCGGCGAGCTCAGCGTGCGCACGAACCATGTCGACGAAACCCACGCCTTTCTCGTGAGCGCGGGCCTCTTTCTCGGCGTCGAAGGCAGTGAGCAGGCTCCAGTGCGTATCGAGCTCGCGCTGCCGCACGGCTGGCGCGTGGCGACACCGCTCCCGCAAACATCCGGAGCCCACGACACCGGCGTACGGTGCTACGAAGCTCCGACTTTCGACGCGCTCATCGACTCGCCTTTCGAGATCGGCACGCACCGCGAAGACACCTTCGAAGCGGCGGGCACGCCTCATCGAGTGGTCATCTCTCCCTCATGGGCCGCCGGAGAAAGGGACGTCCAGCGCTTCCTCGTCGATGCCAAGACGATCGTCGAGACCCTCGCCAAGCTCTTCGGAGCAGCCCTTCCCTACGAGGCGTATCACCTGTTTCTTCATTTGCGCTCGCAAGGGCGCGGAGGCCTCGAGCATCGCTCGAGCGCGGCCCTCATCGCCCCCCCTTCCGCTTTTTCGACCCGCGAAGCCTATCTCGACCTACTTTCGCTCGTGGCCCACGAGGTCTTTCACGCGTGGAACATCAAGCGGATTCGCCCGGCCGGGCTCGTTCCCTACCGCTACGAGAAGGAGTGCTATACGCGCCTCCTGTGGTGGTTCGAAGGGGCGACGAGCTACTACGATTGGCGATGTCTCGCACTGGCGCGTCTCTGCACCGTCGACGAGTACCTGGAGCACCTAGCGGGCGAAATCGCCTACCTCGACCAGACCCCGGGCAGGCTCGTCTCCGCGCTGGAGGACGCCAGCTACGACGCTTGGATCAAGCTCTACCGCCCCGACGAGAACTCCTCGAACAGCAGCGTGAGCTATTATCGCAAGGGCGAGGTCGTCTGTGCGCTGCTCGATCTCGAGCTTCGCGCCCGCACGGGCGGACGTGCGACGCTCGACGTAGTGCTGGGCCACCTTTGGACCGAATACGGGGCGCCCGAACGCCCCGTACCCGAGGACGCCATGCAGGCCATCTTCGAGCGCGTCGCGGGGGTTCCGATGGGCGACCTCTTCGACGCGTGGATTCGTGGAACGTCTGAGATTCCCTATGCCGCAACGCTGGCTCAATTCGGCCTCTGCCTCGAGCGCACGCCTCGGTCCGATTCGGCGCCGTGCTCGCTGGGTGCTCGCTTTCGATCCGACATGGGCCGCGCCTTCGTGACCTCGGTGGCGCGCGATTCGGCGGCCGCGCGGGGTGGCCTCGACTCTGGCGACGAGATTTTGGGGATCGCGGGGCTTCGCATCGAAGGGGCCCAAGTCGAAGCGGCGCTGCGCGGACGCACTCCCGGACAAACGGTCGACGTGGTCGTCTCTCGCGATGGGCACCTGGCGGTCAAAACCGTCACGCTCGACCCTCCGAGAGCCGAGCGAGTGAGGCTTGCTCCCATTCGCGACGCGACCGAGGGCGCGCGGCGAGCGTTCGAGTCGTGGCTCGGTCCCTATCCGGCCTGGCCCGCAAAGGCCGCATCATGAGGGCTCTGGAGCCCAAATCGCCGGCGAGCTCCGTCACGGAGATGACCGAATACGTTCTGCCGCAGCACGCCACCGTCTTCGGAACGGTGTTCGGCGGTCAGATCATGGCGTGGGTCGATATCTGTGCGGCGATTTGCGCCCAACGACACGCAGGACGCCCGTGCGTGACCGCGTTCGTAGACGACCTGCTCTTCCGAAGCCCGGTGCAGGTGGGTCAAGTGGTGCGATTGCGAGGCCAAGTCGTCGCGACCTTTCGAACGTCGATGGAGATCGAAGTAACGGTGTACGGCGAGGACACGGTAACCGGCGCGGTGTGGCCTACCGTGGAGTGCTTCGTGACGATGGTCGCAATGAGCGATGATCGCCGGCCTACTCCCGTGCCCCCTCTCTTGCTCGAGTCGGACGCTCACCGCAAAGCTCAAGCGACCGCAGCTCAGCGCCGCCAGCTACGCCTCTCGAAGAGGCAGCCGCCCGCCTGAACCGGCTCACGGGGTGCCGCGTGCTACCCTCGCGCGAGGCAAGGATGACCGCCCTGCCCCATTTCCACGCGGAGGCCTCTACCGGAGTGGACGACGTCATCTCCTGCGAGCACGCGGATCGCTGCGGCGGCTGCCCGCTCATTGGCCTAACGTACGCCGCGCAGCTCGAGAAAAAGCGCGGGCGGGTTTCGGACGCGATGGCGCGCTACCCATCGCTTCGGCTCGCGATCGTCGAACCGGTTGCTCCGGCGACGAAGATCATCTCGTACCGGACCCGGGCAAAGCTGATGGTAGCTCGCGGCGCCCGCGTCGGGCTCTTCGCCAAAGGCGGAGCCCACGAGGTCGTCGATGTCCCGGGCTGTCGCGTGCTGGCGCCCAGTCTCGCGCGGGTGGCCTCTCATCTTCGCGCGAGAATCGCGGCTTCAGAACGAACGGGAGGCGCCCTCGAGCCGTTCGACGAAGCCGGTCGCGGCTCGCTCAGGGCGATCGACCTGCGAGAGGTCCTGACTGACGATTCAGAGCGCGTGCTGGTCACCTTCGTCGTCGAGCGAGCGCGTGTGGCGGATCTGGGCCTGCTGCGCCAAGAGGCCGCCAACCTTACGGAAGCTCTTCCCGAGGTTCTGGGCGTCGCGGCCAACTTTCACGTGGGCGAGACTCCGCAGGTCTTGGGCGGAGAAACGGTCGTCTTGACGGGAGTGACCTCGGCCCCAGACACGATCGGCCCCTCCGTCCACTTTGCCACCTTCGGGTCGTTCGTCCAGGTTCACCGAGACCAGGCATCGCGGGTGCACGCGCTTCTCGTCGACGCGCTCGGCCTTTTGCGCCGAGAGGCCCGTCCGCCTCGGGTCTTGGATCTCTACGGGGGCTCGGGGGCTATTTCGCTCGGGCTCGCAGCCGCGGGCGCGAGCGTGCACCTGGTCGAAGCGTTCGGCCCGGCGGTGGCTCAAGCCACCGCGGGAGCGAGGGCCCAGGGGTTCGATGTTCAAGCCGAGCGGGCCGATGCGGCAGCGGCCCTGCGCGCGATCTCCGACAGCGGTCAGCGTTTCGACGCAGTGGTGCTCAATCCACCCCGGCGCGGGGCTAGTCCTGCGACGCGCGAAGGGATCGCGCGCCTCGAGCCGCAAATCGTGGCTTACGTCTCGTGCGACCCAGAGACCCTGGCGCGCGACCTCGACCACCTGACGAGGCTGGGATACGGCGTAGTGTCGCAGCAACCCATCGACATGATCCCCCTCACCGAGGAGATCGAAACGGTCGCGATCCTCCGGCGAGCAGCGGTGCCCCCGCCCCGGGTGCTCTACGAGAACACGGACATCTTCATCGTCGAGAAGGGGCCGCACGAGCCGACGACGCCTCAGGGCGAGTATGCCTCGTCTCTGCTCGCGCGCGCTCGGCTGCTCTCGGGGGGCGAGTCGTGCGTGCCGGTACATCGGCTCGATGTCGGCACGAGCGGGCTCGTGATGTTCGCGCGCCATCCGGACCGCGTGGCGAAGTGGGCGCGGGCGCTCTCGGCGCCGTCCACGCGAAAAATCTATATCGCCGCCGTGCGCGGAGTGACCCCCGGAAAAGGGGCGATTTCGCGCGACCTTCGGGAGGACGGCAAGCTCCATCGCGCGCGCACCCGATACAAGCGTTTGGCCATCGCATCGGGCCAGAGCCTTCTGCGCGTCACTCCAGACCAAGGTCGCACACACCAAATCCGCCGACACTTGTCCTCGATCGGGCACGCGGTACTCGGCGACGACCGCTATGGTCACGCTCCGACCAATCGTTATTTTTCTGAAAAGCACGCGCTCGATCGCGCTTTCTTGCATTGCGGCCATCTCGAGATCGACCACCCGGACACGGGCGCGCGGCTCGTCGTCGAAGCGCCGCTCGCCGGAGACTTGCGAGCCGTCCTCGAACGCATCAGCGGCCCCGGAACGCTCCGCTTCTTGGATCTCAAGAATGCGTTCGGAACCGGCAGCACACCGCCGAGCCCATCACTGCCAGGCGAGCGATAGCGCCAGCTTGGCGCCCAAACGCGCCTTTTCGGTCCACGCCAGATGTGCGCCCGTGTACCAGCGGGCACCAAGCTCCCGCGCAAGCGGCTCGCGCGCAAAGAGCTCGCGCCACAGCGCTCCTCGCGAACCGTAAACACGCTCGGCAAGCCACGCGCTTTGGCGCAGGTGACGGCCGACACGCGCGCGCATCACCTCATGGTGGTACCCATCGAGCGAAGCGACACCCGTTCGCAGCGCGCCAGCCAAATGCTTCGACGCTAGCGCACCGGTTAGAATCGCTTGGGCGATCCCTTCGCCCGTGACGCGATCGATCCCCGCCGCCTCGCCGACGAGCGCAAGGCGATCGAACGCAAAGCGCGTCCCTCGCACCAGCGGGCGCGTGCTGAAGGCCTTGATGCGCACGCGGTCGATGTCGACGCCTCGCTGAGAGAGCGCTCGCGCGAAGGTCGCCTTGAGATCCGAACGTGGGTGAAGATTCGCGTGGTAGATCCCCCGATTGACCGCGGGCTTGCCCTCGACGAGCGTGGGAAAGTCCCAGTAGTACCCGTCGATTCCGTCGTCCGCGACGCGCAAGTCGAAGTTGCACAGTCCTTCGCGCGTCAGCTCGTCGCCGGCCGACGCAGGAGTCTCTGCCACGTAGAGGTGACCCTTGCGCGCCGGCTCGCGATGCCCGAGCACCTTGCGCACGACGCTCCCTGAACCGTCGCACGCCGCGAGGAGACGAGCCGTCAGGGTCTGGGTCGACGTCACCACCTTCCACCCGCCGGGCATGCGCTCTAGCCCCGTCACGGCCGCGCGGTCTCGCGCGACCACGCCCTCGTCGGAAGCGGACTTCCAGAGACTCGCGTCGAACTCGGCCCGGCGAATGACGACTCCGAGGCGCGCCACATGAGCGCCGCAGGCATTGCCTGCGAAGACGCGGAGGCCCCGCATCGGCACGTGCGGCACCGTGAGAGACACACCGATGGACTCGAGGGCATCGAGCCCCCAGGAGCTGACGGCGCCCGCACATGGCTTGTCGCGCGGATGCTTGGCGCGCTCCAGAAGGATCACACGCTCGGCAGCGATGCCCTCGCGCCGCACCAGGTGCAGGGCCGTGCTCGTGCCGGCCGGGCCTCCACCCACGATCGCCACGTCGAAATCAAACGTCACGCGGGCCTCACGCCCTGAAGCTCCGCGCATAAGTCCGCCAGAACCGCGTCGAGCTCGTGCTCGCGGCCCACGGGCGTAGCGACCGAGAGGTCTCCCCCGTGCTCGGCAAAAACGGCGGCGAGGCCCTCGCTCGCCTCGATGACCCCTTTGAAAAACACGACGTCGCGGGCGCGCAGGATGACGCGCCTGACGACCAGGCCCTCCCCGAGGCAAGGCTCCACGGGCTTGCGCGCCATCAGCCTAGAGGCTCCTCGGCATCCCGCGAGAGATCCTCTTGGCGCGGCCCAACGGCGTGGCGACCACGCTCCTTGACGTGCTCGACCAAGCGGTCGACATAAGTCTCGAGCCTCGGGCACGGAGCGACCCCGAGCGACGGCAGGAGCTCGTCGGTGCCGCGGGCGTCGTAGGTGACGGGCGTGGTGAGCGTCTCCAAGAAAGCGCGCGGGCTATTGGCAAGCCGCTCGAGCCCGGGAGCCCGGAGGATGGCTTTGGCCAGGCCGGTCGGAATCGAGCCCCATGGAGGAGGTCGACCGAGCGCGCGAGCCACGAGCTCGAAGACGCCCCTCGCCGTGAGCGCTCGAGGGTCCGCGAGGTGGAACGTGCGGCCGCGGGCTCGCCGATCCCGCCCAAGCGCGACCGAGGCCTGCGCGACCCAGTCGATCGGTACGAGGTTCAATGGGGCGTCGCCTCGCGCAGGAAGCGGAAGCGCAAGATCAGGAGGCGATGTCACCATGAGCAAGATGAGCAAGTACGGGCCGTCGAGATGGTCGACGTCGCCGGTTCGCGAGTCTCCTACGACGGTGGTCGGACGCACGACCACGATGGGGAGCCGTGTCATCGCGGCGCGCATGAGCTTCTCGGCGCGCGCGTGCGTCTCTTCGATCGCGCTTCGGAATGACTGGCCCTCTTTGAGCTCGTCCTCGCGCACGATGCCGGTTCTGTCGCCGGAAACGAAGGCGGTCGAGTGAAAGACCAGGCTCTCGAGCCGCCCGCATTGCGACGCCATCTCGAGCGCCTCCTTCGCCCCGCCCACGTTGGCGCGTTCGGCAGTCGCTCGGTCGATCCCCGAATGCAAGACGCCCGCGCAATGGTGAATGCGCGTCACCTCCAAAGCGAGCGACTTGAGCTCCGCGCCGGACAGCCCCAGGTCGATCGCAGACGCGTCGCCCTCGATCAAGACCATGCGCCGCCGTTGACCTTCGGGCAGCTTTTCGAGCTGCGCGCGAGCTTTTTCGAGCCTTCTCGAGGGCGTGAGCGCACAGACCCGGGTCGAATCGTCCGAACGAATCGCTTCGGCGCACACTTCACGCGCGAGCTGCGACGGATAACCCGTGACCAAGACGACGTCGCCTGCGGCCATCTGCCAGGTTACGTAACTCAAATAGCGAGCCAGCGCGCGCCCACGCAGTGGGTACACTATTGCGGGGAGCTGTACTAGGTTCTGCCTCCGGAGAGCGGAAATGATTCAGGACGTCCAAAAAGAGCTCGGGAGCTCGGTGTCGAAGGCTCATGAAGCTCTCAAGCGTGACCTTTCCAAGCTCCGCGCGGGACGCGCCAACGCCGGACTGCTCGACGGGATCCGTGTCGATTACTACGGGACGCCGACGCCGCTCGGTCAAATGGCACACATCAATGTGCCCGAGCCCCGGCTCATCATCGTGAAACCATGGGACAAGACTCAGATTAAGCTCGTCGAGAAGGCCCTTCGCGAGAGCGACCTCGGGCTGAGCCCGCAGGTCGACAGTGACGTCATCCGGATCCCGCTTCCGCCGCTTACCGAAGAGCGCCGCAAAGAGTTCGTGAAGATCGCCCGCAAATACGGCGAAGAGTGCAAGGTCTCCATCCGAAAAGCCCGTCACGACGCCCTCGACCTCTTGGGCTCGCTCGAAGAGGCCGGAGAAGCGAGCGCGGACGAGGTCGATCGGGCAAAAAAGCGGGTCGAAGAAACGGTTCAAGATGCCGTTAAGCAAGTGGATCAGTCGGTGTCGACCAAAGAGAAGGATATTCTCGACGTTTGAACCAAAATGGCGCGGAGTGTCGGCCCTTTGCGCGAGTGTCGTCCTTGACACCATCTATGCCCGATGAAAGGCTTTTATCGTTGGAGGATTCGGCGTTTTGATGCGTGCTGTCGCGGCCGGGTTGAGCGACGTAGGGCTTCAACGCGAGCACAACGAAGACTCCTTCGTCGTGCTCAAGGAGTTCGACCTCTTCGTCGTGGCTGACGGGATGGGCGGACACCGCGCGGGCGATGTCGCGTCGCGCATCGCGACGGAGACGATTTCGGAGTTCTTCCGAACCACCGCCAACGAGGACATCACCTGGCCATTTCACTTCGACACGAGTCTGAGTGAAGAGGAAAATCGGCTTCTCACAGGCATCCGCGTCGCGAATCGTCAGATCTTCGAGCGCTCGACGCGTTCGCGCGAATACCACGGGATGGGCACCACGGTCGTAAGCGCGATGTTCAGCCCCGCCCAGCAGAAGATGTACATCGGTCACGTCGGCGACTCGCGCTGTTATCGCGTGCGCCGGGGCGAGATTGCGCTTTTGACGCGCGACCATTCCCTGGTCAACGACTACTTGCTCGCGATGCCCGACCTGACCGACGAACAGAAGAGCGAGTTGCCGAAAAACGTCATTACCCGGGCGCTCGGAATGCAAGACAACGTCGTGGTCGACTTGCAGCGCGACGAGCCGCAGCCGGGCGACGTTTACGTGCTCTGCTCCGACGGCCTCAGCGGAATGGTGAGCGACGACGACATCCGAATGATTGTCGCGGGCACGAGCGATGTCCGAGAAGCTTGTCGCAAGCTTATTTATCGTGCGAACGAGCGCGGAGGCGAAGACAACATCACCGCGATCCTCATCAAGATCGAGCAAGAGGACCTCGGCGAGGCCCACACCGATCCGTCCATTCGCACGCTCGCCAATGGTGCGGACGGCGCAGGGCCAAAGGCGAGCTGACGGCCAAAACGGGCAACCCCCTGGGCAGCCGTGTGCTTGACCCAGCGCGCGCAAACGGCTATCGCGCCGAGCCCGATGGTCAAAGCGATCTTCACGATTCTCGGCGGCTTTTGCATTTACGTCATGGCGACTCTTTCCTACGGGGGCGTCGCCGTCCTGATGGCCATCGAAAGCGCCTGCATTCCGCTGCCGAGTGAGCTCATCATGCCCTACGCGGGTGCGCTCACTCACCCGCGGATCGCCGCAGAGCTGAGCCTCCAGTACCATTTGGATCTGCCGGTCTTCAGTCTTTTCCTGGCGGCGGTGGCCGGGGCCCTCGGCTGCAACCTGGGTAGCGAGGTGGCCTATTGGGTGGGGGCCAAAGGGGGCCGGCCGGCAATCGAAAAGTACGGACGCTACTTGCTCGTGTCAAAGAGCGAGATCGCTCTGGCCGACCGCTGGTTTGCAGAGCGAGGGGAAATCATCATTTTCATCGCGCGCCTCCTGCCGGTCGTTCGCACGTTCATCGCATTTCCGGCAGGCGTGGCTCGGATGAATCGAACCAAGTTCCACGTCTATACGTTCGCAGGCTCGCTTCCTTGGTGCCTGGCGCTCGCGTACGTCGGCCAACAGCTCGGCCTTCGGCTGCTCGACGAGCATTCGCCGCTCAAGGCTTTCATGCACAGGTTCGACGCGCTCATCGCCGCGGGCATCGTGTTCGCGGCGGGATACTTCGTATGGTCGCGCTACAAGGTCTACAAGCATCGGTAGCGAGCTTTCGAGAAGTGCCCACGTGATCCTTGCGCATCCGAACGATGACCTTGGTGCAGCCACCTGGATCGACCTGCTCGAGCCCACGCCGGAGGAAGTCGAGCGCGTGAGTCGTGCCACGGGTCTCCGCGTGCCGAGCGAGCACACGATCAGCGAGATTGAATCCTCGAGCCGACTCGGGTTCGACAACCGGGCGTACTACGTCTCTACACCGCTAGTCGCACCCCGGGACGACGGGGACCTCGTGCTCACGCCAGTCGGATTCGTGTTGTCGTCGCACGTTCTGCTCACGGTTCGGTTTTCACCGCTCCCATCGTTTGACGCCGCGCACGAGGGCTGCAGCGGCCAGCCGCCGCGAACGGCCGAGGAAGCTTTCTTGCGTATCTTCGAGATCGTCGTGGATCGCTCCGCAGACGGGCTCGAGCGCGCGGGTGCCGAGTGTGACGATCTCTCGCGGGGCGCATTCCGCGGAGCCGCGCGCAGTGCGCCATCGCACAACCTGAACGCGACTCTCCGTCGCGTCGGCGGCGTCGCCGATCGAATGTCGCACGTCCGCGACGGCCTCCTCGGCCTCGGTCGCATCGTCGCGTTCGTGATGGATAGCGGGTTCGAAGGCGCGCCAACCGTCAGCGCAGCGCGCATGAAAGCGGTCCGCGCCGACGTGGCCTCGCTCACCGAATATGAAGCACATCTCTCGGGCAAAGTGCAGTTTCTCCTCGACGCGACGCTTGGTCTAATCAACATCGAACAAAACGAGATCGTGAAGACGCTGACCATCGCGTCCGTCGTCGGGATTCCGCCGGTTCTCGTCGCCGGGATATACGGCATGAACTTTCGCTTCATGCCCGAGCTCGATTGGCGTCTCGGCTATCCCATGGCCATCGCGCTCGTCGTCATCAGCGCCTTGCTTCCGCTGCTGTGGTTCAAGCGTCGCGGCTGGATGTAGGGTCCTGCCGCGGCCAACTCGCGCGCGGTACACTCCACCATCATGAGCCCAAAGGTCTCCGAAGCTCTACCGGAGGCGGACAGCCGATATGCCCACGAAGGCGAGTCGCCGGGCGACCTCGAGGCCATCCGCCACGCCGTGGCCGAGTGGCGCGCGCGCACCTCGTTGGCGGCGGGCGCCCACGCGTCACCCAGAAAGGCTCGGTTCTCGACCTGGGGCGACCTCGAAGTGCCCGACTTGCTCACGCCGGCCGACGTGCGCATCGACTACCTGCGCGACCTCGGCATGCCGGGCCAATACCCTTACACGCGAGGCGTGCACCCGACGATGTACCGGAGCAAGCTCTGGACGATCCGCCTTTTCGCGGGCTTTGGTACCGCGGCGCAGACCAACTCGCGATTCAAGTACTTGCTCGCTCAAGGACAGACGGGGCTTTCGACGGCTTTCGATTTCCCGACGCTCATGGGCTACGACAGCGACAGCCCGCGCGCGCTCGGAGAAGTCGGGATGTGCGGCGTCGCCATCGACACGCTCGCCGATATGGAGGTCTTGTTCCGGGACATCCCGCTCGATGTCGTGACGACGTCGATGACGATCAACGGCCCTGCGATCGTTCTCTTGGCGTTCTACGTGGCCCTCGCGGACGTGCGAGGGATCTCGCGCGACCGCGTCGGCGGTACCATCCAAAACGATTGCCTGAAGGAGTTCATCGCACAGCACGCGTGGCTTGTGCCGCCCCGCCCGGCAATGCGCCTCGTCACCGACATGATTGCGTTCTCCACGCGCGAGCTGCCGCGCTGGAACACGGTCAGCATCAGCGGCTACCACATTCGCGAGGCCGGGGCGACGGCCGCCCAGGAGCTCGCCTTCACAATCGCCGATGGAATCGCCTACGTCGAGAGCTGCCTGGAGCGCGGCCTCGATGTCGACGCCTTTGGTCCTCGCCTGTCGTTCTTCTTCGACGTGCACAACGATTTCTTCGAAGAGATCGCAAAGTTTCGTGCCGCCCGTCGCATGTGGGCTCGCATCATGCGAGACAGGTTCGGGGCCAAGAAGGCCGAGAGCATGAAGCTTCGAACCCACGCGCAAACCGCCGGAGCTTCGCTCACGGCTCAGCAGCCGTACAACAACGTCGTTCGGGTGGCCATTCAGGCCCTCGCTGCGGTTCTGGGCGGAACGCAGTCTTTGCACACGAACTCGCTCGACGAGACCTATGCGCTTCCGACCGAGGACGCGGTGACGATCGCGCTCCGCACGCAGCAAATTCTGGCCGAAGAGACAGGCGTCGCCAACGCAGTGGACCCCTTGGGGGGGGCTTGGTACGTCGAAGACCTCACCGACCGGCTGGAGCGCGAAGCGATCACGTACATCCGGCGGATCGACGACATGGGAGGCATGGTGCCGGCCATCGAGAAGGGCTACCCGCAGCGGGAAATCGCGGCGAGCGCATACAGGTTCCAGCGGCAGCTCGAGTCGGGCGAGCGGGTCATGGTGGGGGTGCAGGCGTATGCGACGAAAGCGGAATCGGACATCCCGACGCTGCAAATTGACGAAAGTGTATTCAAGACCCAAGTCGAGAGCCTTCGCCGCGTGAAGGCGTCTCGCGACGCGTCGCGTGTGCAGCGCTCCCTCGAGGCCGTTCGGGCGTCAGCCAAGATGGCTCCAGGGGCCGAGGGGAGCAATCTGATGCCCCCCATCATCGAGGCCGCAAAGGCGTATTGCACCCAGCAGGAGATTTGCGACGTTCTGCGCGAGGTCTTCGGAGCCCATACGGACCGCGCGGAGTTTTGATCGTCTCGACGGGTCGCGTCAGGTCGCTCCCCCGTCGACCATCGCTTTGCCGGCTTCTTGCCCCTCGCGGATGCAATCGGGGATCCCCACCACACCGTAGCCGCCGCCGGCCACGAGTACCCCGGGCGCGACTTCCGTCATCCGCCCCCGAAAGTCTCGCATCATCGCGAGGTGGCCGACGCGCATCTGAGCGCTCGCCCGGGGGAAGCGGAACACGCGCGACCAGAGGGGCTCGGTTTCGAGCCCCATGAGCGCGCCGAGCTCTCGGCGTGCCAGCGCCGTGAGGCTTGCGTCGTCTGCCGCAACCACGTCCGCGCCGGACGCGCCCCCAAAAAAGGCGCGCACGAGCGTGCGCCCCTCCGGTGCTCGGTGGGCCCACTTGCTCGACACCCACGTGGAGGCCAAAATCGGACGGCCCAAGGATCGCGGAACCACGAATCCGACTCCGTCGAGTGGATGGTGGACGTCGCTTCGCTTGTAAGCGAGAAACACCGTCGCCGTGGAACCGTACGTGAGAGTCGCGGCGCGCGCTGCCAGATCGGCGTCAAGCTCGCTCAGAAGAGCGGCCGCGGCGTAGCCCGGAGCCGCCATCAGGACGGCGTCGCCGACCACGCTCTCCCCTTGCCCGAGCCTGACACGATATGCGCTGCCTGAGCGTTCTATCGTCTGCGCAGGGGTCTTCAGACGAATGGTCACGCCACTCGCCCTCACTCGCTCGTGGAGCGCATCCACGAGAGACCCTACGCCGCCCACGAGCGAGACGAATGCGCTCGCTTTCGACAGCTCCGTGCCAGACGAAGCGTGCTTTCGCCGGGCCAACATGCCGCGAGTCAGCGAACCGTAGTCGTTCTCCATGGCCACGAGCTGCGGAAAGGCCGCGCGGACCGAAAGGTCGTGGGCGTCGCCCGCCGAAATGCCCCCGAGAAGTGGCGCCACCAGCCGATCGGCCGCCTCCCGACCCAGGCGCCGGCGCGCAAAGTCCGCGATAGACTCGTCCTCGTCGCCTTGGTAGCGCCGCGCCCGCACGAGCGGCTCGAGCGCCATTCTGAGCTTGCCGCCCCAAGTGAAAAGCCGCGTGCCGACGAGCGGCCCGAGGCGTGTGGGCACACCCAAAACGATCCCTTCGGGAACCGCGTGCAGACGGCCTTCCCATAGGACGTAGTATCGGCGCACATGCTCGCGCGTGCCGATCATGCTGACAGCGAGCCCGAGGTCTTTGGCCAGCGCAGTCGCGTGCGGCTTGGAAGCCACCCATGAGTCCGGGCCCGCATCGAGCAGACAGCCGTCGACGCGCTCGGTGACGATGCTGCCCCCGAGGCGAGGCGATGCTTCGAGCACGGTAATCGAAGCCGAGCGGCCGATCTCGCGTGCGCGCGCGGCCGCGGCGGCCGCGGCTGAAAGGCCGGTGATGCCTCCGCCGATGACGACGATGCGCCTCATCTCACTCATGCAGGAGGAGGGGTGCTGAAACGTCGGCAAGCACTTCGATGAAGTCGTCGTCCGAATTGAGCGACCTCGAGCGAGCGTAGGAGAGCCCCCGCTCGGCGGCCATGGCGCGCGCTTCGACGTCGAGGTCGTACAGAACCTCGACGTGGTCCGCGAGAAAACCGATCGGGGCGAACACCACGCGGCGGTCTCCACGGGCGCGCGCCGTGTCCAGCGTCGTGGAGATGTCCGGCCCCAGCCAAGGGCTCGCGCCCGCGCCCGCGAGCCCTTGGCTCTGGAAGGCCACCTCGAACCGAACTCGCGGGATCGCCCGGGCGGCCACGAGCTCCGCGATGAGCGCCGCGGACGAACGAACTTCGCGCTCGTAGGGGTCGCCGGCGTCGATGACCGAACGCGGCAAGCTGTGCGCGGTCATCGCCACGGTGACCGATTCCGATCCATGCTCGGGGCCGAGCGCATCGACGATGCGATCGGCGAACGCCCGACAAAGTCTCGGGCTCTGCCCCCAGTTTGTCGCGCACGCGAGCTCGATATGAGCTTCTTCTGCCGACGGCCGGGCTGCGGCCGCGTAGACTGCTGCCGAATGCTGCGCCAACGGCACGAGCGCCACGCGGGCAACTCCTCGTCGAGCGAGATCCCCGAGCACATCGCGAACGTATGGCCTCCATAGGCGGCTGGCCCAGCAGACCGGGAGGCCGATGCGCTTTTCGAGCTTGGCCGCCACGGCGGCGTTGATGGCGTTGAGGGGAGAGCCTCCGACAAGATGGTAGCGCCGGCGCAGCTCGCGCACGAGATCGTCCGAAGGCGCATGGCCTCTGCGAACGTTCGTCGCGAACGCCGCTACGTCGTCCAGGTCATCGATGCTGCCGTGGGATGCCAGGAGCACCGCCTGCTTCATCGCGCGCTCACCTCCGCTACGTAGTCGACCACGGCACGCACGTTGTCGACCGGCGTTTCCGGCAAAATCCCGTGACCCAGGTTGAACACGTGTCCCGGGCGGCCTCGTGCAGCGTCGAGCACACGCCGCGCGTGCTCGAGGGCGACTTCGCGCGAGGAAAGAAGCGCGCACGGATCCATGTTGCCTTGAACGGCGCGATCGCTGCCAATGCGCTTCCACGCGTTGTCGAGCGGCGTCGACCAGTCGACCCCGATGACCGTGCCCCCGGCGTCGCGCATCGCCTCGAGCAGCGTGGCCGTCCCCGTTCCGAAATGAATCACCGGCACGCCAAGGGTCTCGATGTCCGAGAGAACATGCTTCACGTGGGGCTGGACGTACTTGACGTAGTCTTCCGGTGCCAAGTCTCCCACCCATGAGTCGAAGAGCTGCACCGCATCGACGCCCGCGGCGACTTGGGCACGAAGGTATCGCCGTACGACCTCGGCCAGCTTGCGCATCAGCGCGTGCCAGGCGTCGGGCGCTCCGAACATGAGCTTCTTGGTTTTGGCAAAGTTCGCGCTCTTGCCTCCCTCGATGAGATAGCTCGAAAGCGTGAACGGGCCGCCGGCGAAGCCGATGAGGGGGACCTTGACCTCGCGCCGGATCAAGCGAATCGCCGCCAGCACGTAGTCGAGAGAACCTTCCGGTTCAATGACACGAAGCCGGTCGATCTGCGAAAGGTTCGCGATAGGCTCATGGATGACCGGCCCCTCGCCTTTGGCGAACTCGAACGAGGCCCCCATGGGGTCGAGCGGCAACAGAATGTCTGCAAAGAGAATGGCGGCGTCGACCCCCAGTCGCAGAGGCTGCAGCGTAACCTCGAGTGCGAGCTCGGGCGTCTTGCAGAGATCGAGAAGCGAGTGCTTCTCGCGCAGCTTTCTGTACTCCGGCATGTAGCGACCCGCCTGCCGCATGAACCAAACGGGTGTGCGGTCGACGGGCTCGCGGCGACAGGCGCGCAAAAAGAGATCGTTCACGGATGGGAACGTAGCACTGGCCCCGAGCGTCGACGCGGTCCATGCTCGGGGTGCTTTGCCGAAAGGAGCGGGACGATGAAATGGCAATTCGCCGCGGCACTGGCGGGCGGGATTTTCGGGCTTTTCACCGCTTGCAACACAGAGCGCAAGAAAGAGTGCACGGACCTCGCCTCGACGCTCGCGCCCCTCGACGAAGCGGCGCCGAGCAGTGCCTCGATCGGGCGCTTGCGGGCGGCGATCGAGGCGCAAACGCTCGACGACCAGCCCCTTCACGAATACGCGAGCACCCTCAAGAAGACGCTGGAGGTGCTGTCGAGCACCCTCGCGCTCAAGGAGGCCCCTGCGCCTCCTGACGGGACCGACGACGTCGTCAAGGCAAAGCTCAAAGAAGCGCGGGCGGCGCGGGACGACGCAGCGCACTACTGCGCGCAGTAGCCGCGCTTTCTAGCCACCATCAGCCGCTGGCCGCACGCCCGCGAACGATTCGACGGAGCTACATGTCGAGCGGTAGCCGCAGTCCGGGCTTCCATTCGTCGTTTCGGTATACGTGACCGTTCCCTGGATCGCGTCTCCGGAAATGGAGCCCGCCATCGTCGCTTCGATGGTGAACGAGCAATCTTCGACCTTCGCGGCGTTGGACCCGATAGCGGTCAGCGTAAAGGAGTCGCCTTGCACCGACCCTTGAAACGTCGCTGTTCCGAGCACCACATCGAAGACGGCGGCGGCAAGGCCGTCGACCGTCGCCGTCGCCACCGTGCCCTGCTGCTCCATGTTGACGTGAACGTCTTGCACCGTAGAACCGACCGTCCAGCTCGTGAACTGGCAACCGTTGCTCCCGTTGGTCAGAGTGACGCTGTAGTCGCCGGCAACGTCCGCCGTCGACACTTGAAAGCTGCTCCCGCCGCACGCCGCGAGTAGGACGCATAGGGCCAATAGTGAGCTTCGCGATCGCCTGCGAGGCGCGGAGTGATTCGATGCCATGGACGCCCAAGGATGCAGCAGGTGTGCCGAGAGCGCCAGCGCCGTGAGAGAAGCCGCGTGCGCGATCGGCTCGTCGATGGGCCGGCCGCGCTCTCCTCTCGTATCGTACCCGTCCGGTCTCGGTTGGCGTGTGAACGAACGGTGACAGACGACTAGGTCCTCTGGTTATAGTTCGTGTTCTCGAGAAGAATGACGTTCGTCTTGCTGCGCGTCTCGCCGACGCTCGTAATGTAGACCGCGGGCTGGTCCTGCACCGGGCACACCTTCTCGCAGGCTCCGCAGCCGATGCACAAGCTAGGGTCGACGTGGGGCCTCTGCAGATGCACGGTCTTGTAGGCTGGCGGCGCACCGTCTGGGCCGGGGGTGCTCTCTCGCACGGTGGCGTCGACTTCCTCCACCCAGATGGCCTTGGGCGAGGTCGGGCAAAACTCTTCGCACACGATGCAGGGGGTCTGCATCGACCACGGGAGGCAACGCCCGTGATCGTAAAAGGCGGTGCCAATCTTGATGGGGGCCTGACCCTGCCCCATCTTCTCCTTTTCGGTGATCTTTTGAATTGCCCCTGTCGGGCACACTTGGCCGCAGAGCACGCACGAATATTCGCAGTAGCCGATTCTGGCGATCAGAATCGGTGTCCAGAGCCCTTCGACACCGGCCTCGAAGAACGCGGGGTGCAGGGCGTTATTGGGACACACTTTCATGCACTCGGCGCAGCGGATGCAGCGCTCGAGAAACGCCCGCTCTTCGACGGCGCCCGGCGGGCGGATGACCTTGGGGTGGTAGTTGACGTCGAGCGCGTCCGCGACCCGGGCGGTCGGCAAGAACATGGCGCCCGCGCCCATCGCCGCGAGCGCCGTGCGACGCTGGGTGTCGGGCACGAGCACCGTACTGCGCCGGTTGGGGAGAAACGTGAACTTGATGACGTCCTCCGGGCACGCGTTCTCGCAGTTCATGCACATATGGCACTCGTCCTGGCGCCACTTCACGCCGCCCTGCGGCGAGTCCGCCCCCTGGCAGTGAACGAGGCACAGATTGCAATCGGTGCACTTGGCGTGATCCTTGGTCATCCCAAAGAGCGCAAACCGGGAAAAGACACCGAGAAATGCGCCGAGCGGACAGAGGACGCGGCACCAGAAGCGCGGAATGAAGCGGTTCGCGAAGAGAACCGCAACGAGCAAAAAGACGATAAACCAGGTCTGATGAAAGTAAAACTGCTTGCTCTGCCAGACGGTCTGCGCCAGGAAATCCTGAGTTTGATCCGCGACGCCCTGAACCGCGCGTGAGTGGACGTCCTGGGCCGCGCCGAGCGCCCTGTGGGACAGATACTGCAGGCCCGGGATGACCCCGAGACCGATTGAGCGCACCGCGATGCAAATCGGATCGAAGAGCCCGCCGATCGCGCTGCCCGCGACTCCGGCGACCAGAAACGCGTAGAGCAGGTAGTACTTGGCCCGCTGGTAGGTGTGTGTCTTGTTGGCCTCGACCCGCGCGGCACCTCGACCCTGCTTGCTCGGCAAGAGCCAGCCGAAAAAGTGATGAAGGGTGCCGAACGGGCAGATCCATCCGCAGAACACCCGACCGAAAACCATCGTGAGCGCGAGCAGCCCCACGCTCCACAGAAGCCCTCGATAGACCGTATGCGTCGACAGGACGGTCATCGCTCCCACGAAAGGATCCGCGAGGAGAAAGGCTTCGACGGGCAGCGGAAGGCGCACGGGCGCGTCGGCGCGCGCCGCGAAGCTCCCCCGGAAACCCGTCTGGAAAAGGAAGTAGAGAAAGAGAGCGAGAAAACCGACCTGACAGACGCGCCGCGCCCACTTGAGGATCACGGCAATCTGCCGAGGTGGAATGCCGCTGCCCGACAGCCGCGATCCCCTCTTCGAAGGAGCGGACGCCGCCGCAGCGCTCGTGGCCGCAGCCGCAGCCGCCCCCGCAGGTGCAGGCGCAACCGCCGCCGGGCTCGCGCCGGTCACCAGGTTTGGGCCCCCTCCGCCGGTCGGACGGTCGAGCGCTGCAACCATCCCGACCCGCCCCGTCTTCCACGGAATCGGCTCGACCTCCACGTGCGTCTCGGGCGGCCCGAGCGCTCGGACGTCCCGCGCAAGACTCACCCCGGCATGTTGATGCCCGTGGGGTTGAGTCACCTCACACCTGCCTCACGCGCAACGTCTCCCAGCGGGTCGTGCCAAGCCCTCGCTTTTCGCCCATGGCGAGATACGGCAAATTCTCCGGCTTCTGCCCGATGAGCGTGCACCCGAAGGAGTCGGCAGCGACCTGATCGACGGACGCTACCACCATGTGCATGTCGCGAGCGTCATCGATGTTGCCACCTTGCGGACCGTTTCGCATGAGCACGCGCCAGGCGTCCATCACGACCAGGGTCGGACGCATGAACGTCGCAAGGTCGGCAATCGACGTGTCGATGTTCTGATGCAGCCGGTTACGTCGGCCCCCGAGAACGCCATACCAATTTTTCATCGCGGCGGTGAACTTGGCGAGATTGTGGTGCTTGGCGATCGGGACGTTGATGACCTTGTCGGCGTCCACGAGCGTCGTGAAGATCGGCCATTCGTCGAGCACGTCGCCCTTCAATCGCATGGTTCGAAAGCGATGCTCCTGCGGCAGCACGACTTCGGCGCCCACGGCGTAGGCCGCACGCCAGATCCCCGATCGCTGAAAACAGCGATTGGGATCGTTGCAGGAGCCGTCGGCGACGACGACTTTCTTCGCGCCTGCCTCGTAGGCAAGCTTGATGACGGCCGCGACCACGTCCGGATTGGTATTGGCCGCATGAATCGGCATCCGATCCCAGCCAATGTTCGGTTTGACGACGACGACGTCACCTCGCGACACGAACTTGGACATGCCGCCCATGGCTTCGACTGCGCGGCGAACGAGCTGCTCGGGCGTAGCCGTGGCTCCAGGCGAATCGTCTCCCACCTCTTTGGGAGCCGCACGAGCCACTGCCAGCTCCGCGTGCTGCCCATCTCGCTCGGCAATTCTGTAGTCTCGCACCTGACGAACGGCGCTAGACAGCGCCACGTCGTAGCCCCCCCTATCCCACAAGACGCGTGCGCCCGCGGCCGCAGCCCCGAGGACCCCGAGGGCCCCGGCCAGGCGCCCAATCGCCTCGCGACGCGTGGGCTTCGAAGTGTCGACCGCCGAGCCTTCCGAGGCGGATTTGTCCCGGCTACTCACGCTAGATTCATAGCTCGCGCACCCTCAGGGCGGCAACTTGGGTGTCAGGGCTCACTTGACGGGCATTCCGTGACCCGGGCCGAGGACGTCGGCCAGCTTCGCCACGGGATCGAATTGCTCGACGTGGGGTGGATGGTGACAATCGACGCAGGCGGATGGCGATGGACGGGCCACAATCCGTGATTTGTCTCCCGGATCGAGCGCATGCCGAGACCCCGGCCCGTGGCACACTTCGCACTGGACGTTGGCCAGTTTCTCGACGTGGACGACGGCGCTGCCGCCAGGCTTTTCGTAGCCCGTCACATGACAACCCACGCACTCGAGATTGAACTCTTTGAATTGCGAAGAAAGCGTCGCATAGGCTCGCGCGTGCGGCGTTCGGTCCCAAACTTCGCGGGGCCCGGGGTGGCATTTCGAGCAAGCGTCCACCCCGATGTACGACGCCTGAGCCGGACCGACTGCGGGGGGCATGCGGTCTTTGAACTCGACACGATTGTGCTCGTCGACGGCCGCGTAGTAGCTCGCGAGCTGAGAATCGATAGTTTTGTCTTTGCCCAAGGATTCGCGGATCTCTTTCGTCGCGAAGCGAAAGAAGCTGCCGGCCGCGGGGGGAGGTTTCACGTCGAGGGCTTCACGCTCGTGCTCGAGCTCCGCGAGGTCGCGGCGACGCGCCTGCAGGTCGGCGTCGAGGACGCCCTTGTCTCGCTCCCAGGCGGAAATTTTGACGTGAAGCTCGTCGATGCGGCCCGTGACGTCTTCACGGCGCCGGGCGAGCTCCAGGCCTGTCGCGTCGGCAAACTTGACGAGTTGGCCGGGGAGCACGGGGTCGCGGACGTAGAAGTCGACCACGCCAACGCTCTGAAGATGGTTGGACGCCTCGACGACTAGGACATCGCCGACGCGCTCGCCTTGCGGGGCTCTCCTGTTGGCGTCGCCGTTCGAGCTGCGCGACCCCACGACGACCGCCGTAAGCTCGGGAACGGCGTCTGCAATGCGCTTGGCCTCGCCCCGACCTACGGCCACGAGCGCGATGAGCACGTTGGCCCCCCGCGCCTTGGCTTGCTCGACGCCGCGGCGGACCACCCCCTCGGCGCTCGCGGGCGCATCTCCGGGCTGGGGCTGACCATAGCCGACGAAACCGACCTTGAGCACTCCGCCCTCGATGCCCGGGACCTCACGAACCACGATCGATCCGGAGTCCGACAGGCCTCGATCGGCAAGGATCGTGACGGCGCCCGCCTCTGACGCGAGCTTGGCGAAAGTCTCGGGGCCGTCGGCCCAGTCATTGGTGCCGGGAGCGAACGCCACAAAGTCGAGTCCCCGAAGGACGCGAGCCAAGGTGAACGCTTTGGCTCGGTCCTGGTCCGCCCGCTCCGCGTCAAGCCTCTCGTCCATGAAGAAAAGCGGGCCCGCAGCGGCGACGAATGCTGCAGGAACGCGACCCCTCGTCGACGACACCCATGCACCGAAGTGGTCGAGTCCGCCGAGCTGGTCCTTGGTGCAACCGCAGGGCTCCAGGGCGCCGGCAAGATCGGTGACCAGGTAGAGACGCACGGTCGGAGCGGCGTCTAGCGGCGGAGCCGCGGCCCGCGACGATTGTGTCGACCGGCACCCGCCGCAGGCGCCAAGCCACCACGCCGCGACAGGCACGACCAGAGCCAGCCAGCGCATCCGCGTCCGTCCCCAAGGGCTCATGGAAGGGCAATTCGTCATTTCGTGATCCAAATGGCCCCGCATAGATACACTCAGGCTCGGAATGTCGCAGGGCGAAAAGCCTCCGGGGCGTGCGGCGGCGCGTCCGCTTTCGGGCGGCCCAATCAAGTTTGGGCCCTTCTGGCTCGAAGCGCGCCTCGCAGTCGGAGGGACGGCGGAGGTCTACATTGCTCGACCCCTCGATCCCAGCGCAAAGCCCAGCCGGCTGGTCGTCAAGCGCCTGCTCCCGCAGTTCGTCTTGGACCCCGAAGGGCGCACCATGTTCGAACGCGAGGGGGCTCTGCACGCGGCGGTGCAACACGAAAACGTCGTCGAGGTCTACGGGGTTGGAACCGTGGGTGATGAGCCTTGGCTCGCGATGGAGCTGGTCGACGGGTGCGATCTGTTCCGTTTGCTCCGGCGTTTGTGGGCGGACGGGCGTACGCTCGCGCCCGGGATCGCCGTTTTCGTGGCTCGAGAGCTGCTCCGCGGGCTCGACAATGTGCACTGCGCACGCGACGCGAGCGGTCAGCCGATGGGCATCATTCATCGCGACGTGACGCCCTCGAACGTGTACTTGTCGGTCGACGGACGCGTAAAGCTAGGGGATTTTGGGATCGCCCGCTCGACCAGTCGGTCGACCCTTCGCGTGGGCGCAAGCGCCAAGCTAAAGGGCAAGTTTGCGTATCTCTCGCCCGAGCAGGTCGCAGGCGAGCCGTTCGATCACCGAGCCGACTTGTTTGCGGTTGCCGCGGTCCTGAGCGAAATGCTCATCGGCCGGGCCCTCTTCGCCGGCAGCGGCCAGCTCGCCGTGCTCCTGGCGATTCGTGATTGTCGCATCGAGCCGCTCCGAGACGCCCGCACGAGGCTTCCCGGAGGCCTCTTCGAGGTCCTCGAGCTTGCGCTCTCGCGAGAACCCGACGCCCGTATTCCAACCGCGGAGGCCTTCCGAACGGCGCTCGCTCCTTTCGATTCGGACCCAAACGCGTCTCGGGCCGAGCTTCGGGCACTGGTGCGGTGGGTACAGAGCGCGTCGTCCGTCGAGCATCTGCAGGCCGCCCGCGAAGCCCCCCCCAAGTCGCGCGACCGTCCGGCGCTACCGGCCGACGAGACAAAGGAATCCGACGAGGAACGCACAACCGGCGAGTACACCCCGATTCCATCCTTCGTAGTGCTCGGCACGGGGAGCCGCCTCGGACCATGGTCCTTCGCACGGCTGGTCGAGGGCCTCGCCACGGGGCAGGTGGCGCGAGGCGATCTGGTGGATTACTTGGGCCGCGGCCTGCAGCCGCTCGAAACCATCGACGACTTGGCTCGTTTTCTTCCCTCCGGCACATCGACGACCAACCCGCTCGCGGGCGTTACCGCTCCCGAGCTCGCCGACGAAGTCTCGACGGGTACCCTCGTGACGATTCTCGTACGGGTCATCGAGACGGGAGCGACAGGCGTGCTTTTCGCGGAGGGGCTGACGGAATCCAGACGCGGACCCCTCGACGAAGGAGCACCCAAGGAGGGGGGCCGAAAGGAGCTCTACTTCGTGGCCGGCAAGCTTCATCACGTCTCGTCGAACAACGCGAGCGAGCTGCTCGGTGAATACTTGGTGCGACGCAAGGTCATCTCGCGCGAGGAGCTCGACTTCGCGCTGGCGGTTCTCCCGCGCTACGGCGGGCGGATGGGCGACACGCTCATTGCGCTTGGACTGGTTGGATCGCTCGAAATCTTTCGGGCGATTCGAGACCAGGGGCGAGATCGACTCATCGACTTGTTCCAATGGCAGGCAGGGAGGCTAAGTTACTACTCCGGCCAGACAGCGCCGCACGTCGAATTCCCTTTGGACCTGGAGCTCCCTCCCCTCCTCATCGCCGGGCTCGAGGCCGCAGAGCCGGGTGACACGCCGCTCGCGTCGTGGCGCGATCGCCTGGATGATTGCCTCGTGCCCGTCGACACGGGCAGCGCCAGGCTGCGCGACGCCGCATGGCCCCCTCTCCTGCGGCGCCTACTCGATGTCGTCAGCACGCCCAAGCCCTTGCGCGAGGTGCTTGCCTGGATCGCCCAAGATGGCACGTGCACGGCGAGCGATGCGCTGCGGGCGCTCGAGGTTCTCATCGGAGCCAAGCTGCTCAGTTGGCGCTAGTACCCCGACCAGCTGAATGATGGCCGGAGCCCTCCACGGTCTTGACGCCAAGGCGGTCTCCTCGGTCGCATGAGCCGCCAACCCCATTGCCGCCGTTTCGGCGCGCTCATGCTCGCGGCCTGCGTCGCCTCGTGGACGGCAATCGCATCGGGCGACGACGTGGTAGCGGCCGATGCTCCGCTCGCGCCAAGGCGCTACGAGCTCGGCGCGTTTCCCATCCTGGCCGGGTCGAGCGACATCGGATTTCAATTCGGCGCTGCCGCTACGCTTAGCCGGTTCTACGACGCAGCGTTCCCCTACATGTGGAACGTTGACCTGCTGCTATCCGCGAGCGTCAAGGACGACAGTCTCGGGTTTCGCCTCGTACAGCAAAGTCACGTCTTGCGTCTCGACGCGCCCGATTTTTTCTCGACCAAGATTCGGCTCGACACGCGCATCAGCTATCAGCGCACCATCAACGCGGGCTACTATGGAATCGGCAACGCCGAGGCGGCGGCCCCGTATACATACGAATACCTTCAGCAAGAGGGCCGAATTCGATCGATTGGGCGTATCCGCACGGGCGCACCGCGGTTGGATTTCGCGTTCGCGGCCAACCTTCGCTACGAAGCGCCAGGCACGCCGGCGCCCGGAACCCCGTATGCCAACTCGAAGCTGGCGCACGATCTCTCGGCCAGTGGCCCGGGCGCAACCCCCATCGCCATAGGCATCCAGTCGGCGCTGCTTGGCGGACTCGCAGCCGGCATGATGTTCGATACGCGTGACAGCGAATTCGTGACCACGAGAGGTCTTTTCTATCAAGTCGGCATTGGTGCGACCGTCGGCTCCGAGGAACAGGTCAAGTACGGCGAGGCCGCGGCGGTGCTCGCGCACTACGCCCCCATTAAAGGTCCATTTTCGTTCGCCAGCCGCTTCGTCGCGAGCTTCGAGGTCGGGCGGGTCCCCTTCTACGACCTTGCGCAGGGGGGCGTGTTCGAGCCGCAGTACTTGCTCGGGGGCGAAACCGGCGTTCGCGGCGTACCGCAGGGTCGCTACGCGGGGCGCATCAAAATGATTTCGAACCTCGAAGTGCGAGGCACGCCCTTTCCGCGCTTTACCATCTTGGGGCAGCGCTTTCGCATCGGTACGACGGTGTTCTTCGACGCCGGTCGGGTGTGGAGTGACTATGCCGTGATCTCGCCCGCGGATGGCAATACGCTCGGGCTCAAGTACGGAGTCGGAGGCGGCCTCTTTATCCAATGGGGCGAGGCGGCGATCTTTCGCTTCGAGGCGGCCTATTCTCCGGATGCCGTTTCGGAGAATCCCAGTCTGCCACTCGGCATCTACGTTTCCGACGGCTTGATGTTTTAGGGCTAAGGATCGCTCCCGGACGAAGACGGGCACCCGGTGGCAACGCCATATTCGACTTGGGCTTCGTTCGAATATAGGAAAAGGCCGAAGCGGCCGCCGAACGACGAAATATTGATCGGATCACTTCCGCCCGCTGGCATGACGGGCGTTACGTGAACGGTGGGGGGCGAACCTGCCAAGGCGTAGCCAAAGCTCGCACCATCGCCATACTCGATCAGAAACCCGGCGCCGACGCCATCGCTGCTGGCTCGGACGCTGTTGATCGTGCCGCCGGTGATCCGCACGGGGTCGCTGACCGTCGGTGCGCCCGCGTCCGAGGGCGTGATCGCGACCGCCTGCTGGACGTCGCCGGCGTCGCCCTGACCGTCGTAGATCGCGACGAACCCCGACGCCGTACCCCCCACCGCGAGTGCGGACGTCTGGACCTGCGCGATCGAGACAGGGCTCCCAACGGGGTTGCCCATGAGGTCGAGAATCTGCACGACCGGCGACCCGTCGGCTTCGCTGACATAGCCGACGGCGACCAGGCCGAGCGACGGGGACGTGGCCACGCTGACGAGCTTGCTACTTCCGACGTCGCCCGACGGCACATCGGTTGCGAGGATCGAACCCGAGTACGCGCTGCCGTCGGTCCCGAGCATCTGGATCTTGAGCCCGACGCCCGAGGCGTTGGGATAAGGCCACACGACCACGAACCGGTCTCCGGCCCATTGCAGGTCGCCAACCTCGCTCGGGCCGTTCTCAAGAGCACTCGTGACTCGAACCGACAGGTCCGGTCCAAGCAGATCCAGACGGGTGCTTTCGTAGACACCGCCAAAAACGGCATCGTAGAAAACTGCCGTCGTACCGTCGGGCGCAGTCGCCGCGGCGATCAAGGTTCCGACTTCGTCGCCGAAGCTCACCGCCGGAAGCGATCCGGCGTCCAGCGCGTTGCCTAGAAAGTCGAACGCTTGGACGTCCGCAGCATAAAACATCCCCGCGTCGTCTCCCCTTTGCATGCCGTCAGAGGTGAAGAGAAGGAGGCCATCGGCGGTACGCGTGCCGACGCCCGAAACGTAGCTGTGTTTCGACGCGCCGACGGCTTGTGGCCCGAACGTGTTGGCGCCGCTGCACCCGGGGGCAACGACTGTCGTGGACATGCCCGTGTCGATCTGGCTGACCGTAGAGCCCTCTGCGGGGCTGCCCGCGCCACCCTCGATGGCCGAGCCGTCTGCGACCGCGCCAGGGATGCCCCCATCGCTTTCGTTCGTCTCGTAACAAGCCCCGGCCACGAACGAGAGCCCGGGCTGCGCGACGCATGTTTGCTCACTCGGGCATTGATTGGTCGTCTCGCACGGAGAGCGACATTGCTCATCGGAGGCACAAAGCAAAGCGTTCGGACAGGGTTGGGTCGCGCTGCATCCGACCTCTTGCGGCAACTCACAGACCCCGGTGGTTCCAGAGACGACGCAGTGCTCGGCCGGGTTGGTCGCCGGGCAGTCGCTCGAAACCTTGCAGGCCGAGTGACACCGACCAAAGGCGCACACGAGCGGCGACTCGCAATCGCTGTTGATCGAGCAACCGGCAGCGAGGACGGCGCGCGAAGAGCTGCAGCTCGGGCCGGCGAGCGTCGCGACCACCATCGGCGTCGCGAAGAATCGCGCGACCACGCTTCGTCTGAGCCGGGCTCTCACGCTTCTCACGTGCGGCTTTTCACCCGGCAGGCCCACCGTGTCAAGGCGACGAACTCCTCTCAGGTACTCCGACTACCGCGTCGCCGCGGACGTCACGCCACCGGAAAACGGCAGGATGGTCTTGAGGTCTTCGTCCGTGAAGCGAAGCTGCAAACCGAGAAAGTAGTCGCGTTGGCTCGGCACGAAAACGCGATCGACACCTCCGAGAAGCCACAAGTGTTTTATGAACTCGTAGGTCACATAGAAGCGGAAGCGCGGCTGCGATTCGACACTGAACCCGAAGAGGTCGTTGACGATCTCGAATCGGTCCTGGAGCAGATGGATGTCGAGGCCAATGCCCCCTGTCGACTCCTTGATGCCGAAGCGGCCGGTGAACGGGCCTAGCCGCCTCGCGTACTGCAGTGAAAACAGAAAAGAGTTGCTCACCGTGGTCGTGATCGTCCGGTAGTGGGCCGGCTGCGTGGGGTTGGTCGTGTCCACGGTGCTGTCGGTAATGGACGTGGACCCTTGTGGATCGTTGATGAGCTCGATGACGTAGTACTTGTCTTCGCGCGGCTGCAACCGAAGCTCGACGTAACTCTTGATGGTGTTCGCGAGGAAGTTGTAGTCGCTTCGAAGCCCGACGATCGTCTTGAGCCGCTGCAGGCTCTGGACGTAGTCGTTCACCCCTTCGGCCACGCCTTGCACTTCGTTGACGAGCTGCTCGTCCTTCGTCAACCTGCCGATGGTCCCTTCGCCGCGGTCGATTCGTCCGCTGACGTTGTCGATGTGAGAAAGTGCGCTTTCGAGGCTCTTGCTCGCCGTGTTGATGCGTTCGAGCGTATCTCGAAGCTCCCCTTTCTGACCCTGCGGGGTCGCGCTGGCAGCGGCCATGAGCTCGCGCACGTCCTGGGTGACGCTGCGCACGTTCTCGAGGATCTGGGCAAGCTGAGGGCTGGCGTTGCGCGTGATTTCGTCGACGTTGCTCAGCGAATCGTGGATGAGCTCCCGGTTTTCTCGGACGGTCTTGTTGATCGCGTCGGTGGCGTCGGCCAAGTTCTGCAAAATGAGCTGAATATTTTGGCCGCCCTGTTCGCTTCCGATCGATCGCGCGAGCTGCGCCGCAACCGCTCGAACGCTGTCGGCGATCTCCTTGACCTCGTCCATGAGTTGCCCCGGCGTCGCCTCTTCGGCGATGACGTGAATCTCGTCGCCGTCGTGAAGCGGGGGATGGTCGGGCGTGCCCGGCGTAAGGACAACGACCGACTCTCCGAGGAGCGAGGCGCTTTTTTTCCCGAGAGTTGCGTTGTCGAACAGCGCCACGTCAGGACGTATCTTGATCTCGAGGCGTGCCTCGCCGTGCTCGAGTCGAATCGAATCGAGCGTCCCGACGGGAATGCCCGCAATGGTGACGCGAGAACGAGTGGCCAGCCCCGTGGCATCATGAATGAAGGCGTGCACCGTGTAGCCCGAGCCGACGCCCAACTGCGGGCTCACCAAGCGGTAGATGCCGAACGCGGCCGCCCCGGTGAGCACGACAAAGAGCCCGACGCTCGCCGCTTGCGTGCCTCTCGCCATGTCCTCGGGGGCGCTAAGCTACCAGCGTTCGGCGGCAGTGAGGAGATTCGCGGTCTCGCCCACCCATCAGGGTTCCTCGTAGAACGTTTCCGGTTCGTTGACCTCGGGCGGCGCGGAACCCGCGGCAGGCAGCGGAATCTCGTCGAGCTCCCCGTCGAGGCGAAGGCGACGGCGCTCGAACTCTTCGCGCTGAGCGTGGGGCACCACGCGGACCCCATCGAGACGTAGCGTCATGGGATCGACGAAAACCCCATTTCGGCGGATTCCGAAGTGCAGATGGGGACCGGTTACGCGGCCGGTCTGCCCGACATAAGCAATGAGCTGGCGCTGCTCGACGCGCGTGCCCACGCGAAGGCCCGGCGCAAAGCGCGACAAGTGGCAATACACGCTCGATATCCCTGCGGCGTGCGCGATCTCCACTTTGTTTCCGCACGGGCCGTCGTTGCCCACGCTCGTCACCGTGCCGGCCGCGGTGGCATAAACCGGAGCACCGATCGGCGCTGCAAAGTCGACGCCGTTGTGCGGCATGATCACGTGAAGCACGGGATGCATGCGATGTGGGTTGAAGCGCGAGGCAATCCGCGCGAAGGGCACTGGAGATCGCCAGCCCCCGCGCACTGGCTGCCTGCCCTTCGCATCGTAAAACCCGCGTTTTGTGGCCTCTCGCGCACCGTCCGAGTCGGCGAGCGAATAGACACGTACCGGGCGAGCGTTGCCACTCGCAGGAAAGTACTCCACCGCATCGAGAGACACCCAACGCACGAACTCGCCGTCGACTTGCTCCTGGGTCGCCACGAGCCTCAAGCGAGCCCCGGGACGAATATCGGAGAGCTCCGCATGGCCATCGAGAGCGTCGTCCAGCATCGACAGCAGATCCTCGGTCCCTCCAAGGCCCGCTTCAGCGAACGAGGCGCGCAGGTCGGGGCCCACGACCACGGATTTTCCGACTCGCACCCGTTGGGCGACCAGATCGAGCTTTCGTGCCTGCAGCTTGGTCGTTCCGTCCGGAAGCGACTGTTCGCGTCCCTGCCACACCTCCGTCGGCGACGACGAGAGCTCGTAGGCTACGACGTGAAGGCTCGCGCTATCGATCGCGAGCGTGAGCACGTCTTTTTGATCGAGTCGATCGACGTTGCGCACAGACGCGAGGGATCGGGTCACACGCTCGGCCTCCTCGCGCGCGAGTCGCGCTCCTAACAGCGCGCTCTGAAGCGAACGATGGGCGAGGGGCGCTTCGACGATGGATACGCCCGAGACACCCCCCATTTGACTGACTCGCCAAGTGGATGGCTGCGAGCTGAGCGGCGTCGCGGCCTCGGACGGTGCGTCGCTACCACTATCGAAGATGATCTGCGAGGCCGCCACCGAGGCCGCGATCGACGCCGCGTGAACGAGAGGCACAGAGACCGCGCTCGATCCGCGCGAGAGAGCGAAAGGAGCGATCGCTGTTCCCAACAAAGCCGCGGCGCCCCCCGCAACCGCGAGCGCCACACGCGTGGGCAAAGGTAGGTTGCGCCATTTTCGCGCACCGCGGTCTTTTTCCGCCTCCTCGAGCGTGCGAGACGTCGAGGCCGCCCGAGGCGTCTCGGAAGACGGAGTCTCGTTAGGATCCGTGACGACTGGCCGCTCCCCCTCTGCCAACTGCTGCGCGGCGTCGATCGGCGTCTTGGGCTCGGGACCCTGCACTCGCTGTGACGCCTTAGCGGTAAGACCCGCCCGACGCAAGCCGACGTCGTACACATCATCGCGAGCTCGCAGATTCGCGTTCCCGTACGCTCGTCGTCGTCGTAAGCTCACCTGCCAGAGTGCTGGCCGGATTCGCGAGGCCGCGAACGTCTCAAGCGCAGGCAGGCGGGGGATCAGGGCACAATAATGGATGAGCACACGAAGCAATGGCTACTGCTCGGCCGCGAGTACTATCAAAAGCGCGAATTCGACAAAGCCGAGCCGGTCTTGCGGCAAGTGCTCGAAACCGCAGAACGCCTCGCGGACGTTCACGACATGCTTGGCGTGATCTGCCACTCTCGGGGCAATTTCGCGCAGGCCGAGTACCACTTCGAGCGCGCGCTGGCGATCAACCCGAGCTACACGGAGGCGGCTCTGAACCTCGCCGTCACCTACAACGACCGTGGCAAATACGAGGCGGCGCGCCACGTCTACTCGCGCATCCGCGGCGCGGCTTCCGAGAACGTCCACGATCTCGATCCGTTCGCTCGAGGCAAGATCGCAAACATGCACGCGGAGGTCGCTCAGGCGTACGCGGATGCCGGGCTCGTGCGCGAGGCCATCGGGGAATACGAGAAGGCCGTTCGCCTGTGCCCGCAATTCGCGGACCTGCGTACCAAGCTCGGCACGCTCCTGCGCGAAGTAAGCGATTTGACGCGAGCCCGCGAGCAATACGAAGAGGCGATACGCGCGCGACCCAGCTACGTCCCTGCGCGCGTGCTTCTCGGCGTCACCTTGCTGTCGCTGGGACAGGCGGAGGCGGCCGCAGAAGAGTGGCGAAAAGCCCTCGAAGTGGAACCCGACAACGTCCCGGCCCGCATGTACCTGCGCATTTCGACAGCGGAGCGCGGGCTAGACGCCGCGGCGACAGGGCCCGCTGGCCCGCCGCGGGAGTAGCGCCAGCTTCCCGCCGCGCTCACATCTCCAGAAGAGTCGCGGTTTCACCGGGACTGGCCAAGATCGCGCCGGCTTCGAACACCCGCTCGAAGCAGGGGATCGCGGTTCGGGCCGCCGCCTCGACCGTGGTCGTAGACTCGACGAGCGCGGCCACCGACGTGACGCCATAGCGTGTAACGCCGCAGGGAACGATGAGCCTGAACGCCGAAAGATCGGGCGATAAATTGTATGCACATCCGTGCATGGTCACCCAGCGGGAAATACGCACGCCTATGGCGCCTATCTTGGCAGGTCGCAGCGCGCCTTCGGCGGTGCGCGGGTCTCCTCTCCAGCGCGCAGGACTTGCCTCGTCTGCCCATACCCCCACGAGGCTCGGATCTCCCTCGAGGAAGCTTGCGTCGATTCCGTGACCGCGAGCCATCGCGATCATCACCCGCGCGAGGTCGCGAACGTAGCGGCGAACGTCGCAACGGTCCGGCCGAAGGTCGAAGATGACGTACGAGACTAGCTGTCCGGGCCCGTGAAACGTCACGTCTCCTCCCCGCCCCGTTTCGTGGACACCGATCCCTCTGGCGGCAAGCGCCTCGCGCGACGCGAGGATGTTGGTTTCGCGCCCGCTCCGGCCGAGCGTAATTACGGGGTCGTGCTCGAGGAGAAGCAGCGTGTCGCCGACCGCGCCGCGAATGCGCGCGTCGAGAAGGCGCTCTTGAAGCGCGTGGGCTTCGGCGTAGGCGATTCGCCCGAGCCAATGAGCCACAAAGGCGCGCGAGCCCATTTTCGAGTACGCCAGTGACTACGACGACCTGAAATAGTTGGGCGCCTCTTCGGTGATGATGACGTCGTGAACGTGACTTTCGCGCAAGCCCTGAGACGTGATCCGAACGAACGTCGCCTGGGTCCGCAGGTGGTGAATGTTCTGGCTACCCGTGTAGCCCATACCGCTGCGCAGACCGCCCACCAGTTGATACAGAATCGAGGCTAACGAGCCGCGGTGAGGCACACGGCCTTCGATACCCTCCGGGACGAGCTTTTCGTCGGCCGTTCCCGCCTGCCCGTAGCGGTCACGACTCCCTTTTCGCATCGCGCCGATGCTGCCCATGCCCCGGTACACCTTGTAGCTTCGCCCCTGATAGAGGACGAGGTCGCCGGGAGATTCGTCGGTGCCGGCAAACAGCGAGCCAATCATCACGCTGCTCGCGCCGGCCGCCAGCGCCTTGGTGACGTCGCCCGAGTGCTTGACGCCTCCGTCGGCGATGATGGGAACGCCGTTATCGTCCCCGATTTTGGCGCACTCGGCCACCGCGCTGATTTGGGGCACGCCCACCCCAGCGACGACGCGCGTCGTACATATGCTCCCCGGGCCGATGCCCACTTTGACGGCGTCGACGCCGGCGTCGATGAGCGCCTTGGTACCCTCGGCCGTCGCCACGTTGCCCGCAATCACCTTCACGGCCGAAAATTCCTTCTTGGTCGCGACCACGGCGTCGAGGACCCCCCGGTGATGACCATGCGCCGTGTCGATGACGAGCACGTCGACTCCAGCGGCGACCAGGGCAGCCGTCCGTTCGCGGCGATCCGGACCCGGGCCTATAGCGGCGCCAACGCGCAGGCGGCGCTGCTCGTCTTTGACCGCCTGCGGATACTTGTCGGCCTGAAGAATGTCTTTGATCGTGATGAGGCCCACCAGCCGGGCCTCGCCGTCGACGACCAGGAGCTTCTCGATGCGGTGCTTGTGAAGGAGGCGCTTGGCCTCGTCGACCGTGACCCCTGGAGGAACCGTCACGAGCTCCTTCGTCATCAGGGCGCGAACGGGTTGATCCAAGTTTTGCTCGAAACGGATGTCGCGAGCCGTCAGGATTCCGACAGGGTGCTCCCCCTCCACGACCGGGACGCCGCTGATGTCGTGCTCGCGCATGACCTCGAGCGCAGCGCGAAGCGACTGAGAAGGCCGCACCGTCACCGGCCCCAAGATCATTCCGCTCTCGGCACGTTTGACGCGCTCGACTTCCCGCGCCTGGGCTTCGATTCCCATGTTCTTGTGGATGATGCCCACCCCCCCTTCGCGGGCCATCGTGATCGCCGTGCGACTCTCGGTCACCGAGTCCATCGCGGCCGAAAGAATGGGAATGTGCAAGTCGAGGCCGCGACAGAGTCGGGTCCGCACGTCCACTTCTTTGGGAAGCACCTCGCTATACGCGGGCGCCAGCAAGACATCGTCGAACGTCAAACACTCGCGAAGCTTGTCGTCGTCGAGCATGTCACCCTATAGCGCGACGCGCGCCCGTTGCGAACCCACGACGAACGGCTCAGTCGGGGACGTGACGGCCGGCAGCCGCCGCTTCCTCGCGAAATTCGTCGAGCCCGGCCGCGAAGTTATGCGCGACCTCGGGGTCGAACTGCGAGCCGCTACACCGATCGATCTCGCCAATGGCGACCTCGTGCGGGAGCGCGCGACGATATGCTCGATCGCTCGTCATGGCGTCGTAGGTGTCGGCGACCGCGATGATACGCGCGATGAGCGGCACACCTTCGCCGCGAAGCCCGAGGGGGTAACCCCGGCCATCCCAGCGCTCGTGATGCAAATGGACCCCGGGGACGAGCGGGTGCAGAAACCGTATGGGATCGAGGATGTCTTTCCCGTACGCGGGGTGCCGCTTGAAGACCTCGTACTCGTCCTGCGTGAGCTTCCCGGGCTTGTTCAGGTTCATGGCGCAGCCGATCTTGCCGATGTCATGCATCAGCGCGCTCTGGCGTACGACCTCGACGGTATCGGGCGGCAAGCCGAGCCGCACCGCCAAATAGGTCGCGTACGTCGCCACGCGCTCGGAATGCCCCGCGGTGTACCGGTCCATCTTGTCGATGGCCCGGGCGAGCCCCTCGATGGTCTGCCGAAATGTGGCCCGCAAATCCTCATAGAGGCGCGCGTTCTCGATGGCGGCAGCTGCGCGCGAGCCGACGATGGAGAGCAGCTTGCGGTGTCCTTCGTTGAATCGCTTTTGCTTCGTGAAGCTCGCGACCGCTATCCACCCGAGCAGTCGCGTCTTCATCCGAAGCGGGACGGAAACGAGCGATGCGACCGCGGCGCCGGGCCGAGTCGAAAAAAACCGTGAAGCCTTGGCGCCTTGCTCGAGTAGCTCCGAATGAGCGGCGTAATATTCGATGAATGCCCCAGGCGCGATGAGCCCGTACTCGGGCCCCGGCGCGCTGGTGGCCACGGAGCGCGCGTCGACGCCATCTGCCGCCCCGTGGGCGGACGGCGGGGCTTCGGGCGCCTGGACCAACCGCTGCCTTTCGAAGTAGCCGCCCTCGCCGTCGTCGAGCCAAGTCGAAACGAAGTCCCCGTTGAGCTCGAAGAGCGCCGTATCGCTTATCGTCGCGAGAACCTCATCGAGCGAGAGGCTCGCCGCGATGGCCTCGCTGACCTTGTAGAGAGAGAGCGCCTCACGAAGCCTCAAATTCTCCGCCGCAAGCCGCTGCTTTTCGAGCCCACGCTGAACGACACGAATCACCTCTTCGACTTTGAACGGCTTGAGGATGTAGTCGTACGCGCCGCGTTTCATGGCGTCGATTGCGGTCTCGACCGTGCCAAACCCCGTCATGATGACCGTGAGCGCGCTCGGAGCGGCCGTTCCAATCGCATCGAGGAGCTCGATACCGCCCATCCGCGGCATCTTGAGGTCGCTGATGACGAGATCGTAGTGGGCGTTACCTAGCTCGGAAAGCGCCGCGCTTCCGTCCTCCGCCGTGCGGACGATGTACCCCTCCATGCCGAGAAAGTCCGCGAGGATGTCGCGAATGAACTTCTCGTCATCGACGATGAGTACACGGGGTCGCTCGTCCGGGGCCGAAGTCGACATAGGAGGCGATCCCGCCAATCTAACAGATTCGGCGGCGTTGACCGTGCCCTTCCTTCGTTCGCTGGCCCCTGGTCGGGCGCGGCTTGCACGAGACCGCCCTCCATGAAAGGTTTCGCGACGTCTTATGGTTGCCGCGCGCCACGGACGACACGACGCCAGGCTCGAGCCGTATCGCAAAGTTGCTGACGCGCTGAACGAGGGGCGCGCGCCCGCGCTCGTCGTCGCGACATCGACGCTGGTCGCCGCGGTGGCGTGCGGCGTGAGCATCGCGCTCGGGTCCAATCCTCTCGTCTGCCGCGGCTGGCTCGGCGCACGCGGGGCAGCGTCGCCTCTTCTCAGCGTGGGTTTGGGCTTGCTGGTGTGGACTGTCACGGTCGCCGCCACTCCCGCGGTCGTCCGCCGATGGCGCTGGGCCCGCGCGCTGCACGCGGCGCTGCGACCCGCGATGGGGAGAGCGGGCGACGGCGCCCTGCTCGCAGTGGCCGTGGCGGGGGCCGCCGGAGAAGAGCTCTTTTTTCGCGGTCTTCTCGTGCCCCTCATCGGGGTCGTGGCTTCCTCGGTCGTGTTCGCATCGCTCCATCAGATCCGGGGGCCTTCTCGCTGGGGCTGGATGCTGTGGGCAGGGCTCATGGGGCTACTTTTCGGCGCGATCTTCGCGGCCACCGGCAGCCTTGCAGGGCCGCTCGTGGCGCACGCCGCGATCAACCATCACAACCTCCGATTTCTCCGAGACAACAATCCTGCAGCGCCATCCCGCCCCCTCGGCGGCCTGCTCCGACGATGATCGGGACGCTAGCCCAGCAGGCGAATGGCTTCGTCTCGGGTCCTGGCAATCTCTTGGGTGATTCGCCGCGCCGCCGACAGCGCTCCTTCGAGCTTCCCCGTCGCTTCGGCCAGCTCGCGCTCCACCTGCTCGTTTCGGGCATGCAGCTGGCGTTGCAAAGTAGCCAGTTGAAACGCGAGATCCGCGTCGACCGCCTGGGCGACCTTTTCTTGAGCGCCAACGCTCGCGACCTCGGAGCGCAGAGCCTCACGCTGGGGCTGAGCGAGACCTGCGACGGCCAGCCCGGCGAAAATGCGCAAGCGCCGCTCGACGAGTCCATCGATGCGGGCTTGCTCGCGTGAGCGGTCACGGGAGAGTGTGTCGATCGCGCGCCCGAGCGTAGCGCGGAACTCGCGCCCCCGATCCTCGAGGTCATCGACGGTCCCCTGATGTCCTGCAACCGCCGCCCCCGCTCGTTCGAGCGACGCGTGTAGACCGAGAGCGGCGTCGAGCAGCTCGCGCGCATTGCGCACGCGCGGATCGGCATTTCCGCGCAGGCGGCGGGAGTCTTCGACGCGAAGCTCGAGATCCGCAAGGCTGGCTTCCCACCGCGCGGGAATTCCGTCGCTCGGCACCGCTCGCGAGGCTGCTTCAGCGTCTCCTTCGAGCTTTACCGTGGGGGGCGTCTCGCTCGCCGGTGGCGACGACGAAGTCCGTCGGGTGCTGACGCTGTCGAACGCTTCGTGCAAGGCGTCGAGGACCGCAAAGGCATCGCGCGGGCGGTCGTCGGGTCGCCGCGCGATGAGGCGGAGCACGAGCGCCTCGACCGCCGGCGGAATTCCTTCGCAACGCGAGCTCGGAGGCACGGGCGACGCCCGAAGTTGGAGCGCGAGAAGCTCCGCCGGAAACCGTGCGTCGAAGGGAAGAGTCGCCGTAAGCATCTCGTAGAGGACCACCCCGAACGCGTAGAGATCCCCGCGCGCGCTGGCAGGGGATCCTTCGATGTACTCCGGCGCGATGTATCCGGGCGTCCCAAAGCGCTGCTCGGAGAACGTGAGCGCGGGGGCGTCGACGATCTTGGCGATTCCAAAATCGGTGAGCTTGACGACCTCGACGTGATCACGGACGAACAGGAGGACGTTCTCGGGCTTGAGGTCTCGATGGATGACCCCGAGCTCATGAGCCCGAGCAAGCGCGGAAGCGATCTGCAGGGCAATGCCCAAGGCCCGCTTGCAATCGATGGGACCGCGCTCGACCGTCGCGAGGAGCGATTCGCCTTCCACGTACTCCATGACGAGGAATACGAGCGGCCCGTCTTCACCAAAATCCGTGATCTCCACGATGTTGGGATGGTTGATTCGATTGACCGCGCGCGCCTCACGCAAGAACCTTTCGCGATGAGCGGGGTTCATGCCCAGGTCTTGCCGCAGAATCTTGATCGCGCTGAGGCGATCGATCATCACGTGTCGCGCCAGGTAGACGACGGCCATGCCGCCGCTGCCCAATCGGCGCACCAGGCGGTAGCGCGCGGCGAGCGTTCGCCCGATGAGCGGGTCGGTGCTTCGAACGAGGGCCTGCGCGTCGAAAGGACAGAAGCCCGCATCGTCGGGGTACGATTCGTCGCAACGCGGACAGAGCTTCATTTCGCGACGCCGAGTCTATCCTGACCTCTGCGGCGCGCCCGCTCAGGCCAAGACGCGCACGTAGGCCGCTCTAACCTCGCCCGTCACCTGCGCATAGCGGTCCAGCAGCGCCTGATCCGCGCGCGAGCGAGGCCCGTCTCGCATTCCCATGCCGCGCGCCAAATTGGCCAGACCCGGAGCCCCTTCTTCCACCAGGCGGACGCTCGTGCCGTGCGAGATGCGAAGGCGCTGCTCGAGCCGGCGAAGAAAACGCCAGCCCTCGCGGAGCGTCTCCGCGGTGGCCGTCTCGAGGTACCCGCAAGCCTCGAGGGCCGATACGGCGACTTCGGTCTCTGTCGAGCGAACGCGCATGTCGCGACCGTGCGACATTTGAAGCCACTGCGCCGCAAACTCGATGTCCACCAGACCGCCCCGCCCGACCTTCAGATCGTAGCGCGCGGGCGACCGATTGAGCCTTTCGTGCCCGAGCTCGCGCTCCATCCGGCCGCGCAAGTGATGAATGCGCTCGGAGGGCGGCGCGCCTCGCTCGTAGGCCGCATGATGTGCGATCGAGACGACGCGCCGGCCGATCGCTTCAGCGCCCGCGCACGCCCGCGCCTTGACGAGGGCCTGCCTTTCCCAGCTCTGGGCTCGCTCCTCTTGATAGCGCTCAAACCCCTCCAGCGAGACCACGAGAAGCCCTTGATTGCCGGACGGGCGAAGCCGGGTGTCGAGCGCATACCCCGGTCCTTCGGGGTGAGGCGTCTCCATCAACCTCAGGACCCTTTGCGCGGTGCGGGCGTAGCGCTCTGGAGCCGCCTCGTCGGCAGAGTCGTATACGAAAAAGATGTCGAGGTCAGACCCATAGCCAAGCTCGAGTCCCCCAAGCGTGCCCATGGCGATGACCGCGAGCCCCTCGTCATCGCCGTGGACGCCGCCCTCTTCAAGCGCAAAGCGCACGGCGTGCGAGAGCGCGGCGTCTGCAAGCGACGTAAGCGCGTGCGCAACCTCGGCCGAGCCGAGCTCGCCCGCGAGGTCCCCGAGGCCGACCTCGAAAGTCACGCGTCGCTTGGCGCGTCGAAGGGCCCCCACGAACGCGCTGACATCCGTCCTCTCCCCCGCTGACAGAAGTGCGACCTCTTCATCGACCTCCTCGCGCGCAATCTCCGGTGTCACGACTGCCCGTCCGTAAAGGACGCGGTCGACGAGGTCCGGGTGCCCGACGATGGACTCTCCGAGAAACGCGCTCGCTCCCAACAACGAACAGAGCGCTCGGACCAGCCGATCATCCTCAGCCATCGCGCGCACGTAGGCGTCCGGCGTCGGCAGTCGCCCGAAGAAGGCGGCCAAGAGACGCGCCGCCTGCTCTGGGTCGGCGGCATCCGCCAGCGCTTCGACCAGACGGCCCGCGAACCCCTCGTTGCGATCCCGCGTCGCCGCGCCCATGGGCCAGTCGGGGCGCCTCGCGAGCGCCAATAGGTGCCGCGGGAGATCGACGCCCGACGCCTGGCCGAAGCGCGCGGCAGCAGCCTGAGCCACCTCGGCCTCGTCCTTCGTGTCGAGCGCGGCCCAGAGACGCGCGTGGGTGGGATCGTCGACGGGAGGACGCGCGACCGATGCAAAGCGCGTCGCGACACGCGCCCTCACTGCGTCGAGCTCGTAGTCGAGGTCGTCGCTACCCACGTAGCCCAGGGAACGGGCGAGCCGTTCCCGCATCTGGGGGTCGCGCGGGAGCGCGTGGGTCTGCTGCCCGGTGGCGAATTGAATCCGATGCTCCAGACGCCGCAGGAAAAGATACGCGTCCGACAGCTCGCGCTCTTCGCGCTCGGTCACGAAACCGCAGGCATGAAGCCGATGCAGAGCTTCGATGGTGTTGGTCGTCCGCACGCGCGGCTCGCGTCCCCCCCATACGAGCTGCAGCCCTTGGTTGAAAAACTCGACCTCCCGAATCCCGCCGCGACCGATCTTCAGATCGTTCCCGGAGTCGCCGCCGGCTTCGATGCGGGCGCGCGCAAGCATGGCCCCCAAGTCGTCGACCACGCGCGGGTCGACGGCCTTCCTCCAGACGAACGGCGACAGCGCTCCGAGCAAGCGAGAACCGAAAGGGGCGTCTCCCGCGACGGGCCGCGCCCGAATGAGCGCGACCCGCTCCCAGGTGCGTCCCCAAGTTTCATAGTACCGCTCGGTCGCCGCCAGCGCATTGACCAGCGGGCCACGGGTCCCCTCCGGCCGAAGGCGAAGATCGACTCGCCACACCAGACCGTCCTCGGTCGCCTGGTCGAGCGTGGCCACGAACCTTTGTGCGACACGGGTGAAATGCTCGTGAAGGGTATGGGGAGGCTCGGGCGAACCGGGGGCACCCCGCACGTGGCCGTCGTCGGTCTCGTAGAAAAGCATCAGATCGATGTCGCTGCCCGCATTGAGCTCACGCCCGCCGAGCTTGCCCATCCCGATGACCACGAAAGCGCAAGGCTCGCCGCTGGCGGTGACCGGAGCTCCGAACCGCGTCTTGCCCCAGTCGAGAGCTTCGGTAAGCGAGACCTGGCAGCAAACATCCGCCAAATCGGCGAGCTCGCGCGCGGTCACGTCCACGTCTTGACCTGGCTCCGCGAGAAGCTCGCGGACGGCGATTCGCAGTTTTTCTCGCGCTACGAACCGGCGCAGCCCTCGCCTGACGCGCGCCGGATCGCCAGGCTCGCCGACGGCTCCGCTCACAAGGCGGCGGTACGAACGCAGATCGCGCGCCTGCTTGGTGGATCGGGCCGCCGACACCAGATCCTCGGGATGCGCGTCGAGGCCCTCGGCGAGCGCGGGATAGGCGCAGGCGACCAGAGCGCCGAGCTCGACGATGTCGTCTCGAGGTCGCTCGCCTGACCGCTCGAGCCACTCCGTCGCGCGCTCCCGCGCTGCGGTCGCTTCTCGCGGAGCGATCTCTTCAGCACGCATCCCTGACCCCTATGCGGATGCACGCGCTACGCGGACGACCACCCCGCGCTTCATAGCTCCACGCGCCCACCCCAGAGCGGAAGCATCATCAAGATCGCCCAGTCGAAGAACGCGTGCGCGATAATGCTCGGTGCAAGCCCCCCGAACGCGCGCGCCATCGCTCCCCATAGCAAGCCGCCACCGAGCGCCGCCACCACGAGCACCGGGTTCAAGCCGACCCCGGAGCGAAGCGACCACATCGTGGGAACGTACGCCAGGGCGTATAGCCCCGCGGCGAAGATCCATGCGCCGCGCGACCCGACTCGGTCGGCGAGCAGCTGCGTGACCATCCCGCGCCAGAGGATCTCCTCGCACGCGGACACGACTAGAATCGCGATTCCCACTAACGGAGCCTGAGCGCGCAGCACCTGCGGGTCGCCGATCTGGCTATAGAGAGAGACGAGCCAGATCTCGCGCGCGGAGCCAACGGGCGCGACGAATCGCGCGAAAGCCCAGCCGGCGGCGTAGAGAGCGGCGACTCCCACAATGCCTCGGGTGAAGTCTCCCCAGTGGGGTGAAAGCCACTGCCGCAGTAGGTTTTCTCGGACCGCCCACCAAGCCGCCAACGCGCCGAGGACGACGGACGGTCCGCCCGCCCATGCCCAAAAGATCGCGCTTCCTCCGTTGCTGGGAGCCCATGCGAAGTATGACGTGGCGGCAACAACGAGGGTCACAGAAACAACCAGAAGACTGCCAACCGGGCGCATCGTCGCCCGCCAGGGGTAACCCGAACCGACGAGCGGCGCGAGCTGTAAGCCGTCGCCTTACGTTTGACCTTTCCTCAAGGTCGGGGTAAGAGCGCCTGCGCGCGGCGTGCGGCCTGCAGGTGGTAGGGCTGGGCTGGCGTCGGCGCGAACGAAGAAGACAAGACGAGCGTCCAGGAGGGCCATTCGGGCTACCTCCCGCGGCGCCCTCGACATGGGGGTCCCCAGAGCGGGACGGACAAGAGACGAACATGACGTTCATCGAAGCTGCCGCGGAAGTGCTCCGCCAGGCGGGTAAACCGTTACATTACAAAGATATCACTGAGCTGGCGATCACGAAGAATTTGCTGTCTCACGTCGGCAAGACACCCGAAGTGACGATGAGCCATCGGCTCACGGCGGCGATGAAGAAGGACGACAAAGACGTCCCGATCATCAAGGTGAAGCCGGGCGTATTTGCGCTGCGCGAATGGCAAGAGCGCAAAGGCGACGGGGCTGCGTCGGCCGAGGCCTCCGATGCTGCTGCCGACGGGTCCGCCCAGGACGAAGGCGGCCTGGAGGTCAACGCCCTGGAGATCGAGGCCGCTCTCCGCAGCGCGGCTAGCGCTGATGAGAGGGAGGCGGACGACGGCCTCGACCCGCAAGAGGGTGAGACCGCCGTATCGGGCGACGACGCGCTGAGAGCCGATCTGGCCGCCAGCGGCGCGGACTTTTTCGACGACGAAGATGACGACGATCAGCCCATTTTGGCACCCGCCACCCAGCCCGGGGTGGCTGCCGCGACGCCTGCCGACGGTGGGCGGCGGCGGCGGCGACGACGGCGACGGGGACGGGGTGGACAAGGCGAGGCGACGACGGGGAACGCGGCCGGCGCGCCAAACGAGCGCGCGTCCGCGCCACGCATCGACGCGGCCACCTCCTCGACCTCCGTCATCTCGGCCGAGAGCGATCCCGGGTTGGATTCTCGTGAAGCGGGCGCTTCATTGCGACCGGTCGTGCGCGATCGGCAGCAGATCATGGCCGGGGGCCAGCCGACCGGCATCGACGTTCCCCTCGGCGAGGGCGAGGAGCTCGCCGGCCGCGACTTGGCGGATGCAGCCGCTATCGTCCTTTCCTCGTTCGACCGAAATGCGGGCCCGGCGCCCGTACGCGTCATCGTCGACGCACTCATGCGGCGAGGCCGCCTTCAGGGCGAGCCGACCGTCGCGACGGCCCAAGTCGGCGCATGCCTGCGGGCGGACAACCTCCGGCGCTCCGCGAATGGCCAGCGACCCCGTTTCCGGTTCGCGAACGGAGGTCGGATTGGCCTCACCGATTGGGCGCTGGGCGGGGAGCTCCCGCGGCTCGAGCAAGACGTCATCGCCGCAGTTGAGCGCTACCGGGAAGCATCGCGTAGGGCCATGCTCCGCCGGATCCAAGAATTGCCCGGGCACGCGCTCATCGAGCTGGCTCTCGTGGCGCTCGAGCGCGCGGGGATGACCAACATCAGGGCCGTTCGGCGCTCGGGCTCGCCCGGGGGCGAAACCCACTTCGCCGCCGCGCACAAGACGGCAGGAGACATGATTCTGACGGCCATCGTGATCCGAAAAGACGGGCGCGAGATTGGCCGCGAGCGAGTCACAGACCTGCGAGGCGCCCTTCACCACTACGGTCCCGCAACGACAGGCTGGCTCATCACCACCGGACAGGTTCTTTCGGGAGCTCGTGAAGAAGCGAATGCGGTGGGGGCTCCGCCCGTGACGCTCTACGACGGCGTGGCACTCTGCAGGCTCCTCGAGGACGTTGATGTCGGGGTCATCAAGACACGCTTCGCCATCGCCATCGCTGACTCGGAGCTCCTCGAGACCATCCGGGGATGAGCTCGATCCGGAGGGCCGCTCGCTACGCGAGCGGTCACGTCAGACGCGCGAGCCTTGCGATTGCCGTCGGCGTCTTGTCGCTGGAATCGTCAGCTCTCGCCCAAGTGCCCCCCAAGGCGCCCACGGCGGCATCGACGCCGCGCCCGCGCCGCCCGCGCCCAGGCGCGCCTGCGGAACCGGCTCTTCCGCCGGTTGCGCAGGCCGCTATCAGCCTCACGATCGACGCTCCCACGCCAAAAGGGCCGTGGGCGATGCGAATCGTCAACGAAGGCTCGGTTCCGGTCCGCCTCGCAGCCGACGCGCGACTGCTCAGCCTCGACGTCACACGGCGCGGAGCCCTGAAGGCCGAGCGCTGCGAGCTGCCACCCGACATGCGGCCGGAAGACCCTGCGGGCCGCAGTCTCGTTCTCCCTCCCGGGCGGGCCTACGTCGAGAGCTTCGAGCCGCGCCTCTATTGCTTTGCCGGCAAAGCCCTCGACGCGCTCTCTCCCACGAGCGTCGTCGTCGCGCACCTCGGCTGGCTCTCGAAGGGGTCGACCGAGTGGGCAATCTCACCGATCGACGGGATCGCCCCGGAGATCGCGAAGCAGAGGCACCTCGACTCTGCCCCCATTTTTCTTCACGACGAGAAATTCTCGTTTGGTCAGGGGGCGCCCGAGCTTGGAGAGCTCGCGCAGCTGACGCTCGAGGCGCCCGGGAGCGTAGAGGCCGACTCGCCGGACGAAGTCGCGCTCCCCGTCACGCTGCGCAACGTCGGAACCCGCGCGACGCTCGTGCGCTTTCGTCCCGACACGATGGGCTTCGAGGTCTTCAGTCCGTCGGGTCGAGAGCTATGTGTTTGGCCGCGGCTTCCCGCCGCGCCCACCCCGGAGCTCTTCACGCGCTTGCCTCCGGGGGGCAGCACGCAACTGGCTTTCACACTGGCGGCGTTTTGCAACGAGGATTCCCTCGACCGCGACGGCCTCCTTGTCGTGCGCCCGTGGCTCGACACTCGCGCAGCCAGCGGCCAAACTATCGGGATCGTCGCCTTCAGCGGATGGGTGTCTGCGTCAGCCCCTAGTTTCGTGCGCTTGCACCGAGGTAGGCAGCCGCAGACTCGCGTTCCCCCGGAGCTTGCACCGCCCTAGCGCCCGACGCCCCATCCTGGGCCGCGCTTGCGCCCATCGTTTTCCCATCTATCTTTCCTCCTCTTTCGAGGCGCGTTCGCGGACTCCATTGCCCTCCCCCGAGTTTTCAATCTCGGTCCACGATCTCGACGCGGCCGGCCGACAGTTTCGGCTTCCGGTTCGCGCAGTGTGGATCCGAGGCGCCCTGGAATCGACCGACATCGCTCCCGGACAGGGCGACGGGCAGCTCGATCTGCGGTTGTCGAAGAGCGGGGCAGACGTCGTCGTGCGCGGCACCCTGCGGGCTGAGCTGACCGTTCCTTGCGCTCGCTGCCTACAGCCAGCGCGGATTTCCGTGGACGAGGAGCTGAGTGCCCTCGCGCTCGCCACCGGCAAGGCCCACGGTGAGGCGACGGACGACCTAGACGATGCGGAGGGGCCCGATACGATCGGCTACGATGGGGATTCGCTCGTCTTGGATGACTGGGTCCGTGACGAGCTCCTCCTCGGAATTCCGATGATTCCCTTGTGTTCGGAGGCCTGTCCGGGTATCAGGCCCCAGGCGGTGGAAAGCGCGCCCGGGGCCCATGTGGACCCGCGCCTGCGCCCCCTCATAAGCCTGAAGAAGACGTAAAGAGGAGATTTTCGTGGCAGTCCCCAAACGACGCAAGAGCCGATCAAAGCGAAACATGCGACGCGCGAACCACGACAAAGTGGCCGCGCCCACGCTGGTGGCATGCTCGAATTGTGGCGAGCCCGTGGTCCCGCACCGCGCCTGTTCCGCCTGCGGGTACTACAAGGGCAGGAGCGTCAAGCGGGTCTCCGAGTGATTTGTCGCTCGTTCATGGGCGACCGCAGGCCCGGCGGGGCGAAGCGCGGCTCGAGCGCGCGCGGCCCGAGCGGGCCCTTGGCCCAGTGACGATCGCCTGGCTGTTCCCAGGCCAAGGCTCTCAGTCGGTGGGCATGGGGCGGGCCCTCGTCGAGTCTTCTGCAGCAGCTGCCGCCATCCTTGCGCGGACTGACGTGGCCCTCGGTGAGAGCCTCTCGACCCTCATTTTCGAGGGCCCCGCCGAGAACCTGACGCTGACGGCCAATGCGCAGCCGGCTATCTTGGCCGTGAGCTGCGCCGTTCTGGCAGCCATGCGCGAACGGACCCCGGCGCTAGCGCTCCCGGCGTTCGTGGCGGGCCATTCGTTGGGAGAGTACTCCGCTCTCGTGGCGGTCGAGGCGTTGTCACTCGAAGACGCCGCGCGTCTCGTACGCGCACGAGGCGTGGCCATGCAGAGCGCGGTCGCGCCCGGCGTCGGGGCCATGAGCGCGATCCTCGGCGCCGATCGCGAAGTGGTCGAAGCCATTTGCGTCGAGGCTCGGCAAGGTGAAGTGGTCGCCCCAGCCAACTTCAATGCGCCGGGTCAGATCGTGATCGCAGGCCACGTCGCCGCCGTTGCACGGGCGTGCGCGCTTGCGGCCGCGCGAAGCGCACGAGCGGTGCCGCTCAACGTGAGCGCCCCCTTTCACTGCTCGCTCATGGCACCGGCCGCGAGGGCGCTCGAGGCGAGGCTTGCGGATGTTCACATCGCGCCGCCTTGCCGTCCCGTAGTGGCCAACTTCGACGGCCAAGCGAACAGTGACGCAAATCGCGTCAAAGAGCTCTTGGTGAACCAGGTCGACGGGGCCGTTCGCTGGGAGGAGAGCATAAGGCTGATGGCCGCGAGCGGCGTAACGCACGCCCTCGAGATCGGCCCAGGCAAAGTGCTCGCCGGTTTGGTGAGACGTATTTGCAAAGAAATCAAGGTCCTGAGCGTTGGCGACCTCGCGTCGCTAGACTGCTTGCCGGCGTTTCTCGCCGAGGCCGCGTAACGCCCCTCTAACGCAGGGCGCCATCCCGACGACGTTGAAGGACGGCATGGCGACGTCTATAAGCGCCCCCACGTAAGAAAGAACCGGATGTTTCGACTCGACGGAAAAATCGCTCTCGTGACCGGCGGCTCCCGCGGAATCGGTCGCGCGTGCTGCGAGGCCCTCGGGGCTCAGGGAGCGACGGTCATCGTCAACTACCGAAATGGAGAAGATGCGGCACGCGCCGTCGTCGACGCAGTGACCGCTCAGGGCGGCAAGGCGGACGCATCCGGCTTCGATGTGGCCGACGGACCCGCCGCGGACGCAGCCATCGACGCCATTGCCAAGCGCCACGGCAGAATCGACATCCTCATCGCGAACGCCGGCATTGCCATCGACGCGCTCCTGCTCAGACAGAAGGATGACGATTTCACCACTCTCTGGCGAACGAACGTCCTCGGGGCCATCAATTGCGCGCGGTCGGCTAGCCGGAGCATGATGCGTAGCCGCTGGGGCCGCATCGTGTTCATGTCGAGCGTCGTCGGCGAAATGGGCAACGTGGGCCAAACAGCGTACGCTGCCACCAAGGCGGCGCTCCTCGGAGCGGCGCGGTCGATCGCGCGCGAATATGCGGGCCGCAACGTAACGGCCAACGTCATCGCGCCCGGATACATCGACACCGACATGACAGGCGGAATGAGCGCGGAGCACAAAGAGCAATTGTTGCGGCTCGTTCCGCTAGGTAAGATTGGTGCCGCGCGGGACGTGGCCGCCGCATGCGCTTACCTCGTCAGTGAAGAGGCCGGGTACGTGACCGGTCAGGTTCTGCGTGTAAATGGCGGCATGTACATGTGAGCTTCAGGGCAGCGAGCAGAACCATCTGACTCAGCTGCCGCTCGACTCTCAGCTGTTTTTCCTATACGAGGCGAATCTACCCATGGCGATCGACATACCCAGCGAGGTCAAGCGCATCATCAAAGAGCAGCTCGACGTCGACGAAAAGGACATCAAGCCCGAGTCGAGTTTCATCGACGACCTCGGCGCCGACTCGCTCGGCTTGGTCGAGCTCGTGCTCGCTTTCGAGGAAGCCTTCGAAATCGACATCCCGGATGAGGACACCGAGAAGATTCGTACGGTACAAGACGCGATCGCCTACATCGAGAAGCACGCTAAGAAGTAAGCAGAGTGCGGCTCGGGGGGCGGCTCGAGGAGCTTCTACGCCTGAATGGAACGCGTCGTTATAACGGGAATTGGACTGGTCACACCGGTCGGCATCGGAACGCGCGAGAGTTGGGGCGCGCTTCTCGCCGGTGAGAGCGGTATCGCGCCTATCACTCTTTTCGATTGCGCGACTTTTCGCGTGCGGATTGCCGGCGAGATAAAGGGCTGGGAGCCCACCCGCTGGATCGAGCGAAAGAAGCTCAAGGAGATGGACCGGTTCATGGAGTTTGCCGTCGCCACGGCTGCCATGGCCATGTCGGACGCGCAACTCAAGCTCACCGAGGCAGGGCAACTGCGCGCTGGGTGCTTTCTGGGACACGGCCTGGGGGGTCTTCTCTCCCTCGAGAAAACGAAAGAGACGCTTCTCACGAAAGGGCCGACCAAAGTCAGCCCCTACGCGATTCCGACCATCATCAGCAATTTGGCGGCGGGGCAGGTGTCGATTGCCCATGGCTTGAAAGGGCCGAGCTATTGCACGACCAGCGCTTGCTCGAGCGGAGCTCATGCCATCGGAGAGGCAACCGAATGGATTCGTCGCGGCAAGGTGGACGTAATGGTGGCGGGGGGTACCGAAGCGACGATCACCCCGGTCGGCATCGCCGGATTCGAGGCGATGCTCGCGCTGAGCAAGCGCAATGACGACCCGCGCCACGCGAGCCGTCCGTTCGATCGAGGCCGCGACGGCTTCGTGTGCGGCGAGGGCGGCGGCATACTCGTTCTGGAATCTCTGGCCCACGCCAAGGCGCGGGGGGCACGCATTTACGCCGAGGTCACCGGCTACGGGGCGTCGAGCGACGCGTACCACTTGACCCAGCCTGCTCCGCAGCACGAAGGGGCGCAGCGCGCGATGCGGATGGCGCTCGAAGACGCGCACCTGTCGCCGGACGCGATCGACTACGTGAATGCCCACGGCACATCGACGCCAATCGGCGACCGCGAAGAGTCGCGCGCGCTCGCCGCCGTGTTTGGTGCCAACGCGCTAGACAAGAAGATGTGGGTAAGCTCCACCAAGTCGATGATGGGCCATCTCTTGGGCGCAGCCGGTGCGGTAGAAACGAGCATCTGTGCGCTCACGATCGCCGAAGGGCAGGTCGCGCCGACCATCAACCTCGTCGACCAGGACCCAGAGTGTCCGCTCGACTTCGTCGCCAATACCGCGAGATCGCGGAAGGTCTCGCATGCGATGAACAACTCGTTCGGCTTCGGAGGAACCAACTGCGCGCTCGTCCTGTCCCGTTTCGAGGGGTGACCGTCGTGCAGTGCCCGTTCTGTTTGAAGCTGGACAGCAAAGTGATCGACTCGCGCGTATCGACTGCAGGAGACGTCATCCGGCGCAGGCGCGAGTGCGAGGGCTGCGCAAGACGCTTTACGAGCCGCGAGCGCGTCGAGGACGTCCTCCCCGTGGTCGTCAAGAAGGACGGCGCGCGCGAGCCCTTCGATCGGGAAAAGGTGCTCCGTGGGGTTCGCCTCGCATGCAACAAGCGTCCGATCGCGATGGAGCGTATCGAGGGATTCATCGACGAGCTCGAACGCCAACTCATCGAGGGCGAGGCCAAGGAAGTCGAAAGCCGAGAGATCGGTGAGCGCGTGATGAAGCTCTTGCGAGAGCTCGACGAAGTGGCCTACGTCCGCTTTGCGAGCGTCTATCGAAGCTTCCGGGACATCGACGAGTTTCGTTCCGAGCTCGATCGAATGGCGAGCGCACGCCGGCCTGGGCAGGTCCCGCTATGACGAGCGTCGCGACGTCGGACGCGGCATTCTCGCCCGACGACGAGAGATGGATGGACCAAGCGCTCGGCCTTGGCGCGCTGGGGACGCCGACGCCAAACCCGCACGTTGGCGCCGTCGTGGTCAAGCACGGCGAGCGCTTGGGCGCCGGGCACCACGAACGCGCGGGCGAGGAGCACGCCGAGGTCTCCGCTCTACGGCAGGCAGGCGAGAAAGCGAGAGGGGCCACGCTCTACGTCACTCTCGAGCCGTGCAACCACGAGGGCCGTACGCCCCCGTGCGTCGACGCGATTCTCGCCCACGGCGTGGCGCGCGTAGTGGTGGGATGCCGCGACCCTAACCCTCACGTGCGAGGCGGAGGGGGGGCACGGCTCCGTGAGGCAGGCGTCCGCGTCGATATCGGCTGCCGCGAACCTCAGGCGCAAGCTCTCATCGGGTCTTGGGCTAAATTCGTCACCACCGGGATCCCGTACGTGACTCTCAAGCTGGCCCTCTCGCTCGACGGCCGTATCGCCTCGCGTACGGGCGCATCCAAATGGGTCACCGGGCCCGAAGCAAGGGCGCGCGTGCACCTCTTGCGCGCGCAGCACGACGCAGTCGTCATTGGCGTGGGCACGGCCCTGGCCGACGACCCTCGGCTTACCGTCCGAGACGCCCCCGGAAATAGCCCGCTCCGCGTGGTTTTCGACACGAAGTTGCGGCTTCCGATAGCTTCGCAGCTCGTCCAGACCGCGCGCGAAGTCCCTACTTGGGTCGTGTGCACCACAGACGCCGCGTCGTCTGCCGAGGAGCAGCTCGTGGAGAGGGGGGTCGAAGTCGTTCGGGCTCCACCGTCGTCCGAAGGGCGCATCGACCCAATCGCCGCGCTTCGGCTATTGGCGTCACGCGGCGTTGTCACGGCCATGGTCGAAGGAGGAGCCGAGCTCGCCGGTAGCGTGCTCGCAGGTGCCGTCGTGGACGAGCTCCATGCCTTCATCGCCCCAATTCTTCTGGGACCGCGCGGCCGGCCCGGAGCCGTCGACTGGGCCGGCCCCGCGACGCCAGCGGAAGCACCGTGCATCTCCAACCCTCAGTGGGAGGTATGCGGGGCCGACGCTCACGTTTGGGGCAGCGTTCGCTACCGCCCGAGGTAGAGCTTTGCGCCTTCACGCGGCCCTTTGCGACTGGTGTCGCAACCTTGTGCAAAAAGCCTGCGCACGGATTACATTGCCTCACGATGGCTGTGCGCACGATCCTTCACTATCCGGATGCCCGTCTGCGCAGGGCCGGCAAAAAGGTCGTCGGGTTCGACGATGCGCTGGGGCGGCTCATAGACGATATGTCGGAGACGATGTACGCCGCGCCCGGCGTTGGCCTTGCCGCTACGCAAATAGCCGAATATTGGCAGGTATTTGTCGTAGACTGTGCTCCCGAGGGCGAGCCGAGCGACCTTCGTGTCTTCGTGAATCCCGAGATCGTGAGCCAGGAAGGATCCGGCACCTCAAGCGAAGGGTGCCTGAGCTTTCCCGCGGCGCGCGAGGACATCGAACGTGCCGAGAAGGTTCGCGTCAGGGCGCAAGACCGCAACGGCGTGTGGTTCGAGCTGGAAACCGAGGGCCTGCTCGCCGTGGCAATCCAGCATGAATACGACCACTTGCAGGGGATACTGATGATCGACCGCCTGGGTCCCCTAAAAAAACGTCTCTTGCACCGCAAAATGGTCAAGCGAGCGGAAGCCGGAGCCGCCGCTTCGGGCTAAGAGCACTCATCGTTGAGACAATCGCCGTAAGAAACATTCGAGCTTCTGTGAGCGTTTCGGCCTAAGCGTAAACCGATCCGGCTTTTTGCCCCGTATTCCCCATCAAGGCTAGTGACAACTTCCATCCCCATCCACCCCTTCCGCCAAGATACTTCGTCCGACGCGGTCACGACGTATTTCGAGCAGCTGTCGCGTGTTCCGCTTTTGACGCGCGAGGGCGAGGTTCAGCTCGCCATGCGCATCGAGGACGGCGAGCGGCAAGGCTTGAGCGCTCTCGTGGCCTCGCCGGTCGGTGCGCGCGAGCTCGGTGCCCTCGGCCGTTCGCTTCGCAGCAAGAAACTGCGTCTTCGAGACGTGACTCGCGCGACGGTGGATGACGACGCCGACGACGAAGACGGAAAGATTGTCTCCATCGCGGACGCCCTCGAGCGGGCGGGGGCCGCTGTGCGCGGGGGCCGTGTGGCCGCGCGGACGCGCGATGCGCTCGTCGAAACTCTGCTCGATGTTCGACTGACCAAGCGAGCGGTAGACCGTGTCGTGGGCAAGCTGCGCTCGGCCCGAGAGGGCGCGACGGTGGCGAATCGTCGCGCACTCGACGCCACGTTGAGCGCCGTACGACGAGGAGAGACACGTTCCGAGCGCGCCAAGGCGGACCTCATCGCCGCCAATCTGCGGCTCGTCGTATCCATCGCCAAGCGCTACCGAAACCGAGGGCTCCATCTGCTGGACTTGGTCCAGGAGGGCAACCTCGGGCTTATGCGAGCCGTCGACAAATTCGAGTACAAGCGGGGCTACAAATTCAGCACGTACGCGAGCTGGTGGATTCGGCAGAGCGTCAGTCGCGCCATTAGCGATCAGGCGCGCACGATTCGAATTCCCGTTCACATGGTCGAGACGCACAACAAGCTGTCGAAGACGCTGCGCGACATGGTCCAAGAGGCCGGCGAGGAGCCGACGCCGGAACAAATCTCGGCGCGCATGAACGTGCCGGTCGAAAAGATCCGTACCCTCCTCGAGGCGACACGCGATCCGGTCAGCCTCGATGCCCCCGTGGGCGACGAAGGCGGAGCCACGATTGGGGACTTCGTCGAAGATCTTTCTTTTCCGGCGCCGGACGACGCCGTGGGCGACAAGGAGCTGTCGCAAGAAGCGCGCGATCTGCTCAAGCTACTGACTCCGCGTGAGGAGCAAGTGCTGCGGATGCGGTTCGGCATCGACGCTCCGGGCGACCAGACTCTCGAAGACGTGGGCAAAAGCTTCGAGCTCACCCGCGAGCGCATTCGTCAGATCGAAACAAAAGCGCTGCGCAAGCTTCGGCTACCTTCGTATCATCGGAAGCTCAAAGTTCACATCGAGCGCTAGTCGTTCGACGTAAACATCGCCGCGTCCAGCTGAATGCCGCGCGACGCGAGATCCTGTACCAATCGCGGGGTCTTGTCGGTTACCGAGAACGAAACGGTGCCGCCGTCGACGTTCGATACGAAGAGGTCGCGCGGCGCCGCTTCGTTCGCCTCTGTCCGCGACAGCTCGGCAATTCGCTGAATCCTCAGGCCGCCCCCCGCGGAGCGACTGATCTCGATGCCGATGTCGAACGACTCCGCGATGACCTGGTGAGCGGTGGCGGTAGAGACGCCGGGGTGAGCCAGGCACAAGCGAGCCGCGAGGCGCGCCAGCCCGTGCCGCAAGGACGGCGCGGCATATCCGGCGAGGACCCCGTCACCCCCCTCTCCGATCGCGTCGATGCCTGCGAGACCCGCGGCCGACCCCAGTGCCCCGATGACGAGACGATCTGCCCCGAGTCGCAATGCCGCCGCGACGAGCCGATCGGCTTGGGGACCCCGTCCGCCGGCCCGGAGCGCGAACACCTGCCCCTCGGCAACGACAATCTCATCCTCGTCCTGAATGACGGCGATTCGCTCGGCTGCGGGCGCGGCGGAAGCGAGCGCCGACAAGAGCGCGCTTGCCGCGCCGGGACCCGCGCCGACAACCAACATGTTGGCGCGGGCACGCACGCAGGCCAAAAGGAAGTCCGCCATCTTGCGAGACATCGTGCCGGCGCGCACGAAGTCTTCGAGGGAGCCCTCGATCCGACGGCGCTTGCGAAGCGTCACAACCCATCCGCTAGAGACGGGCGGCCCGATGGCCAGCAAGAGGGCCCCCGAGGGCAGGCATCTCTCGACGACCCCCTCGCCCTCCTCGAGCGGCTCACCGGCCTGCTCCGCCAATCGGGCCACCGCGCGGGCCACGGCTTCTTCGCTCGTGAAGGGCGCATCGGGGAGCACAATCCGCTCGCCCTTGCGCCGGACGATCACCGAGTCGGAGCGAGCCACGTGAATCTCGCTGACCTCCTCGTCCTCGAGGGCGGGTCCGATTGGGCCGAGCGCCACGAGCTCGCGAACTGCGTCGGCGGCGAGCTGCTCGAGATCGAGGTCTTCCGGAGCCTCGCCGTCCGCGCGCATGGCTTTCGCCTGCTCGCGCGCCGCGCGCTCGATTTGCTCCTTCAGGGTAACGTCGACCTCGGCCGAGCGCTCGAGCGGCGAGAGGTCGACGACATCGGCGACCCGATCGACGAGAGTGATGAGCGCGACTCGACGAGCGGACTGCTTTCGGGTCTCGCGCCGTGCGACGCCGTCGGCGAGCGCGGGCTGACGGGCCGGGATCTGAGCCGGGGACGGGGCCCGGAGCTGCGTGGCGGGCCCCGGAGCGCGGGCGAGGGACGCGGGAACCCCGAGAGGCCTCGCACGCGGAGCCACGGTCTGCGGGACGCGCGGTGGGCCCGGGACCTGCGGCAAGACCGCACCCATGAGCGGGGGTGCGCTCTCGCTGTCTGGGTCGCGCTCGAGGGGATAGTGGCTCAACTCTTGTGCCCGCCCTGGAGCGGGGGGATGCACCGATGGCTGCGGCGCGGGTGCCCCCCCGGCGGGTGATGCTCCCCCCGCGGGAGGAGCGATGGAGGGCGCGGGAGACGAGGCCTCCGCGAGCACTGCTTGGGCGCGCGGCGCCGTAGCGTCGGCGCGGCCGCTATCGAGGGCCGATGCGCCTTGCCCAGTCTCAACGCGGAGCACGAAGTCGCCGACGTAGATCTTGTCGCCCTCTCGGACGATTGTCGCCTGCGAGGTTTTCCTGCCGTTGACGTACGTTCCGTTCGTACTTTTGAGGTCAGTGACGATGAACCGTCCGTCGCGACAGAGAAGGCGAGCGTGATGTTTCGACACATTGCCCTTTGGGAGCATGAGGTCGTTGCCCTGGACACGGCCGACGCTTATTTCGCCCTTTTCAAACGTCTCTCGACGCTCGGCGCCCCCTTTTTCGCTGATTACGATCGTAAACATCAAGCTCCTCGGCGGCTCGCCGCGATTGACGCCCAAAGCGCCATGCCACGCGGTGCCGCGGGCCCTTTCGCGAGGAATTGTCGAAGGACCCCGGCGAGCCTGTCAACTTGGAGCCGAAAACGCTACTTCTTCAGGGTGTTCGGCGAAGGCGGTGCCTGGCTACCCGACCGAACTTCGCTCGTAACCTGTGCGAGCAGCTCACCTGCCAAAGCCATCACGTCGCGCGCTTCGAACCCGTTGCCGCGTAGCTCTCGGTAGATCGTCCGGGCAAGGATCGCGATCGTTCCGGAATTGCGCGCTCCAGGTGTCTCACCGAAGGGTATGGCCATATCGTGTTGAGCTCGTTTCCTTGTGGCGACTTGGGTGAGAGCGAGAGGTCGCCGCGACGGGGACCGGCACCACTTACAAGCGATGTGCCAACCGCCGCGCCGGCACCACATCGATAAAACGGCGGAAAATCGCGGTGCTTTTGAGATGGCGTGCGTAGCGCAGTGCGCGCTACAACGTGCATGCGCGTAGGGTTTTTCGCAGACCTCTAAGGAAATCAGATGAAACTTGTTCCCATCGTCCTGCTCGGAGGGTCCTTCGGCCTGACCGGATGCAAATCGGCAGGAGCTCAACCTCTCTCCCCTCCCGGCGTCAGCGTGAGCACGATGACGGTGACAAGCTCGATTTTCTTATCGGGCGGGGCCGTTCCAGTCGACTTCACCTGCGACGGCACGGACCATTCGCCGCCGCTGACGCTGAGCGCCCCGCCGCCGGATGCCCGAAGCTTGGCCATCGTGATGGACGACCCCGACGCTCAGGGAGGCACTTTCACCCACTGGATCGTCTACAATCTGCGGCCCGACACGATGGCCATCGCGGAAAGCGCGGATCCGACAACGCTCGGCGGCGTCTCGGGCACGAACGATTTCAAGCGGCTCGGCTACGCCGGCCCGTGCCCCCCAAAATTCGAAGAGCACCACTACCGCTTTCGGATTTTCGCCCTGGATGCGCTCCTGCATCCGGAGGCTCCGGCGACCCGCGAAGGCATCGACGCGGCCATGAGCGGGCACTTGGTGGGTGAGGGCACTCTGGTGGGCGTCTACTCGCACTGAGGAGTGTGCCCGCGGCGCGTCCTGGAGCTTACCGACCGGAGGCTATGGAAGCTGGATGCGCTGGCCGGCTTTGACTCCGTGTCGCCTTGCCCAGCCCGCGTTGACCTCGAGCACCCATCGAGAAAGGCAGCCGACCCCCCGCGAAGAGTCGTCGAGGGTGGGCGCGTTTTCGACGATTCCGACGATCACGCCGTCTTCGTCGACGAAAAGCAAATCGAGCGGAATGCACGTGTTGTGCATCCAGAATTTGTGATCGTTTCGCACCTGCAGATCGAAGAGCATTCCTCGGTCTTCGAGAAGGCTCTTTCGGAACATCAGTCCCCGCTGCGTGTCGTGCTCCGAACGCACGAGCTCGGCGTCCACCGCGACGCCGCTCACGTCCGGAAAGCCGAGGTGCACCTGCGGTAGCTTGGGCTGGTGCGGCTCGGGATCCAACGGGCAGTCGGGCGCGGGGCCGGGGGCCACCGGCGCAGGTGCCACGCTCGGCGTCAACTTGAGACATCGGCCCGATGGCAGCACGTCCACCGCGTGCGTTGGAGCCTCTTCGGGGGGCGAAGAAACCTGCTGGGCGACCGAAGCGTCGACCACGACTACCGGAAAGCCCGCACCCGAGCGGACGAAATCCTCCTGAGCCGTGCGTTGACACGCGACTCCAAGCAAGACCGCGAGCGCGGCAGAGAGTGTGCGCATCGGATCGCCCATAGCCTGCCGCGCGACCGAGGACAAAAAAGAGCACCGCATAGGGGCCCGGGGGGGGAGAGCCGGCCTACGCGATGCTGTCTGGGCACGGTGCTATCCGCGTGCCAGCCATGGCTCGACAATCATTTCAGCCTCTTGGATGAGATATCCACAGGGCGGAGCGTTCAGATTCGAAAAGCTTATTCGAGCCAAGCTTGCACATCTGAAACGGGAGCCGGACTAGCGCCACTACGGGAGGGCGCGGTGAGCTGCGGCGATGGGACGGCTCCTCTGCTATGCTTGACAACGTCGGTATTCAGCAAAGGACGCCGCAAGAGACGGGCTAGGACGCCTGAGGCGCGGCAGGTCGGGAGTTGCGGGGGCCCCTAGGTGACGAAGAAAACGATCGGTCCTTCCCCTATGGTCGGCATGGACGACATCCGGCCGCCGCAGCTTTCCGAGGTTCAGCTGCATTGGAATCGCATCCCGAGCGCGATCGTGGCGTTTCGGCCCGACCACTCCGTGATCGCGGTCAACCACATCGCCCACATCATGTTCGGCTACGACGAAGCGTCACTGTCCGGAATGAGCATTCTGGATGTGATGCCGGAATCAGGATGGGGCGAGAACTTCGCGGTCATCGACGCGCCGGGGCTCGCCTCTTTCATTGGCAACGAGGACGCGGGACGAACGATGAAGCTGCAAGTCGTCGGCCGGCATGCGAACGGAACGGAGCTCAAGCTGCACGTCTTTCTCTCGAAGGTCTTGCAGGGCGAATCCGTCGTGCCGCTCGCTGTGGTGGAGGACGCGATCGAGCGCCAGGACATCGAGCGAAACATCAGCCAGGTCACCTCGATGCTCAACAACGTGGTCGACACCTTCTATCGCAAGATCTACGACTTTTCGCAGACGGACCCGGCCCTCCAAGGACAGTTCGACATGGTCGGCCGCATGCAGGCCTACTTGCTCGGAGCCAGCGGGCCGGCGGAGGTCAGGGGGAAGACTGACTTCAACTACTTCAGTCGCCAGCATTCGCTCGACGCGATGCGCGATGAGCTTCGGATCATCAAGTTTGGTCTCCCACTCATCTCGAAGGAAGAGCAGCTCTTCGACCGAGACGGACACTTTCTCTGCTACGTCACCGCAAGCAAGATGGCCGTGTGGGCGGACGATGGAACATCCATCGTCGGAGTTTCGGGATTCTCCCGGGATATCACCGATACCAAGCGACTCCAGGACGAGCTGCTGGAGACCAAGCGCGAGCTCGAACGGGCCAACAAGCAGCTCGGCAAGCTCGCTACGACCGACGTCCTCACGGGGCTATACAACCGGCGATTCTTCGAGGAGTTCGTCAAGACCGAGATACTCAAGCGCGTGAATCGCTTCGCTCTTCTGTCTTTCGACGTGAACCGACTCAAGTACGTCAACGATACCTACGGGCACGCGGCAGGAGACGAAGTCATCAAGTGCGTAGCGCGCACTCTGGGGTCGAGCGTTCGCGTAGCCGACCGAATCGCACGCATGGGGGGCGACGAGTTTACTATTCTCATCATGAATATCGGAGATGCCGTCGCCAAGACGGCGGAGGCGATCATTCAGAAGCTCGAAAAGGCCGAGCTGCCCTTCACCGATGAACGCGGCAAGCCATTCGTCATCACGACCGGCATTGGGATCGTGCGGCACAATACGGACGCGACCGACGTCGGCGCAATTATCTGCAACGACTACGACAAGATGATTCGGATGGCGGACGTCGCGCTTTACCACGCCAAGCGAAAGAGCAAAGAGAGCGGCCAGAGCGTGTACGTCGTTTACCAAGCGGACATGGCGATGCCGACCCGTTGAGTCGTTACGGCGTACCGAGAAAGCTCTTGCCCCTCGCCTCGGGGCCAACGGCCGTAATGACCGCCAGGGCGACGGCCACGGCGGCAATCAGAGAGGCCATCGCGAAACCGTAGTCGCCTCCACGGCTCGCGGCGATGGAAGTCACGATGAAGGCCGTCTTGGACGCGAGCAAGTTCCCTCCTTGGTAAGCGAAACCGGGCATCGTGCCGCGAACTTCGTCGGGAGAAAGCTCGTTGAGATGCGCGGGCACCACACCCCACGCGCCCTGAACACAGATCTGCAACAAGAAGACTCCGATACCGAGCAAGATCGGCGTGCCCCCGTGCGACCACAACGGGATGATGGGCAACGCCAAAAGCGCGGCGACGACGATCGCTTTTTTTCGACCCACCTTCTCCGACCATGCTCCGAAGAAAAGCCCCCCCACTATCGCGCCGAGATTGAGGACGATCGTCAAGACGCTGACGAGCCTGGTATCGAAATGCATCTGGCGCTTCAAGAACGTCGGGTACATGTCCTGCGAGCCGTGGCTGAACATGTTGAACGCCGTCATCAGGAGCAGGACGTAGAAAAATCGTGGCCAGTGCCCACGCATTCCCTCGATCAAACTCTGCCGGCGCGCGTGGCTCTTTCGCGTCGACGCCTCCCACGCCGGCGATTCCGAAACCCGCCCCCGGATAAAGAGCACCAAAAGCGCGGGCAAGATCCCGAGAGCGAGCAAGCCGCGCCAGTGGATCGCCTCGAAGAGCAGGCCATACGCGAGGGCTCCCAAAAGGTATCCGGCCGCGTAGCCCTCCTGCAGCAAGCCGGAAACGACTCCGCGCGCTCGCGCGGGGATCGACTCCAAGGCGAGCGAGGCCCCAATCCCCCATTCGCCCCCCATGGCGATGCCGAAGAGCGCGCGGACCGCTAGAAGAAAGCCGAGAGACGGAGCGAGCGCGGAGGCGGCCTCCAGGACGGCGAAGAGAACGATGTCGACCATCAAGACACGGCGACGGCCGAAGCGATCGGCGAGGCGTCCGAAGATAAACGCCCCCAAAGGACGCATCGCCAGCGTGATCGCGAGCGATTGGACGACGGCCAGATCGTCCACCTTGAATTCCCGTGCGACCTCGGGAATTACGAATACGAGAAGGAAATAGTCGAAAGCGTCGAGCGTCCAACCGAGGAAGCTCGCGAGCACGACGCTGCGTTGTCGCGAGTCGAGCTCTCGCAAGACAGATAGGGATCCCACCGAGCCGGTCCCCCTCAGGCCTTCAGGCTTCTCACTCCGGCCTGGTGCACTTTGCCCGGCAGCGCGCGGCCGACCAAGCTCTCGGCGACCCTTCCAGCCTCCACCAAGCGGTCGAGATCGATGCCCGTCCCGATGCCCATCCCGTGCAGCATGAAGACGAGGTCCTCCGTCGCCAAATTACCCGCCGCCCCCGGGGCATACGGGCACCCCCCCATACCGCCGACGCTGGCGTCAAAGTCGCGCACGCCCATCTCGAGCCCGACAAGGACGTTGGCCAGAGCCGTCCCACGGGTATCGTGCATGTGCATCGCCGTCTTGTCGGCCGAAACCTCGCTACGAAAAAGCTCGAGGATGCTCCGGGTCTGCCGCGGCGTGCCGATGCCGATCGTGTCGCCGAGCGAGATCTGATAGCAGCCCATCTCGAGGAGCCTCTTGGCGATCGCGAGGGCTCGATAGGGATCGACCGCTCCCTCGTATGGGCAGCCCCACACCGTCGAGACATAGCCGCGCACGCGAATCCCGCTGGCACGAGCTGGCGCAATCGTGTCTTCGAACGCCGCGAGCGTCTGGTCAATCGTCTTGTTGACGTTCTTCTTGTTGTGCGTCTCGCTCGCCGAGACAAAAACGGCGATCTCGCGCATCCCCGCGGCTCGAGCGCGCTCGAGCCCTTTGGCGTTCGGACAGAGCGCGCTGAAGGTCACGCCGTCGGGCGGCTTGGCGTGCTTGGCGACTTCGTCCGCGTCCGCAAGCTGCGGAATCCACTTGGGCGAGACGAAGCTGGTGATCTCGACGCGCTTGCAGCCGCTCGCCACGAGCGCGCCGATGAGGCGAAGCTTGCTTTGCAGGGGAACGGTCGCTCGCTCGTTCTGAAGCCCGTCGCGAGGCGAGACCTCGTATATCGAAGCGTGCTCCGGCCACGCCGGCAATGCCGACGCCGACGCCGCCGATGAAGCCGATGAAGCGGGCGCGCCCACGGTTCCCGAGCGCTGAGTGTAGGATAAGAGGCGGCGCGGGGCCAAAAGCGCCTGGACCGAGCCGATGGCAGGCAGGTAGCATGTAACTATGGCGGGCTCGATCGATCGCGGCGAGCCGTTGAATTTGCGCGGGCGGCTATCGGAGGTGTATTGGCCGGCCCTTGTGTCGTCGGACACCGAGTCTCTTGCCCGCCGGCTGGGAGAGCGCGCGACGCTCGACGATCCCATGTTCGGCCTCACGAGCGGGACAGCCGCGCTCGCGCAGGCCCTGCAAGACATCGCGGCTTGGCTCGAAAAGCGTGGCGCGACTTTCGACAGTCACAGGCTCGTCGTGGGTTCGGATCGGGAGGTCACCGAGGGGCTGCTTTCACTGACCGCCGACGGCAAGCGAACCGCGTTGCCGGTGGCGGTGGTCGCCGAGAAACGGCGCGAGCGCGAAGTCGAGTTGCGGATCTACTACTCGACTCGCCCGTTTGGCGACGCCCCGGCCCGTCGGCGCTCGGTTCTGGATAACGAGGACGTGGTCGTGCCACCGCCGGTCGCAACGCACCTCGACGCGCTCTCGCGGGCCGACCTCGCCGCGGTCGTGGCGAGCTTCGAGCGAGACGCGACTCTATGGGCGCCCGACGGGGCATCCTACGGCGGGACCCACGCGGGCCAACCGCTCAGCACCTATTTCGAGACTCTCATCGCTTCGAGCGCGGACGCCTCGGGCGGGACGACGTTTCTGAGAAGCGCGCGCGCGGACGACGGCAGTGTGTGCGCGCTCGAGTGCACGGTCGTGCGAGTTCGTGGGCGGGACGTCGCCCCTTACGGGGCCCTGGCGGTCTACGAGCGGGGTGAAAGCGGCCTTCTCAAGACCGCTCGGCTCTATGGAGATATCGGGTGAGCTGAGTCGCCGTGCTCGGAGGCCTCCCGGCGCGGCCCCTGTTTGGCCCGCCGCGATCTCTCCATCACATGCAGGAGCGCGGGAAGCACGAGCAGAGCCCCGGCGACGCAGGCGAGCTCGCCGCTCACGGCCAAATGTCCGAAGGACTCGAGCGCCTGCTGGTCGGAAAAGAGGAGCGATGCGTAGCCCACGACCGTGGTGTAGCTGCAAAGGGCCACGGCCCCTCCCACCCGCTTGACTGCAGAGGACACCGCGCCGCCGAGAAGGCGAGACCGGTCGTAGACGTTGAAGGGATACTCGCAGCCAATGCCGAAGGTGATGGGGAGCGCGATGAAGTTCAAAAAGTTGAGCCGAGCGCCCAAAAGGGCGGCGCCGCCCATCATCCAGAGAACGCTCATGACCAGGACGGCGAGCACGGCGACCGCCCCACGCACGGTGTGGGTCGCGATCAGCACCACGATCATCACGGCCAGAAACGACACCCCGGTCGCGAGCGGGCCGTCGCGCTCCATCGACTTGATCATCTCCGCGAGGATCGACCAGCGGCTGGCGGTGTCGACCGTCGTCGTCTGCCCGGGCCGAATCGGGTCGGGGATCGTCACATGCGCTGTGGTCTTGGCGAGACGAAGCATCGTCGTTCCATCCGAGTGGACGACATCGGCGTTGCGCGCAAAATCCCACGGCTTGACGTAGAACACCGTGCCGATGCGTCCGTCCTTCTCCTCGAACCGGCGTCTGAGCAGGTCCGGCAAATCCTTGGCTTCGAGCACGTGCAGGGTTTCGGGGGGATAGAGCTTGTCAACGCGCTCTCGCTCGTCGTTCGGCAAGTCGTAGAGCACGCGCGGCGTGAGGTGCGAGCGGATGTCGTCCAGGACGGCAAGCTTGGCCTGCTGCTCTTTGTCGGATCCCGGCAATAGCGCCTCGACCGTGACGACCTCCGAGATGAGCTTTCCGTAAGGATCCGCGGCGTCGTTCTCGAGAATCTGGCGTTTGACCAAAGGCACTTGCTCTGGCGTGTTGGTGAGCATCTTGGCCCCGCCGATGTTGATTTTCTGAAACACTCGATCCGCTTTGTTCGACCAGTAGGCTGGGCCCGCCTGCTTGGAGCTCTTCGAGCCGAGGCGCGCGAAGTTGTACTCCCACGGGTCGGCGATGAACGTATGGGGCTCGGATCGCGGACCATTGGGCCGATCCTTGTGCACGAAGAGCCCGTAGGCGGCCACCAGCGAGATCGCCGCGGCGGTCGACAGAAACAGCCACGGCGCCCTCTCGGTGGCCATTGCCACCCAACGGGTGACCGGACCGCGGCTGCCGTCGGGAAGAAGGCGCGGCTCTGGATCGCGCATCCACGCCGGGAGCCTCGCTTGAAAGGCTTCGATGACCACGAGCAGAGCGGGAACGATCGGGATCATCGAGACCCAAACGAGCAGCATCCCGACGAACCCGATCAGGCCGAACTGGCTGAAGCCTCGAAACTGCGTGATGGTCAGCGAGCCGTACGCTATCGCGCCGACGCATGCGCCCACGAGCTCTGCGCGAAACGCGTTCCACAGGGCATCGCGACGCGCCTCGGCCGGAGGCTGACCGCGAGCGCGAAACTCCCGGTATCGTGAGAGGAGCACGATCGGATAGTTGATGCCGTTGCCGAGGATGATCGCCCCCAGAAAGGCGCCCGCAACATTCACGTAGCCGAAGCGCGCCATCGCCAGAGCGTACGCGCAGCCGACGCCGACGAACGCGGGCAGCGAGATGATGACGAGCGACCCCACCGAACGAAAGAAGAAAACGACGCCCACGAGCACCATGACCAGCGCGGCGATGAACGCGACGCGGGCTTGGCTCGCAATCGATTCCTTCTCGGCCACGGCGCTCGCAAGGTCGCCCGCGAAGCCGACTTTCATCGCGGGGTCGTACTTGCCCGGTGCCAAGTCGGCAGCAATGGCTTTGACGCGCGCCAGCAGGGCGTCGCCGGCGCGATCGCCCAGTCCCGTCGAGGACGAGACGACGCGGACGGCCGCAATCGTGCCGTCCCTCGTCTCGAAGTAGCCGCGCGGAAAGTCGCTGTACTCCTTGCGTTCCTTCGCCTTGGCCTCGGCCCGATCGTTGTATTCATCGAGGCCGAGCGCCGGCTTCTTCTCCGGCGCGCCCGCGGCCTTGGCGGCAGACGATTCATCGTCGTCGAGGTCGGCGACCAGGCCGCTCCGGATCGCGACCTGACGATCGACGTCTCGCTCGGCCTGTCTCAGGTCGTCGAGGTCCGCATAAAGCCACCTGTTTTCCTCGAAGAATTTTCGCACGTCCTTCGTGCCGCGCTCCACGTAGGCGATGAGCCGGCAATCCTTCATGCAGGCCGCGTCGTGCGCGCACTTCGTGGTGCACCTCGCGCCCTCGTCCATCTGCTCTCGCTCGACACGGTCGGCGAAATCGTCGACCCACCGCTCGTTGGCTTCGCGGTTGGGCGACTCGGCCAGCGCGACGACTGTGGCACCGCCGCCCAACCGATCGAGTTGCGCCTGGAAGGCCCTATAGCTCGGACTGTTGGTCGGAAGCAGCTCCTGAAAGTCCGGCCTGACGTTGAACGTCTTGGCGGTGTAACCCCAAGAGACCGCCAAGACGACGGCCGTGACGAGCAGGACGACGACGGGGCGACGACCGCTGAAATCGACGATGACTTCGACGAGACGTTTCAACCCGAAAACGCTCCCGCCCTGCTGTCCGGCACGTTCCACCGCATAGCCCGGCGCTCGTCGCCGGTGCAAGCCCCCTACACGCCGACGAGCCTCATCTGTCGCTTGCCGGTCGGCGTAAACGGAATCGCGTACTGCCCGGAAAAGCACGCGTGGCAAAACGAGTCCTCGTCACCGACCGCTCGCAGCATGCCCTCGAGAGACAAATAGCCGAGCGAATCGGCCGTCACGTAGCGCGCGATTTCGTCGATCGAGTGGCTCGACCCAATGAGCTCGCCTCGCGTCGGTGTGTCGATCCCGTAGTAACACGGCCACTGCGTCGGAGGGCTGGAGATTCGGAGGTGCACTTCTCGCGCGCCCGCGTCGCGTACCATCTTGACGATCTTGCGAGACGTCGTCCCTCGAACGATGGAGTCGTCGATGACCACGACGCGCTTGCCCTTCAACACCGGCGCCACGGTGCTCAGCTTGAGGCGCACCCCGAAATGGCGAATGCTCTCTTGCGGCTCGATGAACGTTCGCCCCACGTAGTGCGACCGGATGAGCGCAGTCTCGAAGGCCACGCCTCGCTCGGCCGCGTATCCGATGGCCGCGGGCACGCCCGAGTCTGGAACCGGGACCACGACGTCGGCTTCCACGGGATGCTCCCGAGCGAGCACGCGTCCAAAGGCTTTTCTGACCTCGTAGACGCTCTTGCCGTTTAGCTTCGAGTCGGGTCGCGCGAAGTAGACGTACTCGAAGACGCACATGCGCGCGGGCGCCTTCGGGAGCGGGCGTAGTGATCGGACGCCGCTTGCATCGATGACGACCATCTCTCCGGGCTCGAGGTCGCGCGCGTACTCGGCACCGATGAGATCGAAGGCGCAAGGCTCACTGGCCACGACGTGCGCGTCCCGCTTCGAAGGCAAGATGCCGAGGCAAAGCGGCCGAATCCCCATGGGATCGCGAACGGCGATGAGCGCGTCTTCCGTCAAGAAGAGAAGCGAATAGGCGCCCTTGACCCGGGTGAGCGCATCCGCGATTCGATCTTCGATGGCGATCTCTTTGCTGACCGCCACGAGATGGACGAAGACCTCCGTATCGGTATCGCTCTGGAAGATCGAGCCGCGCGCTTCGAGCTCGGTCCGAAGCTCTTCGGCGTTGGTGAGGTTTCCGTTGTGGCATATCGCCAGCGAGCCGCGCGCGTAGTCGACGGCAATGGGCTGCGCGTTGCGGATGTGCGAGCTGCCGGCCGTGGAGTAGCGGACGTGGCCAATGGCCAGGCGCCCGGGAAGATTGGCCAGTTGTTCTTGAGTGAAAGAGTCCTGCACCAGCCCCATCGAACGATGCGCGTAGAGGTTCGCCCCATCGCTCGTGACGATGCCTGCCGACTCCTGCCCTCGATGCTGGAGGGCATGGAGGCCCAGGTAGGTCATGTTGGCGGCTTCGGAGTGCCCGAAAATGCCAAAGACGCCACACTCGTCGTGAAAGTGATCGTCCTCCAGAACGAAAGCCCCTGCCGGACGGACGTTTGGATAGATCATTCGAAGCTTGGGGGGGAACCTAACCGCGACGGAGCCTCGAGGCTAGCCCCAAGCGTCGCAGAACTGGCAGCGCCTCAGCTTCGACCTCGATAGGTCGCGGTAATGGATATTCGATAGCGCGCGTGCTCGTGCGCCACGCTGTCGAGCGACGAAGCGGGGAGCCCCTCGCGGACGGCCGCCGCGCACGCGGCCACCAGCTTGCGTTCGTGAACGGACCGGGCGGTCGGCGGTAAGCTGATGTGTAGCGTGTGGCGCGAGAAGCTCACGTCGGCCACGTATTCGATGGTCGCGCTGGGAACGCTCTGCGGAACGCAAGATGCCGCATCCTCGATAGCGCGCGACAGGGCCTGCTCGAGACCGACGAGGCGATCGCAGTCGTCCGGCTGCGTCTTTTTCGGCCCGCGGTCGTGGCAGGCGACGGTGCGCGCTTCCGAGAGCAGGACGGGATCGGCAAGACGACCCGCATCGAAAACCGTCTGAAGGCCCGCGTCCCCCGGCCCAAGCACACGAGTCGCCAACGGTCCCTCAGCCTCGCCCGACGCTCCCTCGACGGAGCTGTGAGGGCGGCGCCAAAGAAAGAGCCCCACGCCGAGGAGCACGACCCCAAGAACCGCCCCGACCACGAGCTGGGCTCGCGGCGCACGCGGCTCGTCTCCGAACCGACCCCCTCGCGCTCGACCGAGCGACGGGTATGGGTCGGAGGGCGGGTGGGAGGGCTCGCGCGGCTCGGCCATCGCCGCACCTTACGCGTCGACGAGCGCTCGAACACTGACTCCGGGCTCGTAGCGAGCCACGGTGGCCCCCAGCTCGAGGCCCGCCGGAAGCATGCCTTGCACTTGGCCCACGACCTGCTCTACGAGATTGCGCGCCTCTTGAGGGCCGGGCCCGACCATGGCCACGCAGAAGCGAAGCGGGCCGGTTCGTCCCGCCGTCACGGCGATGAGAGAGAGAAGGAGCATGTCGGTGAGCTCGACGACACGCGTCGCGGCTCGACGAAGCGCAAGCATCTCGAGGATTGTCGGCCGATCGCTGACGAGCCGATTGGGGCCGTTGAGCTCGTAGCGAGCCACCGTCAACGGCGCCTCGACCCAGTTGCCGAACGCGGCTTCTTCATCGAGCGCCTGCAGGAGCTGCTCGCGAATCAGAAGACCCGTCAACCCATCGCGCTTGGCGAGATACGCTCGCGCGCGCTTGTGGCTCACCGTGTCTTTCGAGAAGCTGACGAGCTTGAAGCGCAGCTCGCCGAGCTGAACCTCGCCTCCGTGCATGAGGTTGACGCTCTTGCGCCGCTCGTAGGTGTGGTCGACGTACGTCCCGTTGGTGGAACCGAGATCTTCGACGATCCACGTGGCGTTTTGCCAGCGAAGCTGCGCGTGTCGTCCGCTGACCGTCGCCTCAGGCACCGGCATGTCGCACTCCGAGCGGCGCCCTATCGTCACCAGCGGCTTGTCGAGAGCAAGAAGCTCACCCACGAATTCCGGGGAGTTGGTGGCAAACGTGGCGAAGAGGGCCTGGGCTCCGGGGGCGAAAGACTGGGAGGCGTTGCGCCCCGGCGGAGGACCAGGATCGAGCCGATCTCTGGGCACCTGGATCGGATTCGTGGTCAGCGTCATCGGGTTGAAAAACCGCAAGTGACGCGCCGGCAGTCGCAGCTGCGGGTCCTCGGAAAAGCAGCGAAAGACCTGTTTGATTTCGTCGATGCTCAGCCCCGCGGGAACGTCGAACATGATCTGCTGGCGCATCGTCTTCGCGCGCGGCTTGTAGCCTGGCTCGGGCACACGACACGTCCACATTTCGAGCAGCGTGAGACCCAGCGCGTACCCGTCGTCCTCCGGGCTGGCGCCGCCCGAGCGAATGCGCTCGGGGCTCATGTAGTTCGGCGTTCCGCCGTCGGGCGGCGCGCCCGGCCGCCGCGCGCTAGCGCGTGCTCGCTCTTTCGCGAACCCGAAGTCGAGCACGATGGCCTTACCGAAGGAGCCGTCGGTGTTGGTCGTCACCATCACGTTGCCGGGCTTCAGATCCCCGTGGACCAGGCCCTGGAGATGGATCGCGGCCACCCCGGACGCAACGTCGTGGGCGACGCGCCGAAACTCGTCGGCGGTATAGCCCCCTTGCGCCTTCTTCCTTCGAATGTGGGTGTGGAGCGTCTGCCCCGTGATGTGCTCCATCACGAGGATCGGGCCGTATTGGCTCGCTGCGAGATCGTGCACGCGGCACACGTTGGGATGGCTCACCGAACGCGCGAGCAAAAGCTCTTGCCGCAGCGCTTCGTCGTCTCCCGGCATCCTGGCTTCTTCGCGCACGATCTTGAGCGCGACCGCCTGCTGCGTCGTCCGATCGTAGGCGAGAAAGACCTCGCCCATCCCGCCCTTGCCGAGGCTCTGCCGGATTTCATAGCGATCGTTGACGACCGTTCCGGGCGTGAGCGGAGGAAGGCTCATGGTCGCCTCGAGCTCGGGCGGCCGAAGAGCCCCAAGGTCCACCTCGCTCGCGCCACCTGGAACGGAATCGCCACGCTACTCCCTGCCCGGTCGTAGAGTCTCACATGGGCGGCGCCTCCGTCCATGCCCGAGGCGTGCGCAGGCGGCCGGGCGCTAAGCGAGCCGCGCGTAGAGGCTCTCGAGCGCCTCATCGAGCCGCGCGACTTGAGCCCCTCCGGCTTGCGCCATGTCTGCCCTTCCTCCGCCCGATCCACCGAGAATCTCGGCAATCGGCCGGATGAGCTCACCCGCGCTGTAGCGCCCCACGAGGTCCTTGGACACCGAGAGAACGAGCATCGCCTTGTCCTTCGGGGCCGCTCCCACGAGGACCACGGAAGGACCCAGCGCGTCGCGCAGCTTCTCGGCGGTTTCGCGCAACGTGGCCGCATCTCCCGCCGCGAGGCGGACGGCAAGCGCCTTGCCGCCCGCGACGTCGCGCGCCTGCTTGAGCATGTCGTCGAGCCCGTTCGACGCGGATCCACCGCCAAGCGCCATCTTACGATTGAGATCCGCGATCTCCCGCTCGAGCCGCCGCTCGCGCTCCACCAACTTCTCGATCTTCTCGGTCAGATCGGCCGGAGACCCCTTGACCGCGCGGGCCGCGCCGCGAAGGGTTGCCTCGACCGAGCGAACGTAAGTCAGCGCGTTCAGCCCGGTGACCGCCTCGATGCGCCGCACACCCGCCGCCAATCCTTGCTCGCTGGTCACCTTGAAAAGACCAATCTCGCCCAGCGTGCGGGCATGTGTGCCGCCGCAAAGCTCCACCGAGTCACGGGTCATCGTGAGCACACGAACCACGTCACCGTACTTTTCCTCGAAGATGGCCATGGCCCCGCGCTTTCGCGCCTCTTCGATCGACAAGACCTCGGTGAGCACCGGGGCGTCGCCGAGGACCTTGGCGTTGACCGAGTCCTCCACGAACGCGATCTCTTCCGCCGACATCGGCCGGCTATGCGAAAAATCGAAGCGCAGGCGATCGGGACCCACGAGCGAGCCCTTCTGCGTCGCCTGGGGCCCGAGCACCGTGCGCAGGGCCCAATGCAGGAGGTGCGTGGCGGAGTGGTTGCGGCGCGTCGCCGCGCGCAGATGGTGGTCGACCGCCAAGTGGACGGCATCGCCGACCGCCACCGCCCCCTCGACGACGCGGCCCAGATGGGTGACCAAGCCAGCCACGGGCTTCTGGGTGTCGGTGACCTGAAATCGCATCGGGATCGAGTCCCGCCCCTCGATGAGGCCCTTGTCGCCGACTTGTCCGCCGGACTCGCCGTAGAACGGCGTTCGATCGGTGATGAGCGCGACCTGCTCACCCTCCTCCGCGCGAGGCACCGACTGACCGTTTCGCACGATGGCCACGACGACCCCATCGCCGCTCTCGGCGTCGTAACCGACGAACTTGGCATCCCCGACGGCCTGGTGAACGCCGCGCCAGACCTGGCCCACCGCCGTCTCGTCGTTGAGCTTGGACCCCTCGCTCCGAGCTCGCTGCTCTTCGAGCGCGCGATCGTAGGCGGCGCCATCGACCGCGAGCCCGTGCTCCTCGGCAATTACCTGCGTCAGATCGGGCGGAAACCCGAACGTGTCGTGAAGCTTGAAGACCGTCTCGCCACCGATGACGCCACCGCCGTCCGCGCGGAGCGCGCCGATCTCTTCGTCGAGCATCTTCAGGCCGCGCTCGATGGTCTCCCTGAAGCGCTCTTCTTCGCCCCGCGCCACGCTGGAGATGAGATCTCTGCGCTGCTCGAGCTCCGGATAGTCCCGCCCCATCGAATCGACCACCGCAAGGCTCATCTCATGCAGAAACGGCCGGCCGATCCCGAGCCGGTGGCCGTGACGGATCGCGCGACGCATGACGCGCCGGAGCACGTACTCGCGCCCAGCGCGGTCGGGAAACACGCCCTCCGCGATGAGAAAGGCCGTCGTGCGCGAGTGGTCGGCGATGACACGCATCGACACGTCGTCTTTGGTCTGAGACCCGCCGTAGGGCTTACCGCTGATGTCGGCGGCTTTCGCGACGAGCGAACGCAGCAAGTCGGTTTCGTAGTTGCTCGTCACCCCCTGAATGACGCTGGCAACCCGCTCGAGGCCGGCTCCCGTGTCGACGCAGGGCTTGGGTAGCGGGCCGAGCTTGGCGTCGCCCGAGGGGCGAATCGATCTCTCGAATTGCATGAAGACCAGATTCCAGATCTCCATCCAGCCAAGACCGCTCGGCGACGGCTCTTGCCCGAAGCTCGCGTAAGGCACCCCGCCGGACGCGTCGCCATTGTACCAGTGGATTTCGGTGCACGGACCGCACGGACCGGTCTCACCCATCTGCCAGAAGTTGTCCCCAGGCGCTCCGGGAATTCCGAGGATTCGGTCGTCCGAGAAGCCCGTGACCCGGCGCCACAAGGCGCGCGCCTCCTCGTCGGCGGCCACCCCCTCGGCTCCGCCAAACACAGTGACCATGAGGCGCTCGACCGGCAGCCCGTAGACTCGGGTAAGAAGCTCCCACGCGAAGACGATGGCCTCTTCTTTGAAGTAGTCGCCAAAGGAAAAGTTGCCCAACATCTCGAAGAACGTGTGATGCCGGGCGGTGACGCCCACGTTTTCCAGATCGTTGTGCTTGCCGGAGATGCGGATGCATTTCTGGCTCGACGTCGCGCGCGGCACGCGCCTCGTCTCCTTTCCGACGAAGACGTCCTTGAACTGCACCATCCCCGCGTTGGTGAACATGAGCGTTGGGTCGTTCTGCGGCACGAGCGGTGAGCTCGGCACGACCTCGTGTCCGTGACCGCGGAAAAACTCTAGAAATGTCCTACGAACCTCGGCAGAAGCGCTTGCCATGGAGGGCGTGCTCCATAGCACGCCTGCGTCTCAACGCGCGGCGACGATGAGGCCCTGATCCGCGCCGCGAAGGGCGCTTTGCACCGCCCCACTGACGGCGTCGTCTTGAAGGCGGCGGCGCCCCGGCTCCGAGAGATTGGGCCCGGACCCAAACGTCGTGGCCGCCCCCGACACGGTGCCTTTGAGCGTTTGGTCACGCCGAACCGTGAACTCGACGCGGGCCCGCACCTGGACATTCCCGTCTGCGCGAGACTCGGAGACCGCGGACACGGTCCCGTCGAGAACGACCACGGGGATGTGCCTTGCGGCGGCCTGTTGCAAGAGCGGCCCGTCGGCTTCGCTCAGAAGAACGCCGTGAAGCGCCAGCACGCGGGCACGGGCGGCCTCCGAGAGCACTTGCCGCAGGTCTTCGCCTCGCGTCCCACTCGGGTTGCGCATGGCGCCGAGAACGACCACGCTGCGGACGTCCGGGCCGAGCCGACGAGGGGCAGCGCTCGTCGCCGCGGCCGTGACGTCGCGGAGCTTGTCGAGCGTCGCGCGGATCTGCGCCCGTACGCTTGGCGACGGGTCTGTCGCCAAATGGTCTTCGAGAGCCGTCACGGCCGCCGGCTCCCGAAGGGCGCCGAGGGCTTCGGCGGCGGCGACACGCACGGCAGGGTGCGAATCGCCGAGCGCCGCTTCGAGCGCTTCGCGGGCCCCGGACGGCTTGCTGCGTCCAATCTGGAGCGCTGCCGTCACGCGAACGCGAAAGTCGGCGGAGCTCGCAAGCTCGTGGACCGCCGCGGTCCCGTCCTCGGCAAAGAGCGTCGGGGTCGTCGCCATGAGCGAGACCAGGAGCCCTATGTGCGCCATCAGGCGGTTTGCGCCGCATCCACTGCTTCGAAAGGTCATCGTTCTCGGTGTCTCCCGCCCCGTGGTCCGTTATTGCGCGAGAAGCCCCTGCACCTCCTTCTCCATCTGAACCTCGTCGCCGTCGCGGTATCCGACGTGCACGTACCGAACGAGCCCGCGGCGATCGATGGTGTACGAGCTCGGCATCGTGTCCGGCTTGTACTGGTGGGCCACCGAGCGGTCTTCGTCCCAAGCAATCGCAAACTTGGCGCCGTGCGAAGCGGCGAACCCCATAATCTTGTCCTTGTCGTCCGGTTCGTCTTCACTGATGCCGATGATGCGCAGCCCCGCAGGCGAGTACTTCGCGCTCAGGGCTTCGAGCTTGGGCATCTCTTGCTTGCATGGGCCGCAGTACGTCCCCCAAAAGTCGAGGACGACGACCTGCCCCCGAAGGTCGGCGAGCGACACGCGCGCCCCGGTGCGCGCCAAAAGCTTCACGCTGAAGTCGGGCGCGGGGTTGCCGAGAAGCTGGCCCAACTCCGACGTTTTCTCCGGCTCCGGGCTCGCTCCCAACCCGGCCCCGCAAGCCGTCGCGCATGAGAGCAGCGCCGCGGCGACGACACGATGTGGCAGGCAAGATGTGTTTCGCATGCGCGTTCTCGATCGAAGGTGGCTCCCACGCGAGCGTTGCCTTCAGCTTAGACTCGACGCCGGCCGCCGTGCTCAAGATGCAGCCCGTCCAATGCGAATCGCTGCGGAAGTGTGCGCGCCTGTACCCGCTCGCGCAAGATGCTCGAACCCCCGGACCGTGGAAGGCTTACCATGAACGTGCGCCTCTCTCTCGCTCGGCAGGCCTTCCTTGCCCTTGCGGCTCTCTGCCAAGTCGCGGCCTGCGCGTCCAAGGTCGTGATGCCACCCGCGTACGGGGATTGTACGGAGATCGGCGACGCGAGCTGCGCGGCACCGGTCTCCGGTGGGGGAGTGTCAGAGCACATGGAGGCCAGCACGAGCTCAGACCTCGACACGGGCGCGCCTCTCTCGGACTCCGGGATCTGCGGGGTCGGGCTTCTCTCTCTCACGCCCGCGAACTCCAACTGCCTTCCTTGCATCACGACGTCGGGACCTACGGGCTGTTGTCAGGCCACCTCGGTCTGCTCGACGGACCCGGAGTGCGTAGCGCGCGTCATGTGCGCGACGACGCAAACCATCGCGACCTGTGGCACCCCCCAGAACACGAACGCGGGGCAGTTCCTGATGTGCCTCGAAATGTACTGCCCGTCCGTGTGCTCCAACGTGATTCTAGGGTTTAGCGGCGAGCAGTAGCGCCGGGCTGGCCGAAGCAGCGGGCGCTCTACGCGATCGTCAGATCGATCGATTTCGTCGTCTGACCACCGAGGACGTCGAATGCCTTGACGAGCGCCACGTACGATCCAGGCTTGGCATACGTGTGGCCGACCTCGAGCTCGAGCGGCTCACCCGAGCTCCGCCGATGCACGTAAGAGGTCACGTTCATGGGGCCGCTGGGCGCGTGCTCCCAATCGACGCACCATGCGTCGATCCATTGCGAGAAGTGCTTCACTTGAGCGCGTGCGAGCTCGGGAGCGGCGAGCTTCGGGACCCGGAGAGACTCGAGCTCGACGATGACGCGACCTCTCGCGTGCACGTGGGCACGCACGCCTAGCGTTCGCGCCATTGCGGCCGGTTCGGCGTGTGAGCTCGAGCTCTGGGCGATGAGCGGCTTGAGGCCCGGGCGCCCAAGAAGGCGCCTTCGGGTGGCATGAATGGAGAGGGCCGACGCATCCGAGGCGATCCAGCGACGCCCGAGCTTCTCCGCGACGGCCGCCGTCGTGCCGGAGCCCGAGAAACAGTCGAGAACCAGATCCCCGGGTCGCGAGGACGCGCGAACGATGCGCGCGACCAGTGCCTCGTTCTTCTGCGTGGGGTAGCCCACCTTTTCCCGCGAAAAGGACACGATCTGAATGCTGTCCATCGGATCGAGCCGACTGCCGTTCCAAACGTCGTCGATGGGGTATCCCTGCCCGCGGGGCGCCAACCCATCGCGGCGCACGTAGCCGCGAGGATACGGGACGTATTCCTTGTTGAACACGCTGGGACGTCCGCCTTTGGCGTAGAAGAGGATCGTATCGTGATTGCGGATCCACCCCCGAGCCCGCGACTTGAAACCGCTGGTCCAGCCGATGCGCCAGACGATTTCCCGCTGAAAGCTCTCGATCCCGAACACCTCGTCGAGCACGATCTTCGCGTAGTGAGCGACGTGCGCGTCAAGATGCACGTAGAGGCTCGCGCCGGGGGCGAGCAGATCGCGTAGCTGCGCGGCGATGCCGGAAAACCACGAGAGCCAGACGTCGAGCCCGCGGTCGTCGCGGTACGCCTCGATGGCGATTCGTGGTGCCCCTTTTACCGCGCCCGGCACGGACGTCTGAAACTCGAAGCGATGCCCGGTATCGAAAGGCGGGTCGATGTAAACGAGCGAGACCTGGCCGCGTAGCGTCCCCGCGAGCGCCCCCAAGACTTCGGAAGCGTCGCCGTGCACCACACGGTTCGGATCCGCGCCGGACCCGTAGATCTCGTCGGTTCGCAGAGGGGCGGCGCGACGCGCCGGCTTGGCCTTGCCCTTCCCTCTCCAGACGAGCTCGGCCACCTCGTCCGCGGGCCCTTTCCACAGCGAGCGCTGCGGAAGTGGTCACCGTCCGATGTAGGAACCTAGGTCACGCTCCTCGGAGAGCGCACGGAGCTTTTTCAGCGCGGCCGCCTCGATCTGCCGGACGCGCTCGCGAGACAAGTTGAAAGACTTGCCCACTTCTTCGAGTGTCTGGCCCGGGCCTCCGTCCATTCCGAACCGCAAGCGCAGCAGTTGCTGCTCGCGCGGGGTGAGAATGTCGAGAAGCGCGCGCGTCTGCATCTGCATACGCTCGGACGCGATGTGCTCGTCGGGCGCAGGCGAGCGCGAGTCGGCCACGAGATCGCCGAGCTGGCCACCGTCGCCGGCGTCGCCCAGAGGGGCCTCCAAGCGAAGCGGCTCGCGGACCAGGCCCCGGATGGCTTGAACCTTTTCGAGTGGAAGCCCGCTCTCTCGCGCGAGCTCTTCGTCGGTGGGATCGCGCCGACCTTGCTGCGCCAACGTGCGACGCACGCGCTCGAGCTTGTGACGGCTCTCGAGCAAGTGGACGGGAACCCGAATCGTCTTGCTCTGATCGGCGAGCGCTCGCGCCATGGCCTGGCGCACCCACCAGGCCGCGTATGTCGAGAAGCGGTGGCCCCGGCGCCAATCGAATTTCTCGACGGCACGAATGAGCCCGAGCTGACCTTCTTGCACCAGATCCTGCATGTCGAGGCCTTGGCCCACGAAGCGGCGGGCATAGGTGACGACGAGGCCAAAGTTGGCGCCCACGAACTCGTGCACGGCACGCTCGGACTGCCGGCGGCCACGAGCAAAAGCGCGCCTCGTGCGCGCGTCTCCGCCGCTCGTGCGCAAAGCCCTGCCCATGCGGTCGAAGAGAGAACGCTCGAAGCGCTCGACGCAGAGCTCTCCCGCCACGCGCGCGCGGCGACGCCGGAGCCGATCGCGGGCGGCCTCGTCGCGTTTGACCGAACGGATGGTGGCGGCGGCAGCGGCACGCTCGAGCAATCGGACGAGCCGGGCGACGTGAGCGGGACCGTCGGCATCCTCCGGCGCGTTGCGCAGCATCGAGGACGGCATGACTCGGCCGTCACGCAGCTCGGCCGCCAGCGCACGGAGCGGCGCGGCGGACTGGGCCGAGCCCAGCAAAGCTTCGAGCGCGGAGCGCTCTCCACCTTCGATGCGTTGGGAGAGCTGAACCTCCTCCTCGTGCGTGAGCACGCGGCGACGAGCGCCTCGTGGCTGCACGATGGACGTGGGCGAAGCATCGTTCGCGACGGCGGCGTCAGCGAATGCTTCGAGCTCTACGGGTTCTTGGGGTATGGCCTCTCGCGCGGGGGCGAGGGCTGAGCTGGGCGCGTTCACGGTTTATACGGGAGGGGTTTAATGAGGTTAGATGCCAGGCGAAGGCTTGGAGTCGCGCCTTCAGGGCCAACAACCGTCGAGACCGTCTGGCGCTTCCCGAAGGACGCCAAACGTTAAGCACCCAAGGCGTTTTGGCCAGCGGAAAATGTAGGGTCATGGGCGTTTTATGGTCGGCCCGGACGCCTCAAACGCTACGCGCTCCCCTTAGGGGTTAGAAATCCACAGGAAACGCACCCTCTTTCCCCAACCGCGCGCTCCTTGCCCCCCTCCGACGCCCCTTCGGGCCTGCCGGCAGTGGCAAGCCTCTGGCTTGCGGCACTTGCCGACTCTAGACAGGCCGCCTCGCGACTCTGGCTAGGGTGCCTGCCTACTCTGGCTAGGCGGCCGCTCGGTAACAATCATATGGGCGTGGCCGTCCCGGTCCGGGTAGCCGTAGCGGAATACAAGGGGTCGGCCCGGCTGAGAGGCGAAAAGAGCCTTGAAATCGCGCGCATCACCATCGTTGTACAGCCCGAACGCGGCCGGACCGTCGAAGGTTCCATAGGTCTCCTGCGCAAATCCTGCCGGTTTGGCGAATCGGGGCGGAATCCCGGTGGAGTCGGACACCATCCAGTCGGTGTGATTGAGCAGCCAGCCGCGGATGAGCGAAAAGTGCGAGCTCCAGAGCAAGTGGCTGGCCGCTTTCGTCATCGCCGCCACCTTGCCCTCGCGGTCGAGGTACGCGAGCAGGGCGGGGTCGGCCCGAAGATGATCGTCGTCGAGGTTGAAGGCGATGTGCCGCAGCGTCTGGACGGGGTTTCCCGCGTCGCCGCTCTTGCGAAAGCGTAGCTCGACGTTCTCGAAGAGCTTGTGCTGGGCCTTGGGGTTTCGCCCGGCGGCGGCGATGTCAGCCTGGCTCACAAACTCCAACGAGCCGTCGGCGCGGAGGCGAAAGTAACGAAGGCTAACGGGCTCGGCCCCGTGGACGACGAGAGCGCCGAGCGCGAACAGAATCTCGCCGGGGAGCTCCGTGTGGGCCTCCTTGTCGAGGTTGTCGGTCCGCGAGTGAGCCTTGGCAAAGAGCCGCTCGATGTGGGAGCGGTGGACGGCGAGCTCGCCTGCCAGGCGCTCGCGTGCCAAGCGGTCGATGGGGCGCACGTCGCCGGCAGGCTCGAGCGAGATCGTCGTAAACTCCGCGGCGTCCGGAAACGTAGCCAATGCGCTCGTGAGATCGCCGCCGCCAAAGGGATATACGACCACCGCCGGGAGGTCCTTGGGACGCAAGGCCGCGAGGAAAGGCTCGGCGACGTCCACCCAATCTCTCCTGTAGTCGGCGTAGGCGCGCTCGAGATCGGCGCAGTGGTGGGCGACCACGTCCTTGTCGAATTGCGCGGGCGCGTCTTCCGAGTGGCCGCACGCCGCAACCCGAAAAAGGGCGGTGGCCTGAGCGATGAAGTCCTCCCCTTCGAGGGGGGCTCCGCGCTCGACGGAAGCTTCATGGATCGAAGCGTCTGCGGCGGCGGGGGCAGCCGTCGGTGCGAGGGGGGGTGGCGACGCCGCCGCAGGGGCGGTCGCCGCTTGGATCGGAGTCGCCTCGGGCGCGGCGCTCTTCGCGCACGACGCCAACGTGAGGACCAAAGGCAACCAGGGACGCGTCATCGAGCGGACTCCTCTGCGCGCGCATGCGCACGGAAAGCGAAGTAGACCGGAATGCCCGTTGCCACGATGGCTGCACCCACGAACGTGCTCGGGACATGCCAGTTTCCAATGGCCATGGCTTCTCTGGCGCCTTGCGCGAGCACGTTCCAAAGGACCCACCCATTGACGGCAATAAATAGAATGGGAACGACCGGATACCCCGGGACCGGAAACGGCCGTGGGGCGGCGGGGCGCCTCGCGCGAAGGACGAGCACGCCGGCGACGGTCAGCGTCGAGAAGGCGATGAGAGGGACCATGACCAACGTAATGAGCTGATCGAACCGGTTGCTCACGAGCTCGACGATCGCGACCACAGCCTGCGCCACGAGCGCGGCGAGCGGGGCTTGCGTGCGCGCGTGTGTCAGCCCCAGCCACCGGAAGAACACGCGGTCGACCGACATCGAGCGGTACAAATGAGGGCCAACCTGAATGGTGGCCTGAAGAGAGCTGAGGATGCAGAGCGCCACGAGCGGCCCAAGGTACGCCGCGACCCTCGGACCCCCGAGGCGCATCGCGGTAACGCGTGCCGGATCGACGGTTTTCGCAAGATCGGCGAGCGACATCGCCCGCATGTAACTGAGGTTGACGGCCACGTAGAGCGCCGTGCAGACAAGGGTCCCGATCGCAAGCGAGCGACCGAGGGATCGCGCGGGATCCCGTATCTCGCCGGCAATATACGTCGCCGCGTTCCAGCCGCTGTAGGCGAACATCGCAGGCACGAGCGCGGAGGCGATGCCAGCCCAGCCCGAGCCGGAACCGGCCGCGGAGTCGAACGACTCGAGCGGCGACACGAAAGCTCCGAGGGCCAAGAGGCCCGCGAAGGCTGCGAGCTTGGTCGCTGAAAGGGCGTTTTGAACCAACTTGCCAGGCCTGAGACCCAGTGCGTTCAAAAGGGTCAGCAGGCAGATGGCGCTCACTCCGATCGCGGACGCCGCGTGGGGGTTTCGTGCTCCCGCCATATCGGCCATCGCCGCGCCGAAGCCGGCCGCGAGCGCAGCAATCGAACCCGGAAAGGCAATCCAGAACGTCGTCCAGCCGCTGAGAAACCCGAGGCACGGCCCGTAGGCCTCGCGAAGGTAAACGTATTCTCCCCCTGACCGCGGAAAGAGCCCCCCGAGCTCGCCGTTGCTCAGCGCGCCGCACAGCGCCACAAGGCCGCCAAGAAGCCAGGTTCCCACGAAGGCAGCCGGCGAGCGCGCGTCTCGGGCGACGTACGGGCCCATGAGAAAGATGCCCGCCCCCACCATGCTGCCGATGACCAGAAGAGATGCATCCGCAACCCCCAGGCCGCGCCCCGGGGGGCCAGAGTGAGGCGAATCCGCGTCGGCAATCATTGGAGAGCCTGCGTGGATAGCAAGGTCGACCACGCTTGGGCGAGAAACAAGAAGGCGCACCCCGCGCGCGAAGGTCTGCTCTAGGATGCCCGGCCCATGCCCAAGCTCCTTTTTCGCTGCCTGCTCGTCGTGGCGCTATCCGCCGCTGGGACTTCGTGCCGGGGCAAGCCCGGCGACGACTGCAGCGAAGCGCCCACCAGCTGCTCGGACAAGGAATCGCATCTGGCCTGCGCGCAGGGCAAGTACGTGCTCGAGACCTGCAAAGGAAAGGGGGGCTGCACCGACGACAAAACGCTCTACTGCGACAACACGCGAGCGGACGTCGGCGACGGCTGCGGCCACGAGGGCGTCCGGGCGTGTAGCGCGGATGGGAGCAAGGAGCTCCGCTGCCGCGATCGTAAGTTCTCGGTCGAGTGGAGCTGCCGGGGAGGCTGCACGCTCGACACAAGCAGCAACCCGAAGTGCACGCCGACCGGAGAGGTCGGCGATTTGTGTCGCCCCGACTCCATCGTGTGTGACGGCGCGGCGAAGACGCAGCTTGCGTGCGTCGACGGCAAGCTCGCCGCGACCCGCACCTGTCACGGAGCGCTCGGATGCCGGACCGAGGCCGGTGGCGGCGTCCGGTGCGATCGAACCCAGGCCGTCGAGCTCGAAGCCTGCCGCGAGGAAGGAACGGGGGCGTGCGACAGCACTCGACAGAGCGTGCTCGTATGCGAGGGCGGCCATTTCCGAGCGCAGCTTCACTGCCTCGGCCCGCTCGGCTGCGAGCTACCCGGAAACTACAGCGTCCGATGCGACAAGAGCGTCGTCGAGGAAAGCGAGCCTTGCAACGAAGAGAGCGCCGTCTCGTGCTCGAGCACCGGCAAGCAGGTCAAGTGCACGGGCGGCAAGTTCGTCGTCGACAAGACCTGGGCGCCGAAAGGCGGCGAGGTCTGCAGCAACCGCTACCGCGTGAGCTTCGAGACCGAAAAGTTCGAAGCGCGTTAATCACACATGACATGGACCCTAAGGAGATCACCTGAGCCTCAGGCTCATCTCCTTCGCATCCGGTCATTAAGGCCTTCTTAGACCCGTCGCGTTCGCCAGGAGCATCTCGCGCACGGCCGCCGAGCGCTCGCGGGCCACGGGCACCCAGACGCCCTTGCCGGCATCGGCGACGGCGGCGCCCACGAACAGCTTGGTCTCGTGTCCGTCGCGCTCGAGCTCCTTAATGTGGGCGGCACTGACCAGCCAATTGCGGTGCGCGCGGACGAACGCCCTGCCGAACGAGGCCTCGACCGCGGCCAGCGACAGATCGATATCGAAGACCCCGGGGAGCGAGTGAACGAACGTCAACCGATCGGCGGCCTCGAACGCCCAAATCTCGTGGGGCTCGAGAAACACGAGAGCCCGCTTTCGGCGCGCGACGATGCGCGGTGGCCCGACCGAGGCTCTGCCGAGCGGGGCGCGCCGCTCGTGAAGGCGCCTGAGGCACTGTACGACGCGCTCCTCGCTGAACGGCTTGAGCAAATAGTCGACGACGCCGAGCTCGAAGGCCTCGAGCGCATGGCGCTCGTAGGCCGTCGCGAGAACGAACATCGGCGCCCTCGCGAGCGCCGCGGCCTCGCGCACGAGCGCGAGGCCACTCTCGCCCCCGCCTCCCTCGAGCGCGATGTCGACGAATACGACGTCGATGCTGAGACCGGGCGAGTCGCTCGCGAGCGCTTCTCTCGCCTCGTGCACGCCTCCGACCGCGCCGACCACCTCGGCCAGACGCGAGGACTCGATGAGCTCGACGAGATAGTTACGAGCGGGCCATTCGTCCTCGACGACGAGAGCGCGCAGCGGAGATGGCGACGCAATCACGAGTCAGGCCTGAGTGGCGCCGATTTCGACGATCGATCGAGTGCCGAGACGAGAAGACTCAAAGCGCAGCGACCCCCGAGCCGATTCGAGCTCGAGCCGTCGTCGTACCGATTGCAAGCCGAAGGCCCCCGCTCGCACTTCGGAGTCCGGCAGCCCCGGCCCGTTGTCCTCGACCATGCACACGAGCGCCCCATCGTCGCGACGCGAGGCGCGCACGACGACCTCGCCCGCACCATCGTCGCGCATGAGCGCGCCGTGCTTGACCGCGTTTTCGACGAGCGGCTGGAGTAGCAAGCGCGGGACGAGCGCGGGCTCGCAATCGGCGGCCACGTCCCATCGAAAGCGCAAGACGCCGCGGTGCCGGGCCTCCAGGATGAGGGCATAGCGGCGCAGCCAAGCAATCTGTTCGTCGAGCCGCTGAAGATCGCCATTTTCCTCGACCGCGTCTCGCAGCAAATCGCCCAAACACGCGAGAAGCCGGCGCGCCTCGCGCGGGTCTTCCGTCACCAGCCCGGCGATGGCATTGAGCGTGTTGAGTAGGAAGTGCGGCTCGAGGTGAGCCCGCAAGCGGGTGAGCTCGGCCTGACTGCGGAGGTTTCTCGCCTCGAGCGCGCGGACGCCGGCGCTCTCGACCGCGAACGGATAGACGAAGGCGAGGCCCCACAAGCCAAAATAAAGCTGAGCGTTGAGCGCGCCAAAGAGCGTGGCGCGCACCAGGCTGCTTCCGCTCTGAAGGGCCGGTCGAAGCTCGGGCACGTGCCGGGCCAGAATGCCGTGGAAGAGCCCGAAGGCGCACCCCATGGCCATGGAGATGGCCACGCCCGCCGCCAGCCCCTTGGCAGCGCTCAGCCCCCTCCTGACGGTCCAACCGAACGCGGCCGAGAGGGCGAGCATCAGAATCGGAAGCTCGAACGCCAAGAACGCGAGCCGTGCGATGACTCGGGCACGCTCGCGCCCGGCAGCCAAATCGGTAGCGGCCTGCAGAACGATGATGCCCGCGACGACCCCCGCGCCGAGCGCCCAGCTCGGCCGGACCAGAGAGGCCGGAGCGACCGCGGGACGCTCGCTTCGCGCGAGCGTGGACGAGGCCGAGGGCGAAGCCATCCCTGGCAATCTACATCGCGCAGCCGGTTCCTGCGCGGTCCCTGGTCTGCACGAGGGCCGGCCTCGTCGGGTGGTTGGGACCTCTCGTCGCTAGCGACGAAGCGCCCACACGGCCCCGACGCATCGTATCCTGGCCCCCCTGCCATGTGGACCTTGCGCGCCCGTATTGCCATCCCAGCTCTCTTCGCGATGCCGTGTGCTTCGATATCCGCTTATGCGCAAAGCGACTCGAACCTGCAACCACCGGTCCTCAATCCGGTCGGAGATCCCGCGGGTCGGGTCTTTAGTTTGGTCGAGATCGAACGTATCGCCCTTGCGCAGCAGCCGCAGATGCTGTCTGCGCGCGCGCAAACGCGAATCGCCGAGGCGGGGACCGGCCTCGCTCGCGCGCCCCTGCTCCCGCAAGTCGATGCGATCGCCCAGTACACGCGAGAAACGGGGAACTACGTCACGCGCCCCGGGGCGATTCCCACCACGACTAACGTGATGCTCGCGGCGCCCACGACCTCGCTCACGCAGTCATACGACTACTGGAATTTCGGCCTCACCGGAACCCAGCTCATCTACGACTTCGGGCAGACGTACGACAAGTACCACGCGGCGCGCGAGACCGAAGACGCGCAGCGCGCCACCGAGAACGCCACGCGCTTCGTCGTGCTTTCGACGGTGCGCGCCGCGTACTTCGTCGCCCGAAGCAACAAAGATCTCGTCGACGTGGCTCGCGAGAGTCTGGACGACCAGGAGAAGCATCTGACCCAGGTGCAAGGTTTCGTGACGGTGGGCACGCAGCCTCTCATCGCCCTGGCGCAGCAGAAGAGCGCCGTGGCCACCGCGCGGGTTCAGCTCATCACGGCGCAAAACAACTACGAGATGTCCAAGGCGCAGCTCAATCAGGCTGCCGGCATGCACGGAGGCACCAACTATGACCTGGGCGACGAAAACGTGCTGCCCGTGACGGGCGAAGACGACCCTCTCGCGTCGCTCCTGAAGGAGGCGCTGAAGGATCGCCCCGAGGTGGCGAGCTTCGTCAAGCAACGCGAGGCGCAAGAGGACACCATCGGGTCCGCGAAGGGCGGCTACGGGCCCGCCTTTTCGGCCGCCGCAGGTCTGACCGCGGCGGGGACGGCGCTCAGCGGCCTGGTCCCCAACTGGAGCGCCGGGCTCATTCTCAACTGGCCGATATTTCAGGGCGGGCTGACTGTGGCGCAAGTGCACCAGGCACAAGCCGTGCTTTCCAACATCGACGCACTGGAGGACTCCGAGCTGCTCCAAATTCAGGTGCAGGTCGATACGGCGCGACTGGCCGTTCGGGGGGCCAAGGCCAGCCTGGGCGCCGCGGACGACGCGCTCACCAACGCACGCGAACAGCTCCGGCTCGCCGAGCAGCGCTACTCGACGGGTGTCGGCAGCATCATTGAGCTCAACGACGCCCAAGTCGCTCGCACTTCGGCGGCTGCGCAGCTCGTGCAAGCGCGCTATGGCGTCGCGTCGGCTCGCGCACAGCTCCTCGCCGCTTTGGGACGACCATGATGAACGACTCTCCGATTGCCGCCCCTGCGCTCCCGCCGCACGTCGGGCGACGTTTCTTTTCCACCAAGCGCGTCGTCATCGGTGGGCTCCTGCTCGTCGCGATCGCCGCGGTCGTCGTGGTGATGCGAAGCCGTGCTCGAGCCGCGAACGAAGCCGCCGCTGCGGCGGCGCACGCCATCGCTGATCGGGTCATCCCAGTCCTTACGGCAAGCGCCGTTCGACGCGACGTGCCCGTGTGGCTCGACGGCCTCGGCAGCGTGTCGGCCTTCTATACCGTGACGGTGCGAACGCTGGTCGACGGCCGCATCGACAAGGTTCTCTTCAGCGAGGGCCAGCACGTCCAAAAAGGCGACGCGCTCATGCAGATCGACCCGCGTCCTTTCACCATTGCGCTCCAGTCCGCGCAAGCCGCGCTCGAACGAGACCAGGCTCAGCTCAAGAACGCGCGGCTCAACGCCGACCGATACAAGACTCTGACCGCACAGAATCTCATCGCGACCCAGCAATACACGGATCAGCAGGCGATGGTGGACCAGCTGGCGGGTCAGATCGCGGCCGACCAGGCGCAGATCGGCTCCGCGAAGCTGAGCCTCGACTACGCCCACATCACCTCGCCCATCGAGGGAGTCGTCGGCATCCGCTTGGTGGACCCCGGCAACGTCGTGCACCCGACGGACGCCACCGGCTTGGTGGTCGTCACGCAGCTTGACCCCATCGCCGTCTTCTTCACGCTCCCCGAGGACGACCTCGTCGCCGTCCAAAAAGCCATGGGCGCCGGCGACGTGACCGTCGAGGCGCGCAGTCGAGACGGGGACACCCTTCTCGGCGCAGGCAAGCTCGCCGTCGTCGACAACGAGATCAACCAGGCGACGGCGACCATTCGCCTCAAGGCCATCTTCGACAACGGCAAGCGGCTTCTCTGGCCCAATCAGTTCGTCAAGGCTCGGGCGAAAGTGGCGACGGTTCACGCCGCCGTCGTCGTTCCCCTGGCGACCATTCAGCACGGTCCCCAGGGAACGTTCGCTTACGTGGTCGTCGGTGGGGTGGCCAAAATGCATTCCGTCACGGTCGGGTCGACCCAGGGCGAAAGCGCGATCGTCTCCACGGGCCTCGCTCCGGGAGACGAGGTCATCGTCGAAGGCCAAGCGCAGATCCGCCCCGAGAGCCACGTCCAGACGCGTCCCGCGACGGCGCCGAGCTCGAGCGCTTCGCCCAGCGCGGCGCCCTCTCAGGCCCCGGCGGCGCCATGAGCGGAGTGTCCGAGCCGTTCATAAAGCGGCCGGTCGCCACGACGCTCTTGATGTTCGGCCTGACGCTCGTCGGGCTGGCGGCGTTCACGCAGCTTCCGGTCTCCGCGCTTCCGCAAGTCGACTACCCGACCATCGTCGTCTCCACGTATCTGCCCGGCGGGGGCGCAGAGACGCTGGCCTCGGCCGTCACCACGCCGCTCGAGCGCCAGTTTGGGCAAATGCCCTCGCTCACCCAGATGACCAGCGTCTCGAGCCCGGACTACTCGGAGATCACGCTGCAGTTCGACCTCGATCGAAACATCGACGCCGCGCAGCAGGACGTGCAAGCCGCGATCAACGCGGCATCGAGCCTTTTGCCGGCGCAGCTTCCGACGCCTCCGACCTATTCCAAGAGCAATCCGGCCGATCAACCCATCCTCACGCTCGCGATAAGCTCCGACGTCCTGCCGCTCGATCAAGTCGACGACTACGCCGACTCGATCCTGGCGCAGAAGATCTCCCAAGTCTCGGGCGTAGGCCTGGTCACCATCAACGGGGGTCAGAAGCCGGCGGTGCGCGTGCAGGTCGACCCCCAGTCGCTCGCCGGGGCCGGCCTGACGCTCGAAGACGTACGGAGCGCCCTGGCCTCGGCGAACATCAACCAGCCCAAGGGCAACATCGACGGGCCGCGGCAAGACTACGCGCTCGCCACCAACGATCAGCTCTACAAGGCCGACGGCTTCAAGCCCATCGTCATCGCGTACGCGAACGGGTCGCCCATTCGCCTGCAGGACATCTCGCGCGTGGTCGACGGAGTCGAAGACGAGTCGCTCGCCGGCTGGGCCAAAGACAAGCGGGCCATCATTCTCAACGTGCAGAGGCAGCCCGGCGCCAACGTCATCCAAGTGGCCGACCGAGTGAAGGCTCTGCTTCCCCAGCTTTCGGCCTCGATGGCCCAAGGGATCGACGTTCAAATCCTGAGCGACCGGACCGAGACCGTGCGCGCCTCCGTAACGGACGTCGAACGCACGCTGATGCTGACCATCGTCCTCGTTTTCGGCGTCATCTTCGTCTTTCTGCGAAACTTCCGGGCCACGCTCATCCCGTGCATCGCGGTTCCGCTGTCGCTCATCGGCACCTTCGCGGTCATGTACCCGATTGGCTACAGCCTCAACAATCTCTCGCTGATGGCGCTCACGATCGCGACCGGTTTCGTGGTCGACGATGCCATCGTCATGATCGAGAACATCGCGCGCTACATCGAGGCCGGCGACAAGCCCTTCGATGCCGCCCTCAAAGGAGCCGGGCAGATCGGTTTCACAATCGTGTCGCTCACCGTCTCTCTCATCGCGGTCCTCATCCCTCTTCTTTTCATGGGCGGCCTCATCGGCCGGCTCTTTCGCGAGTTCGCGGTGACGCTCGCGGCCTCGATCGGCGTGTCGGCCCTGCTCTCGCTCACGCTGACGCCCATGATGTGCGCGTACTTGCTCAAGCCCGAGCCCAAGGCCAGCGAACGCGGCGCGCTCTACCGCCTCTCGGAGCGGGGCTTCGAGGGGGCCATTGCATTCTACGACCGGGGCCTGTCGCTCGTGCTTCGCCATCGGCGGACCACTCTGATGGTGACGATCGCGACGCTCGCGGCGACCGTGGCTCTCGTCATCTTCGTCCCGAAGGGGTTTTTCCCCCAGCAAGACACGGGGGCTCTGCTTGGGGTCTCGGAGGCCGCCGGTGACGTGTCGTTTCCGAGGATGATGGAGCTGCAGCGCGCGCTCTCGGAGGTCGTCTTGAGCGATCGCGACGTCGAGAGCGTGGCGTCGTTCATCGGGTCCGACGGGACCAACCCGACGACCAACAGCGGGCGAGTTTCGATCACGCTAAAGCCCCGCGAAAAGCGGAGCTCGAGCGCTTCGGAGATCATGGCCCGGCTCGAGCCGCAGCTCGAGCGCGTCGAAGGCGTGCGCCTCTATCTCCAGGCCGTCCAGGATCTCACGATCGACAGCCGCGTGGGCCGCACGCAATACCAGTACACGCTCGAAGACGCCGACCCGACCGAGCTCGCCACCTGGGCGCCCAAGCTCCTGGCGGAGCTGCGCAAGGAGCACGTGCTCAAGGACGTCGCGACCGACCAAGAGAATGCGGGGCTCCAGGTCGCGCTCACCATCGATCGAGACACAGCCTCGCGCCTCGGGATCTCCTTGCAGCTCATCGACGACACCCTCTACGACGCGTTCGGTCAGAGGCAAGTCTCGATCATCTTCACCCAGCTCAACATCTATCGCGTGATTCTCCAGGTGAAGCCGGAGCTCGCGAAGACCGATCAGGTCTTGTCACAGATCTACGTGCGAACGCCCTCCGGCACCCCCGTGCCGCTCAGCGCGATCGTGCACGAAACGACGAGCCCGGGGCCGCTCGCGGTCAACCATCAGGGGCAGTTTCCCGCGGTGACCTTTTCTTTCAATCTCGAAGGCGGCGGCTCTCTCGGCAGCGCCGTGTCGGTCATCCAGGAGGCGCAAGCCCGGATCGGAATGCCGTCGAGCGTGCACTACGATTTCGTCGGCACCGCGCGAGCGTTCAACGACGCGCTCGCCAGCGAGCCCCTGCTCGTGCTCGCGGCGATCATCACCGTCTACATCGTGCTCGGCATCCTCTACGAGAGCTACATCCACCCGGTGACGATCATCTCGACGCTGCCGTCGGCCGGCGTGGGCGCCCTGCTCGCCCTTCTCGTCTGTCATACGGATTTCAGCGTCATCGCCCTCATCGGCGTCATTCTGCTCATCGGTATCGTCAAGAAAAACGCCATCATGATGATCGATTTTGCTCTCGAGGCCGAGCGCGATCACGGGATGTCGCCCGAGAAGGCGATCCACCAGGCGTGCTTGCTCCGCTTCCGTCCCATCATGATGACGACGATGGCGGCGCTGCTCGGAGGCATCCCGCTCGCGCTCGGGACCGGGACCGGCTCGGAGCTCCGCCGGCCGCTCGGGATCACGATCGTGGGGGGCCTTCTGATTTCGCAGGTGCTCACCCTCTATACGACGCCGGTCGTGTACCTCTATATGGATCGGTTGGGCGAATGGCTCTCGCAGCGCCGGCGCGGGCAGGTCCACGCCGCGGAGGCCGCCCCATGAGCATCGCAGCGCCGTTCATTCGGCGCCCGGTCGCGACGTCGCTCCTGGCTGCCGCGGTTTTGCTGGCGGGCACGCTCGCGTTTCTCCGATTGCCCGTGGCGCCGCTGCCCCGCGTGGACTTTCCCACGATCCAGATCAGCGCGTCGCTTCCGGGAGCGAGCCCGGAGACGATGGCCTCGTCGGTGGCCACGCCCCTCGAGCGCCGCTTCGGTCGCATCGCTGGGCTCACCGAGATGACGTCGACGAGCACGCTCGGCACGACGTCGATCACGTTGCAGTTCGACCTCGATCGCAACGTCGACGCAGCGGCAAGAGACGTGCAGGCCGCCATCGCGGCGTCCGCGGGTGAGCTGCCGCCGAACCTCCCGCTCAAGCCGACGTATCGAAAGGTCAATCCCGCCGACGCGCCGATCATGATCATCGCGCTGACGAGCGACAGCTTACCTTTGTCGCAGGTCTTCGACGCCGCCAACACGGTGCTCGCGCAGAAAATTTCGCAGCTCCACGGAGTGGGCCAGGTGACCGTAGCCGGGGGTCAGCAACCCGCCGTGCGCGTGCAGGTCGACCCTGCGGCGCTCGCCGGGATGGGGCTCGGTACCGCCGACCTGCGCGGGGCGCTCGGCGCCACCACGGCCGACGAGGCCAAGGGGACCATCGTCGGCAAGGTTCAATCGTCGACCATTGGCGCCAACGACCAAGTGCTCACCGCGGACGGCTATCGCAAGCTCGTAGTCGCAAGCAATGCCACGGCGACCTCGCATCTCGTGGACGTCGCCAACGTCTTCGACGATGTCGAGAACAACCGCGTGGCCGGCTGGGCCGACTCCGAAAAGGCGGTTCTCGTCATCGTGCGAAAGCAGCCCGACGCCAACATCATCGAGACCAACGCGCGGGTGCTCGCGCTCCTTCCGGAGATCGCGACCTCGATTCCGCCGGCGATAAGCTTCCAGATCAGCAGCGACCGCACGCAAACCATCCGCGCTTCGGTCGCCGACGTCGAGAAGACGCTGGCGATCAGCGTGATCCTCGTGGTCGTCGTCGTCTTTGCCTTTCTCCGCTCGGGACGGGCGACGCTCGTGCCGGCCGTCGCCATTCCTCTGTCGCTCGCGGGCACCTTCGGCGTGATGTGGCTGCTCGGCTACAGCCTGGACAATCTTTCGCTGATGGCGCTGACGATATCGACGGGCTTCGTCGTCGACGACGCCATCGTGGTCACGGAAAACATTACCCGCGCCATCGAGGGGGGAGAAAAACCTCTTCAGGCCGCGCTCATCGGGGCCGAACAGATCGGCTTCACCATCGTCACCATCACGGCGTCGCTGCTCGCCGTCTTCGTGCCGGTACTTTTGATGGGAGGCATCGTCGGCCGGCTCTTCCGCGAATTCGCGGTGACGCTCAGCGTCGCGGTCGCCGTTTCGGCGCTCGTGTCTCTGACGCTCACGCCCATGATGTGCTCACGGATGCTGCGCTCGGAGAAAGGGCACTCGCACGGGCGCGTCTACAACGCGTTCGAGCGCACCTTCGACGGGCTGCTTGCGTTCTATGAGCGAGGCCTGCGCTGGGCGCTCGCCCATCGCGTGACGATGATGCTGGTCACCTTCCTGACGGTAGCCATCAACGCCGCCTTGCTCATCCGCATTCCCAAGGGCCTGTTCCCGCAGCAGGACACGGGACTTCTCATCGCAACCACGGAAGCCGCTCAAGACGCGTCGTTTCCAGCGATGCTGCGCCTGCAGGCCAAGGTCAATCGCGTGCTCAAGGACGACGCCGACATCGAGCACTACGTGGCCTTCATCGGTGCGGGCGGGCTTGGCACCGGCAACACGGGCTCCGCGTTCATCAGTTTGAGGGCCCTACCTCCGCGCAAGTTCTCGGCCGACGAGATTCTCGCGCGCCTTCGCGGGAAGCTCTCGAAGATCGAAGGGATCACGACGTACCTGCAGTCGCGCCAAGACGTCAGCGTGGGGGGGCGCATGGCCCGCACGCAGTACCAATACACCGTGCAGGACGCCGACCTCGACGAGCTACGCGCCTGGGCGCCGCGCATCCTCGACTCGATGAAAAAACTCCCGCAGCTCAAAGACGTCGTGAGCGATCAGCTGAACGCCGGGCTCGAGCTCGACATCGACATCGACCGCGACACGGCCTCGCGTTTGGGCGTGACCGCGGCGGCGATCGACCAAGCGCTCTACGACGCCTTTGGCCAGCGCTTCGTCGCGACGACCTTCACGCAGCTCAACGAGTATCACGTCGTGCTCGAAGTGGCCGAGCCCTTCCGCAGCGACCCGGGAGCGCTCAACGGGATCTACGTCAACGCTCCGTCGGGCGCCCAAGTGCCGCTCCGAGCCCTCGCCAAGACGCGACAGTCGCTGGCGGCGCTGGCGGTCAACCACCACGGCCAATTCCCCGCCGTGACCATATCGTTCAACCTCGCGCCGAATGCCTCCCTCGGACAGGCGGTGAGCTCGATCCAGCGCGCGGGGCTCGGGATTCACTTGCCGCCGAGCGTCCATGCCGACTTTCAAGGAACGGCGCAGGCTTTCACCTCGTCGCTGCAGAGCGAGCCGGTGCTCGTTCTGGCCGCCCTGCTCATGGTCTACATCGTTCTGGGCATGCTCTACGAAAGCTATGTCCACCCCGTGACCATTCTGTCGACGCTGCCGTCGGCCGGCATCGGAGCGATCGTCGCGTTGATGCTCTTCGGCGTCGACCTCAGCATCATCGCCATCGTGGGGCTGCTCCTCCTTATCGGCATCGTCAAGAAGAACGCCATCCTGCTCATCGACTTTGCCATCGAAGCCGAGCGCAAGGAGCATGTGTCGCCCGAGGAAGCCATCGTTCGCGCTTGCTCGCTGCGCTTTCGGCCGATCCTCATGACCACGTTCGCCGCGCTCTTCGGGGCGCTGCCCCTGGCGTTCGGGAGCGGTCTCGGATCCGAGCTTCGACGCCCTCTCGGCATTACGATCGTGGGCGGCCTGCTGGCCTCGCAGCTTCTCACCTTGTACACGACTCCTGTCGTCTATCTCGTGCTCGAAAAGCTGCGGAGAGGGCGGCAAGCCCAGCCTGCGCTCGAGCCAGCCCCGGCGTAGCCAAAAACTTGTCAGGCGCGGCCCCGCGCGTCAGCATGTCAATGTGAGGTCTTTGCGTGCTGCGGGCTGGATGTTGGCTTCGCTGCCGTTCGCGTTCGCGTGCGGCCGCCCCCAGGTGGCGACCGTCTCGGCCACGGGCGCGTCGGCGGATCGCGCGGCGGCCCCGGTCTCGCGCCCCGAGCCGGAAACGGCCTGGATGACGTGGCTGAAAGCGCGCCTTCCGAGCGGGGGTCGCGTGACCTCCGAGGAGGGGGGAGCCACTGCGGTCGAGCACGTCGTGACGGCCGACGACACGGCTCTCAGCATCGCCAAGGCCTACCTGGACCTCACCGACGTCTATCGGGCGAAAGACCTGGCGGCCGAGATCACCAAACATCACCCACAGTTGGTGGTGGGCGAGGCGATCGAGATCCCTCATCTTTTGCAGGGTCCCTACAAGAGCCCGGAGGATGACCGTCTGCGGTGGCCGGAAGATCGCGCGATGAAAGGCATCTTCATCAGCGGCGTCTACGCGGGAGCCTTCTGGCCCGAGACCTTGGAGAAGCTCGCCACCCACGGGCTCAACGCCGTGGTTCTCGACGCCAAAGACTACATGGGGACGGTCAACTACCCGACCCATGTTCCGCTCGCCAAAGAGCTCGGAGCCTTCAAAGACCCGCCCATTTTGGACTATGCGCGCGCCATCCGTTTCGCGCACGCGCGCGGCATCCGCGTCATCGCACGAATTCCGTGCTTTCACGATCCGTGGGCGGCCAAGCACTTGCCTCGCTTGTCGCTCATGGCAAGCTCGGGGCGCCCCTTCGAGATGGGGTGGACGGATCCCTCGAACAAGGAAGTACAAGACTACATCGTCGCGCTCGCCAGCGAGGTCATCGACCTCGGGGCCGACGAGGTCCAGCTCGACTACGTCCGCTTCCCCGTGCAAGCAAACGGCATCGGCCATGCCGTGATGCCCGCTCCCGACGGACACCGCTCACGGGCGATGAAGGAATTCGTGGAGCGTGTGCACGAGGTCACCGCCGCTCGGCACATCCCGCTCTCTCTCGACGTCTTCGGGGTCACCGCCACGGGCGAGGCTTCGGATATCGAGGCGCTCGGCCAGAACCTGGCCGTCCTCGGGTCGGCGTCGGAGGTGCTCAGCCCGATGATCTACCCGTCGCACTACGCTCCGGGCTGGAACGGTTTCGATGTGCCGGGAAACCACCCGGAAATCATCGGAATCGGGACACGGGCCGCGCTCGTCAAGCTCAAGGCCGGCCATCTCCCGGGAACGCTCATCCGGCCTTGGCTCCAGGCCTCTTCGTACAAGACGCCGAACTACGGTCCCCAGTACATCCGCGACGAGATCAAGAGCGCAGAGACCAGTGGGGCCGTCGGTTGGCTGATGTGGGACCCGGGCAATAGCTACTGGGCGGTCTGGGGAGCGCTGCCGCGAGTGTCGGCCGACCCCGCCGCGAAGCGAGAAGGCTCGGGCGGCGGCGATCAGGCCTCGCGCCCGCAGTGGCGCGCGACGATGTCGAGCAGCGCGGGCCCGTAGCGGCGCATCACCGAAGGGCCGACACCGGAGACTTGCAGCAGCGCGCTCTCGTCGGCGGGCGCGTAGGTGGCCACTCCGAGCAGCGTGCGATCGTTGAGGATGCGAAACGCGGGGAGGCCGGCCTTGCGCGCCTCGATGACGCGCCACGCGCGCAGGGCTTCGAAGAGCGCGGCGTGATGGGCGGGCGACTCGTCGGCCACGGGCGGTGGGCGGGGCCGACGCGCCTTTCCCTGGCCCTTTTTCTTTGCCCCGCGCCCTTCGCGGCTTCGACCCGCGGTCATCGGGAAGGCCCACTCCCTGTCGGCGGCCGCGTCGGGCGTGACGCTCATCGCCCGAACGCGCTGAAAGGCGATGACCGCGCCGTCCTTGACGAACGAATCGTCCTCCAACCGAACGAGCTTGGCTCGCGCCAAACCGCCGAGCACGTGCTCGAGCGAGCGTCGGTCGAGCGAGCCGGTGGGAAAGACGTCGCGATGAATCTGCCCCACGGTCTGCCCGTCGCGATGCGTCAGCGAGGCAAGGATGAGGCGCGCGGCCTCTTGCTCGGCCTGGCTGGGGCCCCGATGCGCTTGGGCGACGCAGCGATCGGGCGCGCATATGTCGCAGTCGCCACAGGGCGCGCCGGAGTCGTGCTCGTCTCCGAAGTGCGCCACGAGCTGCAGCATCCGGCACGTGCTCCTTTCGGCGTAGCGACGAGCCGCCGCCATTTGCTCGACGCGGTGGGCAATTTGCTTCTCGTACGAAGGGCCGTAGGCAGCCTCGCCCCTTCGAATCGCTTCGTCGGCGTCGATGCGCGCCCCTCCGTGAAGCCACAGCTTTTCGAGCGCCTTTTCGAATGTGGGCGCGGCCAGCCCGCTCGAGGACTGGAGGGCGTCTCTGAGCGTGGGCTTGTCGGCGAGCTTCTCGAAGATCGCGTCGAGGCAGGCGAGCGCGGGGTAGTCGCGGTCGTGGAAAAACTCGTGCGTCTTGGTGTCGGCATACGAGTGAAAGAGCACGGCGCGGCTAGGTGCCCCATCGCGCCCGGCCCGACCGATCTCTTGATAGTAGCCCTCGATCGTGGCGGGAAGCGCGGTATGCACCACCGTGCGCACGTCGGCCTTGTCGATGCCCATTCCAAAGGCCGTGGTGGCGACGACGACATCCACCGCGCCACCGAGAAACTGCTCTTGCGCGAACGCGCGCTCGTAGCCCGTCATTCCCGCGTGGTACGAAACCGCGCGCCGGCCCGACGAGAGCAGCTCGGCGAGCGACTCGGACTCGCGGCGCGTCGGGGCGTAGACGATGGCGGGCCGGCGCGCGGGGTCTGCCAGCAGGGCGACGACCGCGTCGGCGCGATCGCCCGGGCTCTTCTCGACGACCTCGACGGCGATATTGGTGCGGCGAAAGCCGTGAATGAAGCGCGCCGCGTTCTCCAGACGCAGCTGCTCGACGATGTCGTCCTGAACGCGGGGGGTGGCCGTTGCCGTAAGCGCGATGAACGGCGCCGGACGGAGCAGCGGCAGCCGCTCGCCGAGCATCCGATACTCGGGCCGAAAATCGTGACCCCATTGGGAGATGCAATGGGCCTCGTCGATGGCGACCAGGGCCGGGCAGCGGCGCGCCAACATCTCGGGAAAACCGGGCACCTTGAGCCGCTCGGGCGCGATGAACAGAAAGTCGAGCGCCCCGTCGAGATAAGCCCGGCACGCGCCTCGCGACGCGTCGCGACCCCTGCCCGAGTGAATGCGCTCGGCGCGTATGCCGAGCGCGACGAGCTTGGCGACCTGATCCTCCATCAACGCGATGAGAGGACTGACGACCAGGGTCACTCCGCCCCGGGCCAGGCCGGGGAGCTGGTAGCAGAGAGACTTGCCGGCCCCCGTAGGCATGACGAGAAGAACGTCGCGCCCAAGGGTGGCCGCTTCGCAGACGGCTTCTTGGTAGGGCCGGAACGACGAAAAGCCGAACCTGCTTTTTAGCAGGGCGATGGGCATGCGGCAGCGCTCTCACTAGCGCACCTCGGCCCCGAGGAGCGCATGGTTGTGCAAATTCGCGAGGGCGGGTGCTAGCGATCGGTCGTGGTCACGGTTTTGTTCATGGCAGGCACGCTCGAGGTGCGCGGGTGGCCCGACGGCCTCGGCCTGCCCCCGGGGTGCGAGTGGGACGCTCGCACCCGGTGCCACCGCGCCCCTGCCCTTTCGTACGCCGGCTTGGTCCGCTCACTCGTCACCGCGGGCGTGGCCTACACCGACCGCGCGAGGAGCTATGGGCAGCTCGACGAGACCCCTCGGGTCCATCGCGAGCCGAGGCCCTATCAGAGCGAAGCGCTCGCGGCCTGGCAATCGCATCAGGGGCGAGGGGTCGTCGTGCTTCCGACGGGGTCGGGAAAGAGTCATCTCGCGGTCCTCGCGATTGCCGACAAGCGCCGCAGCACGCTCGTGGTCGCACCGACGCTCGATCTCGTGCGTCAGTGGTACGACTTGCTCAAGGCAACCTTCGGCGCGAACGTGGGCTTGGTCTGCGGGGGCGAGCACGACGTTCAGAGCTTGACGGTGACGACCTACGACTCGGCCATGCTTCACATGGATCACTTGGGCTCGCGCTTCGGGCTCGTCGTCTTCGACGAGTGCCACCACTTGCCGAGCGCGGCGTACGCCATGGCGGCACGCTCGTGCCTGGCCCCCTTTCGCCTCGGTCTGACGGCCACCCCCGAAAGGAGCGACGGCCGAGAGTCCGATCTGGACCGGCTCATCGGCCCCGTCGTCTATCGCAAGGATATCGTCGAGCTCTCGGGCGATTACCTCGCCGAATACGACACGCAGTGCGTCTCCATCGCGCTGTCCCCCGATGAGCGCTCCGAGCACGACGAAGAGCGCGCCCTTTATCGCGCGTTCTTGCAGAAACACAACATCCGGATGAGCCAATCGAGCGGCTGGCGCGAGTTCATCCTGTTTTCCTCCCAAAGCGCCGACGGACGGCGCGCGATGTCCGCGTACCGAAGGCAGCGAACCCTGGCCTTCGCGCCGCGGGCGAAGCTCGAGTATCTCGAGCTCTTACTCGCGGCCCATCGCAAGGATCGGGCGATTCTCTTCACTCAGGACAACGCAACCGCGTACGCCATCGCGCGCCGGTTTCTCGTCCCCGTCATCACCCACCAGACAAAAGTGCGCGAGCGAAGCTCCATTCTCGCGGGGCTCGCCGAGGGCACGTACGGCGCGGTCGCGACCTCCAAAGTGCTCAACGAGGGCGTCGATATCCCTGACGCGAACGTGGCCGTCATTCTGTCGGGAAGCGGCTCGGTGCGCGAGCACGTCCAGCGATTGGGCCGCATTCTGCGAAAGAAGGGCAACAAGCGCGCGATCCTCTACGAGCTCGTCACGCAGGCCACGACCGAGACGTACACGAGCGACCGCCGCCGGGAGCACAGTGCTTACCGCTGACTTGGTGAGCGCGCGCCGGCGAGCGGGCGAGCTCTTGATCATCGCGCTCGATGCCCCCGCGCGAGCCCGCGCGCTCGAGCTTGCCCAAGCGCTCATCGGTATCGCCACATCGCACGTGGGCGGCACGCGCGACGATCTCGGCGCCGCCATAGACGTCATCGAGATTGGCCCGCGCGAGCATCGGTTGAGAGATGCGCTGGCGAAGCTCATCGAGGATCGCTCCGTCTTCGATCCTGGCGACGCGGACGCGGAAACGATTCGTCGCGAAGTCTTCACGCGCGCCAGCCAAGTGAGGCAAGCGCTCCGAGCGGGCGAGACTTTCGATCGGGGCGCCATCCTCGCCGAGGTCGGCGCGCACCGGGAGCGAAGCTCGGAGTCGATCGACGAGGCCCTATTCGCCGATCTGCGCGGGGCACACCGGCTCGTGGCGTTCGACGCGTTGACGGCCGAGGCCCTCGTCTCCACCTACGAGCATGCGCAAGCCCAGGCGGTCCTGCTTCGAGCCGTCAAAGTCACGGTCGACGTTCGCTGCGCGACTGCCGGCACTCTTCGGGCTCTCTTCCGGCGGCTCAAGTTCTTGCAATTGCTCTATGCCATCGTCCGCAGCCCGGGCGGCTATCGCATCACGATCGACGGGCCGTTCAGCCTCTTCGAATCGGTCACCAAGTATGGGCTTCAGCTCGCGCTCGTTCTCTCCGCGCTCGAGGCGTGCGATTCGTGGCGGCTCGAGGCCGACGTCCGCTGGGGCAAAGAGCGCACGCCTCTCGTGTTTCGGCTCGCCGGAGAGGCCTCGTCCAAGCGCTCGCGCGTCCCGAGCCTGCCCGACGAAGCTCGCAGCCTTGCCGAAAGCTTCACGGCGCTCGGCACGTCTTGGCGCGTCTCGCCGAGCTCGGACATTCTCGAGCTACCCGGAGTGGGGCTCACCGTGCCCGACCTCGTGTTCGACCGCGGCGCCGGAGCCGCGCGCGAGCGCGTCTATCTCGAAGTCATGGGGTACTGGAGCCGCGACGCGGTCTGGAAACGCGTCGAGCTCGTCCAGGCGGGCTTGTCCGAGCGCATCGTCTTCGCCGTGAGCGCGCGCCTTCGCGTGAGCGAGGACGTTTTGGACGGCGAGCTTCCCGGGGCCCTCTACGTCTACAAACGCACGATGAGTGCGCGCGCCATCGCCGAGCGACTCGAACGACTCGCTGCAGCCCCACGTCCCGCTTGAGCGGCACGTCCGGCTCGAGGCGCACGTCCGGCTTGAGCATTGGGGGCGAGGCGAGCGATAAGAGTGCACCATGCCATCTTTCTCAGAGCGGCTCTTTCAACTTCGCTTCGAGCTCGAAGAGCTGACGCGCGCCGAGAGTGACTGGCAGCGCGCGCGTGTTCTCGCGAAGGCGAGCACCGTCTTCGCCGACTTCTGCACGTCGTTCGTGGGGGGCTACGAGGAGCGTCTCGACGAGCTATGGCGCGTCGCTCGCCGCAACCTGGGTCGCGCCGCCGTGGTCGTCGCCAAGCGCTCCGACCCAACCGCGCCGCCCGAAGTCGAAGACTTGTTCGAAGCGCTGCGCGCCCGGGCGAACGCCATGCGCCACATGGGAGATTCGGTATCCGGTATGGTCGATTGCCTTCTGGTCATGCTGGCCACCGAGAGCGTCGGTCTCGGGGCGCCGGCGCCAAGTGATGCAAGCGCGTTTCAGGCCGCGCGGCGGCGTGCGATCGGCCGCCTCAAGAAGGCCAAGCGGCTCGACGACAAGGCTCTCGTTCGGGCGTGCTTTCACGCGATTGGCTACGAGCGCCGCCTCGGTCACGAGCCGCGCGCCGAGCCGCCACGCTCCCGGCGCAGAGTGGCCAAGGTGACATCTCTCCGCCGGAAAAAATAGCGCTCAATGCACTGACCAGGAGCACAGATTCCCATCGCCCCCGGCGATGATCCGCCCCTTGACGGCGATGGGAGACGTCCACTGACGGACGTTATTGCAGGCACCGGTCGCCGTGACGACCGTGGCCCCCGTGTCGCCGTCGACTCCGACCAGGCTCGAGCCGTTGACGAACCACACCACGGCATCGGTCACGCCGTCGGTCGTCGTCACGATCGGCGAAGTCTGACTGCTCGTGCTGGCGCACCACGCGACCTTCGGGGCTGGAGGTGAGCCGGGTGGCAGAAGAACGGACATGATTGAAGTGCCGGCGCCCATCGGGCAACCCTCCGGCCCGTTGGCGTTGAACACCACATGGGCGCCCGTCGCCGACGTGTACGCGGCGGGCGCGGTCCGCACCGACATCCCATCTTCGGCGATCTTGAGATATGCGCCCCCCGGAGGCACGAAGTTGCCCGTATCGGTGCCGCCGAAGTTTGCCGCATTGAGGAGGTAAAAGTCGCCGTTCTTCGTGAGCGCCGCGACGTAGCTCACCCCCCCCACCGCGAGCAGCACGGGGCTGCTGGAGCCGAAGTCGAGGTCGCCCGTATCGAGCTCGGCCCAGTTGCTCGGGTAGAAGATGGTCGCGTTGCTGCGCGCAAGCGTGGCGAGCCCCGTGATGCGGACCACTTCTTCGCTGTCCTGATGCGGGGGGCCGCCGCCCGAGGTGCGGTTGCTCGTGACCGCGATGACGCCATTGCCGTCGGACGCCATTCCGCCCGCGGCCCAAATCGCTTCGCCCTGCCCTGTGGTGACCCACGCCCCCGTCTTGCTCGGGTTGCTCGTATCAATCGCGATGACCCACCCGCGGTACGTGTCGCAATCGCCGACGTGGCCCCCGTAGGCGACGTAGAGGATGCCGCTTACGAGCGACAGGGCGCTTCGCTGGTTGGACGCCGTAAGATGGAAGTTGGTGATGCCCGCGTCCGTGGACGCGGCGGCCTGTATCGTCGAGACGTTTACCGGCCAGCCCGCGCGCTCGCTTCCGTCCTTCACCGACAGCGCGTGCACCTCGTGGCTCTCGATGTATTGCTGACCCACGGCCCCCGCGACGTAGATCGTGGCGAAGCCGTCGGGCCCGGGGGTGGCATCGATGACCGGTGTGCTCAGAATGCCCAAGGGATGGATGTTTCCGCAGTAGGGCGGAGGGCCGTCGTTGGGCGCCGGCGTGCCGATATTGTGCGGGCCGCCCCACACGTCGTGACCGTCGGTCTCGTCGAGCGCGAAGACGTCGTTGCCCGTCGTTACGGCGAAGAACACTCCCTTCCCGCCAGGACCGCTGGCGAGATAGACCGGTGATGCCCACATCGCGCCGTTGAAGGTGGCATTGAAGGTGGTGTCGAGCGCCATGGTCGCGAGCGTCGACTTGGCCAACGTAGGCTGAACGAAATTCCCGTCGCGAGAGGGGTGCTTGTTTCGCTCGAGAACGTTCACGCTCAAGTCGACGGGGCCGGGGCTCGACGTCGCGCCGCTGTTCGCGCCCGAGCTACCGGTGGCCGCGCCCGCAGAACCTGCTGCTTGGCCCCCGCCGCCCGACGCCAACCCGCTTTCGCTCGGCGAGCCCGAGGCGCCATGCGAAGGAGTCTTCGACGTGCCGCAGCCAAGCCAAAACGAGGACCCGCCGAGCAAGAGGGACGCAGTGCCCAGGACAAGCCAACGCGGATTCATCGTGCCCCCCGAAGAACGTACCTTCGCGAGGCTCAGTCGCGCAAGAAGTGGCAGCTGTAGCCGCCCGGGTGCTTCTCCAGATATTTCTGGTGGTAGTCCTCGGCCAACGTGAAGGGGCCGGCATCCACGATCTCGGTGACGATGGGAGCGCGCCATTTGCCGCTCGCCTCGACGACCTTTTTCGCACGCAACGCCGCTTCGCGTTGCTCGAGCGACGTGACGAAGATGGCCGACCGGTACTGCGTGCCGACGTCGTTGCCCTGACGGTTTTTGGTGGTCGGGTCGTGCATGCGGAAAAACCACTTTTCCAAGAGGTCTTCGTAAGAAATCTTGCTCGGATCGAAGACGATCCGGACGGCCTCGGCGTAGCCCGTCTTGCCCGTGTGCACGTCCTCGTAGGTCGGGTTCGGAGTCGTGCCGCCCTCGTAGCCGGCAGAAGTCTCGAGCACACCGGGGATTTTTCGCAGAATCTCCTCCATGCCCCAGAAGCATCCACCCGCGAGAATGGCGGTGTCGAGCGTGGCCTTGCATCCGGGAGCCTCACCCGGAGGGGGCGTCGCGCAAGAGTTCGACGTCGCGCTTGCGGGCGTCGGCGACGTCTTGGCTCCAGGCTCGAAGAGCGCGCGGTAGTCGCCGTAGCCTTGAGCCTCGAGGTCGGCGACCGCGATGAAGCGCAGCGACGCCGAGTTGATGCAATAGCGCAGCCCTCCGGGGGCCGGCCCGTCGTCGAAGACGTGGCCGAGATGCGCGTCGCCCGCGTGCGACCGCACCTCGGTACGCACCATGCCCAACGTGCCGTCCTCGTGGCTGACCACACGGTTGGGCTCGACGGGCTTGGTGAAGCTGGGCCAGCCCGTTCCCGATTCGAACTTGTCGGTCGAGCTGAAGAGCGGCTCACCCGTGGTCACGTCGACGTAAAGGCCCGGCCCGTGGTTGTCCCAGAACCGGTTGCGAAACGGCGGCTCGGTCGCGTCGTGCTGCGTGACCTCGTACTCGAGCGGAGTGAGCTTGCTCCGCAGGGCGGCATCGTCGGGCTTCGCGTAGGCGCGCAGGGAGACTACCTGCTCGGCATCATTGGGCTTCTGGTTGACTTTGGGGGGCGCCATGACGACCTCGGGGTGGGCATTGGACGTTGCCATTGGGGTGGGGGCTCGCTCTTGCCGGGCGCATCCCGCAAACGCCGCCACGCCCAAGACAATCAGGCTCGAGAGTAGCGTCCACCGGACAACGGGACGTTGCATGCTTGGTTCCGCTCGCATTCTAACTCTCTCTACGAGCCCCGCCCGGGTTGCGTTTCGGCAAAACCGCGGCTTTTGCCAAATCGTCACTCGGCCCCTTCCGAGCACTGCTAGAAGCCGACCATAGATGAAGGGCCCCAAAACCGCGTTGCTGGGAGTCGGCGCCGCAGTCACCTGCGGTCTGGTGATCCTCGGCGCCATCTTGGGAGTTCGGGCCGCGTCATCGGCGGTCGTCACGACGCGCCCGGCCACGCAGGCTCCCGCATCGAGCCATCTCGAGCCCAGTACGGCGGCCTCGACCTCTGCCGCTGCCGCGGGGGCCCATTCGGCACAAACAAGTGACGCGCGCGTGTCTTTGGGCCGCACCATCTTCTTCGATCCGCGCCTTTCGGTTCCGGAGGGAACAAGTTGCAGCAGCTGTCACGATGCCAAGCGCGGCTTTGCCGGCAATCATGGTTCGACCAACGGCGTCGCGCTCGGCAGTCGGCCGAATCATTTCGCGAAGCGAAACACACCCTCGGTGCTGTATCTGCAATTCGTCCGCAAATTCCACTTGCACTGGGAGGAGGACGCCCCGCTCGTAGGCGCCTACGCCGGATTCTTCTGGGACGGACGAGTCGACTCCATCGCCGACCTGGTGAAGCAACCACTGCTGAACCCCGACGAGATGAACGCGGGCGACGCGGCGCGCATTGCCGCAGCGATCGCCACGGGCCCGTATGCCGCCGATTTCCGGAGGGAGTTCGGCTCGGCCCTGGACGACTCCGACCCGAACGCGGCCCTCAAAGCGCTCAGCGACGCGCTCAGCTCCTACCTCTTGAGCCCGGACATGTCACCGTTTTCGTCTCGATACGACGACTACATTCGCGGCAAGGCCGAGCTCACCCCGATCGAGGCGCAGGGCCTGAAGCTCTTCAAGGATCCGGCGAAAGGCGCATGCTCCGCATGTCACAGAGTCAACGATCGCTCGCCTGACCCGAAGGGCTCGCTTTTCACCGACTACGAATTTGACGCCGTGGGCGCGCCGCGAAACCGCGCGCTGCCGGCCACCCACGACCCGAAGTACTTCGATCTGGGGCTCTGCGAGCGCGCGGATGCCGACTACAAGGCCAAGACCGAAGAGTTCTGCGGCAAGTTCCGAACGCCATCGCTGCGCAATGTGGCCGTTCGGCAAAGTTTCATGCATAACGGCGCGTTCTCCAAGCTTCGCGACGTCGTTGCCTTCTATGCGACCCGCGATACCAACCCCGAGCGTTGGTACAAGGCAGGCACATTCGATGACATGCCCGCCATGTATCGAGGCAACGTCAACGTCGACAAACCTCCATACAACCGACGCCGAGGCGGAACGCCGGCGCTCGACGACCAAGAGATCGATGCCATCGTCGCGTTTCTCGGGACACTGACGGACGCTCAGTTCCGATGATCTTGGCGGGGTCATCCATATTCAATCTTTTGAAATCCGGATTCTGATTTCCGTAAATCGGTCACTCCGAGATTCCAATCGCCGGGTATCTGGCACGCGCGCGGGGATCGTTCTTCAGGAAATACGCAGCCCTGCGAGTGGCAACCACGTGGCCGGCGAGGCGCGTTCGGCGGGCACGATTGCTGCGTACCGTCCGACCGGTACCACTTCTTTCAAACGAAGGAGCGTCCTGAAAAATGCGCACGCATACAACATTGGGATTGTTGGCAACATCGATACTTGGGGCGTCGGCTGCTTGCAGCTCCGCTCCGAGCCCAGGCGAGCCCGCCTCCGAAGTCACGGCGCAGACGGCTTCTGCGGTGACGGCGCCGGCGACAAGCGGGCCCGACAAGAACGACGACAAGACCAAGTCGCCCATCAAGCACGTTCTCGTCATCATCGGCGAGAACCGGTCGTTTGACCACGTCTTCGGGACCTACAAGCCGACGAAGCACGGCGAACGAGTCGACAACATTCTCTCCAAAGGGATTGTCAAAGAGGACGGCTCGCCGGGTCCGAATTTCTCCCTCGCGATCCAGAAGAGCGCGGTCGACTCTCCCCCGAACACATTCCAGCTGAGCCCGCCCGAGCAGACGCCGTACGCGGTCCTGCCGCCCGTCACGGCCGGGGGCCCGAAGACGCCGTACGTCACGTCGCTCACTGAGGCCATGGCCGACGAGAGCCTCGCGCTCCCGGCCGACTACCTCGCGAAGCTCACGACGGGCGCCACCGGCCTGACGAGCGGGACGCCGGACACTCGCCTCGCGCAGAACCCGCTGACGGTTCCCCCCGGGCCATTCCAGCTCTCGCCGGGCATCACGGAAGACGACTATGCCGCGAGCCCGGTTCACCGCTTCTACCAGATGTGGCAGCAGCTCGACTGCAGCCTCGATCACTCGACCGTGTGGAACCCGCCCGGATGCATCTCTGACCTCTTCCCCTGGGTCGAGGTCGCCGTGGGCGCGGGCGCCGGCGGCGCGCCGCCGCCTGTGCCACTCACCCAGTACACCACCCGTGAGGGGTCGGCGTCGATGGGCTTTTACAACATCGCAAAGGGCGATGTGCCGTACTTCAAGTCGCTCGCCGACACCTATGCGATGAGCGACAACTTTCACCAGTCGATCCAGGGGGGCACGATGGCGAACCATATCGCCCTCGGCACCGGCGACGCCGACTGGTACAGCGACGGCAACGGAAACGCGATCACGCCGCCCACGGGCGACGTCGAGGATCCCGATCCGCAGCCCGGAACGAACAACTGGTACACGCAGGACGGCTACTCTGCGGGCTCGTACAGCAACTGCGCCGACGAGACGCAGCCGGGGGTGAGCGAAGTGACTTCGTACCTCAAGCAGCTCGGCGTGAAGCCGAACTGCGAGAAGGGTCACTACTACATCCTCAACAACTACAACCCCGCGTACTTCGGCGACGGCTCGCTCGACACCGTCGACCCGGGCACGATGTCGCCGTCCACCACGCCCACGATCGGCAACCTCTTGTCGGCTCACGACATCTCGTGGCGCTTCTACGGCGAGGACTTCAAGGCCTACCTCGCCGCCCCCGAGGGCTACCAGCCGGGTAACGAGTACTGCAACATCTGCAATCCGTTCCAATATAACCAGGCCATCATGACCACCGCGAGCCTTCGCGCGAACTTGAAGGACCTGAGCCAACTCTACTCGGATATCTCGAACGGCTTCCTGCCGGCCTTCGCCATCACGAAGCCGGACGGTCTGCTCGACGGCCACCCGGCCTCGTCGAAGCTCGACCTCTTCGAGGGCTATACCAAGAACATCATCGAGGCGATCAAGTTGAAGCCCGAGCTCTGGAAGGACACCGCCATTTTCATCACGTTCGATGAGGGCGGCGGCTACTGGGACTCCGGCTATGTGGCGCCGCTCGACTTCTTCGGCGACGGCACGCGCATCCCGCTCATCACGGTATCGCCGCACGCGACGGGCGGTCACATCAGCCACGACTACGCCGACCACGTGTCGATCCTGAAGTTCGTCGAGAAAAACTGGGGCCTGCCGCCGATCACCGGCCGCAGCCGCGACAACCTGCCGAACCCGATTGCGAGCGAGAGGCTCCCGTGGGTTCCGCGCAACGGGCCGTCGATCGACGACCTCGCCGACGAGTTCGACTTCGGCCATCACCCGGCCGACAGGGAATTCCACTGGTAAGCGCGTACACCTCGTAGAGGTGGTTCCGGCGCCGGCCTCTCCTCGCGGGGGGCCGGCGTGGGGCCATTTATGGGCCGGTGGGCAGTAGGTTGCGCAGCTCGCCGAGCCACGGCTCGTAGTTGCGCCAGCGCTCGACCGAGGTGCGATAGATCGGCTGGCGTGCCTGCCATCGGCTGGCCGTGCGCACGGCGTCCGCGTTGCGATCGGGGCTGAGGCACGCCGGGTCCCAGTCGAGGCCGCAAAACGCGATGAGCCGCCGCGCGGTCTCCTCGGGTGCGCTAGTCGCTTGCTCGTAATCGACGTCGATCATCCGATCGGCGGGGAGCGTCGTGCGCCAGTGGTCCATGAGGCGCTCGTACTGCCGATAGTACGAGGCGAGGTCCCCGCGCTCGCTCGCGAAGCCCCAATGCTCCGCGAAGTAGGTCGAGTAGATCGAGAGGCAGGTGTCGACGGGATTGCGCCGGCAATGCACGATGCGCGCCTTCGGCAAGAGCAGGTGGACGAGGCCCACCCACAAAAAGTTGAACGGCATCTTGTCGGTCACGCGCAGAGCGTCCGGCGCGATGCCGCGGAGCAGTCGCAGGTAGCTCCCACGAAGGCCCTCCGCCCTCGCAGCGAGCTTGGCCGTGGCAGCGCCGACGCAGGCCGGGGCGTTCTGGTTCCAGAAGCTACGCTCTCCGCCCCCAGCAACCTGCGGGTGACTCGAGATGAAGCGCTCGATGAGCGTCGTTCCGGAGCGCGGCATGCCGAGGACGAGGACGGGCGTCTCGTCGTCCATCCCGAGGGCGGCGTTCTCGGCGAAGAAGCGGGGCGTGAACCGCGCGACGAGCCCGTCGACGCCTCGCGCAAACAGGCTCCGGTCGAAGGGCGCGATCTTGTTTCGGATGCGGTTCGCGGCGTCGAAGTGTTCGATCGCTGCGCCGTAGTCGCGCAGATCGTCGAGCGCCTTGCCCGCGGCGAAGTGGAGCATCATCCGCGGGCGCTCCGTAAGGTCGTTTCCTTTTAGGCGCTTGACGACCCGCTCCAGGATGGGCCCGTCGTCGTCGGTCATTTTTTTTGACGTGATGAGCCCGAGGTGCCCCGTGGCCTGCCACGGGGCAAGCTCGATCGACCGCTCGAAGGCCGCCCCAGCCTCGCCGAAGCGCCCTGCGTCGAGAAGCAGATGGCCGAGTGCCAGCTCGGCTTCGACACGCCAGCACGCGTCCGAGCCGTGCGCCGGAGCGAGAGCGATGACCTCTTTCAGGGTCACCTCGGCCTCCCGCTCGCGACCCTGAGCGCCAAGCGCCTTTGCCTTGCAGAGGATGCCGTAGGCGCTGGCGGGCGACGCTTGGAAGGCCTGCTCGTAGGACGACGCGGCTTGTTCGAAGTGGTTCTTGCGGCGCAGGATGTCGCCCGCGTGGCCGTGCGCCTCGGCGAGCTTCGGGTCGAGCGCCGTCGCGGTGCGCAGGGCCGCGAGCGCGCCGTCCTCGCTCCCGGCCTGCGCCAGCGCGAGCCCGAGCTCGAAGTGCACGCGCGCGACCGTCGGTTCGAGCTCTATCGAGCGACGTAGCCAGAGGGCCGCTTCAGGCAGACGCTGCGCGAAGAGGCATGCGACGCCGAGCTCGTGCAGCATCGCCGGATCGTTCGGCCTAAGATGCGCCGCCTGCTTCAACGGAGCGATCGCGTCTTCGTACCGTTGGGCCTCGAGATGCCCCCGAGCGATGCCGAGGAGGTTCGCGACGGCCCCCGACGGCGCAAAGGAGGTGTCACCCGAGCTCGACATCCGGCGCCTCAAAGAAGCACGTTCGCGGCAGGAAACAACACATCGAGGACGTCGCTGGCCGCACGCTCGACCGTGAGGCTCGAAGTGTCGAGCTCGACATCCGGCGCCTCCGGTGGCTCGTACGGATCGTCAATGCCCGTAAACTGCCGGAGCTTCCCCGCGCGCGCACGAGCGTAGAGGCCCTTGTCGTCTCGACGCTCGCAAACCTCGAGCGGGGTGGAGACGTACACTTCTACGAATCTCTCGCAGAGGCTTCGCGCGTAAGCGCGCGAGGCGCGGTACGGCGAGATCAGCGCGACGATCGTCGTAATTCCGTGATACGCGAGGCGACTCGCCAGAAACGCTACGCGTCGAGCGTGAGCCTCCCGGTCCTCACGCGAGAAGCCCGTCGGCATGGCGGCGCGAAGAATATCGCCGTCGAGCACTTCCACGGCGAGCCCACGCCGGTCGAGCCGCTCGGCGACGGCCGAGGCGAGAGTCGTCTTCCCCGAACCGGACAGGCCCGTGAGCCAGACAACGTGGGCGCGGCGCTCGATGCTCATGCCTGCAAGTCCGCGAGGGCAATGCCCGTCCGCCGATGCCGAAGACTGTAACGAGTTTTTTGCCCCGCAGGGATGGGGCCGAAAGAGGCGACCGGTTTCGCCGCGCTTTTGCGCCGAGGGCACCCGATCGTCACAAACCGGCTGCTAGGACGGCGAACGCACCTTCGCGCTTAGGCCCCAATGCTCGATCGCAGGACACACGCATTCCTCGTGAGCGCGGTCGTCGCCGAAGCCCTTGCCGTCGGAGCGATGGGGTTCGGGTGGGTCCACTCCTGTGCTTCGGCGGCGTCAGAAAGCGAGCGGGCGTCATCTCATCTCTCGGCCGTGGAGCAGGAGCTCGTGGATACCAGGGGCGACCTCGAGCGTTGCAAGGCGTGGATGGACGCTCGGCTCCTGGCCGCTCAGGCCCTCGACGCGCCCGACCCGGCGGGCTCCGCGCACGTAGCGCCAAGCGCCCCGATTGCACCCCCCGTTGCCGCCGCGCCGGCGGCAACGGGCGAGTCGGCCAGCGCCGAGCCCGTCGCTCAAGGCGAGATCAAGCAGCGTAACAAGGCGCGACTCATTGAGCGAAACCATCGGTTTCTCGAATTGCGGGGACAAGCCGGCTTGCGGCTCGCGTCGCCCGAATCGGGCGAAGGCGGCGCCACCCCGAGCCCGTAGCGCGGGCGCCTTGACCGCTGAGGGGACGGCGAGCGAGCATCCCTTCTGAAAGAGGGCGTCGGATGGATCGACGTCGACACCCCGAACGATTGGCGCGAGCGTCGGCCGTACTGGCCATAGCCCTTACGGCCGTCTACTCGGGATGCACCGCGGGCCCCTATGTCATCGGTGCCTATCTCGAGGCATCGCCGGCTCGGGCCGACGCCTCCGGGCCCGACGCAGCGGCGGACGGGGGCTCGGACGCCTCCCCGAGCTCCACCGCTACGTTTGCCGCCACTCTCTCCCAGAGCGGCACCTCGCAGCTCGATCCCGCGCTCGCTTTGCCGTCGGGACCTCTTGCAGCGACGCTGCGGCTGCGAGGCGAATCCGCGACGGCGGACACCTGGCCCTCCGACCAAGGCCCCGTGCTGGCGGGCGCCCAAGCTGCGGCCAGCACCAACCTCGATGCCCCTTTTCCGGACGCGACGCGCGCGGTCGGGTTCGTCGCGGACGCGCCAGCTTATGCCGCGCCGACGGCGGACATAGCCGACCTGGACGCGGACGATGCCGTATTCGAGGTCGTCCTGCGAGCCGTGCCGGGGGCCGTGATGCTGGACAAGCGCGGCGCGGGCAGCGGCTGGGCGCTCGAGACCAATGCTCTCGGATCGCTCGTGCTCGAGCTCGACGATGGGCAAAACCTGGCGACCGTGGCCTCGGAGCCGCTCACGTCCGACGCCTGGTACCACTGCATGTTTTGGGTGACTCACGGTACCGCAAGTAGCCCGGCGACTGGCCGGGCGGACTGCGATGGACGCCAGGGCACACCCTCGGACCTCAGCGCGCTCGGCGCGGTCCCCTCGACGATGAACCTCGCGGTCGGCGGCAACGCCGCGGGCTCTGGAGGTCTCACCGAGCTCGCGGACTTTTCTCTGTTCCGCGCCCCGGCCGGAAGCCTCGCCGGCGTCGAGGTCGACTGGCTCACCATCGGCCGGACGCGCTTCGCCGCCCTGACGGGAAGTCTTCCCCAAGTCGCCCTCGGTTCGCTGCTGCCCAACCCCGGAATGCGCGATTCGGTCGCGTATCTCGACCTCGACCGCGACGACGGCTCCGGGCGTCACCTCTTTCTCGTCGGGCCCGACTGGCCCCGCGTCGCCTGCCGCACGGACGTGGCCGGCGTCAACGGGTGCGGATACTTGAGCGAGCCGGGGGGGACGCGTCTGCTCGACCCCGACCCGACGGCAGCGGCGTGGGCGCCGAGCGAGGTGACCCTGATCGCCAATCACGCGCTCTTCGCCGACGGCGACACGCGGATGGCGGCCCTGGTCCCGTCCACGCAAAGCGCACCTCATGTCCTCACGTCGACGGCGAGCGTCGGTCCGGCCCAGGAGGTCTTTTCGTTCTTCGCCCGCGCCGAGAGCGGGCGGTTCGTCGGCGCGAGCGTGTCGGTTCACGGTGAAGCGGTATTCGATCTGCAGACGCAGGCCGTCACTGCCCCTGCCGGCGTGCACGCGACCATCGAGCCGTGGGGCGCCGGATTGTTCCGCTGCGCGTACGTCTTCACCGCCGAAGCCGGGAGCCTCGCTTACAGCGTGCACCTCTTGGACAACATGCCGACCGACGTCTTCGCCGGCAATGGCGCCACCGCCTGGCTGGACGTGTGGGGATTGCAGCTCGACGTCTCGTCCGCCTTTCCGATTTCGCTGCTTGGGGCGACCACCCAGGACGCGGACGAGCTCGAGTTCGTCGGGAACGACGGCAATCTCCCGAAAACGAGCGCCGCGTCTCTGCAGGTTCGCTTCCTGCTGCCGGTGGGTCCTCGCCTGACCGACCAGGCGCTCGTCAACTTGAATCTCGGAGACTCGAAGGAGCAGCCCCAGAATCAGGTCAATCTCTTCGTGACCGGGAACGCCGACAGCGGAAAGCTGAGCTTTTGGGGATTGCAGGGCGGAACCACGTATTGGACTGTCGAGTACCCCGTTTCCGCACCCTACCCGTCGGCCGTGGACGGCATGTGGCACGGTCTGCAGGCACGATGCGCCCCTCAATCGGTGGTGATGTCGGTCGATGGAGTCGCGGCGAGCTGGCCGCCCCAGAAAGTGAGCCCTTCGCCCTTCGCATTCGACCGGATCGACGTCGGGTTTTCCGCCCAAAGTAGCGGGGACTTGGCGGGCCTCGTCGGCGGGATCCAGATCGGTCCCCAATGACGGACGCTGGGCCTGCCTTTTTGCAACGAATCGGAGCTCGGGCTGCCACTACTCTCTTACAAGGGGTAGATTTGTTCGACATCTTGAGCACTCCGCTGATGGCTGCGTCCGTGGTCCGGCCACTCGATATTCCCTCGTTCGAGCAGGTGTACGACGCGCATTTCGATTTCGTGTGGCGCTACTGCCTAAACCACGGAGTGCCTCGTTCGGCTATCGACGATGTCGTTCAGGAAGTCTTCATCGTCGTCCATCGCAAGCTCGGGACGTTCGAGGGGCGGTCTTCGCTTCGCACCTGGCTCGCCATCATTGCGCGGCGAGCTGCGCGCGACCACCTCCGCAAGCGCGGCAACCGCGCGGTCGGCGAGCCGCTCGAAGACCACGACATCAGCTCGGTGGGCGGGCCCGCCGAGATCTTGGAGCAGCGGGCTGCGGCAAAGTGGCTCGATCATTTGCTCTCGCGCATGACGGAGATTCAGCGTGAAGTGTTCGTCCTCTATGAGATCGAGCAGATGACCGGCGTCGAGATTGCCGAGGCTCTCGGTGTCAACGAGAACACCGTTTTTACGCGTCTGCGCGCGGCGCGGCGTATTTTTGAATCCGGCGTCGAGCTTGCTCGCGCGAGGGAAATGAAGGTGGTCCCGTGCAAGACATGAATCCCGAAGCGCGAAGTCTCATCGGGCTCGCACGGCAAGCGCGGACTCCGACGGCGGAGGACAAGGCACGCGTGCGCGCCGCCATCGGGCTGGGCGTGGCCGCGGCGGCAGTGCCCACGGGGATTGCGGTGGCGACCGCGAAAGCCGGCGGCATGGCGGGGCTCGTGGGCGGGTTTCGCGCCGTGCTCTCGGCGGCTCTGGTGGCTTCCGTCTCGGTCGGGGGCGGAGTCTATTACTGGCGAACGATGCGCCCCGCGGTCCCTCGTCCTGTCGAAGTCCGAGCGCCCCTCGCGACCGATCGGCCCGCTGCCGCGTTCGTCACACCGGAGCCGGCTCTTTCGACTCCGCTACCGGGGCCCGCGGCGCCTTCCGCGGTAGGCCGCCCTGCAGAGGCGCGCTTGGCTCCGTCTTCTGCGCCCCCGGATCCGCTGCTCGCGGAGGTGACGCTGCTTCGCAAGGCCCAGCGCGCCTGGCAGGGCGGCAAGCCCCAGGTGGCGCTCGACCTGGCGCAGCGGCACGCACAAACCTATCCGCACTCGCAGCTCGCCGTGGAGCGCGACGCCGTCCGGGTCTTCGCGCTCTGCGCGTTGGGCCGTACGGTCGAGGCGCAATCGCTCGCATCCGAGCTCTTTGCCCGGGCGCCGGGCTCACCCCTTCGCACGTCGCTCGAAGAGAGCTGCGCCGGCGCTGCGAGCTCTCCGAAGTAATGACGGCACGAAGCGGGCGGCGTCGCTGGTGTGCCGCGTGCGCCTCGAGCCTGTTTTTGCTGGCCGCGGCGCGCGCCAGTCGCGCGGACCCTTTGGATCTCGTCTGGGACGCTCCCGACGCGTGCAACTCCGGCGCGGAAGTGCGCCGCGAGTTCGAGCGATCGACGAGCATTCGACCCGGACGAAGCCCGCCGCACCTTTCCGCGAGGGCGCGCGTCGAGGCGCGCGACGGCCGCTGGGTACTTCACCTTCACACGCTGCGAGACGGCGTCGAAGGGGATCGCGAAATCGAAGCCGATTCGTGCGCCTCGCTGACGCGCGCCGCAGCGCTCGTGCTGGCGCTTGCGTTTGGCGAAGGCGCCCAGCCTGAGGCCGCGCCCACACCCGACGCGCCGGTCGTGCCGCAGGCACCTCCGACGTCCATCGTGGCCACGAAGGGCGGCGCGGGATCGCACAGGCAAGACATCCCCGCTTCCGCCAGGTCGCCGAGAGCCCCGCTTGTCTCTTGGTCGGTGACCCTCGACGGGCGCATCGCTTGGGGGCCCCTGCCCGGCCCCACCGCCGGAGTCGCCACCACCGTCGATGCGCGCGGACCCTGGTGGGGGGTGAGCGCGCGCGTGCTCTCGTGGCCCGGCGCAAATGGCGAGCCGGAGCCCGATCTGCACACCCATTTCACGGGCGTCGGCGGCGCCCTCTCGTTGTGTTTGTTGGGTCGGCCGTCTCGCGCTTGGCTTTTCGCGGCCTGCGCGGGGCTGGAGGCGGGCGCCCTGCGGGGGACCTCGACGGGCGCCACCGTCTCGGAGGCGGCTGTGGCTCCGTGGCTCGCCGCGATTCCCGCGCTCCGCGCGAGGCTACAGCTCGTCGGGCCCCTGCACGTCGAGGCCGGAGTCGAGGTGGCGGCGTCGCTGACGCGTCCGCCCTACGCCGTCTGCCGCGCCCCAGACGATGATTCGAGCGCGACGAGCCAGCCCTGTTCGGTTCACGGCCTCTCAGGGCAGACTCAGACCGTCTACGTCGTGCCCGAGATAAGCCCCAGCGGCTCTCTTGGACTCTCGCTCGACATATGAGCGGCGCGAGTCAGCGGCTATCGGTGCAAAACGGTTCTGTCGGAGATAGCGTGATCTCGGACACGCAAAGTCCGGTCGCGGCGGTCGCCCCCTTGTTACAGATGCCATTGAGGCACTCATCGCCGGACGTGCACGTGGTGCCGTCGAGGCTCTTACTCTGGCATGTCCCAGACGCCGCGCACGCCAGACCGACGCCGCAAGGGTCGTTCGGGCCACACGGTTGGCCGGCCAAGGCGTCTATGTCGCAGTTTGCGGTGAGGCCGCAGTGAAAGCCGCTGACGCACTCCTCGTTCGGCTGCGCGCATGAGCCTCCGCCCTCGACCATCACAGGCACCTGACAGGTGCCCTGGGCCGAGGCCGGCGCGAGGACACACTGGAGCCCGCCGCCGGATTGGCAGTCGGTATCCAGCTGACAGGTTGCACCTTGGGCGCCGGGTCCGCTGAAGACGGGCCCGCACGCGCTATCGATCGCCGTCGATTCGGCCAACGTGACCTCAGCATCCGCATACGCGGCCATGACCGTGTTGACACAGCCCTCCGCGGGATCCGGGTCATAGCTCGTATTGGGCGGCTGGCTCGCCACGCAAATCTGCTGCCGATTGGCGACGCACGTCGCCATGCTCGGTAGTGCGCAGGCCAAGATGACCGCCGTGCTGCACTCTGCCTGAGCGCGCCCTTCGCAGAACGAGCTCACGAACGGGTACTTCGGACCCGGATTGAGGGTACATGCGGCGGCCGCCACCACGACGCCTACGATGAGCAACGCGCTCGCCCTTCGTGCCCACCGCCAGCATTCGATAAGCAAGCTCATTTGCGCTCCCGTGGATGCCAAGTGTGCATCTTGCCTCGCGGGTGGCCTCTTGAGAAGCCGGCCGGTCATGGCTCGAGCTCAGCGCAAGCGGCGAGACCTGCTCCTTCTCACTTTCCCGCGAACATGTCCCAGCTCGCTCGAGCCATGCGGGCGATGACGCCTTCTTGAGCGTCGAGGCTCGCTCGCGACCCTGCGATCAGCACCGCGATGGCAAAGGCCTCGCCGCTGGGCAGCGTGACGACGCCGACATCACCCATCGCGATCGTGATGCCGAGCTCCGTCCGGCCCGTGCCCGTCTTGTGCGCCACGCGCGCGTCGGGAGGCAATCGGCCCCGCAGACGAGCCGCTCCCGTGTGCGTCGCCGCGAGCGTCGAGAGAAGCCACTTGCACGATGTCTCCGTCAAGATCGTGTCTTGCTTGATCCGAGCGAGAAGCTCGACCATTGCGTCGGTCGTCGCATTGTCGGGTGGCGAGTCGATTTCGCTTCGCACCGCAGCCGCCAGGGCCGTCGCGTCGGGCTTCGGACACGCCTCTAATTCATCCAGCGTCCAACCCCCGTCGGGGGCGAGCGCGCCCACACACGTGAGCGCGGCATCGCGGGCGATTTCAGGGCCACGGATCGTGATGCCCTCCAGCCCCAGATTGCGAAGTCGCGCGGTAACCTTGGCTCCCCCGCCCAGAATCGTCACGACTTTGTCGCCTGCCGTGTTGTCGCTCTCCTGCAACATGTGCGTGAGGAGCGACGCGAGACTCGGGGCCGTCTCGCCTCGCCTCCACGCTTCGGCGATCGGACCGCTCCGGCGAAGCTCGCTCGCGGTGATCGGCATGGCCTGATCGAGGCGAAGGACGCCGCGATCGACGTCGACCAGGGCCGCCACTGCGAGAGGTAGCTTGAAGACGCTCATCATCGGCCGCGCCGTCTGTCCGCCGACCGACGCGCGCTCTCCCGAGCGCAGATTGAGCACCGTGACCGAGACGGCGCCGCTCGACGCCGACGCGATGCCGGCAAGCTCGGCCTCGAGCGCGCCGCCTCGTGCCGGCGTGGCAGGCGAGGGCGCACATGCGGCCAGCGCGACCGCCGACGCCGCGCAGAGTCCGAAGAGCCCATGGCGCACGTTTCTCAACCTCGGTCACCCCAGTCGATGTCGACGCGGTCGTAGCCGAGCGGGCGCAGGAGGGCGCGCAGCGTCTTTTCCGCGCCCGCGCGGGCCCGGTCGAGGATGCCCTCCTCGATGGCGCCCTTGCGCATCTGCTCTTCCGCCGCACGTCGCGCTTCTCCCTCGAGCTGCTCGTTGCGGGCGGCGAGCAGCTCGGTCGAGCGCGTGTAGACGTGCGTCGCCCGCTCGTCGATCGTCGAGGCCAGGATCTCCGGTGCCGGCAGCCGTACCGAGACCAAATGCTCCATCTCGTTCGCGCGTATGTCCGAAGGGCTCACCTTCTCCAAGTCGACGCCGGCCACGACATCACCGACCGCGACGAGCAGCAGCGCGTCGTTGGCCTTCACCAATCCCCAGAGGCGGGACTGCGCATCGGTCACTTCGACGACCTTTTCGATGTGGAACACCGTCGTCTCGAGCTTCGCCACGTCGTGGATCGCCGTGATGAGACCCGGCGTCGAGCGGACGTGAGTGCTCGGACTCTCGGATGGGGCGCTGGCGCGCCCGACGAAGAACGCACCTGCGCCCATGGCGACAGCGAACAGGACTCCGGTGAGCAGACGAATGGACAGGCCTCTCACTCGGAGAGCATACCGCGGGCCCCGACCTGGCCCGCTATTTCAGTCGGCGGCAGGCTGCAAGGAGCCCTCACAATGGGATGTGACTGCCGATGCCCAGCATGCGCGTGTCGAGCTTCACGATCCGGCGCAGGAGCCGTGCCTGGTCGCCCTCGACTTTGACCGTGTCGTAGAGCTTCCCGACGGCAAATAGAGACGTCGAGCCGCCGTCGAGCGTCGTTCGAAAGACTTGGAGCCCCGACACGGCCTCGGCACGACTCGAGCCCTGTCCGGCGTCGACGGTGTACAGCGTCACGTGCCTGGAGAGCAGGGCGTGATCGCTATTGTGCCGAGGCAAGTTTCGAAAAAGTAGCGCGAGGCCTGCCAGGTCGTGGTCGAGCCAGATCATTTCTTGGCGAATTTCGGGGCTGAAGGTCCGCACCGTGTATCGAAACTCGGGGTCGCAGAGCCCCAAGAAACCGTCGAAGTCCCTGGCGTCTAGATAGAGACAACCCCGGTACACCAGGTCTTCGACGAGCGTCCTCGCGCTCACGACGACTCGATTCGGTCGCCGAAAGGATCGGACGCCACGCGACCCATGCGCTTACCCCACTCGGCATAGTAGTGGCGCATCCCCACCTCGTCGTGAATCGTGCTCCCCTCTTCACGGCCGTGAAGCACCCATTTCGCGCCAGTCGTTTCGTCGCTCATGGCGGCGCCCTGCCCCTGCACGCCCAGCAAGTCTTCGTGCAGGTTTCGCCCAAAGGGGCCCCAGATCGCGTTGTGGTCGCGAATGCGTGCTGCCCGCTCGTCCGCCGTGTCCTTCTTCAGGCCGAGGCCTCGAAGCTCGATGACGAGCTCGTTGGGGCCGATCGGAATCGCCGTGTCCACGCGAAGGACGGACGTGCGTAAGTTGAACGTCATTCCCGGAAAGACGTCGACCAGAAGCCAACCCCCGGGGGCCAGCCCGGACCAGCCGATGGCGCGGGCTCCGCTCCCTTCGTAGGAGTCGTACTGGACCTGCATCGAGCCCACGGACGCATGCCCGTTGGGGAAGAGCTCGTACTTTCGCGCGAAGTATCCCGGCTGCCGCATCCCGGTGACGCGGTTAAAGTAGTGCATGTAGTCGTGATAAAATTCGCTATTGGTGTCGTGCCATAGCTTGAAGTTCGTTCGAACCGAGACACGCTGGTAGTGAAACACCTCCATCGGCTCTTGCAGGTGAGGCGCGACCGAACCGAGAGCGTCGCCGATGAATTCCGAGAGCGATGGCGCGCCATCGTCGAGGTTCACCCACACGAAGCCGCCACACCCGATGGCGCACCTTACCGAGCAAAGGCCGACGTCGCACGCGCCGAGCCGATCCTGATAGCCCTCCTTGCGACGGCTGATGCCCGTACAGTTTCCGCGCGAGTCGAACGTCCACGAGTGGAAGATGCAGGTCATCGCGCGGGCGCTCCCTGCCGGGTCGCACAAGATGACGTTTCCGCGGTGAGGGCACACGTTGTAGAACGCGCGCACCACACCGTCGTCGCCCCGCACGACGATGAGGCTCGGCCCGGCCGGATGTCGAAACGTGCGATAGTCGTATGCCTGCGCAAGCTCGCTTTCGTGGCATGCGAGGATCCACGTGCGCCGGAAAATCTTCTCTTGCTCCTCGCGAAACAGCCCCTCGTCCGTGTAAAGGCGAGTGTCGACGAAGTGCGTCGCGGGTAGCGTCGGGGGTGCGGCCCACTGAGCGGCGGTCCGAGACATGGGGCGTCCTTCGGTTTTGCTCAATTCACGATGTTCGACACGACATCCGAAATTCGAACCGAACGAGGAATGAGCTTCAGCTCGAAAAACTTGTCGGCCACCCGCTGCTGATTGGCGGCAATGTCCGGCGTGAGCGGCTGGATGTCGAAGCGGTTACGCCCAAGCGAATCCTCCATGGCGCCGACCTGGATGCCCGTCTTGCCCGCGAGAAACGTGGCGACCTCTTTGGGATTCGCGACCACGTAGGCATCGACGCGCTTGATCTCGGCCACGATGGTTTGCACGAGATCCCCGTGGGCGCCGGCGAAGGTCGAGGTCGAGAGGTAATAAGGCACATTCTGCGCGAGGCCCGTCGCGTCCTTGAGGACCCTCGCGTCGGACGTGCGAAGAACGCTCGACAGAAACGGGTCCCAGAGCACCCATGCGTCGAGCGCGCCGCTGTCGAAGGCCGCTCGCGCGTCCGTCGGTGACAGGAATTTCATGGTTACCTCCGTATATGGGACTCCCGCGGCCGCGAGCGCCGAAGCGAGAAAGTAGTGCACGTTGGACCCGCGATTGAGCGCGATGGTCTTGCCCCGCAGGTCGGCGAGACTCTTGAGCGAGGAGCTGCCGGGCACCAAGATGGCTTCCGCGCGAGGAGCGGGCGGGTCGGCCGCGACATAGACGATGGGCGCACCGTTGGCCTGCGCGAAGACCGGAGGCGCTTCCCCCGCGACGCCGAAATCGATCGTCGACGCGTGAAACGCCTCCATCATCGGCGGGCCGGAGGGAAACTCGGCCCACTCGACGGCGTTTGGCGCGAGCGCCTTTTCGAGCGTCCCGCGCTCTTTCAGGAGCAGCAAAATTCCGTACTTCTGATACCCGATTCGCACGGTGGTCGTCTTGCGCTGGCAGGCCGACACCACCAGGGCGAAAACGAGGGTCGCGCCGAGAATCCACCCGGAGGCAAGGCGGCCGGGTTGGCTCACCGGACGCCTCGATGAAGCGGAGGGGCAATCGAGTGACTTGACTCGACGCCGAACGCCGCGACGTCGAACGTCCCGCTCGCATCCTGCGGCGCCCCCGGCTTGAGCGGCACCACGGCAGGCGCAGCGCCCTCGAGGATGTGGCGAAGAATGCGCGCCGTGGCCTCGATGAATTCGCACGACTCGCGGGCGCGTGGGCGAGGCATCGTGATCCGGACTTCGACCGACGCGCGTCCGGCGTCGAGCACCATGACCCGATCGGCGAGGGCGACGGCTTCTTGAATTTCGTGCGTCACGAGGACCGCCGTGAAGCGCCGTTCGAGCCAAACCCGCTCGACGAGCTGTTGCATCTCGATTCTCGTGAAGGCGTCGAGCGCGCCGAGGGGCTCGTCGAGCAGCAGCAACCGCGGATTGCTCATCAGGCCTCGCGCCAGCGCGACGCGCTGCTTTTGCCCGCCCGACAGCCGGCCCGGCCAGTCCGATTCGCGATCGGCGAGCCCCACACCTCGCAAAAGCTCGCGCGCATGCTCTCGGCGTTCTCTGGAGCGCGCTCGACCTTTCGCCTCGGCCCGCGCGCCGAGAAGCACGTTGTCGAGAACCGAAGCCCACGGCAGAAGCCGGGCTTCCTGGAAGATCATCCGCGTGTCGTCGGCCGAGCCGACGATGGGGTTGCCGTCCATCGATACGCTACCGCCGTAAGCGCATTCGAGCCCCGCGATGACACGAAGCAGCGTGCTCTTGCCGCAACCACTGCGGCCGACCACGGCCACGAGCTCCCCGGGGCGCACGTCGAGGTCGAGCCCACGAAGGACGGGGCGCGCGCCGAAGACCTTGTGAAGCCGAGTCACCTCGAGATGGGCTCCGCTCGCGCTCATGGCGTGCTCCCCGAAGCCCCGAGGCCGTGCAGGTACGATGGATGCCAGGCGAGCATCCGGCGCTCCACCACGCGAGTGATGACGTCCGCGAGCTTTCCGAGGAGCGCATAGAGCACGACGGTCGCGAAGACGATGTCCGTTCGCATGAACTCGCGCGCGGTCATCGCCAAGTAACCGATCCCCGAATCGGCACCGATCGTCTCAGCGACGATGAGCGTCAGCCACATGAGCCCGAGGGCAAAGCGAAGCCCCACGAGAATGGACGGGACCGCTCCGGGGAGGACCACGCGCCAGAAGAGCTCCGCGCGGCCGAGGCGAAAAACCCGCGCCATTTCGACGAGCCCGTCGTCGAGACTCCGAACGCCGTGAACCGTGTTCACGTAGATGGGGAAAAAGACGCCTAGCGCGACGAGAAAGATCTTGGCCTCCTCACCGAGGCCGAACCAAATGATGACCATCGGAATGAGCGCCAGGTGCGGCACATTGCGAATCATCTGAACCGGCGTGTCGACCAGCCGACTGGCCAGCGTGAAGTAGCCGCTCATGATCCCGAGGATGAAGCCGACCGAGCCCCCCAAAGCGAGGCCGGCGAGGGCTCTCCAGGTGCTGATGAGAACGTGCCGCGAGAGCTCACCACTGCGAGCGAGCTCCCAGGTCGCAGCGACGACCGCTTGCGGCGTCGGCAAGACGCGCGTCGAGACGGCTCCTGCGGTGGTCGACCCACTCCAGGCGACGAGGGCGGCCACGGGCACGAGCGCCGACACCCACATCGCGGTGCGTCCGTCGCTCGGGCGCGTCCGGCCCTCGGCCGGTGCGTCGGAGCGGGAAGGTACGCGGCTCATGCGTCTCTCATAGCAGACATGAGCTCCACGACAAGCCGAGCGCACGCTCGAGAACCGATCGTTCATGCCCTTCAGCTTGCCAGTGCGCGCTCATGCCCTCGAGGCGCCCCTGGCCGGCGCCGGTTGCGCCATCGCGGCCGTCTTAGCATGGTCTTCTATACAAGAACCATAAGGTCTCATCCCCGCCAGACCGAGGTCTGATCCCCATCAGACCCACGTCTGATCGGGACGCCACTCAGGTCTGATCGGCACGCCACTCAGGTCTGATCGGCACGCCACCCGGGTCTGATCGGCACGCCACCCAGGTCTGATCGGCACGCCACCCGGGTCTGATCGGCACGCCACCCAGGTCTGATCGGCACGCCACCCAGGTCTGATCGGCACGCCACCCGAGTCTGATCGGCACGCCACCCGGGTCTGATCCCCATCAGACTCAAGTCTGATCCCCATCAGACTCAAGTCTGATCCCCATCAGACTCAAGTCTGATCCCCATCAGACTCAAGTCTGATCCCCATCAGACTCAAGTCTGATCCCCATCAGACCCAGGTCTGATCCCCATCAGACCCAGGTCTGATCCCCATCAGACCCAGGTCTGATCGGCACGCCACCCAAGTCTGATCCCGATCAGACCCAGTCCTGATCCCCATCAGACCCAGTCCTGATCCCCATCAGACCCCCGCGTACCCGAGCCGGGACGTTGGTACGCCTGATCCCTGTCGCATGACACGACGGCTCACTGACCGAGGGCGGCATACGCCGCCTGGAATTGAACGAGCGTGCCGGAAGTGGCGACCCCCCACACATCGCCGACACCGCCGGTGGCTATGCTGCGAAGACTAGCGGTAACGCCGACGAGCGAGTTGGTTGCCGACAGGGCGGTCTGGTCGAGATAATACGGGGCCCCGGCACCGCCGGTACCCGTCGTAAACCAGACGTCCGTCGTCGACATGCCCCCGTTGCTCGCCACGACCGTCCCAAAGCCGACGCCGCAGCCCGCAACCTCGGGGCAGTGCTGCTCCCAAGACTTCGTCGACGCGAGGTACCTGAACCCGCCCGTCGAAGAAGCGACCCACACATCGCTCGAGTTCGCGACCGCGATCGACGCGACGGTTCCGCCGGGTCCGGATACGATCCCGAAGACGCCGTTGACGTCATGCCGGATGACGCCCGAGCTCGTCACGAGCCAAAGATCGCCATCCGACCGAGTGCGGAGGATTACTTAGGGGGGTCGGCTGGAGCGAGGTCGCTCGCCTTGACGATCGCGCCGTGAATCTCAACGAGCTCGCCTCGGCTGGCGACGCCAAGTTTTCGCATCGCGGATCGGGCCATCATCGATGTCGTGCTCTCCGCCAGCCCGAGCTCGTAGGCGCAGAGCTTGAGCGAGTGACCCAGCGCGAGCAGCGCAATCAGCTTACGCTCCCGCTCGTCTAAAGCATGGAGCGCGCGCGCAGGGGGCTCGTTTCTCCGAGCGACCAAAACGCGCCGACCGTCGGACTCGAAGCGCTCGACGAGAGACCAGCGGCCCTCCACGAGCCCGCGCCACAGCGCGAGAGGATCTTCTCCGTGGTCTTGCGCTTCCCGACAGCGCGCCTTGTCGATGCGGCGCGCGGCTTGCCGCAGCGCCAACTGGGCGGGCGCCTCCCGGGCCACCCCTTCGGCGTGAAGCACCGCGCCGTCGGGCGCGAGCACGGCTTCTGCCTTTTCCATGAGGTCCTCCGCCGGACGTCTCGTGTCGAGCGTGCTCCGGAGGCGCCGCGCAGATGCAAGATGGGCGGAGATGCGCTCGAGCGCGACGCGCGTCGATCGCGGCAGAGTACCCGTGTCCCGTCGAAGAAAAGCAAGCGTGCATCCGTTCCCGCTCGGGTCGATACCGGTCACGCCCGTAACCTCGCGAACCTCTGTGCGAAGGACCTCTTGATACCCCGGATCGTCCGTTCGATCGGAGGCCGCGGCCCGGACGCTGTTAATCGGACCACGCAAGTAGAGGCGGCGAATGATCTCGGGATCCGTCGCGCTATGAGCTCGACGCAGGAGGTCTTCCCATGCAGGATCGCTCGAAATGTCGTGCACGTGAAAGAGCCCGTTGGCCGTGACGGAGAACGTGTAAGCCTGCGTCCCGATGTGCTCGCCGAAAGTACGGCCCGCTGCCTCGCGAATTCCAGCGAGCCACGCCGGGGTCGTCACGCCCACGTCGTAGGCGCGCTCCACGATCTCGACGAGCCCCCCGTTGATGCGCACGAGCTCACCGCGTCGAAGCCGGCGGGCGCGAGACGCTCGCCAGGGGCGACACTTGCTCACGGAGGAAAGTGGGCGTGCCTGAGACGATCGCCAATAGCTCGTGCCGCGAGTGAATCTCGAGCTTGGCGTAAATCTGCCCGAGCTGATTCGAGGCCGTGCGTTCGGAAACCCCGCGCTCACGAGCAATATCGCGCACGGTTGCGCCAGCGATGACACGCTCGGCCACGTCGAGCTCCGCGCGGGTCAGCTTCGCAAAGCACCCGGGTCTCGATATCGGATAACTGAGCACGAGATAGTCTTCGAGCCCGTGTTTGAAGTGTGCGACGCGTACCCCCATGTGGGTCCAAGGTGCATCTCGAAGGGCGCGGGCGTCAAGGCATTTGGCCTCGCCCAGTGGCCAAGCAGCAATTGGACCCAGGAGCCATGAGTAATTCTTCGGCGGCGCCGCGGACCTCCGGTCGTTTTCGCTGCTTTTCCGGCAAATCAGGTCGATTTGTCGGGGCGAGAGGATTTGAAGGCACCCTTTCTCGCGCGAGTATCGTTGTCGCGTGAATTCCGTGGCGATCGGGGCATTGGCGGCGGCCCTGGCCGTCCCTCTCGCCTTTAGAGTCTTGCGACGCGTTCTGCCCATCAGCGCGCCGGCTGTAGACGACCGGCCCATTGAGGAGCTGCGAGCGCAATACGGCGAGGCAGACTTGAGAGCACGCGGGCTCTTTCTCATACTCGCAACCGCGGCGTTCTGGCCGATATGGAAGGCCCTGCAACTCTTCGGTGCGCTTGCGGTCCCGAAGGCGCGCGACGCGGTCTACATGCTCTTGCCTCACTCCGTCGTTTGGGCCATTCCGGCGCTCTTTCTCAGCATGGTCGTGGCCTCGGTCGTGGTCGAGGTCGTGCTGCGACGTCAACTTTCGCGACGACTACGACGAGTTCGTCCGCTACGGATTTCGGCTCATCGGCTTCAACACTGCGCGCATTGCGCGGCCGGTGTACGCGACTTTCGCCGTGGCCTGCCTCGCAGGGTCCGCGCTCATTGCCCACTGGTGCGTCTACGTCACGCCGCGTGCAATCGTCGTCAGTCCGCTGCTTGGCCTGCACGAGAAGTTGTTGTCGTTCGACCGAATCGACCGCATCGTCACCGCCCGGCTTTTTCGCGCGCCTGTCGGCAGCGAGGACGAGCGCCGCGAGTACGTCGTGCACACGAGTGACGGGCTCTCCTGGGCCACCATGGAGGACCCCTCCTATCTGAGCCCCGCGCGAAAGGCCGAGGTCATGCAATACGTTTCGCGACAGAGCGGCGTCCCGATTCGCGAGGTTCGCGTTCTCTCGTGGAGCGATGACGAGTAACGTGCCAAGGAAGAGCCGCAACTAGCGGGCAACGGCGCGGGGCCACTTTCGTAACCCCGCGCCACTATATCCCTTTCCGACGTCTCCGTCGGGGCGAGAGGATTTGAACCTCCGACTCCTCGGTCCCGAACCGAGTGCGCTACCAGGCTGCGCTACGCCCCGAGCCGCCGCATCACGGTCACGCCAAGGCGAGCGCGCGCGGCGGGCTCGCACTTATGGCCGGGCGGCGCCTCCTCGTCAACGCGATTGTTGGTAGCGGACAATCGGGGTCATCTCTTACACTTTCACTAAAACATTCTCATGATCGCGCAATTGCAGAGCTAAATCGACCGTCGAACCTTCCCCGCACCCGATCCGCGTGTTAAGCGTCACTGTAATGCCCGCCCCCGAGATCCAGGGTGAACGGATCGCCGCCGAGCGATCATCGGCAGCGAACATCGACACGGCCCGTTCGGCCGAGCCGGGCCGGGCCGACCCCGGCGCAAGGAGAAGCCAGATGCCACCGCAGCTCCCCGCGGTTCGAATTCTCATCGTCGACGACGACAAAGCCATCTGCGAGTACATGCAGACGCTACTCGAGCGCGACGGCTTCCAAGTCAAGACGCTCAGCGATCCGACTGGGGTCGAGGAGGACGTCCGAAATGGCGGCTACCACCTCATCATCCTCGATTTGATGATGCCGAAGCTCGACGGCATGGAGGTCCTCCGGCGTATCCGAAAGCTGGATACCGACATCGCGGTCGTCATTTTCACGGGCTTCCCGAACCTCGAGAGCGCCGTGGCCTCGATGAAGCTCGATGCCGTCGACTACATCAAGAAGCCGTTCAACGTCGACGAGTTCCGCGAAGTCATCTCGCGCGTCATGCGGAAAAAGGGGCTCGCCCGCACACCCGAGGAGCAGCTGCACCGGGTCATCGGCGATACCATCCGCAACCTTCGCAAAGAAAAAGACCTCACGCTCAAGCAGATGTCACGGCGCACGGCGCTCAGCGTCTCGCTTTTGTCGCAAATCGAGCGCGCGGAATCGAGCGCGTCGATTTCGTCGCTCTACAAGATCGCTATCGCCCTCGAGTCGCGCATCCAGGACTTGTTCGGCGAGTTCTGAAAGCGACTTTACAGACGGGGCCCCGCCGAAGATACTCCCCGGCCCTTCGTGGCCCCTCTGGGGTCGCGGACGCTGCCGGAGTAGCTCAGATGGTTAGAGCGGGCGTTTCATACGCGCTAGGTCGGGGGTTCGACTCCCTCCTCCGGCACCTCTGCGAAGCGATGGCTTCGCGGTGAGGCGCTCGTCGCCGCGACTGTACTTGCCGTACAGTCGAGAGCGACTCCCTCCTCCGGCACCCCTGCGAAGGCTCACGCCTGCGCCAAGAGGCGGTCGTCTGGCTCGAGTGGTACTTCGTCCGAAGCCCACGCGCTACCTTTGAGGTGGGGCGGCCCGAGCGGGCGACGGAAAGGCGACCGTGGCTCCAAACACAGGGATAGGGGGGGATTGGGGCGAGATGCCGGCTGGAGAGGACTTATGAGGCTTCGGGGTCTCGGGCTGACGATGGTGGCCTTGGCGGGGTGCACGGTCACGCAAAATCTTGGGGGCATGTCGGGCTCTAGCGAGGACGCGGCAAGCGGCAACGCTTCAGGTGCAAGCACCGGCGCGCAGACGGGCTCGGCGAATGGCCGCGGATCGGGCGTGGCCGGTTCGGACACGGGCAGCGGCGCCGCAACCGGCACGAGCACGAGTGGCGCAAGCTCGGGCGCTGCGAGCGGCGCCGGCTCGGGCGTGAGCGCCGGCGTAGCCAACGGCGGCAGCGCGGGTGCGAGCGGCGAACGCTCGGGCGCAGGCAGCAGCGGCGGCGCCAGCGGCGCCAATGTTGACGGGTCGCTCGACGCGGCGGACGCCGGGGGCGACGCCGTTCCGCCGGACGCCTCGCCGGGGAATGACGCGACCCTCGATGCGACGATTCTCAGTGACGCTGCCGCCGGTCCCGATTCGGGCGCACCGGGCTCACTTTGCGCCACCACTTGCGGGCCGGGGCTCTTCGCGTGCGGGGGGAGCTGTTGGTCGTCGCCCACGTGCGCCGGGGCTTGCGAGCCTTCGTCCTGCAATCCCGCTTCGCACGCGCAGCTCGGTTGCAACAATCTCGGGCAATGCGTGATCGCCCGCTGCGACCCCGGCTGGGCCGATTGTGACGGAGTCGAGGTCAACGGCTGCGAGGCCGATCTCTCGAGCCCTTCGACGTGTAACGATTGCCATACCTCTTGCAGCGGGACCAACTATCTCTGCAGCGCGTCCGGTTGCGTCTCAGCGTGCGGCTCCGGCGACACCTTCTGCGGCCCGAACAGTTGCGTCGACTCCGCCACGTCTCCGCAGGACTGCGGCGGCTGTGGAGTCGCGTGCACCGGGGCGGCGTCCAACGCGACCAGCACGTGTATCGCCGGCGCTTGTAGCCCGCAGCAATGTGCGGCCGGCTACGCGAGCTGCAACGGCAAATGTCTTCCTGCCTCGTGGGTGACCTGCAACGGGACATGCGGCTATGACACGACGAGCGACCCTAGCAACTGCGGCTCGTGCGGGAATGTGTGCATGGCTCCGCAGAACGGCCAAAGCGCCTGCGTCAATTCGGCGTGCATCGTCTCTTGTGCTCCCGCGTTCTCCCTTTGCGCCAACGCTTGTGTTCAAACCGCGGTCGACCCGGCCAACTGCGGCGCCTGCGGGCACGCGTGTGCGGCGGGCCAGATTTGCGTCGACCCTGGCTCGTGCGTGAGCCCCGGCTCGCTCATTCTGGCTACCGGCCTCGCCGCGCCGGGCGCGCTCACCAGCGATGCCACGAGTCTCTATTGGCTCGATCCAAATGCCTTCACGGTCAACACGATTCCCAAATCGGGCGGCCCCGTCGTGACCCTGGCGACCAACCAGTACGATCTGATCAATGGCCTTCAAATCACCCTCGACGACACCTACGTCTACTGGGTTGCGAATGGGACGCTTCGGACGCGAAAGGATGGGACCGGGTCGGTCGACACCGTGACGGCTGCCACCGCGGGCTTGGGGCTCGCCGTCATCGGCCCGAATCTCTACTTGGGAACCCCTACGGAGATTGATCGGGTCCCGGCAAGCGGGGGCACCCCCACCTTGTTTGTGAGCTCCCCTGCTCCCGGAGGCATCGCGGCGTGCGATGGAGTCTACCTGTACGTGTTAAGCGCGATGGTCACTCTGGGCACAACGCTTTATGTGGATACAATCAGTCCACCGGGGACCACTCTCGTTCCTACCGGTTTAGATGGTGCGCACGTTCTCGGGAGCGGGCAGGTAAAGCTTGGTCCAGGTGGCGCTTACTTCGCCTTCGATTCCTCCTACGGCTTCCAGGTCGATGGGCCTTCCTTCGGCGCGACCTCATCCACCCCGGTTTCGTGGGCGCCGGGGCCGTGCGGCGTCCTCCTCGATACTGCACAGGGTCTCGAGCTCAACGAGGTCGTGCTGCTCAGCAGTGCCGCAGAATCGTCGCTCGGGGGCCTGAAGGAGCTTCTGTACGATGATGGCTATGTGTACTTCATCGATGGTAGCGGGGAGATCGGTAAGCTTGCCGCTCGCTAGCGCGCCCAGCGGAGAGGGCTAGTCAGCTCCCGCATCACACCGCATGGGGACGCCTCCATCACTGGCGACACACCAGCCTGGGCAGAGAACAGTCAACGCGCATGTCGGACACGACTCGGATTGATATTGCGTGCACCAGCCTTCGCCCGTCACCGTGGGGGCGGGACAAGAAGAGACGGGTGGGCACGTTTCGAAGTCCTCGCAACTGCACACCAGCAGCTCCATGAGAATGGCGATCGTGGGCAGCCGCATGCACCGATTCTAGGCCAAGCCCCGTGCCGGCGTCACAGAGCGCCACCTGCCTCACGCAAGGTCCGGCACGTCGATGCCGACCGCCCGCATCAGCCGCAGTGCGTTCGAGCTTTGCACGATGCCAGGGCGAAGAACGTAGTCGAACGTCATTGTTTCGCCGACCACCTGCTCCTCGAAGTGCGCGTTTTCGACGCGCCCCTCGAGCTCTCGCTCGAGCACGGTGATGCCGAGGTCATGCGTCGACACAGCCCCGAGCGCGCCGTGCGCGAGCAGCTCGCGCACGACGGCGCGCGCCCCGGCGATGCGTTCGCGCGAGTTGGTGCCATGGAGAATCTCGTCCAGCAAGAAAAGCACCGCCGTGCGGGAGGCGCCCTCTCGCGCCGGCGGCCCCGATGACTTCGAGAGATCGATGATCCGTTTGAGCACGCGAAGCTCGGCGTAAAAGTGCGAGATGCCCCCCTCGAGTGAATCGTCGATTCGCATGCTCGTGGCGACCTGCAGGGGCCCGATCCGCAGCGAACGAGCGCACACGGGCGCGCCCGCCGAAGCCAGGACTGCGTTGGCTCCGATCGCGCGGAGCAGGGTGCTCTTGCCGGACATGTTGGACCCCGTCACGACCAGCGCGCATCCGGGGCCCGGGAGGCTCACGTCGTTTCCAACTCGTCGCCCGTCCTCGATGAGCGGGTGTGCGATCGCCTGAGCCTCGAACACGGGTTCGGCCGTCAGCACCGGCCAAACGAACTCCGGATGCTCGAACGCAAACGCCGCGAGACTGGCGAGCGCCTCCAACTCGCCGAGGGCGTCCAACCAGCCGCGCAGATGCCTGCCTGCCCGCGCTCGCCAGCGCACGAGCGCGAAGGCGCAGTGCGCATTCCATAGAAGTGCGGCCCCGAAGACATAACGAAACCCCTCGTTGTAACGGGCGTCTGCAAAGCCGAGGATGCGCTCCAGGTTTGCGATCTCCCGGCTGGCCGATCGACCGCTCGACGAGAAACGCCCGCGCAGCTCCACGAGGAGCGGCGCGTCGAATGACTCGCTTTCAATCGCGGCGATCAGCGCTCGCCATTGCGTCACCCACGACCTTCTCGCGGAAACGGAATCCAGCATGGGAGCCATCCGCGCCCCGAAGACATTCCCGAGGGCAATCTCGATAGCGACGAGAACCGTCACGGCTCCAGCGCTCAGCCCGAAGATTGGGCCGAGGGCAACTACGCCGGCCGCAAATGCCGGAAGAAGCCATGCAATCACTCGGGTCGCTGTCGACACCCTGCATTCGCTCCCTTCGGCCCAGGCGAGGACCGCACGCGCATCGCGCCGGTCGTCGTCCGTCAGCGCGCCCCCCAACGCGGCGATCCTCTCCCGGAACCCAAAGCGCGAAGCGAGATCGCGGGCCGCGTCCTGTCGCGCGAGCGCCTCTTCCGGCCAGCCCACGGGAACCTTTTGCA
>Ga0302324_100000085_pt1 | contig 227177 bp, 196 predicted proteins | sample Palsa_T0_1_FD_201949 | JGI IMG/M metagenome (GOLD analysis project Ga0302324, IMG submission 201949) | Peat permafrost microbial communities from Stordalen Mire near Abisko, Sweden - Palsa_T0_1 | ecosystem: Environmental > Terrestrial > Soil > Palsa > Peat permafrost | place: Sweden: Abisko...
TTCCGCCGCTTGCGAACCCGATTTGACCGGCGCGATGATGTCCACGAGGCCTTCATGAGCCTTGGATGCTCGATGATTTGCTGGCGAAGGCTTCATAGTTTCAGCGGCTATTTTTAGAAGCTCTAAGCGTATCCCGTATATGAAGCCCAACATCCAGATGAGAAATCGCAGATGCTCAGGATCGTTCGATGTCCTATGGATAATCGCATGCGTGTATGGCAGGCCAAACGCCCTATTGCTGCCGGGCCTGGTCCGATGAGTATTGGTCATCATGTCTAGGGTCGCGGCTGGGGGCGCATAACACCAATCACCTTCTATGCCCTCGTTCTCCTCAACCGCCGCTCTCGTGGCGTCGAGGCCGGAAAGCGTATGAACCGATATGTCGCCAACGTCGAACTCCAGAGGCGCAGGGAAATAACCGAATTTCATTTCTAACATCGCATTCTCCGCTCTCGTGACAAAGGGCAATATACCCATCTCTGGCACTTCTCACCCGCCCACCTTTCAATCCGCCGCGGCCGATGGTGGCCGAACTGAAAGGATCAAATGAAACGATGCGGAATCGGGTTACTGTTCCTGGCGATACTTTCGATCGGGGCCAGCCCAACGTCACACGGCTGGCGATACAGCGTCCTAACCGAAATGTCCTACCCGACGTTGCAGAAGATCGTATGGGTTGACGCCGATCGGAAGATCAATGAAGGCGCGAAAGTACCGGACGCCTTAAACCTGATGGGTACAGACGGCTGGGAGTTGGTCGCCGCGGCCGATGGTGGCCGAACAAAAAGGCCCGCAGGCTGGTCAAATCGCCGCATAGACTTTGGCTTCCCATGGATAGATTGGCTCGCGGCCTTCCCAGCCGGGTGTGACATCTCGATATTGGTTGATGCACCGCCACTTCTTTCCCGCAGGAAGCGGCGGCCAGTTGCTGATACAATATTCGGCATTGGGCTGGGAAACGTCCGTGCCCCAATCGGAAAAGTTGGCGACAACCACCACCGGATCCTGGGAAGCGTTCCCGCGCTGCCAAGCCATCACTCGCCGGCCCGGCGTGAAGTCGACGTGGATGAAATCCGTATCGTCCACGCTCAGCGCGTCGCTGGTTGTGCGAAATTTCACCAGCGTGCTGACATATTGAAAAATCGATGCCCGCCATGGATCGGAGACAAGAAGGCCGTAATTCACAGGGTCGACCTGCTTGGCGTCGTCGGCGTTTGGTTGAGTGGCGCTGAACGCCATCGGGCTGGCGAATTCGTCGCCGGCCAAAATCATCGGAATGCCGTTGGCCGTCAGCAGGCACGCAAATGCCAGGCGGATCGGCTTGTCCTTGAGCGTTACGCCGAAGCGGTCCAAGAACGTATAAAGACGGTCGTTGTTCACGCCGTCGGATGTCGTATTCGTCAAATCATGTGATCCGACGTAATTCACCGCTTGATGGCCGGCGGCGAACATGGCGCCCCCCTGGATCAAGCGGCAATCGATCATCTCTCGCACCGTCCATTCGAATGACGGCTGATCCAGTGCGTTGCGGCCGATGATCGCGTTGCGCACACGGTTGCGGAAAAATTCATTCCACAGGCCGTCGATGAACCCCAGCAAGACCGACGGCATTGCCAATTCCTCGCCGACGGTAATGAAACATGCGTCGGCGTTGCCGCCGGCGCCGTCGGCGATCCAGCGCTGGTTCCAGATGTCCCGGGCGCCGGTGCGGAATGCGTTGACAAAATCGTAGTTGTTGATGTTGTTAACGCTGTCCAGGCGGTAGCCGTCGAGGTGGTAGAAATCCATCCACCACTGCATATGGGTTAGCATGTGCTGACGCGCGGGATACAGCGGACCGACGTTCCCGCCGATGGGGTCGAACGCGGGTGTCAGGTACGCATATTTCCACAAATCCCCGCCGAATCCATCACGGTTTCCCATTTCGGGATCGGGAGGATTAGCATTGAAGTTCACGTGCATCGGCAAAAACGCTGCCACACGGTACGGGTCGCATTTTCCAAAGGCCATCACCGCGTCGTAGATGAACCGAATGCCCGTTGCATGGCAGGCGCGCACAAGGTTAAGCAGGTCTGATACTGCCGTAGATTCCGCCTGCCCCAGCGGCTGACCGAGGTCGAAATCCGGTGCAAAATAGTTGCTCGTGGAATAGCCCCACTTGTCTCGATCAAGAAACGTGTCGGCGATGGGTAACAGTTCCAAGGCGTTGACGCCCATTTTCTGCAGATGCGCGTTTCCGACGGCTAGAACGTTGATATCAGCAAAGTTGGCGCCGGGTGCGGCCTCGTCCACCAGCGCTAGAACGTCTTGAAACGTGCCGACGCCCACATTGGTGGCATTAACCAGATCTCCCGTGCGCGTCCATGCCGACGACAGCTCGTAGATGACCATGCGATTGTTCGGGGGCAGGCTCGCCATGGGCGCATCCGGCTTGTCGGTGAACGTGGTGGGCTTAGAGATCGCGTCGGCCGGTACCAGTATTCCGCCGAGGTAGCGGACGACCGATGCCGGCGCGCGGAAGCTTTCCTGGTCGTCACCGGCGCTGGGATGCCCAGGCACAGGATCGGAGAGAAGATTCCAGTTGACGCTGTACGCTACCGGATCGGCCACGCGCAGCGTGAGACCCGTGGTTTCGTAGACGTCGTTACTAACCAGCTCAAACCAGTAGTGATACACCTGCCCATCGACCAGCCCGCACGTGGCGGCGTCAATTTCCCACAGTTCAGGAGTTGCCAATGTGGAATTCAGGGGTGACGGATTCATGGCAATCGACTTCGCCTCAATCAGCGAGGGCGGCGGGCCGGGGTTGTATGTGCCGATGATCAGATTCGGCCCGTTGCCGGAAATGCCCGGCCGCCAAAGAACAAAATGCGTCTGTTTTCGATCGAGCAGTACGGGCATGGCTCTTTTCCACCGGTGGATTGCCCTAGGAGATATCAGAACATTCGTCGATGTCTTTAAATATTTGCACCTTGCGCCAGGCATGCCGACACATAGCGCCCGATACTGTAATGCCCGGCGTTGCTATGCCAGCGACGTCCCAGAGCGCGTAAAAACTCACAATGAAGGGCGAGGCGCGACGTGCAAGGTCTGCCGGAACGATTGAAACTACGTTAGCCTGGATTGCATCATGCAACGCATAACATATCGATCAAGAGATACTGCCAGCAATTTTCGTATTCGATTCCGATCACGTTCGGCATGTTTCACTCCATTCCTGAACAGTTCACGAGCCGACATGGCAAATTGCAATGGCTCGCATTGTATTTTGCAACCACCATTTCAGGGATTTACCCGCTTAAAAACAAGGATATAGCGGTACAGTTGCTCGGGGACTCCCTCAGCGGGATCGCATTTGCTCGCAGGCGCCTTGGCAGAGGATGGCATTGGCTTTGCTTTGGCTCGCTCAGGTGTGAGGCCCCTTTCGCAACTAAAACTCGGTCGTTGCTCGGAGGTCTTGTTAATGGCGCGAACGGTCCGCCAACGAGTCGGATCCGAGTGGATGGAGGGGCGACATCTTTTGGGAAGGAGCATTCCTCGTATGGTCAAGTGCATTTGCGCAGGCCTCATGGCTGCGATTGTTTTGCTCATGGGTGCTATGGCCGTTCGCGCCGACGACGCTGCTTTGCTGGCAGAAGTGCAGGGCGGATTCGCTGACTTTGCGTCCGAGCCCTTGAGTCTCGATGCCGCGCCGGCCACCTCACCGGCAACCGCGCCCACCACAGCGCCATACGGCAAGAAAGCCAATGTCGGCTTTTTCAGGCGGCTGAATGAAGCGTTCATGGAGCAAATCGGAATGCCATGCTATTCCCCGCCCGACCCGAATAACCCAGGGCCGGCGCGCCGCATCGGCCCGCCGCCCTTTGATGCGCCGCCCTATGCCGACGGCGATTGGCAGATCGGCGGCGGTCCCAACGTGATCGGCGACCCCGGCGCCCTGCGCGACAGCCCTTACCCGCTGATGCAGGCCATCTATGACGGCCCCGACGGCAAGGCCTGGTACGACAGCCGCATCATGATTTACGGCTGGATAACGGTCAGCGGAAATGTCAGCACTTCGCACAACACGAAGGTATCACAAACGGCCAATTATCCCGAAGTCTATGATGAGCGTCCGAACCGCGTCGAAGATGACCAGGACGTGGTCTATTTCGAGCGCATGGCTGATGAGAACCAGACCGACCACATTGATTGGGGCTTTCGCGTAGCCGCTCTCTATGGTCTGGACTACCGCTTCATGGCTTCGCGTGGCTATATCAACGACAGCAATCTGTTCGTAAAGAACAATTTCACCGGCTTCGACACGCCGATGTTATACGCCAATCTTTACGTTCCCCAGGTTTTTCAGGGTATGAATATCATCCTGGGGCGCATCATTTCGTTGCCCGACATTGAGCAACAACTGGCGCCGAACAACCTCATGGCCAGTCACTCGCTGGTCTATAGTTTCGACAACTACACGATGTGGGGCCTCTGGACCGCCACAAAGCTCAACGCCAACTGGATACTTCAGTTGGGACTGACTACTGGCTCTGACACCGCGCCCTGGGCGACGGAGGATCCGGGCGATCAGCCGACCGGCTCGGTGATGGTGCAATATATCAGTCCGAATGGACGTGACTCGTTTTACGTCGGAATGAACTCATTCAACAACGGCAAATTCGGCTTTAACAACCTCCAGGAGTGCATCGAGAGTTATAGCCACAAGTTCAATGAAACTTGGTGGACGACGTTCGAGGCCCAGTACATGTACACGAACGGCTGCACGACGGAGCCAACGAAATCCGTGCCCTTCGTGGATGGGTTTTACCCGACCAAGCCCGGGTATGCCTGGGCGGGAGGCCTGGTCAATTACACCTGTTGCCGCATCGCACCCAACGCATTCTTGACTTTTCGCAACGAATATTGGGACGATCCGACGGGCTATCGGTCGGGCTATTCCTCGGCGTATTATGAGGGTTCCGTAGGGGCGACGTGGTGGCCCGACAAGCTGACGTGTGTCCGTCCGGAGATTCGCTTTGACCACTGCTTCGCGTCGCACGGTTTGGAAAGCGCCAGCGGGGCCGACAACACCAGCGGCGTCCCCATGCGCATGAACGGCGCTTACGACAATGGCACAAAACAAAGCCAGCTGACCTTTGCAGTTGACGTCACCTTTCACTTCTAGGGCAACAAAGCAATAGGAGCTCCAAACACGGCAATATACCCCCAGGGAAATTCGATGAGCGCGCCAACCATCTTAGTTGTGGACGATGAAGCGACCATCCGCACCTCCGTGCGAATATGTCTTGAAGAAGCCGGCTATGTCGTGCACGAAGCAAGCAATGGAAGCCAAGCAATGCAGCAGCTCGAGCAAGATGTGCCGGACCTGATGCTGCTCGATCTGGCGATGCCGGTCATGGACGGAATGTTGGTGCTGGCCGAGATGCACAATTTGTGGGCGCGGTATCCAACAAGGGTGATCGTGGTCACAGCGCATGGCTCGGTGAAGACGGCGATTCAAGCGATCCGACTGGGCGCCAGCGATTTTCTGGAAAAGCCGTTCTCACCGGACGACCTGCGGCTAAGCGTCGCCAGTGTGCTGCGAGAAGATCGGCCCCAATTCCGGGCCGCGGGAGAGGGTTATGTCGAGTCTCTGGAGCGGGTTCGCCGTGCGTTGTGTGTGCGGCAATTCGATCTGGCGGAACGTGAACTCACGAGAGTGGGAACCATGAGCGACAACGACGTGGCGTTTCTCAATTTGGCCGGCGTGGTCCAGGAAGCGCACGGCCGAGTCGAATCTGCTCGTCAATTTTACTCCCGCGCCGTGGCAAGAGATTCGTCTTATCGCCCCGCGCAACGGAATCTTTGCCGGCTCACTGAATTGGAGCGAACGGGCAAAACGTCGCTCCCCATCGCATTGGGCGGCGATGTCGCCGACGACCAGGAATTTCAACAGACGACGTGCAAAGTCCCATGAGGACGATGCCGGAAACGAACAAATTGCCATTGCACCCTTTTTTCCAGGAGCATTGATATGGAGGACCGAGTTGAACAATTGCGCAGGGCGATCGAGAACTTGATTAACGTCAAGCTGCACGATGCGCTGGTGCATCCGCACGGACTGAGTCGTCTGATCGCGCACCGCGGCAGCGGCGTGGCGTCTGCATCGATCCGACAGGCGGAAAACGAATTGGAAGATGCAATCGCCGCGGCGATTTCAACTTCCCGAGCCGAGACGCCGTATTTGAGCGTCCATTGATTGCTTGCGCGGCAAGGTAAATGAATTGGCAGGCTTTTTCGGCTCATACCCCACTGCAGGCATTGTGAGACCGGAATGGCCTGGGCGTTATGAGCGTCTGGGCTGGATTCGGACGGGATCGGCGGACCGGCCGACCCGTCCGGATTCTTTTTAGGTGTGGATCACCACCGCCTCAAGAGGGAGCGCACGCCGAACCGGAGCAAGTCCGGTTACCCATTCGCATAGTTTATCTATTCCTTCCAATGTTTTGGAAAAATGATGTCTGGAATAGGCAGGTCCTAAGGGTTGCTGCAAGCCGACTTCTTTTGAAGCATCCAGTGCCTTGGCTCCATCGAAATCCACATAGGCCAACCGGGCGGACAGGTGATGAGGCTCCATGCCAAACGCCGTTCCAGGCAATAAGGCAACGCCGGTGTCAGCCAGTAGTTTTTCACACAATGTCTCAGAGGTCGAAATGCCTGCCCCCTGTAAATTACTGAAATCCAGGAACAGATAGAACCCGCCTTGTGGTTCGCATACGCTAATACCGGCGTTATGCAGTTTGTGATAACAGGCCATGCCCAGCGTCGCTAAAATCCGGCGCTGATGTTGGAGATAATCTGCAATGGCGTCCGTGGGTTGATATGCTTCACACGCCGCCATTTGGACTGGAAGCGCCGCGCAGGAGTAGGTTTCGGAAGCAATGCCGAGCAAAGTTTCCTTGAATGCTCCTCGTAATGCTTTAGGCAATAGGGCGACACCCAAGCGCCAGCCGCCCGCGCCGATCCATTTGGACAGGCCGCTGGTGATGATCGTGTTATCGGGGCAATGGCAGGCGATGGATTCGTGACTGCCGGCGTGGTTCAATAAGCCGTAAATTTCATCGGAGATAATTAAAACGTTGTGCTTGCGAGCCACTGCGGCCAATCCAGCCAACTCATCAGATGTATAAGTCAGCCCGTCAGGATTGCCTGGATAATTGAGAATGAGGATCGATGGAACATGGGCGTCGATCTTTGATTTGATAGCCTTCTCGAGCAATTCGGGTGTCAGCCGCCAGCGTGCTTCTTGGAAAGTAGGAATTTTGATGACGTGGTGTCCGGCCAAGTGCGCCTGCGGAATATAGGACACCCAGGATGGCACAGGCACCAGCACATCAGCCCTGGTAAACGCGGCCATCACTGCATAAATCAGGATTTTAGATCCGGGGGCGATCAAGATGTCTTCGGCGTCGATGCTTACACGATCCCATTGCCGATGGAAGTGGGCAACAGCTTCGCGCAATTCCGGAATACCTTGTACCGGCGAGTAATCTTTCAGATGAGCAGCGGACTGAAGCCGCTCGATGACGGACTGTGGCGGCGGGAACGGTGATTGTCCAAAGCCAAATTTGTAGACATTCCTGCCTTCCTGCTGTAGCCGGCGTGATTGCTCGTTGAGCAACAACGTTTGGGATTGTTCCACTTTTCTTAGAAACTCGTTCTGCATCAATATCGCTCGTGTCCAGACTTCCAGAGCAAACTCATTTTACCACCGCCGAAAGTTTCACCACAGCATCGTAGATGCAAACGAAAATCGGACGCCGCGCGGGTTGCGGCGTCCGATCTTCGGTTTGGCGACCGTGCCCAATTATTCCTTCTTTTCCTCGGGCTTGCCCTTGCCCGCCTCGGGAGTTGGACGCTGTCCCGGCTGACCCGGACGCTGGCCCGGTTGGCCAGGACGCTGGGCTGGTTGGCCAGGGCGCGCCAGGTTGTTATGGGCCACGGCATTGTTCCGCGCTACCGCGCGCCTGCTGTCTACGACGGCTTTGTGCTCTGCGACGCTTCTTCTGAATTCAGCCTCACGTCCTCGGATTCCCGGGGCGACAGCCCAGTGAGCTCGAGCCACAAATGGCGCGCGTCCCCAGCGTGCGTCGTGATAAAAATAGTGGTCGGCATGCCAGCCATGCCAATATCCCCAGCCGCCACCGTGCCACCAAGGGCCGTACCAGGGACCGACAAATACAGCGCCACCGTACCAATCCACGCCATACCCCAGCCACGGACCTACCACGTACGGCGTGCCCCAAGTGATTACGAACGGGGAGGTATACACGACCACGGGATCGTAGACGGGCACATATACGGGTGCCGTGACCGATACCGGCTGGATAGAAATCGTGCCGGCATCTAATAGGACAACGGTCTGGGCGGTGGTGCCGACTGGCAAATTTCCCGCGGCTTGGGCCTGTGCCCGCATGTCCTGGATGGCCGCCATCACTCCTTTTGGATCGCTATTAAACGCCGATCCCAGGGACTGGGTCCATTGCGGGTCATCATTAAGAACCTTAAGCGCTTCGGGGTAGTGGGCCATCGCCTTCATATTTGGATTCTGCGCCCAAGGCTGCGCGTCGATGGCATCCTCGGGTGGATTAGGATTGGCCTGCAGCCATTGGTAGGCAACCTGGACTTGGTCGGGGTACGTTGCTGCCGGCAGGAGCTGGGCCAGCAAGGGGTCGGGATACAGCGCAATGGGAGCGACCAATTGGTCGAGCTGGGGGTCGCCCTGTGCGGCTGGCGCTGCCTGTTGCGCGCTGTACGGGGCGGGGGCATACACAGCCGGTTGCCTGACAACGTAGACCGGCGGGGCTACTGTAACAGTGCAGCCAAACAAGCAGCTAATTCCGAGGGTTACTAAAAGCTTGCATAATCCACTCTCTATCCGAACCATAACGATTCCTTTCCTGGGCGGATTCCGCGCCCTCGTAAATTGAGATTCCTTGAATATGTCAATCGGCTCTGAGCCAATTACATGTGCAGTCAAGCCGAATGAGCGGCTGCTCCTGCACCTTCTTTACCATTCGGCCGTTTCAGGAGGCCAGATGGCCATATTCACCCGCATTGCCGAGGTTTTCGGCTAAAAACAACTTCCGCAGTGCCAGCAATCATATGCACAGACGAATATGCCTGCCCACGGGCGAAATTTGGCAAAAACTTTCTTCTCGCACGCGGTGCGAAAATCTTCAATTTGACGTCCGTTATTTTGACGATAAGATTTCCAACATGAGTTTCGAGCGTAGTAAATCGGCCATAGGGATTGCGATTATTAAATCGCCGCCGATTTGTCGCGCTTGAAGGGTCAAGTTTTTACTGAGTCATCGAAACCCTGAAGCCGCGGCTTTGGGGTTTTTTTTTCGACGGATGGTGGGATAAACATGGCGGACGTGACGCAGCAATTTCGAGATCGATCGACCGAGCGACCCAAGGCTGCCTGGATCGAGCTGTTGTCACTCGCTGCGCCGACGGTGGCGCAGATGGCGTCTTACACGCTCATGCAATTCATCGACACTTGGCTGCTATCGCGGCACGGCACCAGCCGCGCGACCGGCCTGGAACCGACGGCGGCGTCGAATAGCGGCATGTTTTCATTCTCGCTCATCAGTTTGGGTTTCGGGGCATTGATTCTGGTCAACACGCTTGTGAGTCAAAGTTTCGGCCGCGGCGATCGGAAGGATTGCGGCCGGTACATGTGGCAGGGCATTTGGATGGGCGGCATGTATTGGCTGCTCATGTTGCTGCTGACTCCGTGGGCGCCGGCGTTGTTTCGTGTGATGGGCCATGAGCCGCGGCTGGTTGCGATGGAGGCGGCGTATCTGCGGATCATGATCTTTGGGGCGATCTTAAAACTGACGCAGGTCACGCTGTCACAATTCATGCTCGGTATCGATCGGCCCATGGCGGTGCTTTACGCAACCCTGGGCGGCGTGAGTTTGAATGCGGTTGCGGCCTGGGCTCTGATCAACGGACGCTTGGGCCTGCCGATGCTCGGAATTCGCGGCAGCGCCTGGGGACAGATTTTCGGCATGTTTGTCGAAATGGCAGTGCTGATTGCGGTCTGCCTGCGGCGCGAAATTCGCACCACCTATGGCTTAGCCAAGGCGCGATTCGATCGGCCGGCATTTATGACGTTGCTGAAAGTCGGCTTGCCCAGCGGCGTGCAACTTTCTTCGGACGTCATGGCATGGACGCTGTTCAGCGTGTGGGTAATGGCTCCGTTCGGAACCGATACGATGGCCGCCAACACGTTCACATTCCGATTCAACGCGGTAAGTTTCATGCCCGCTTACGGCATCGGTACGGCGGTGACGGCCTTGGTCGGACGTTATATTGGGCGCGGTGAGCCGCAGATTGCCGTGCAGCGCGCCCATTTGGGATTCTGCTTTGCCGGTGTGTACATGATTTTATGCGGCATCGTTTTTTTCGTTGGCCGGCGATGGTTGCTCGAATTGTTCACGCAGAATCCGCACATCCTGCAAATCGGATCGATGATGCTGATTTATGCGGCGATCTACCAGTTCTTCGATGCGATGTACATCATTTACAATGGTGCGTTGCGCGGAGCCGGCGACACTTTGGTCGCGGGAATGACCACGGCGGGACTTTGTTGGGGAGTCACGGTGCTGGGCGCGGGCAGCGTTGCCCGGTTCTGTCCGCAATTCGGTCCCGCCGGACCGTGGGCGGCGGCGACATTGTATGGAATTGTTTTAGGATTATTCATGTTCATTCGTTTTTACATCGGGCCGTGGCGAAAGATTCGCTTGGGCCCGACGCCATTGCTTGCGAGTTAGTCGTGCGATCCTTAAATTTGATCGTGGAAACCTTTTAAGAGCTGTCCCATGTCCACTCAAGCCGCCGAGAAGAACAATTACAAGCAGACGCTGAATCTGCCGCAGACCGCGTTTCCGATGGAAGCCAAGCTCGTGCAGAACGAGCCGAAGCGGTTGGCGCAGTGGCAGGAATCACGATTGTACGAACGCATCTGCACCGCACGGGCACAAGGCGGTAAAGGTACCTGGGTGCTGCATGACGGGCCGCCGTTTGCCAATGGCGATATCCACATCGGGCATCTGATCAACAAAACGCTCAAGGATGTGATCCTGCGCTTCCGCACGATGCAGGGATATGAGACGCCGTATGTGCCGGGCTGGGATTGCCATGGGTTACCGATCGAGCACAAGATTCAGGAGCAATTCAAAGGCAAGCTGCGCGAGATGGGCGTCGCCGAAATTCGCCGGCATTGTCACGAATACGCAGAAAAATATGTGGTCAAGCAGGGAGAGCAGTTTCAGCGGCTGGGAATTCTGGGCGAATGGAACAATCCGTATCTGACCATGAACTCGGAGTATGAAGCGCACACACTGGAAGTGTTTGCGCGGTTTGTGGAAGCGGGATTGGTTTACAAACGGCTCAAGCCCGTGCCATGGTCGGTCGCCAATCAAACGGCGCTGGCCGATGCGGAATTGGAATACAAGGATGTGGAGGACCAGAGCATCTACGTTGAGTTTCAAGTGGAGCCGGCCAGCGCATTAGCCAAGCGATTTGACACGCCGGTTTTCCTGCTGGTTTGGACGACGACCCCTTGGACCTTGCCGGCGAATTTGGCGATCGCGGTGCATCCGGACGTGCAGTACGCCTGTGTGGAATACACCCATGGCAGCGAGCGGCGAGTTGGGATCATCGCCGAGGATTTGCGCGAGAAAGTGCTGGCTTTGAATCCAGAAGCGCAGCCGAAATTGCTGGCGGATAGTTTCACGGGGACGGAGCTTGCCGAGCAAGCGGAGTATCTGCATCCGTTCATCGAATACAAAGGCCGCGTCCTCACGGCGGATTATGTGACCACCACGGACGGCACCGGTTTGGTCCACACCGCTCCCGGCCACGGCGAGGATGACTATGACACCGGTATGCGGCACGGGTTGCAGGTGTACAGCCCGGTTCTGGCCAATGGCCGATTCGACGACACGGCTCCGGAATTTCTGCGCGGCAAAACCACCAAGGAAAGCAATGCCCTGATCATCGATCATCTGCAGCACGGTGGCCGCTTGTTTGCCGCGCAGAAAATCATGCACAGCTATCCGCACGATTGGCGGAGCAAAACGCCGATCATCTTCCGAGCTACCGAGCAGTGGTTCATTGCGATCGATAAACCGTTCCTTGCCCACGGCGAAAAAGGCCACGCGAAATCACTGCGGGAACGGGCGATCGAAGTCTGCCAGGAGCAAGTGGATTTCCTGCCCGCCTGGGGTCAGGCACGCCTGCTGGGCATGCTGCAATCTCGGCCCGATTGGTGCATCAGCCGCCAGCGGGCTTGGGGATTGCCGATTCCGGTTTTCTACAATGAAAAAGGCGAATCGCTGCTGACGCCACAGAGCGTGCGCGCGGTGGCCAAACAATTTCGTGAGCGCGGCTCCGATGCCTGGTTCAAGGAAACGCCGACCGAATTGCTCGGCTGTGAATCAGATGTCTGCCCAGTCCATTTTGGCGAGGTCGCCAAGCTACGCAAGGAAACGGACATCTTCGATGTCTGGTTCGAATCCGGCAGCTCCTGGTGCGATGTGCTGCAAGGCCGATCGTATCTGCGTTTCCCCGCGGATTTGTATGTCGAGGGTTCGGACCAACATCGCGGCTGGTTTCAATTATCGCTGGTGGCTGCATTGGGCGCTACCGGCAAGTCGCCGTTCAAGCAGGTGCTGACGCATGGATTTGCCGTGAAGCCGGACGGCACGAAGGTCAGCAAGAGCGACAAGGAATATGTCACCGTTACACAGGAAATCGAGCGGCACGGGGCTGATCTGCTGCGATTGTGGTGCTGCAGTGTCGATTATCAAACCGACATTCCAACGTCGCCGCAGGCTATCAAGGAATTCAGCGACAAATATCGCAAAATCCGCAACACGCTGCGGTATCTGCTGGCGAATGTTTCCGATTTCAATCCGCGGCAGGATTGCCAGGAAGTGCCTCCGGCGAGTTTGGATGCCTGGGCACTGTGGCAGCTCGATGAGCTGATCGTGCAGGTTGGGGAGGCGTACGACGGTTATCAGATGCACCGGGCGTTTCGGTTGCTGCAGGATTTCTGCACGGTGCAGGTCAGCGCCGTCTACGGCAATGCGATGAAAGACCGGCTATATTGCGAATCGGTTTCATCGCCATTGCGGCGTCGGTGCCAGACGGTGATGCATCGGATGGTGATGACGCTAAGCAAACTGCTGGCGCCGATGATCGTGTACACAGCGGATGAGGCATGGGAATTTATTCCGCACAAGCCAACCGACGAGGCGAACCTTGCCAGTGTCCATCTGGCTTTGCTGCCGGAGCCGAGCGGTACGGAAGTCAGCGACGACCAAAAAGAGCAGTGGCATCTGCTGATGGAATTGCGCGATCAGGCATTGCTGGCGTTGGATCGGCTCAAAAAAGAAGTCGGCTTGAACAAGGCATTGGATGCGGAAGTGGTGTACCACATCGACGACGATGCGACGCGGCGGCAGTTACAGGAATACGGCGTCGATCTGGAGGATCTGGTCGGAGCCGGCCATCACACCTTTGCCGAAAAACCGACGCCGGGGCCTGCGGTGACGGTGAGCGTGATCGATCGCCGCAATGATTTTGCCGCCTGCGCCCGGAGTTGGAAGCGGCGGCCCGATGTCGGCAGCGATCCGCAGTATCCGGATTTGTGCCTGCGGGATGCCAAGGTGATGCGCGCGATCGGCGGCCAATGACATGTCGGCCAATCGGTTAAGACTGGCGGTCTGCTTAAGCGGTTCGGGCCGAACGCTGCAAAATCTCCTTGATTTGCGCCAAGCCAACGAGTTGGACGCGGAGATTGCGATCGTCATCGCCTCCCGTAGCGGCGTCGGCGGCATTGAGCGGGCTGCCAAAGCAGGAGCGCCACATGCAGTGGTCGATCGGAAAATGCTCGGCGATGCCGATTTTAACCGCCGTGTTTTTGATTTGATTGATGAAGCCCAGGCGGATTTGATTGTGCTGGCCGGTTGGCTGCATTTATTGAATGTGCCGCCGCGGTATGTGGGGCGGGTGATGAACATTCATCCGGCGCTGCTACCGAGTTTCGGTGGGCGGGGCATGTGGGGCGATAAAGTTCACCAGGCCGTTCTCGATCAAGGTTGCAAAATCAGCGGCTGCACGGTGCATTTCGTTGATCAGAATTACGACACAGGCCCGATCATTCTGCAACGCATCTGCCCGGTCCTGGAGAATGATTCCTGCCACGATCTGGCGGCACGGGTTTTCGAGGAGGAAAAGATTGCCCTCCCCGCGGCAATCCGGCTGTTTCAGCAAAGCCGGCTGAAAATTGACGGCCGCCGGGTCAGGGTGCGGGCTGCACCGTGAATTTCGACGTGATCGGTTCGCCTTCGATTTCGCATCCCAAGGCCACCAGCCAGCGAGCGGTCAGATGGTTGCAATTGTTCCATAGCGAATAATGTTCATCATCGCGAACGAAATCATAATTGTAAGCGGGATTGTAAATCATGGTGGACAGATGTTGATCGATTCGGTGCGCCAACTGTTCGCGGAGTTTCTCCACGTCCGGTGCATCGACGTCAATGCGCAGCACGGTAAGGCAACCGATGCGACCCGCCAATTGATCGGCGTCGGCGTTAAAATGCAGATGGCGAATTCCCATCGTTGAGCCATGTGACCAGAACAGTGCTTCGAAGACGCCATACCAATGCGTCTCGCCCATGGCGAACCAGTTCCAATCGCCGAAAGCAAATTCGACGAGATGACCCGATCCGTCCGGCAGCACCAGGCTGGAATGCTTTCCGTAATCGGTCACCAGCACGGTCTGCGGTCTTGGCGGGGCGGCCGGCGGTATGATTCGCGCGGAACATCCCGCCTGCGGCAGCACCAATACGCCGACAACCAGCAACAAACCGGCGGCACGAATGAAAGGCGGAATCGTCATCGACGTTGCATCTTATGCCAGCGTTCATCTGCTTTACAAAGCCCCACGCATCCCTACGCTTACCGCGATGCTCGACAAGTCGTTCACCAATTGGTGGCTTGGCCGTGTGAAGCCGTTCCGGGACGTGGCTCCGGAGAAGCTGACCGCCGAGCGCGAGGCCGTCGATCGGCAGCAGGATTACAACCGAAATTACGCGGAGTTTCTCCACGGCGCCGTGCTGCCGGCGGTGGATGATCTGGTCAAATTGCTCGCCAAGGGGCGTGTCACACATCGGGTCAGCAGTTGGGGCAATCAGCTTTCATTGCGGGTCCACTTGGCCTGGCGGTGGGGGGAATTGATCATCGCGCAGAGTCATCAGGATTGCGTCACGTTCGAGCATCACATCATTACCGAAGGCGAAAAGCGCGGCGAGGATTCGGCTGAGGATCATTCGCATACGTATGATTTGCGGGATGCATTACCTCCGACGGTGGCCAATCAGGAACTGCAGTTTTTTCTCGGCCGGCTGGCCCAGGATTTGATCGAAGGCGAAGAGCATCCGGAAATTCCTCCGGGGGAAATGGCTCCGGAAGCCGATTAATCCTATGCAGGATATCGCCAAGCGGACAGCGTAGAATTAACCACCATGGCCACCCGACCCACCCGTCGTCCAGCGGAATTTGACATCATCGAGCCGATCGGCAAGCGCGTGGTCATTCGCAAGGATGACAACAAGCGCGAAACCAAAAGCGGCATTGTCTTGCCGGATAGTCATGAGATTCCCGTCATCACCGGCCGCGTAATTGCCGTCAGCAAGGCGATCGAAAACGACGAAGATCAGACGATCCGCCAATATGACAAGGTGTTGTTCGATCCGCGTGAGGCGATTCCCGTGGAGCTGGAGCACGATAACCGGATGTTCGTCGTGGCGATCGACCGTGTGCTGGCGATTTTTCGGCATTCCGATAAGCCGCGATCGAGCCGCCCGAATGATGTGGAAGATCAAGCGGCCGATGATGAAGATGGTTCAGGGGATTGATTATGCCGAAGAAAGTTGCGTTGATTGGTCATTGCGGGCCCGACAGTAGTTATCTGCGGGCCGTGATTCACCGGGCTGCCAAGGATGCGACGATTATCATGGCTGACAGTGATGAGGAACTGCATCACGTTCTGCAGCAGGATGTTGATCTTCTGCTGTTCAACCGCGAGCTCGGTTACGGCTTTTCTGATCCCGCCGGAGTGAGCTGCATTGCTCGGCTGCGGGCGGCGAACCACAAAGCCAGGATGATGCTCATCAGCAATTACCCTGAAGCCCAAGAGGCGGCTGTCAATGCGGGGGCAATGCCTGGCTTTGGTAAGTGCGAAATCGGGACACCTCGGGTTGCCAAATTGTTGCAGGAAGCACTGGCATGATCTATCCTTGAGTCCGCTGGCTCGGGGACGCTTGTCGCTCAACCGGCAAGGGGTAACCGATCAATGAGCCAGCTTCAACCCAACGATAGCACAACCGGCGACCGCGGTTTTGCGTTGGTCTGCGGCATCATCTATTTCATCCTGTGCCTTGCCGCGACGCTGCACCATGCGATGTGGCGTGATGAGTTGCAGGCGTGGCTGATTGCCCGCGATAGCACTTCCCTGCATAACCTGCTGCATAACGTGCGCTACGAAGGCCACGGAATGCTCTATTACCTGCTGCTGTATCCGCTGGCGCATCTGACTCACAATCCGACAGCTATTCAATGGCTGAACGTCGCCATCGCCAGTGCGGCGGCGTATGTCATGTTGCGATTCGCCCCGTTTGGCAGGCTTCTGCGCGTCCTGCTGGTGTTGGGTTATTTCACATTCTTTGAATATGCGGTGATCAGCCGCAATTATTCACTGGGAATGCTGCTGACTTTTTGCTTGTGTGCTGAGTGGTGCGGCCGCCGCCGGTTATTGGTTCTGGCCCTCATCATGGCGGCGATGGCCAACAACAACGTGTACAGCCTGATCACCGCCATGGCGTTCGGTTTGGGCGTGTTGAAAGCCATGCAGGTGGAGCCCGCGTTTCGAAAGCGACTTAACGATCAAAAGGGGCTTACGGTCTTCAGCGTGCTGCTGGTCGGATGCCCGATGATGGTAGCGGCGTATCTGCTTCGCCCTCCGCCTGACGGCGGCTTCGGTCAACCCTGGCGATTCTGGCCCCAGGAGGGTGGCCTGATCACCGCCCTGCATACGGCTACACGAGCGGGCGGGGAAATCTACAATGCTTACCTTCCATTGCCGCTGTGGCGCGAAGATTTTTGGAACACTGTCGCGATTTGGCCTCTCGCTCGGCCATTTATCGCCGTCGCCTTATTGGTGTGGGCTATCGTGGCTCTGCGCCGCCGGCCTGTTGCGCTCAGAATGTTCGTGGCGGGAACGGCGGGATTAGTCGTGTTCGCTTATATCAAATATCTCGGTTATCTGCGGCATCAGGGCGCGCTGTGGATATTGCTGGTGGCGGCGTTCTGGATTGCCAAAGAGCGCCGCAATGCAGGGCCGGACGACAAAGGGTTTACCTTATTGGCTGCTGCGCAAACGCTGATTGGTTGCGGTGTATGGATCGCCGCGTGGTTCATTCCATTTTCACCGGGGCGTGAGGTGGCCGGCTATTTGAAGGATCACCATCTCGATCAATTGCCGATTGTCGGCCACTGGGATCTCACCGTTTCGCCGCTGTCGGGTTGGCTGAATCGGGACATCCTGCTCACCGACAGCCACCGCTCGGGAAGCTTCATCAAATGGAACAAGGCGCGCGATCCGGTCAGCGAGGCCGACGCATTGGCGATGGCACAAAATCTCGCGGATCAGAAGCAATCGGAAGTGATTCTGATCCTGACACCGCCGCCGAACATGTACATCTACTGGCCACAAATCCCTGGAATCAAGGAATTGGCGGCTTTCAATCACGGCATGGTGGTCGACGAAAAATTTTGGGTTTTCGCTGTCTGGCCGCACCATTGAAGCAACCGCGCCTAATCGCCCCCAATCTAACTTGACACAAATAACCACCCCCGTAGCATCCAGCCCTTGGCAGGAAAAGCGATGAATTTTCCGTGGAGTTGTTTGCATGGCTAAGAAAACCGTTGTGGATATTGATGTGAAGGGCAAGCGCGTGCTGATGCGGGTGGATTTTAATGTGCCAATCGAGGGCGGCAAGATCACCGATGATCGGCGGATCGTGCAGGCGCTGCCGACAATTAAAAATGTGCTCGATCGCGGCGGCAGGGTGATTCTCAAATCGCACCTGGGCCGGCCCAAGGGGGGGCCGGAGGCGAAATATTCTTTGGCACCGGCGGCGAAGAAATTGGGCGAGTTGCTGGGCAAGCCGGTGCAATTTGCCGAGGATTGCATCGGGCCGAAAGTGGAGCAGATGGTGGCGGCTCTGAAAGACGGCGACGTGCTGCTGCTGGAGAATTTGCGGTTTCATAAAGAAGAGGAAAAGAACGACGTTAATTTCGCTCGGCAGCTCGCCAAGCTGGGTGATGTTTACATCAATGACGCATTCGGGACGGCTCACCGTGAACATGCCAGCACTTTCGGTGCGGCCCAGGCGATGCAGGGCAAGCCGCGAGCGATCGGTTTCCTGATTCAAAAGGAACTCAAATATCTCGGCGAGGCGATCACCAATCCCAAGCGGCCTTTCGTGGCGATCCTCGGGGGAGCCAAAGTTTCCGACAAAATCAGCGTCATCGAGCAATTGCTGGACAAAGCCGACACGCTGCTGATCGGCGGTGCGATGGCGTACACCTTTTTCCTGGCCAAGGGGCAGGAAGTCGGCAAGTCATTGGTGGAGCGGGACAAGGTCGATTTAGCCAAACAGTTGCTCGCCAAAGCGGGATCGAAATTAAAATTGCCGGTTGATACGGTAGTCGCCAGGGAAATGACCGACACGGCCGAGACGCAGGTTGTCTCCGGAAATATCCCCGCCGACATGGAAGGTTTCGACATCGGCCCCAAGACGCGGCAGATGTACGAAGCGGAAATCGCCAAAGCCAAAACGGTGATTTGGAACGGGCCCATGGGAGTGTTTGAGAAAAAACCGTTCGCTGCGGGAACGTTGGCCATTGCCAAAGCGGTTGCGGATGCCACGACGAAACACGGCGCCATCACCATCATCGGCGGCGGCGATTCGGCGGCGGCGATTGAGCAGTTCGGCCTGGCCGACAAAGTAAGCCATGTTTCCACCGGCGGCGGGGCAAGCCTGGAATTCCTGGAAAATGGACATTTTTCAACGCTGGATATTTTGGATTGAATGCGGGTATTAAAATACGGTCTCACGCAGAGACGCAAAGACGCAGAGAAAAGGAATGCTTGAAAACTGAATATGGAATGGGTTTTCAAATTTATTCTTTGCGACTTTGCGCCTCTGTGTGAGATCTGAGATTTGATGGAGGCAATGATGCCAATCGAAACGCTGCCGAAAACGAAAATCGCGTACATGCGGCAAGTCGGTCCATACGGCCCGCCGCTGATGGATTTATGGAAGCGATTTAACAAGTGGGTCGACCGTCGCCGCTTGTTGAACGACAAAACCATTCGCTTTGGGCTGTCGCTGGATAATCCGATGACGACGCCCGCCAGCGAGCTGCGTTATGATGCCGCCATTGTGGTGGATGACAAATTTCAAGTTGATCTGACCCTTGATCCGGACATTGAACTCAAAATCCTGGAGGGCGGCGAATATTTGATGACGCCATTTGAAGGAACGGGCAAAGAAATCGGTCAGGCGTTTGAAAAGATGTTCAACGAAACGGTGCCAAAATCGGGCCGCAGTTTCGATTACCGGCGTGACGTGCTCGAACGATACGTCGGCAAGAAGATCAGCGGATCAACGGCCGATACTTTCCGATGTGATCTGGGCATTCCCGTAAAATGAGGAATGTTAGCGGCGATGACGATTGATCCCTACCAGACTCGCCAGCCGATGATTTTGCCTTCCATCTTGTCTGCCGATTTCGCCAAGCTCGGAGCGGAGATCACTGAGGTGCTGGGCGCCGGCGGGGATTTTTTGCACCTGGATATCATGGACGGGCATTTCGTGCCGAACATCAGTTTCGGTCCGCATGTGACCGAAGCGGTGCGAAAAACGACGCCTTGTTATATCGACTGTCATTTGATGATTTCCGATCCGGTGAAATACGCCAAGCCGCTGGTGGAAGCGGGGGCGAACAGCGTGACGTTTCATGCGGAAGCGGTGAGCGATCCGGCGGCGACGGCGCGGGAATTAAAGAAACTTGGTTGCCATGTCGGGATCACCTTGCGACCGGCGACGCCGATCAAGTCTATTTATCCTGCGTTGGATTCAGTCGATCTGGTGCTGATTATGAGCGTCGTTCCCGGGTTCTCCGGCCAGAAATTCATGGCGGAAGTGTTGCCGAAGGCAGTGGCTGTAAAAAAACGCTTGCGGGAGAATCAGCGATTGGAAATCGACGGCGGCATCAAGCCAGAAAATATCCGTCAGGCGGCCGATGCGGGGATCGATTGGTTCGTGGTGGCCAGCGCGATTTTTGATGAGCGGGATCGTGCAGCGGCAATTCGACAACTGCGTGGTGCACTCTCCAACGAGAGCAGATGACCCGGCTGCTGCTCATTCACGCCGGCCCGACTCCCTGGGACGCGGAAAATCGTCTGACAGGATCGCACAGTCTGCCGTTGACAGCCGATGCCCAAGTGGCGGCGCGGAGTCTCGTGGATGCGATTGCCGTGCCGCCGACGGGGCTTTATTTGTGCCGTGCGGATGAGGCTTGCGAGCAAGTCGGCCGGATGGTGGGAAAGCGATTTCACCTGCGGCTGCGCGATTGGCCGGAGCTTGCGGAATTGAAGCTCGGGTTATGGGAAGGCCTTGAGCGCGAAGAACTGCGCCGGCGATTCTCAACGATCTTTCCGCAGTGGGAGGAGCAGCCGCTGTCGGTGATTCCGCCGGAAGGAGAATCGCTGCAGGAGGCCATCGATCGGGTCAAACCGGCTTTGCGGAAAATCCTTCGGCGCAACCGTGACGGCAACGTCGCCATAGTTCTGCGGCCGCTGGCCATGCAGATTGTCAGCGGTTTGCTGCACGATGAAGATGGCGCGAAGATCGCCGCCCACTTGCATAACATCGACGTGATGGAAACAATTGAACTGCCGTAATGTCACAAATGCCCAATGAAAATCTCGCCGAGCGGAAATCGGAAGGCATTCCCGAAGGCCTCTGGACGCGCTGTCCAGAATGTACAGCCATGCTGTTTCGCAAGGTCGTCGAAGAGGGCCTGCATGTTTGCCCGGAATGCCAGCATCATTTTCGCATCTCGGCACGCCAGCGGATTGAGCAGCTCGTTGATTCCAGCAGCTTTGAGGAAATGTTCGACGATCTGGAGCCGACCGATCCACTGAAATTCGTCGATAAAAAGGCTTATCGGGATCGTCTGAAATCCGAGCAGGCGAAAACCGGAAATCGTGAAGCGGTCATCTGCGGCAAGGGATTCATCAAAGGCCGGCCAATTATGCTGGCAGCGATGGACCCCACGTTCATGATGGGCTCCATGGGCAGCGTCGTGGGTGAAAAAATCACCCGCACCATCGAGGAGGCTGTGGAGGCCAAGTTGCCGCTGCTGATCGTCAGTTGCTCTGGGGGGGCACGCATGCAGGAATCGACCCTGTCGCTGATGCAGATGGCCAAGACCAGTGCGGCGCTGGGTCGATTGGACACGGCCGGCGGGTTGTACATTAGTTTACTGGCCGATCCGACGACCGGCGGCGTTACAGCCAGTTTCGCCATGCTCGGCGATTTTATTCTTGCCGAGCCGAAGGCATTGATTGCCTTCGCCGGCCCGCGGACGATTCTCAATACGATCAAAGTCGAATTGCCGGAAGGTTTTCAACGTAGCGAATTCCTGCAGGAGCACGGCTTTGTCGATTTCGTGGTGCATCGGAAAGATTTGCGCAGTGAAATCGCCCGCATCGTCGACTTCTGCGGGAAGTAGATTTCCACGGCTTGGCCTTCAGTGGTGACCGAACTTCGATAACTGGTTTATTGTGGCCCGAAAATCCTTCGGCGGCTCGGCGGTAATCTCAACCGTTAACCCGGCCATATCTTCAAAGCGGATCATAAAAGCATGAAGCGTTAAGCGGTCGATCAGAGGCCGTTCCTGGCCCATCGCATTGGGTTTGTAATTGCGCTTGAATTGACTCAAAAAAAGTCCGGCCTCGGCAGGGCCGCGCACGGGGTGATACAGCGGATCGACCGCCAGCGGCAAACCGACAGCTTTCAAATGCACACGGATTTGATGGGTTTTTCCGGTCTTGGGCCATGCTTTGACCAAATGATAATCGCCAAAGGATTGCTCGATCTTCCAGGCGGTGCGAGCGGGGCGGCCTCGGCTTTCGGAGATCATCATTCGTTTTGGATCGCCGGGATTTGCGCACAGTGGGGCGTCGATTTCACCTTCCCGCTGGGCCGGTTGGCCGACGCAGATCGCCCAATATTCCTTGAGAACCTTGTTGTTTTGAAATTGATGGGAAAGGTGCCGCTGCGCTTCGATCGTGGTTGCCATCAGCAGCACGCCGCTGGTTTGTTTGTCGAGCCGATGCACAACTCGGACACGCGGGTCAACTTCACCACTGCACGGCAAATTCAGTTGAGCGGCCAGTAGCTGCAGGATGCTATCGGTTTCATCGCGGCCGGGAATGGTCGCTAAACCGGCGGGTTTCATCACGGCGATTAACCGATCGATCTCCTTGAGAATCTGCAAAGAAGCGGGGCGGCTCACTTGTTGTCATCCGAGAATTTCTCGGCGTAGGTTTTCATCAGTTGACGAACCTGCGGCTGATTCGGATTGATGAGCAGACTCGCCTGCCAGGCATCGAGTGCGGCCAGACGTTTTTTCTCCTCCAAGCCCAGGCTCTGGTTGTACTGCGTGATGAGGACCCAGCCCGATTCGTTCATCGCCGGAAAATACGCCGGATCAAGTTTGACGGCCCGGGTGTATTCATCCAGCGCATCGTCATATTTTTTCTCGAGAAACAAAGCGTCACCCAAAAGTTTACGATGCGACGCCGTATCGGAGACGCGGACCACTTCGCTAAGAACGGCCCGTGCTTCGCTGTAACGCTGTTGATGTTTCAGGTTCTTAGCCAGTGCCACCGACACCTCGACACTCGATCCGTTCAGCTCCAAACAATGTCGCCACGCAGCCTCGGCGTCCTTCCATTGGCTTTTGGCTTCCAGAGCGACGGCCAGATTGCTCCACGCCGCGGCAGATTTGTCGTTCATTTCCGTGGCCATGCGGCAATACTTGATGGCGTTATCGTAATCATCGAGCTGCAAATACGCCGCTCCGAGATTTTCCGCGGAAAGAAAATCCTGCGGATTCAGTTCCAGCGCACGCAGGTAAGCCGCCACCGCCTCCTTCAGCTTGCCCAGAAGCTGATCCATTAAGCCTTCGTCGTAGTGGTTTTTGTATGAATACGGATCGAGGCGAATGGTGATTTCATATTGGGCCAGTGCATCGTTGTAATTGCGCTTGAGCTGATAAAGATCACCGAGCATCGAGTGGGCCATGATAAGATCCGAATGTTGCCGAAGCGCTAACTGCAAGTCGCTGATGGCCTGATCGTTGTTTCCGGCTTTGTACGCCATCACGCCGTTAACATAGGTATCAATGGCGACCGTGCGGCCTACCACCGGCTGATGCGCGCATCCGCAAAGCAGCGCCACGCCCAAGCAAAGGGTCGAACCAGCGACAAGCACCAACAAACGGCAAGAGGAGATGTTCACGGAGATTCCCTGCGGTTGAATTCTTCGGTCCAATCAAAAGGCGATGAGGCCGGCCGTGCTCCTCGCCATAGAATCCGGGCGAGACGACTAACCGGAATATACGAGCGGCCGACGAGCCACGTCAACGCCAGGGGGTTTGCGGCACAGAGTTGCCAATTGACCCCGGCCCAGCGCCCTTCTACTATCCACTTCGATCGGTTGTCCTGCCGAGGCAACTGAGTTGTGGGCATCGTTTTGTGGTTAGAAATGGCACTGCTGGTTGGTTGGCATTGAGTTTGCCAGTGTTCCGCGAGTGGTTAATCGATTCCGATAAACCGGGATTTCCGGGTCGCTCGCCATGCAACAGGAGAATCAATTGCGAAGTTTGATTGCCATTCCCGTCCATAATGAGCTTAAGTACGTCAATTCGGTGCTCAACCGCGTGCTGCAGTATCATTCGCAGGTGCTGGTCATCGATGACGGCAGCACCGACGGCACGACCGACCTGCTTCGAGCCCGCACCGATATCCAAATCATTCACCATCCCGTCAATCGCGGCTACGGCCAAAGCTTAATCGATGCGTTTCATTATGCGGATCGGCACCAATACGATTGGATCATCACAATGGACTGCGACGAGCAGCACGAGCCGGAGATGATCCCAAAATTTTTCGAAGCCATCAAGACGGATCAATGGGACCTCATCAGCGGTTCAAGATATTTGCAGCCGCAAAGCGGTGATGGATTGCCGCCGAGTGATCGGCGAAAAATCAACGCCACTATCACCGCCACCATTAACGATTTGTTCGGATGGAAATTGACCGATGCATTTTGCGGTTTCAAAGCCCACCGGGTGAGTGCGATGCGGAAACTGCGCCTGGACGAACCGGGCTATGCGTTTCCGATGCAACTCTGGCCGCGGGTGTGGGGCAATCGGCTTCGTTTGACGGAGATTCCCGTCCGGCTGATTTATAATGATCTCACGCGCTCTTTCGGCGCCGCTCTGGATGATGCGGATGTGCGGCTGCGGCATTATCAGGATGTATTGTCTCGTGAAGTCAATCGGCTGGCGGAGAAGCCGTCGGATTGCCAGCGGTCGGCAGCGTTGTGTGGCTGCCAGCGATAGCCGGCTCATGGCCTCATGAATTCAACCCCGTCGCGCTATGCCCAGTGGAAGGCTCCCGCCGAGGACGGGCAGTTTCTCATTTGGCCATCGCCCTCACAAATTCTCACCGATGCCCACGAAAATTGTCGGCGACTGCAATCCGCTTCACAGGTGAAAATCGACGGTGTGCCCTTGCCGGAGCTGCGGAAAGCGGCGCGAAAGTTCATCGGCCACGACGATGATCAGCCACTGATCGCCACCGGACACCAGACCGAGCTGTATCATCCCGGCGTCTGGGTCAAGAACGCATTGATCCATCGCATCGCCGAGAAACTATCGGGTCGCGCCGATCACTTTGCCGTGGACACTGATGGTCCCAAGCATTTGCACCTGCGATGGCCGGGTGGCTCCCGTGAGATTACCGACGATCCGGCGATTGCCGGCGCGCCGTGGTCGGCGCTGCTCCGATGTCCGACGCCGGGATATCTCCAGGAATTGCGGGCGGATTTCGATCATGAAGCGATGACGTGGGAATTTGCGCCGTGCATCGATCCATTTTTCGATTCGCTTGGCAAAGCAGCAATCGAATCGACGTCGCTGAGCCAGGCGCTGACGGTTGCCGTTCACCAAGTCGATCGGTCCCTCGGATTGCGGTATCGCGCGCTGACCATGTCGGACCTGTGGCTCAGCGAGCCCTATTTGTGCTATGTCCATCACCTTCTCCGCTCGGCCGATGATTTTGCGGCGACGTACAATCGGGCGCTGGCTGCATATCGTGCCAGCCACGGCCTGAAGACTTCCGTGCGGCCGATGCCCGATTTGCGAGTCAGCTCGCAATTCTTCGAAATTCCTTTCTGGCTCGATGATTTAGCTGGCCAGAGTCGGGATCGTGCCAAACTTGAAATTTCGGGCGGGCATTACCAACTGCGGCTCGGCAATGGCGCGGTTTTCGAGATTGATGGAAAGCGAACGGGTTGGCAGGCGGCGGCGGAACTGGCTGATTGGTGCCGCCAGCATCAGGTGCGGCTGGCACCCCGCGCCCTGACCATGACATTATTTTTCCGCCTGTGCCTGGCCGATCAGTTCGTGCACGGCATCGGCGGCGGCAGGTACGATCAGGTGACCGATGATGTGATCCAGCGGCACTTCGGTTTTGAGCCACCGAAGTTTGCCGTCACCACTGCCACGCTTTATTTCCCGGCTGCTCTGGGCCAACGCCGCATTAATCTCCGTCCGATGCTGCAAGAGGGCAGGCGAATCCGCCATGGCCTGCTGAGCAAGGAAAAAATGTCCACCGTGCGAAAAATCGAGACGTTGCCGCGCTATTCCCGCCAGCGGCAGGATCTTTTTTTTGACATGCACCGCCGCCTCGCCGCCGAATCCAACGGCCCGGCGGTGCAGGAATGGGAGCGGCGATTTCTCGAAATTCAGCGTGAAAGCCTGCGGCAACGGGAGTTGTTTGACCGGGAATTGTTTTTCGCCATTCAGCCGCGTGATCGGCTGGAGCAAATGATCGATCGATGTAGCACCGCGTTTTCCTAAACGGCATGCCCTAACCGGCGTACCTTTGAGCACATGAAGTTCGCATTCTCCACCAACGCCTACACCCGTTTTAGCTTGACCGAAGCCTTGCGAGGCATTCACCAGGCCGGCTTCAGAGCCGTGGAAATCCTCGCTGATGTGCCGCATGCGTATCCGCCGCAGATTGATATGGCATTGACCCGACTGGTTGCGGTGGAATTGAATCGGCTGGAGCTTGCGGTCAGCAACATCAATTGCAATTGCAGTTTCGGCTATTGGAAGGACGCGCCGCCGGAGCCGTATTTTGAGCCGAGTTTGATCAGCCCCAATCCGCAACATCGATCGGATCGCACGCAAATGATTCTAGCGGCCCTGCAATTCGCCCATGATTTGGGAGCCGCCAACATCAGCATCACCAGCGGCCGATGTCTCGGCGGGATGCCGCCGCCCGCCGCGGCCAAACAATTTGCGGAAAGCATCAAGCCGATTCTCGATGCCGCCGACACGCTCGGCGTGAATGTCGGCATCGAATGTGAGCCCGGATTGTTTCTCGAATATGTCGCCGAGCTGCGCGAATGGATTGACAAGCTGAATCATCCGCGTTTCGGAGCCAATCTCGATATTGGCCACAGTGTCGTGATCGGCGAAGACATTGGTCAGGCGGTGCAAACCCTTTCGGGGCGAATCTGGAATATGCACGTGGAAGATTTACCCGGCCGCAAGCATTATCACACCATCCCTGGCCAGGGCAATTTCGATTGGCCCGCACTGAAACAGGCGCTGGAGCAGATTCATTACGATCGTTTTCTCACGGTCGAGCTTTACACCGAAACCGCCGATCCGCAGCCGGCGGCCAATGAGAGTTTCAAATTCCTGAGTGCCAGTTTCCCCCAGCGATAAGGCCACGCGACTGGGACGGACAATGCAGATCCACCCCTTTCCGCGCTTCGCCTACTTGGGTTTCAATTCTTTTTCCTTCGCTCGGTCGGCGTCGGCGCGCGTGGTATCGTGAAGTTTGTCGTACGCCAGCGCGCGATTGTGATAGGCGCCCGCGCGATTAGCGTCGATGCGAATGGCTTCTGTGAAATCTGCAACGGCTTCCTTGTACTTGCCCTTGCTGGCGAAGACGAGGCCGCGGTTGTTTAAAGCGTCAGCTTCCCCAGGGTCGATCCGCAGACACTCGGTGTAATCGGCGATAGCACTGTCATATCCGCCCTTATGTCGGAAGGCGTTGCCGCGACTGTAAAACGCCTTGGCCAACTTCGGTTCGATCCGCAGGGCTTCGGTATAGTCGGAGATGGCCCTGTCGTATTCGCCTTTGCTGTCGAAGGCGTCGCCGCGATTGGCAAGGGCCGTAGCGTACTTCGGGTCGATCCGCAGAGCTTCAGTGAAGTCGGCGATGGCGTTGTCGTATGCGGCCGCGCTATTGAAGGCGTTACCGCGGTTATTCAGCACAGCAGCGTATCTCGGGCCGATCCGCAGGCTTTCGGTGTAATCGGCGATCGCCTTGTTAAATTCACCCTTGCCATTGAAAGCGTTGCCACGGTTATAAATGGCCCCGGCATCCCTCGGATCGATCCGCAAGGCCGCGGTACAGTCCGCGATAGCTTTGTCGTATTCTCCCTTGCTGTTGAAGGCGTCGCCGCGAATGTTGAGGGCCTGGACCAGTTTCGGGCTGATCCGCAAGGCCTCGGTACAGTCGGCAATGGCCTTGTCGTATTCGCCCTTGCCACTGAAGGCGATGCCGCGATTGGTGAAGGCTGCGGTGCCCTTCGGGTCAACCCGAAGCGCTTCGGTGTAGTCAGCGATGGCCTTGTCCCACTCGCCCTTGTGACTGTAGGCGTTGCCGCGGTTGATGTAGCTTAAGGCGAGCTTCGGGTCGATGCGCAGGGCTGCCGTGCAGTCCGCGATTGCTTTGTCATATTCACCCTTGCTATTGAAGGCGAGGCCGCGATTGTTAAAGGTTATGGCGCTATGTGGGTCGATCCGCAGGGCTTCGGTATAGTCGGCGACGGCCTTGTCGTATTCTCCCTTGCTGTTGAACGTGACACCGCGGTTGTAAAACGCCTGGGCCAATCCTGGGTCGATCCTCAAGGCCTCGGTGAGGTCGGCAAGCGCCTTGTCGTATTCACCCATGCCGTTGAAGGCATTGCCGCGATTGGCAAACGCCGCGGCGTACTTTGGATTGATCCTCAGAGCTTCGGTGCAGTCGGCAATGGCCTTGTCGTATTCTCCTTTGCCGATGAATGCGATGCTGCGGGTGCAGAGAGCCTGGGTCATTTTCGGAGCGATCCGCAGGGATTCGGTGCAGTCGGCGATGGCTTTGTCGTATTCGCCCTTGCTATTGAAGGCATCGCCGCGGTTATTCAGGGCCGCGGCGTACTTCGGATCAATCCGCAGGGCATCGGTATAGTTGGCGATCGCCTTGTCGTATTCGCCCTTGATGTCGAAGGCAATGGCGCGGTTGTATAACGTGACGGTGTTACTAGGATTGATCCGCAACGCGAGTGTGTATTGCTCGATGGCCTCGTCGAACTTTTGCCCGCCAAAAAAAGAGTTGCCGCGAGTGACAGCATCAGCAACGGCGTCGGCGCGAACCGGGTGAATCAATAGCACGGAGCCGAGGAAGGCCAAAATCAAATTAGGTCTCCAGCGCATGCGCGTGTTCCCTGTTCGCGATTTTGTGGACCTCCACCATACTACTTTACGACTGGCTTGCGATCAAATTGTCGTAGGGATATTTGCGGTCCTACAATCCTAAAACAAAGGACTTCAGCTACCCGTTTGGGCGAGCGGGGTTCGCATTGTGGGCTGCTTCTGCAACCGAGCGAAACGGTCCGCAGTGCGGGGCCTACGAGACTGCCCCGCGGTTGCATGATGAACTCCAACATTGCCGGATCGCCGCGGGGAAAGTATAGTCGCGCCCTGCCATTGGACGGGGAGTTGGCAAAAGGAAGCGCAATCCATGGCGGAGATCAACCCACCCACCGCAGCCGCTGCGACGGCGTTGCCAAGCAGCGATTTAACATTGCCGCAGTCGACCGTGCTCGTTGTCGATGACAATCCACAAAATGTCGAATTGCTGGCCGCTTTTCTGGAAGCGCTGCCGGTAAAAATTGTCACGGCGGTTGATGGTGTCGATGCCCTGGAAAAAGTGCGCGCCCACAATCCCGATTTGATTCTCCTGGACATCATGATGCCGCGGATGAGCGGTTTCGGCGTTTGCGAGAAATTGAAAAAAGACCCGGCTACCCGGGACATTCAGATTCTCATGGTCACCGCTCTCAACGAACTCGGTGACATCGAGCGGGCCACCGATTGCGGCACCGATGATTTCATCAGCAAGCCGGTCAACAAATTTGAATTGCTGACCCGGGTGAAAAGTCTTTTGCGCGTGCGGCATCTCAAAAATGAACTGGAACGGGCACTGACGTATCTGAACGAAGTCGAGCAGGAAGAAGAGAGTGGATGACCGGGAGCTTTGGAGAGTTTCATGCGGTTTGCGAAATGCCTTGCCTGGTGGTGCCTCATTGTCCTGCTGGTTGGTTGTTCCCATCATCCGACGCAGCCATCGCAACCCTTTGATCCCAAGACCACCCACGGCCAAGATGATCCATCAACCGACATCGATTACAGCGTCGAAGCCTACCGTGTCGTAGGGGACAAAGATTTAGTCTGCACTGTCCTCAAAAATGGTCTGACGATCATTGCCAAGCGGATTGCTTCGCCGGTGATTTCGGTGCAGGGGCTTTGCCACACCGGCAGCATTTATGAAGGCAAATGGCTCGGCGGCGGATTGAGCCACCTTCTGGAGCATCTCCTGGCCGGTGGTAGCAACGGCCGCCGCACCGAGCAGCAGGATCAGGACATGCTGGAAAACATCGGCGACAATTCCGATGCTTATACCGATTACGATCACACGGTTTTTTTTGTCAACACGACGCCGGATCATCTGGATCAGGCGGTCGATCTGGTGACGGGCTGGCTGTTCACCGCGAAAATTCCCGAAGCGGAATATGAACGGGAATATCAAGTCGTACAGCGGGAGCTCGAAAAAGACAACGGTGAAGCGGATTGGGCGTTTTATCAACTCACGCAATACAACCGCTACATTCTGCATCCCGCCCGTATGCCGGTCGTCGGGTATCAGGATGTGATCCGCGGCCTGTCCCGGGATGATGTGTTCGCTTATTACAAACAGAGCTACGTGCCGCAGAATATTGTGATCGGCATCGCTGGAAATGCGGATCCGGAGGCGATGGTGGCGGCGGTTCGCAAATACGCCGGCTCATTTCCGCCGGGCCGAGTACCGCAGAAAGCGGTCGTCGATGAGCCGCCGGTTGCCGCGCCGCGCTCGGCCGTAGCGACATTTCCCAAGCTCGGGCAGGCCAAATTGGAATTGGCGTTTCCGTCCGTCAAGCAATATGACCCGGACATGTACGCCCTGGATGTTTTGGCCTCGATCCTCGCCCAGGGTGACAGCTCGATTCTGGTTCAGGAGATCCGCGACAAACAGCAATTGGTGAGCGACATTCAAGCGGGGGACACGACGCCGAGCTATGTCGAGGGGTCGTTTCAAATCGACATGGATCTGGACGCCGACAAGATCAAGCCGGCGACGAAAGCCGTGCTGGCGGAACTGCAAAAGATCAAAAACAACGGCGTCAGCGAAGAAAGATTAGCCCGTGCCAAGGCGCAGCTCAAAGCCGGCGATGCGTTTGCCAGGCAATCCGCCGAGTCGGTCTCCACGACGCTGGTCATGTCATACGTCGGAACCGGCTATCCCGAAGATGTGGTGCTCGGTAATTACATGAAAGTCACCCCGGCCCAGATCGAGAGGGTGGCGAACAAATATTTCAACACCAATCGACTGCTGACTTCCGCGCTGCTGCCGGCGGAAAGCGCAGAAGGCAAAGGCTTGCCGTCGGCTGAGGCAATGTTGCGTCATGCCACGCCGACAACTAACGAGACACCGACCACCGCGCCGTCGCCAGCGGAGGCAGTAAAAAGTCTGGAATTGCAAGATGGCACGACGGTGCTGCTCAAGCGTGTGGCCACCGCTCCGGTGGTGTCGGTGCAGCTTTACAGCCTGGGCGGTTTAACAGTTGAGGATGACGACACGAACGGACTGGGCAATCTCGCCATGTCCTGTCTCGAACGCGGCACCCAAACGCAAAACGCCGAGCAGATCGCCACCTTTTTCGATTCCATCGGCGGCCAATTTACGGCCACCTGCGGCAACAACAGTTGGGAATGGCAAGCTGCTTTTTTGAAAGACGATCTCGACAAGGGGTTATCCGTCTTTTCCGATCTGGTTCACAATCCAACTTTCCCCGATGACGAAGTGAAAGCTGTCAAGCAGCGTGTGGAAGCCGCCATCGACGATCAGGACCGCGACTGGTTCGGCGGCGGGAGTCGCTATTTCCATTCCGTTTTCTTCGGCCGTAGCGGCTCGCCGTATCAGTTCACGGTTTTGGGAACCAAAGAAACCGTCGAGAAATTCACGCCACAGGATTTGCGGAAGTGGTACAGCGAAAAGGTGCTGAAGGGCAAAAGGGTGCTGGCGATTTATGGGGATATTGATCTCGGTGCCGTGCAACGAGTTGTTGAAAGGGAATTTGGTACTCGTACGCTGGTTCGGGAGGTTTCAACGGAAGTCAAAGTTGACGATCGGTACCCACATGATGGTATGCCGTCACCCACGTCGGTCGACGTAAAGAAGGTGGCGATACAAAAATGGGACAATCCCCAAGCGGCAGTTTTCATCGGCTACCAGTCAGATGAATCTGTCCAAGATTTCCAACGTGATCCACTGATTCTCTGCAAAAGTCTCACGACCGGCTATGGCTATCCAACCGGCTACGTTTTTGAAACTCTCCGCGGCCTCGGTTTGGTTTATGATGCGAATGCCGACAATTTTTGGGGCTTGAATGAGAAATTGCCTGGCGCATTCTGGTCTTACGCCGTCTGCGATCCGAAAAATGTCGATCAATGCCTCGACCAGATGCTGCTGAATTTCGCCCGGCTTCAGGGCAGCGATCAGGACATCGACACCAAATGGTTTGACCGCGCGAAACACATGATTGTGTCGATTGATGCGATGGACAACGAAACCGCGGAAAAGCAGGCGAGTGTGGCGGCTCTCGATGAACTTTATGGGCTCGGTTACCAATACCACGACGATTTCGCCAAGCGGATTCAAGCGGTGACGATTGACCAGATGCGGGAGGCGGCGAAAACTCGGCTGCGAGATTGCGTGATCGCCGTCAGCACCGCTGAGCCGGAGCTTGTGAAAACCAAGGCGGGGGTTCGTGAATACAAGAGTTTCCCAAAAGCCGATCTAACTCCCAAAGGCACGCAGCACGATGTCGGCGGCGGGGCGGCGAAATAATCTCACCATGTTCGATGGCACGCACACGATCAACAGTTTTCTCGATGCGATCGCGGCCAAACAACCGGTTCCGGGCGGTGGCAGTGTCGCCGCGCTGGCCGGGGCGTTGTCGGCGGCGATGGGGGAGATGGTGCTGAATTACAGCGTCGGCAAGAATAATCTGGCTGCGTTCGAAGCCGAATTAAAAATTGCCCTGACGGAATTTCATCGCGCGCGGCAGATGCTGCTGGAACTGATGGTCGAAGATCAGGCGGCGTATGAGGCGATGACGGCGGTGCGAAAGTTGCCGGAAAATAGCCCCGAGCGAAAAGAAAAGTTCGCCCCCACGCTACTGGCCTGCATTCGTGTGCCGCAGGCAATGGCGGTGACGGGGCTGGCCATTCTCGAATTGTGCGAAAAATTGACTGGCAAGGTGAATCAGTATTTGCTATCCGACCTGGCCGTTTGCGCGGAACTGGCGATGGCGACCGTCCGCTGCGGGTTGTACAACGTGCGGATTAACCTGGCCGATGTGGCGGACAAAACGGATAAGGAATCGATCCAGCGGGGCGTGACACAACTGCTATCCAAGGCAACGGTCCTGGTGGGACGAACCATCCCCGCCATCTGGGCTGCCGCCGAAGCGTAATGGAAGCATGAGCAATCAAAAGGAATCAGCTTCGCCCCGGCCGTTCGTCAGCGTTCACTTCGCCTGCTGCAACGTTTATCTTCGTGTTTACCGCAGTAGCGACGGCAAGGCGTATCGCGGCCGCTGTCCCAAGTGCGGCGTTGCGGTTAACTTTGTCGTCGGTGAAGGCGGAACGACCGCTCGCACATTTGTGGTCCGTTAGGCAGGAGGAATGAGTCTTGGGCAAGGAAGCTGCTGACACGCCAAACACGACGGTTAAACCGGCGGGCGGTGGTTACGAAGTATCGCATCCGCATGGACGCTGCGCTGTCTGCGGGAGGGTGATCGAACCGGATCAAAAATTGATGGCCGCTTTGCGCGAAAATCCGCAGGGTTTTGAACGGCTCGATATTTGTCAGAATTGCTGGCCGCAGTTTGATCGCGGTAATGTGCTGGCGTTCTGGCAAACCGTGATGCCGCACACGCAGGTGAAGCGGAAAGTCTTTGTTGATGATGAAGTGCTATGCGGATTGTTTGAGCGATTGGCGGATGTTTCGGAACCGGCCAAGCAGCAGTTTCGCTTTGTGCTGGGGTTGATTCTCATGCGGAAAAAATTGTTGGTGTATGAAAGCAGCCGCAAGGAACAAGCCGGCGAAATCTGGTCGCTGCGGTTCAAGGGCAAGGAAGAACTGCTTGATCTTCTCAATCCGCAGCTTACCGAGCAGCAGATGCACGAAGTAAGCGCGCAGCTCGGCGAAATTCTCAACGAGGAATTATGAAGCGGCTGCTGTGCGTGGGCATTGCTGTCGCTGCGATGGTGGGATCGGCGGCTTGCTGCCCGCATCCGATCTTGACTACCGGCCGGAATTATATCGGCCCAACCTCTACCCTGTACGAGGTCGTCGAGCATATCAACGCCAACAATCGGCCGATCACCACACTCTACGCCGATCATCATTTTCGCGCTTGGATTCACGATGGCAAACATCCCGAGCCGCACTACATCGACGGCGATGGGCAACTGCTGTTTCGTAAATTTCCCAACAAGCCCGACGAACTGCTGCTCACCGGCGAGAACCTGGGCGTGGGGCCGGTGTTTGAGATTGGCTCGACGACCGGTCCCGATGCGAAATTCTGGGTGGCGGTGGTTCCGAAAATGGCCAAAGAATGGTGGGGATATTGCAAGAATATCGGCAAGCCATGCGTAACCGAGCATCTGCCGATCCGGCCGGACCTGGTGACGGAAGTACTCGGCATCGGCGATATTCCATCCGATTTGATGGAACCGCCGGCGCCGGTGATGCGGTTCATCAATGAGGAAGATGCGTACGTGTTCACGTGGGTCGCGCCGCTGACGGATCGAATCATCGTGCAGAAAGAAATCTGGTACGACCGGGCCACTTATTTGCCGAAGCGCGTGATTCTCTATGATGAGAACGGCCGCGCGCTGATCAAGGCGAAGCTGGCGGATCATGCGGCGGTGGCAGGAACCAATGGCGTAAAAATTGCCCGGGAATTTCAATTGGAATTTCCCGAAAGCCAGGACATTTTGTTCATCACGCTTTACGGCCCACGGCTTAAGAAGCGTGGCGTTCCGAAGGACGGCACCATCGAAATGCGACCAATCGGCGACGAACACGCCATTCAAAAAATTCAAATCGACGAGAACTGCCCGTGAACCATCGCCGTTTAGCCACATGTTTCTTGTCGCTCTTTGCCACGGCTCTGGTTGCAGCCGGTGTCGGCGCGCAATCCCAGCCCACGACCGCAGCTGCATTGCCGGACAGTTGGAATCTGCAAGTATGCGGCTCGGCCAATCGCATCTGGTACGCCCTGAGCTCACCGATCGTGGATAACCCGACGCCGCACACCTACATCCGCAGTCGGGCCATGCAGGAGCCTTGGGAGGAGCTGGTAGATTTTCCCAACCGTGTGCTGGCGATGACTAGCAATGGCGTAGAGCTCATGGTTTCCATGGAAGGCGGTGAATGGGCGCGCATCGCCGGACAGCAATTCGTCAGCGGTCCGCCGCTCCCCGGTCGCACGGACATGCTGGGCCTGGCCGCCGATGAACAAGCGGTGTGGGCAGTGGGTTGGGTGAATCCATCGGCTTCGACAACGGTTCCAGCGACAGATACTTCCAGCGGCCCGGTCATTACTACCAAGCCGGCGGGTCCCGGCGAATGGGGACTATTTCGACTGGAGGGCGATCACTGGAATTTGATCACTGGTTTGCCGCACGACTTGCCCGTTCTGCAGGATGGCGATGTTTCGCTGATGCTGTTGAACCATGTTCCAATTCTGGCATTCCGCCACACGGCCAAAAGCGTCGAGATCATTCGATGCAGCGCGGACACATGGAACACACTTGGCACGATCATCTGCCCCTTTGCGATTCGGAAAATGAGCTTGCTGGAACTGGATGGTAAGCTGCTGGTATGGGCCGCCGGCGATGCAGGGGCGGGCGAACTTTTTTTTCAGGAATCCGGCGCATGGAAAAGCAAGTCGCTGGCATTCGCGGCTCCATTTACGGTCGTCGATTCCGCCGTCGCTGCATTCAACGGCGAGCTGCGGCTACTGGCGATCGGCGCGCACGAACAATTTCAAGAACAGCGCTTTGACGCCGTCGGCCAGCCGATTGGAAAAATTACCGAAATCGAAAAACCCGCCAGCTCCGATGAAATCACGCCTCACGCATTGCTCAATTGGTCGGCTCTCGCTCTGCTCATCATTATCACTCTGGCCTCGACGCAACGTGCCTCGATGCTCAAGCAGGTGAAAGTGAAAACGGGGCTGATTACGCTGGCTCCGCTGACCCTGCGATTGTCGGCGGGCCTGATTGATCTGTGGCCATTTTATGTTCTGACATTTTTGCTGGTCGGCCACGTTCATCGCGGACTGCTTCCGTCGGAGATCAGGTTTGATCGATTCAGCTTGTGGGCCCTGGCGGTCAGCGCGGCCATTTATGTTCTGCATCCGTTGATCGCTGAGTGGATATGGGGCCGATCGTTGGGAAAGATGTTCGTCGGGCTGAGCGTCGTGGCCACGGATGGCCAAACTCCGGCGCGCGGGGCGATTTTGCTTCGGAATTTACTGCGGGTGATTGAAGGCCCGGCATTGTTGGGTGTGCCGCTCCTGGCGATTTATTTCACGCCGCTGCGGCAGCGTGTCGGTGATATGCTGGCGGGGACGCTGGTCGTCACCAAGAATCCGGCGGACACGGATAAAGGTGAATCGCTTTAGTCCGACAGCCATTGGGGCAGTGAGAGTGGGTTTTCCTTGCCATCGCGCCAGTTTGAGCCAAGAACTAAAAGAGAATTTCATTGACACAAATCTGAGCGCGAGCAACAATCCCGTCGTCCGACGGCTTCGTGGGAGAAAGCATGCGGCACTTCTGGGTCGGCGTTTTGCTCCTTGTACTCATGTCCACCAGCCAGGTGCGCGGTGGCACGGAAATGCTGGCCCTGATTTCCCAGATTCAATACTCGAAAGTCATCAGCGGTGCCGTCGATCCGGTCTATGACTTCATTTACAACACGGCGCCGATCGGCTCGGACACGGGCAACTACAAGGTCACGGCCGGCTATGCGCCGCCGGAGGCGTCGGGTTATACGAGTTTCGGTTACTTCTATATCGGCTCCATCCCGGCCAACGGCGGCAGCGCCTATGCAACCGCCTCATTTCCGCTGAACACCGCGGGTTTCAATGGGGGGACGGCGGCCGTCACCACCACACTGACCGACACGGACACCGGCGGTTTTCTCACGCAGAACGGGCAGTTCACGGTTCTGGATCATGCCGCGCCGGGGTTATATCTCCAGGGTCAGGTGGTTCCCCTTTCGTCCAAGACTGTCATCACGTTTCAAACGCCCGACGCATCATCTGACACATCGTCGCTGGATGTTGGAGGCGTGGCCACGGCGTCGTCACTGGGCATGCAGGGCAGGTCCCCGACAGCCGAGCTGGATCTGGATTCCATTACCGAGACCGGCAGCCCGAACATTACAACGACGCTCATGCCGTTTGACGATTTGCCCAGCGACAGCGATCCATCCGAGGGAATGTCGTTCGATCTGGACTTTGACGCTCCGCTCGGGGAGTACAACACGACGTTCTATCTCGACTATTCCGACGAGCAAGATCTGCCTGGCGCGTACGCACCCGGCTCGCAGGTTGCTTCATTCAACGTCGATGTGGATGTGCAGTCGGGATTTGCCGATTGGACGGTGACGACCGATGTTCCGGAGACGGGGTGCATGGCGATTTTCTTGATGCTTCCTGGATTATGTTTGCGCCGCCGCAATACGAGATGACCGAGCGGGCAAAACGAATTAGCGGCCCAAGGCATCGATCCACTCGGCCAAGTCTTTTGCAAGCGGGGCGGTGAAATGAAGGCTTTTGCCGGTCATGGGTTGAACGAACGATAATTCCGAGGAATGCAGTGCCTGCCTTGGTGCGCCGCTATGGTCTTTTTGCATCGGAGCTCCGGCAACGGGGCGGACATATATTTTCTCACCGCAAATCATGTGACCTCGCTCGCTGAGATGGATGCGAATCTGATGCGTGCGGCCGGTTTCCAATCGACAGGCGACTATCGTGTAGCAATCGGCGATGGTGCGAATCGGCTGCACATGCGTGACGGCGTGCTGCGCCTGCGGGGCCTTGGCTCCAAGCGGATGCGAACCACGCAAGCCGTCGCCACGGTCACGGACGAGCCAACTTTCGATCTTGCAGGCTTCCATTTGTCCCAGCACGACGGCGATGTAGGACCGCTGCACTTTGTGATGTTTGAAAGCGTGAATTAGGGCTTGTTCGGCAGGGGCTGACAGGGCGAAGATCATCAATCCGCTGGTATCTCGATCTAGCCGATGGACGGGGCGTATGCGGGGACCTTTCACGGGACCGTGTTTACCTTTGCCATGTTTCGGATGTGTCTTGCTTTGCAGGGCTCGCTGCAACATTTCGTCAAGTGTGGGTTGAAGTTGCTTTCGGCGGGGCGACCAAGCGCGTTCCTCGGTGTGCCGCAGCGTGGTGATGCCGGCGGGTTTTTCGATGACGACCAAATCGGAATCGAGATGGCGAATGCGGATATCCTGCTGCGTCGGCGGGGCGGGGCGGGGAAATTTGAACAGTTGAATGACTTCGCCGCGTTTGAGCTTGCGACCTTCATCGACGCACAGATTGCCGTTGACCTGCACGTGGCGGCCCAGAACCAACCGCTTTGCTTCGGACCAACTCACATCCTTGCCGCGCAAACGCCGGACGACGGCGGTGAGGGTTTGTTCGGCATCGGCTGGGCCGACATGGTGTGTTTGATGCGACGGCATGGCCGCACCATCCCAACCGATTGCGCGATGAGTTTCAAATCACCGAAATATGCCGCATCGCTTCGCGGGCACGATGAATTTTATCGGGTGCGATGCCGGCGTCGCAATGAATGGCAGTCGTGACCGACTGGCCAGACGTTGTTTCCACGGCCTGTACGTGAAGCCGGCCGCTGCCATCGAGCGTGAATGTCACCTCAACCGGCGAACCCCGCGGCAATCCGGCGGGCAAGTCGGTGATGCGGCACGCGCCGAGCACGGCACAATCGTCGACCTCAGCCGGCTCGCCTTCGATGATGCGGATTACCACCTCCGGCTGATTGTCCTTCAACGTGCCGTAAATTTTGGTGGCGCTGGCGGGGAGCGGCGTGTTACGGGGGATCAAAATGGATTTGCCAAGCTCATTTTGGTCTCGGGTGACCACGACGCCGAGCGTGTGGGCGTTCACGTCGGTCTTGTGAACGCGCCGCAACGTCTGCTGCACGTCGGAATCGAATTGACCGGCGGGATCGGCGTCGATTTGCAGGTCAATCACTTCGCCGGATAGCGCGGTTTGCAGCAATTCTTCACGGGTCGCCTCATCCGGCTCACCCTCGGCAAGTTCCTCGTCTTCCCATTCATCGGCGGCCGGGGCGTTGGCGTCCATCGGCACTTCGCTGGGTTCATCCTCGATCAATGCAAATGGATCGGAATCCGGCGAGGGGGGCGGCGGATATTCATGGTTGGACTCCGCCGTCTGCCGCTGTTGCCACAATTCAAAAGCCTTGATGGCCGCATGAATCGCCGCTCCGTGTGCCACTGCTTCACTGGGCGGCAAGGAACAATTTGGCGTTTTGCCGGTCACTTCTTTGAGCATCTGCAGAACCATCGGCATGCGCGACGAGCCACCGACGGCCAGAACTTCGTGGACTTGCCCCCAATTCAGACCCGCCTGCTCGATCACCTGGGCAACGCGCCGGCGGGATCGATCCAGCAGATCGGCGGTCATTCGCTCAAAATCTTCGCGCTGTAATTCCAGTTTCAAACTTCGCCCGCCGTGAACCACCAGCAGGCGCGTTTTGGGCAAGCGCGACAAATCTTTTTTCGCTTCTTCCGCTGATAAAACCAATGCCTGCAGGCTATGCGGATCATCGCGCGGATCGCCGCCGAATTTCTGTTGGAACTGATAGCACACCCAGTCAACGATGCGCTGGTCCCAATCCCGGCCGCCCAGTTCACTGTCGCCATCGGTGGCCAGCACGGTTAAATCATCGCCGGCGATGCGCAGCACCGTGACATCGAATGTTCCGCCGCCCAGGTCGTACACCACGGCGACATGGTTGGCGGTGGTGCCGATGGCCATCATCGTCGGATCAGTCGCTTGCCCCCCGTTACTGACGAAATCACGAAATGCATAAGCCAAAGCGGCGGAAGTCGGCTCGTTGAGAATGTCGATCACTTTCAGTCCGGCGATTTCCCCGGCGGCGGCGGTGGCGCGGCGGCGCTTTTCATCGAAATAAGCCGGAACCGTGATCACCGCGCCGGCAATCGGGCCGATGCGCTTCTCGGCATCCTGTTTAAGCTTCTTCAGGATCAGCGCGCTGATGCTGCTGGGTGAGTAATAACGGTAATTAAGCCGCTTGTGATATTGGGGCAATCCCATGTCGCGCTTGACGTGATCGGCGACCAGCTCCGGCACGACCAAGGCGGCGCGCTTGGCTTCACGGCCGACGATCACTTCGCCGGACGGCTCGAACAGCACCACCGACGGTGTCGTGGGTTCATCTTCACTGTTGGGCAGCGTGACGGGATGACCGTGCGAATCGAGCCAGGCCATGGCACAGTAAGTCGTGCCCAAATCGATGCCGATGTAACGGGCATCGGGCTGTTTGGGCCGGTCACCATTGCCAGAATGCGAGCTCGCGCTGCCAAGCGTTTGCGGCTCTGACATCTAAAAGCTTCTCCTCGCACCCACACATGCTGGCCGATTTTACGATCGGGCAGACAACGCCGTCACCACCAGCCGTTTCGGCAGCCCGCCCTCCTTTTTCGTGCCGGTGGGAGTATACCAACTACGTGGATTATTTGCAGAAGTTCTCATCCCCGTTGCAAGCTTTATTGTTCTCTTGTGATCTTCACAACGGCTGTTACATTGAGCAGCCGATGCGTCTACTGTTCGGGGGGATTCTTTCTCTGTTCATCACATTGACAGCGTTGGCGCAAGCCACGGGGGATGTGGAAAGTATCGGCTTTGATCACACCTTTCGCCCCGGCTGCTGGACGCCGATGGTGATTCGCCTCACGCCGACCGGCGCCACTCCGTTCGAGGGGAAAATTGCGGTTTATCAGGATGATCTGGATCACGATCATGCGGTGTTCACCCGGCAGGTGTCGCTGCGCGGCAACTCGGCTGGGGGCGGCGATAAAACGCAGCGGTTTTGGATGTATTTCATCCCACAGCCGGATTTGCTCCGCGACGGCGGCGATCAAAATAGCGTCAATCGCCATTTGAGCGTTTATCTGACTACTCTCGGCAACAAGCAGGTGACTCGTTTACTCGTGCAGGATCCGATTGATGCCGTGGATAGCGCTGAGAATCCGCGGAGCCGAAAGCTGGTGCTGTGCGTTGCCGATCAGAGTCAACCGGCTTTCAGTCCGTATGGCCAGCAGCCGATTGGCACCAAGGAAGATGTTGCGCCGGCGATGATTCCCATTCGTGACGTGCGGAATCTGCTGCCGGAAAGTGCGCTCGGATATGAAGGGGTGGATTGCATCGCCTGGTTCGATGCGGATCCGAGCCTACTGTCAGCGGGGCAGCGATCGGCGTTGGAACAATTTGTCCGCTTCGGCGGGCAGCTGGTGGTGTGCCAAACCGCAAGGCCCAATGTCTGGCAAATGGTTACGCGGGGGCTTGCTGAGATGCTGCCGGTCGAAGTGCAGTCGATCGAAAAGACCAAGGATTTGACGGCGCTCAAGCGCATGACGAAGCAAAAGTTTTGGGATCCCGCCGGCGGAGAGTTGCTGCCGACTTGGGATGACGCCGGACATGGCCCGTTCGATATTGCCACGGCGGTGGTGAAACCCGGCGCGGTGGTGGATGAATATGAGCAGGATGGCCAAAAGGGTCGGCCGTACCTGGTGCGCGGCAGTTTTGGCATGGGGACCGTCACCTGGGTCGCGCAGGACCTGGGGGATATGGTGCTCACCGGCCGCGGGCCGGGCAGCAGTCCGTCCGCAGCGGGCAGGGAAGATTTTAAGTGGATGTACATTTGGGATCGCATCCTGCAGTGGAACAACGCCTCGCAGCCGGCGGCGCTGGCTCCCAAGCCGCTCAAGGATGTTTTTGTCGAAGGATACACATCCACGTATCAAATGACGCAAAGCTTTTTGGCAGGCATGGAATTCGGCTCGAAATCGGCCGGATATCTCGGCGTGGCGATTCTGTTTTTCCTGATTTACTGGGTCGCCGCCGGGCCGGGTGGATATGCTTTTCTTGCCTCAAGGAAACGATCGAAGCAAAGCTGGTGGATTTTCGCCGCCACAGCGATTGTGGCAACCGTGTTGACGGTGCTGGTGGTCAAAGTGGCGCTTCGTGGGCCGCCGGGGATTAAGCATGTCTCGTTCATCCGGCAAGTGCCTGGCGAGCCAACTTGGGCGTACACGCAGTTTGGCCTTTACATCCCGCGCGATGGCGGCCAAACCGTTGCCCTAAGCAATACCGTCAGCGATGCCGTTTCTTACGTAACGGCGTATCCCAGCCTCGTTACCAGCGATGAGGGAGCTCCGCCGATTGAATATGAGATTCCGGTGTTCGACACCAAGGCGGTGACCTTTCCCTTTCGCAGCACGCTAAAAAAGTTGCAGGCCCTGTGGATCGGCGATATGCCGTTGGGCGTTACCGGCGCTGCACATTTGACCGAACAGGGCACGTCTATCGAGGGAAATCTTTTTAACTCCACGCCACGCGATTTGCAGAATATTTACTTTATTTTTCGCTCCCGTGCTGGCGACCAGGATATCGATCACATGCTGTACGTGCCGCAATGGAGTAAACAGACGCCGCTCGATCTGGCGGCCATGTACAAGATTTCATTGCCGATGGGCAATCTCAATCAACCCGGCGATACAAAGCCCCTGCGTACCACGCTGGATACGAACCCGGCCTCACCTGCACTGAGCGGCTGGGAAGCGTGGGCGCTTGGGCGAATGTCCGGTGATCTCACCTCGCAGGACCATAGCAACGTGCCGCTTAATTTTACGTTACTGAGTCTGTACGACCGGCTGCCGCCGTCGTCGCGGGAAGAGTATGGCGGTAAGGTGGAGCGTGAACGCTTTGAAATGCACCGTCCGGCGTTGCGTCGGTTGGATGTCTCCCCGGCCTTGGGTGCGGGGCGTTTGATTGTGCTTGCCGAATCGGATGGGGATGGGCCGATGCCGATCACCATGACTGTGGATGGCGATTCGGCTGCCAGTGAGGGAATGACGTATTATCAGTTTGTGCTGCCGTTGGATCGCTCGGCCTTAATTCAGCCTGCGACCCAGGCAACTCGGCCGACTACACTGACGAGCGACAAACCATGATGGAGCGATGATGACCCCGGTCGTAAAAACGGTCAATCTCACCAAGCGATACGGCACTCTGGTTGCCCTGTCGAATTTGAATCTGGAAATCCAGCCGGGTGATTGTTTTGGTTTCATCGGCCCCAACGGCGCGGGCAAGACCACGACCATCAAAATTCTGGCCACTTTGCTGCAGCCGACATGGGGTGAGGCGCGTGTTTGTGATTATGTCGTCGGTTATCAAAGCCGCCAGATTCGGCCGCTCATCGGATATGTGCCGGATTATTTCGGTGCCTATGAAGACATGGTGGTGCAGGAATATCTCGAATTTTTCGCAGCGGCGTACAACATCAACGGCTCGAATCGCGTGAAACTGGTCAACGATGTGCTGGAACTTACGGACCTGGGTTACAAGCGGGATGCACTGGTGGATAGTTTATCCCGCGGGATGAAGCAGCGTTTATCCCTGGCCCGGGTGCTGCTGCACGATCCTAAGCTACTGCTATTGGACGAACCAGCCGGAAATCTCGATCCACGGGCACGCATAGAATTGCGGGAATTGCTCAAAACACTCCGGGGCATGGGCAAAACCATTATTATCAGCTCTCACATTCTTCCCGAACTGCAAGACCTTTGTAACACCGTTGGCATCATCGAGCGCGGCGAGCTGATTTACAGCGGTCCCTGGACGGACATCGTCAAGCGGGCACGCACCGGCACGGTTTTGCACGTCGCGGTGATGGACAGCCAAGTCCAGGCGGGAGCTTTGTTGGCACAGGATGAAAAGATCGAATCGGTGCAGCCCAACAATGGATATCTGGAAGTGTCGTTGAAGACCGGCGTCGAGGATTACAGTTTCGTTCCGCAGCGACTGATTCAAAATGGATTTCGGCTGACGATGCTGCGTGAAGAAGAGGTCAATCTGGAGACGGCGTTTATGCGGCTAACCAAGGGAATGGTGCAATGACCCGCCGGGAAACCGAAATCGGCATCGTAATTCAAAAGCCCCGCATGCCAAAGCGGGGCTGGGGCAGGGGGTTATAGCCCATGCTAGGCGTCGGCGATTACGCATGGCGATTAATCCCCGGGAATCCCATCCTGCTGCGGGTCGTCAACGCCGGCGGCAAACGGCGGCGCGATCTGTTCATCCGCTGCAGCTATTTGGGCCTGCTGATTTTCATTGTCATCTTTTCCCTGCTGGCCAGCGGCACCGGTAGCAGCACGCAGAGTTTGGCCGACCTCTCCAAGACGAGCGCTTCACTGTTCGAGCACCTTAGCTATGTGCAACTGGGTTTGGTCGCGCTGCTGTCACCGGTGTTCACCGCCGGAGCGATCACGCAGGAACGGGACAGCCAAACATACGACATTCTGCTGGCGACGCCGCTGACCAACGGGCAAGTGCTATTCGGATCGCTGCTGAGCCGCGTGTTTTTCGTGGTGGCTCTGCTAATCAGCGGTGTGCCGGTCTTTTCCATCACGCAGGTGTTCGGCGGTGTGGCGATCCGCAGTATTGTTTTGTCCTTTCTGATCGCCGCCTCCACCGCCATGCTGACCGGCGCACTGGCGATGGCCATTGCCGTTTTCAAAGTCGGAACACGCCGCACCATTTTCGCTTTTTACATGGTGATCGTCGTGTATCTGATCGGCGGATATATGCTCGATCAGTTTGATTTCTTTCATCCATTTATCGACTCGGGAGACCCCACCAAACGCAGCGTCAGTTGGTTCACGGGCATTCATCCCTTTCTCGCCCTGCGCACCGTCTTCAATGACAAAACGTATCTGCCCCCGAACGTCGGCGATTTGCCGCCAAATCTGAAATGGTGGCCGCTCGGTTGGTATTTCAGCGATCCATCATCGTTCTACATCGTGTTCATGTTCGCCTTGAGCATCTTTCTGGTGATCCCTTCGACAATATTTTTGCGGCGTTTGGCGCAATCGACAACGACGCTCAAAGGCGCGCTACTGCAGAAGCTGCACCTTTCTTCAGGAGATCGCGGTCACAAACCGCGCGGCGTGTGGAACAATCCGATCGCCTGGCGGGAAGCGAAAACCAAAGGTTCGGCGATGCGGGCGTCGGCGCTCCGTTACGCATTCATCGTCGTGGGACTCGCCGGGGCAATCATTCTGCTCGTGATGTACAACCACGAAGAGCCTATTAAGGATTACATTGGGCCCGACAGCTACGACGCCAACAGCTCGACGCTGACCGTATACAGCAACGTCAAAAGCATGCCGGTGATTTACCGAATCCGTCCCCTGACGCAGGTGACGCTGGATCGTTTGAAAGAGGATCAGAGCGGCAATGAACCGCTGAAGGTGGGGCTGGACGCGCTGCACGATCGGTACGTGGTGGACAACGTTACCACGCAAACCGATCCGGCCACCGCCGACCAACCCAATGGCATAACCTGGGCGTCGACCATTTCCCTGTCGGAGGTTCCGCGGCGAATGTCGCTCTTGAATGTGCGGCAATGGCTTTTGGGATTGGTGATTTTGGAGTTCAGCGTGATTCTGCTGATCGTCACCAACGCCGCGGCATCGACGGTGACACGGGAAAAGGAAGATGGCACGCTCGATTTGCTTCTGAGCACGCCGATCACTAGCCGCTATTACATCTGGGGAAAGCTCCGCGGCCTGGTCAGTTTCGTTTTGCCTTTTGTCGCGGTGCCGATCCTGGGCGTGCTGCTGTTTGTCCTCGTGGATATTTTTCACCGCATTGTCGGCAGCGGATCAAGCCCGGATGGGCAATATCCCTGGGTCGTATTTCCCGAGGGCGTGCTGATCCTGCCGGGGACGCTGATCCTGGTAACGGCGTTTGCCAGCATCCTGGGCATGCAGATGTCGCTGCGCTGCCGCACCACGGTGATGGCGGTGATGAGCAGTGTCGGCATTGTCGTGGGGGCCTGTTTCGCTCTGGGCTTCTGCGGACGCACGGTGATTGGTGGGCACACCATGGGAGCAACGTCGGTGATATTCGGCAGCTTCAGTCCGTTCACGTTGGTGACGATGCTCGTCAATCCACTGCAATACGCGCCGGACGCATTTGGCGATCCAGACAACTGGATGCTCGTGCGGATCACGCTTTTTATCAGCGGATGGGTCGCCGTGGCTGTTTATGCTTTGATTGTGTGGGCCATGTACAAATCGATGGTGAAAAACTTTGATATGACGATCCGCAAGCAATCGCGCTGAGCGGCCAAGTCCGACCGATGGTGAATCATGCTGCAACAAACCAATCTTCTTCGTCCCCAGCCCGAGCAACATTCCAAATTCTGGCAAAACTCCCATGCGTATTTTGAGCGGGTGTACGTGCAGATGAAGCTCGATCCGATGTGGCAGCAGGTGTTGTCGTCGCCCAAGCGGGTGTTGACGGTTTCCTGCCCGGTGAAAATGGATGATGGGCTCATTCAGGTTTTCACGGGTTACCGTGCCCAGCACAATAACGCCCGCGGCCCATTCAAGGGGGGCCTGCGTTACGACCAAAGCGTGAACCGTGACGAAGTGATGGCTCTGGCGATGCTGCAAACCTGGAAGAATGCGTTGGTCGATTTGCCGTTCGGCGGAGCCAAGGGCGGAATCGTGTGCAATCCACGGAAACTATCCCTCGGCGAAAAGGAACGCCTGACCCGCCGATATGTCAGCGAAATCATGCCGATCATCGGACCGGGCGAAGACATTCCCGCCCCCGATGTCGGCACCGATGCGCAGGTGATGAGCTGGTTTCTCGACACTTACAGCATGATGGTCGGCCATCAGGAGCTCGGCATCGTGACCGGCAAACCCGTGACGCTCGGCGGAAGCATTGGCCGCGAAGAAGCGACAGGCCGCGGCGTGATGAATGTCCTGCGCAAATTCCTGGCTACGCAAAACAAAACACTAGACCAGGTGCGCGTAGCAATGCAGGGATTCGGTAATGTCGGATTTCACACGGCGAGATTGCTGTCGGAGCGCGGGGCCAGCGTGATCGCCGTCACCGAGCGATCCAGCGGCGTTCACAACGATGGCGGTTTGGACATCGAGGCAGCCGGCCGATATTATCGGGAGAATGGCGCCCTCGCCGATTTTCCTGATGCCGATACGATCACCAATGAAGAACTGCTGACGATGGACTGTGACGTGCTGGTCCCCGCCGCGATGGAGAATACGATCACCGCCGAGATCGCACCGCATATCAAGGCCCATACCGTGGCCGAGGGAGCCAACGGGCCGACAACTCCCGAAGCGGATGAAATTCTCCGCGACAACGGAGCAACCATTCTTCCCGACATTCTCACCAACTCCGGCGGCGTCACGGTTAGTTACTTTGAATGGGTGCAGGGCCTGCAGAACTTTTTCTGGGATCGCCAGCGTGTGAACGATGAATTGCAGCGTGTCATGGAAAGGGCGTTCGACGAGGTGAACAGCAAGGCCGACGCAGCGGATTGCGACTACCGAACCGCCGCCTATTCGATCGCCATCGGCCGGGTTGCCGAGGCTTGTCGCCTCAAAGGGCTGTTTCCGTAGCAAGATGGGTAAGGAATGCCCGGCTCAAGCGTAAAATTTGTTAGATTTTCGTGTCGGAGGCCTCGACATTTGGAAATCGTTATCTTATCTATGGTGTAGGGTTGAAGGTCGGATACCCTCTGGCGGGGTTCCGCATCGATTCCAGTTATTGTTTTAACGATATCAGCTGTCCGAGCTGCGACGGTCATTTCGCAAGATGGCCCGGTGCAGCGTGCAAATACGGATTTCAGGCGGCAAACGTTTGGCTCTTAAGGATGAGGGCGGCCGCAACAACGATCGTGCGTGGGTAAAAAGTGGGTAATTACACGAGAGCGATCGATTTCCCGAGTTGGATGCTTTTTGAAGCATTCCGATAACACCTGACGATAGATTAACCGATGAGTTATTTTCCTCCGCGTGCCGCAGAGCGCGTGATCAGTGCAGCCAATTCCCGTCCCCGCAAAAGTCCGTTGTCGCCGAAAGTCGCGCCGACGGTGAGCCTTGCACCGACATCGCCGTCCGATGCCGACCGGCGGCGGGATAATCGTAATTCCATGATGAGCAAGGCAGTTCTGACCGTTCTCGATGGGCCGACGGCCAATTCTTCCCATGAGATTCTCACTCGCGATCTGTCGCTGAGCGGCGTGTCGTTTTTGCTGCGTGAATCGCTTACGGTGGGACAGCGATGCAGATTACAGATCGGCAGCACCATTTACGGCTGCGAAGTGGTGCGATCTCGACCCCTCTCCAATGGCCGACACGAAATGGCTGTCCAATTCCGCCACGACGGCAAGTGATTCTTCCCAAATCAGCGAAAACGAACCGCAAGGTTCGGCGGCGCATACAACCCATTGACGGCGCTTGAACGGGGTACGGTCAAGCGTCGGCCGCACGTCGTGCTGGGTAGGCAGTGGCAATTGATGGTGTTGGTTCTCTTGTCGAGGCCAAACGCGCACCGACCCGGGCAACAAGTGGCACGTTTCATATTTTGCGCCGGAGGAACCGCTGTATGTCAATCGCTTCAAAGTTTCAAACACTGCACGTGTCGGAGGTGGCGCGGGAATTCGACGCCTTATGCGTCAATATCGCCGCGGATCGTGGCCGTATCGAGATCATTTCCGCCGATGGATCATGCGATTGTGTGCTGATCAGCAAAACGGAACTGGATTGTCTGGAGAACTCGCTGCAAATCCTGGCTGACTCGCAGACCGGTCGTGGTTTGGCCGAAGACCTTTCGCAATTGGTTCAGCTCACGCAGCCACATGCGGCGATGTGATGGCCGTCAATTCGCCGGCTGCGGATTATTGGCTGGCGGCGCATTCTTCAGCGCCTGCAGCACTGTATCGATTCGCTGCTGCGCTTCGGGCGGTTGACCGGCTCGCAACTGCTGCAAAACTGACACAATCGGCTGGCCCATGTCGATCAACTGCTTCTGGGCTTCGTCCCGTTCCTTCTGCTCGTCGGCATTGAGCTTGGCGACAATCTGCTTGACTCGATCGACAATTCCACTGTTGGCACTTGGCTGCGGCTGATGGTAATCCACGACCAGAGCCAACGGCACCTTCAGCGTCAAACCGCTTTTAAGCTGGCAGGTGATTTCCTTTTCCTCCAGTTGGCCGCTGACTGTCGTCTCATCCCATAGCTGCACGACGACATCCGTGGGTGAAGTGCGGTTGTGAACCAGCGATTTAATTTTGTCGCCGTCCAGCGTCAGAGTGTCGAATAGCGTATCTAGCTTGTATTGCCCGCTCATCGTGCCGACCAGCAGATCGTCATTGCGAAGCCGCAGTGTCGGTGAATTGGCGTCAACATCATCGGGCATCGGGTGCAGTTGCAATTTCTCGATATCGCTGGTGGGAATTTTGACGCCGCGATCGGCCAGTCCCGCCAGCTTGAATTCAAAAACATCTTGATCGATCAGGCCGGCGAATTTGCTCCCATCGGTAAGATAAATCTCATGCACGCCATTGTCTTCGTTTTGGAATGCAATTGAACTGATGACGGATGGATTGAGCTTGATTGAACCGTACCGGGTTGACACCGGCAGATCGGCCGCGGGGGCCTGGATGTTAAGCCGCTCATTGCTGTCAAGCAGCACCAGTGGCTGGTCAAACGTCCATTCGTCGGCGTCGCCGCCACGGTGACGATATCCCAGCCGGGAAATCTGCGTCAGCGGCAATTTGGTTATCTGTCCGGTGGTCAGCTGCAATTCGATGGTTTGTTTGTCGAGGAAACCGCCGAACACTTCGCCGTCGCCGCAGACGAGCAATTGCCGGGGACGTGCATCGCCGATGTTAATCAGCGACACGACTTTCTCCGCTGGCAGATCAAGGGTTCCGTAGAACGTGTTCAAATGGTAACTGGGTTCATGAAGCGTGCCGTGCATCTGATCGCCGCTTTTCATCTCGGCAATGTCAAAGGCCTCGCCGCGCAGGACTTCGTAATCTCCGTCGCCGATGAAGAATCCGGAACCGAAATTCACGACCAGCCGGCGAAGCGGTTTCGGCAGACTGCTGAGTAGTTTGGATTGCTTGATGGATGCAAATAATTTTTGGGCGGCGTCCGGTCCGCTGGTCGGCGCTTCGATCTGCATGATGGCCACTTGTTTACCCGGCGGCACGGTCAGGTTCAAAGTGGCGTCAATCTGGTTGCTGTTCTGCGGCGCCTGGATGGTGGGCAAAAGTTTGGAACCATTGCCGGCGAAAATCTCCATGACCGCCCGGTTTTGGCCGTCCGTGCCGACGACTCCCACCTGTTGATCGTGCCGGCGCGCGTCAAACAGCGCCTGCGTGCCCGTCATGCCATAATTTATCGAGCTGTGATAAGTCAGCGGCATCTCCACCGCCTGCGGTCCGTCATTTTTGAAGACATCGACGATCCGCAGATATCCCGCAGCCTTGTCGAAATAAATGTGGCGTGTCATCGAGCAGCCGGCCAGTGTCATGCCATCCAGAATCAGCTCACCATCCGCCCCGAGTTTTGCGGTATTGTTATTCACTTGCGGTTGATTGCCATTGACTCGCGGCATCGCCATTTCACCGGTGATCGGCATGCGTCCCTGCTGCTGCAACCAGCCGCCGGGATAGATCATCCAGAAATTGCCCTGGTCATCCTGTTGCTGCACACGATACGGCAACTGTATTGAACCATTTTCCGCTGGTCGGGGCCCGCCGCGGACGCGCATCATGGGCTGCGCGGACGATCGCCAAGGAACGATGCAACAAAAAGCGGTCAGCAGGGCGATATGCCGCGGAATTGGTTTCTTACGCATGTGAATCCTCGGTAATCAGACGCACGCAAGCCGCAAAGGTTGCTAAGTGCCTCAGGATGCCCAACATTCTACGTTGCCGAGCAGTTTGATGGCAGTCCTATTCATTTCCTCTTCGAATGCCAGGCGTAATTTCACGGTCAACACTTTTTGCGAGTGGATGTAACTTTGATAGGCGGACATGGCAGGTTCGCTCCGGTCCAATTCACCAAAGAGGAAACCGAACATCATGGGCAAGCAAAACAATCGTCGTGATTTTCTCAAGCGTTCGACATTGGCCGGCGCGGGTTTTTGGATTGCCGGTAGAGGGGCATGGGCCGACGAATCGATTATCAGCAAATCGCCCAATGAACAGATTAATTTTGCCAGTGTGGCCCTCGGCAACAAGGGCGGTGGCGATTGCACGCATGCCTCGAGGCACGGCAATATGGTGGCCATCTGCGATGTGGACACCACTGTGCTCGATCGGGTCGGGAATTCATTCCCCAAGGCCAAGAAATACACTGACTATCGGAAGATGTTCGATGAGATGGGCAAGTCCATCGACGCCATCACCGTGGCGACGCCTGACAACACACATGCGATTATTTCAATCACCGCGATGAAGATGGGCAAGCATGTTTACTGCCAAAAGCCGTTGGCCCACGACATCCTGGAAGTGCGGCAGATGCGCACCTTTGCCAAGCAATACAACGTGGCCACGCAGATGGGTAACCAGGGAACCGCCAACGACAAGTTCCGTGAAGGCGTGGAGGTGATCGCCTCGGGATTGCTTGGACCGATTCGAGAGGTGCATACCTGGACCAATCGGCCGACGGGAATGTGGCCACAATCGCCGCTGATCAGGGAGTTGCCGCCGCCGGCGCCCGTGCCCCCAAACCTAAAATGGGATTTGTGGCTTGGCCCCGCTCCGACTCGACCCTATGCCGAGAAATATTATCACCCCCAAACCTGGCGCGGCTGGTGGGACTTTGGCTGCGGCGCGATCGGCGACATGGGCTGCCATATCACCAATATGGCGTTCATGGGCCTGAAGCTCGGCTATCCATCGGCGGTGAAGGCGGAATCGGAAGCACCCAACGAATGGACCTATCCGGCCTGGGCGAAAATTGAATATGAGTTTCCGGAGCGCGGCGAGATGCCGCCGGTGAAAGTGTTTTGGTACGAAGGCACGAAGGACGGGAAATTGGTTAGCCCTCCGGCGGATTTGGTCCGCAAAGTGGAAGTGGAATATGCCGCCCTGCAGCGCAAGGATAAGCCAACCACTGCTCCCATTCCGCCCCTTAGCTCCGGTGGTGCGATCGTTGTGGGCGACAAGGGAATCATGTATTCACCGAGCGATTACGGCGGCGATTGGGCCTTGCTGCCGATGAAGAGCTTTGCGGATTACAAAGCCCCGCCGCAAATCCTGCCACGTATGAAGACAACGGTCGGCGACATGGATGAGCGGCAAAAGATTGAATGGATAAACGCCATCAAAGGCGGCCCGCAAGCCCTGAGTCATTTTGGTTATGGCGGAATGCTGACGGAGTTTGTGTTGCTCGCCAATGTGGCGATTCGAGAAAGCGGCAAGCGATTGGAGTGGGATGGCGAAAACATGAAATTCCCCAACACGCCGCGGGCGGAGAAATGGCTAAGGCGCGATTACAGAAGCGGCTGGGAGTTTTAGGACGGCTCGGCGACTCAAGAAGCCCCGCATATACATGCGGGGCTACGGGCAAGGTTGAGTTGACTCGTCGATGTTTCAGGCCCTGAACGGCGAACGAAATCCTGTGTTGGTTGCTGGCGGCGCATCGGCCGGGGTGATGCGAATACTCAAATCCGGTTCCGGCAACGGTGGTTTGTCACGCCGAGATGCGATGGCTCGGTCATACAAATCAAGCATCTTGGGCAGCGTCACGTCCAAACTGTATTGCTCCGAGATCAACTTTTGGGCGGCTTGCCCCAATGGCCGATAACTGGCCAGATCGCGCAGGACACGGACCGCTTTTTCCGCCAGTCCGTCGATGTCGAAAAAATCGGATAGCAGACCGTTGTGACCATCACGAATCATTTCGCGCACCGGAGCGGTGTCGGAGCCGAGGACGACGGCGCCGCAGCTCATCGCATTCATCATGCTCCACGAAAGCACGAACGGAACCGTCAAATAAATGTGCAAATCACAGGCGGCCAGAACCCGGGCTAATTCCTCAGGGGGAAGCAAACCGGTGAAGCGGAATTTCGTTAAATCCATGCCATGGCGGGCGAGCACCCATTGTTTGAAACTCGTGGCGGGTTGAATGTGGCTTAAATCGCCGCCGTAAGCGACGCGGTCTGCGCCGACCACCAGGAAGAGCACGTCCGGATATTCTTGTTCGATACGCTCGGCCGTGCGCATGAAAATGTCGAAGCCACGCATCGATTCCAGTCCGCGAGAAACATAAGTCACCAGGCGTGTGCCCGGTGGAATGGTGATCCCGGCGACGGTGCGGGCTGTGTCCGGCTGCCGCAGCCTGTCTTGATAATCGTGATAAATGCTGCGGTCCACGCCGTCGAAAATGGTCTGCAATTTGGCCTGATATTCCGCGGGAAAACGTGATTTTTGAAACTCGGTGGGCGTGTAGGCGGCGTCGCAATTGTGCATATCCAAAAGAATCATTGCGTTGCGGCAGCGGCTGCGGTTGTATTTTTCGACCGGAGTCGGCCAACCGAGATCGCGGCGGAAATCCATATCGCTGTCGGGGCCGTGCGGGGTGTAATAATACTCGAACAAATTGACGATCGGTGTGTTCGGAAATAACTCTGACAAAAAAAGCGTCGAACCGAAGCCGCTATGGCCGACGATCAGATCAGGCCGCCAGTGTGGATCGCGCTGTTTTCGTCTCCGCAGCGCGGTGAAGACGGCGTCGGTGTGCCAGATGGCGTTCTCGAAGGTCCGAGAACAAAAGTGCGTTTGCTGCGTCGCGCCGCCGGTGAGTTGATATTTGATTTTCTCGATGCCCTCGATTTGGCCGGCGGGCGTTTCGCTGAGGAAAGTGCATTGCCATCCGCGGGATTGCACGAGATACCGGGCGATGTGGCCGAACTGGGCGGGGAAGTTTTGATGAACGTAAAGAATGTGCATGACCCATCAACCGCCTCGAACGATGCACGAGCGCTCGGATAGTGTCAACCATGCCAAGCAATGCAGAATATCGAGAGTCTGATAACGGCGTCACTTTCAGCATTTCCGATCGTTTCCGCAAATTCGTTTTGCACGATCTAAAGGTTGCCGGCGGCAGGACGATAAAGACCCAAGGATCCGCTGCAACCGGAGATGTGGCCGGTACCGATCCCAAGGAGAGGACCCTGGCCGACTTGGGTGCATGCGCCGGGGATAGTGGGAGAAATACCGTATGAGTACCAAACTGAAAGACGTCCTGACCACTGGTGAGGTGGCCAAGATTTGTAACGTCGCTCCACGCACCGTCAGCAAATGGTTCGATTCCGGGGCTCTGCGCGGTTATCGCATTCCCGGCAGCAAAGATCGCCGCATTCCGATCAATCAACTCATCCGTTTCATGAAGCAGCACGGCATGCCGCTCAACGGCCTGATGACCGGCTGCACGCGCATTGTCATCGTGGATGATGAAACCGATGTTGTCGAGGTGCTGGAACGCATTCTCGAAGATGAAGCGAAATACGAAGTGGAAGTGGCCAAAGGTGGGTTCGAGGCGGGAATTGTCGCCGAAAAATTCCGGCCACACGTCATGCTCGTGGATATGCACCTGTCTGACGTGGATGGCCGCACTGTTTGCAAGCAAGTGAAGAATCATCCTGATCTGCAATTGACCAAGGTAATTGCGATGTCAGGCAAACTCAGCGACGAGGAAGCCAAGGGATTGATCGCCGCTGGTTTTGACGGGTTTCTGAGGAAGCCGTTCCACGTGCGGCAGGTGATCGAAGCCGTGGAAGACGCCATGGCCGTGGTGTATTGATTGCCGCCGATTGAATTCAACGAATAATGCAAGGATGCGCAGGGGTCGCCCGGAGGGACGGCCCCTTTTTTATTTGTTTAGCGGGATTTGGTCGGCATCCACAGAATGAGTCGTCGGATTGCCGTCCAGGGGCGGCTGAAAGGGCCGAGGACCGGCGCCGCCAGCAATTCCAGGCAGGCGGCCGACGGAATCGATCTCCTGGTCAATGCGATTGTCAATGGCCGCGGCATCCGCCGTCTGGAGCTTGTGAAGGTGGTCTTTCTCATTATCGACCGCCTGCTGCATCTTCTGGATGCGATGCTTAGCCTCGTCCTCACGTTTATCCATCAATTGTTGATCCAGCTTGCGCAACCGGTCCCGCAGAGCCTCGCGACCCAGTTTTTCAGACCCCTCCCGGGCGTCGGACACGATGCCGAACATCTGGTCTTCCAGGCCAAGCTCGTCCAGCTTCATTTGATATAACTCGGTGTCCTGAGTCTCCAGGAACTGCAACTGCAAATAGCCGTTGACCATTCCCCGCTGAATAAAAGGGTGCTTGGCACCGTGATCCATCAGCTTTTGGTAGGCGTTGTAACGATTCGGACTGTAGGTTTTTAAAAACTTCTCGGCCTCTGTGATCTCCTGCTCGGTCGGTGCGCCATTGAGTAAACGGCGGCGAAAATTGTCGGCATTTCCCGGTCGGCCTTGAGGATTGGTGGTCGGCGCGGGGCCGGTGCGGGAATGATCGCCCGGATCGGTCGATTCCGCCCTAGCCAGCCATGCGCCAACGACGAGCAGACCGAATAAAACGCTCGCCCATTTCATACCGCGGGAACCTTGCAAAAGCCCATCCATTAATCCGCCTGGCCTTCAAACATGGACGATACATCCTCCGCACCAGTCGAGATAGCCAGCACGCTGCGATCGCCGTCGGTCACATCATGATCGATGTTAAGCGACAGGCTCGAATCGGGATCGGAAGATGGCAAAGGAGAGGAAATATTACCTGCCAGATAAAACACGCCCAAGCCCACCATGGCCACGGCAGCGGCGATCGGCAAGGCCCAGGTCCGCAGCCACCAGCGTTTGATTTGAAGCGGGGCAAAGCTCTCCGATGCGTTTTCCTGCAATTGCCGGCGGACCATCGCCCGGGAAATTTGCCGAACCGCTGTGCCGCGGCGTGATTCCCTGGCGGCTGCCGGGATGGCGAGCGCATCCGATTCCTGAAGCATCAACGTCAACCCGTCGTTAAGGCTGCGCAATTCTTCCAGCGATTGACGCAGCGAGTGATGGTGCGCCAAGCGCTCTTCCAGGTCCGTGCGTTCGTCCGCAGGCAGTTCGCCGGCCAAATAAAGCAAAAGCACCGCCTGCATGTGTTCCGAATCATTCAGCATGGTATTCAACCCATCAATTCCTTGAGCTTCAACATTGCTTTGTGCATGCGGCCCAAAGCGGTATTCAACGGACAACCAATTAACTCCGCAATCTCGATGAACTTCAAATCACTGTAATATCGCAAGAGCAACACCTGCCGCTGATTGTCGGGCAACTGCGAGATCGCCCATTGCAGCTTTAGCTCCTGTTCACTGGCCTCCATACGCTGGTCAGCTGGGGGATGTTCCTGATCCACCACCAGCCGCAAACCGGACTTGGCGTTTTTTTCCCGGCTGCGCGACCGCCAATAGTCATTCGCCTTATTGGTCGCAATCCGAAACAGCCACGCCTTAAAACCGCCGCCGCCAGCCGGATCGAAACGGTCCACATTTTCCAGCACACTGAGCCAACTCTGCTGCAGCAGCTCCTCGGCGACCGCCTCGCTGGAGGTCAGCCGATGCAAATATCGGATCAACGGCGTGTAATACCGCTGCACCAGTATTTCACCCGCCAATACCTGGCCGTCACGCAACTTCGCCAGCAGGGCGGCATCAGTCGGCTCCGATGAACCAGCCGCGGCAGCTCGATCAACCGACGCCGGCGTACCTTCCTCCGGAATCTTCAGGCAACTGGCCAATTGGTCGTATCCACACCAAGTTTTACATTATCTATAACGCCCCGAACCAGCCAATATTGCCGAAATCTGTCGGGGCGGCGTCACTATTCCAAAAACCAATCGCACTTAAATCAATACTCACCAAACACTTGCGGACGATCAGAAGCCCCGCATGTATGTATATGCGGGGTCCATTTCCCTCAAGGCGTGCTATCAGGAGCCGCAATCGGCTTCGGTTTCGGTGCCGCTTCCCGGACCGCCGAAGGCCCCAGTTTGTCCATCTGATTGATAAACACGAAAGCACCCCGCTTGTTGCCCACCAGCACATCCGGCAGGGGCCCACCGGCGATTTTGCCGACCGTGACTTGCGTTCCCACACCGCTGGCGTCGTCAATCAAGTACGGCACCCAATCAACCAGTGTGCTACCGTCAGCGGCTTTGCTGCGAACCAACTTGAAGAAATAAAGCACCGGAGTGCCGTCTGAATCGGGATCGGTTTTGCCGGGGCCGTGTGCCCACCATCGCTTGCCGGTCACGATATCCAGCAAACCGTCACCGTCCATATCCGCCAGGGCTATGGCATGAGGCTCGGAGAACACCACACCATAGGGGCTATCCGACGGTTTGCTGCCGGCGATCAGGTGCTGCACAAAAGTGATCTCGCCATCCGCCATCCGCTTTTGCTCGTACCAGGCGAGACCGTATTTATGCGCTTCCAAAGCGCAGATCACATCCGGCAAACCGTCGCCGTTCACGTCATACACGTACATTTGCGAAGCATTGTTGGCAAAGTGGAACGGATGTTTTTTCCATATCGGATCGCCTTTCAAATCAGCGGGCTGCTCGTACCAGCCATCCTTATCAAGGAGATCCATTCTTCCGTCGCCGTTGACGTCTCCGAAGCCGATGCCATGGGTGAATCGCTGATAAGCGGGAATGGTGGGGCTGGTCGGATGCCAAATCCATGGGGCGGTCGGGTCTTTCTCATCCGGCTGCGCATACCCCATTTGATGATTGGTCATGCAGATCAGCACTGGATGACCGTTGCCCAGCAGATCGCCGAAGGTGGGGGATTCGTTGTCAGTTTGCTTGAGGGCCAAATGTTGTTTCCAGGGTTCATCCCGGCCTTGCGGATTTTCATACCAATAAGTCTCTTTACCGGGAAAACCAACCACGAGGATGTCCGGCCAACCGTCGTTGTTGAAATCGCCGGTGAACATCAAAAAATCGTTGGAATACCCGTGCGGATCGAGCGGCTTGGCCGGCGCCATCTCCGGCTCAAAGGCGAATTGATGCCGCTTGGTGAAATCCGGGCCTTCCCACCAATACGGACCAACGGCAACATCCATGTGCCCGTCTTTATTGAAATCGCCGAAGGTAGCCCCTTCCGCCAGGAATTGGTCGGTCAGTTGAATTTTCTTAAAAAGCTTTGGCTTGTCTTCACCCAATGCCACCTGCGCAAACACGATCGCCGCCAGACTCAGCGTAGCCCACTTAATCATATTGATCTTCCTCTGCGCATTGCTTCGCCGCATCTTCCGATATCCGCGGCTTGGGGACGACGGACCGATCCGGCCCGCACAGACTTTCATACACCTCATCATAAATCGCCTGTAGCCACCCGGCAAACCAAACGACACTGGCGGCCGCGGCCAGGAGCTCGTTGGAGCGGGCAGAGCGTGCCGGGGATGCGGTCGGCTGATCAACCGGCAGGGTTACGTGTTTGGCAGGCGGGATGGTCCGTTTAGTGGGTTGCATCGGCTGTCCGATTGGCGGAATGATACGGTTCCCCAGCTTGACCGTCGGCCATCCGATAATCCCCACGACAGTTTTTGCCCGGAATTAATATAATTTCGGTCTTGCCTGTCAGCGGCACTACAACTAGCATCAAAAGCCGTAGATTATGGGGATTGGAACTTAAACCTGGTTTGAAGGAGAATCATATGCGAAAGTCAATGCTGGCCTTGGTCGCTTCGGTGTCGCTCGTAGGTGGTCTGTTTGTGACGGCACCCTCTTCACGCGGTGATGACGAAAAGGAAATCAAGGGTGTGCTGATCGATCAGCAGTGCGCTGCGAAATTCACGGGCAAGGACGATCCAGAAGCCGCTGCGGCCGGTCATCCCAAGGCCTGCTGTATCAAATGTGCCGATGGCGGCTTTGAAGTGATCTCCGGTAAGACGGAGTACAAGTTCGACGATGCTTCCAACGCCAAGGCCAAGGCATATCTCGATGCCAACGATTCGACCAAGGTAGTCGTCAAGGGCACGGAAAAAGACGGCACAATCACCGTCAGCTCGATTGAAGCGCAGAAGTAAGCTTGCTTCTTATTCGATTTAAATGTGAACACACGGCTCACCGCTTTGGTGGGCCGTTTTTTTTGCTTCCGTGAGAGAAGCATTTCCGGGCATTGGTACAAGTCCGATAGCCAAAGCAGGCGAAAGCGAACCACCTGGCGGATCATTTTGAGTCGTTGGTAACGATGGCGCTGCTGAATCGGCTCTTGAAAGCGTCGAGTGACTCAACGCCGGCTGGCAGTGCCGCTTCTTCGATGAGCATGACGGGGATTCCATCACGAATCGGATAACGCAGCCCACCGACCTCAGCCACCAGCCAGCTTCCCTCCTGCCGCAGCTTGCTGTGCGTCAGCGGGCAACGCAAAATCGCCATTAAATCAGGGTTTATTATCGCCTTATTGGTTGAGTTTGCATCCATGTGTGCTCTTTCAAAGAAGGCCATCTTACCCCAAGAAGCCGCTTCTGCCTCGCCCAGGCCGCCGTTCTTGTCTAAGAAATAAATCTGTAAATTCATGCGGATTTCAAACCGATAAAAATTTCTGACGTAGTCAGACTTGCATAAAGTGGTGTAAGAAAAATCCAGCGGCGTCTGGGGTGTGACGCCAGTTGAAGTGAGGGATCGTCATGGACGGTATGATCATCAGTGCCGAGCGCGACCAACTGGACCACCAGCGAGATCGGATTCAAAAAATTCTCAAGGATGATATGGTCTCTCCCTCGATGCGGTTTGATCTGGAACGTCTTCTGACCGATATCAGCCAGCGATTATGGGAACTCGAAGGCTTTGTGCCCGGCGAGCGGCAGCCTCTGATGGTGCATTGAGATTCACATCCGTTAAATCAAACATCTGGCCCTGAAAAACCGGTCCAGCCCCGTGGTGACCAGGCTGGCGATCAGCAGGGCTAAATACGGTCCAAATGATACCGAGATATAAAGCTGCAGCGCGGCGGCGAGCAGGCCAATGACGATGGCGAAGAGAAATCTTCCGCGGCGGGTCATGGGCCGAAGCTCCGGAGCGGTGGCCAGAAAAAAACCCATGAACAGCAAGGGCCCGGCCATGATCTCGTAATTGGCGAACGTAATCCCCACCGCAGGGCCGACGTTGTGATCGCGCAGCGCAAGCCATCGCCAGAGGATTTGCGAGTGTGCTAATTCAGCGCTTGCCGGCCGGACCACGGCAGGGATCGGCAGCACGAGCAGCGTCACGAATGCGGTAATGCAAATCAGCACTGGAATGCGGTAATCGATCACGCCGCGGAACAGCAGAAATAACCCGCCGACGATCACGAAGATGGCGCTGCTGGCTCCGATCGGGCCGGGATAGCTGCCGAGAATCAGATCTTCCAGCGGCGGCATTGCATCGCGCAGCAGACTGTCGACCGAGAGGTAACGGCTGCCCGCGCCGGCCGGTCCGCTGGTGTAGTCGACGAGGTCTTCCGCCGGGGAAGGCTCATACAATCCCGCAAAATGCGGGCGATCGGGAATCGATCGCCAGCCCGCCGGATATCTTTCCAAATTGACATGACGGCTGTCGCGCACATCGCCGACGAACAGGTGCTGCTTTTGCAACACCCAATGCGGCACCAGCGCCGCTTTGAACATCACCACCAGCAGCAAATAACTCACCAACACCGGATAAATGCGGCCGGTGGCGCTGCCGAGAAACAGCCAGCTCAGCATCGTGACCATCATCCCGCCGCCGACGAGGGCCATCCACAAATGCGGGAGGCTGTCTTGAACGTCTGGAAAAGGCGGTGCATCGGTGAGCAGGTGTACCGGCAACATCAGTGACAACAGCAGAGCCATCCACAAAACATGCTCGATGTGCATCTGCCGGCCGCGCTTGCCGATTCGCCGCCAAATGGCAAACGCCAGTGCAGCCGAGCCTGTGACAACGAAGATGACGCACAAAGCTCGCCAGCCGTATAACAGGACCGCCGCGGTGACCGGAAAAATCGCCCCGAGCAGGTGCATGGAGTAGAACCCCGTGAAGGTCAGTCCGCTGTGGCAGAGGGTCAGGGTCCGTGCGGGGATGCGACGTCGGCCAAGACGGGGACGAATGGTCGCAAGCGGCGATGTGTCGGCCAGTGAATCGGTCATACGGATTGGTCCTGCCGTGTTTGCGATCGGATATGCCGAATGCCGCCCAGCAGAGGCAATCGTGACGGGCAGACATACGAGCAAACACCGCACTCGATGCAGCTTTGCACCCCGTATCGGTCGGCCATGGCGAGATCGCCGCGCTGTGATGCTTCCAAAACACCAGCCGGTTGCACGCCGGTGGGGCAACTTTCCACGCACCAGCCACAGCGGATGCAGCTGTCAGGCGTGAATTTTTGCTGGCGAGGAATGACATGCAGAGCCAGATCGCCGCCGCTGACGATCGTATCCAGATCGGCGGCCAGCTCCCGCAGCACGGCTCCGCGGCGAAGCAGGAAATTATCCGTCTCAATCTCGCAGCAATGCAGCACATGACCCAATGATGTGCCGATCGGCGCGACAAAATAATGGGACTGCGCCGTCACGTGATTATGCACCGCCAGGGGAACCCTAAGCATCGGCTGCTGCCGAGCCGCGCAGCGACCGACTGCGGTGGCGGTCGCCGCATCAAGCAATAGCGTTTTCTGCTCCGTCGGCAATCTACCCACGGGCAATCGCCGCTTGAGAAGCATGTAGAGAATCATCGTCGGATCGCTCTGCGGGTAATCATTGCTCAGCGGGGCGAATTCGATGTACGACTTGCGGGCCACACGTCGCAGCGGGGCACGCCACGGCGCCGGAGCACCGGCTTCAACGGCCATGATCATCCGCCTGGCCTGCGTCAACCGCCCCAGCAGTAGCAATCCATCCAACAGCGCGGCACTGTCGCGCGCCGCCAGCAGGCCGTTCAATCGCAGTTCCGGATCATCATCCAGCAGATTACAAATGATCGTATCCGGCGGCTGCCGCAATGCCTGCAACATTTGGCCCAGAAAATTAGGACTGCCGGCACGGTCGGCGCAAATTCCATGATCGCTCAGCCGGTCGATCCACTCTGGCAAATCGGCCGGCCCGACATCCTGCAGCTTTTCCAGCAATTCGTGCTGCTCCTGGGAATGCGTCGCATCGGGTGGCCGAACCATCTTCGAGCGATCTTCAAAATCCGGCTCGATGTCGATGGCGGGAACACTTTGGCCGTTGAGCAAGGTGACGGTGCTGGTTCCAACAAATCGGCCGCTGGATGGGGCGAGCACGGCCGGTGAAAGCGCTGTCGCCGGTTCGCTCAGACGCTGACCCTTATCCACGCGGCTCGTCGTCGGTTGCCATGGCGCTAATCCCAGCGGTGCGCGCATCGCCAGCGGCACCCGCAGTCGATTGGGTAAATCCATTCGCTGCAGCGGCGGCACTTCCTTCGGCCAGGCCGCACCCGCACCGTAGTGGCCGGATTGTCGAACGTTGTAATATTTTGATTGCATCGACTATGCCGGCACGCCATCCAACGGAATACCATTCCGCTGACAGATGAGCTTCAAAGCATCGACCGCCACCTTGAACAGCCCCGGCCCGCTGAATCCGGAAAACTGCTCGTGCGCGGCCAGGTGCGGCTCCATGCTCAAGAAACCGCGATAGCCGCTGCGATACGCATCGACCAGTATCGGCTCAAGCTGCCCATCGCCTTGTCCCGGCGGCACCACTTTACCGCCTTTTAGCAGCGCGTCTTTAATGTGAATGTGGACCGTGAATGGTTTAAGCGAAGGCCAATTGTCCAGCGGATGATCGCCGACCTGCACGAAATTAGCGAAGTCAAATGCGTTTCGCAGCTTCGGAGAATTAATCGTTTTCATCAGGTCCAGACAATATGGCCCATGATCGCCGAAAATGCCCCGCTCGTTTTCGTGCAGCAGCGTGACGGGGAGATTTTTGACGTAATCCACTTTGGCCGCCATGCGCTTCATTACCTCATCTCGGAATTGATGCACATCGTCGCTCGGATTGGGCGGATAGTAGCTGAATAAGCGGATGAACGGAGCGGAGAAAAAGTCGGCCATGTCGACCGCATATTTGAATTTGTCAAAATGCGCCGACAATGCATCGGTGATTTTGCTCTTGCCGATCGGCGAACCGATGGCGATCACGCCCAAGCCCACTTCCGTCAATTGTCGGCGGATGTCCTGCCGCTGGCCCGCTGTGAAATCCAGCACATTGATCTGCTCGACGCTCCGCAGCTCGAAATGAGTTATGTGATTTTCCTTGCAGACACGGATTTGCTCGGACAGTTGGGGCGAAATCTCATCGGCAAACGCGGAGAGCTTCAACATGCGCTAGATTGTAGATGTCGGCGAGGACGCGTCAAAGCGAAGCGGATGCGCTTTCCAAATGGGCGCCGGGGGTGGTGGCTTAAGCCGCTACCCCGGTGAGCTTGTGACCGGAGGTGATTTTCATATACTTTCGCCCCTATGGCCAAAGCACGGGCAATCGTCAAACGCCGCAAAGCGGTTCGCAACATCCGCAAGATCACCAAGACCATGCAGATGATCGCCACGGCGAAGTTTCAAAAATCGTTGAAGCGCGCCGTCGCCACCAAACCTTACACGAAGAAAGTCCGCGAACTGGTGGCCGAACTGGCCAGCAGCCTCGGAGAAAGCGTCGAACATCCGCTGCTACGGCAGCCCAACGCTGCTACGGCATCGCATCGCATCGCCTTGATCGTGCTGAGCAGCAACCGTGGTTTGGCAGGAGCGTACAACGGCAGCGTGCTGCGGGCGGCCAAGAGTTTTTTCGCCCAGCAGGAGGCCGCGGGGAACAAGATCGATTTATTCGTCTCCGGCAAAAAGGGTGTCTCATTCTTCAACTTTCAAAAGCGGCCGATCACCAAGCGGTACGACCAGTTCGGTGACTTGCCCGCTTTCGCCGAGGTGGAGCGCGTGGCCAACGAGTTCATGAAAGCGTTCATCGACGGCCAATACGATGCGGTGTATGTGGCGTACATGAATTTCATCAGCGCCGGCCTGCAAAAGCCGGAAGTGGCGACACTGCTGCCGTTATCGTCGGTGTCGGCGACCGACGCCGCGGCCAAGCAGGGCAGATTCAAGGTTGCCACGGTCTACGATTTTTATCCGTCAGCCAAGGAATTGCTCGATGAGTTGTTGCCGCAGACAGTCAAGGCGCAGCTATTCCAGTTCTTCCTGGACGCGACCACCAGCGAAAACGTGGCCCGCATGATTGCCATGAAAAGCGCCACCGACAATGCGGACAAAATGGTCAAATCGTTGACGATGGAATACAACCGCGCCCGCCAGAGCCAGATCACCACGGAACTTTCAGAAATCATGGGCGGCGTCGAAGCGATGAACGGCTGATCGCCGCATCAATTCTTCTGAGCGGTGACGACGGCTTTGGGGCTTTGCGTTTCGACGAGATCCGCGGCTTCCGATTTGCTGAGCAGCAGTGGATGCGCCAACTGCTCAATTTGTTTCAGACCATCGGCAAAATTATTGACCACTACATCCCGATCGCTGCAGCTGATTTTGTTGCGAGCGGCGCTCAAATCGCCGCGGCTGGTCCACAGGCCGATCATCAAGCTGATCTCCGGATATTTCTGATGCAGCCGCTTGCAGAGATAGCGGGCATGGCCGATGGCCGAAGGCGGCAGGGCAGAGATGATCACGATATCCGCCTTTTTTTGCCCGACCAAATCCACCATTTCGCTCACCAAAGAGGTGACGGAGACGGCATCGGCATTGAAACCCTGCCGCTGGAGCACCTGGGCGAACATTGCGCCGGCCAGCTCATCGGCCTCGTCCCGTGCGGGCAGGCAGATCAAATTGACGTGTTCCGCTCCATTAATGTGAATCGTCGGCAAAGGCGAATACTCCTGCGCAGCACCCGGTTCCTGGCGGATGTTGCCGGCGACGATTTGGGAATTGGTCCTCGGCGTTAAATGAACCGCCCGACCGATGGCGCTGGCCGCTGACGGTTTCAGTATGGGCAACTCGGCCAATTCCTCGATCTGTTCTTTCACGGCTGCGTGAATGTATTCCGCCCGCCCATCGTCCAGCCGGCCACGAAAATGATCGCGATGGGCCAATGCCAGAGCCGGAATCATCACGCTTTGAAAAATCTGATCGACGGACTTTTCGTTGCGGTATTCCTCGATCAAATCCCAGGCTTCTTCCTGGTCCGCGGCGAGCAGCCGCTGGTAATAGCGCATGGCGGGATCGAACACCGGCTCGTCGCCGAGCAGCACGCTCAGGAATTCCAATTGCGGCACATATTTTCCGGCAACCACCAGCAGCACGGTCAGTGGAGTCGCCAGTAGCAATCCCACGCCGCCCCACACCCAGGCCCAGAATGCCGCGGCAATCAGAATGGCGATCGACGAAACGCCGGTGCGGCTGCCGTAAAGCCATGGCTCGATAAAACTGCTGAATACGACTTCAAAGCCGATGTACATGCCGAGCGTCATCAGGCCGTGATGAATGCTTAATGTGACAAAAGAGAGGAGAATGGGAATTGCGGCGCCGATCCATGCTCCGACAAAGGGGATAAATCGCAATAAGCCGGAGAGCATTCCCCAGAGCAGCGGATTCGGCACACCGACGACGAACAGGCCGATGGCGACGCAGATGCCGTAACTGCCGTTGAGCAGCGCCTGCATCATCAGATAACGGCTGACGCGCTGAGCGGCATCGTCCATCGCCTGGTTGGTGACATTGAGATTGCCGTGGCTTATCAGACGAATGACCCGGTCGCGCAAATCCTCACGAGCCAGCAGCATGAAAACGCAGAGTACCACCACGATCAAGGCGGTGCCCAGCAACTCCAGCACGGGACCAAAAGTGGAATAGACGATGTCCATCGTCGATGGTGTCGATGAGGCGGCTGCCGCCGATGGGCCCGTGACCGGCTGCGTTGTGCTGACTTCACGTGCCAGCTTATGTATCGCCTCCGAGGCCCGGGAAAAAACGCTGCTATGCCCCTTGAAGGGGGCGATCCATTTCTCAGCCTGGCTGACATATTGCGGGATGTTTTGCATCACATCCTGCATCTGCCGGACCACCACCAGCCCGATGCCAAAGATCAATGCGAACGCCAGCAGCACCACGATCAGCACGGCCGGCACCCGCGGCACCTTAGCCCGCTCCAATCGATGCACCAAGGGTCCTAATAAAAATGCGAACAGCACCGCCAGCGCAATGGGCACCAGTACTTGCTGGGCATAGCGCATAGCCCAGATAATCACGATCGTGGCGGCGATCTGCACAAGCCGGGAAGTGTTGTTATTTTTCGCTATTTCCTGCCGTGCCATATCTCAAACCACGTTGAAGGCCCATAAACCGTTACAGCAAATCGGATGCCTGAGTCTGGTAATCTACCCCGGTTAGCCGACCGATAGTCAATTTATGCGGCTAGGAAATGCATTTCTCACGGTCGGCGTTACGTTTTTGGCGTTGATGGCCCAAGGTCAGACCACCCGGCCGGCGGATCAGGGCTGGTCCAATGTCGTTAACCAATTTAGCAAAGCCCTCGCCGAAGGGGATGCCACCACGACCAGCGTGCTGCTGGCCGATCCGACCAAGGACTGCCGGGAATTTGGCAGTGATGTATTGGAAGACTACGCCGCTATTCTCACGGCCAGCCAACATGGCGTGGTGATCGGCTCACATGGTTATCTTCATCCCGCCATGACGCTGGTCAGCGATTTGGTTGCCGATGTGAAGGCGAGCAATGTGCTTTCCGATGAGATTAAGCAGCGCATGACGCCGTCAGATGCCGATGCTGAGCGGCGGGCGGAAGCCACAGAGGTTCAGTGGGCCGAGCAAACCTTGTCCGCCAAGCCGGGCGATGCGGTGGGGATTATCGTGCTCTGGGTTTCCAAAACCGCCAGCCCCACGGCCATTCCAACCAGCGAAGCGCCGCCTAAGGAACTGATGTTTGTCCTGCTCAAGGGAACCAAAGTTCACGATCAATATCGGGTAAGCCTGGCCGTGTATGGCAATCCGCTCGAGCAACCCCGATAAAATCACCCCTTGATCGATCCGCTGGCCAGCCCGGCGATGAAATCCCGCTGCAATACGAAAAACAGTGCCGCCACCGGCAGAATGCTCAGCAGCGTGCCGGCCATCAGCGGACCGTACGGAATCTGCTGCTCTCCCATGGCCATCATGTTGGCCAGTCCGATCGGCAGGGTGTATTTTTGCTCGCTTTGCAGCACAATCTGCGGCCATAGGTAACTGTTCCAGCTCGCCATGAAACTCAGCAGCGTGTACGCCCCAAGCATGGGCCGCACCATCGGCAGCGCGATCTCCCACCAGAGCCGCCATTCGCTGCATCCGTCGATCCGAGCCGCTTGCAGCAATTCATCGGGGACTTGCCACATGGCTTGCATGAATAGCAACGCTCCAAACGCGCTCACCGAGCTGGGAAGCAAGATCGCGGCATAGGAATTGATCCAGCCGAGCTGATGCATCATGAGCCGAAGGCTGGGCAATAGAACCTGATACGGCAACAGCATCGACGCCAACAGCACGCCGATCAGTAATCGTCTGAAACGAAACCGATATTTCGCCAAGGCAAAACCCGCCATGCTGCTCAGCACGACCACGATGCAGGTTTGCGCGCAGGCGAGGAAAAGTGAATTGCATAACCAATCAAAAAATGGATAGCGGCGCCACAGAGCGGAAAAATTGCCAAGCGTCCAACGGCTCGGTTCGCGCCAGGGAAGCAGGAGATATCTGAAAATGTCGTCGTCTCGTTTGAAGCTGGCGCAGACGAGCCACAAGAATGGCCCGAGGCTGATGGTCGCCATCAATGCCAGCGCACCGTGCAATGCGGCTCGGCGAATGCGGACAGTCACCTTGCCTCCCGGCTTCGCAGCAGCGGCAAGCCGATCAGCGACACGAGCAAAATGATAAGCACGAGCACCCACCCCACAGCGGAGGCATAACCCAGATCGCCGACGCCGATCCCCATGATATACAGATACATCACCATCGTCAGCCCGCGGCCGGCGGGGCCGGTCGTTTGCTGAAACAGCACCCACGGTAATTCGAACAATTGAACGGCCCAGATCAATCCAACCAGTGCCAGAAACCGCAACATTGGTGCGATGCTCGGTAGCGTCACGTGCCAGAAAGTTCCAAAACGTCCGGCGCCATCAACCACCGCGGCGTCATACAGCTGCGGATCCACCGCTTGCAGGGCGGCCAAAAAATATATCATGCCATAGCCGACGGAAATCCACAGGGCCGCCATCAAAATGGCCGGCATCGCCAGAATCGGGCTGCTCAGCCAAGGCGTTTCCACGCCCAATCGTGGGAAAATCGCCCCGATCGCCCGATCCACCGGCCCATGTCGAGGCGTCAGCAGCAGCGCAAAAATCACGCCGACGAACACCGCCCCAACCAAATGCGTGCTGAAAAAGGCAAAGCGATAGACATTGCGAAACCGAAGGGCCGGCCGATTCAAAAGCAACGCCAATCCCAGCGATAACGGCATCTGCAGGCAGATGAATGCGATAGCAAAATAAAGGGTATTGAGCACCGAGCCGAGAAAGACCCGATCACGGAGAAGAAATCGGTAATTATCGAGCCCGATGAATCGCATCGCCGTCGGCGACGCCACTTTGTACAAACTTAAATTGGCGCTGCGGACCATCGGATACAGCAGAAATGTCACGAGCAGCAAAAGAAACGGCAATAGAAAAAACAGCGGCGCCCATCGGGACTGAAAAGACCAGAGTGTTCGTCGCGCCGTGCCGGGCATGTTGTGCCGAGGAGCGTGGCCCCCAAAAAGAAACAGGCCGGAGGGGAGCCACCGCCTCCGACCCATTCTTAAAATATCGTTGCCGAGAAAAATATCACATCGATCCGCAAAACGCAAAAATAATTTGCCTCCCGCGTAGCGGCGTAGCGGCCGTCACGCAGGGACGCGCGTTTTAGCGTCTAACTCTCCGCCATAATCGGCCGAATCACATGACACCGAAGAGCTGCCAGCGCATCAACTAACTGTTGATACTGTCGCCCATCCTTGAACAGCCCGACAATCGCACCGCCGCTGCCGGCGAACTTAGCGCTGGCTCCGGTCGAGCGGGCCACTTCGACCATGCGCAAATTCTCCGGCGCAATCGGCATAATCTGGCGGCGTAAATCAAAATTGGCATTCATCACTTCGCCCAGCTCATCCCAATCACCGGCAAGCAAAGCTTTTTTACCCCGATCGGTCAGGGCCCGAAAACCCTGCATCGCGTTCAAAACCGCCGGATCGCCTTGATTAAACAGCGCCCGCAAATTGCGATGCGGCACATCGCTCACCTCGGCCCGCTCCGGATCGTACGCCACGTAAAGCGGCGGCAACTTCTCCAACTGCAGCGGTTCGTATTCGCCATAACCGCGAGATTCCAGCAGTTTTTGGTCAAAATCCATGTACACGATGCCTTCGTAAGTCTGAATCACCCGATCCTGCAAACCTGCGCTGATGCCCAGCTCCTGCGCTTCGACCGACAGCGCCAAACTTGGCAGTTCATGCAGTGGAATTTGCACTTTGTAAAATTTCATGAGCGCCCGCAGCGTCGCCACGATGATGGCACTGCTGCCGCTGAGGCCCACCAGCCGCGGAATGTCGGTTTGGAAGCGGATGGTGAAATTGCGCTGCTCCAAATCAATGGCCCGTTTGCTGCAGTAATCGCTGAAGCGCTTGATCGACGCTTTGATCAATCGCATGCCCCCGTAGTAACCGTGCAGGGTGACATCGCGCAGAAAGCTTCCAACGCTCTCGAATCGGCCTTCGTCGCCGTGGCCGGTGATGATTTCAAAATACGGGCTTTCCCATAACTGAACGGTCACGGAAAAGTTGCGGATGATGCAGGAGATGGTTTTGCCGAAATAGCCGTCGGACGGATTGCCGACGATTCCTGCACGAGCGTGGGCGCGGGCGGTGACGATCATGATAACTCGAGTGTGGCGGTGAAGCCTGCCGGTCTGAATGAGAAATAAAGCCGCATGATTTTTACGAACCTTCAAGATCATACAAGTAGAACTGCCGGTTTTCAAAAATCAATCGGCCTGCAAATGCCGAGTGCAGCGGATGGGGCACAACGATAAACCGAGCGCCATACGATTCCGCTGCCTGCACCAGCACGGAATCCGGCAATACGGCGTACCGCTGACCGATGGCGCGGAGCGCAGCGTCGAATCGATGGGGAAAGTTCTCGAGCGTCGGCAAGTGCAGCACAACGCAAAGCCGATCACGCCATTGTGCAAGTTCGCCGTCGAATTGCGGCACTCCTTTGAAATTGATCACGATGGCCCGCCGGGCGACAAGGCGAAATGATTCCTCATCCGGCGGCACGAGAAAAACCGCATCCACCGAGGTATGCTGGCGGGCAAACTCGCAAACCTGCAAATACGCTGGTGAATCCGCCAACGGCGCCATTGCCTGGAAGCCGATTGCCTGATGCCGCCATGCGGTCATTAGCAGCGCGATTGCTTCGATCGTCAATCCCGCCAAAATCAACAGCCGGGGGCGTGAACGGCATTCGTAAATCTCGTAAAACGCGGCCAGCAGGAAGAAGGCCAGCAAGAACCCGATGCAATAGCTATTTAACCGCAGTAGCGGGGATATCGTGGAATTCCGTAGCAGCCACACTCCAATCGCCATTGCCGCGACAATCCAACAAATGATCGGTCGGCGGATATAGCGGCACAAAAAAATCGAAGCCATGACACACGTCAGCAGCTTCGGATAAATGCTGAAACGGGAAAGGCTCATTTGAAGGAGCGGTTCGCTGATGTACCAAACGCCGGCTGCCAGCAGTGAGACCAACATCACGGCGCAAAAAACAATGAGAACCCGAGTTGTCCGCAGCACGGCGGGCTTGCGTGGGGCGGTACAAATCCAGGCGATGGCCAACGGAAACGGCCAAAAAAATGATATCCACAGCCCTGCGGGCCAGCTCGATGGATCGTAGTGATGCGGATGCCGCAATCGGACGTACAAATCGACAAATGCGCCCAGCGGCATCACATGCTGCCGGGATTGGGAAGCAAGAAATGCGGGAATGATATTGGCCAGACACAAGCCCAGCTCAATCAGCGTTGCGGCGAGCATTCTTGGCCGCGGTGAATTTCGATCAGTCGGCCGAACGATTTCCCCAAAAACTAAAACAAGCCACAAACCGGCGGACACCACCGCATCATTGAGATGAACCAGCCCGGCGAGTCCCAGTAATATTGCCGGCGACAATACGCTTCCGCCGATCCAAAGCACCACGCCCCACAGCATCAACATATTGGCGATATTGCTCGGCAGCATCGAGCTGTCTTGCAGAAAATCGTAAAACCCCAATCCAAAGCCGCCCGCCGACAGGAAAAACAAAACGACCGACAGCATAAACGCCCGCCGATTACCGCCGAGAAGTTTGGTCAGACGCAGCCATGCCCCGTGCCATGCCGCGATCAGGATGAAATACCCAAGAAAAAAAGCCGGTTGCACCATGTGCATCCGATACAGCAAAGCAGTTAGATGCGTGAAAACGAAATGATATTGGTAGGTGTGCGTCACGAACCAATCATTTTTGAAGAGTCTTGGATCATTCAGCCGTAAGGCGTCAAGCAGATAGACCGTGTGGTTGCTCTGGCCGAATTGATATCCACGGATGATCAGCGTGATCGTCGAGGCGAGAACGACGGCGCAGATGTCAGACAAACCGTCGCGGCTTTCGCCATCGCTCATCGGCATGAGTCTATTCAACTTTCAGTTGCGCGCGTATAGTCGGTGGGCTTGGGGTGATCCGACGAAAGCGCGACATGGCCAAACACACCATCGTAGTCATTCCCGGCGACGGCATCGGTCCGGAAGTCACCACTGCCGCCAAGCGTGTCATCGAAGCGGCCGGACTGTCGGTGCAATGGATCGAAATGCCGGCCGGCGCGACCGCTTTGGATCAGGGGTATGACAACGTGCTCCCGCAGGAAACGCTGGCTGCCATCGCCGAGCACAAAGTTGCGCTCAAGGGGCCGGTGACGACGCCGGTGGGTAAAGGATTCAAAAGCGTCAATGTGCAACTGCGGCAAAAATTGAATTTGTACGCTGCAGTGCGGCCGGTCCGATCACTTGTCGGCGTCAAAACACGATTCTCGGATGTCGATCTGGTGATCGTCCGTGAAAACACCGAAGGGCTATACAGCGGCATAGAAAATGAAGTGGTCCCGGGCGTGGTGACAAGCCTGAAGGTGGCCAGCGAGGTGGCCTGTCTGCGGATTGCCCGTTACGCATTTGCTTTCGCCAGGCGATGGAGCCGCAAACGGGTCACGGTGTTTCACAAAGCCAACATCATGAAATTGAGCGATGGGCTTTTCCTCAGCGCCTCCCGCCGGATTCGCGAGCAGGAATATCCGGATTTCGAATACGAGGAAGTGATCATCGACGCCGGCTGCATGAAAATGGTGCAGGATCCGACGCAATTTGACGTGCTGCTGATGGAAAACTTATACGGCGATCTGATGAGTGATCTGTGCGCCGGCCTGGTGGGCGGGCTAGGCGTGGTGCCCGGCTCCAACATCGGCGATAACGCAGCGATCTTCGAAGCAGTCCACGGCTCGGCTCCCAACATTGCTGGCAAAGGCGTGGCCAATCCGCTGGCCCTCATCATGAGCGGTGTCATGATGCTCAATCATCTGCAGGAACAAGCGATCGCCAAAAAAATCCGCATGGCCTACGACAACCTGCTGACCGAAGGAAAATCGCTCACAGCCGATCTCGGTGGCACCGCTAGCACCGACCAATTTGCGGACGCCCTGATCGCCGAACTTAAGTGAGAAGAGTCGGATGGCGATCATCCTTGAGCTGGATGCCGCTGATTTTTCGCCGTAGGGATTCTGTCAAAAGGAAACGGATCAGTTCAGCGGCGGCTGGAATGCTCAGCCCGTCCGGACGGATGTTGGAGATGCAATTGCGATTCGCATCCGTGTTGCCGGGGCGGGGATCAAATACCAGATAAGCCCCGAGGCTGTCGGCCGAACCCAGGCCGGGGCGTTCGCCAATCAAAATAACACTGGCTGTCGCGCCAAGTCGCTGACCGATTTCGTCCTGAATCGCGACGCGACCTTGCTCGACAATCACCAGCGGCGCAAGCCGCAGCCCCGAGCGACGAAGCGACGGAATTAGTTCCCTCAGCAGCGAAGCAGCGTGACATTCAATGGCCATCGGAGAGAGGCCATCGGCGACGACAATCGAAACATCGTATTCACCTGGCGTGAGAGATTGCTGCGAGAATTCGTCCAGCCGACGGCCCAAGTCCGGACGGTGGAGAAAACTGGCTCGATCGGCGGCGGAACTGTGAACCTGAATGACCGAAAGATTCAATTCCGTCGCCGCGGCGATAACTTGCGACGAATTAAATGGCGCATGCACCGCATCGCGCGCCGCGGCGTGGGCCATGGCGAAATTCAGCACCTCCGCTGTAGGCAAGCTGCTGCCGGCCCGACCGAGAGCAATCCGGGCGGCCGTGTGCGATCGCAATGTCTGCCACGCATCGGCCGTCACATTCCCTCCAGAAGTTTGTTCCGCAAATCGACTTCGAGCAGCCGCTTGCCGTCGGCCATGACGCCCATCCGTTGGAGCCATTCCTCAAATTCCGGCGCCGGTTTGAGACCAAGTAATTGCCGCACAAAGTTCGCATCGTGAAAGCTCGTGCTTTGGTAATTCAGCATGATGTCATCAGCCCCGGGCACGCCCATGACGTAATTGCAGCCGGCAGCCGCCAGAAGCGTTAGCAGGGCGTCCATATCATCCTGGTCCGCCTCGGCATGATTGGTGTAGCAAACGTCGCAGCCCATCGGCAAGCCGAGCAGCTTGCCACAAAAATGATCTTCCAACCCAGCGCGCAGGATCTGCTTGCCGTCGTATAAATACTCCGGTCCGATGAAGCCGACGACCGTGTTGACCAGCAGCGGATCGAAGGCGCGAGCCACACCGTAAGCACGGGCTTCGCATGTCTGCTGATCGAGCCCATGATTTGCCCCGGCGGAAAGCGATGAGCCTTGGCCGGTCTCGAAATACATCACGTTCTGCCCAACGGTTCCGCGATGCAGCGTCAGGGCCGCATCTTGAGCTTCTCGCAAAACGGAAAGGTTGATGCCGAAACTGCTGTTGGTTGCTTCGGTGCCGCCTATGGACTGAAAGATCAAATCAAGCGGCGCGCCTGTCTCGATCGCTTTGATCGAATGCGTCACATGGGCCAGAACGCAGGATTGTGTCGGAATCTCATAGCGGCGAATCATTTCATCAAGCAGTTTCAACAGCGTGTGAACGGCTTGGAGACTGTCGGTGGCGGGATTGATTCCGATGCAAGCGTCGCCGCAGCCGTAGAGCAGACCGTCGAGGATCGAAGCGGCGATGCCTTTTGCATCGTCCGTCGGATGGTTGGGCTGCAGCCGCGTGGAAAACCGGCCGGGCAAACCGAGAGTGTTACGAAACTTCGTCACCACACGAATCTTGCTCGCCGCCAGGATCAGATCCTGATTCCGCATGATCTTCGACACCGCCGCGGCCATCTCCGGCATGATCCCCGCTGCCACACCAGCTAGCTTTTCCCCGGTTGTCGAATATTCCAGCAGCCACTCGCGGAACTGACCGACCGTGAGATCGCCGATCGGGGCGAAAGCCGCGGAATCATGCGTGTCGAAAATCAACCGGGTTACTTCGTCATTCTCATATGGAATCAGCGGCTCTTTGAGAAATTGTTTTAGTGGAACGTCTGACAGCAGCATTTGTGCCGCGACCCGCTTCCTGGCGTTGCTCGCCGCGATGCCCGCCAATTCATCTCCCGACCGGGCCGGCGAAGCCTTGCACATCAACTCTTTTAGATCCGCAAACGAGAATTGCTCATAGCGATACGCCATGGATCGGGTCATTGTCATTCACGAACCGGATTAGCGAAAGTCCTCAACGCAATCTCCCTTGCCTGCATCGCCGTCATATCCTAGACTTTGAGCCAGTTCGCTAGGGGTGCCGTGACTTTGTGCTGCGGCTGAGAGCAGACCCTTGGAACCTCGCTCCGGTAAAGCCGGTGTAGGGAAGCGAATCGTTCTACGTCCGTTCGCACCTCCCCGCATCGTCATTACCGTTGCCATTTGAAGGAGTGATACCGATGTCAAATTCGCGCACGCTGGATCGTTCGTACACGTTGCCGCCGCTGGGGGATAATCCGTCAACGGAAAAGCAGGGGACTTCGCCTGGATCGTTCGCTTTGCCGGGAAGAGTCGGCATGGCATATTCCTTCAGCTCCGCCGATACGCCGGGCATGCCGCCCGTGTCGGAGGTGACGGCGATGGATTTTGCTTCATCGCTCGATCAGCAGCGGCAAACGCAATTGCAGGAAGCGCGGCTAGGAATTGTCACCAGTGAAATGAAGCACGTGGCCATTCGTGAGCCGCACCTGGCCGCCGAGCAAATTCGCGCGGAAGTGGCGGCGGGACGGATGATCGTGCCGGCCAACAAAGTGCATCTGAAATTTAAGCTGCAACCGATGGCGATCGGCCGAGCGTCGCTGACTAAGATCAACGCCAACATGGGCGCATCTCCGATTTCCAGCGGCACCGAGGAAGAAGTCGAAAAATTACAGTGGGCCGAGCGGTGGGGTGCCGACACGGTAATGGACCTGAGCACCGGCGGCGATCTCGATGCCTGCCGTGAAGCGATCATCCAAAACAGCACCGTGCCGATTGGAACCGTACCGATTTATTCGATGATTCTCGGCCGGAGCATCGAGGATTTATCTTATGACTTGATTCTGCGAGAACTCGAAAAACAGGCGAAACAAGGCGTCGATTATTTCACGATTCACGCTGGCGTTTTGCGGGAGCATTTGCCATTGGTGCGCAATCGCCTGATCGGCATCGTCAGCCGCGGCGGCAGTCTGCTCGCCAAATGGATGCTGCACCATAACAAGCAGAATCCGATGTACGACATCTTCGATGACATCTGCGACATCATGCGGCAATACGATGTGAGCTTCAGCCTCGGCGACGGCCTACGTCCCGGTGGATTGGCGGATGCCACGGATGCCGCTCAATTGGCGGAACTGCAAACGCTCGGCGAATTAACCGAACGCGCCTGGGCTAAAGGGGTGCAGGTCATGGTCGAAGGGCCGGGCCATGTGCCGTTCGATCAGATTGAATACAACATGAAATTACAGCGGCGGCTTTGTCACGGCGCGCCGTTTTATGTGCTGGGACCGCTAGTGACCGACATTTTCCCCGGTTACGACCACATCACCAGTTGCATCGGAGCGACGGCGGCCGCGTTCCACGGCGCTTCCATGTTGTGCTACGTGACGCCCAAAGAGCATTTGGGATTACCGAAGAAAGACGACGTGAAGCAGGGATGCGTGGCGTACAAAATCGCCGCCCATGCCGCCGACGTGGCTCTTGGTATTCCCGGTTCGCGCGATCGGGATGATGAACTGACCAAAGCCCGAGCAGCGTTGAATTGGCAGCGGCATTTCGATTTGAGCTTCGATCCGGAATTGGCCCGTGCCTATCACGATGAAGATCTGGAAGTCGACACTGATTTCTGCGCCATGTGCGGCCACGACTGGTGCTCGGTGCGCATCAGCAAGGAAATCATGGAGTTTTACAGCGGCAAGGATGAATCCGCGCAGCCGGCCAAAAAAGCGCTGGCTTCCCCCGGCGTCACCGAAGCAGGCGCGGACATCCTCAAACAGCGCGGCGTGCTAAGCCAGGAAGAAATCATGAAGCTGGCTCACAAAGGAAAGAAAGCCGTCTGCCACAGCGATGAAATTCCCGACGCCGCCCAAGCGAAACTCGTGCAGTTGAACACTCTCAAAGCCCACGGCGTGGCGGTGAATGATGGGGTACTGTAAGGCGATCTCCAGGCAGAATCAGTGAGAACATGCGAGACGATTCAGGAGAATCTGTTATGTGGAGAGTTTTATGTGGCGGGGTTGTCGGGATGATGCTTGTGAGTTCCACTGTGCTCGCCGATGGCGGGCCAACGACCGCTCCTGCGGCGACTGCGGTGGACACGATTAAGGGATATTGGCGGTGCGTGAAGGCTGGCAAAGCTGATGATGGGGTGTTGGCGTATATCGACACAGGTGCGATGATCGAGGCCGTTGCCAACAAGGACCCGGTACTAACTGCCGAGCAGCACGCCGCCGCCGAAGCGGACATTCGCAGGCTCGTCAGCGCCGCCTGGCAAAATCCGCAACTCCAAGACATGATCAAAGATTCTGACCTGACGATCAAATCTCAAAAGATCGGCCATGACGGGGTGACTGTGGTGGATTATGTCGTGACCATCCATCGGCCTCAAGAAGGCGAGTTGGATAATACCGTATATGTCCGCAAATCAGGACACACTTGGCATATCGTTGACATGCGGAAGGCCGATGGCCAGCCGATAACTGAGACTGTTAGGAATGCATGGCAACGTGCCCATCAGGCCGAGCCTTCCCTGACCTTCAACGAATTTATTCGTATGATGGCGGACAGTGTGGCGGGAAAGAACACGTCGCGCAGCCCGACAACACAGAAATGAGTGTGAACACCGCCTATCATCGCAGGGGCCACTTAGGAGCTGTTATGAATCGACGGACGGTTCTAAAATTTAGCGGATTGGTCGCCGCCAATGTATTGCTGGGCGGTTGTGGTCAAAGCGACAGCGATGTGGCGCATGCAGCCGATCAGGAGAAATCAAAAGTGAACGCGACAACCCAATCATCAACGGTGCAAGTCAAAGTCTTCAACGCCAAGGGCGAATTGGTCGGCCCGATTAGCGAACCGAAAGTGGTCAAGACCGATGCCGAGTGGAAGAAGCAGTTGACGGCCGATCAGTACAAAATCGCCCGTGCCAAGGGAACCGAACGGCCGTTCTGCGGCAATTTGCTCGATAATCACAAGGACGGTGTCTACGTCTGTGTTTGCTGCAACCTACCGCTCTTCGCTTCCAATTCCAAGTTCAATTCCGGCTCCGGCTGGCCGAGTTTCTTCCAGCCGATCTCCAAGGAAAATGTCGTCGAGCAAGAGGACGACAGTTACGGCCAGCGGACGGAAATTCTTTGTGCCCGTTGCGATTGCCATCTCGGCCATGTGTTCGACGACGGGCCCAAACCGACGGGTTTGCGGTTCTGCGTGAATTCGGAGTCGCTCACTTTCACGGCTCAGAGCGATCTGGCCAAGCTCGCCGATCCCGCAGCCGCCAATGTTAAATCGTGAGGATTCGTTCGCATGGCCATGAACATCGCTTCGACCGTTTCGCTGCAGAACGGCGTGAAAATTCCCCTGCTGGGGCTCGGGACCTGGCAATCCAAGGAGGGCCACGAGGTCGAGCAATCGGTCCGATGGGCTTTGGAGATTGGCTATCGCCACATCGACACCGCCGCCATTTACAAAAATGAGCAGGGCGTCGGCCAGGCCATCCGTGACAGCAAAATTCCCCGTGAGCAGATTTTCGTCACCACCAAATTGTGGAACGATGACAGTCGGCTGGGCTACGAAGCCTGTCTGAAGGCGTTCGATCAATCTTTGCAGCGGCTGAAATTTGATTACGTCGATTTATATCTCGTGCATTGGCCGGTGAAGGGGCATTACAAGGATGCCTGGCGGGCGGTCGAGAAAATTTACGCCGACGGCCGGGCCAGAGCGGTCGGCGTGAGCAATTTTCTCATGCATCATTTGGAAGATTTGCTAAAGGATGCCAAAGTCGTTCCGATGGCGGACCAGGTCGAAATGCACCCGTATCTGCTGCAAAAGCCGCTGATGGATTTTTGCCGGCAGCATCGCATCGTGCAGGAAGCATGGGCGCCGCTCATGCAGGGGAAATTGTTGCAAGTGCCGGAATTAGCCAAAATCGGCGCTGCCCATGGGAAAACCGCGGCCCAAGTGGCCCTGCGCTGGAACGTGCAGCATGGCGTAGTGACGATTCCCAAATCCGTGCAGCGCCATCGCCTGATCGAAAACGCCACCATTTTCGATTTTGAGCTTTCAACCGCGGAGATGGCCGCCATCGACGGCTTGGATCGCAATACCCGTGTTGGACCGCATCCCGATCACATCAATTTCTGAGTTGTCCTGAGAATCCGTAAAATCCCACCGTTGAAACCGTTTGGTTGTTCGCTATGTTTGGCGCGGGCTTGCGGGAAGGAGCGGCTTGACGGCTGCGGTATCGATCAACACCAAGCGTCGGCAGGTGAACATCACATGATCATCACCATCGACGGACCAGCCGGCACGGGCAAATCGACGGTCGCGCACTCGGTGGCCGAGCGGCTCGGTTTTAATTTTCTTGACACCGGTGCGATGTACCGGGCCATCGGCTTGGAAGCTCTGCGCCGCCACGCCAATCTGGAAGACAGCCGTGAATTGGTTTTCATTGCCGAGCATTGCCGTATCGAATTTGATGATCGCACTCAGCCGCCGGGGGTTTTGCTCAACGGCCAATCGGTGGGCCATTTGCTCCGCGGCAAGGATGTCACGGCGGCGGCATCCTACGTGGCCGTGGTGCCGACGATTCGTGAACAGCTTGTGAGGCAACAGCGCGAGATCGGCAGCCGTTGGCATAATTTGGTGACCGAGGGGCGCGACCAGGGGACGGTGGTGTTTCCCGATGCGGCTTTGAAGTTCTTTTTGGACGCCACGCCGCAGGAGCGGGCCAAACGCCGCGCATCGCAGCATCGGTCGCGCGGGGAAATCGTCAATGAGAAGGAAATATTGAACGGCATCATTGCCCGGGACGAAAGGGATCGCAGTCGAGCGGTCGGCGCTCTTAAGGCCGCCGCGGATGCCACGGTGATCGACTCAACCGCTTTGACGTTGCCACAAGTGATTGATTTGATCGTCAGCCGCGCCGAGGCATATCGCCAATCCCAGCCTACCGGGCGGTGCGTATGACCGGGAATTGGCTTTACACCGGTGGGCAAGTGCTCTGCCGGCTGTTTACGACAACTCAATTTGATCTGAAAGTGAAAGGCGTCAAGAACATCCCGCGCACCGGCGGGGCGATCATCGCCTCCAATCACCAAAGTCTGCTGGACCCGGTGCTGATCGGTGTGCAGGTTCCCCGGCCGTTCACCTATCTCGCCAAGAGCGACCTGTTTGTGAATCCATATCTCAGTTGGTTGATCCGTAGCCTTTATGCCTTTCCGGTGCAGCAGGAACGGGGCGAGATTTCAGCGGTGCGGGAAGCAATTCGACGGTTGCAGGAAGGCCGGGCGCTGGTACTGTTCCCCGAAGGTTCACGGACGGTGAATGGCGAGCTGCTGCCGCTGGAACCAGGCATTGGCCTGATTGCTCGCAAGGCCGACGTGCCAATCGTGCCGTGCGTGATTCATGGATCGTTTGAAGCCTGGCCAAAAGGTCACAAGTTGTTTCGGCCGGGCAAAATCCGCGTGCATTTCGGTCGGGCGATGCACGTGAACCATCTCAAGGCCTCGGAAATCGTGCGGGAAGTTGGCCAAACGATGCACCGGATGTTTGATCAACTTCGCAGCGAAACACTCTTGGAGCAGCCGTGGCAATCATGAGCGATCAAATCAGTGACTTGACCAAGCTTGTCCTTAAATTCCGTGAAGAACGGGATTGGGCGCAATTCCACAATCCCAAGGATGTCGCCGTTTCCCTGATGCTGGAGGCCGCGGAACTCCTGGAACTCACGCAATGGAAAAATGGCAAAGGGCTTGAGGATCATCTGGCCCAAAACCATGAGGCACTTTCCGATGAGTTGGCGGATATTTTTGGCTGGTTGCTGGTGCTCGCTCACGATCAGAAGATCGATCTGGCCGAGGCTCTGCGGCGCAAATTGGTGAAAAACGCGCAAAAATATCCGATCGAAAAATCTCGAGGTGTGTCCCGCAAATACACCGAACTGTAACGGCAGGAGACGTCCGACTCAATGCCAGCTACTTGCTTGGTTGCTGCTTTACCAGCTCCGTCGCCCGTTCGACCATTTGCGGTAGCGACCCGCGATCGACGATGTTGCCAGCGGAATCCACCAGAATCGCCTGCGGTATCGCCTGAATGTCGAACTGATTGTAAAGCGTCCCCCACGTCTTGCCGCCTTCCAACCCTGCCGAGTCGATGCAGACAGGGTAGTGCATATCGAATTGCTTCATCAGATCCATAATCACGTCGGTTTTGCTGCCGGGTGGATGGACTCCGATGATACGGATACCGTTCTTCGCCGAGTTTTCGTGAATCTTAACGGCCACCGGAAGATCGTTTCGGCAGGGGCCGCACCACTCCGCCCAGAAGTCGAGGATGACGGGTTTGCCGCGCAGGTCCGACCAGCCGAGCGGCTCGCTGTTGAGCCATTGCGCGGTCGCACTCGGTAGCGGGGGGGCGGGCTTGCCAAGAAGGCGGGCATCGACAGTTGCGATGCTCGGTTGGGATGCAGCCTGGGCGACGGCCTTAATCACCTGGCCGCTGTCGCTATCATAAAAATCCGCATATTCCCGGCGGCCATCCGGCAACATCTTGTAGAATTGCAAGTTCACGCTATCCATCACCCGCGAGCCGATTGGAAAATCGATTTGCATTTCCTGTTCCGCCGGTTCCTTGAGCGAGAAAGATTTCAACTCGCACTTCCGCTCATTGCCATCAGGATTGCCAACTTCCGCGGTAACTTTGGACGGCATCCACAGCCCATCAAGCCGGTCAAATCGCTCGACCCGCCAATGCTCTCTCCACGACTTGGGACTGCCGCCGACGACGGAACTCCAGAATTCTTTGACGGCAAAATCCTTGTCCCGCAGAAACACAAATTTGAATTGATCTCGCGGCTGATAACGGTCGCCTGTTTTGATGGTCAGTTCGACCGTCGCATCACCGTCGAGTTGCGACTCCGCCACGCTCGATGAGGCTCCGCGCTCGTCCAGCTTATTTGCGAACCACTTCGACGAGGGAAGCGGGGTGAGCGCCTTTCGAAACCCCAGGGTGCTGAAGTAAATCTCTTCAGAGAATATATCGGGCTCTTTCAAATTGACGCCGCCCTGTATTTCTATGGCTCCTGACGCAAGTGTGTGTGGTGTTCGCCAGCGACAAATGGTTCCATCCCAAAACTCCAACGCGTGTTTGACCGAAAGTTCCTTGGATACGCTATCGTCTTGCGAAAAGTCGATGAACGTCGCGACCCACTTCCGCTTGACCAGCAAATCGGTCGAATCCAGAAGTTTCCCTCCGGGAGTTAACCAGCATTTTTCATTGAACGAAAAAGTGCAATTGTCGAGCCGGGCCTCCCTCTTAGCCAAGGCCGCGCAAATCTTCTTGACTGTCCATACATGGCTCTGCGAAGTTGTCGGCTGCGTTGCAGCATCGCCAGCCGACGCTCGCCCCGCTAACGCAACCCCGGCCAGCATCATGCCTGCGACCGACACCGAACGGAAAGCAAAAAAAGCAGATCCCATAGGGTCTCCGATCTCGACAGAAAACCGGCCCGCTAGGGCCCCCGGGATGCACCAGGCCGCGTCGCCGGCTCGCCGAAATCGACATCCAGCACCACAGTAAAATACCGCCATCCGCGCCCCAAAAAAAGTTGATCCTTGAGCATTTCATCAACGTTTGGCTTAACTAGCTTGTTGAATTTCTCGTGCTTGTTAATACTGAGAACCACCGGCTTGGAAAAGTCGATCATCTGATCGTTCAAATAAAACCGCATCGATTGGACATTATCGGTCGTTGCCTCGATTTTGTTGCTCGCAATCGAAGCCTGCACCGACATCGAATTCGCATCGACCGTCATAAAGCCGGCGTGATGAAATAGCAGATGTTGCTCATGTCCCGCGCGCGTGGCCTGATACATTTGCACCCAATCGAGTCGGTTGAACATCGTGTCGGGCCGATTCGAGGCGATGTCGATTTTCCCAGGATAAAGCTGCCGTGTGTGCGCGCGAACAGCCTCATATGCTTGCTGGATCGTTGCCGGCGGCGGCGCGTTGCCGGCATGCTGCGTTTTTACAAAAGTCACGTCGCATTTGAATCGCTTAAGAATTTGCACGACATCCAGCGTCGAAGCGATCGGATCGTCCTTATTATCCGCATCGTTCCAGGTCACGACTGCCGTGTTCAGCAGATTCTCAAACCGCAATCGCTGCCAATCCGCGGGGATCGATCCGGCAAACGGGTTTATGGCGGCGAAATAAGTCGTGAAATGCAGACCAAGGTTCCACACCGAGCCGGCTGCGCCGTCCTGGCCGATCAGGTAAACCCGGCCCGGATCAATGTTGGCCTGCGACAAAGCGTGATTCATTGCACCGATCACGCTGTTCATTGCGGCGTAACTGGGGCTGAATCCTTCCTCGGTGTCCAGCATCGGCATCAGCACCAGTGCGTTGGGATGTTTGGTTAATTCATCGTTGATCCAGCCGGTGTACAACTTGGCAATGGTCAGGGAATCCGGTCTGGGATCGGTAAAAAACGGTTTGTACGACGGCAGCTGAATCACTAATGGCCAGCGCACGGTCCGGTCATAAAGCGGCGGCACACCCAAATAATATTGCACACGATGTGGCCCGACGTGCACATCAATGAGATGTGGCCCGGCGACCAACTCAGGCCAGTCCATGTGAATCCGAACGAGCCGGCCGACGATATTAGCATCCAACCCGATCGCCGAGATTTGCAGCGTCAACGCCTTGCGCTGGGTCGATGATGCCGCATCGAAATATTTCTCCAGCAGTTTGTGGATCTCGTAATAGGCGCCCGAACATTCGGGATGATAGAGCGGGCCAAGCTCCGTGCGATCAATGCGATCAAGGATTTCCCTGGACATGGCATTGGCTGGGGCAGTGGCCGGTGCGGTGGCGGGCAGCGTTTGTGCGACCCATAAATGAATCGGCGCGGTCAACGCTGCAAAGCCACATATCAGGTACACCAGGCCGGACCGCATGAAAATAGCATACCTCTGACGGCTACAGCGTCTATGCGAGCGGCTGCTTAGCAAATGTCCGTGATCCTTATCGGTCCTGCCAGTCAAGTGAACCGTGCAATTGCCGATACCCAAGGCAACGGAGGAGGGACATGCCCTGGCGTGGTTGGTTCAGTGGCTCGGACAATCAGTCGAAGCCGTCGGTGGATATGAGGATTCCCACACCCGCGGACTGCGCAAAGCTGCCCTTGGAAGAGGGCCTGGAACACTTGCGTGCGTGCCGATTCGACCGGGCCATCATGAGTTTGCGTCAGGCTGTCCACCGCGAACCGGGACGTTTTGCGGCGGTGCGCGGATTGGTCACGGCCCATGTACTCAGCGGCGAACCACGCCGTGCCCGGCAGATCCTGGCGACATTCACCACCGATTACCCGATGTGCCTTGAAGGATGGCGCCTGGCGGCGCAATTGGAATGGAAACTCAATGAACCGCAGCGGGCCGTGGAGATTTTGCGAACCGGCCTGGAACGCCTGCCGGCGGCAGCGGACTTGCGGCGGCAATTGGCCATATTCCTTTCAGCCGAGGGTCGCCACGCCGAAGCGGCAGCCTTGACCGGCGAGAAAAAGAACGTCTGGGTATTGAACGCCGTTGGCGGCAAGCAGGACGAATCATCGTCGAAAATGGACGAGGATTGGTTCGATCAAATCGCGCAGGATCCGATGCTCATCAATGCCGTGCTGACTTCGACCGAGCAATCCACGGACGACCCGGCGACAATTCAGGTGCTTACCGCGATCACGGCCAAAGTCGCCGCCTTGGTGCAAGCACAACCCCGGCATGCGGACCGGCATCTATTATTGGCCCGGTTGCAGGCGGCTTTGAATGATTTACCCGCGGCACTGGAATCCGTGGAACGGGCCGTTGCCCTCAACGCCAATTTGCGGGAAGCGCATCAATTCCACGCTTCGCTGCTTTCACGCATGGGAGAGCCCGAGCAGGCCCTTGAGAAACTCAAAGCAGTGTCCAAACGCGGCACTTCCTGGCCGGACATGCTTTATCAAATCGCGGAATTGGAGCAAAAGCTCGGCCAACCCTCCGAGGCCCGCTCGCACTTGTATTCCGCCATTCGTCTGAATCCCCGCTTCACCCGGGCTCACGAATTGCTCGAACGCTGCGCCGCTTAAGCAAAAACATTTCCATTCCTTGGCTCCACACCGCCCAAGAAGATCGACGAACTAGCCGATAAATCTATGGTACGGTTCCGCGAGATCCACGCACAAAGAGCCGCGCACGCAGTAAGCGGAACCGCGGCCGAGTGTGTGCCGCCGCGCTGGGAAGACTGTTGAGGTTGAACATGGGCGTTTATCAATTCATGCTGGGCCGGGAGTTGCCGTGTACGGTTCTCGAATTGCTCGAGATTCGGTTGATGCCTTTGCCGGGCACCGCGCACGAGCGGCTGCTGCAACAAGTGCAGGCAGGCACGGCGTATCCGGATTTGCTATACCGGCTGGGTCTGTCGCATCTGGGCCGCCAGGAGTTGGGATTGGCCAAGCAGCGCCTCGCCGAAGCGGTGGAGCAGAAACCCGATTACGTCGCCGCCCGGTTAGTCCTCGCCGGTATTTGCGATTTGCTGGCTCAGCATCAGCAGGCGATTGAACATATTGATGCTGTGATCACCTCGGGCAAGATCGTGGGACAAACCCAGCTCACGGACGGGCCGCGCATCACGCCGTATCAACTTCTCTGCGCCGCCGGTTTTTGCCTGGAACGTTTGGGCACCCCCGGCGAAGCGGCGTTCCGATACGAACAGGCGTTGGCTAACGAATCCACGGATTTGTTCGCCCACCATCGCCTGGCCGCCATTTATTTGTCGCACAATCAACTCGAAGAAGCGGTTGTGCATCACCGCGCCATTCTCGACGCCGAGCCGCAGGAACAGGCGATCCGCACCAGCCTGGCCCATATCCTGCAATTGCTCGGCCAGCACAAGCAAGCGGTTTGGGAATACGAAAAAGCCCTGTGCATGGATCCGGACAATTGGGACCTGCAACTGGAACTCGCCGATCAATTTGAGCGCATGGGTAGCAGCGACGCGGCGATCGATCGGCTGCAAACCTTGTGCGAAAAAAATCCACAGTTCCCCGATCTGCACCTGCGGCTCGGTAATCTGTTCAGCCATCGTGGTGACGATCAGTCGGCCACTCGTGAATATGCCGAAGCCCTTACGGTCCATCCCGGTTATCTGGAATGCCACATCGCCGCCGCTCGGCATGAACTGAAAATGGGCCGCACGGATAAATCATTGACTCATTTCCAGCGGGCGACGGTGATCAACGACCAAAATGTCGAAGCATACGCCGGCATGGCGGTGGCCTTGCAACGACTTGGCCGCAGCGAAGAAGCAGCTGAAATGCTCAAGGCCGCCCAAAGTGTGGGCCGCAACAGCGATGTACTGGTGGCGCAAATGGGTCAGCTTGAATTACAGGCGCAAGCCGCCGAGGGAGTTGCCAAGGCGTTCGATCCCTTGGAACAGTCCGCCACGACCACCGGTGAGCGGGAGAATCAGCGCGTCTGGATCGAGCGGCAAATTACCCGTTACGAGGAATTGCTCGAAGCGCATCCGACCTGGACCGATTTGCGCGTTCGCTATGGAATGCTGCACAAGTTGATCGGGCAATGGGAACAGGCCGCCGAGGCATTTCAAGCTGCCGCCGACCAGAATCCGGGATACGTCGAGGCGCGGATTCAACTCGCCTTGGCCCGCCAACAGCTCGGCGACAATGCCGGCGCCATGGAGGCGTTGCAGACCGCGATTAAAATCCAGCCGCTCTACGCCGATCTGCATTATCGTCTCGGTCTGATTTATTGCAGTGAGATGGAGTTCGGCATGGCGATGGAGCGGATGGAAGAAGCGGTTGCCCTCAACAGTAAGAACCCCGATTTCCGCAGGCATCTGTGGGTCGTGTTGCAGGGATTGCAAATGAGCGGCCGACGGCGATCCACGGAACTGGACGAGCGCACCGAAGCGCTGATCACCGGCACCGCCCCGGAGGCCGATTAAGATTCAATCTCTGCGGTTAGCCGCGCTCCGAAGGGAAGCGCGCCGCTAAACCCGATAGTCGAGTCAACCGTAAGCCAGAAACCCCGCATATTCATGCGGGGCTTCTTGGTATCAAACGGTCCACGAACTCACCCCAACGACTTAAGAAACTCCCCAATCCGATCCAACCCCTTATCAATCTGCTCCATGCTCGTTGCAAAGCTCAGCCGAACATGCGTGTCAAATCCGCAGTCATTTCCCGGCACCACTGCAACATGATTCTTTTCCAATAACGAAGCCGCGAAACTGATCGCATCGGTAATTTTGTTTCCGCTCACCGATTTGCCGAAATACGCACTGACATTGGCAAAGCAATAAAACGCCCCCTGCGGCTTCACACAGGTAATGTGCGGCAATTCCGTCAATCGCTTCCACATATGCTGGCCGCGCTTCTCGAACTGTTGCCGCATGGTTTCAATGCTCGCCGCTCCGGCCGGATCGGTCAGGGCCAGCGCCGCCGGCATCTGCACGAAGCTGGTGATGTGGCTGGTCATTTGGCTCTGCAGCTTGTTCATGCCGTCGATCACATGTTTCGGCCCGCCGACATAACCGACACGCCAGCCGGTCATGGCAAAGCTTTTGCTATGGCAGTTGAACGTCAGCGTTTGCTCCAAAAGCTGCGGATGCAGCGAGGCGAAACTGACGAATTTCAGGCCACCATAGACGAGCTTCTCGTAAATCTCATCGCTGAAGACGGTCAGATGCGGATGTTTCACAACGACATCCACCAAGGCCTGCAACTCCTGAGGTGTATATGCATGCCCGCCAGGATTGCTCGGGCTGTTGAGCACCAGCACTTTTGTCTTGGCCGTGATAGCCGAGGCCAACTGTTGCGGCGTGATTTTGAAACCGGCTTTTTCTTCACCGCGCAAAATGCGATTCACACCGCCCGCCAACTTCACCTGCTCCGGATAACTCACCCAATAAGGCGAAGGAATCAGCACCTCGTCGTCTTCATTGAGTACGGTCATGAACGCCATGTAAAGGCAATGCTTGCCCCCGGCTCCGACGGTGATCTGCTCCGGCTTGTACGGCAGGCCGTTTTCACGATTAAACTTCTCCGCAATGGCGATTTTCAATTCCGCAAAGCAGGGCGTCGGCGTGTATTTGGTTTGGCCCTTGTCCAAGGCAACTTTGGCGGCCTGCTTGATAAACTCCGGCGTGTCAAAGTCCGGCTCGCCAGCGCCGAAGCCGACCACATCAATCCCTGCCTTTTTCATGGCGGCGGCTTTTGCGCTCACCGCCAGGGTGATCGAGTCGAAAACATTCTTTAACCGTTCAGCGAGCGGAATCATGGGCCGGGAACGTTATCCCGCGGTCGAGTTGATTTCAAGCAAGGCCGCTCACCGGTTATGTGAGATTAGTTGCATCGGAATCGGGCCGCATCAATCGGGGTTTGATAACCTTGGCCGGGTTTCCACCGGCAACCATGCCGCTCGGCACGTCTTTGGTGACGACAGCACGGGCGGCAATGACACAATTATCGCCGATCGTCACGCCGGGACCGATGAATGCCTGAGCGGCGATCCAGACGCCTTGCCCGATGCGAATGGCCGGCTTTTGCAGCGGCATGTTGCTGCGCGTGTAATCATGCGTCCCCGCGCAGATGTACACATCCTGGCTGCAAACGGTGTGTCGGCCTATGTGAACCGGACCGAGGTTGTAAACCACGACGCCTCCCGCCAGGTTGCTCCATTCATCCATGCGCAGCAGCCAAGGGTTGAAGATTTTTGTCTTACGGCGAATGAAAGTGTGATGAGCAAGCTGTGCGCCGAATCGCCGCAGAATCCACCGCCGCCAGCGAAAGGCGTGAGGCAGGCTGTATCGGAAGAAGGTGGCGTCCACGAAGTTCCAGAGGAATCGCCGGACGTATTCACGAAAGGTGTACGGATATCGTGGCGTGGTGTCGAGCCGCTGATAAGGCTCCGGCTTCGTTGCCGCATCGTCGTGTTGGGACGCAGGGTCACTGCTCATACTGGCTGCTCTTTTATCGGATATCCAGGTGCCATTTAGATGAAAAAGTTGTCCCCGTCACCGGGGCGAATCCACCACTTTGATAAATTATGGTATTGCACATCAGCCAGCGAGTCGCCCCGTTGCGGTTTGTAAAGCAGGTTCAGGGCGCCCAGTTGTCTAAAACCGATAAGCTTCAGCGTGGTTCGCAAAGTGGGATCGGAAGTGCAGAAATCAACCGCATTCACGCCCTGCGAAAACAAATCGCCAAGCGACAGCAGCAAAATTGTCTTCATATCGAGACGGGCCGGGTTGAAAATCATCCAATCCTGCAGCGACCCGAGCAGCACATCCTTGAACCCACGATGCGATGCGGTCTCGTGGAAGCGGACTTTGTTGAGAAAATAACCAACGGTTTCGCCATGATGGTCACGGATGTTGAAAAGGCTATTGCGGCTCCGTGGTTCGTCAATGAATTGATTCGACAACTGCCAATTGATAAAGCGCGCGGAGCGGTGTATCCGAACGAGTTCCGTGCGGGCGGAGAAATGTGCGTCCCATTCTGCTGGAGCTGCCTGCAAGGGTTCGATTCTCAATCCCCTTGCACGCATCGCCCGCCATCCGTTGATGGCCAAGCGCCAAACGGCCAGTGCGGTATCGGCTACGGCGGTCAGCGCCGCCGCGGCCACTGCATTTTTCACATACCGCCGCACCACGGGCCGGCTGCGGACGATCAGTAGGTGGCGTGTCAATGGCAGATCTACCCATTTCAATTTCTGATAAACCGGCAGCGCCGCCTGCGAAGGGCCGAAAGCCCCGGCGGCTACGCCAAGGCCTGCGGCTTTCATGATGAGCATGACACCCATCAAGGTGTTGCGAAACGGTTCCGGCACGATGAGATGCGATCCCCAGAAAATGCGTGACGGAGCATTCGATCCGACGGTGATTTCGGACGGAATCAAGTCCATTCGACCGATGACGCGATTTCCACTCAGGCCGATCAGCTGCGCCGGCTCGTCATCTCCGCCAGCCAGGGGATTTTCGAGCAGGGCACGCATTTTCGGCGGGTGAGGCACTGCAAGTTGGTCGGGATCATCAAAGCGGTCGTAGACACCGGGTGTTTTGAGATCGGCTCGCCGAAGAATTTGAATCGAAAGTTTATCGGCCATGTCCAGCGACTCGGGGCAAGCAGATGCCGAGCGGTATGATATCGGCGTTCCGCGCGCCTTCAATCAGCCAAAGGGCATCCTTGACAACATGCTTGGGGCTGCTGATCCTAAGCCACACCTTGCAGCACACAGTGGATTTCCGTTTTGCACATTTGGGTGTCGCCGTGCCGGATCTTGAGCGCAGCCTGGGCGATTACCGTGAGCTGTTTGGCTACACGCTGTCGTCCGGTCCTTTCGATGACCCGATTCAAAAGGTGCGTGTTTGCTTTATTAGTCGTGGAAATGAGCCGCAGATCGAGTTGATCGCGCCACTGACCGATGATGCGCCGATTAGACAATTGCTCGCCAAGGGTGGCGGCGCTTATCACGTTTGTTATGAAGTGGACGAAATGGAGGCGGCCATCACATTTCTGCGCGGCAATAAGTGCATGCTCATTTCCGGTCCGGTGCCGGCGGTGGCGTTTGCGGGCCGCCGCATCGCGTGGTTTTATACGCCGGCCAGACAACTGGTCGAAATTGTCGAAAGCCCACCGCGCTGAGTCCCGAGCACGAGCAAACAATGCGCATTGTCCTGAACGCGGATGATTTCGGAATGTCCTCGGACACGGTGCGTGGCACGATCGAGTGCTTCGAACGCGGCGGCCTGACCAGCGCGACCATCATGCCGAAGATGCCTGCCACATCCGAGGCCGTCGCCTTTGCCAAACAGCATCCGCAGTTCAGCTTCGGGGTTCATCTGACATTTGTCACGGACACGGTTGAATCGCCGGTCGCCAATCGCCGCGAACTTCCCGATCTGGTGACCAGCGACGGCCATTTCCCAGCGTCCAATACCATGCGCTGGCGGGCGCTGTTTCATCGTGTTCCAGTGGACCAGATCGCCAAAGAGATGGCGGCTCAAATTGGATTATTGCGAGATCACGGCGTTGCTGTTTCGCATGTTGATTCCCACGGCCATCTGCACAAATTCGCGCCCTTCCGAGCGGCACTCCAAAAAGTGCTGCCCACGTTCGGCATCACGCGCGTTCGCAACGCACAGGATGTTTATCTCAAGAAGCCACTAAAGAGTCCCACCTATTGGTTCGGCCCACTCTGGCGGCGGAAACTGATGCGGCACTTTCGCACCACGGATCATTTTTACATGCCCACCAGTTCCTTCGAGCAGACATGGCAAAAGGCCCTGATGAGTCGTTTCGATAAGGCGGATAATGCGAGCCTCGAGATCGGGGCCCATCCTGGTTTTGAAGAAGATTGGCGGGTTGCCGAGCGGACTGGAATTCAATCATTTGCCAAGCAAGCCCGGGAAGCGGGGCATCAAATGATCACGTGGAACGATATTTAGCCATTTTTGGATTTCAACTTCTGCTTAACCAGATCAATCGCTGCCCCCACATTTTGCATTTGCTCGATATCCTCAGGCTCAAATTGCAAATTGAGCCCTTGCTCCAGCGCCAAAATGAAATTGAGATGCTGCACCGAATCCCAATTCTCCAGCGTTTGTGGCGAAGATTCGCGGTTAATCTTTGCCAGCGGCACGCCAAACACATCGGCGGCGATCTGACATACTTGCTGGTCGATCGAATCGCTCATCGCTTATTTCTCCTGAAGCACTTGCCGATTCTGCATCTGAATCCAAGGGGGGCATTGCAGTGGCATCGGTGTCAGCGACAGCTCCCAAACGGATGTCCCATCTTTTTCTTCGACACAAGCAAAGCCATGCTGCTTGTAAAAATCCTTGCAAGGGGCGTTCTTTTTCGTGGGAATGAATTGGCCGGTCAATTTGCGAGCGCCCGCTTCGGCGGCACGGGCTGCGACCGTTGCCAGCAGTGCCGTTTCCACCGTCCGGCCAATCACTCGGCAACTCAGCAAAAAGGTGTCGATCACGCAAACCTGATTCTGTAGATGGGTGATAACCACTCCCACGATTCCATTGTCGCCGAAGCGATCCGTCACGGCGATCGTGTAAGCGTTCCAAGTCGGATCGGCCAACATCTCGCTAAGCTGCTGCTCGGTGTAGCGGCGAGTGGTTAAATTGAACTGATTGGTTTTTTGCGTCAATTGGGCTGCCCGCGCATGCGTGGCCGCATTGACCGGCTCGATGCGAACGACCATTTGAAGCGATCGATAAAAATCTTCCAGAGATGTCGCGCTCTGCTCGAGCTGCGTCCGCAGCCGCTGCTCGGCGTAATACCGGCCGCGCGATTTATCCTCCTCCGTGAGATTGAGCCTTTCAAAAATAGGCGACTCGCGCAGCGTCTGGGCGTACAGCATCGGATCTTTCGGCAGCTCGATAATCGTGGCCCCCGTTCCCTGCCCGCGGACCCATTCCCGTTCGACTGGATTGTCATCCAGGAACGCCACCGCATCTATGCCGATGTTCAGTTCCTTGGCAATTTCCGTCAGATTCGTCGACTTGTCGGTCCAGTTGATCCGCAAGGCGGCGAAGTGTTCGGGCCGCAGAATCATGCCGGGATGTTTTTCGATTGCCTCCATCGCATCGGCAAGATTGTTTTTGCTGCAAACGGCCAAAAGAATGCCACGCCGATGAAGATCGAGAATTGCGCGCTGCAGCGCGCGGAAAGCGGCTCCGGGGTACGCATCGTCCAGCTTGATGCCGTTCATCCCATCTTCGCCAATCACACCGCCCCAAAGCGTGTTGTCCAGATCGACCGCCAGACATTTACAAACACGGCCCGTCAGCGGATGCAAAAAGCGCAGCCACTCGTTGGCAAGATGAATCAGCTCCGTAGCGGCGATCGGCATGCGCGCCGTCACCCATTTGCGGGCGTCATACCAGTGTGCTTCCCCTCGGCGGGCAATCAATGCGTTGTAATCCAATAGATAAACATTCTGGCTCTCGCGGCAAAGCCGGGCCAACGCCTCATTGATCCTGCCGATGGTGGCAACCTGTCCGGATTCACTGCGTTGATCCAGCAAGCCTTGCGATGGCAACGCCGGCGCCTGCAACGAATGAATGATCAAATGCGCCTGGCAGTGGGCACGGAATGTTTGCGCCAATTGAGTGAATGTCTGGATCGTCCGCTGAACCGCTGCATCAACCCCGGCTTGATCCAAATCCGCAAAATCATCCCACAGTGCCGGAACCGCGTCGCGGGTCTGGGCGGCCAGCAATACCACATCCGGCTTGAACTGATACAACCAGCCCGATGGATCGAGCACATCCTGAACATAGGTATTGAAATCGCCAAGTTGCACCGTCAGATCGATTCCCCCGATGAACGCCATGGCCCGCAGCAGCGGAATCGCCGGCTCGACAGTGAACGACCGAAGAATCGCCAGGCGGCAGGGCGTCAGCGATAACCGCGGACGCAATTGTTCAAAGCGATTAACAATCACCCCCGCCAGCGCCGGCCCCGGGGCGCTTTGCCACAGTCGTCCCAGCGCGGCCACCGCACCGGCGGTATCGCCAGCGGCTATCAATGAATCGACTTGCTCACGCAGATTTGCCGACATCAACTTAGCCAGTCCCTGGCGACCTTTTTCTTGAATTTGATGGAATAATCCAAGACGCCCATTTTAAGTGAATCGATATATCGAGGCAAACGGCAATGCGGAGCTTGCTTCCCCAGTATCGTCCTCGTTGGACCGTTATCGAAGGATTGAGATTTGACGCAATCGCTTGCCGCCGATTTTTGGTAACGTCCGCCGCCGCTTTGGGTCCGATAATCGGTGTATGAGCACCACCCATGCGACGACGCGGCGACAGCTTCCCACGAACCAATTGCCGATCAAGGCGGATATCAGCCACAAGGCAATCGGGCCAGTGCGGATCGGACTTTGCGGCATCGGTCGTAGTGGATTTGGGATGGTCAAGCGGGAGCTGATTGGTCGGTCGGATATTCAGGTTGTCGCTGGATTTGATCTGATCCCGGAGCGGGCGGAAGAATTATCCGATTTGTTGGGTTCCGCGGTCCACATCGATTTTCAGCAGATGCTCGATGATCCGACCGTCGAATTGGTCATTGTGGCGACCCGTTCGTATGAGCATGTGCCGATGGCCATTCAGGCACTCCAAGCTGGAAAACATGTGCTGGTCGAAAAGCCGATGGGGTTATCCCTAAAGGAGGCGGATCGTCTGCTGGCGGTGGCGGCCCAATCGCCGGGGCAACTTTTTGTCCGCCACAATCGCCGCTTTGATCCGCCATTTCTGCAAGCGATGGAAATCGTCCGCAGCGGCAAACTCGGCAAGATTTTTTCGATCCAGCTTCGTCAGGTTTCATTTGGCCGCCGCGCTGATTGGCAAACCCTGCGAAAATTCGGCGGCGGACAATTGCTCAACTGGGGACCGCACCTCATCGATTGGGGCATGCAACTTATGGGCTACCCGGCCAGGGAAGTTTGGAGCGATTTGCGGTTGATCGCAGCGGCCGGCGATGCGGAGGATCACGTTAAATTGATGATCCGCGGCGAAAACGGCATTCTCGTGGATATCGAAATCAGCGGGGCGGCAGCAGTCTCGCAGCCGGGATGGATTATCCTCGGTTCAACTGGCGGGATGAAAATTGACGGCAACAAAGTCCAGCTCCGCTATTTCGATCCCAATCAGCTTCCCACCGCGCAAGTCGATGCGGGTACGCCGACCAATTACGCTTCACGCAACGGCGAGGAAATCGTATGGCAGCAGGAAGAATTCGACGTGGCTCCAAAGATGATATTTAATTATTGGCAGGAGCTGCACGCGGCCATTCGTGAAGGAAAATCATTCCCCATCACGTTGCGGCAAGCGCGCGAAACCATGCGGGTAATCGAGCTTGCCCGGCGAGGCACGCCCTTTCCCAGTGTGGAAAACTGACCACCGAACATGCGGCAAACATCCGCCGAATTCCCAAAACCAGGGGTTAGTTAATTTTCCAGGAAGGCTTGCCCATATTTGCAAAAGGTTTGCCCACCGATATAGTCTGCGCTCCGCCGGGCCGTCGTGGCTGGGCGGATGAGAACGATGGGCAGGTAGGATTAAGCCATGGCAGCAGAAGATATCGAGCAGAAGGTGATCGAGATCGTAAGCGAACAGATGGGCGTCGATAAAAGCGAGATCACTCGTGAGACGCACTTCATCAACGATCTGAACGCCGACTCGCTGGACACGGTGGAACTCGTAATGGAGTTTGAAGACGAGTTTGAGCTGTCCATTCCCGACGAGGAAGCGGAGAAAATTCAGACGGTTGGCCAAGCTATCGACTATATCAAGGAGCACTCCAGCAAGTAATTCCGCTTTGGCACGCCGTGCGGAACCGGAGTGCAGGCGAACTTCGCCATTGGCCGGCGATTGAGATCGACCATTGAATGAAATAGTTTGATGCCTATGCGCCGCGTTGTCATCACAGGGCTTGGAGTTATTACCTCGCTCGGCGAAGCCGTTGACGAGATGTGGGACAGCCTCTGCGCCGGTCGCAGCGGCGTCGGTTTGATCACCCGTTGGGATTGCAGCAAATATCCCGTTCGCTTTGGCGGCGAATGCTCCGGTTTTGACATCACCAATTACGGTATCGACAAGCGCGAATCCAAACGGCTCGATCGGTTTGGACAGTTTGGCGTCGCCGCATCCATCAACGCAGTCAAAGATTCCGGAATCGATTTTAACACCGAGGACCGCTATCGCTGCGGCGTCATCATCGGCAGCGGCATCGGCGGTATCGAAACTCTCGAAGAGGAAAATAAAATCCTCATCGAGCGGGGAGTCAGCCGAGTCAGCCCGTTCACCGTGCCGCGCCTGATGGTCAATGCAGCCAGCGGCAACGTGTCCATTATCTTCGGTATTCACGGCCCCAATACTGCCGTCGCCACCGCATGTGCCACCGGCTCCAATGCCATCGGCGATGCCATGCGGTACATCCAGCACGATCAAGCGGATGTCATGATCGCCGGCGGCTCCGAAGCTGCATTGTGTTCCCTCGGTATGGCCAGCTTCTGCGCGGCTCGGGCACTTTCCACCCGCAATGATGATCCGCAACATGCCAGCCGCCCCTGGGACAAAGACCGCGATGGTTTTGTCATGGGCGAAGGGGCCGGCGTCGTTGTCATCGAAGAATACGAGCACGCCAAAAAACGCGGAGCCCGGATTTATGCGGAACTGGTCGGATACGGCATGAGCGGCGACGCCTACCACATCACGCAGCCCGAAGAAAACGGCAAGGGCGCGTCGATGGCCATGAATTACGCCCTGCGTGAAGCCAAGATTTCCCCGGATCAACTCGATTACATCAACGCACACGGCACGAGCACCCAATTGGGCGACTTGGCCGAAACCAAGGCGATCAAATCCAGCTTCGGCGAATATGCCCGCAAAGTGCCGATCAGCTCCACCAAGAGCCATCTGGGCCACCTGCTGGGCGCCAGCGGCGGCGTGGAAGCGGTGATTACGAGCATGGCCGTTCATCACAATCTACTGCCGCCGACCATCAATCTGGAGCATCCCGATCCCGAGTGTGACTTGGATTATGTGCCGCTCAAGGCGCGGGATAAGCGGGTCGTTTACGCCATGAGCAACAGCTTCGGATTCGGCGGCCACAACGCTACGCTGCTGCTCAAAAAGGTCTCCTAGGCTTTATTCCCTCTCCCGGTACGCTGGGGGAGGGCTAGGGTGGGGGCCGACTGACTGATGGTACGCGGCAGTTTGTGCCGATAATATCGAGATAGCGGCGGGTTTTTAAGCCGACAAGGATGTCTCATGCCCGTTTTGCGAACATTGCCCCTGGCCAGCGGCGGCGCTCCCACCCCATCGGAATTGGAGCGCCTTCTGAGCCTGCAAGTGCCGCTGATCGTCAAGCTAGCTGAGTTAAACATTTCCCTCCAGGAAATCATGCGCCTCGGCCCCGGGGCCATCATCGAATTTCCCAAGCCCAGCGATGAGCCGTTGGAACTCATGATCAACAACAAAACCGTCGCCATCGGCGAAGCCGTCAAAGTCGGCGAAAACTTCGGCCTTAAAGTCACCCAGATCGGCGATATGAAGCAGCTGATCCAATCCCTGGGCCAGGCATAGTCGGGCGGCCTGCGGTGCGGACTTTACGAAGGGACCTCCATCATTTGAAAGGTGGCGGGCCATCTGCGACCGTCCGCGCTGTTCATCTCCTGCTTTTTCATCGCCAGGACTGCGATGACGCCGCAAGCGAAAACGCATGCTGTAGCACTGCTTTGACCAGTTTATTACAGTCCACCTTTCTTCGCCTCTGTGGGTGGCCCTTGCGCGGGCTCAAGTGCTACTCCCTCTTTGATTTCTCCCTTCTTCAACGTCACCGGCACGCTGCTCTTGCCCACGACATCGCCGAACCAGAACGGTGCGACCTGAATTGAGTGATCGCCAGGCCGGACAAACTTCAATTCAAAATTTCCCTCCTTGTTGGTCTTCGTCGTCGGATCGTAGTACCGATTTTCCATCTTGTCGGATGCCGATGCGCGCACCTCGGCGTCCACAACCGGTGCTCCGGCAGCATCCTGGACGTGCCCGCGCACGACGGCGGGGCGGGTGAGTTTGATGATCACGTCGTTCAGCTCATCGCCGGGCTTGGTTTCGATCGGATCGAGCACGCCGTTGGCCCATTTGCGCCACTGGCGGTATTTCCCGTCATGGGCTTCGAGGTTGTACTTGGCGTTTCCGCTCGCCGGCAACGACATGACGAACTTGCCATCCTTGCCACTGGTCACGCTGAAGCGCGTGTCGCCGGTGAGGGAGTTGCCAGTCCCCGTGAGCGCGGGAGCAACCGTCGCGCCGGCCACTGGATTGCCATCGGGATCCTGCACAATGCCTTTGATGGTGACCGCCTTTTCCAGCTCGATCGTCACCGGCGTCATGCCCGCGCTAAGGTCGAAATCCACGCCATCAAAGTTTCGCTGAAACGACCCGCGCAAATCCTTTCGCTGATAATCATTCATCGCCTGGTCAGACCACCAGCGGGTGTGTCCTTTGCTCTCAACTTCAAAGTCAAATTTGCCAGGCTGCATTCCGTCGATGGTGATCTTTCCATCTTTGTCGCTGGTTCCTTCGACTCCCTTGTGCTGCCAGTTCGACAGTCGCACGTTGGGGATCGGCGCGCCGGTTACGCTGTCCACGATGATCGCCTGAAACGTGACGCCCTTCTCTAGATTGATATCGAGCGTCCTGGCTTCGCCGTCAGCGATCGTGGTCTTCGGCAACCTCGCCGCCCCGACCTTCGGTACGCGCACCTGGATGTCGTACGTGTCCGCCATCACGTACATGCGATAATGGCCGTTGGCATCACTGCGCGCTTCGGTCCAGACATTGGTAATCTGCACCGCTGGGTTCCTCTTAGGGCCGCAATCGGCGCGGATCAGCGCATTGGCCACCGGCTTGCCATCAACATCCTTCACGTCCCCCTCGAAATACGTTTTGTTCGACAGCGCCACTTTAAAATCGGGAACGCCCGTCGCCTGGTTGGCGCTATACCACGGGCCATATCCCGACTTGCTGATGCGAATTTCAACCGGTTCTTTGCCGAGTTTCTTAAGCGTGAAATTCCCCTTATCATCTGTGTGCGTCTCGTTGCCCGGATACCACGTCCACACATCCACCAACGCGCCAGCGATCGGTCCGCCCGCCTCATTGGTGACGGTGCCCGTCAGTTCGCCCTCCACGGGCGCGGTTGGTCCATCGCCCATGCAAACAGTAGTGATGAAGAACGACAGGCCAATCAACGTCAGCGTTCTGGTTTTTAGCAGGTCGGACATGGGGAACCTCCTTAAACAGTTCTGTAAGGTCCGCATCGCGCGAAGATTTGTCAAATTAGTCCGCGATTCTGGGTAAGCGCGTTACAATCCATTTATGCGACGGTTTGGACGATGGGTGCTTAATGGGTTGACACTGCTGTCGCTACTACTGTGCGTGGCGACGGTGACGATGTGTCTGCGAAATTGGTCGCAGTTTGAACTCTTTGGAGTAGTCCGAGACGGCTGGTCGGGAACGCGGCGCTACCAAGCCAATGCGATCAGCATCTCGGCGGCGAGGAAAACTTTTGCTTTAGCTGCGATGGATGGGGATACAATTTCGCCCATTCTGACTCAATGACTGATCCATCGATAAGCGAGGCGACGTACCGCAAAAAGAATCCCGGCGAGATCAGATTGGTGCATCGGCATAATTATCCCGCCGCAGGATACTCGATTCCTCCGGACCGCCATGGATTTAGCCGGTATTCGCATTCGACTGGTACGCCAGGAGAATGGGAATGGGATGCTGGAGTGAGCCTGCCGGCATGGCTGGTCCTTGCCGCTTTGGCTGCGTTGCCCTCGGTTTGGGTGGCCTTTTTTCGGGTATCGCGCCTTCGCCGACTTCGCGCTGAGTCCGGCCTCTGCATCGCCTGCGGCTACGACCTCCGCGCCACTCCCGACCGTTGCCCAGAGTGCGGAACGCCGATTTCGCCAAGGGCGTGATTCTGAAACAGATTTTCAAACGATACCATTACCAACCCTTGTCCTCCAGAATTTACGGCGATAGTATCTCGACCCGGGACTTGCAACGCGCGTCTTCTTTGTGGGCTTTTCGCGCCGGCAAATCACAATCCGGTTGGGAGTGGGCTAAATGCTAAAGGGATTCGGGCGCCTCACTGTGCTGGTCGCGGTTTGTTTCATGGTTTCGACTTGTTCTTCTCAAGCGGCGACAAGCGTAACATTCAACGGACTGACTGTTGACGGCACATATACTTCAATCACCGATCCGGGGACTGGCGTTCAATTCGTAAATCCAACGACTCCCGCCAATGGCAATTTTGTCCTCGATTATGTAAACGCTTACGCAGGGCTGCCGGACATCACTCCTGGGATACTTCTCAGTGCCAATGGATATGTACCCAATGGTGGAGTGGGCGCGCCGTACGATTTTGGTTTTACGATGAAGCTGCCGACACCGAGCATCGCCGTGAGCATGATCATGGATTACATCGGTGGCCCAGCGACTCCCGTGACACTTCAGGGATTTGATGCCGACAACAATCTTGTCGCCACCGAGACGATCACGCCAGCTCCCGGCGATTTCGCGGAGCAGCCGATCTCTTTTTCATCTGGGTCTACTAAGTTTGTGACCGTGACGCTGACGCCGACTAATATTTCCGACAATTTCGGTGCGATTACCTACACCGTTCCAGAGCCAGGAGTGTTTGGTATATGGATCCTGGCAGCCGCATCTTGTTTTTTATCGCGCCATTCACGTGTCTCTTTTCCGCGCTCTTAGCTTGCGTGCTGCTTTGTTGAATGGGAATGCGAACATGGGGGAACCTGCCCTGTCGATGGCGAGACTGAAACTTGGCCGATCAGATTGGCAGCACATAATGTTGGCGGTGTGGGTGACGAGCCGGCCTGGGCGTAATGCTATCCATGGAACGGACGTAATCTATCCGCAACGGAGTTAAAGATGCACAAGCAATTTGCGAGCATCGTTGGATTTATCATAGCCTGTTTCGTCGGCTCGATTTGTTGCGCACAGGTTACCGAATCCGTCACGCTTAACGGACTGCCGATGGACAGCTTTCTCAGTTCCGTCACCGATCCGGGAACCGGCGTTTCATTCACGAATTCAACCTCATTAGATCATGACTTCGTCATCACCTACTTTAATGCTACCGCCTCGCTTCCCGATACCACCCCAGGAATCATCCTCAGCGCCAATGGGTATGCTAACAACGGCGGCATTGATGTGCCGGGCAATTTCGGATTTACCATGACCCTTCCCATACCCAGTAGCAGCGTCAGCATGATCGCAAATTACGTCTCCTTAGGCTTACAAGGCTACACGGGTTCGCTGCTGCTCCAGGGATTTAATTCCAGCAACACCCTGGTAGCCTCCGATGGCGTCACACCGCCAACCTCGTATAGTACTGTTGAGGAGCAACCGCTTTCGATCTCTTCTGGCTCGAATAACATAGTGACGGTTACAATGACGGCATCAAGTATTTCCGACAACTTTGGTGCCATCAACTTTAGCACCGTTCCAGAGCCGGGAACGCTTTCGTTGTTCGCGGCAGCCGGCGTCCGACTACTCCTGTCACGCCGTTCATATTCTGCACTCCGGGTCGCGCGCCGGGGATAGGCGGAAGAAAACGGACAGCTCCGAATTCACAGCGCCGGCACCCCAAAGCGATCGACCTCGGTATTATGCACCCAAGATCGCACGGCCGGACGTTTTCATTACACCGCTCGCGGCGTGGATCCTAATTGCTGGCGTGCCAGGGCGAATGCTTCGTCCTTGCTGCTGATCCTGTCCTCAAGCTGGGCGTCGTAGACATCATCGAGCACTTTTTTGAATAACGGGCCGGGTCGATAGCCAGCGGCAACAAGTTCGTCGCCATTCAGCAATGGCGGCGGGGCGAGCGGCTGGGTTTGCAGAGATGCGAATTGCTCTTGCAGCCAGGCAATTCGTGTCATGTCGGGATAGGTGCGCAGCTGGGCGGCCAACATGCGGCGGGCGTGTTCCGATCCAGATTGGGCCAAAAAACGCTTCATCCGCGCAACGGTTGGCAAAGATGCTTCCAGAAGCGGATTCAGATCGAGGACGAGCCGCATCAAATCGGACTCGTCGTTGCTGATTTTCAAAGTACTTCGACAAGCCTGCACGATTCGGCGGACCTCGGCGATTTGTAAAAAGGTTGTTGGATGCTGTCCCGACTGAGTTATCAGAAAATCCAAAGCCATTGCAGCCAGCGCCAAGGCAAACGGGATCGGTTCGCCGGGTGCAAGGTTTGCAAACAAACCTGCGCTGCGGTGAGTGGCGGGAGCATTCGATAAATTCCGAAAAATCACCGGCATCAAATCGAGCGACCATAGCAATTGATAAGCCCGCGACCGTGTTGGCGACGGCAGCATGGCGCGCAATTCCTCGGCGATGCGCTCCGGGCTGATCTGGGCCAAGCGAGCCGCCTGCTCTCGAATGGCGGACTCGGTGGCGGGATCGATCGTCAAATCAAACCGTGCAGCAAAGCGCACCGCCCGGAGCATGCGCAGATAATCTTCGCCGAACCGTGCTGCCGGGTTGCCGATTGCGCGGAGGATTCGCCGTTTCAAATCCTCCTGGCCGCCGACGTAATCAATGATCTGCGTCGATATCGGATCGAGAAACAGGCCGTTGATGGTGAAATCGCGCCGCTGGGCGTCATGCTCGGCGTTGGTGAACGCCACCTTGTCCGGCCGCCGACCGTCGGTGTATTCCCCGTCGCTGCGGAATGTCGCGACCTCCACAACACTGCTTCCGAGGCGCACCAAAATGACGCCGAACGCTTGGCCGGCAGCCTGAGTGTTTTTGAACAATGCCCGCACTTGCGTAGGCAGGGCATCGGTCGCCACGTCGTAATCTTTGGGCTGCAAGCCGAGCAACACATCGCGGACACATCCGCCGGCAAAGTAGGCGACGTGCCCAGCCGTCCGCAGGGTTTGGACAACCGCCAGCGCGTCGCTCTGCTGGCAGGGAGGTTGGGAGCGTGCATCGTCCACCACAAGAGAATAGCCGCTGCGGGAACTGAGGGAAGAGCCGCGGCACGGTGGTGAACCGTCCGCGGGGTGGATACAATCGCTTACAACCCTCCGGTCGTACGGAGGCCGATGTCCGCCCTCACGATTGATGGAATAACCGTGCCGGATCGCCGACTCGACGCCTTGCGGGAAAATATTCGATCGGTCTTTTATGGTCATCCGGCCTCGATCGACCAGTTGCTCATCGGTCTGCTTGCGCGCGGACATGTGTTGATCGAAGATGTGCCGGGCGTCGGCAAAACCGTATTGGCCCGTGCCCTGGCCCGCAGCATTGATTGCCGGTTCACCCGCATTCAGCTTACCCCCGATCTGCTGCCCGGCGATGTGCTGGGAGTTTCCGTCTACAATCAGCAAACATCCTCCTTTGAATTCAAACCCGGCCCGATTTTTTCCAATATTGTGCTGGCCGACGAGATCAACCGCACCACGCCGCGCACGCAGTCGGCTTTGCTGGAAGCGATGGCCGAGGAACAAGTGAGCGTCGAAAACGAGACGCTGCCGCTGAAACGTCCGTTCATGGTGGTGGCCACGCAGAATCCATTTGAGTTCGAGGGAACCTATTATCTGCCGGAGAATCAGCTCGATCGGTTTCTGCTGCGGGTGAAGCTTGGTTACCCGGATCGGGCCTCGGAGCAGCGAATTTTGGCATTGCAGCCGAGCCGCAATCGTCTGGAGCAATTGGGGTCGGTGATGACCGCCGCGGATGTCGTGGAATTGCAGGACCGCGTTCCGCTGGTGCGGCTGGAGCACGGCCTGCTTGATTACATTCTCGATGTGGTGGAAGCGACCCGGCAGCACGAATCGCTGCATCTGGGCGTTTCACCGCGCGGGGCATTGGCGCTGGGCGCGGCTTGTCAGGCGGCGGCGCTCTTGAATGGCCGCGACTATGTGCTGCCGGACGATGTGAAGCAGTTGGTGGTCCCCGTTTTTGCGCACCGGGTGATCAGCAAAACGTATTTGAACAATGGGGACGACAACAGCACAACGAAGATTCTGCAGCAGATTCTCGATCAGGTGCCTGCCCCGCGCTAAAGCGCATCGGGCGAGGTGTGCAATGAAAAATGCCGCCGCCAAAAACTCACAGCTGACCGTTCAACCTCGCCGATGGGGGCTCGAGTTTTCCCTCAATGGGTGGGTGTTTCTGTCGTTGATGCTGTTCATGGGCCTTGCCGCCGTGAATAGTCAGGCGAATTTACTGTTCGCATTTTTCGGGCTGATGATCGGCGTGTTGATTGTGAGCGTCATCATCTGCTGGCTGGTCATGCGCCGGGTGACTATTGGGCGTGTGTTGCCGGAGCATTTTACGGTGGGACGGCCGGTTACCATTAATTACCAGATTTCTAATCAGAAACGCTTCTGGCCGACTTTGTCGCTGACCTTGACCGAATTGGATAGCGTCGAAGCTTTCACCAGCCAGCCGCTGGCTTATTTGCTGCATGCGGGGCCGGGAATGACCGCGACGATCCCAGCTTCCGTCGTGCCCAGGCGGCGCGGTTTGTACACGCTCAATGAATACCGGGTGTGGACTAGCTTTCCGTTTGGTTTTGTTCGCTGCTCGATGGTGCGGCAACAACAGGAAACGGCGCTCATTTATCCCGCGCTGGGGAAGGTGGATCCGCGATTGCTCGCCCGCTTCACTGCCGCCGAAAGATCCGGCGCAATGATCCGGCCGAAGCGCGGGGGGCAGGATGAGTTTTACGGATTAAAGGAATATCGCCAGGGAGAAAATCCGCGCTGGATTCATTGGAAGCGCAGCGCTCGTACCGGCACGCTGGTGACGCGGGAGATGACGCTGGTTTCCCCGCCGCGGCTGGTGTTGCTCGTCGATACTTGTTGTCCGAATCCGACACCCCAGGAACTGGCCGAAGGGGAGCGGGCGATCGCCATGGCGGCTTCGCTTGCGTCCCACGCTTTGGAAACTGGATTGCTCGTGGGCCTCTGCGCTTGGTCCGACAAATGGGTTTCGATCCAACCGAGCCGGGGCAAACAGCATTTGCGTGAGATCATGACGGCCCTGGCTCGTTTGCCGCGGAATTCATCGCAAGATTTGCAATCACTGCTGGAAAACGCCGGTGATTTGATCAAGGCGGGCAGCACCGCCGTGTTGTTTACGCCGCAGGATGTGGAATCGGCCTTCGGTGCGGGTGGCCGCTCGAGCATGGTGGTTTTGTCCAGTTCGCAGCCCAGGGATCAGGGCTGGTTTCGGTTCGATCCGGCGATCGATTTCGAAGATGTCGAAAATGCCTGACCTGGTGTCATGTACAATATCCAACAGTTCAAACCCGCCTTGTATGTGCTGCTGATCATGGGTCTGAGCGGCTTTGCGATTGCGGCCCAGGAGCCGGGGTTGTGGGCGCTGTCGGTGGCAGCGGTGCTGGTCCAGGCGGGGATGGTATACAGGGGCCGATTCAAACCGATCTCGCGGCTGCTCTCCAATGGCGTTTGTCTTGTGGCGCTCGCCTACATGGTGGTGGAATTTTTCGATCGCTCTAACCCACCGGTGCTGGTGATCGGGCAGTTTCTGGTCGTGCTGCACCTAGTTACGCTCTTTGCCCAGCGGACTAACCGCGATTACGGCGTGCTGCTGGTGCTCAGCGTGTTGCTTATGGTGGCATCGGGGATTACCACGGCGAGCCTCGCGTTCGGCATTCTGTTCATCATCTACATTTTCCTGTCGATCTACTGCTATCTGCTACTGCATCTCAAACGTGAGGCGGATCGGGCGATCGCTGCGCAACCGGTGCCGCCGGATCGATTCACGCTTGCCAATTTGCGTCAGGATCAGCGTTATCTGCCGCGGTCGATGCGCAAGCTCATCGCTTTCATCACCACAGTGTCGAGTTGCTCGGCGGTATTCGTGTTTCTGTTTTTTCCCCGCGGGCCCGGCACCGGCGTTCTAGGACAAATGCAGATGCGCCCGTCGGAAACACTCACGGGATTCAGTGACGAGACGCAGATCAATCAATTGGCCAGCATCACGCAAAACGCCACTCCGGTGGCCACGGTGTCCGTGTGGCGACGTATGGGTCATGCAGCCGAGCAGCCGATTACCACCGGTGTACTTCGACTGCGCGGCGTGACCTTCGATCGATATCACCAGGGAGAAAACCTCGAATGGGAATGGAAGCGCTCGGCCGAATCCGACGATCCGATTCGCTCGGAGCAAGATACTTCGCCGGGTAATCCGTTGACCAATACCGCCGGTTCCCAAGTGAATCCGCTTCCCGAAGGGGTATGGCGACAGGAGGTGCGGCTGGACCCGATTGGTTCCAAAGCGCTTTTTGCCCTGGCTGGGATTCGGCAATTCACACCGGTCGGCGATGTCAAGGCGGTGTACTTTCCCACTGACGAAACCCTCCAGCGTGGAGACGGCAATTCGTCGATCCAATACGAGGCAATATCCAATGGCGTGCTTACAACCCCTTCTGCGGCGCTGGCACCACGGATCGCTTATGAACGACCGGCACCGCTCAAGTTGTTGATGTTCAATTCCCTGCTTCCCCAATTGTCCAAGAACATTGATCCCGCCGTGGTGCAGTTCGCCCACGATCCGCAAGTCTCCGGCGAAATCGCCAAACAGCGCTCGCCCACGGCCCAGATGACCGATCTCGATGCAGAAATCGCTGCCAACATCGAAACGTATTTGAAAACCCATTTCGCCTACACGCTGGATCTGTCCGATGTCGAGGAAAAGTTTCAGGGGAAGGATCCATTAGCGGTTTTTGTGTCGCAGGTGCGCCGCGGCCATTGCGTATACTTCGCCGGGGCAATGACACTTGCCTGCCAAAGCCTGGGCATACGGGCGAGGATGGTGTTTGGGTTTGTCACCGATGAATACAACAGCATCGGCGGGTATTTCCAGGTTCGCCAGTCACATGCTCATGCCTGGGTGGAGGTGCTGACACCAAATCATGGATGGATGGTGTTCGATCCCACCAGTGGCCGAGAACTGCCTCCCAATGAGCAGCGCAGCTTCGTGCAGCGCGTACGCCACGTTTTCGATTGGCTGGAATCAAAATGGACCACCTCCGTCATCGCTTACGACGGCAGTCGACGCACCAGCCTCATTCAAACACTGGACGCCTCACTGACGAACAAGACGTTACGTGGAGCCGAAGCAATTAGCCGCTGGCGGAAATGGTGGCATGAGCTGCATCTTGGGACGACTGAATTCTGGTCCATTTCGATAAAAATTCTAGTCGGCGCCATCAGTTGCGTGTTGCTTGCCCTGGTCGTGGCGATCGGCTGGTTTGTCCTGGAAAGACGACGCATTCGACGCCGCGCGGTAAAAATCGGGCTGCAAAGTTTGCCAATCCCGCAACAGTTGCGGCTCGCCCGGCAGTTGGGTTTTTACGAACAGATGAATGAGCTGCTGCAAATGCACCGCATTACTCGCCGGCCGCACATGACTGCAATGGAATTCAGCCATTCCCTGACCTATTTGCCGACCGAATCGTATAGACTGGTGGACGCCTTGACTCGGATTTTCTACCGTGTTCGCTACGGCGGCGCGCATGTCCCAGCGGATCAGCAGCGTCGCCTGGCTTTGGCCGTCACCCGATTGGCCGAGCAACTGGCAAGCTATGGCAAGCTTGGGTCATTGAAGTAAACGATGACGCTTCCAAAGTCAGCAGACCGTTCCATGTCAGCAGCGGCAGATTCCGATGACAGCGCCTTTCGGGCCCTGATCCGAACCTTCGGGTTGCTTGAACGGGTGATGACTCCCTATTTCGCCGCCTTTGGAATCAGCGGCGCCCAATGGGGAGCACTCCGCTGCCTATATCGGGCGCAGCAGGAGAATCAAGAATCGGTCACCGTGACCGAATTGAGTCAGCGGTTGCTGATTCGGCCCCCGAGTGTAACCGGCGTGGTGGACCGGCTGGTACGTGATGGTCTGGTCAGCCGCGAGGCAAAAGCCACCGACATGCGTGTTCGACAAATTCGCCTAACCAACAAAGGCCGGCAAATCGTCGAGCAAGTATTGCAAGGCCATGCGGGCCAGATTCGCCGGGTTATGGGTGGCCTGACCGAGGCCCAGCAGATGCAGATGCATCAACTGTTACTAACACTAGAAGGGCATTTGCTTGATTTGTTGAAATCTGACCATGACTGAGTGATAAGTCTCGGCAGCGGAGAGTCATGCTATGGGTAAAGCAATTTTCATCGCCTTGCTGGTGCCTTGTATCTTGGCGGTCGGCGTTGGTGGTGTCTGGTATTGGTATCACGGGAGTGTCCACGAGAGTCCATATCATTTTGAGACAGTGCGCCGCGGCGAGATGGTGGCAACCATCAGTGCTACCGGGACGCTGGAACCACAGGAAGTGGTTGATGTCGGCGCTCAGGTCGCGGGGTTGATTACCGAATTCGGAAAAGATCCCAAGACCGGCAAAATGGTCGATTTCAAATCAACCGTCGAAAAAGATCAGGTCCTGGCCAAGATTGATGACGCGCTGTATGTCTCCGATCAACGCGCCGCCCAGGCACAGCTTGATTCGGCCAACGCCAACGTCGATCTGGCCAAGGCGAATCTGAATGCCTCCCAGGCCAAGGCAGAGCAAGCCGCTGCCGATTGGAAACGCGCTCAAACCATCGATCGTAGTGCGATCGCCCAGGCGGATTATGATGCATTTAAAGCCGAATACATGGCTGCGGTCGCTCAGGTGGAGGTCAGTCGTGCGACCATTGTGCAGGCCCAGAAAAACGTTGCCCAAAGCCAGGCTGCTTTGGATAAGGCCAACGTTAATGTCGGCTATTGCACGATTCGCTCGCCGGTGCAGGGAACGATCATCGCCCGGCGGGTAAATATTGGGCAGACCGTTGTTTCGAGCCTAAGCGCTCCGAGTCTTTTTCTGATTGCCGAGGATTTAACCCGAATGCAGGTCTGGGCATCGGTCAACGAGGCAGACGTGGGAAATCTTCACGATGGGCAGTCGGTCACGTTTACGGTCGACACATACCCCAACGACACATTCAAGGGCACGGTCAGCAAAATCCGTTGGGATGCCACGATGACGCAGAACGTCGTCACTTACACCGTGGAGATCGATACTGACAATCACGATTTAAAACTCTTTCCGTACATGACGGCCAACATCGTGTTCGAAGTCGATCGCAAATCCAACGTGCTTCTGGTGCCCAACGCTTCCCTGCGCTGGAGCCCGTCGGCGACAGCGATGATCGACCCGAAATATCGTGATGTCGCCAAGCCAGGCGGGCATGGCGATTCCTCCGCAGGCTCTGGCTCAACACCCGGCAAGGTGATTCACGATCACCATCATGGAACGCTCTGGATCGAGGACGGCCAATTCGTCAAACCGGTGCGAGTGCGCATCGGATTAACCGATGGCACCGATACCGAGGTGAGCCCCGACAAGGATGGTGGCGGCGATTTGAAGGATGGGCTGGCGATCATCACCAGCGAGAACCAGGCTGACGACGCCGGCGGTGATGCGTCCAATCCATTCATGCCCAAGTTTGGAAAGCGGCGTTGAGGACCGGCGATATGGCTCTGATCAATTTACAGGATATCACCAAGACCTATCATCTTGGCGAGATGGCGGTGCCCGTGCTCAAGGGTGTTTCCATGACCGTCGAGCGCGGCGAGCTAGTCGCCCTGATGGGAGCCAGCGGTTCCGGCAAAAGCACGCTGATGAATATTCTCGGCTGCCTCGATCGGCCCAGCTCCGGGCAATATTGGCTCGATGGCCAGGAGGTTTCGCAGCTTGGTTCCAATCAGCGGGCGATGGTGCGCAATAAAAAAATCGGATTTGTGTTCCAGAATTTTAATTTGCTTCCGCGGACCAACGCCCTGGAGCAGGTGATGATGCCACTGACATACACGGCTGGACACATGGCTGAACGGGAATGCCGCGCGCGGGCAAAGGCAATGCTGGAATTGGTGGGCCTCGGCGATCGCATGCACCATGAGCCGTCGCAATTATCCGGCGGCCAGCAGCAGCGTGTGGCCATCGCAAGGGCGTTGGTGAATCATCCGCCGTTGTTGTTTGCCGATGAGCCGACGGGAAATCTGGATTCCAAAACCAGCCGAGAGGTGTTGCAGATGTTTCAGCGGCTCAATGCCCAGGAAGGCCTGACCGTCATCATCGTGACTCACGATGCCAACGTCGCTTCAGTGGCCCGCCGTGCCATCAAAATCAGCGACGGACTCATTGAATCCGGAGCATACGGAGAGCGAGAATCAGAGCGGGCAGTGGAGCAACCGGGCGTCTTATGAGAACCGCAATTCGCACATGTCAAACCGCCATGCGTGCCCTGCGGCGAAACGTCATGCGCTCGGCCCTCACCTGCGTCGGCATCATCATTGGAATCGCGGCGGTGATTGCCATCACAGAGATCGGCAACGGCATCAATACCCTGAATCAGCGGGCGATTGCCAGCCTCGGAGCTAACGCGCTGATCATTCAGCCCGGCAACTCATCCAGTGGCGGTCTGAATTTCGGCGCCGGCAGCGCCATGACGCTTACGCCGGAGGATGCCCAGGCGATCTTGAGCGATTGTCCCGCGGTGCGATCCGCTGCGCCGCAGGTTCGGGCCAGCTCGCAGCTTATTTATCTCGGCCGCAACTATACGCCCCAGCAGATCATGGGCACGACACCGGCTTATTTGACAGTGCGCGAATGGCCCATGAGCGAAGGAACGGCTTTCACCGATCAGGACGTTCGCAACAGTGCCAAAGTTTGTCTGATTGGCCAGACGATCGAAGAACAGCTTTTCGGCAATGAGGATCCGATCGGTGAAGAAGTTCGTTTGGGTCCGGTTAATCTAAAGGTGGTGGGCGTCCTGGGACGAAAAGGGGCCAACATGTTCGGCGGGGATCAGGATGACGTAATCGTTTCCCCGTGGACCACTATTAAATATCGAGTGTCGAACAAAACGGTCTCCGCGGCTCAGGCGCAGCAGAACACTGCCACTGCGAGCACAAGCAGCATCGACACGTCGGTTAACACGCTCAACAACTTGTATCCCAATACCAGCTTGTCGCTGTACCCCGCACAATCGGACATACAGGCCGCCGACACACCGCAGCCGATTCACTTTACCAACATCAACTCGATCATGACCGCTGCCGATGCCACCAGCGACATTCCCATGGCGATCAACCAGATCACTCATATACTGCGGGAACGCCATCATTTGAACGAAGATCAACCCGACGATTTCACGGTCATCGACATGACTGAGATCAATAACAAGCTCCTGCAATCTGCCCAGCTTGTGAACATGCTGCTGCTGATCGTGGCGGCGATCTCACTGTTGGTCGCCGGCGTCGGCATTATGAATATCATGCTTGTCAGCGTCACGGAAAGAACCCGCGAAATCGGCTTGCGGATGGCTGTCGGAGCCAGGGCGGCGAACATTCTCTGGCAGTTTTTAGTCGAAGCCACGCTGCTATGTCTCGTCGGCGGTTTGTGCGGGATTATTGTCGGTCGGCTCGCATCAATATTGGTTCGCAAATACGCGCACTGGCCTACGGAACTTTCCATTGCGGCGATCGTCGCATCGGTCGTCGTCTCCGCTGCGGTCGGCGTGATCTTCGGTTTCTATCCCGCCTGGAAAGCATCGAAGCTCGATCCGATCGATGCGCTCAGATATGAGTAGCCTATCACTTCAGAACAATGAATCGTGACTTCGCCTGCTGTTTGACATAAGTGCGCGTGATATCCACATCTTCTTCTTCATGCGGCCGACCATGCGTCGCCAGCCATTTTTGCCCCCGCTCAAAAAAATCATCAAACACCGTCGGCGACATCTGCTCCGCAAAAAAAGTATCCCGCTTCACCGGCAGGATTCGGCACAGCGGCTCACCTTTGGCAATCTTGATTTGCTTTTGCCTGCGATCCAGTTCCAGCACCACGTGCCAGGGATAGCTGGCCGGATACCAATCGGTCTCGATGAGCGCCGTGATGGCGCGCCAAGGCCGGCGGCTGTTCGGCACGTCGGTCATCAAAATCAATTCGTTCGGATCGGTCTTTAGGTAAAGAAAACTGCTGACCTTCACCTGATGGCGAATCTCCGCATACACATTATCGCTGATCGGGTGCGGCAATTTCTGTCCCTTTTCCCAAAACCACGCATATTGCTGACTGAGCGGCTTGCCCGGCGACGAATCGCTGGCCGCCCAATCGAAATCACTTTCCAGCACCACATCTTTCTGCACGTGCCAGCCATCTTTGCGCTGCACGAACGTGACATCAAAATTCGCCAGCAAATCGAATCCATACGCATTGGCAGCCCGGATCGGCGGACATTCCTCCGGCCAACCTTTGCCGGCGGTCCGCTTCTGGTAAACATCACGGCCGGGCGCTGGATCAAAAAGTCCCTGACGAAATTTGAAGTAGTGGAGCATCGATCAGGAAGCTAAGAGCATCGACGCAAAAGGTAAAGGCCACGTGACTTACGATAAAGATCAAGATTTCCAATTTTTTCGCTTGACAATGAGCCGACATACTCTATAAATTAGAGAACTCTATCAGGAGACCCTTATGACACAGGTGCAACAGTTGGCCGAAGACCTGCGGTTTGTCCGCGGGGCGGTCGAGCAGCGAGAACAGCGGCGTCGGCAATCACGTTGGTTGGCGGCGTATTGGGGAGCCTACGTGGTGGTCGGCTATACGCTGATCGATGTGGCGCGCCATGCCGCGCCATGGTTTTTCCTGATCGGGCTAATTGTCGGCGTGATGCTGTCACCCATATTGGGGCGACGAGCGGCCAAGCAGGAGGGCATCATCGATCGCCGGGAAGGATTGCGGCATTTGCTGCGATGGCTAAGCAGTTTTGTTGTGGCGTATGCCGCGGCGGAGGGGCTGTCATACACATTGCATTTGAACCAAATGGGTGGATCGCAGGTGTTTGTCGTGCTGATTGGGATGATCTATTTCCTGGCCGGGTTGTACGGGCCGTCGAATGTGCGCTACATGCTGGTCGGCGGACCGGCGGTGATGGCGGGTGCGATTTTCGTCAATCTGGTGCCGCACTTTGGGTGGACTTGCCTGGGTGTGCTGATCGCAGCGTGCATTTGCGGACCGATGTTCAGCCGGACACGGGGGAGCCATGCGGCGGAATAGTGACGCATTGACCACGGTCGTGGCTACAGCACCGGCGGAACCGGTCGGGCTGTCGGGCCTCGATCCGCTCCTGCAGCACCGCACTCGGCTCGGCGCCATGGTGCTGCTCAGCGGCGTCGAGGCCCTCAGCTTCACGCACCTGCGCCAAGCACTTGGCGAAACCGATGGCAATCTCGGCGCGCAGCTTCGCAAGCTGGAAGAGGCGGATTACCTGGTGGTCCGCAAGGAATTCAAGGATCGCAAGCCGATCTCGTGGTATTCGATCGGTCCGCCGGGCCGCGCATCGCTGCGGCAGCATCTGGCAGCCATGGAATCACTCGTGAGAGCGGCGCGGGCTTAAGGGTTGCCGAAAACACTCTTGCCGCCAATACTTGACGATCGCCAAGCAACGCGGCACTATCGCTCATATGTATCGTACGTTCGTCATTCTGCGCCACACGTTTCGAGAGTCGATGGTGCAGCCGATTTACAGTTTGCTCATTGGTTTGGGCGTCGCCGTCATCACGATTTTTGCTTTCCTGCCTTTTTTCACGCTCGGCGAAGACACCGTAATGTTCATGTCGGTGTCCCTGGATGTGATTCTTTTGTTGGTGTTGATCGCCACTCTGTTTGCCACCAGCAAGTCGATTTTCGACGAGATCGAAGACCGCACGATGCTCACGCTGATGAGCAAACCGCTGCATAAATGGGAAGTGCTGGTCGGGAAATATCTCGGCATCATCCTGGCCGCCCTTGTGGCCGTGGTGCTGCTGGGCGCCGTGCTGTGCATGGCAACTTACAGTCGCATTCCCGGCGATTATTTGATTCGCCCCTCTCTCGATGACCGCGAGCTGGCCCAATTATTCAGCCTTCGCCAAAGCGCCATCGTCGGGTTGATTCCGAATCTGATCATGATTTGGCTGGCTATCAGCGTGCTGGCGGCGGTGGGCGTGGCACTGTCGACGCGGTTTTCACTGGTGGTGAATCTTCCGGTCGTGATCTTCGTTTACGTCGCCGGGAATCTAACCCGATTCCTTTATCCGCTGACCGGCGAAGGCGCGGTGCTTCAGGGCCGCAGCGTGGTGGTCAAAGGTCTCGCTACCGTGATTCGGTTATTTTTGCCATATTTGGAGGCGTTTGATTTGAAAGCCCCGACGATCCACAACTCGATTGCGATCGGGCAGTATGCCAAAGACCCTGGCGCCATGCAGTTGTCCGTGATCGGCGAGTACCTGGGCGTCTCGGCTTTGTACGCCGCCGCTTTTGTGACTTTTGCCCTGAGCGTGGGCATGTTGATGTTCCAAACCCGCGAACTGGGCGGAGCGGAAGGATAATTCCGCGGGCGATTACTGAAAGAGAGAAGGGCATGTCTCAGGCAAGCGACTCCCCCGTTTTGAATTACGCACCACAGTTGGTCAAACCGGCGCTGGCTTTGGATAAACGGCTTCGGCTATCGGCGATGATGTTTCTCGAGTTCGCCATTTGGGGGGCTTGGTTCATAGTTTTCGGTGTCTATTGCGACAAGACTCTTCATTTTAGCGGTAACCAAATCGGCAGTTTATTCGGCACGGTTGCGCTGGGCGCAATCGTTTCAATGATGTTTGCCGGACAGATTGCTGATCGGCTCATGCCAGCACAGTATATGATGGTGATCTGCCATCTCTGTGGGGCGGTGTTGCTGGTTGCGATGGCCAAGATCCATAGCTACGACTCTGCACGATTCACCGGTTTAGCATTGATCCACCATGATTTCAATCGGCTATGGTGGATCGCGCTGGCATACGCGCTGCTCTACAACCCCACGCTGAGTCTTGCCAATATAGTGGCATTTGCGAATATTCCCGATTCGGCCAGGGATTTTCCAACGTTGCGAGTGTGTGGGACGGCCGGCTGGATCGTGGCTGCGTCGGCGACCGATTGGCTTCCCAAACTCCATTTGCTTCCCCACGGATTAGCGTCGACCAACAGACCGCTGCTTTTCGCTGCGGGGCTATCGGTTGTGCTGGGAGTATTCAGTTTGGTTCTGCCCGCCACACCTCCCCCGGACAAAAGACCCGACAGCATTCCGTTTCTTCGTGCCCTGAAACTGCTCCGTGATCCGAGCTTCGGAGTTTTCTTCGGGATTACGTTGGCAATTACGGTTGCTTTGGGATTTTACTACACGTTTCTCGGCAACTTCCTCGACAGTCTGAACGTGGCAAACATCGGGTTTGTTTCAACGTTCGGCCAATACTCGGAACTCTTTTTTATGCTACTTTTGCCCTTGGCCCTCAAGCGACTAGGCATGAAATGGGTACTCGGCGTCGGCATGGCGGCGTGGGTGCTGCGCTATGCGCTGTTTGCTATTCCCGGCCATCCCTACGCAGCCGTTGTGACCGGGGTCCTGCTTCACGGCGTTTGCTTCGATTTCTTTCTCGCGGCCGGATTTATCTACACCGATGAAAAAGCCCCCGAGGCAATTCGCGGATCGGCACAGGCACTTTTTGGATTCATCGTGTACGGCGTCGGCATGTGGCTCGGAAATATCATCTCCGGGCATATTGTGCAGCATTACACTCATAACGGCATCGCGGATTGGACTCGGATTTGGGCCATTCCATCAGCCGGGGCCGCGGTATGTCTTTTGGTGTTCCTGATCCTCTGGCGTGACCGCCCTAATCCGCAGCACATTCAGGCCTGAATCGCCACCGGCGGCTTGGCGGGGTGATAAGCGAAGAACCGCTTGAGTTTCAGGAATTGTTTCTCGTACACCTGCCAGCTCACCCACGCCACGGCGAACGAGACAAAGCCAGCGAGGATGATGTACAGAATTACACTGAAGCCATAAGCGGCGTTTCCAATGTGCAGGTCGGTGCGAAGAAGCGACTCGATGCGGCGCTGACCGAATAAATGCGTCAACTGGTTGTGTAGCAAATCGTGATACACGTAAATGCCGTAGCTGTATTTGCCAAGCGACCGCAAGGCGGCGAAGTTGAACGTCTTTTTCAGCGGATTGCTCGGCTGAACCGTGAGCACCCACAGCAGCAGCGCGGCATAAAACACTGCGCACAGGGTGTATCCGAATGTGCAGCCCCAGAAGCCTTCCCGAGCGGGGTCGATCACCAGGCTGATAAGCCATGACACTCCGAAAACTGCCGTCACCACAGGGGCAAAACGAGCCAGGATGTGCGGGAGCCGCTGTGTCCGCAGTAGCAAGGCAAGCAATGCTCCGGCCGCCAGGGCATCGGCGCGGCAAGGTGTGAACACGTACACCGCATCAATGTTTCCTTTGTGGAAATACCATCCCCGTGTCGCCAGGCTTATCACGCCGATTGCAGCGCAGACGCCGACGAGCGACCGGCGGCTGCACAAATAAACGGTGGCCGGCCAAACGAGGTAAAAGTGCTCCTCAACCGCCAGCGACCAGAACGTGTTCAATTCCAGCCAGCCGAAGCGGAAGCTGTCCATGTCCCCAACCATCGTCATGAGGATATTGGTGGCGTACATCCAAAGCCAACCCTGATGCGAGCGAATTTCAGCAACACCGGGATTACTGAACAGTGCGGGCCAAAGATGCGGCATCATGAGAAAGATGACCGCCAGCAAGCCGTAATACAGTGGGAATATTCGTAAAGTACGGCGGACATAGAAATTACGGAAATAATGCCGGTCTCCACGATCATCGAGGAGGATGCCAGTGATCAAAAATCCGGACAGCACGAAAAACAAATCGACGCCCGACCATCCTGCGCGGCCGACGAAGAAAAACAGTCGGCCGATCATCGATCCGGGGTGATCGGTGCGCGGGATGAAATGGCAAAGCATGACCAGCACGATGGCCAGTCCACGGACCCCGTCCAATGCGGGGATATGACCACGCAGCGGTGACGCTGCCGGAGCTGGCATGGCGTTCTGTCCATAGCCGGATTGACCAAGGGGCGGGATTGTCTTGATTGCGGAATCAGCCATAGCACAACAGCTCACGGGTATTGTCGGGCCGCCATCTTGCGAGCAATGAATTTGCCGTCGATACGGCAATATCCTAGCTTGCCCAGAACCCTTCGGTTATCAAACTCACATATATACGGCTAAACTACGTTAAGAAGGCGTGGATCCAACATTTTCGCGGCTAAATCAGAGAACTTGTTTGTTTTAGATGCCGCCTTTCGTTAGGCTACCGCAAAGCATGGCGGTCGGGGCTATCGTCGGAGCCATGTTGGGCATTTCCGTGATTCTTGGGAATTGAACTGATGTGGGCCTAACTGGTTCGCGGAGTGGTGCTGATGAAGGTAGGGAGAGCCAAGAGAGCTGTAATCCTGTCGTGTGCGGTGGCCAGTTGGAGTGCGATGGCGGCCGGCGTGCAGGCTTCCTCAACAGAGGGGACGAGCGATTCCGCCGTTAATCCGGCGTTTCCGGCCGCTGTTGGACCTTCCACTCTCAGTTTCTCACCGCAGATCGATCTCTCACAAAATGCGAGTTTTGCACCCGCCGGGCTGAGTACGATGCAAAAGACGCCGCAGCAGGTTCACAAAAAACCCGCCGCCCAGTCGATCGCCCAATCCGCGGTGAATAATTTCGATACCCAGGGATCAGATACTTCACCCATTGCGTCGGACAATCGTGCGGTGCCCGTAAATCAAAACCATGGCATCCCGGACGCGGGCTATATTGAGCTTTCACAAACCGAGGCCAGCCGGCTAGTACCCAATCCGTATGTCGTTGTTCCGCAGATGGAGCTTCCGGGTGTCGCGTCGGCCAGCGGGCCAGCATTCCAACTGCATCCAGTAGATGCGCCCCGGCCCATCGCTGAAATCGCCACGGTCGCGTCGGTCCCGATCCCACCAGAACTGCGATTTGAAAATGTGATTCGCTCGAACCCCGGCGGATCAATTGAATTGGCTTCCCGGTACGGCCACCCGGATTCGACGCGGATGGTGGACTATTTGATTGCCTCTGCAGCCGGCCATGCCGATCAATCCGCCGTTTCGCAGGCGGTAACGTTCGCTGAGGAATCCGGCCAGGCGATCATTGTGTCTGATCCCACTGTTCCTTTGGATAACCTGCAACTCACCCAATTGATCGCCGCCACCACTTCCGCGCGGGTGCAGGCATGGCAATCTCTGTTTCACAGCGCCCTGGACGGCGCGCCGGCGGGGCCGCAGGGCAAGGTGCGCACGCTGCATCGACCGGGCGTGCTGATGTCCGGCGTGGATGAGGGGACCGTCAAAGACGCCGTTCACGCGACTTTGATTTCATCCCTCATACCCGACTTTTTCGGGCATCGGGCCGAGCCTCCGGCGCGCAGGCACGCCAGCTTCGCCGATTACCTGATCGCAACGCTTACCGATGCATGGGAGGAAGCACCGGAGTTTTCCGGCAGGGAGCCAATAGACCCGGGCTTGGCTTTATTGGCGTTAGCGCCGCTTCCTGAGCTGCGGCAAAACAATCAAGCGATCGTTGTTGAATCGACACTACCGGAACTACAGTCCGGGCTATGCTTGGTACCGACACTTCCGATTGAATTGGCCATCGATCGGCTTCCGGCCACCGAATCCGTTGAGTGGTTCATTCAAATGAGCAATGAGCCTTTGCCGAACGAGGCTACACAGTTACAGGTCGTTTCCGCCGACGCTGCAACTTCGGTCGTCACCGACGCCGATGGTCAGCCAGTGTTTGCGGATAGCGCTTCCAATCCTTTGCCGGTTGATAGCCAAAGTTTCCTGGGCGGCGGAGGTGGCGGCGGGGGCGATCCAAGTGCCGCCTTCACCCCGGGCGACGCCGGATATTTGCCTCCGCAGCAGTTTGCCGTCAGCGCTCCGGTCTCATTCACCCAGTACACCACCCGATCATCGAGCCACGCGAAGTCATCCGCTTCCATCGCTTCTTTGTCCACTGCGATGATGGACCCCACTTCCAGCACGATGTCGCTGGGGATTGCGGTTCCCCTACTGGTCCGCTCCAACGCCGGCGTCGCCAGCCCATATACATATAATGGTACTTTGCCGACTAACGTTGGCAGCTATAACGTGGTCGATTTGAATCCGGGCGGGGCAATCACCAGTTCGCAGGCCGTCGCCGTGCTCGGAACCGAGTCTGCCGGCTTTATTCAAAAGGGCACCAGCTACGCCCATGCGGCGGTCTGGTCATCAACCGTGGCGGCTTCTTACACCGACATTAACCCCAGCTCCAGCTATTCCAATTCAAACGTCTACGCCTTCAGCGGGTCGCAATTCGTAGGGTCGGCGTATTATACGAGCGGCCAAGTCGATCATGCTATACTTTGGACCCATACCACCGGAACTAACTACACGGTGACGGATTTGAATCCGTCGGGATACACCTCCAGCTACGCCCTAGCCACCAACGGCAGCCGCCAGTTTGGTTACGGATATAATACCTCCAGCGGCGTGGCGCAGGCATTGCTTTGGAACAGCGTTGCCACCAGCTTTGTCGATTTGAACCCGACCGGATTCACCTCTTCTGAAATTCTCGGCGCTAACTCAACTTATGAAGTCGGTTACGGCCAATTCAACAACACCAACGGCGGGCAGCTCCATGCGCTGCTCTGGACCGGCTCGTCGACCGCGGCGACGGATTTGGAGCCGACCGATACCGGTTCTGTGTCTGTCTCCGATTCGCGGGCCGTGGCGATTGCCGGAACCGGAACCAACTCGCTTATCGGTGGATATGGCGCAAGTACCGTTACGCTCGAAAATCACGCTTTGTTATGGACCGGTCTGTCAGCCGCAAATGCGGTGGACCTCAATCCGTCCGGCTACATGGACTCTCAGGTAACCGCTGTCGGCGACAACGCCGAAGTCGGATATGGCCGTATTAACGGGCAGTACGACACCGAACAGGCGCTGCTTTGGACCGGCAATGCCGCGACCTTCGTCGATTTGAATGCTTACCTGCCCTCCAATTTCACCTGGGCCGAAGCGGAGGGCATTGATGCCAGTGGAAATGTCGTGGGTTGGGCGCTGAATTCCACCACCGGTCAAGATGAAGCCGTCGAGTGGCTTGCGGTTGTGCCCGAACCAAGCTCGCTGGCACTCATGGCAGTCGCCGCCGGCTTCTTGGCCACGCGCCGCCGCCGCCGAAATCGCCCCGCGCCTGAGCAACCTCAAGCCGTCTAATCCGCTCCCCGCACAAAGGCCATGATGGCGTCTCGATTGTGCTGCCAGCACATTGCCCCCGGCATCGGAGCAGGTAATTCCAGCGTAATCACGGGAATGTGTTGATCAATGCCCGCCCAGCTTCCAAGGCTTCCGGGCGTCGGATATCCGATATTGGCGGTAACGGGGTAACCATTTAGTTCAGCCATGCGGCGGGCCAGCGCTTCCGCTGGGCCATCATAATTGTCGCACGGCTGCGGCATGGAATGGATCGTGAGAATACGGCGCGGCCGCAATCGGATGATGGCATTCACCAGCGCAGCGGTTTCCGGCTCGCTCGCCGCCGCCGGACCGCCGAAATAGGGGCCTTTGAATTTGCTGGCCTGCCAATTCGCCGCCGGAAAATTGCGGTTCAAATCCACCCGCCGGGCGTTCACACGCACGCCACGTTCCAAGCCATCTGGATTGGCCGCCGGGATGATGGCCAGAGAAATGCCGGCGAACTGACCGGGATTGTGCCGCACGAATTCCAGGAAAAGCGATGCACATTCGCTGCTATTTCGCTCATTGCCATGGATTCCGCCCATCACCAGCACCGGCCGATCGCCCGGCCCGAAGAGGTACATCAGCATCGGCTTCTGCTCGGTGGAAAGGCCGATTTGCGTCACCTGTTCCACCGGCGTCGGCACAGGCGCTGGCCGCGGTGTTGGCTGTGCCCGAAATGCAGGGACCGCAACCGGCGACGGCTCGACCGGATCATCCGCAGGCTGATCGGCACATCCATTAACAATCACCATGCCCACCGCCGCCAGTATTTGGGTCCAACGCATTGTCGGCGGTAAGCTAAGCCCTGAGTGACCGCCATGCAACAACCTCTGCGATGGGGAATCCTCGGCACCGGCAATATCGCGCGGCAATTCTGTGCCGGCATGAATAGCTCACAGCGCGGCAGTCTGGTAGCCATCGGATCACGCTCGACAGATGCGGCCAAGCAATTCGCTCAAACACACCGCATTCCGACCGCCTACGGTTCCTACGACCGTTTGCTCGGCGACCCCGCGGTACAGGCGGTGTATGTTTCCCTACCTAATTCACTCCATCACCTATGGACGATCGCCGCGCTGAAGGCGGGAAAACATGTCCTCTGCGAAAAGCCGCTCGCCATATCAGTTGCCGAGGGTGAGGAAATGTTTGCCATGGCGGCGAAGAAAAATCTTTGCCTGATCGAAGCATTCATGTATCGCGCTCATCCGCAAACCACCGCGGTGCGGAAGGCGGTGCAGGACGGCAAGATCGGCACGCTGAAAATCATCCAAACCAGTTTCTGCTACCGAACGACCAAAACGGTCGGCAATATTCGTTTCGACCCGCATTTGGCCGGCGGAGCGCTGATGGATGTCGGTTGTTACTGCATCGATTTCGCCCGGCTCATCACGGGAGAAGACCCGGTGCATTGCGCAGCCATGTCGCAAACACATCCGCAGGGCGTGGATGAAATGGTCGTCGGCTCGATGATGTTTCCATCGGGAGTGCTGACAAGTTTCAGTTGCGGCATGTCGGTTCAGGCATACAACGCCACCTTCGTGTGCGGGACCGAAGGTTATCTGGAAATTCCCATCCCTTGGAAACCGCCCGCCGGCGGCACACACTTTCACCTGATTCAGGCGACGCCGCCGCGGCAGGATCAGCAAGGCCTGGCGGCAACGAAGAGCGTCCCGAACTCCGGACCCAGACAAAAGTTTAATATCGCCGCGACGGATGACTTGTACGCGCTGGAAGCCGATGCCTTCGCCGCAACCGTTCTGGACGGCGCGCCGCCGATGATCACGCCGTCCGAATCACTGGGCAATTTGCGCGTGCTGGAAAAACTTCAGCGGCAAATATCCTCCGAGCGTTCGAATTCGCAACTGGACATTCCAAGAGTTTAGCGGCAACATCCGCCGTCCCCATGACAGGTTTGCTCGCAACGATTTCCGGCCACGCCTTGTCTATCCTCGGAGCCGGCTGTTTGATCGGCGCGGCACTGGCCGCCACGATGGCGGTTTCGGTCGATCTCGCCAGCCCCGGCCGGCGGGTCTTGCTGAGTTGGACACCCATTGCGGTGGCCGTCATCATCGTCCGATACATGGGCTGGCCGCAGATCGCCGTCGGTTTGATCTTCGGAACCAGCGTGGCGTTACTAAGCGTGGGCCTTGGATCGATTACGGCCATCACTCCCATCGGCCCGGCCCCGCAGCGTTGGAGACGCATCTGGCCCTTCACCCTCGTCGCGGCGTTGCTGGTATTTCTGAGCGGCTTCACTGGTTCACTGCCCGGGCCAAACGCCATTGCATTGCTGGTGGAAGGATTGATTGTTTTTTCCCTGTGGAACGATCCCGAAATCCAAAATGTTGAAATTTCTCCCCGCACATCGCCAGTGCAGCACGCACTATGGACGATTGTTTGGATTGTCCCCGCCATTTGCCTGGCTGGTTTCGGAGCATATTTCGTCGCACATGGAACTGCGGCGCTACAGCAGGATCACCCGCGACTATCGCCGGGCGTAACCGCTGCATCGGTGCTCAGTCCTTGTTTGATTGTTCCACTGCTTTTGGGCGATCGACACGCCGCTCGGTCCGGTGCAAGTTGGATTGCTGTCACCAGCTTGGTCGGCATCGTGCTGCTGAATCTCTGCCTGCTATTGCCCTTGCTGGCAATGGGGCCATACGTGAAAGCTATCCGCGGTATGGTCAATCTCTCACCTTTGGTGATTGATATCCGCGGTTATTCGCCGCAGGCCATGATTTATCCCTGGGGCGTCTGGCGGCTGGATGCGATGCTGCTGGTGATTATCTCGGCATTCTTTGTGCCAGTTGGCCTAGGTAAGTGGAATTTGACCCGGCGCGATGGCGTTGCTCTGAGTCTTGCCTATCTGATTTATCTGATGGTGATCCGAGCGTCGGCGAGTTAGGCGAGACAGTCTCCGATCGGGGGTGCCACAGGTCGCGGTATTCCGAGACCTGTGCGCTGCGGCGACGCGGAAGACACAGGTCTGCGAGTACGCCGACCTGTGGCACCCCCCGTGGTAATTTGCAGCAGCTTTGGCGAGTTAGAACGGCGATCGATTTGTGGTCCGCCGGCCCGCAGCTATCATGCGGCCATGGAGATTTTGAAAGTGCAAATCGATCGCAAGCCTTTCGAGACCCCGATGCACGATGTCATGGATGGGGCGGCGCGCTGGGAAGTGAAGGTTCACGATCACGGGCTGGTGGCATTGATCGATGTCATGCCGCGAATAGCACCGATCGGTCAAACCGCCGATGCCGCGATCGTGCAGGCGGCGCGGGTTTCCTACGGGGCCGGCACCAAGCAGATCAACGAAGACCGGGGCCTGATCCGCTATTTGGCTCGCCACCGGCATACCACGCCTTTTGAGATGGTCGAATTCAAATTTCACCACGTGATGCCAATCTTCGTCGCCCGGCAGTGGATTCGACATCGCACGGCCAACATCAATGAATATTCCGCCCGTTACTCGGTCGTGCGCGATCGGTATTACCATCCCGATCCCAAGGATATCCGCCAACAAAGCACAGCCAATCGGCAAGGGACGGGTCAGCCTGTTGATGATCTGACCGCCGGCGAATTCCTCGATTATCTAAAACAACTCGAAGAGAATTACGCCAAGTACGAACAGTTCATCGCCAAGGGAATGGCCCGGGAAATGGCTCGCATCGTGTTGCCCGTGAATGTGTACACGGAGTGGTATTGGAAGGTTGATCTCCACAACTTATTTCATTTTTTGTCGCTGCGGATGGATGCCCACGCCCAGCAGGAGATTCGGGATTACGCTACGGCCATGTTTCAACTCGTGCAGCCGATCGTGCCGATTGCCAGCGAGGCGTTTTTGGATTATCAGCTTGATGGAATGCACCTGACGCGGCTGGAAATCGAAGCGATCCGCACGGGGCAACCCCTGGCAAGTGAAAACAAACGTGAAAATGCGGAGTGGCAGACGAAAAAAACTCAACTCGGTTTGGATCAATCGCAATCTTAATCTTAGAGGAGATTCACATGCAAATTGGATGGACTTCCTGGTGTACCATGGCCATTGGAATCGGATTTATGATGATCGGAGTCGGCTGCCAGAGCAGCAAGAAAATCGATGTTGGCCTGCAGCTTTACAGTCTGCGGGCTGATTTTGCCAAGGATGTTCCCACGACGCTGGATGAAGTGCAGACGTGGGGCGTTCACGACACGGAAGTGGCGGGGATTCCAAACATGAATGCCGAGGAGCTCAACACTGAACTTCAAAAACGGCAAATGCACGCCAGCGGCATCCATTTCGGCTGGGAAGATTTCAATACCAATATGGACAAGGTGATCAAGGATGCCAAGGCGTTGCACTGCCATTACGTGACACTGGCCTGGATTCCGCACAAGGGCCGATTCGATTTCGCACAAGCCGAAACCGCCGCGGCGAAATTCAACGAATGGGGCAAGACCTTGGCCGATGCGGGGCTGCATTTCACCTATCACGCACACGGCTATGAATTCCGTCCATTCGACAACGGCACCGCCTTCGACGTGCTGGTCGCCAAGACCGATCCGAAATACGCCAATTTTGAACTGGACATTTTCTGGGCATTCGACGGCGGCGCTGACCCCGCCGCGCTGCTGGCCAAATACCCGGACCGCTTTCCGCAAGTTCATCTAAAGGACATGAAAAAGGGCGTGCCCATCCCCAACCCGAAATTTAACGGCAGCGAACCGGTTGAGGATGACGTCGTTCTCGGCGCCGGCCAGATCGATATTCGCGGCGTCTTGGCGGAAGCGAAAAAAATCGGCGTAAAACATTATTACATCGAGGATGAATCCAAGGAGGCTCCGCAGCAGATTCCGCAGAGCATTGCTTATATCCGTTCGATAGGATTTTAGGGGAAGTGGAAAGTTGCTAGTTGCCAGATAACAACGGCATTTTATTCACCAGCAACTAGTAACTAGCAACTTCTTCATACCTCATGCGATGTTTAGCTGTTTGGATAAAATTTGATTCCGTCAGTTGGGGCCTGGCGATGTTGTCGCTGGCCATCATGCTGGGTTTGGCCCTCGGGGCGATCCGTGTCCGGGGAATTCGCCTGGGCGTCTCCGGCGTGCTCTTTTCCTGCCTGTTGTTCGGCCAGTTCGGCGCTAAAATCGATCCGACCATCCTTACATTTCTGCGCGATTTTGCGCTGATTATTTTCGTATACGCCATCGGTTTGCAGGTGGGCCCGGGGTTCGCTGCATCGCTGCGGCAGGAGGGGTTGCGGCTCAATTTGCTGTCGATTGCGGTAATCGTGCTCGGGGCGCTATGCACGGGTTTATTCGTACTGTTTTGCCATTTGCCGCGATATAGCGCATCCGGTTTGTACACCGGCGCTTTTACCACCACGCCGGGGCTCGCTGCTGGACAAGAGGCATTGCTGCACAAATTGGAACATAACCATCCGCAGCAGGTCGGCAACGCCACCAGTCTTGCGGGGTTGGCGTACACCGTGACTTATCCGTTCGGCATCGTCGGCCCAATTCTCGCCATCGTGCTGCTGCAAAAGATATTTAGAATCAAGCCGCACGATGAGCACCACGCCCTAATTGCGCGGGACTTGGAGCGACGTCCGCCGATTGAGCATCTCGATTTTGAAGTGACGCAGTCGCTGCATACCGGAAGGCATCTCAAGGATCATCCGCTGCTTCGAAGCAAGGGGATTATCTTAAGTCGCCTGTGGCGCAATCAAACCGTCTCCGTTCCCACCGGCGAAACGGAAATCCGGCTCGGCGACGTGTATCGGGCAATCGGCACACGCCAGGCATTGGATGAAGTCGTCAGTGTGCTCGGACGGCCCGCCAAAGAGGGAGTGTTCGACGCCGCCAGTGATATACAGCGGATGGAATTGGTGGTGACGCGCACGCGGGTTCTGCGGCGAACGCTGGCGGAGCTCGATCTGATTCGCCGCTATGGCGTGAACGTGGTCCGCATCAATCGCAACGGCGTGGAGCTGGCAACCAAAGCAACGCTTCGCCTGCAATTCGGCGACGTGGTAATGGTGGTTGGTCCGATGGGGGGGTTGAAAGATGTCGAGACGGAACTCGGCAATTGTCCTGATATTCTCAATCGGCCGCAGCTTGTGCCGATTTTCCTGGGGATTTTCCTCGGCATTCTTGTCGGCAGCATCCCGATCGTCATCCCAGGCCTGCATTCGACATTGCGCATCGGCCTGGCGGGCGGGCCGATGATCGCCGCCATTTTGCTCGCCCAATTCGGCAATGTCGGCTCAGTCGTGTGGTACATGCCGGTCGCCGCCAACCAGCTTTTCCGGGATTTTGGCTTAGCCGTCTTTCTCGGCTGCGTAGGCTTGCAGGCCGGCGATCATTTTTACGAGAACGTCAGGCAAAACCACGCGCTGGTTCTCGTCGGTTGGGGTCTGGTGATAACAATTGTTCCGGTCCTCATCGTCGGCTGCATCGCACGACTGACGCTGAAGATAAATTTCCTGACCCTCAGCGGCTGGGTGGCCGGCGCCATGACCAGCTCCCCGGCACTGCTATTCGCCAATGACCTCGCTCCCTCCGATGCACCGGCCATCGCCTACGCCGCGGTCGCCCCGCTGGGAATGCTGATGCCGATTCTATGTGCGCAGTTGTTGGTGATTTACTTCTGATTAGAGCAACTCGTCCTATTCCGAAACAAGCTGGCCGAATTGTGTCAAAGCAGTATCAACCACCTGCGGCTTTCGCAAATCGACACCAGCATCGCGCAGCAAATCCAGCGGCCATTTAGAGCAGCCGCCCTTGAGAAAGCCGAGGTAATCGTTCAATTCCTTCGAACCCCCGCGCGTGATCCGCTCCGACAAAGCAATCGCCGTAGCCAAGCCCAGCGCGTATTTGTACAGGTCAAAAGCCTGGTACAAGTGCGGGACCCGCAGACATTGCAGCTCCAGCTCTTTGTCGATCGTCACCCCCGGCCCGTGATACAGCTCTTTGAGCTTCCGATAGGTGCTGCGAAGCGCATCGACAGTTAACTGTTCACCATTCTCCACCAAAGCGTGAATAATCTTCTCGAACTCAGCGAACATCGCATGGCTAATGATGGTGCCGATAACCCGATTAATCTGCTCATCAATCAGATACGCGCGCTCTTCATTGCTTACGGCTTTCCGTATCAGATGCCGGGTCAGAAGCTGCTCGTTGAATATGCTGGCCACCTCATTGGCCAAGATGCTGCAGATGTAGTACTGAAATGGCTGGCTGCGCGCTGAATGCCACCAATGCATAGCATGCCCCGCTTCATGCGCCAATGCGAAAACATCGCCTAACGTTGATTGGTAGTTTAGCAGAATGTATTGCGGGCCGTCATAACTCCAGGAGGCAAACCCGCCGCTTTCCTTGCCCTGATTCGGATAGCGATCGCACCATCTCCCCGTCGTTAGCCCCTCATGCAGTATGGAGCAATATTTATCTCCGAGCGGCTCCAGGGAATCCATAATTGTTTTCACGGCCTGGTTCCACGTATATCGCTTTTGCATTTTCGGAACAAGCGGCGCTGATAAATCGTAAGCGTGGAGCTTCGAAACTCTCAGTTTCCGCTTCCGCAGGTCGTAATAACGATAGACATCCGACAGATGTTTGCGCGACGAATGAATGAGATTGTCGTAAACGCCAACCGGCACATTGTCCTTGAAAAGGGCGCATTCCAATGCACTCGAAAAGTTCCGAACTTTTGCGTCAAAGACATCGCGCTGCACCGACGCGCCCAAAGTTGCCGAGAACGCGTTCTTATGCGCTTCAAACTGCCGGTAAAACTTTTGGAACGCCCTTTTGCGAACGGATAGTTTGGGAGATGTGACGAGCTCACAACGGGACGAGTGGCTAAGTTCCACCATTTGCCCGTCGCCGTCGCGCAATGTGCCAAATTTCAAATCGAGATCGTGCAGTTGTCGGAAGATTTGATTTGACACATCGCTCATTGGCCACTGCATCGCCAACAGATATTCTTCACGCTTTGATAAGGTATGTGGCCGGTAGCGAAGGATTCGTTCCAGTGCGATTTTCTAGGGGACAAGCTCCTTAGACTGGAGGAACCGGTTTATCTTTTTTGGCGAAATGGCGAGCAATTCTGGGTGAATCCAGCTCGCGGCTTGGGCGATTTGCGCAGCGGCATGTTGAAACCGCCCCTTTCGCCCTTGCGAATCACTGTGGGATAGATCTTCGCTTGCGCGGTGATATGCGTAAATAGCAAGCGCTTCGCCTATGCGGTTTATGTCCGCATCGAATTGCATCACTTTGGCGATCGTCGCAGCGCTTTCGTGCAGTTTGCTACGAAACGTTTCATAGCCCTTGGCTTTTGTGGTCCATTTAGTAAAAGTCTTCTCCCATTCCACTGCGCTCCGGAATAACTTACCAAGATCCCAGCAGTCTGAGGCTTTCGCTTTGCTACGAGGCGGCAAGGCTTTCACTTGGCTCATCACACACCTCTGTCAATAATCAGAGCAGCTCGTCCAATTCAGAAACTAGCTGGCCGAACTGCGCCAAAGTGGTGTCAACCACATGCGGCTTTCGTAAATCGACGCCGGCATCACGCAGCAAATCCAGGGGCCACTTAGAGGAGCCGCCCTTAAGGAAGCTGAGATAGTCGTTCAATTCTTTAGCACCGCCTTTCGTGACGCGTTCGGAAAGGGCAATCGCCGCGGATAAACCGGTGGCATATTTGTAAACGTAAAATGCCCGGTAAAAATGCGGGATTCGCAGGCATTCCAATTCCAGCTCGGTATCGATGCTAAATTCCGGTCCAAAATACAAATCCAATAATTTGCGATACCGGCTCCGCAGCGCATCGACGGTGAGCGGCTCGCCGCTTTCCACCAGCGCATGAATGATCTTCTCAAACTCGGCAAACATTGTCTGGCGAATGATGGTGCCGCGAATCCCGTCGATTTGGCGATTGACGAGATACGCCCGCTCCTGCTTTGTGGCCGCCTTACGCATCATGTGGCGAGCTAAAAGCTGCTCGTTGAATGTGCTGGCCACCTCGGCGACAAAAATCGTGTAATCGTAATATTGGAAAGGCTGATTCCGCGCGGAATACCAGGTATGCATCGAGTGCCCGGCTTCGTGGGCCAGCGTGAAAACATGATCCAGCACCTGCGGCTGGTAGTTCATAAGAATGTAAGGCGGCCCATCAAAACTGCCGGAGCTGAACGCACCGCTTTGCTTGCCCTGATTGGGATAGCGATCGCACCATTGCCCCTTGGTCATTCCCTCGTGCAGTGCGGAGCAATATTCATGGCCCAGCGGCTCCAGGGCATCAACCACAATTTTGACCGCCTGGTCCCACGTGTGGTGTTGGCGCATATCTGCCAGGATCGGCACGTAGGTGTCGTAATGGTGTATCTCCGCAAGTTTCATTTTCCGCTTGCGGAGCCGGTAATACCGATATACATCCGGCAAATGCTTATGCACTGAATCAATGAGATTGTCGTAAACGGCGATTGGCACATTGTCGTCAAACAAAGCTGATTCCAAGGCGCTTGGATAAGACCGGGCCTTGGCGTAATAGACATCGCGCTGCACCGATCCGCTCAGCGATGCGGCCAGAGTGTTTTTGTGCCCATCATATTGCTTGTAATACTGATGAAAAGCCTTTTGCCGAACCGCACGCTTTGGCGAAATGAGAAACGCGCTGAATGACGAATGGCCGAGTTCGACCAATGCTCCGTCACCATCCCGCAATGTGCCGAATTTCAAATCAGAGTCATTGAGCTGCCGAAAAATCTGATTTGATGCATCGCTCATCGGCCCCTGCATTGCCAGCAGATTTTCTTCGCCCTTGGAAAGAATATGCGGGCGATACCGAAGCGTTCTTTCCAGGGCCAATTTCCACGGAGCTAAATCCTTGCTTTTGAGAAACCCGCTCATCTTCTTGGGCGCAATGGCCAGCAACTCCGGGCGAATCCAGCTCGCAGCCTGAGCGATCTCGGAGGCGGCGTGTTGGAAGCGTCCCTTCATCCGCTGGGTGTTGCTGTCGGACTGATCCTCGCAGGTGCGTAAAGAGGCATACGTCGCCAACCGCTCGGCCATGCGGTTGATCTCGGCGTCGAAGCGCATCAGTTTGGCAATGGTCGCTGCGCTTTCACCCAGCTTGCCGCGGAATTCTTCGTATTTCCTGGCGGCGACGGTCCACTTGGTAAACGCCTTTTCCCAATGTGACTCACTCTCAAAAAGTTTGCTCAAATCCCAGCAATCCGAAGGCTTCACCCGGCTGCGCGGCGGCAATGCTTTCACATGACTCATTGGCAATTCCTGCAAAGCGACTCTGTTCGATCGAACAACGGCCGATAATCTTCGCGGACAATGGGTGGCGTGGCAACCTTGCTGCCAACGCTGATTTGAGAAGAAAGGCGGCATTCGATAGGATAGCGGCCGTACATCCAAGGGACTCCGAATTACCACCGCCGGCTGATTGAAGTTCGGATAAAAATGGACCGATCTCGCCGGGGAAGAGAATTGAAAGACCTCGCTTTTTATGAGTACACAGCCGCTTGAAAGTCCGTTAGCCGTGCCGATGATCGCCGATAACGATAATCCGCTCGATCCAAAACCTACGCAAACGCTGACTAAAGTGTCGGTGGTGATTCCCGTCTACAACGAAGAAGCGACGATCCAACTACTCATCGGGCTGGTGGTGAAAGCGCCATTGCCGGCGGGTCTCACGCGCGAAATCATCGTCGTCAACGACTGCTCCAAGGACAAAACCCGCCAAAGACTTGACGAGCTGCCCAAGCTGTTTCCCGAAGTGGAATTCAAGATATTCCACAAGCCGGTCAACGAAGGCAAAGGGGCGGCTTTGCGTGACGGATTCAAGCACAGCACGGGCGATGTGGTGCTGATTCAGGATGCGGACTTGGAATACGATCCTACGGATTACCCCAAACTGCTGCAGCCGATCGTGGATAACAAGGCCGATGTGGTGTATGGCTCCAGATTTATTGGTGAGCCGCATCGAGTCCTGTATTATTATCACACGGTCGGCAACAAGTTCTTGACCTGGATGAGCAATGTATTCACGAATTTAAATTTGACTGACATGGAAGTGTGCTACAAAGTCTTCCGCAAGTCTGTGCTGGATCGGATTCAGATCAGGTGCAACCGCTTCGGCTTTGAGCCGGAGATTACGGCCAAGATTGCCAAGTATCGGCCGCGGCTGCGGATTTATGAAGTCGGCGTCGCTTATTACGGCCGCAGCTACGAGGAAGGCAAAAAAATCACTTGGAAAGACGGCATCAAGGCGATTTTGACCATCATTCGCTTCCGATTCAGCGATTGAGTAACCGGGCATTTCAGGCGATACCATGGATGTGAAGCGACCCAAAACTGACACCCCCATGAAAATTCTCATCTCCGGCGGCGCCGGATTTCTCGCTACGCATTTGACCGATCTTTTGCTGGCCCAGGGCCACGAAGTCATCGGCGTGGATAATTTCATCACCGGCAAGCCGGAAAACATTGCCCATCTCCGCGGCAATCCCCGTTACAGTTTCGTTCGTCAGGACGTAATCGAGCCGCTGCAGATTCCGGGCGATGTCAATCGGATTTATCACCTAGCGTCTCCCGCCTCGCCAATCGGTTATGTGAAACACCAAATCGCCACGCTGAAGGTGAACAGCCAGGGCACCTGGAATTTGCTCGAGCTAGCCGAGAAAAAATCCGCCCGATTCCTGATGGCCAGTACCAGCGAATGCTACGGCGATCCGGCCATCAATCCACAGCGCGAAGATTATTGGGGCAATGTCAATCCGATCGGCCTGCGCAGCATGTACGATGAAGCCAAGCGTTTCAGCGAAGCCTGCACGATGGCCTACCACCGTGAACGCGGCGTCGATACCCGGATCATCCGCATTTTCAATACCTATGGCCCACGGATGGACCCAACCGATGGCCGCGTGGTGATCAACTTTATCCGTCAGGCGTTTGCCAATGAGCCGTTGACGGTGTACGGCGAAGGCAAGCAAACCCGTTCATTGTGCTATGTTTCCGATCTGGTGCGCGGAATCAACTTGACGATGGAGGCGGATTTTCACGAGCCGATCAATCTCGGCAATCCGGATGAGATTACGATTCTGTCGATCGCCAAAGAGATTTTGTCGCTGATTCCCACATCGAGCAGCGAGATCATTTACCAGCCGATGCCGCCGGATGATCCGAGAGTACGATGTCCCGACATCAGCCGGGCCAAGCAGATTCTCGGCTGGCACCCCGTCGTCAGCCGCCGCGAGGGATTGGCGAAGATGATTGAGTATTACCGCGAATCGCTGCAGCGGAAGAGTGCATAAGGCGGCCCACTGCTGGCCCAAAATGTCCGACGAACCAAAGAGTGCCGACTCGCTGCCTGCCCCCGACCCGTTATCTGGCACGCTTCATTACGCCTCCCGGCGGCCGCGCCGCCACTGGGCGGCGCTGGTGCTGGCAGTGGCCGGCTCGCTGATTCTAGGATTCGCCGTCTATCGAGTCGTCACTACAATCGGTCCCCGGCTCCCGTTCCTGGCCGCTCAACGCAAATGCATGAAGCTGACGTTTCCACCTGATCAAGTGGCCTATGAGGAGGACCACGAGGCTGCAAAAAAGCTATCGAATGGGTACCCAACAGGGGCTGGTTGGACGACTCTCATATCACAAGAAAAAAACGGGACAATATTGGCGTTTTACTTGGATCCCGTGGAGCTGCACCAGCTCAACCAGTTCATTCAGCCAAACTTCTACCCTGGCGTCCTCAATCTTGATCCGTTTCCGTACTTTCTATTCCTGCATGCGCGGCAAGCCAAGGGCGGACCGGAACGGCTGGTGCACATTGGAGTCAGCCGTTTGTTTTCCATCCGCGGTGGCGCGGACGGCCCGTTATCGCCAGGACGAAGCGCGGAGAGGGAAGTGCTTCAATGGGAGGTTGTGCAGCCCGGCACGCTGTTCAAGCCTTCCACACACCTAAAGAGTGGAAGCTGGGGTGATGCGACGCTTCAAATCAACATGCCCAAACCGCTTCGGCTCTACGCGGGACAGATCGATCCAGTCGATGAGTCGCATTTCTTTATAACCGGCGGCACGCCGCGGGGACCAGTGCAGATTGATGGATGGCTGCAGAACGACGATACGATTCAATTCAACACACAATGAATGATTCCGGGTCCTGCGGGGACCCCATACGCAATGGCCACGAAGAAGCCTCGCATGCGAGGGTTAGCTGTAAATAAGAGCTTCCGTGTCCCAGAAGCCCCGCATGCAAATGCGGGGTTGAATTCTATTCGTCCGGCAGTGCGATGTTATCAATCAATCGAGTGTTCCCCACGCGCGCGGCCACAGCGAGAATTACCGAACTTTCGATCACTTCCACATTCCTTAGCGTCATCGGATCAACCGCAGCCACGTAATCGATGCTCAGGTGCTGCTCGAGCATCGGCTTTTGGATCGTGGCGATCAGCCGATTGGTCTGCACAATCCCCTTGGCAAATTCCGCCTTGGCGGCAAACAGGCCGCGGCTGATCGAGAGGGCTTTGGCCCGGTCTTCGTCACTGAGGTACCGATTGCGACTGCTCATCGCCAAACCATCGGGCTCCCGCAACGTCGGACAAGGCACGATCTCGACTGGAAAATCCAAAGCCGCCACCATCGCCTGCAACACACGAAGCTGCTGAAAATCCTTGCGGCCAAAACAAGCCGACTGCGGCTGAACGATGTTGAACAATTTGGCGACGACCTGACAAACGCCTTTGAAATGACCCGGCCGATGTTTGCCTTCCAGCACTGAAGTGAGGCTCGGCAAATCCACCACTAACTCGGATGCGGCCGGCGGATACATTTTCTCGGCGGTCGGATTGAAAATCAGATCAACGCCTGCCGCCTCGCATTGGGCCAGATCGGTTTCGATGGGACGGGGATATTTGGTCAAATCCTCCGTTGGCCCGAATTGTGTGGGATTTACAAAAATGCTGACCGCTACATGATCCGCATGCCGTTTGGCGATTTCAATCAACGATAAATGCCCGGCGTGCAGCGCCCCCATGGTCGGCACGAGACAGAGCCGGCCCGAAAACTCCCGGCGACGCGCTCGGCAATCAGCGATAGTATGCGTGACGATCATCCGATTGCCGTTATAGACAAGCGACGCTGCATCGCAAGCCGGCTTGCTTCGGAGATAATGATTCGGAACTTTTTAATCTGCGAGATGTCTAACAAACCGATGACCGAAGTTTCCCCCGACACCCAATTACCGCCATCGTCCACTCTGGGATACGCCCCAAGCCCGACGATTTCCATGTGGCGACGGCTGTGGCGGGCCTTGGGAATTTGTCTTGTAATCACTGTCGCCCTGGTCGGCTGGAAATGGGGCTGGCTGGCGTGGAATCGTGCGCTTGTTCTGCACCATCAGCATCAATGCATGTTGTACACCGCGCCGGCTGAGCAGGTGGTGTTTGATACCGATCCGGGGCGTATCGCAAAACTGGCGAGTGATTCTAACTACATCGTGGCCGGTGGAATGGCTTCTCGCCGTAGATTAACAAATTGGGATTCTTATCTTGCTAGATTTCGTAGCCTTATGGGGCTGGCTCGGCCAGCAAATAATCCCATTTTGTTCATGCACGAACGAAAATCGCCGAATGGCACGGTGCGGCTTGTCGTCGTCGAGCGCACCGCCGGTCTTTCAGAGCCAGCTTATTTCATTCTTGGATTCGACGTTGATGGCTTGGCCATCGAGCCTGGGACAATAACACGCCCGCCGCACTGGCAGCCTTTCGGCTGGGACATCGACGTGATCTACAACCCGGGACCACACCGTGACATCCGCATTTACGCCGGACAGGTCGATCCCGCCGATGCTTCGCATTTCACCATTCGCTATGAATCCGGCGGAAATACGAACATTGCCGACGGTAATCTGGGTGACGACGGCGAGGTGCATCTTCTAGCAAGGCCGCTGCCCGTAACCGCAAACGGCTCGCACTAATCCGCGACGGCTGGATCAATTTCAGCGGGTGCTTCTTCAGTCTCTTCCGCTTGCTCCGTGGGCAGCCGCTTCATCAATTCGCCGAGCAAAACCGTGGCGAACGATCCGGCGGGCAGGGTGAACGCCACGGTCACATACGGGCCATGCTCATCGACGCCGCCGCTGAGTTCTGTGTCGGTCGGTTTGACCCGTAGCGGCCGGCGGGCGCCTTTCACCCTTTCGCGCCCCGCCAGTTTGAAATCGGACATCTCCAACCCCGATTTGCCGAAGACGGCGGATTCGATTTCTAATGGCCGGCCTTCCGGAAGCGTCATACGATATCCGAGCAGCGGGCCGGTCGGGCTGATTTCAAACGCATCACAGCGGGGTTGCTCAACCGCCGCACTTTCAACTCGGAAGCAGGCCCCGTTTTCATGTTTATAGGCGAGATCGCCGTCCATGAGTTGATCCAATTGTCCGATTCGCTGCGCCACCACTTCGTTGAACAATTTGGACTGCAACGCCGACACCCACAACCGCCGGAGCTTTTCGTCAATCGCTCGGACGGCGGCATTGGGCTTTTTCGTTTTCATCAACCGGGCCAACACCCGCCGCTCCAAACCGCTGCGGCGGGGCCACGCTTTCATGGATTCATCGTTCTGATGCTCATCGAATAATCGCCGGGCTTCCTGTGTGGCACGATCGTCAATCGCGGGGTTTGGAGAGCCGAGCAACAGTTTCAGCAGGGCAACATTGTCGCCGCGGATCAGGGCCGCTCCGAGTTCGTGATTGTTTCCACGCCGGCCAAACCGCTGCTCGCCGAAATAATTTGGCATTCCGCGTTTTTGCAATTCCTCCAGCACCGGGCGAATCTTCAGCACATCCGTCGGATTCACGTTGCGAATTTTGATTGCAAAGCGATTACCCGACAGATGCCCCAGTCGAAGTTTATTCAAATGCCGCGACGCCCATTGCACCTGCACGTCAGGGATTTTCAGGTTCATCACGGCCTCTTCGGTCGTGCCGCGGATGGAAAATAGCTGCCGCGTGATCGCCCGGGCATCTTTCATTCCGGCGTAGCCGATATCCCGCTGCGGAACATTCAAGGCGCGAGCCAGGCGGGCCAGCAAATCGAATGTGCTCAGACCGATCTTCTGGATTTCGCAGTAAACATGCTCACCCTCACCGCTGGCCTCATAGAGCGGCAGCTCCTGCACGAAAAAATCTTCCGGCCGCTGTTTGATAGCGCCGCCGATGCCGGGGAAATCGGTTGTGAGGTAGGGGAGTTCCATGTCGGGTTTTTATGCGGGGCACAATCCATAGCGGACCAGGGCCGCATGCACGCCATGATCGTTATTCGACGGGGCAATCCAGTGAGCCACCTGCTTGACGCGCTGGTGAGCATTGTCGACCGCCACGGCAACACCGGCAATCTGCAGCATGGCCACATCATTAGGGGCGTCACCGATCGCCATCGCCTGCGTCATCGGAATGCCATAATGCTCGGCGATTTTTTGCAATGCCACCGCTTTGCTCACACGGCGATCCATCACCTGGAGCAAATCCGCGTCCGTCCGAACGATCGTGACGTGATCACCGAACGCCTGAATCAGCAGCGGCTCAACAGCGGTCATTAATTCTGGATGGCCCAGAAACATCAACTTGGTAATCGCCTGTTGGCAGATTTCGTCTACAGGGCAAATCACATCGGGCTTAAAAAGCCGGCCGGTTTCGGTGGTGTAAGATTGATCGTCACGATCCGTGAACCAGCGGTCCATGATCTCACAAGAGACCAGCAGGTCGGCGTAAAGCGAGCGGGCATGATGCACGATTTGCCGCACCAGCGGGCCGGCCATCGGACGATGGTACACTGCAGTGCGATTCGGCTCATCCCAGATCAGAGCGCCGTTGTAATTAATGGTGAGCGTGTCGAGACCGAGCTGCTGGTAAAGATGCCGCACACTCCGAGGCGGACGAGCGGTGGCCAGAATGACTTTCACCTCAGATGGATTCAGACATGCCAGGGCGGCGACGGCACGAGGACTGATTTGCTTGGAATCATCCAGCAGGGTTCCATCAAGATCGATGGCAACGAGGCGAATCGGATCGGTCTCCTTGCGGGGCGGGTACAGGATCAGTTCCTGGGTTATCGAATCTGATGGGGTGACTGACACGCCCCGATTCTATCGCGCGCCGGGCAGGGCAGCTATGGGCGGGGACTGATCGGTGCGCACGGAACCGGGGATTATTCAACGTTCGGGGTGCCACAGGTTGCGGTACTCCGAGACCTGTGCGGCATAACCGGGCGGAAGACACAGGTCTGCGGGTACGCCGACCTGTGGCACCCATCTCTATGTCACCTCTGACCGTGCAACCGTTGGGACGGAACGCCATTGTCCTGGATCGGTGCGAGCTTCGTGAATGGTCTTACTGCAGCCGGTGGCGGCAAGCAGGGCGATCAGGACAAGCATGGTTCGCATGGGGCAGGCTCCTTGGAGGGGCAATCTACGGATGGAGCCGCCAGTTGCAACTTTTCCTCCAGGGCCTGACAGAATTGGCCGCACAGCAATTCCTGCGTCAGTTGTTGCTGCATCACACGCAAAGCAGTTTGGCCCATGCAACGGAGCTTCTCCGGCGATGTGTCAGCGGCACTGCGAATGGCCGCCACCGCTTGTTCCACATCGCCGTGGGCCACGGTCCAGCCGAAATCATGGGCACCAAGCAGATCGCTCACATGCGATGGACTGGGCCCGAAGAACAGCACCGGCCGGCCGACGGTCATGGCTCCGTAGATTTTACAGGGATGGATAATGCCAACCATCTGCTCGCCGAGTGACACGACATGCACATCCGCCGCGGAAAGGGAGTTACTCAAATCCGCCAGCGGCTGATATGGCAATGAAACCACATTGGTCAGTGAATGCTCGTTGATAAATCGTTCGACATCGCGCTTGCCCAGCCCGCCGCCGACGAAGAGGAAGCGGATGCGCGGATCATCACGGAATCGGAGCGTCGCGTGCAGCAGCGTGTCCAGCGGATTGGATGGCGAGTGATTACCGCTGTACATGATCACGAATCGATCGAGTAGGTGATGCCGGGCCACGAAAGGATTCTCCGACCGCGGCACATCATGCACATGATTCTCATGCGGCCACGGAGCGATCACCACCAATTTTGAATCGAGCCGAGCGGACTCCTTGAGCCGGCCGGCCATGAATCGGTCGAGTGCCACCACCAAAGAAGTGCGCTGCAAAATGAAGCGATTGATCCGCTGCAGAAAATGAGATGCCACGCTATTGCGTTTGATTTTGCCCAGTGCGATCAGTTGATCCGGATTCAAATCCATGGCCCAGTAGGCAGTCGGAATCCTGCGCATCATGGCCGCAACGGAAACAACGAATCCGACCATCGGTGGCGAGGTGCTAAAGAGAATGCCATCAACGTGCCAGCTGGTCAGCGCAATGAAAAAGCACTGCACCATGAAGCTGACGGTGCCGAGTAGCCGTTTGAGAATTGACGCCTTGCCGAAGGATGAAAAAGTAAGTCGGCGAACGTCGACGCCTTCAATGTTTTCACGGGGCAGGTAATGGCGATTGGGATCTTCATAGCCCCGGTTGGAGGCGTACACCACGACACGATGCCCCCGGCGGCGCATGGCGATGGCGACATCGGCCATGTGCTGTCCGACGCTCGCAGGGTCGGGCAGGAACACCTGGCTGAAAATCAGCAGGGTTTTGGGTGCATGCGCCATGGCGGAAGTTATCGTGTGCTACGCAAACCGCATCGCCATGACCAACGGTTATCGCTTGGCGGCGATGCTGGGTTTACCGCTGGCCATTTCGTCGTAAATCCAGCGGTATGTTTTTTCCAGGCCATCCGCCAGCCGCGTGGAGGGTTCCCAGCCGAGTAATTTCTTGATCAGCGTGTTGTCGCTGTTGCGGCCGTTCACGCCTTTGGGGGCTGACAGATTGTACCGCCGCTTTAGCTTCATGCCGGCGATTTTCTCGACAATGTCCACCAGTTGATTGATGGAAACCAATTCGCTGGAACCGAGATTGATCGGGTCGATGATATCGCTCCAGGTGATTTTCTGCGTGCCGAGCAGGCAATCACTGATGTACTGGAAAGATCGGGTTTGATGACCATCGCCCCAGATTTCGATCGAATGATCGCCGGACATTTTTGCGTTGATCACCTTGCGGCAAATGGCGGCGGGGGCTTTCTCGCGGCCACCGTCGTAAGTGCCATGCGGGCCATATACGTTGTGATATCGAGCGGACCGAGTTTGAATGCCGAAATCCTCTCGGAAATGCCGGCACATCCGCTCGCTGAAAAGCTTCTCCCAGCCGTAGCCGTCTTCAGGCATGGCGGGATAAGCATCTTCTTCTTTCAAAGCCGTGACATTCGGATCGCGCTGTTTGTCGGCGTTGTAAACGCAGGCGCTGGATGAATAGAAAAACCGTTCGACTCGATTGTCCTTGGCGGCCATCAGCAGATGCGTGTTGATCAGCACGCTGAGCATGCACAGGGCCTTGTTGTTCTCGATAAAGCCCATGCCGCCCATATCCGCGGCCAGGTTGTATACCACGACGGCATCCTTCATCGCCTTGTCGCAGGCCGGCTTTTGTTGCAGATCAAGCTGTATGTTTTCGGCCTCGGGAAATCGCTGATACCATTCGTCAAACGGCTTGAGGTCCACCGCCCGAATATTGGTGTGTCCCTGGCGCAGCAGATCGCCGACCAGATGGCCACCGATGAAACCACCACCGCCGCATACCACTACTTTTGCATTTTTCGCCGCCGCCATAGGTTCCTCAGCAAATGAAACTGTTTTACGCAGGCCGTGCCCGCCGAGTTCCGGGATTATCTAATCCGCTTCGCCGCTGCACAAGCCGAAACACGCCGCAGTTTGAGCCGGCTCTCAAGCATCGGCCGGCATAATCGGCACAGGCGGCAAGGTCCGCTTCATAACCGGGCCGAATCGACGTGCTTTTCAAACCAGTCCACCGTCTTTTTCAGGCCATCCTCCAGCGTTGTTTTGGCCTGGAAACCAAGTTCCCGGGCCGCACGGCTCACATCCAAACATCGACGCGGTTGGCCGTCGGGTTTGCTCAAATCCCAACGAATGCTGCCTTTGAAGCCCGCAATCCGAGCGACCATTTCCGTCAAATCCTTGATGGTAATCTCCCGCCCATTGCCAAGATTGATCGGCTCCGGCGAATCGTATTTTTCCAAAGCCAGGAGCAGTCCCTCGGCACAGTCATCGACATACAAAAACTCCCGTGACGCCGACCCGCTGCCCCATGCGACCACTTCCGCATCGCCGCGCTGCCGGGCTTCCACGCATTTGCGAATCAGCGCCGGAATCACATGGCTGGTGTGCAAGCGGAAATTATCGTTCGGCCCGTAAAGATTCACCGGCAAAACATAAATCGCATTCAAGCCATATTGTTGTCGATATGATTGGCACATCACCAAGAGCGCTTTTTTGGCAATGCCGTACGGGGCATTTGTTTCTTCCGGATAGCCGTTCCAAAGTTCCTCCTCTTTGAACGGCACCGGCGTGAATTTCGGATAGGCACAAATCGTTCCCACCTGCAGAAACTTTTTGATGCCGTGCTTGCGGGCCCCCTCGATCAGGTGCATGCCCATCGCCAGATTGGCAAAGAAATAACGGCCGGGATTATCACGATTGGCCCCGATGCCGCCGACTTCCGCCGCCAGGTGCATGACGACATCCGGCCGCAGCTCCGTGTAAAGCCGCTGCACTTCCGATTCGTGGGTCAGGTCGAATTCCTTACGCCGCATCGGGAGGATGTTGGTGTAGCCGCGCTCTTTGAATTTGGCCAGCAGCGCATTGCCGACGAAACCCCCCGAGCCGGTCACAACAATTCGATCTTGAATATTCATCCGCCGCTGCCCTTATTTTTTAGCGTGAGCCGCCAGAACTGTTTCCCGCCTGGCCACTTCCCAGTCGGAATCCGTCATCATCTTGGCCAGCGTTTTGAAATCAACCCGCGGCTTCCAACCGAGCACCCTCCGGGCCTTGCTGGCATCGCCCAAAAGCAAATCCACCTCCGCTGGCCGGAAATATCGCTCGTCTATCTCAACATATTTGTGCCAATCGAGCTGCAGATGGCCGAACACTTCGTCGAGGAATTCCCGCACCGAATGCGTTTCCCCGGTGGCCACAACGTAATCATCCGACTTTTCCTGCTGTAGCATCAGCCACATTGACTCGACATAATCGCCGGCAAATCCCCAGTCGCGCTTGGCGTCCAAATTGCCAAGGAAAAGTTTCTTTTGCAATCCCTCTTTAATTCGTGTCGCCGCTCGGGTGATTTTGCGGGTGACGAATGTTTCGCCACGCCGCGGACTTTCATGGTTAAACAAAATGCCGTTGCAGGCGAAAAGGTTGTAACTCTCCCGGTAATTAACCGTTTGCCAATAGCTGTAGACCTTGGCACAAGCATATGGACTCCGCGGATAAAACGGTGTCGTCTCGGTCTGCGGCGTCTGGACCACCTTGCCGTACATCTCGCTGCTGGAAGCCTGATAAAACCGCACCGGCCGCCCGGTATCGCGGATCGCTTCCAGCAAATTCATCGTCCCCAGCGCATCTGTCTGCACCGTATACACCGGCTGATCAAAACTCACTCGCACATGCGACTGCGCCCCCAGATTGTAAACCTCATCCGGCATCACGCGCGTCAAAATCTCCCGCAAGCCCGTGCCGTCAATCAAATCGCCGTAGTGCAAAAACAACTTGCGATTCGGGTCATGCGGATCACGGTACAAATGCTCGATCCGCTCAATATTAAAAGACGAGCTGCGGCGAACGATGCCGTGAACCAGGTAACCCTTGGTCAATAGAAGTTCCGCCAGATAGGAACCATCCTGTCCGCTGATGCCCGTGATAAGGGCTTTTTTGGGTTCAGTTGAATTGACTTGCATGATCCTCCGTGGGACGAGTTCCGCTGACACTTTCAAGTCCAGAATCTAAGTTTTTGTCAGCGGCTTTGCAACGTGCTCGCCCATTTAGAACGATTTAGCCAATCGTGCAAACGCCTCACCGCGCTCCTGGAAATTCGTGAACTGGTCGTAGCTTGCGCAGCCGGTGCTCAGCAGCACGATGTCTCCTGCCACGGCGATCTGGCTGGCTATGGTCATCGCATGGTCCAAAGTTCCGCAGCGGTGCACCTTGGTTTGCGGAGATTGCAACAACTGATCGGCAATTTGATCGCCCGTTTTTCCGATGCAAAGCACCGCCTTGGCCCGATCTCGCAAGGCTTCGCACATCTCGGTAAACGGCAGGCCCTTGTCGGAACCGCCGACGATTTGAATGACCTTGCCGGCGGGAAAGGCGTTCAGCGCCGCCACGGCCGCTTGCGGAATGGTGGCGATGGAATCGTCGTAAAAACGAACACCGCCGCTTTCATGCACCAACGCCAAACGGTGTGGCAGACCCGGAAAACTCTGGATTGCCTTTTGCGCAGCCTCGCGGTGGACTCCCAGCACACCCGCCGCGGCGAAGGCAGCCTGGGCGTTAAGTTGGTTGTGTTGGCCGGGGATCAATAAATCAATCGGCTTTTCCTGATCCGTGCCGAACCAAACTACTTTTGCTCGACATGTTTCGGCCCATGCCCTGGACTTTGCGCACCGGCTATTAAGAACCGCAAAATCGTTGGATGATTGATGCTGCAAAATCGCCCGCTTCGCTGACAGATAACTTTCCGACGTGCCGTGCCAATCCAGATGGTCCGCGGCCAGCATGGTGACCACCGCGACATGCGGCGACCATCGCTGCTGGCCGAGGTAATGCAGCATGAAACTCGATAGCTCTAAAACCACCACATCACTGGCCAGTATTTTCGGCAGGGCGGGCAGCAGCGAAACACCCAGATTGCCGCCGACATGCGTGGTGAATTTCGTTTTGAGCATTTCGCCGAGTAGGGCGGTGGTGGTCGATTTGCCTTTGGTTCCGGTGATGGCCACGATCTTTGCCGGACAGCGATCGATGAACAGGACAATTTCAGTTGTGACGGGAACGCCCGCTTTTTGTGCCGCCAGGAGCAACGGATGATGCGGCGGAATAGCCGGCGAGGCGACGATCAAATCAGCGCTCGTGAAATCTTCCGGCCGTTGGTCTCCCAAGTGCCACTCGATTGGCAAATCTGCAAGTTGGGCGACGGAGGATTCCAGTTTCTCGCGCGGCCAATGATCGCTCACCAGCACCGTGGCCCCTTGTTCAACCAGCCAGCGGGCCGCTGCGATGTTGCCGCCGAATTTGCCGAGGCCGGCGACGGTGACTCGTTTCCCTCCCAATTCCATTAGCCGCCTGCTCCCTTGATTTGCTCGATATCCTTCCGCATGTCGATCACCGCACGCTCCACGCACTTTTCCCAATCATTGGCGGTGTCCGCGTATTTCTTATCTCGATATGCGTACAAAATGCTGCGGCTGGCGGAAACGATCGCCCCTTGGCCATCGATAAACGCCGCACGGGTCATTTCCGCCGTCGCTCCCTGTGCTCCATAACCGGGCAGCAGAAAAAAAGAATTCGGCAACCGCTTGCGAAGCGACTGCATCATCTGTGGCTGCGTCGCCCCGACCACCGCGCTGATGCTGCTGAAACCCCGATCACCCATCAATGCCGGCCGCAGTGCGATCGGATTCAATTTGTCGGCCAGCATCTCCGACCAGGTGCGGCCATCTTCCAGTTTCACATCTTGTAGCTCACCGGAGCCGGGATTGCTCGTTCGCACTAATACAAAAAGCCCCTTGGAATACTCCGTCGCCGTTTGGACAAATGGCTCAATGGTATCCAGCCCCAGCATCGGATTGACGGTGATCGCATCCGGCAAGCGGATCAGTTCCGAATCATCAAACGGCGGCTCGGCCAGATGCCCGGCGGCGTAGGCGGCGGCAGTGGAGCCGATGTCGCCGCGCTTCACGTCGCCGATGACCAGTAGATTCATCTCCGCCGCTTCCTGGATCAGGCTGTAATATGCCTCGACGCCTTCCCAAAGATATTTCTCAAAAAACGCCGACTGAAACTTCACGACCGGAACATGCGGCGAGACGATCTGCAGAATTTTGATGGTGAACGCAAAAATGGCGTCGATGCAGGCCGGGGCGTCGTTGGCGTTGCGCTTGCGTGGATCGCCGGCGATCACATCCGGCAGCATTTCAAACATCGGATCGATGCCCACGCATATCGCTGATTTTTTACTTTCGATCGCTTCCACCAGTCGATCGGCAAACAGATCGGACATTACGAAACTCCACGTTGCGGATCGATCACGTTTCCTCATCCGGCGGCGTTTCGACCAATGCGTGCCGCAGCACATTCACATCGCTGCCGGAATCGATGATTGCTTCGCGCACCAATGACTGCACTTCATCCAGCAGCGACAATAGCAAATGCCGTGTGGAAATCCGCTGCTCATGCAGCGCCTGGGCTTTGACGATTGCTCCTTGAATGGCCCGCTGCGCTTTGGGAGTCAGAGGAAGATCGCCGGTAATCAGCGGCGATTCGCCCGCCGTCGGCAAGTCACGCGACAACACCTGCTGCAGCACGGCCGAATCGAGATGCGCTTGCCGCAAAATCCGCTCCGCTTCGCAATCGTGGCATTTGATCACGCCCAGGAACAGAATCTCGGTGGAGACGAACTCCTGATTGTGGCGGCGCGCCTCACCCTGGGCCACCGTCAAGGCGTGCCGCAGCGTTTGAGTGAATGCCTCGCGCATCGACGGCTCCTTCCCACCACAGCCCTGGTGGCATCATAGCCATAACCGCCCGAGGCGTCGATTTGCAGCAAGTATTCCGTCAGTAGCAGGGGTAGGATCGATGGATTACGTCGATTTTCTATTAAAAGTCGCCGCCGCTGCTGCCTCCGCCTCCGGAATCTCCACCGCCACCGCCGAAATCCCCGCCAGATGAACCGAAGTCTCCACCTGAGGGCCCGGCGTCGGGCGGTCCAAAATCGCCCTGGCTTGACCCGCCGGAAGAATTCTCGCCACCGGAGCTTCCAAAATTCCCCTGACCCGTCGACCCACCGCCTTGCCCCTGGTTATCCAACCGATTCTCGAGGTAGCTTCCGGCCGCGCCGCCGAGAAGGCCACCGAACAAGCCGCTCATGAATCCACCGCGCGGCGGCCCATAGCCATAGCCCGGACTTCCCGGAGGACCATAATTCTGGTTAGCCCCCCAGCCACCGCCGCCAAAACCACCGCCACCGCCGAGGCCGCGGCGAACAAGATTGAATATAAAAATCACTCCGATGGCGATGATGACAAACCACATACACGCTCCAAAAAAATGTGGCCCGCTGCTACCCAGGCCGGGAGAATTCATGGGGACACTGCTTGAATCAATGCCGTTGTTACTGCCGCCCGGCTCAGGCCCCACACCCTGCCCGACGTTCGAACCGATTCCCTGCGAGCCGTCCAGCTTTTGGCCGTTCAGGTTCTGCTTGATCGTGTCGCGCGCGTAATCCAGCGCCTTCTGCAGCCCTTGGTCGTAATTCTTTTGCTTGAATTCATCCAGCAGAACCGAAGCCATCTTGTCCTGATCCGCCCGCGGCATCGCTTTCTGGCGCGTCACCTTCCCTGCTTCAACAGCCAGATGCGGCGGATCCTTGACGATCAACACATAAACCCCGAGCAACTTCAGCGCATGACCGCGTGCCTCGATCCACTGGTCGAAAAATTCCTTTCTTTTCTGCGGGTCATCCTTGGCCGCCTCCCAGCGTGCCTGTGCCTTTTCTGGAATCCCATCAAATGTTTCGACGACAATTTCAACGCCCGTATCGGCCTTAAGCTGTTTCACCAAATCGTCGGCGCTAGCGATCGTTTCGGGCTTAAAGAAGTGTGCCTCATCGACGACCTTGGGCTCGGCATCCCCTCGGGCCGGCCAAGCGATGGTGAACAGGGCGACAGCCAGGAGTAACGGCGCAATCCAGCGTGACAGCCTCATGCAAGATATCCTTCCTTCAAGGCTCGCTTGAGCCTCGAATCGCATCATACCCATGCGGAATGCAGATGGCAGTTATAATTCTCGGCGTTGTTCCGAAGGGCATTGGCCAAAGTATTATAAATCGTTAGAACCACTACCATGCGATATCGCTCCTTTGGCAAGCTCGGTTGGAAGGTCTCGGAGATCGGTTTTGGCGCTTGGGCAATCGGTGGCAGCTGGGGTCCGCAGGATGAAGCGGCATCGCTGGCCGCCCTGCATCGCGCGCTGGATCTGGGCGTTAATTTCATCGACACCGCTCAAGCATACGGCGACGGTCGCAGCGAACGGATTATTGCCCAGGTTCGTGGGGAGCGGCGTGATTCACCACTGTGGGTCGCCACCAAGATACCGCCCCAATCGCCCGGCACCTGGCCGCCATCCCCTTATGATTCAATCGCAAGTCGATACCCCGAGCAGTATTTGCGGCAACGGGTGGAGCAAAGCCTGATCGCTCTGCAAACCGATTGCATTGATCTGCTGCAGCTTCACACGTGGACGCGCGCCTGGAACGCTAATCCGACAGCTTTGGAAGTGCTGCGGCAATTGAAGCAGGAGGGCAAAATTCGCGGCATCGGCATCAGCACACCCGAGCACGATCAGGACAGCCTGGTGCAACTGATGCGCGATGGCTGGCTCGATGCGGTGCAGGTGATTTACAACATTTTCTCACAGGAAGCGCAGGCCGAATTTTTCCCAACGGCCGCCCAAACCAACACGGCGGTCATTGTTCGCTGTCCGTTCGACGAGAGCGCGTTGACCGGCAAATTGTCGCCGCAAACCCGCTTTGCCGAGGGAGATTTTCGTAATCGATATTTCGCCGGCGATCGGTTACCGCGGACCGTCGAGCGGGTCGATAAGGTGAAAAAAGCGATCGGTGATAACGAACCGAATCTGCCCACCACGGCGTTGAAATTCTGTCTCAAGCCTCCCGCGGTCAGCGCGGTCATTCCCGGCATGCGCAGCGTTCAACAGGCTCAGGAGAATTGCCAGGTGAGCGACCTGCCGCGCATGAGCGACGAGCTGGAAATGCAATTACGCCCGTTCAATTGGCTGCGGGCGTTTTGGTATGCCGGCAAGTGAGGCTTGAAAGGCGTTGCAGGGCCGTGTAAACCGCGCAAGAGCTTCCATTCGCCCAAATTACCGTTTGCGTCGGTCGCGGCGAGCCTTGCGCTTTTTACTACCGATCTTTCGCCGACGACGGGGCTTGGCCATGTTTGGTCTCCTTGTCCCTTTTCTTTCTTATGCCTCAACGCAGCCGCTAGGTTAGCCGCCAGCGCCCCCGACGTCCAGACGGGCATTTTGTAGGACGGGGTTCACCCCAGGGCCATCGCATGTAGCTTTTCTCCCTCCACCGGTACGCCGGGGGAGGGCTGGAGAGGAGGTTTCGCCGGTCTGCAAACCCCCTCCCTAACCCTCCCCCCGGATTACCGGGGGCGGGAAAAAAATGGCGCCGTGTGCTACGTGCGATGGCCCTGCAAATCCTCGCAATAAATTAGCATTATGCTGTTGATTGTCTGCTAAGTGCCTGTTAATCTTGTGGCTACCTGGGTGTGAAGTCGTATCACATGGGTCGATACGCCTCTTAAAAGTAGGCTGCAAATCATGTGAGGGAAGTTATGCGACAGTTGCGATCATTGATTCCCGTGTTGGTTATGTGTGCCCTGATGGCCGGTGCCCGCAGTACCTATGCGGCGGCTCAGTTAAAAGCCGGGGCCAAAACCAGCGCCGCGCCCACTTCGACCAATCCCGAGGAGCGAGAGATTCAGATCACCTTCGATCCGGATATCACGCCGGCTGATGATGTGACGGATCCCGGCTACGATGTCGACGCTTTCCAGTTGAGCGTTTCATTTGATGCGAGCCTCATGACCGTTGGCAGCATCAACGGATCTGGACCGTTCAACGACATTTCATCAACTACCGAAAACCCCGTATACATCTCCGCGGCCCAGCCCGCATCCGTTTCAAGCGGGTTGCTCGATATTTCCGGCGACACCGGCGAAGACCCCACTGCCGCCGGACCGGGCGATGTCAACATTTTTTCCATCACCTTCATCTTGAACTCAGACGTCAGCTTTGATACCGCGCTGAATTTCAGCATTTTCGGCAGCGATGATCCCAACGATGAGTCCGACTCGGATGCCGGCGTCGCCAGCCCCAGTTTCTCTAGTTGCGATTTTATCCAAGGGTATGATCCGAGCACGGGCCAATACGCCACTACCTACGGCTCAAATATCACACCGACCTCTCTAACCACGACGTTCAATCAGGCGACCCAGGCAACCAGCGGCGGCGCGTCTGCTCCGCTTCCTGCCGGCGGATGGGCCGGGATGTTGGCGTTGGCCTTCTGTGGCTGGATGGCTCGCCGCAACGTCAAGACGGCTTTGCCTGCGCGCGTTTGAAATCTGCCGGTGCATGTTCACCATCCTCGGTGCCTACCGCACGGCTTAGAGTACGCCTCGACTGCCTTCGGCTCTGAGGCTCAGGCTCGAAGAGAGCTCGCCGAAGTCTAAGCCGTGGCGCCCGGAAACTGGCCACTGACAACTAACAACTAGCAACTATTCTCCCCCAAATCGATTAGAATGCACCGCGGTTTCCACGAATGGTTCGACTTCGTCGCAAGCTGCTGCGTGACACATTGCTGCTTGGCGCCGCGCTGACATTAGCGGCGGTCGCCGCCGATCAAGGCCATGGCCTGTCCAGCCTGGAGAATTGGGCCTACGACCGCCGCGCCAGGGCGTTTCAGTTTTTCACACCGCCGCCGACGGATAAATTAGTCCATCTTGATATTGACGATAATGCGTTGAACGTGATCGGCCGCTGGCCCTGGTCTAGGTCCACCCTTGCGGAGTTGATGAACGAAATTCATCTCGCTGGGCCCAAGGTCGTGGCCATGGATATTGTCTTTTCCGAGCCGGATAAGGTGCGATACGAGCCGATCGATCCAACACGCAGCGATAGCGCAATGCAGCGGATCGATCCGGATGCACTGCTCACCGAGGCGTTCAAGCGCTGCGGAAATGTCATTGTGCCCGTGACTTTGGGCAGCTTCGACGTTCCAAACCCGATCGATCAGGCCATCGAGTCGTTCTATCGCACCGATTTGGAAGCGGACGATGCGGCCGCTACCGAACATCTCGCTGCAGCCGGATTCAGCAAGGCGGATATATCCAAGGCGGTTGGGCACGGCGATCTTTTGCAGGGGCGCAGAAGTGCCGCCTATTCCTTGGTTCGCCAGGCACTTTTTCAAAAAGATGAACCACTTAATAATATCGAATCGCGGTTGTTGAAATCACTTTCCAGTCATGCCGTGGCCCGGTGGAATTCCGCAACGACACATTTGCTGGAGGATGCATACACTGCGTCGGTTGCCAACCGCACGGCACTTCGTTTTGCTATACCATTACAGGTGAAAGAGAGCGCGCTCACTGTTGAAAAACTTCAGAACGCTCCACTGGACTGCTTCGGTCAGGTAGTGACGGGTGCAGCGTTTGTTGACCACGATTTCGCCGGTGAAGCGGTGGTGCGCGACAGTGCATTGCTGATCGCACAGGACCAACGAGCTTTTCTGCAGCTCGGTCTGGCCCTTGCATGCAAGATGCTCAATGTTGATTTGGCGAAGGTCCGCGTTGAAACAGATCGTGTCATTCTGCCGCTTCCTCCGGACGGCAAGGACCACATCGATATTCCCGTGCGGACCGTAAAGTCGCTGCACAATGTACCCGCAGTGATGTACATTCCGTGGTTTGGGACTGGCATGTGGGAGACCATGTACGACTGGCCCGATCACCGGGAGAAGCGTCAGCATTTTTCGATGAACGAGGTATGGGAAGGTTGCCTGACCCGTCACAAAATCGAAGCCAACAATAGAAACATTGACGATGCCTTGTTCGAGCTACTGGATAGTTCGAGATTAGGATTGGATCCACAGGTCGCTAAAAAATATTTCAACCCCTCGGTGCCGCCGGCCGATCAATTTGCACCGCGCCGCGAACTGGCGAGATTGGCTCTGAGTGAACTGCAAAAATCCGGCAAGGAAAAGAGTTTTGCCGAGCTGGCCAAGCTTCGGCCGCTCAGTCCAGACGAAAGTTTCCAGCGTGATGGTATTGAGGCCGCCAAATCCGCGCTTGCTGAAATTCTCCCTGAAAGTGAAAAACTCGAAGAGCAAGCTGATTTTCTCCGTTTACGTTTACACCAGGCGATCGGTGACCGCGCTGTTCTGATCGGCCTTGCTCCCAGCTCGTCAACTGCCGACGTGGTCACCACAAGCCTGCACAATCGCACGCCTGGCGTGGTCGTACATGGAACTATTTTTAACGCGATCCTGACCCGCCATTTTTGGAAGGCCGCGCCGGCTTACGTCACTATTCTCCTGACGCTGCTCGCCGGATTTGCCACGGCTGTTATTACAGTTTGGCTTTCGCCGGTTCCTGCCATGCTGCTTTCCGTGCTGTTATTGTCGGGCTATGTGTTGCTGAACGGTCTCCTTTTTTTCGATCATTATGGATTGATCGTCGGCTTGGCCGGTCCGTGCGTGGCGATCACAATTGTCTGGGCGGGATGCGCCATGCTGCAAACAATCATCGAGGCGCGCGAGCGGGCGTTAATCACGCGTCGCTTTCAGCAGTACGTTGATCCGGCTCTTCACAATTATTACATGGAAAACCCCAAAAGAATGGACATCAAAGGGGAAATGAAGGAGCTGACCGTCGTTTTCACTGACTTGGCCAACTTTACAAAAATGGCAGAAAAGCTGGGCGAAAAATCGGTCGAGCTGCTCAATCGTTATATGGGTTTGATGGTTCCGATCATTCGCAGGAACAGCGGTTACCTAAACAAATTCCTGGGCGACGGCATTATGTTTTTTTACGGCGCTCCAATGGATAACCCTGAGCATGCCCGCGATGCAGTGGCCACGGCCCTGACAATGCAGCAAGCCATGGCGAAGTTCAATGCTGAATTGGTGGCCGAGGGATTGCCGGAACTTGGTGTTCGCGCCGGCATCAGCACCGGCCGGATGGTAGTGGGAGACGCCGGATCGAGCGATGCTAGCGATTACACGGTTCTCGGCGATGCGGTAAATCTCGGCGCCCGGCTTGAATCCGCCAACAAATATTTGGGCACACGCATCCTCATGACCGCTCGAACCGCGGAGCTGGCCAAGGATAAATTTATATACTGCCCCATAGGCAAGCTGCGAGTAGTCGGCAAAACCGAAGGCGTTTTCGTGTTTGAGGGTGTGGTGCCTGGCGAGGGGCCAAATGATGTCAAAGATCGCATTCAACTCACCACTGCCATGATCCGGGCATATCAAGCCGGTGAATTCGCTGTTTGTATCGTCGCCGCCGAGGAGTTGGTGGAGCGATTTGCGGCCTCCGGGAAATTGGCTGCGCTGTATCATGAGGTCTGCCAGCAGTATCTCCGGGACGGAGCGCCGGCTGACTTTGACGGATCGATAACCCTTGCGGAGAAGTAAAACGGAGGGCAATTGCATGTAGGGCGACTCCACTGAAGTAAAATCGGCCATTTTTGTGCCGTTTCCTGCCAGCCATTTCGCAGCGTAAAATAGCGGTCGCATGTACATCGCGCTTCATTACCTTTTGCTTGTCTGTTACAAAGTTCTGCCGATCGCTGCGCTGGTGCTTGCCAGCTATCAGAGCCGGCGGTTTCGCACTTTGCGGCCGATCGGGGCGTTTCTGATCACCTGTTTGTCCGGCATCATTCTGGGCACTTGCGTGGTGCTCATTTACGCCGTGCTGCTGCGCGGCCAGGTGCAATATGATCAGTTTCTCATCGCCTGCTATTTCGTCACATCGCTCTTGCTGATCGTGGCGAGCCTGCGATGGTTCTTCCGCTGGTGCGGCCGGCGATTGGTGCGGTCTACCGCTGATCCATTGACGCCCCCCAAACTGACAGTGGGCAGACTCATCGTTCATGTGCTGCAACCGGTGGTGATCGCATGTCTGGCCTTGCCGTTTCTCGTGGGAACGATGCTCGTCAATCGTGTCCGCATCCATGAATCGCAAACGCCGCTGACTTTGGTGGGATGTGCTTGCGAGCGCGTCTCGTTTCCAGCGATTGACGGTGTTCGCATCAGTGCATGGTGGACGCCTGCACAGGTGGACTTTTTCCCGCGTTTCGAGCGGGAGCGGCGTCAGTTTGCTTCCCGCACCGTCCTCATGTGCGGCGGTCTGACCGATGATCTATCTGATCAGGCCGGCCTCGTTGGGCTGCTCGTTCGCAGCGGTTACAACGTTTTGTTTATCAGTTTGCGAGGCCACGATGACAGCGCGGGGCAGTGGACGACTTTCGGCGACGCCGAGCGGTGGGACGTCCTCGGTGCGGTGCGCTGGCTGAAAGACAATCATCCCGCGGAATCCAAGCGCATCGACGGCATCGGCGGCGGCATCGGCGGGGCGGCGGTCATAGCTGCGGCGACGGATTCCAATCCGCTCGGCCAGGATATCGATGCGGTCGCCGTGTACGGGACTTATGCCCATTTCAATTCGTTCGCGGCGAATCTGTTCAATTCCGAATTGCCGCGGCCGGCGATGTGGTGGATGCTGCACATCATGCTTCCCGTCGCCTCGGCCAACACCGGATCTGATTTGGCACATTTTGCCCCCGCCGACTTGGTTCCGCAGCTTTGGCCTCGGCCGATTCTTATTCTGCAGGGCCGCGCCGATATGCTGTTTCCCGCCAACGACGGTGAGGAACTTTTTGAGCGTGCGTCATATCCCAAGCAACTGATTTGGCTTTCGACCGATCACGCCGGGGCGTATCACAGTCGCACGGCGGCGGCGGCATTGCTCGACTTTCTCGATCGCGCGGAATCGGTGCCTGTCATTTAACTCACCGGAGCGCTACCCATGCCCGCAAAGCAAAACTCCGCGGCTCCAATGACGATTCGAGCTTGGTTGGAGCAACAGTTTCCCACTGCCAAAGGCGTCACGCTCAAGCGCATGGTTCAAGACGGACGTGTGCTGATCAATGGCACCTCCGCCCGCTCGCTGAAACAGGAAATTGGTTTAACCGACAAGCCGGCTCTCCGAACGGCGACCATCGAGACCGAGAAACATCCGCCGGAGGATTTGCGGATTGTTTATGAAGATGCCGATTTGCTCGTCGCGAGCAAACCGGCCGGATTGATTACCAGTACGGTCGCTGACGAGAAACGGCCCACATTGCTGGCGATGGTGCGATCGTACGTTGCTGCGCGGCAACCAACCGTGACTGTCGGATTGATTCACCGTTTGGATCGCAGCGCTTCGGGATTGCTGATCTTTTCCAAAAATGCCGACGCTTACGAATCCTTAAAGCGGCAATTCTTCGAGCATTCGGTGAAACGGAGATACATCGCCGTTGTGGAGGGTGTGCCGCGCGAATCCAAGGGCCGGCTTCAATCCTATTTGATCGAATTGCCGAGCGGCGAAATTGTTTGCCGACAAAAGCCCGGCAAGGGCCGATTGGCCGTTACAGATTATGTCGTGTTGCAGACAGTGATGACTCGGCGCGGTCCGCGTTCGATGTTGCAGGTGACGCTGCAAACTGGCCGCAAGCATCAGATTCGCGCTCAGTTGAGCCATCTCGGTACGCCGATCGTCAACGATCCGATTTATGGTGAAGCTCGTCCGACCGGCCGCATGTTGCTGACGGCCGTGATGCTCGGCATTACGCATCCGCGAACGGGCCAGCCGGTCAAATGGGAGGTTCCCATTCCCCGTGAGATCAAGCACGCCATGACAGCCAGTGAATCCGCATGAAGCGAAAATCCGCGACATCCGCCGGCCTCAAGACGGACTGGGGCCAGGTTGCCGGTTGGTACGATCAGCTCGTCGGCGATGCCGGCAGCGAATATCACCAGCAGGTCGTCCTGCCGGGAACGCTGCGCATGCTGGAACTCCATAGCGGCGAGAAAGTGATCGATATCGCCTGTGGGCAGGGGGTACTTTGTCGCAAGTTGCAGTCGCTGAGCGGGCAGGTAACCGGTATTGATGCTGCCGCCGAGCTGATCGAATTGGCCAAAGAACGAGGCCCCGCTGCGATCCGATATGAACTGGCCGATGCCCGCGAGCTTTCTTTTTTGCCGGCCGGCCAGTTCGACGCCGTCGCCTGCATCTTGGCGATCCAAAACATCCATCCGATTCAGCCGGTGTTCGCCGGTGTCAGTCGATGTTTGGCAACGGGTGGCCGCATGGTGATGGTGTTGATGCACCCATGTTTCCGCGGCCCCAAAGAAACGTCATGGGGATGGGATCAAACGCAGCAGGTTCAATACCGCCGGGTCGATCGCTATCTTTTGCCGCGCAAAGTTCCAATCGTCACCCGACCCGGAGCGGCTCCCGATGTGTACACCTGGACATTCCACAAGCCGCTGGAGGCGTATGTAAAAGCACTTGCCCAGGCGGGACTTTTCATCGACAAGATGGAAGAATGGCCCAGCCACAAAACCAGCCAGGCGGGTGGCCGAGCGGCGGCGGAGAACACGGCCCGCAAGGAAATCCCGATGTTCATGGCCATCCGCGCTCGAAAGGTCCAGGAAGCCAAAACGGTCAGTTGAAGGAAATGTTTTCATGCGTCAAATCGGAACGATCGCAAATCAATCGCTGGCGGAACGGTTCGGGAATTATCTCGTGGTCCGCGGCGTGGCGAACACGATTGAACCCTCACAGAGCGGCGACTGGGCCGTATGGGTCGCCCATGAAGATCAATTGGATCAGGCCCAGCGGGAATTGGAGGAATTCAATCGCAATCCGGATCAACCACAGTACGAGGCAGCGATCGGGCAGGCCGCTAAAATTCTCTCGCAGCAGGAGAAATTGGAGCGGAAGCGGCGCAAGAATTTCATCGATGTGCGGACGAAATTGGGACAGCCGCAGCAATGGAACACGCCGCTGACCTGGATATTGATTGCCTTATGCATCGCTGCCACTGCCGCTACAAATTTCGGAGACCTGTCGTACGTCGCATCGGACTGGCTCTATATGACTCACATCCAAGTTGTCGGCCAATTCGTGGAATGGTTGCCAGGCCTTCCGGAAATTCGTCACGGACAAGTCTGGCGCTTAATCACTCCGATCTTCATGCACGGCAGTATCTGGCATATACTTTTCAATCTCTTCTGGCTCCGCGATCTGGGCGCTATGATTGAACTGCGACGGGGAACATGGTTTTTGCTGATCCTCATGGTGGTGGCGGCGGTGGCATCCAATCTGGCGCAATACGCATGGGATGGCCCCATGTTTCTCGGCATATCTGGCGTGGTATATGCGCTGTTCGGTTACGTCTGGGGCAAGAGTCGCACTGATCCCACGAGCGGAATCGGCATCCGTCGTGAAACCGCCATCATTATGATTGCGTGGCTATTTGCCTGCATGTTCCATTTGATTAGGGGCGTCGCCAATGGAGCCCACGTTGCCGGCATTCTCATGGGACTTGCATTTGCCTACGTGCCGTATTGGACGCGCCGGCTCTTGCGGTGATTTATTTATTTCGATTCGTCAGCGACTGAATGACCATTTCCAACTGCTGAGCATCGACCGGCTTGATGAGATGCTCCAGAAACCCCGCCTCTTTGCTGCGCCGGATGTCTTCGGCGTGCCCAAAGCCGCTTACGGCGACGCCCTTAATGGGACGTTTAGCGAGCAATTGCCGCATCAGGTCTAAGCCACTGCCATCGGGCAAGCCGATATCGCTGACGATCACATCAAACTGGTCGGCATCGGCGGTTTGCAACGCACCGGAAATGCTGTTTGCCGTTGCGACGTGGTAACCCGAGCCGCGCAATAATCGGGCCATCATGCGGCACGTGTCATCGTGATCGTCCACCAGCAGCACGCGCACCGATCCCGGCGCGGGCGCCGAGAGCGAAGAATCAGCAACCGTTGCGGTATTACTGGTGGAATCCGACATCTTTCAACTTTCCCTTGATGAAGCCCCATTCAAAATCGCGCCCGCACGTGCGGATTCTAGGCAAGCGGGCTGTGTCCTTGCAACCCCTTGACCTAGCGGTTGGGCTCACTGGCTTATACACTCGGGCCGTCATTTTATTTGGAGATCAACTCATGGCGGAGTTTCGTACGGAACGTGATTCGATGGGCGAGATGCAAGTGCCGGCCGACGCTCATTATGGGGCATCCACGGCACGGGCATTGGAAAATTTTCCGATCTCCGATCTGCGCTTTCAACGCCGATTCATCGCAGCCGTCGGGTTGATTAAATGGGCATGCGCCGAAGCGAATCTGCAACTTGGCCTTCTCGACGATCGCCGCCGCCAGCTTATTCAACAGGCGGCCCAGGAAGTCATCGACGGCAAATTGGACCGAGATTTTGTCGTCGATATTTTCCAAACCGGCTCCGGCACCTCGACAAACATGAACGCCAATGAGGTGATCGCCAGCCGAGCCAATGAAATCGCCACATCCAAGCGCGGCGGAAAAGAGCCGATCCATCCCAACGATCACGTTAACATGGAGCAAAGCTCCAACGATGTGATTCCCACCGCCATCCACATTTCCGCCGCCCTGGCGATGAAACAAACATTGCAACCGGCGCTGAAATATCTGGCTGACACATTAACCAAAAAATCCAAGGAATTTGATGATGTCGTAAAAATCGGCCGCACGCATTTGCAGGATGCAACGCCGATCCGCCTCGGCCAGGAATTGTCGGGCTATGCTCGGCAAGCGAATCTTTCAGCTAACCGATGCGATAAGGCAGTGGCCTCGCTGCTTGAATTGCCGCTGGGAGGAACCGCGGTCGGCACGGGCATCAACTCCCATCCAAAATACGCCGCCATGGCCATTCGTGTCATCGCCGAAAAAACCGGCATCGCTTTCGTGGAAGCGGCCAATCATTTTGAAGCGCAAGCGGCCAAAGATGCGGTGGTGGAGGCATCGGGCCAGCTTAAGACCATCGCCGTCAGCCTGACAAAAATCGCCAACGACATCCGTTGGCTGGCGAGCGGTCCGCGCTGCGGCATCGGCGAAATTAAAATTCCCGCCACGCAGCCGGGCAGTTCGATCATGCCGGGCAAGGTCAATCCCGTGATGAGCGAAATGGTGCTGCAGGTGTGCGCTCAAGTGATCGGCAACGATGCCACCATCGCCTGGAGCGGTGCCCTCGGCAGCACGTTTGAATTGAACGTGATGATGCCGGTGATTGCTTTTAATTTGCTGCAGTCGATCGAGCTGTTATCACAAGCGGCCCGTGTGTTCGCCGATCGGTGCATCGCCGGCTTGGAAGCGGATCGGCAGCGGTGTGAATCACTGGTCGAGCAAAGCTTGGCGATGTGTACCAGCTTAGCGCCGCTGATCGGTTACGACCAAGCCGCCGACATGGCCAAGGAAAGTTTCAAGACCGGCAAAACCGTGCGGCAGGTGGCCACGCAACGCAAAGCACTGACGCCCGAACAATTGGATCATGCCCTGGATCCTCGCCGCATGACCGAGCCGCAGGCGGATATCGTCGGCAGCGGCGGGGGATGATTTCCGTGCATTATTCCCGTACCCATCTGGAGAGCAATTCGCTGCGGCTGGAAACGCCGAAATGGCGGTACAGATGCTTCACATAATGGTGGACGGTGTTGGTGCTCAGATTCAGGGCGGCGGCCGCCTGCTTTTCACTATATCCGGCCAGCAGATATTGCAGCGTTTGACGGGGCCTGGCAGACAGCGACAACACTTCCTTTGACGCCATTGGCAAATCAATCTTGTAAATCCAACGCATCTGCGAGTGAAAGACTTCGACGACCGTGCGGTCGAGGTTGGAGAACCCCGGCCGTTTGGCGCGGCGGGCCAGCACGATGGCGGCTTTCGTTCCGTTACCGTCCAGCGAGATTTTGGAGACGATCTGGCGCGGCAACGAGTGTACGGCTTTGCGATATCGGTTGGCGGCGGGACCGGCGCCCGGTGCCAGGCATTGCAACAGCCCCTGCGTGATGCCCGGCGATGGTCGGCGGTAAAACACCTTGGCTTTGCTGCTTCGGCCCCGCAGGCTCATCATGCTGAGGACCAGCACCGGTTCGGAAAAATCCCCGTGGGGAGCGATCGCGCAAAGGCCGTAATCAGCGCCGATCAGACGGGCCATTCCCTCCAGCAATTGCTGTTTGCACTCGACAGGATCGTGAGGAACCTGATGCAACTGTGTGCTCAGTTGCAACATCTCGCCGACCAGTTTGGCATCAAACCACAATGCTTCAGAATCCGAATTGCCTGACATGCCGTTCGACATCGTCCGTTCCCATGGTGTCCTTGCAATCGTACATGGGCTTAGATATCTGATTAGCTGAGATGATTCTAAATCACCTATTCAGGTGATGGACGAACGATCGTTCGACTTGACCGTCGATTTTTTGAGAGCTTTAGCGGGCGTTTCATGGATGTAGGCAATTACATACCCGCTATAGGGTATGTTCGCAAAAGACCGCGAATCAAAAACCTGCTTGCGCTATCTCCACGGCTTTGAGCATCGCTTTGGCTTTATCGAGTGTTTCTTCAAATTCACTGCTCGGCACACTATCCGCCACGATGCCCGCCCCGGCTTGAACGTCGTAAACGCCGTTTTTCCAAACGATCGTTCGCAAGGCGATGCAGGTGTCGAGATTTCCGGCAAAGTCGAGATAACCCACCGCACCGCCATAAGGCCCCCGGCGTGTCGGCTCAACTTCATCGATAATCTGCATGGCCCGGATCTTGGGCGCTCCGCTCACCGTGCCGACCGGCAGCGACACCCGCAGCGCATCCATCGCATTCAACCCCTCAGCTAGCACCCCGGTTACATTGCTCGTGATGTGCATCACATGGCTGTACCGCTCGACCGACATCATGTCGCTGACGACCACGCTTCCAACTTTGGCGACCCGGCCAACATCATTGCGATGCAGATCGACAAGCATAATGTGCTCCGCGCGCTCCTTGGCATCGGAAAGCAATTCTTTTTCCAGCAGTTGATCTTCCGCATCGGTGTGCCCGCGCCGCCGAGTGCCGGCGAGCGGTCGGCTGGTCACAACGCCATCCTGCACGCGGCACAAAATCTCCGGACTGGCGCCGATCAGCGTGCAGCTCGGGCATTTCAAATAAAACATGAACGGCGACGGATTGATAATCCGCAATGCCCGATACACATCAAACGGATTGGCGGAACTCGGCACCCGCAGCCGCTGGCTCGGCACAAACTGAAAGATATCGCCCGCCCTGATGTATTCCTGGCCCTTGCGCACCGCATCCTCAAATTGCTTGCGGGTGAAATTGCTCGCATATTGAAGCGTTACCGCACCGCGGGCATCAATCTCACCCAGACTGCTTAGCGGTGGTTGTTGCAATCGACCGACCAAAGCGTCAATGCGATGGCACGCATCTCGGTAAGCGCCTTCAATTGCCTCCGTGCCCGCCGACTCCGGAATCTCCGCGTTGGCCACCACTTTGATGGTCTTGTCGACGTGGTCGAAAATCACCAGTTCGCCATACAGACCGAAAAGCACATCCGGAAGCCGCCGATCATCGGCAGGGGGGTGCGTGAGTTTTTCCCCTTCGTAATAGCGAATCGTGTCGTACCCGGCGAAACCGACCAAGCCTCCCGTAAAAGCAGGCAGACCCGGATCGCGGTGATATTTTCGAGCCGGCAACAGTTTGGCCAGATCACCCAGCGGATCGGCGGTTTTGAATTCATCCGCATGCCGCGGCGTTAAAATCGCGGCGTTGCCCTGGGCCACCTGGTACACCTTCGACGGCGCCGTGGCGATGAAACTGTACCGGCCGATTTTTTCATTGCCGACCACGCTCTCCAAAAGAAAGGCATGCGGATCACGGCCGAGCAACTCGAAAGCCGTCACCGGCGTGAGGCGATCGGCCAGGAGTTGGCGATACACGGGAACGATTTCTGAACTCCGGGCGCTGACCGAAAATGTCTGCGGATCGGGGAAATACTTGCGCATTGGCAAAAATTGTAGCCAAAATCACGGTAAAGGCACGAATCGCCCGGAATCCTTGGACACCGTCGCGGTTGCTGAGTAAAACCTAAAAACAAACACTATGAATCCATTGATTCCCACACGACGGCAAATGATCGGAACCACGCTCGGCGCATTAGCCGCTTCGCAAGTCGCCGCCGATCCTGCTGCGCCGCCTTCGCGCCGGCCGTGGAAGAAAGCAATCATGTTCGCCATGCTCGATGCGCCGGGATCATTGCAGGAAAAATTCAAGCTGCTCAAAGACTCCGGCATCGACGGCGTGGAATTAAACGCCCCCGGCCAGTTCAAAGCCGAGGAAGTGCGCGAAGCGTGCAAGGTGACCGGGCTGGAGATCGAAGGCGTTGTCGATGCATTTCATTGGCAAATCAACCTGGCTGATCCCGATCCCAAGATCCGCGCCACCGGCGTCGAATACTTGAAACAAGGACTGCGTGAATGTGCCGCTTTCGGCGGAACGAGCCTGCTGTTGGTGCCGGCCGTCGTCACTCCGCGTGTCAGTTATGACGATGCCTACAAGCGTTCGCAGGAAGAAATCCGCAAAGCTCTTTCCGTCGCCCAGGAAACGGGCGTGAAGATTGCCGTCGAGAATGTCTGGAACCAGTTTCTGCTAAGCCCCCTTGAAGCGGCTCGATTTATCGACGAATTTCACAGCCCCTGGATCGGCTGGCACTTTGACATCGGCAATGTGCTGTACATCGGCTGGCCCGAGCAGTGGATTCCGATCCTCGGCAGCCGCATCGTCAAATTGCATTTCAAGGAATTTAGCCGCAAGAAGCGCGACTCGGAGGGCCTTTGGAAAGGGTTTCAAGTCGAGCTGTTGGAGGGGGACAACAATTGGCCGGCCATCATGAAGGCGCTGGACGACATCGGCTACAACACCTGGGCCTGCGCCGAAGTCCCCGGCGGTGGGGCGGAGCGCATGAAATTCATTTCAGGGCGGCTGGATCGCATTCTGGCGATGTGAGAGGGGAGCTGGAATGTTACGTTTGCGAATTATACACTTGACATACCAGCCCGGTTCCGCTAGAATTCGCCGGTCGAACAAAGGAACCGGCTATGGCACGCAAGAAACAACAGTCGATTAAGTCCCAAAAAGGCCAAGACACTCCCGATATGAGTGAGGCCCAGGCCCGTGAGCATCTTGAAAACCTCCGTTGGCCGGATGGCCCATGCTGCATCGAATGCGGCTCGGTCAACGTCTATAAGCTCAACGGCGAGTCTACCCGGCCCGGTCTGATTAAGTGCCGCGATTGCAAGGCTCAATTCACCGTTACGGTTGGCACGGTTCTGGAAGATTCGCATATCCCGCTGGCCAAGTGGGTCAAGGGGTTTCACTTGATGGCCAGCAGCAAAAAGGGAATCAGCGCATTGCAGTTGATGCGCAACCTTGGCCTTGGCAGCTACAAAACCGCTTGGCACATGGCCCACCGCATCCGCTTCGCAATGAAGATTGATCGGAGCGGCAACAAGTTGCAGGGTGAGGTTCAAGTCGATGAAACCTATGTCGGCGCATCGCGCGTCAATCAGCATCATGCCGATCCAAAACACCCGCGCAAGCGTGGTCGCGGCACAACCAGAATGCCGGTTATGGTTCTGGTGGAAACCAACGGCAACGCGCACGCTGAGCCGATGAGCTCATTCCGCATAAACGAGGTTCGGGAACTGGTTGAGCGCGCCGTGGATAAGTCGGCCACAATCGTCACCGACGAAATGCGAAGCTATCCGAAAGCCGTCGCGGGATTCGCTGGCCATGAAACCGTCAATCATCGCGCCGGTGAATATCAAAACCCCAAGGGATTCACGACGAATACCGCCGAAAGCTTCTTCTCGCTGCTAAAGCGCGGCCACTACGGAACCTTCCACCACTTCAGCAAAAAGCACACGCACCGTTATTGCGATGAATTCGCCTTCCGCTGGAACGGGCGCAAGGTTACAGACTCAGAACGGCGCGATATTGCCATCCGCCAGATTGAGGGCAAGCGGCTATTCTACAAGCAACCCGTCGGTGAGGCTTGAAGGAAACCGGGCCGCAACTGACTCGTTAAGCGGAAGATGCCGACGTTTCCGGGGCCGCATTAGCCATCGATTGGATTGCCCGCTTCATATAGATTCGGCCAGTCCCAAAATCGATTCGGTCAATACCGTCGATGGCGTGGGTAATATCAGAACCAGTGCCAAGCTTGCTTGACCAAACACCAGAAGAAACCTGTCTCGCGGCGTGCTGAAATTTTCGATCGTTCGTCGTGAAATAAAGCATAATCGTGTCACAGGATTCCTCCCACATGGCGTCTTGCGACACGTAGAATCTCTCTGTTCTGGCTGCCGCTATGTAGTTGTCGATGTCAAGCGACTCCGAGAGACCTAAAGGCCAGATGGCTTCCTCATTGGCTATGAGTTCATCAATAAATACTGGCGGTTCCCACCATTGATTGTATCCAAGGGCAAATCCAAAGCAGTTATATGTGCCGACCGGATCGCTGGCGGCAGACCAATCGATTTGGTCTGCCTTTTCTTGTCCAGACCAAATTTCCACGCGCCGGCGGGTCGCAAAATGCTTATCACGCTCAGGGCCTTCCAATCGATATCCCCTTTGCTTTTGCCCAATCTAACCATAGCTGAATCGCTGCATCGCCTCGTACATCGGCAGGGACGGGCTGTTCTCCCGTGATGCACTTGACCGCATACATCCACCCCGGTTCCTTTGCGCACATCCGTTCTATCAGGTAAGGCACAGCCGCCCAACCCATCCCAATGATTTGATGATAGGATGAATGTTGGAAATCCAGGCGAGCACTTCCGATCTGATGCTCATGCCATGCTGCGACAAGCGCATCGAATTTATCCTTGGTTGAAGGGAAATCCATGGATTGGCTGCCGATGATCGCAAAGTATTTTTGAATTGGCTCGCTGATTGTCTGTGTAAGAAACTGCATCAACGTGGAAGGCGCGCGCAGATCGTCGGCACTACCGATGAATGTGGTATGCGAGGATGGCGCAGAACCACCCTGGTCCTGCTCATCGGCCTTGGGCCAAATGTCCGCACCGGTTCTTTCTAAAGCTTCTAACTCAGTATTTGGCCAGCACGTATCGGACATATTTAACCACCCATTGTCTGCCCTAACACCCATTGATGCCAAATACCGTTAGGAACGTTGAATAAACCCGACAAGTAAGCTTGGTCAATTGTCGGATTCATCCAAGCTTCTATGCTGACCTGAACATTGTCTGTGGCCCCAACTGTTCGCCATGAAAGATTTGCCGATCCCGGGCGCCCAGCAATAATATATGTTCCTACGTTTTGATGAACGCGCAGCTCAGGAAGCTCAACCCTGACCCGTGACATCCCGACAAATCCGTTGGGGGGAATCTGATTCCACGGAATCTCATACCGAGCTTGGCTTTTCACCTTTACCCGTGCGCCGATAAATTTTCCTAGAATTTCGAGAAGCGCTTGCGGGCTTGTGCTATCCATTGGAATATTTGTGGGCGGAGAGAATGCAGCGCGCCTTGCAACGTCAACATGAAGATGATCCGGTGCGGGCTTGCCATCACCCGTTTGCCCAACCAACAACCTGATATATACGCTGTCATCCCCTTCTCCGTAGTGTGCGTTATGGGCGACCCTGCCAACTGTTTGGAGCGTCATCGCTACATTCGGGGTAGCCTGTAGCGATCCACAAGCCGTGAACATGCGGATGTATGGCCCGTCAAGCCTAGGAAGCGTGATTTCGGCAGGGGCGGTCAATCGGCTGCATAATACTGTTTTTTGAAGCTGTACACCACGTTAGAATGCCAACCCATGAAGCCGAAACAATCCCAGCCGAAGCCCGCTCCGGTGATTGATACCGCCGCTGGCGATGCAGCCCTAAAACAAGCCCTCAACGTCCGCAAGCCATCAACCGGCTGGCCTTGGGAAGCGAAAAAGAATAAAGCCAATAAAACCAAAGGAACCAAGAGCTAACCAAAACGAAGGAGGATCAAGTGAAATATGAGCTAAATATCATTCAGAACCACAGGGACGGCATTACAACCCTCTATGTCAAGGACAAGGTTTTCGGCAAACTCGCTGATATCCCTTGGAAAGAAGGTGAACAGATAAAGCTGTTTTTGAATCCCGCAAACGTAGGGCCAATCGATGGGATGGAAGTAAGCACTGGGGAACACTTACCGATTTTCAACGTGGAAGAATTGCAGATAGCGATAAACACCGTGAAAGCAGAGGCGCAGAAGTCTCGTCAAAAACAGCCGTTTAATTTCCGATAGGCGCGGTTGCCCATTCCCCTTCGCGGCATTGGAAGCTGCTTTGAATTATCACAACTGGCGGCGATCCAATCGACCGCACGCCATCGTCCACCGAATCGCCGCATGCGACCGGCGCATCTGGTGGCATGTTTTTTAGTTTTTCGATCAAATTTTCCACAATCATTTGTAAGTCTCCTATTCAAAATGGTTTACGGATTTTTGGTATGTCAAGTGTATATTTCGGTTACGTTTTGTTACGAAATGTTACAAAAAACGTCCTATCTTTGTTTACGGTTGAACAGATTTTTGCTTGTTAGTCGTCGGTTGCCAGTGGATACCGGCCGCAAGCGACCGGGCTAACGCTGTTCGTGGGGCGCTTTGCAACCTGGGGCATTGGGTGGGTTTGATTAACGTGCAACAAATGCTGAATGATTTGTCAACACAGATAATGAAATAATAGTACAATTCAAGTTATGAAAAAGGCCAAATCTAAAAGCCGTTCTGCTGGTAGCAATGATGCAACGCCCCTGGATGTTGAGAATACCTCAGCGTCTTTGCCTCCGGCGGCTGAGTCGCCGCCTGCCGCGGCGCTTGGCACCGAGGAGGTTGATACAACCAAATCCATTTTCACGCTCTCGCTGGTCGAAGCGCAGGCGCTGGAGCTTTCGACCTCGCAGCGGATTGCGATCCGGATGATGCTGTCGGGGGAATCTCTGGCGATGTCTGCTAGCGCTGCGGGGGTCACGCGGATGACGCTTTACCGGTGGCTCAATTACGATGCACAGTTTCAGGCAGCGTACAACGCCTGGCAGCATGATGCGATCGTCGGCGCGCAGACGAAGCTGCTGGCGCTGGCGGATCGGGCGGTCAACACTGTCGCCGGCGCTGTTCAAAATAATCCGCAGCTGGCGTTCCAACTGCTTAAATCGCTGGGTATGACAAATGTACGGGCGCCCGGCTCTACTGATCCCGAGGAGATTCAGCAGGAGATAGAGATTGAGCGGCGGGAAGGGGATGCGCGGCGGGGGAAACGAATGATGGAGGCGACGTTAGGTGAGTTGGGTGGGCTAAGGTCGAGCAGGTAGACAGATGCATGACAGGATGGCAAGGTGAGGGCACCTTAAAAGAATTGCATGTGCCCCTTCGGGGCGACCGCTATGCGGGATTGGCGCGCAGGTGGTTCTCGATAATATCTGTGGCGTGGCGCGGCCGGTACTTGCTTATCATCTGATTATTACCGCGTATGGGTTTTGGCTCCCTAATGACCCTCGCGGATCATGGTCAGATTTCGTGCGATCGTGGGAACTAGCCCGGTTCGGTAAGGCTACCAAAACCAACGCTACTCATTCGCTCGCCCATAAACCTCACGACCGCCGTCGTCGGCTCCTTGCCAAGGCCGCGCTGGTACGGCCGCCCGTTGTGTTTACCGGCCACCAATGCCGCGCCATCGGCGTCGGATTCGCTCATTATAGCCGGCGCAGCGGCTGCATCATCGTGGCGTGTTCTATTTTGCCAACTCACGCACACCTGGTCGTCTTGCGGATGCGGTATTCGATTGAGCAGATATCCAATCTTCTCAAGGGAGCCGCCTCCGCTGAACTGATGCGTTGCGGCCTGCATCCTTTCGCCGACCAGGCTTACCGTAACGGCAAACTCCCCCCTCCGTGGGCCCGCCACGAGTTGTCGTGCTTCCTGGATTGTGACAAGGATATCCGCCGGTCGATCGACTACACCAACGCCAACCCCCAGAAAGAAGGACTGCCACCCCAGCGCTGGTAGTGCGTCACCCCCTTCTCCGCGTAGCGGTCGCCCCGAAGGGGCACTCTTAATAATAATACGCCTTGAGATGAATTTTCACTGTGTCCCCTCTTCGACGATGCGGATCTCTTCTTGCGTGAGGCCGTGGAGTTCGTAGACGAGTTGGTCGGGTTGGCGGTCCGTTGAGGAGATTTCTGATTCTCGGTATCACCATTGTGGGATTCGGTTCGATTAAGAAATCCTAACCCGTTAATCTCATGCAATTTCGAGAATCGCTTTAAGCCCAGCTTCGAGCCATTTTCGGAGGTGCTTTTTCTCCGCCAAATACTCTGATTGCGTCCAATCAAGAGGCCTCGTCCAATTCCAAACGATCTCATCGAAGTTGGCCGGACTTTCATCCCCACGACCGATTAGCATTACCGCAGCGATTTGAGCGCGATCACGAGCCGATAATCCCGCGAGAAAGACTAGAAGAGGCGATGGCGCTGATTCCTCACTGGCCGAATCACATTCGCCGGTCACTTCATTCGCTACCTGCGGAGAAAGTTCGATAGCGCGCCGGACCCTCCCTTTGTTCAGAGGAATCGGAGGCACGACCGGCCTTTCGGGCTTTAGATGAAAGGAGTTAGGCAATTTGTAAAAGCCGTCGTCCTTGCCGCGAAGGAGCTTATCGTAAAAAATGACGCTGACCACGGAACGGGGGCACTGCGGAACGCGATTACACGATCTAGGCACTATCTCCTGAGTGCGCACCTGCTCAACGAGCGCATCGAGTTTTTCAAGCCATAACCCTCCATAAAACCGACCGCTTTCATTACTATTAAGTGCACCTCCCAACGTCTGGTTTGCCGCTGTGACAATTAGAGGCAATATCTGGCAAATCGGCAGGACCTTCACGGCCCGCAAGAGGACTGTTTTCCATTCGCTCGGCTGCGGCCACCGTAACTGTGGATTTTCATGGACCAGCATATGAGAGAATCCCAGACATTCGAAACAGGCAATTTCACTCGCCAAAGTTTCCACGCTGGTGACCCAATCTGATGGAAAGGTCGCTCGGCTAATTAAATTCTCTAGTCCGTTCGCAAAGAACAATGCGTCGGAGTCGCGCAGAAGCCATTTGACGCTACCAGTATAGAATTGAGTCGGCTTCCCGTGCTGATCAAAAACGAAGCAGTCTTCGGATGCGTTCGGGTCGACCCCGATAATCCCCCTCTCGTAAAGGTGTTTGAGAATAAACGTATCGAATTCGGGCAGTGGAGAAAGCGGCGGTTGAAAGGTGCCAGCCTCGGCGATTCGGTACATTTTTGATGAACGGTTGGCATGGAGAACCGCCAACGAGAAAATGCAGTCTTTCAGCGTTAGCTTGGATAAATCGATCTCGTACCGTTCGGCGCAATAAACTTTCCGAATGGCTCGGCGTCGGCGTGCCGCAGACATCCGCCGTTCCCTACGTCGGCATCGCAAGCATGGCCGGCCATCCCTAAACCCGCGCCGATTCTGCTCGAAGTCAGTGCGATGGATATACTCCATCTCATTTCCGCACTTAGGGCACGTGCCCCAAAAGGCGGTTGCAGCATCCATCACAGGTCCAGTCACGGACGCGGCCGTTTGTCGGAGGCCGAATCGGGGCGCTAGGTCTTTGACGACAGAATACTTGAATTTGATCCTGCCGTCGGGCCCTCGATCGCTTGCCCAATAGCATTGGGCCAATTCTCTCAGGCGGGGGGCATTAGTCTTAAACGACAGGCGAAATTGAGTCGGTTCCTTCGCAAGCATGATGTCTGAAGCCTCCTGCAACTCAGACTTTATCATCACGCTCATTATACCCATCCTTTGCCTAAACAATATCCTTTCCGTGCAGCACCCCCCCAATTTCCAGAAAAAACTTTGGTTCCTTCTCCAGAGCTGGCGGCACGGGCAAACCGGCGAGGCGGCTAACAGTGGGCTAGGATTCCGCGATGAGTTGGATGCCGCGGAGCATGTCGGCGGCGGAGCGATATTTGGGGTTTTGCAGATCTTTTGGCCGCAGCACTTCGTCGGTCATTTTTTTTAATGCCACGGCGTGGGGGCTTTGGGGGTCGTATGCCACGAGCCCGTCGAAATCGGGATTCTTCAGAGGATTGTTGATCTGCACGGCCAAGTAGAAGAAATCGACGGATTTATCGACCTTCTGATAGCCATTGCGAATCACTGGGGAAGTCACGCGGCCGCTGAGGGTCATGCGTTCGAGCATCCGTTGGATTTCGCTGGTGCGCATCAATTCTTCGAATAGCGTGTCTAGCAGCGGATTGTCGGCCAGGTTTTCGCCGACGCGAACCGAGGAGCCGAAATCCACGAAGCTGACGCCGGCTTCGGTGATGACGATATTATCCAGCCGCAAGTCGAGATGGATGACGCCGACGGTGTCGTGCAGCACGTGCAAGAGTTCGGCGCACTGGCGGGCGAATTCGATCTGCGGCAACTGGGCACCGCCGCTGCGTAGCCAATTCATTTTCAGCTTGCGGACGAAGCCTCTTGAATCGGTTTCTTTGTCCAGGAGCCGGGGGACACGGCCGGCGTATCGAGCGGGCAGATCACGCTGGAGAATCTGCAGCATCGCGGCTTCACGGGTCAGGAAAAGCGGGAAAATTTTCTCGGTGAATTTGCGGGATCGCTTTTCGATGATGTCAGTGCTGAGGTCGGGAAACCGCTTGTGGAGGCGGGCGGCGACGCGCTCGGTGGCGGGGACTTCCTTTAGCACGGTGCAGGGTTGGCCGGGGCGGCGCTCACAGTCCTGAAGCTGCACGTGGTAGGTGAATCGGTCGCTCAATTCGCGCGGCTGGATCAGCAGCGTTTTACGGGCTACGAAATAATGCGTTTTGCGGGCAAAAAATGGAATCGGCCAACCACTTCGCAGCACGCCCGGGCCGTGGGTGAGGCGAAAACCGCGCTCGGTGAATCGCTTGGCCAATTTGCCGGTTGGGCCGCCTTTGCGGGAGGCGTACACAAATTGTCCGCCCCAGCGCAGTTTTCGGAAAACGGTCTCCGGGTCGGTCAGCTCGTCATCGGTGCCGAAAAGAAAATCGGCCTGGGTGATTACGTGGGGATGTTCCCGCCGCGCCAGATGCTGGTATTCCAAATCGTCGCGGAAAATATGCCGAGCCACCCGATCCGTCAGCGGCGACTCGTTGGACGTCCAGTGCATATTTGTCCGTTGTCCGTTGTCAGTTGTTGGTTGGGGATAGCTGTTCGGCCAGGACGCGCTTTAGGATTTTACCCGTGGGGGAGCGGGGGAGATCCTTTATGAAATAAATTTCTCTGGGCACTTTGAAGGCGGCTAATCCGTTACTGCGGCAAAATTCTTTGAGGTCTTCGGGCTTGGGCTGCTGGCCCTCGCGCGGCACCACGAAGGCTACGACAATCTCGCCGCGGCTGGGGTCTTTTTTTCCCAGCACGGCCGCTTCGGCTACCGCCGAATGCTTCATCAGGGTTTCCTCAATCTCGCGCGGCACTGCTTTTTCGCCGGCGACGATAATCAAATCTTTTTTGCGGCCGGTGATGTGCAGAAAACCTTCGGGGTCGATTTGGCCCAAATCGCCGGTCTTGAAAAAACTGTCACTGGTCAGGCTCTGAGCGCTTTCGGCCGGCAGGTTGAAATATCCTTTCATAATCATCGGGCCCTTGAGCCACACTTCGCCGTTTTCGCCACCGGGCAGGGCATTGCCTGATTCATCGGTGATTTGGAGCGTGACACCGGGAATCGGTGTGCCGACTGAGCCGGGCTTGTGGACTTGCGGTGTGTTGAAGGCGACGGGACCGATCGTTTCCGTTAGGCCGTATCCTTCGAAAATGGGCTTGCCGAATTTGGCCAAGAATGCCTCGCGAATGTTGGCGGGCAACGGCTCGCCTCCGCTGAGTGCGGCGTAAATGCTTTCGACATCCTTCGGGCCGGCTTCTTTTAGGCGGGCCAATGCGCCATACATGCTCGGCACCGCCACGATGACGGAAATTGCGTGTTCACGAATGGCCTTCATCGTGGCGACGGGGCTGAAGCGGGCGATGTAAACCGTTGCGGCCCCCAGGGTCACCGGAGCGACCATGGTGGCCAGCATGCCGGTGGAATGGAAAAGAGGAATGATGCCCAGGAATTTGTGCGAGCCGTTCAATTGGGCGTGGAGAATCGCCGCCTCGACATCGCTTTGCAGATTGCCGTAGGTGAGCATGACGCCTTTGGGCAGGCCGCTCGTGCCGCTGGTGTACATGATGACAGCGAGGCCATTGGGGTTGGGGGTTGGGAGGCTGGGGGCTGGCATTCCGGAAGGAGGTTTTGGCAACTTCGTCAAATCGACAATGTTTAGCCCTGTGTCTTTCAACCGCGCTGCCAGGATCGGGATCGTGACAACCGTATCAATGCCGCTGTCGGCGATGATGTGGTTGATTTCTTTTTCGCCCAGTAAAAAGTTGATCGGCACCACGGTCTTGCCAGCGGCCAGCGTTCCGTAGAAACTGACGACGAAACCGGCGCTGGCTGGTAGAAGAATCCCGATGCGCGGCTGCTGGGTTTGCATCTTCAGATACATGCCCATGCCGGCCGTCATCGTGGCCAGTTGTTCGTATGTGTATTGGCCCGTATCGTCGATGATCGCCAAGTTGGCGGGTTGCTGGCGGGCGTGCTGGAATAATGCTTGGAGTACCATTTTTTTTCCGCTGGTCCGATGGGGACCGGCGATGAAATTTACTATACCGGGAAGGTGCATGGATGCGAATTGTTGATTGGGCATGGAAGGCGGAGTTGACCTCCCGTAGGATCCGCACCGCGGACCGTTCACCTCCGGCCACCAAAATCAACGGTCCGCAATGCGGACCCTACGATTGGCAAATGCATCGACCTTGTGCAGCCGCCTCGCTCATCATCGCCACCTTCCTCTCGCTCCTCACCGGCTGCGCCGCGCACGAAACGAACGTGAAAACGCTCCGCCAGGGATATGACGCCCTGGCCATTCAGCAGTATTCGATCGCCATGGATGATGCGAATGCAGTGCTGGCGGCGAATGCGGATGGGACGCTTCCGGCTGAGGCGCACTATTTGCGCGGCAGGGTGTTTGAAGAAACCGCCATGTCGATTCCGCCATCTTCTGCTCAAGTGGCCGATTTGCAGAACGCCCGTGATGAATATCGCGAAGCAATATCGCTGCCGCATGGGACGGATTTGGACGGGGACGCCCGGGCCGGCGCGGCGATGGTCGCCTTCGCTCAGGAGGATTATGAAACCGCGCTACAGCAATGGAAGGCGGCGTATGACGAATTGAAAAAGCCGGAGGATCGCGTCCGCACTTTGTACCGCATGGGCCAGGCTGAGCAGCGATTGGGGCAATGGGTGCTCGCTGATCAATATTTCCAACAGGTGCAGCAGCTGGCTCCGGGCACCGAGGTGGCCGCCAATGCCCGGACGCATCAAGGGTTTCGGGCGTTCTATGTTCAGGTAGCCGCTTCCGCCGCGGCGAATCAGGCAACTGCATTGCAAAAACAGCTCAACGCCAGCGGCATCGCCAGCCAGATCGTGCCTAGTCCCGGAAACGCTGCGGGACATCTATCCGTTCGCTCCGGACCGCTGGCGACTTATAGCCAGGCCAAATCCTTGCGTGATCACCTGCTAAGTAAATATCCAAACGCGACGATCCTACCGTAACCCCAGCGGTGCAGCGTTGGCCCTGGGAAAGGATCGGCGGTGCAGATGCGCGCAGTCACACCTGAGTCTGAGACACGGTTCAAAGACAGCTCACTACGGAAAGGCAGGTCAAACTTTTAGGTGACTACTAGCGGCGACGCCCACGGTCGGGACGACTGGTTGGGCAACTCGTCGGAAAAGTGGTTGGTTTGCTGGTTGGACGATGGAAACGAGTCGTCGGGAACGTAGTCGGCTTGCTCGTCGGCTTGGAGCACGGCCGGCTGGTCGGTGGCGGGCCGAACGGATTAGATGTCGGGGGACGCCTGTGATCCTTCTTATCTCTGTCGTCTCTGGCGAACGCAGGGGTTAACCCCATCGCTAAGGCAATCATGCCAATGCCCAGGAAAGTCCAAGTCTTTTTGCCAAAACTCATCATTGGAACTCCAAATATCCTGGCGTTTGGGCCACTGCCTGTAACCCTACGCATTTTCGTGTATCACATTTGCTGTGATTCAGCGGATTAGCCTGTATAACCGGCAGATCGGACACGTGTCAACTATTTCCTCAAATAAAATGGGCTAATTGGATCATCGGGGGTAATTCCCCTAATGGTGAGTAAGGGGGATCCGTACCGGAGGAGACTCGCTGTCGAGGCCCTTCCGCCGGTACCCAGATCCGCCGGCACTGGCCCGCTGCGACTGCATGGACGGCGGGAAAAGAAGTTACACTGCCATCATGCATCGGTTTGGACGATGGATTTTCAATGGTCTGGCGGCAGTGTCGTTGGTCCTGTGCGTGGCGACGGTGGTGATTTGGGTGCGGAGCTATTGGACGTTTCAGATACTGGAGCGCGTCGGCGAGCAGTGGACGTGCTTCGGTGAGTCAGACTCAGGCGCTCTGTTCATCGAAGTTTATGCCCATGCCCCGGAGCGGCATCGGCTGCCGTATCCTTATTGGATGTATGTGAGTAAAACGCTCAGAGGAAGCCCCTCGTTCGCGCCGAACTCGTGGCATCGGTTCGGCTTTTATTTCGAGGCCTCGGGGGCTGGTGGATGGACGGTGGCGGTCCCACACTGGCTGTTCTGCATTATCTTTCTGGCCCTACCGGCGCTCTGGCTTCGCCGGCATAGGCGGGAACGGCGGCAGATTGCCGACGGGTGCCGGTCTTGTGGATACAACCTCACCGGCAATGTCAGCGGCGTCTGCCCGGAATGCGGGAAGCCGATTGGGAATGCCGTTAAAGCGAAATGAGGGGGCAGTGATGCGTCGGTATGGACGGCGAGTTTAGAATGGAACCTGCGCGATCGGCTGATTGTGCAATACCTGAGTGCGGTTATTTTGCCTGGATGCTTCGAATGCGCATTGCTGATTAACCAACGTGCGCCCGGTTTTCCATAACGAAATCCCACGACTGCCGCGGCAATACTTGTTTCAGCGGATTGTCTTGGACATAGTCTGCCGCGCGCTGGATGTCCGCGTCGCTGTCCAGGAACACTTTCCATCCCCTGCTGGCCCATGCTGGCGGAAGTGTTCCCGATGCGCTGCATTGGTCAAGAAATGGATGTAACCGCTCAGCAACAAGCTGCTGAGTTGCTCGTGCTTTAAGATGGCCGATAATCCGCTCGGCTGGATTTGCATGCCGAGCAACCACCCCGTGGACATGGTCCGGCATGATCGAGAAGGCGAGGACTCTGTATTTACTCTCGTCTACCGCTCGGGCGAAGCCTCGCGCCACGCAACAGACCTGCCGCGGCGAAAATCGCACCGGGTCATATTGCAAAGATGACTTCTGTTTGCGGCGCAATTCACGGTCGTGAACAGCTCCGGCCAGGGACTTTCTGGCGGTGACTTTGGTGGCGTGGCCGTGGCAGTAGAGTTCCCAAGATCGCACGAAGTCCGACCACGATCCGCGCGGGTCATTGGGCAGCCAGAAGCCGTATGCTGTGAAGATTATGTGATGGGCGATGACCATGCGCGCTTTCCCGTTTAGCGACACCGCTGGCGGTATGCTGTTTTTGCGAATCATGGACGACAAACACCAAACGCACCGCAAGCGGTGCCGCTAAACATTGTACTTACCGCGATGGAACCGCATGCAATCTTGGATCGGTGGCGTTGATGATTTCCGTCACGCCGGTTTGGTTGAAACCTTTGAATCCTTCGTTGCGTTCGAGATTCTCCAGGTGCGAGCCGATTGCGCCCTGGGTGCGGAACTGCTTGGCTTGGTCATCGGTGATGAGCTTGGCGGCCAGTAGCTTGGCGATTCGTTCTTCACGGACATTCCATCGCTCGCCCTCGGTGAAGGCTTGGCGAAGGTAGGTGAAATCGGTGAACGGTTTCATCACTTTGACGCCGCCTTGTGATTCCATTTGCTGGCGAAGGGCGTCGAAGTCGAATTGTGCTTCGAGATGGTGCATGCCGGCTTCGAGGAAAGATTCGCCATGCAGGCCGCACCAAAGGCCGACGGTGTTGAGCTTGTCCCGGGCCGGCAATGGCTCGTGGGCGAAATCGCTCATTAACTCGTGCGGCGAAATGTCGACATCGGCGAAAATGATGATTCCGGTGTTTGGCTGCTCGATCACCTGCGCTCCCCAGCCGGCTCCTTCGCCGGGGTAAAAGCGTTCACGGCAATGGAAACCGAGCTTCTCGAAAAAGCCAATCATCCGCGCGAAATATTTGCGGGAGGAACGGTAGGTGTGATGGTCATGATTCGCCCATCCCAGGCCAAGCTTGTCCTGACGGGCTTTCTGGAATTGGGCGGCGCGATTTTTCCGTGTCCAAAATTCCCGCTCGGCGGCGAAGAAAATATCGCAGGTGACATCGACGCCCAGATCGGCGATCGCCGCATCGGCCAAGCGATCGGCTTCCTTAAAACCGTCTTCATCTTGCTCAAACATTCGCCGGCGGGTGCGGAATTGTTCGGCATGTTTCAGGAGAAGCAGTTTCTTACTTTCATTCCAAGCGGGCGGATTTTCACCGCGATATCCATGGCGCTCAACGGCCCACAATGCGGTGCCTTGCCCCTCGGCGACCGGCAGCCGGCGCACCAATGAAAGCGGCGGTTGCTCCACCTTCAGCGGCAACTGATTGGCTGCGGCGAAATCGACGACCGATTCCACTTTGATGCCAATTTCCGTGCGGTTGGCCCCAAACCGGATCGGCGGGAAAATGCCACCCTCATGCGCGAACCGCTTGCCTTGTCCGTCGACTGGCCGCGACTCATAACCGGCGGCGAGCAATTCTGCTTCCGTATCCCGGTTGGCGGGCAGGGCAATTGAGTCAATCCAATCAAAAAATCGTGTGCCGGTTTCGTCGGTCATCCGGCGGCTAAGCTCCCTGGCGGCAGGGGTGCGGGAAAGAAAATCGTCCACGATGCCGCGGACCACTTTTTCCGCCTGGGGCTGGGGTTTCCACTGAAATGAGGTTAACGGATTGTCCATTTGCAAAGTCATAAAGCGCGCTCCGCTTGGGTGTAAAATTACATCTTTCGATTATACTCGCCTGCAACGGAGATCATACGTCAGTTAAAGTCCTAAAATCGTATCGGAGAATGAATGATTCCAGTGTTAGTGCTCGGCGCGGGGAAGATCGGCGGGGCCATTGCCAAATTATTGTCCAGCAGCGGTGATTACGATGTGCTGGTGGGAGATGTGGATGAATCGGCCTTAAAACGGCTGGCCAATCTGGGCAAAGTTAAAACAGCTAAAGTTGACGTGTCCAGCGGCCCGGCGATCCGCAAATTGATGAAGGATCGCAAGGCGGTCATTTCCGCCTGCTCGTTCAATTTGAACCCTGGTATCGCCACGGAGGCTGCCGAAGGCGGTTTGAGCTATTTTGACCTGACCGAGGACGTAGAAACCACCAAGCTGGTGCGGAATATCTCCAAGAAAGCCAAGCCGGGGCAGGTTTTCATGCCGCAGTGTGGGCTGGCTCCGGGATTTGTTTCGATCGCCGCCAATCATTTGACCAAGGAATTTGAAAAACTCGACGAGGTGCGGATGCGTGTCGGGGCCTTGCCGCAGTTTCCGACCAATGAGCTGAAATACAATTTGACCTGGTCCACCGACGGTTTGATCAACGAATACGGCAATGCCTGCGAAGCGATTCACGATGGCCGATTCATTCAAACGCTGCCGCTGGAAGGGCTGGAGCATTTTTCCCTCGACGGCGTGGATTATGAGGCGTTCAACACCTCCGGCGGCGTGGGAACCCTTTGCGAAACACTGCAAGAGAAAGTTCGTACCCTCGATTACAAAACCATCCGATACCGGGGCCACCGTGATTTGATTGCCTTCCTCATGAACGAGCTGCGGCTGAATCAGCGGCGCGACATTCTCAAGGACATTCTGGAAAACGCCATTCCCATGACGCCGCAGGATGTTGTGCTGATTTTCTGCACAGTGACGGGTTGGAAAGATGGCCGACTGACGCAGCTCACCGATGCCCGTAAGATTTACCATGGCGATTGCCTGGGTGAAAACTGGGGCGCGATTCAGATCACGACGGCGGCGGGGGCTTGTGCCGTGTTTGATTTGCTGATGAATCGCCGTAAGCCGAGGCAGGGATTTATTCGTCAGGAAGAAGTGGCGTTGGATGAGTTTTTGGCCAATCGGTTCGGGCAGTATTATCGCCGAATGCCCCAGGAGACCGGCACGCGCGCTCCGGTGCTGGTTCGCAGTTGATGAAGCAGGTTGATCCAACAAGGCGCAGTTTCCTGGCGGCGGCTGGTGCTTCAGCGGCGGCAGTGGCGGCGGGATGTGCAACCCAACCGAATCGAAAACCTCAGCCGCGATTTGTTCCGTCGCCAAATCAACCGATTTACGCGAACCTGATTCATATCAGCTACAACATGTGGGCGGACCACAAGCCGGAAGAATGGGGCATGCTGCCGAAGGAATCTTTACCGAACGTCACCTACGAACCGTATCTACGGTGCGACGATGCGGCGTGGAATGGTTTGCTCGACACCAGCGCTGCCGCGGGCTGCAATGTTATACTCATGGACCTCGGCGATGCGATTCAATACAAAAGCCATCCGGAAATCGCCGTGAAAAATGCCTGGTCGCGCGATCGGCTGCGGAGTGAACTGACCAAAATGCGAAAGATGGGCCTGGAGCCGATTCCCAAGCTGAATTTTTCCACCGCCCATGACACCTGGCTCAGTATATACAAGCGGATGGTTTCCACACCGAAATATTATGAAGTCTGCCGCGATCTGATTTCTGAAGTGATCGAGCTATTCGGCACGCCGAGGTTTTTTCATTTGGGTTACGACGAAGAAACCGCCGGCAACCAGGCGGGCGATGAACTGGTCGTCGTGCGGCAATTTGAACTCTGGTGGCACGATTTCAATTTTTTCGTCAATCACGTGACTTCCCGAGGCTCTCGCCCCTGGATTTGGTCGGATTACGCCTGGAAGCACGGCCCGGAGTTTTACGCCAGGTGCCCCAAATCGGTGCTGCAAAGCAATTGGTATTACAACGTGACTTTCCATGATGTCGAGCGCGGCGCCCACACCTATATCGAGCTGGAACAAGCCGGCTTCGATCAGATTCCAACCTGCTCGAATTGGGAGCACATCGAGAACATTCAAAAGACTTTCGATTACTGCACCGCCCACATCGATCCATCGCGGCTGAAAGGTTTCTGTCTCGCCCCGTGGAAGCCGACGCTGCCGAAGTTTCAGGATTATCACCTGGCGGGAATCAAGGCGTTCGGCGAGGCGATCAAGAATCGGAAGTAATAAAAAGGGCCAAATACATGAAGCCAAAGAACACAATCTGCCTCTGGTTCGACAAAGACGCGCAGGAGGCTGCGCGCTTTTACGCCGCCACCTTTCCGGACAATAAAGTGACCGCCGTTCACAAGGCCCCCGGTGACTATCCCGGCGACAAAAAAGGCGACGACCTCACGGTGGAGTTCACCGTTCTGGGCATTCCCTGCCTCGGCCTTAACGGCGGGCCGACGTTCAAGCATAGCGAGGCCTTCTCCTTTCAAATCGCTACAGACACTCAGGAAGAGACGGATCGTTACTGGAACGCGATCGTCGGCAATGGCGGCAAGGAAAGCGCGTGCGGTTGGTGCAAGGACCGCTGGGGCCTTTCCTGGCAAATTACCCCGCGCTTTCTAATGGATGCCCTTACAGCTGGTGGCGGTGAGGCCAAGCGTGCTTTCGAGGCGATGATGACGATGAAGAAGATCGACATCGCCACCATCGAAGCGGCGCGGCGGGGATGACTTGGACAGGAGGCCCTGGAAGCCGACGCTTCGGCAATTTCAAGATTCTCATTTGGCGGGGATCAAAGCGTTCGGTGAGGCGATCAAAAACCGCGAGTAACGAAAAAAAGTTTCAAAAGAAAATCGACTCCGGATGGTCATAAACGCTTGGCCCCTCTCGAGCCAATCGGAACAGAAACGGCACATTTCTGTTTAGCGCTTGGAGTGCCGGCTTGCGGTGAAGATATTGGAAGCCACCGCCAGAAGTTCGGCGGGTTCCACGGGCTTAGGGAGGTGCATCTGGAAACCGGCCATAAGGGCGCGACGGCGATCATCTGAACGGGCAAAAGCAGTCAAGGCGACGGCAGGGGTATCGCCACCTTCGGCGTTGGAAAGTCGGCGCAGTTTGGCGAGGAATTGATAGCCGTCTTCGACCGGCATTCCAATGTCACTGAGAACCATGTCCGGGTGGTGCTGCTTCACGGCTTGCAGAGCTTCCTGGGCATCGGCGGCTGTAGTCACTGTGGCATTGCATCGTGTAAGAATGCGTTCAATCAATATACGTGCATCGGGTTCGTCGTCGATAACAAGAACATGGAATCCGCGAAGATCGGGACATGGAGTCGAACCCACACTAGAGGGGGCTGGCGTTAGAGTGGCCTCGGCTTCGTAGGGGTTCAGTACGGTCAAAGGCAATGAAACGACGAAGGTAGCACCAAGACCGGGCCCCGGGCTTGAGGCTTTGACCGTTCCTCCATGTAGTTCGACCAGCGATTTGACGAGCGCAAGTCCAAGTCCGCCATGTCGACGGGATTCGGAGGTTTCGGCTTGAGAAAAGCGTGCAAACAGGCGCGGCAGGAAATCCGCAGCGATCCCTTGGCCGGCGTCCGTGACTGTAATCTCAACGTGAGAATTAATGCGTTTGAGAAAGACCTGGATCCGGCCTGCGCGCGGTGTGAATTTGATGGCGTTGGAGAGCAGATTCCACAAAACCTGCTGAAGGCGATTCGGATCACCGGTGACAGGCCCAGCCCTGGGATCAAGGACCTTTGTCAGACGGATTCCCTTGGCTTCGGCCGCCGGTTGGATGGATTCGATAGCATTGGCAACGACGATTTGAAGGTCAACGGGTTGGACATCGAGCCTCAACTTGCCGTTCATAATGCGGGACATGTCCAGGAGCTCTTCAATAAGTTGCGCCTGGGATCGGGCGTTGCGTTCGATCGTTTCAAGGCCTTGCTGAAGATCTTCGGGAGAGGTTACAGCGCCGGCGCGAAGAATATTTGCCCAGCCGAGGATGGCGTTGAGGGGCGTTCGCAGCTCGTGCGAAAGTGTGGAAAGAAATTCATCCTTCATTCGGCCGACACGTTCGGCTTCGAAGCGAGCAGCCTTCTCACGTTCCAGAAGTTCCTCTCGCTCACGCAGGATGCGTTTGATGCTCGTGATGTCACGGGCGACTTTAGAGACGCCGATCACGCGACCGGTGGGGTCTTTGACCGGGGAAATCGTGACAGAAATATCTAAAAGGCGTCCGTCCTTGCAGACACGAACGGTTTCGAAGTGATCAACACGTTGTCCGCGACGAATTTGCTCAAGAATTTTAGGCTCTTCATCAAGTCGATCGGGAGGAAACAGAAGCGTGATGGACTGACCGACCATTTCCTCGGCCGTATAACCGAACATTCGTTCGGCAGCCTGATTCCAACTTTGGACGATGCCGTTAAGGTCTTTGCTGATGATGGCATCGTCAGAGGACGCGATGATCGCCTTGAATCTGCCCTCCAGCTCTAAGTTGCTGGTAATATCCCGCGCAACCTTGGAAGCTCCAACAACTCGCCCGTGGGCGTCACGAATCGGAGAAATCGTGACCGATACGGCGACGCGCGTACCATCTTTCCGCAGACGGATAGTCTCAAACCGATCAACCCGCTCGCCGCGTTTGAGGCGTTGGAGAATCTTGGGCTCTTCTTCAAGAAGATCGGGGGGGAAGAGAACGGTAATCGGCTTTCCGACGATTTCCTCTGATGTGTATCCGAAGATTCGCTCCGCGGACTGATTCCAGCTACGGACGATGCCGTTAAGGTCTTTGCTGATGATCGCATCATCAGATGAGGCGATTACGGCCGCAAGCAGGGCCTGTGCTTCTTGGGCTGAGCCAAGCTCTGGTGTCATAAATCGGCCCATCGTGAACCATTTTTGCCGAACCGCTATACGCTTCCTGAGGAAACGCGCAAGTCGATCCTAAAGAGGCTTGGACGAACCGTCTACGTGCAATCTTGCATGTCCTTGGGCCGAGCCGGCGCAACGGGGAGCGGTTCTAAATCCCCGTCTCCAGCCTCCCGTTTTGGCGAGCTGCGAAGATTAGCAGTCGGAGCGGTGGCGAGAATATTTCAAAAGAATATTGACTCCGGATTGTCATACACGGTCGGCCCGCTGAGATTTTGCGTGGCGGCGTTGGGATTGCTCGCGGATTTGGACTGCGGAAAATCCGTGCCGCCGAGGGTTTCCACGTGTCCATCGGCAAAACCCACATTGCATGCGGTATTCGGCCCGGCTGAGCCACGGTGGCGATAAGCGATGCGCGAATTGGTCTGGCCGAGTTGCGTGACGGATTGCCGTCCCATGTAAACGCCGTCGGCCACGACCACCAGCCGCGCCGAGTGCAAGGCGAATGAGGTTTTGTGAGGGCGGGTGAAAGCGCCGTTGATATCCGGTCCCCATTCGGCGGAATTGGTGTAGTACACATCCGTCAAATTCAAATCGGGTAGCGTGGTGACCGGGCCGATCGGATTGTAAGCGTTGACCCAGTAGGCGCAGCGGATGATTTTATTGAAACCGAGGCTGGGAATCGTTACCGGAATTTGGCCGTCGCTGTCGCCGCCGCCATTGCTGCCGTCAAAACTCATCGGCCACTCGATATACCCGCGCGGCTTTCCGGTGCTCGTGCCGGTCTGTCCGGCTTGCATGCCATAAATGTCGTAGGTTTCGGGACAGTAATAAACGCTGTTCGTGCCATGATCCGGCGCATTGCTGATGCAGATGCCATCCCGGTCGAGAATGGCCGGCCAACCATCCATCGCCTGCGTGGGACCGATGGCCGTGTAATTGGTCGGGCCAGTCGGCGGAGCCATGTTGAACGACGGGCAGATATATCCGTTGTTCTCCGAGCTGTAATCGACAAACGCCTGGCCGATCGAGCGTAAATTCGACATGCACACCAGCGCATTAGCCTGCGATCTTGCGCGGCTCAGGGCCGGCATAAGAATCGCAATCAGCAATGCGATAATGCCGATGACGACCAGGAGTTCCACCAAGGTGAACGCACGCTTGGGATCACGAGTTCTAACAGGGTTGCTCGCTGAATGTCGCACCATTGGATTCCCATTCCACTCCCTCCCTCGGTACTCCGGGGGAGGGTTGGGGTGGGGGCTATTCCCGCGGCAAAAAAGCTGCTTCGTGCGTATGCCCGCCACGCCAAACCCCCACCACTGTCCTCCCCCGGAGTACCGGGGGAGGAAGAAATTCTGTCCACCGCTCAAGTCAAACGTAGAACATGTTGCCAACCGATCAAAATCCAATACGACGGGGGTTGATGAGAATCCGTTCATAGGATTGCGAATCTAACGCCGAATCGCGGAATGCTTCGGAATGAGAAGAATTTGCACAGGGCGAAGGCGGTAAAACCGACTCATGCGGGTTGGCTCTGGCAAAGTTTCAGGGTTGCCATTTGGCGGGGAACAACGTGTTTTGGGGAGGCAATTCGGATCAGGCGAGTTCCGTCCTGACGTCTCGCACTACTCGCCGCTGAGCCACTTGAACCACTGTGCCTGATCCCGCTTGTGCATTGCCTTCTCCTCTTCTATTGTCAGCTTCTTGGGCGTCCCTCCGCTTGCGCGGATTGCTTCGTTCTCGTCCGTGAAACGGACGAGTTCCGGCACTTGGGCGAGAAAATGGACATCTCGGAAATCTTTCTTTGCCATGTGGACGAGATCTCGGAGTCGCCATAGCTTGCCTTCGCATACTTTCAAGATCGCCAGTTGCGTCCCCTCATCTTGTTGGCCACAGCTATCCAGCGATTCCAATGCCATCTGGGCCTCGGCGGGATCGGGGAAAATGCTGTGTATCCTTCTGAGAACGTGTTGGCGCGATAGGTCAAGCGGCATCATTTCATGACATTGTAGTAGAAGAAATGGTGCGCGATGAGCAGTCCACATTTGTGTCGTCGGCGGAGCGTAACGCTTGAACGGCATGGGTAGGGGAAACGCGAACAAGTTCGCGGTTTATACGGGGCCGGGGGCGGCGCGGATTGCGTTGGCGCGGTCAGCGGATGAAGGGGCCTTGCGCGCCGAGCAACTCCGTCGCTGCGGTGCTGTTGCCCAGGTTTTGAAAATCTTTAACTGTCCAAAGAACTTTCTTATCCCGATTCACGGCGATGAGCTGCGGATTATCGGGGCCGGCGTGACAATTGCCGATGACGATGGTGCCGTCGGGGAGGACTTCTAACATGGTGACCCAGGCCAATGTGATGCCGGGAAGTTCTTGCTGGCTGATGGACCAGACGATTTTGCCTTGCGGATCGACTTCGAGAACGCGGTTGTTGTTGCCGCCGCCGATTAGGGTGTTGCCGTTGTCGAGGCGGTAGGCGCTGAAGCAATGGTCGCCGTGGCCTTCGGGACCGTGGCCGGGGGTGGCGGGGCGGTTGTCCAGGTCGAGTTTGTAGCTCCAGACGACTTGGCCGGTGTCATCGTATTCGCGCACCGTACCATCGTTTTCGTGGGCGACTAGATAGTGCCCGTTGGAAAGTTTGCGGACCAATCGGGTGTCGCTGTGAATGCTGGGATGCTCGACGGTCAGGGGAATTTCTTTGACGATTTTGTCATTGTGATCGACTTCGATGATGCGGCAGTTGCCCGACTCGGCGATCATCGTGTTGCCGTTGTCGAGGCGCTGGAAGGCGTGGATTTGCACGCCGGATTTGCCGGGGAGGGAGTGAGATTCGTGCTTCCAAATTATTTTCTTATCTGGGGTTATTTCCACGATCGTGGTGTCGCTCATGTGCAGCAGCAGATTGCCGCCGGGGAGCATGGCGATGTCGTGAGAGACAAAATTGCAGGGGGTTTCCCAAAGAATCTTGCCGGCGCTATTCAGGATGACAACGTGGCCTTTGTCCTGGGCAAGAAGTTTATATTGGGGCGGGAGCTGGGCGGAGGCGCGAAATTGCAAAAAAGCTGGGATCAGGCACGCCAGAATGAATTGGATTTTAGTCGACCGCATCACGCCATCATCTTGGTGACGACGTTTCCTTCCACATCGGTGAGGCGGAAATTGCGGCCCTGGTATTGGAAGGTGAGGCGTTTGTGATCGAGGCCCAGGAGGGCGAGGACGGTGGCTTGCACGTCATGGACGTGGACCTCGTCCTGGATGATGTTGAAGCCGATTTCGTCGGTTTGGCCGATGCTCATGCCGCTCTTCACGCCGCCGCCGGCGAACCACATGGTGAACGCTTGCGGATGATGGTCGCGGCCCTGGGCGCGGCCGATGGCGGGGTTGTTTTCGACCATCGGAGTGCGGCCGAACTCACCGCCCCAGATGACCAAAGTATCTTCCAGTAGGCCGCGGGCTTTGAGATCTTTCACCAAGGCGACGGATGCCTGATCGGTGGCGCCGCAGGTGCGCTTCAAACCGCCGGCCACGTCGGAATGGTGATCCCAATCTTCGTGATATAGCTGCACGAACCGCACGCCGCGCTCGACCAGTCGGCGGGCGAGCAGGCAGTTGTTGGCGAACGATGCTTCGCCGGGCTTGGCGCCGTACATGTCGAGGGTGGCCTTGGTTTCCTTGGACAGGTCGATCAGCTCCGGGGCGCTGGTTTGCATGCGATATGCCAATTCGTAGGCGCTGATGCGTGTGGAAATTTCCGGATCGCCGACGGCGTCGAGGCGATGTTGGTCCATGGCGTGAATCAGATCGAGCGATTGCCGCTGGGCCGTGGCATCAATTCCGGCGGGATTGCTGACGTTCAAAATCGGATCGCCACTGGAGCGGAGCGGAACGCCTTGATAGACGGTGGGGAGAAAGCCGCAATTCCAGTTGGCCGCGCCGCCGCTGGTGCCCTTGGCGCTTTGCAGGACGACGAATCCGGGCAGATCGGTCGATTCGGAGCCCAGGCCGTAAGTCACCCACGATCCCATGCTGGGCCGCCCAAGCTGCGCGGTGCCGGTGTTGGCGAAAATCTGCGCCGGGGCGTGGTTGAATTGGTCCGTGTGCACCGATTTGACGAGGGTGATGTCATCGACGATCTGCGACAAATGCGGCAGCATCTCGGACAATTCGGTGCCGCACTGGCCATGCCGGGAAAAAGCGTAACGGGAACTCATCAAGGCGGCGTTGGGCTCGATGAAAGCGTAACGCTGGCCCTTGGTGAAGGACGGCGGAATCGGCTGGCCGTCGTATTTCACCAGCATCGGCTTGTTGTCGAACAAATCCAATTGACTGGGCGCGCCGGCCATGAACATGTAAATAATGCGTTTGGCCTTGGCGGCAAAATGCGGCAACTTTGGGGCCATCGGATTGGCCGATGCCGCGGCTTGGCTGATCACCGACCGGGCCAATGCGCTTTGCGATCCGCACAACAGCGAAGCGAGGGCAATTTTGCCGAGGCCGACGCCGCAATCCTTGAACAGTTGACGGCGTGTCATTTCACGCAGGCGGGCTTGAAATTGGTTGGCATTCATCATGGCAGTGCTCTTATATACGCTCAAATCGCCCGTCAGTTGCGGGTAATCGTCTCATCCAAATTCAATAGCGACCGAGACACCATCGTCCACGCAGCAAGCTCAGGAATATCCGCATTTTTGGGCGGTGGCAAGGCGCTGGAGATGGCGGCTGCTTTGGCCTGTTCAGGTTGCTGGCGGAATTGATCGAGCTGCGCGTGGTAGAACGCGGTGATCATCTGTAATTCCGCGGTATCGGGGTTACGTGTCAGGCAAAGCCGAAATGCCAGCTTCACCCGGCCAGCATCATCCGTCGGCCCCTCGATCATCACCCGCCGGGCCAAACCCTGGGCGGCTTCGATGAACGATTTGTCATTCAGCACGGTCAGCGCCTGCAGCGGGGTGTCGGATTTAATTCGCCGGGCGCAGACCATTTCTGAAGTCGGCCCATCGAAAGTCATCAGTTGGGCATATGGAGTGGTCCGCCGGAAAAATGTGTACATGCCGCGACGGTATCGATCCGGTCCCTTGCTCTCGGGCCAGCCCATATTGGTGTATCCCTGTTCGGACACACCGGCGGGTTGCGGCGGATAGACACTTGGTCCGCCGATTTTTTCGTTGAGCAAACCACCCGCCGACAACGCCACGTCACGGACAATTTCCGCTTCGACCCGCTGCCGGGGGAATCGATCGAGCCATTGATTGCTCGGATCATTGGCCATCAGCGTTGGCGGGATGCGGGATGATTGCCGATACGTCGCCGAGGTTACGATCAGCCGGTGCATCGCCTTCATGCTCCAGTGTTGCCGCATGAATTCGGTGGCCAACCAATCCAGAAGCTGCGGATTGGTCGGCTTATCGCCCATGATGCCAAAATCTGCGACGGTTTTGACGATGCCGTCGCCGAAATATTGGCCCCAGGTGCGATTCATCACGACACGAGCCGTCAACGGATTTTCCGGCGACACCAGCCAGCGCGCCAAGGCCAACCGATTATGCGGCTGATTGGCCGGCAGCGGCGGCAACATGGCGGGAACATTCGGCTGCACCTGGGCGGCAAGCTGCAGGAATTCACCGCGATGATGGATGAACGTCGGCCGCTGAACGGTGCGCTCTTCCATCACCAATGTCTCGGTGAACCCCGGCATCGAGGCGTGCAGAGCCGCGACCTGTTGATGCTGCGCATCCAGCAGCGGGGTGGTCTCTAGGAAATAACGTGTCAGCAGCGCCAACTGCTCGGTAGTCCGCTGCGGCAGGGGAGTGGCGATCGCCTGTTCGACATCGGCGGGTAAACCGGTGGCTTTGATGTCGCCCTTGTCGGAGGTGACGCTGATGCGCAGCCGGCCGACGTTTTCCTGTTGGAAATAATTTTCGGTTAGATCGACTGACATTAAGTTCGTTGGATCGAAGCGCGTCGGGTCCTTCACCTGGAAGACAATTTCATGCGGCTTGCCATCGCCGGCGAATTGCGTCCAATTGGTGTCGCGCTTGCCGTCGATGGTCAATTCCGGTGTGTTGCCGATATCCGCTGTGGCGTTTTGCAACTTCACGGGGGCTGGTTGCGTGGTGGCTTTGGATTCGATGCCGGCGATGAATTCGCTGACCAGCCAGCCACCGTCGGGATCGCGGCCGGGGCCGTTCTTTGGCAGCGAAGGATCGGGAAGCACTTCCATGCGAATGGCGGTGATCGTCGTTGGCTTGGTGGTCGGTTCGCCGCGGAATTTCATGCGGTATTCGTCACGGTAATAATTATCGCCGGTGAAGAGCAGCGAATGGTCGGGAAGTTTGCTGATGGAACCAAAGTAATTGCGGGAATATTCGACCGGATCGAGGACCGTCCAATGGAAGCTGTGGGGAGCGACGGACTGTTCCCATTCGGTTTGCTTTTGCGACACGTACTGCTCGCGGGTCGGCGTGGGATGCGAGGGATCGGGGGGCATGGTATAGCCGAGGGAGAGGCGGAAGCGGCCGAGGGAATGTTCCTTGAAATCCTGATGGAGCGTGACGGTCAATGTGACCGGCTCTTTGGCATCGATCAGCTTGGCGAATTTGAAGATGGCATGGTGGGGTTTGTGAGTCGGCGAGCCATCGTCGATTGCCCAACCTTTTTCTGCGCCGCCTTCAATGGCCTCGGCGGCGGAAAAGTTGGCCTGCGAAAAATCAGCCGAGGCGGTGGCGATTGGCGCTGGTCGGGTTGTGGCTTTGGCGCTGCTGACGGAGACGGAGATTTTGGTAAGCACGAAATTTCCGTTGGCCGCTCGGCCGGGCCCCTTATTCGGCAGGCTCGGATCGTTTAACACTTCCAGGCGAAGCGCTTCGATCGGCTCGCCGCTGGCCTGAAGCTGCAAGGTGTACACATTCGTATCGGCGGGTTTCCCGGGCGCCAGAACTGACTTGTCTTCCTTAATGACGAGCTTGCCGCTTTTGGCGGTCGCCTTGGTAGGAGCTATGGATACCCATAACATTTGCGGGCCCGGTAGCGGGAAATCCTTCTCGTAATTGTTTTCAATTTGGTCGATCTTCCGCTGAATTTCGGCGCGCTTGGCGGAGACGGAAGCTGACGGAATTTCCATCACCGGCTCGTCGGCGTTATTCAGCAGAGCCATGAACTGGTAATACTCTTTCTGGCTGATCGGATCGTATTTGTGGTTGTGGCACTGAGCGCAGTGCAGCGTCGTTCCCATCCACGTGGTGGCTGTCGTCTGCACCCGGTCGATAAGGTTCTTGAAGCGGAATTCTTCGACATCGATGCCGCCTTCTTCGTTGAGCATCGTGTTGCGGTGAAATCCGGTGGCGATCCGCTGCGACGGTGTGGGATTGGGCAGCATGTCGCCGGCGATTTGCTCGATGGTGAATTCATCGAACGGCATGTCGGCGTTGATGGCGTTGATCACCCAATCACGGTAGGGCCAGATCGAACGGGTGCGGTCTTTTTCATAACCGTTGGTGTCGGCGTATCGGGCCAAATCCAGCCAATGCCGGCCCCAGCGTTCGCCGTAATGCGGACTGGCCAGCAGGCGATCTACCAATTTTTCATAAGCATCGGGGCTGGCATCGGCGACGAAGGCGTCCACTTCCGTGGGCGTTGGAAGAATCCCGACCAGATCGAGATAGAGCCGGCGAATCAGCGTGACACGGTCCGCTTCGGGGGATGGCGACAAACCATGCTGCTCCATTTCCGCTAAAACAAAACTGTCGATCGGATTGCGCGGCCAGGCGGTGTCCTGCACTTTCGGTAGCTCAGGCCGGATCGGTTTTTCATATGCCCAGTGTTTGGCGATTGCCGCATTGGCCACTGATGCACTGGCGGGCCAATTCGCACCCTGGTCAATCCAGCGGGTGATCAGCGCGATTTGCTGATCGTTCAGCGGATCGCGCTTCACCGGCATGCGATCTTCATCCCCTTCGCCACGGATGCGCTTGACGAGGTAGCTGTCGCGCCCATGACCGGGAACGATGGAAGGCCCGGAACCGCCGCCTTGGAGGGCCAGTTCCCGGGAATCGAGACGCAGCTTGCCTTTTTGCTTATCGGGACCGTGGCAGGCGTAACAATTATCCCGCAGGATCGGCTGCACTTGTTGCACAAAATCGATCGAAGGTTGCGTCGATCCGACAGCCAGCGCGCGGCGATGGCTGCCGATCAGGCTGAGGCTGACCAGTGCCATTAAGAAAATTGCTATAAAGCTGGCTTTACGTCGCATGGATGATTTTCGAACCTCGGGGCACTATCGGGTCCACCACTGTATATTACTATTGACACGGATAATAGTTGAGCCGCAAGACCATTGCCTTTACTATGTTGCCGCAATCGCTGCACCGGGATCGCCGCTTTTCCGATGGCTGCAGCCATCCAATTGAGGCAAAGGAGTTCGCTCAATCATGCAATTATACGGCAACAGCACACGGGCCGTTGTAATAATGTTAACGATGGGGCTGGGATGTTCGGGCCATCCCAAGACCGATACAAAATCACCGGCAACCGATAACGGATTGATCCACACGCAGAATAATTCAATGACCGACACACAGCATATCAGTCGCACGGATTTCGGCACTACCGCGGACGGCCAAAAAGTTTGGCTTTACACGCTGCATAACGATTCGATGACCGCCAAGATTATGACATACGGGGCGATTGTCACCGAATTGCACGTGCCGGACCGCCAAGGCAAAGACGCTGATGTCGTCCTTGGGTTCGCCAGTTTGGACAAATATCTGGCCGGCCATCCGTATTTTGGATCGATTGCGGGACGGTTTGCCAACCGCATTGCTAAGGGAACGTTTACGCTGGACGGCAAGACATATCACCTGGCAGCTAACAACGCCCCCAATTCCTTGCACGGCGGCAAAGTCGGATTCGACAAAAGAGTCTGGGATTCAGAGCCGATGGAAACCGCCGATGGCCCCGCCCTGAAGCTCACGTATATCAGCAAAGACGGCGAAGAGGGTTTTCCCGGCAAGCTCAAGGTCGCGGTGACTTACACGCTGACAAATGACAATGCGCTGAAATATGAGATTGACGCCACGACGGATAAGCCGACCGTCGTGAATTTGACCAATCACACGTATTTCAATCTGGATGGCGAAAACAGCGGCACGATTCTCGATGAAGTGCTGATGATCAATGCCGATCGCTACACGCCGGTGAATGATGTGCAGATTCCGACCGGTGAGCTGGCCAGTGTGCAGGGCACGCCGATGGATTTCTCGACGCCGCATGCCATCGGCGAGCGGATCGAACAGGTGCCGGGTGGTTACGACCACAATTACGTGATCAACGGCGGCGGCCAAGGCAAACTTGTTTACGCCGTCAAATTGCGCGATCCACGCAGCGGGCGGGTGATGGAGCTGTACACGACCCAACCAGGCGTGCAGCTGTATACGGGCAATTTCCTGGACGGCAAATTAACCGGCATCGGCGGCGCGAAATATGAGAAGCACGCCGGCCTTTGCTTGGAAACGCAGCATTTTCCCGATTCGCCGAATCAGCCGCAATTTCCGTCCACGGTGCTCCGGCGGGGCGAGACATATCACCAGGTCACGATTTTCAAATTCTCGGCCACATAATTCCGAGCATTCGGTTGAAAGAGAAACCACGGATTTCACGGATGACACGGATAAAATCGTTTTTAGATTCATCCGTGCTATCCGTGAAATCCGTGGTTAAAAATCCGGAGGCGCTGGAATCCATCCGATCCGGATTAGATTCTCAGCGTGAATCCAAGCCGATTAGCGATGACGGTAATCCACAGAATCACCGCAGCGCAAGTTGCGGAGCGGTCTATGGCGTGCATCAGATTCGGCTCGGCGAGGCGGGCGTACCAGTTGCTCAGGTGCGACAGATCAAGCACCGATTCCATCATTTCGCTTAGCAAGTACGCCAGCAGGACATTTCGACCGGTGGCTGCAAGCGGTTTGAGAATTATTCGACCGTGCATGACCTCATCGATGAGATAGAACGCAAGCCAAAGGGCCGCCGTGATGGCGCAAGCCCAGAAGCACCAGGCCGGAGTTCCGCGTTCCTTGCTGATTCCCCACTGCGGACCAAGCAGAATTGCCGCCGCCACACACCCGGCGATGAACATGGCGGTAAACCTGATCCGAGCGGAGTGCGACTTGGTGTCCGGTGTTAGCAAAATTGATCCGAGCAACAGCCCGGCAACGGATATCGCGGCGTGCGAGCCGAGGGCGCTTTGAATATTAACTTGGTGGGCAATCCAAAATCGTGAAAATAAATCCCCGGTGGCGTAAAGACACATCACCAGCGCGGTGCATCCCAGCAGTGCAGTGCGGTGGTTGCGGAAGATCAGATAGATGATCGAAGCGACGAGGTACGCCCAGCCGATAACGCCGAGGATGCCGTACCAGGCATGGCGGATGAAAAATGGATGCAGTTGCAGGACGGGCCGGCCGTTGTCAGCGCGGTACGTCAGGGCCAGAAATACCATCAGCCCAATGCCAAGCACCCGAAGCACGAGGGTGATACGCCGCCAAAACTGGCGATGATCTTCCGGCGCATTTTTGCCGCCGGGTGAGAGCGAACAAAAAGACAGGATGGCCGAGATGTACATCAACGCCGTCCACCAGGTGCCGGACCAACCCATTTTTGCGCTGTTGGGGCCGAGGTCCGAGTTGACCATCATGATGCCGATTGCCAGCAAAGCCACCGTGCGGAGCAAAACATGGGCAATCGCTTTCCAGATTGGCTCGCCCCTTTCCAGCCGTGGCCCCATCGCCAATGGGATGGACATGCCGACGATGAACAAGAACGCAGGGAAGACCAGATCGACAAAGGTCATCCCGGTCTGGCCGTGATAGTGCTGCATCCACGCCGGCACGTGGTTGGCGTTCATTAAGTCGTTCACGAAGATCATCGTGAACATGACCAGGCCGCGCAGGGCATCGATCGACTCCACGCGCCCGGAAGGATGCAGGTGGTGCTGCGCGCGGTCGTGATTTGATTGTGTCAAGGTTCCGGACATCGTGGCGCATCAACCTTTTCGCTCGGCTAAAAACTCCACCAGATCCCGTAACTCGCGCTTGCTGAGCGGCTTGGCGATGTCCTGCGGCATCGGCGATAGGGCGGGGGTGCGCTTTTTGATATCCGATTTGCTGATCGTCACGAGGCCGTGATCCGTGCCGGTGTCGAGCACCATCTGATCGGCGGTCTCGCTTTTCACGATGCCAGTGTAAAACTTGCCGTTGTTCAATTTCACATTCGCGCTTTCAAAACCCGGTGCGATCTTGGCATTCGGATCGACGATTGATTCCAAAATGTATTCGCGTGTTTGCCGCTTGCCGATGTCGGTGAGATTTGGGCCCACATTGGAGCCGCCCAGTCCGCGGATGGCATGACAGCGGACGCAGGAGACTTCCTGCTTTTCGACAAAAATGCGCCGGCCGACTTTCGCATCGCCGCCTTCGAGGCATTCACGGTAATTGCCGAGATTATCCGCGGGATCACGGGTGGCATTAAACTGCGCGATCTTGGCCATCACGATGGGCGATTTGCTTCGCTGAGCCGCTTCCAGGAGATCGAGCGTCGAAGCCGCCGGCACTTGCCTGGCCAGCAGCTTGTCCATCCAATCCGCCAGCACGCCATCCGCTTCGCTGCCAACCTGCGGCAACGTGGAAAACACCGCCTGTTGATCCGCCGGACTGGCTTTGATCAAAATCGCATTCAGCCGCAGCAGGGCGTCGGGCAGTTTGGTTTGCAATGAGATTGCTTGCTTGCGCAGGGCCGGGCTTTTGGAAAGCAGTCCATATTGCAACGCATCCGCTAGCCGCGGACTGTTCTTCGCCGCCAGCACTGCCAAGGCGGCGCTTTGCACCGCCGGCGTTGCATTTGGATCGTGCATCACATCGACGGCGACATCCAGCGGTTGCAGTCCGGTTTTCAACGCCAGATTCAGCGCCGCCAAACGCACTTCCGCCGGCGCGGATTGCACGATTTGGGCGAGCACCGGCTGCACGGCCTTGTCCACCACCAATTCGTCACGGGCTTTCTGCGGCAGCGGCCAGATCAGGGCCATGATGTGATCACGGATCGATGGGTGCTCCCATTCATTCAGTGAATCGAGCGCTTCCACCCGAACCGATTCCGGAGCATCGTCAGCTGCGGCGAATTGGGCGATGGCCTGCGCATTTTGCGGCTGGCCTTCCCGGAAATTGGCGTTCAGCGCACGCCGCAGAATTTTTTCATCGAGCTTGTGATTGGCCAGCAACGCGGCAAGCTGCGGACGACCGGGATTGATCGGCACATCATTGATCGCCCGTGCCGCTTCCAACACCAGGCGGGGATCGGCGTCGGTTAAAAACTGGGCGACCTCCGGCCGTTCCCACCGCCGCAGGGTCAGGAGCACACCAAGTCGCACTGCCGCCGAGGAATTATTCGCCGCCGCCAGCACCGCGGGCAAATCGCCGAGTCGGGTTAAGGCGAGCACGCAGCTATGGCGGATATACGCATCTTTATCATTACTGCGGCCGAGTAATTCCAGAATCGGCCCAACCGCCTGCGGCTTGCCGAGCTTTCCCAATGCCATCGCCGCGAAAAATTGCACGCGCGGTTGTTCATCTTTGAGCAAACCAATGAGTGCATCAAACGCCTCGATCGTCTTGCTTTCGCCGAGCACCTTGGCGGCGTTGGCCCGCACCTCAAGGTCCGCATCGCTGAGCAATTCGATGAGCGGCGTCGCGGCCGAGGGATTTTTTCTGGCGATTTGTCCAAGGCCCCAGATGGCGTGCAGGCGGGCCAAATCCGGGCAGCTGGTGTCAAATTTATCTTTTTGAGTAATCGGATGCCGGGCGATCGAAGTCAGCACCGCGATGGACGAATCGCCGCGGTCGGCCAATTCAAATTGGGCCTCCTGCCGTACACGCTGATCGATATGTGAGAGCAACGCGGCAAGTTCGGAATCACTGCGTTTCTCAAATCCCTGATCCAGCAGGGCGGCTGTTTGTGCCACGAGTGGATCGGCCACAGCCTGCTCGTTGTAAAAACGGTAAATGCGCCCCTTGTTGGGCCGCAGCCAACCGTCGATCCAGTCCGACACATAAAAACCGCCGCTCGGAATGAACTCCACATCGGTCGGCAGGATTTGCCATACGTAATGCTCCTTTTGCTCCATCACGAAGCTGGCCCCGTGCGGCTTCATGACAAACGACCAGAGCCCGCTGTTGGTGATGCCGCCTTTGAAATCGCACATCAGAAAATGGCCGTCAAACGATTTGGACATTCCCGTGCCGGGATAAAACGTGCAGCCGCTGGGGCCGTTGCCGATATGCTCGATCGGCGGCGTCATATAAAGCTGCGTGCTGTCCGGTTCCTTGGCCATCAAATTCTCCATCAGCAGCACGCCGCCGGGGCTTGGATAATTGATGTGCTGGTATGACACGCGCCAGCCGTTGTCCGATCCTTCGGTGACATAACACCATCGCGCCGGATCGCCGCGATCGGAATTGTTGTCGCCGGTGAAGAGATTGCCGTGCTCGTCGAAGCAGAGTTTTTGCGGATTACGCAAGCCGTAGGCGAAGACTTCGAGATTGGAACCGTCCGGATCGCAGCGGAGAACGCCGCCATAATCGGGACAGCTTAAAAGGTTGCCTTCTTTGGTTTTCACGACAAACCCGCGGTCGCCGCAGGAGAAATAAAGTTTGCCATCGGGGCCAAATCGCAGGCCGTGCAGGTCGTGGCCTTCGTAACTGTAGCGAACTCCGTAACCGGTGCTGAGAACTGTCCGCTCAGTGGCAAACCCCGCCCCTTTGGTATCTTTGAGCATCCACAGGTTCGGCATATCGGTGAAATAAACCGTTCCTTTTCGCTCCAAAATTCCCGCGGCGATTCCTTCCTCCAAATGATTGAAACCGTCCGCCCAGATGGTGACTTTATCGCATCGCCCTTGCTTGGAACTGTCTTCGAGCAGCCGAATCCGATCCGGATTTTTCGCCAGTTCCGGCCAGCTATCGGGCCAATGGCGTTTGACCATTTCCGTCCGATCCGCCACGCTGCGATTGGCCAGTTCCTCATCAATCCAGCCGTAAATGCTGCGATCGTCGAGAATCCCGCCGTAGCGATATCGATTGGTTTCCACGAGCCACACGCGGCCGTGATTGTCCACGTTCATCGCCACCGGATTAATGAGCTGCGGCTCGGCGGCCCACACGCTGACTTTCAAATCCGCCGGCTTCTTGAAATGTGCGATGGCTTGCTGCGCTTCTTCAAAATGCACCGGCGCATTCGGATCATAAATCGGCGCCGGCTCCACGGGCGGGGGATGCTTGGGATTCAATTCATCGTCATCCGCTTTGAGCAATCCGCAGGGAACGCCGATGGCCAGCAGCGCGATGATCCAAACCAATGCGTGTTTGAGCATATGGCGGCAGATCGTAACGCCGCCGATATCCGCTGCAAAGTTGGCTAAGGATTCGCCGGCTGCGACGTGGCGGTATGCGTGAACTTCATGAGCTGGTCCATGCTCAAGCCAGCCGGCAAACTGTTCGCCGGTGGATGACCAATCTGGGCGCGAATATCCGCGCCATCAAGCCGGTCTACAACGACAAAACCCAGGCAAATCAAAAGTGCGATCAAGCCAAGGACCGACCCGGCAACACCAGTTGCCGAGCGCGACGCCAACATTCCCAGCACAATCGCCAGCAATGGAAGCAGCAGAAAAAACCAGACGCCAAACACCGGCAGGGCAATCATCAAACTTTCGATGCCAATGACGATGCTCAAGACGATGCAAAGTGCACCGAGAATGACGGCTGCCAATCCCACGCCCGCCTGCACGGGAATCGCTGGCTGATCGGGAGTTGCCATGCACTGGTTTGTACTCTGCTTTCGGGCCGATGGCGAATCAACGCCAGTCAGCCGCCAGTCTCTGCAAAAAGATCGCCGCTGCTCTGGAAGCCAACGCCGCCACTGGGTAAACTGCAAAGCAACTTGGGGAATGGTGTAACGGCAGCACAGCAGTCTCTGAATCTGCTTGTCTAGGTTCGAATCCTAGTTCCCCAGCTTTTTGCCCGGTTGACAAACCGGGCTTTTTTGTTGACATTATTGGCTATAAAACCCAATATTTAAGGGATTTACAGTCATAATCCAGAGCCATAAATGTTGCGACCTAAGTGCATTGAAAACCATTGAAGTCCATTAAATCATTAGAACCGGCTTAGAAAACCCGTTGTGAGCTGGTCGGGCCGATGATCGTTTTGACCGACAATCGTGGCTCAGATTTGTAGCCAGCCCGTTTGCTAGCGGGTTACGTGGCCCAGCCTTTATCGTGATGGCCCCGGAACCTTCTACGTTCACACTTCTATCTCTCTGCTGCATTGGCGTGTTACTGCGTAGGCGGCGAAAGTCTCCATCCCGCAATTTCGTGAGGAATTAAATGCACGGCCGCAAGCGTAAAGCCGAAAGCTGGGCCTGGAGTCAGGTGCAACTTTTTTCAACTTAATTGTTGGTCCTTAATTTTTGCTACAAGCCCCACATCTAAACTATTCAGAACAAGCTTAAAATTCGGTGCATCGCAGGTGATGCAAGCTGTGCTTCCCATGTGCCAATACAGGCACTAATGGGGCGGTCGTTCGGCAACGCCGAACAACCATTGCACCTTCAATTGCCTTGGTGGCACTACAAAGACACAAGTTAATAATTTGCCATTTACCTTGAATCTCTGTGCCTGCCCAGTCCCTCCGGGGCGTGGGCTGGCAACCTTGCCCAAGGGCAAGGTTATTCTTAGGTTTGCTCCGCTAGTTGGGTTAATACCCCAATGGCACTTTCAGTAGCATTAGGCAATGGCTTAGTGGTCACAAGTCAAGGCATCGAATGTTCCAGTTATTACCAATATAAATATGTAGCCGTCTCTTATGCCAGGCCGTCCAAAATATAGCCGTTCATAAGGCTGCTTTGCCTCGGCTGATATCGCCGGTCATTGTACTGCTGTTGCTCCATTTGTAGATAATAATCCAGTGTTGGATGTTCCAATATGAAGCCATCGCACAGCATCAGCCGTACTGCGAGCCGCACCCCAATGTCCTCAACCAATCGCTTGTCTAACTTAGCCTTCGGTTCGCCAAAGAAATTAGCCGTGCTGCCTCTCGTCCTAATTCGCAAACCGACTCTAAACATTGGTTGCTGGCCTTTGGCTTTTGTCTCGCCGGCCAAATATCTGGCGACCGCTTTTGCGGATTGAATATTGGATATCTTCGTCGAACAAGCCTGACCAGCCGACGGTACAACGGCCGCAAATAATGCGTTTACCGTTCCAGCTTCAATTGGTGTGGATGCAATTATAACATAATGCCAGTGGAGCCTGGCGTGATTGCGAGGCGTAATTTCCAAGGTCCAAAATATTTGCCAACCGCTTTTCCTAACGGTCTTTTGAAATTGTCGGCTAATGTTTGATGCTTCGGTTGGCGTCAAGTTGATGCCCGGCTTTGACGTTCCGAAATAAACACAATGGCCAGCCTGCCAAGCCCGTCTAATGGCGTATTGGATGCACCGTCGATCGGCTTTGCGTTGCTTCCTGTGGCTGCATCGTCTGCATGGAAATAGTTGCCTTGTGCGGCACTGTCCGTCACAAGGTATGGTTGAATAATCCGCAAAACTGAAGCTGCCCACTGCCATATATACACCGACAAAAAAGCCGTTACCAGCGGGCAGCGAAGTAACGGCTTAATTCGGCTTTAACATGTTATTGTAGTCAAGTAAGGGTCGAAATTGCTAAAGCCGATCAACCATATTGCACTGCCCTGCAACATATAATAGTGCGGCAACATCATATTTTGGAAAATCTACCTTACAATCTCGAAAAACTCAGTAAGATCTTAAGGTGCGACAGTCACCTACAGTCATAATCAATCCGCTACTCATGGATGTTAGAGCCGTGGGGTTATACGTTGGCGGGATTAGCAGGACCAAAATCAGGCAGCTTGTTTCGGCCGGTAAATTTCCAAAGCCCGTCAAAGTTGACCGGCTTGCATTCTGGCGTCGATCGGACGTGATAAAATGGGCACGACAGTTGCAATAAGGCGAGCATCAAGCAGCCGCTCCGCGGCTGCAATTTCGGCAACCTAGTTGAAATAATCAGCAGTTCGAGCCTAGCAGGTTAATGCTTCGGCAAAGTTTTTTGTTCCTAACTACGTAACTAATTGCAGGTGAAAACATTTAGCGAATATATTATGGATCGTGAGGCGGTGGAAAAGGGAGCGTATGTTCCGGAGCAACCCCAAAAACGTCAGCCTCCTCGCATCGATCAGCCACAGATAGGGGCCAAGCCTTACATCCGACCGTCGCCCCGTCCCGTTATCACCCAGGACATGATTAAATCAACGTTCAAGCCCCCAAAGCCACGGACTTCCTTGGTGGCATGTCCTCGAATTCGGCATAGACCGTAAAAGTGTGGCCACAACTTATCTCTGCCAATAACACTCGCATATACGATTCTTTGGCAGCAGGAAGATTCAGAATTAACCAGAGCCATCCTGCCTAGATTGCCCATCATCCTAAAGCTAGTTTTGACAATAATTGACCATGCATATTTGCTCTGTAAAATGCATATTGTCAATTCGGGTCAAAATGAAATATCCGAGGGAGAGACATGCGAAATCGCAACGAGACTTGGGCGATCGGTGCTGCAATGCTGGTGCTCGCTTTTGGGGCCACGGTGCGTGGTCAAGCCCTTACCTATACGACGCTGGACGATCCATCAGCCACCCTCGGAACCACAATGGCCTACGGCATCTCCGGCAATATGGTCGTCGGGCAATACACTGACATTAACGGCGACCATGGCTTCCTTTTTAACGGCAGCACTTACACCCCCTTGGATGACCCATCGGCTACCGCCGGCCACACATACGCCCAAGGCGTTTCTGGCAGCACCATTGTTGGGCGATACAATGCCAGCGGTACCACCTATGGCTTTCTCTACGACTTGGGCAGCCAAACCTATACGACGCTCATCGACCCCTTGGGTACGAACGGCACAGACCCCAAGGGCGTCGCCGGAAGTTCAGTCGTCGGGCTCTACTACGACTCTAACTATCCAGTTAATGGCACCCACGGTTTCCTCTACGACTTGGGCAGCCAATCCTACACGACGCTAGACGACCCGTTAGCCATTGCCGGACAGACATTTGCCAGGGGTGTTTCCGGCAACACCATCGTCGGTTCCTATTCTGACGCCAATGGCAGTCACGGATTCCTCTACAATGTTAACACCCAAGCCTATACCACGTTGAATGACCCGTCGGCGATCCTCACCGATGGCGGCACAACTGCCTTTGGGCTTTCTGGCAGCACAGTCGTTGGGTACTACGATGACGCTAATGGCACCCACGGTTTCCTCTACGACTTGGGCAGCCAATCCTACACTACGCTGGATGACCCGTCCGCTACCGCCGGGCACACATATGCTGAAGCCATTTCAGGGAACACAGTTGTCGGATACTACGATGACGCTAATGGAGCCCACGGCTTTGAAGTGACTGTTCCAGAACCCGCCCTACTCGGCATTTTTTGCTTCGGCACTGTCGTGGTTCTCGCTCGCAGTCGCCGGAAACATTGATAATCATGCCGCTGTTGTTTGATGAGAAGCCAGTGGGCTTGTTGGCTGGTGGCAAAGCAGTTTGGCAACTTGAAGCAACATGATTGCGTCCGCGGACGCAATCGCGTTGCTTGGGGGTTGCTTAATTGCGGGCTTTGAGGCCGTTTCAGCCGAGATAATGCCCCAACTTTGTAGCCGTAGCCATTACAGGCCATTCAGGGCAGCCCGTTCATCGTCACGTTGAAAATGGGTGTAATATTTTAGCGTCATTTTGTAGTCGGAATGTCTGGCCAGTTCATGCAGCACCTTTGGATGCACGTTGTTTCGAGCAAGCAAGGTGCAAAAGGTATGACGCAATGCATGAAAACCAACATCCTTTGACGATATCTTGACGGTCTCGCAATCGGCCTTCAATTGGGCGATGACGTGTTGCTTTGTTGGCATCCTGAAAATAGGTGCATCGGCAGCCAGCCCCTTGCATCGACGCCTCAACATCGGGATTAGTTTTTTGCTTAGTGGCAGCGTTCGATCTTTTCTGGCCTTGTCGATATGGGCTGGCAAATGGACCGTAGCATGTTTGAAATCAATGAATGCTGGCACAATCTGGCGACATTCATTCATCCGAAAGCCAGTTTTCAGGGCAAATAAATACAAGGCTTTTCGATTGTCGTCCGGCGTTTTGGTTATCAACTTTTCAGCTTCGGCCTGACCCAATGCCCGACTTTCACGCTTGCGATGAATGCCGTCCGTTTCCAGCTTCGGATACTTGTACAAAACGTATTCTGTAACCCCGCCAGTTTCAGCCAGTGCTTTAAGAAATTGCTGGAGACTGCCCACTCTGCGGTTAATTGTCTTATTGGCGTCGGATGATTTCAGGGATAATGCCCACCGATCAACCATTGGCTTCGTGATTTCCGATGCCGATTTAACCTTGGTGTATTCGATGAATTTTTCAACATCGCCAATCGTGTAGGCAACATGGCCGGCCGTGCATCCTGCCGCTTGCAAACTCGCCTTGTAATCAGCCAATTGAACTTCAACAGCTTTGGCCCGTTCGATACGTCTCGCCTCAACCTGCAAATCAACATCGCCCAATCGCACAGCCCTGGCTTCATCTTCCAACTTACGGGCCAGCCGTTCCGTTTCGGTCTTGTCCGAATATCCCTTGATCCATTTTTGCTTGCCGCTGGCATCCTTATAAATCGCATACCACTTGCCCGATTTTTTGGTTACACTGGCCATGTTGTTGCTCCGGTCAAATGTCCTGAATCCGAAGGCATTTTAGAACCGGCTTAGAAAATGACAAGAGATATGTGCAATTTATTGGGCTTTTTGATAAATGGAACTAGCTTCGAATCCTAGTTCCCCAGTTGGCAGTACGGCATCCGTCACGGCATTTCATATTCGCCGAGCGATCACCCCTGTCGGCTGATTTACTTGGGAAATTCCGGCAATAAAAACCACATCGGTATGCCTTCAAAAATTCCGAAATGAGTCTGTCGGAAGAGTCGATATCTTCCACATGGTGCAGCAGATTCCAATCGTGAAACGCTTTAATCGCTGCTGCAGCGCCGCAGCATTCGCTTGGCTGGTGATCGTCGTTCCGCTCACGTTTAAGTTTCGTCCGGTTCGCTATCACGATGCCGGACAGTTTTACATGGGCGGTGTCATTGCTCGCCACGGGGCTTGGGATTCGCTCTACCCGCTCCCTCGGCCAGGCAGCCCATACAATCCAGGCCTGGCTGGCGACTCCGATCGCCGGCCCACATACCAAATCCTCTCCGATGCGGTTGGCGTTGGGGACGATCCACGCTTTATCCAGCCGCCACCTGATGCGCTGCTTTTTGCAACGCTGGCTCTACTGACTTATCGCCATGCCATCTTGGTGTGGATCATCATCAATTGCATCTGTGGCTGGGGCATCGCTTTGCTCGCCGGAAAATTCTACGAACTGTGCTGCGGCAAAATATCCCCCATCAGCGGCATCGTCACGCTGCTGATCGGCTCCTCGTACACCATGTATGTGACGCTACGATGTCTCAATCTCGAAGCACCGATCGGCCTGCTTCTTGGTCTGACGACGCTGCAAATCCTTCGCCGCGATTCCATCCGAGGTGCCGCTGGCCTGGTTGTGGGCGGGCTCCTGAAATATGCGACACTCATTTTGCTGCCGCTGGCAATCGTGATGCGACGTTGGCATTTGCTCCTGTGGACGGGATTGCTTTTTGCCATCGCCGTGGCGGCTTCATGGCTCTTGATGGGGAAGATTCCCTTTATCCAATACGCCCATATCTTTCCATTGCTTAGCCGCCCTTACGAAGACGAAACCAACCAGTCGCTGCAAGGATTGCTCCTGCGTGTTACCCACACCGTGCCGCTATCTTCTCATGTGCGGCAGATGGTCGATCTGGCCGGCATTCTGGCGCTTCTGGTTCTGTTGCTGCTGATCGCTCGAAGGATTTGGCGACAACCGCAGCCTGGCACCCCAACCGTCTTCGCCGCGGCAGCAGCGTTAATTGGTTGGATGCTCATTTTCAGTCCCCTGGTCTGGAATAAGTACCATCTGTTTCTCTTTCCATTTTGGGGTTGGCTTGCCTGGGAAGCGCGACAAACCAACTGGCGAATGGCATGCCTCATTTTCGCCATTGTCATGCACTGGGGATCATGGCCGAATCTTTCCGAGCCGTTTAATTCGCACATGCTCTGGGGTGTGGTGACCATCCTGGGAATAGCGATCGCCCGGCTTTGGGTATCTGTGCCCGCTGCGACATCGAATTCCGACGAAAAATCACGTTATAGACATTTCACCAGCCCCGTTGTACAATAATCGCAGTAAACGCCGGTCCCGATTCTAAACTTTCGGGGTTTTCCGGCCGATTGTGATGATAATTGCCAGTGATCGTTTGATCGTAATTGCAGATTTGCAGCCCACCCGCCTTGGACTCTAGCTCACTTACCTTACTGATTGCGGATTGATTTTCATCGAACAAAACAAGCATGCTTGATATCTGCCGGCAAGGAGTCGGCGGATCAACGTAACAGTATTTTTTTTGGAATTGGAAGTAGAATTTGTTGAACATGTCAGAATCGTTAGAAGACCGCATTTTGCGGCATGTCAAGTCGGAGCAGTATCGGCCGCTTAAGCCACGGGGCTTGGCGCGCGAGTTGAATTTACATGGGGAGCCGGGCTATTCCGGTTTCCGGGACGCACTCAAAGAATTGATGCACGCCGGCCGGGTTGTCCGCGGAGCTGGGGGATCAGTGATGATCCCTTCGCAAAGCGAGCACAGTGACCAGTTTGTCGGCACGTATCGCCACAATCGCCGGGGGTTTGGATTTGTCGTACCGACCGATCCGACCAGCCACGAGGATTTGTTTATTCCGGAAGGGGAAAATCTCAAGGCCCTCAGCGGCGATATCGTCAAGGCCAAGATCGTCAATCGAGAGCAGCGTGACGGCAAGGTGCTGTACCGCGGCCGGATTGTCGAGATCGTGGAGCGAGGGCAGAAACGCTTTGTCGGCAGTTTGATTAAGCAGGCCGGCCAATGGATCGTGCAGCCCGACGGCAACACGCTTACCGAAGTCATTTTGGTTCCCGATGCGGGCTCGCGGCATCTCAAGCCGGGTGTCAAAGTGGTAGTGGAATTGACCAGCTATCCCGAGAAGGATGAGCGGCCGCAGGGCGTTATTACCGAAGTGCTTGGCGACATCGGCCAGCGCGATGTCGATCTGAAAAGCGTCATCGTCCAGCACAATCTGGCCGGCGAGTTTCCTGAATCAGTCAAACAGCAAGCCCGGACCGTGGTCGAAAACTTTGACCCCGCCAATGAAATCCGCCATCGTGAAGACCTCAGCGACCAGATCATCTGCACGATCGATCCGGACGATGCCAAGGATTACGACGACGCCATCAGCCTGCGGCAACTGCCTGGCGGCCAATGGGAACTGGGCGTGCATATCGCCGATGTCTCCTATTTCGTGAAACCCGGCACCGCGCTGGATGACGAAGCCCAAGCCCGTGGCAACAGCACATATTTCCCCGGCCACGTCATTCCCATGCTGCCGGAGATTTTGTCCAACGGCGTCTGCTCGCTGCAGGAAGGTGTGCCCCGGCTTTGCAAAAGCGCGTTCATCACCTACGACGAGGATGCCCATCCGATCGCCAGCCGATTTGCCAACACGGTCATTCGCAGCGCCCGCCGGCTTCGCTATACCGAGGCCCAGGCGTTGATCGACGGCAAAGCCGAGATTCCGCATCCCGACGGAGCCAAATCAATCAAGGATTACGATCCGCAGGTGCTCCAGCATTTGCAGAACATGAACGACCTGGCCAAGCGATTGCAAAAACGCCGGCTGCAGCAGGGACAGATTGTGCTCGACCTGCCGGCCATGGATCTGGTGCTCGATGATGAGGGAAAAGTAATCAACGCCGTTCCCGAAGATCAAAGTTTCACGCACACGCTGATTGAAATGTTCATGGTCGAAGGCAACGAAGCGGTCGCCCGGCTGCTGGATGGATATCATTTGCCGTTTCTGCGGCGTATCCACCCCGACCCGGACACGCAGGATGGCGAACGCATCAAACATTTCGCCCAGGTCATGGGTTACAAGCTCAGCAAAATCGTCGATCGCAAAGCGCTGCAGCAATTGCTGGCGGCGGCGGCCGGCAAGCCGGAATCTTTCGCGGTCAACATGGCCGTGCTGAAAAGTTTGGCACGGGCCGAGTATTCCCCGCAGGTGGTGGGGCACTATGCACTGGCCAGCACGCACTATTGCCATTTCACCTCGCCGATTCGCAGGTATTCGGATTTGACGATTCATCGGCTGCTGGACGCTTATTTTGAGGCAAAGGAAAATGCCGAGCGGTCCAAAGGCCGCCGCGGCAAACTGGAATTCAACGACATTCCCAGCGAAACCGATTTGGTAGAGCTTGGCCGGCATCTGAGCTTCACCGAACGTCGCTCCGAAGACGCCGAGCGCGAATTGCGGCAGGTGAAGATTCTCACGCTTTTGAAAAATCACATTGGCGATCAATTCCCCGGCGTAGTCAGCGGCATCGCCAACTTCGGCATCTTCATTCAACTCAATACCTGGCTGATCGACGGCCTGATCCGCTATGAAGATTTAATGGATGATTGGTGGGATGTCGACGCCCGCAGCGGTGTGGTGCGCGGCCAGCGAACCGGCAAGAAAATCGCCATCGGTGACGTGGTGCAGGTGGTAATCGTCAATGTCGATCTGGCCCGGCGTGAACTGAATCTGGCGGTAACGAAACACGTCGGCAAAACCGGCGTCGCCGCGGCACTACATACGCCGGTAGCCGGCCGTCCAAAAGATAAATCCAAGAACCAAAAGCACGGCCGTCAAGGGCAATCCCAACGCGGCGGCGGTAACCGGCGCAACCGCCGCCGGTAATCGGCTCCATTCGAATGGACTGCACTTGAAGTTCGCGCCGGCCTGTGATTTCCTCTTCCCCGGGGTACCGGAGGAGGGAGTAGAACGAAGAGCAGCGGTGCGGAATTCAACGCGCCGCCGATTCGGAGATGCGTCGGTCGCCACTGGGATTGAACACGGCGGGCAGGGCGGCGCCGGCGATAAGCAGCAATACTGCCTCGATGCAGCCGGCCAGCATCGATAGTCCGTGCAGGCGTTTGAACTCCGCTGACGGCTCCATGCCCGGCACGATCAACTGCACCATGCGCGGCGTGAGGACGGCGGATTTAACAATCGCCACGATCGCCGCCAACGCCAGCACTCCGAAAAACCAAGTGACCGCCGGCCGCCGGTCCAGCAGCCGCAGCCCAAATGTCATGATCAGCGCCAGCATCCCGAATACCAGCTCAAACCGCTGCGACATCATGAACTGGTGCGGCGCGATCTGGTCGAACACCGGCCGCAGCCCCTCGGCTTTCAGGCTGTTGAACAAGCCCGTGATGAACAGGAACATGCTCAGCAGCCCGCCGAACCAGATTCCCCACGACAAAGCCACGGCCACTCGCAGAAAATAGCGCATCGGATTCCTCGTTGGAATCCATCTTAGCCGCCCCGAGACCTTTGACCATGTGCGCAAAAAAACGAAGCGATCCGCAACGCACGGACCGCCTCGCTGCAGTGCTTGACTTGTCAATCCATCACCGGCGACTTGGGCCGGGTGTGGAGCTACTTGAATAAATATCGAAGGCGAATGAGAACAAAATGAGAGTTGCCGACAATTTTACGATCAGTCAGTATCGAAAATCAGGCGCGAAATGGTGTCGGATTGCGGACTAGGTGATCGTCCGACCGCACCTCGGCGGAATCGCTTATTGTCATATCCGCAAATCGCGCCAGATGGGATATGCCTATTCTCATGGCGACCGGCCCGTCCGACTTATTGGGGGAAACGCATTCTGTAAGAGCGGTACGCTTCCTTAGCGTCATTCAGTTCAGATACGTGGCCGTCGCAATACAAAATGTTGTACATGACTGCGCCACCGTACGGATCGTAAACAGCGTTTAGCGTGCCGGGTTGTAAAACGCCCGGCTTAGTTCCATGACGGTAAATGTCCACCATGGTCTGATCGGGCCCGTCATAGCTGCCGTAGGTGGGGTTGACGTTGTTGCCCTGAGATGATTGGCCGGCTTGGGCAACGGCGGGAGTATATGTGTTCGAATAAGGCGGAATCTCGCACTCTTCTATCCAGAAAAGCGAGTCAGCTACTAAAGCGCGGCTGGCAGAGAAAGTCCACTGTACCTGTTTATAAAACTGCGCCCCGCTCCCCGCAGTGAGGATTATGTACGCGCTTGTTGGTTCGCCGCCGCCCGGCGTTCCGGGCATTTGAAAAGCCGGACAATCATTCATGCCGTAGCCGGGTTGAACAGTGAAAGCGGTATTAGAGCTCCCAGTGTAGCCCAGCCACGCAGGGCATCCCCAAATGACCGTATCGTTGGCCTGCTGCTGATTGACAGCGCTGGTCGAGGCATAACCCAGACTGGCTGCTTGGACATACGGCCCGATGAAGTTGTATCAGTATGCAGGGGTGACGGAATTAAAAGTGTCGACGCCAATTTGGTAGCCACCTATGATTGGAGGGGTAAGCGCTTGCGGATCCATTTTTGCGACGGGCCACCAGCCGTTCTGGTCGTTGGAATAAAGCTGGAATCCCATGCCCACCTGCCGCAGAGCAGAAGCACATTTTACTTGCAGCGATTGCTTTCGCGCTTTGTTCAAGGCCGGCAGGAGAATGGAGATCAAAAGGGCAATGATGCCGATGACCACCAGCAGTTCAACAAGTGTGAATGCTGGACGGCGATTAGAACCATCTCGCCCACGACGTGCGTTGCGGGCGGATAATCGACTTCCCTTCAAGTTTGCGGAACTATCGGCAAGCGCATCTACTTCGGAGTGCCACCGTATCCCAATTGGCTTGACGTACGGGCTATTCAATAGGGAAAATGCTGCCGGGCCGCCTTGTACGCGTCGACCGCCTCGCTGCTTTCTCCAACATGGCCATCACAATACAGCATGTTGTAAAGCACCTTGCCTCCCGTCTCTGCATAATATCCCGTGCTTGACGAACCCGTCATGCTGGGCGTACTTCCGTGGCGGAATAAATCGATAAGCGTCTGCTCGTAGCCTGCCCCGCCGGCTGGCGTGGTTGTCCATGTGTAGATGTTCCCGCCCTGCGGCTGATAAGTAATGTTTTGCGGATAGCTGTTGCTGTACGCAACGCCCATGGTCTCACACGACCAGAATAACGCGTCGGCGATCAAAAGCTTGTCTGCCGATGGGGTGTATTCAACCTGTTTAAACCAGCGGCCAAACGGCAAGGTTACACCGTTAACTGTGGGCCCCGTCTTCGTTAAATTGATTTCATTGGTGTCCGGCACATATTCGTTGGGAACAAACGTACCGTTCAAATTTGGGCTCGATCCGCCGCTGGCGGGATCATAAGTGTTAATCCCGGTGTACAGCGGAAAATAATTCATGCCGTATCCGGTTTGTGTGTCCGCGACACTTCCGGCGAATTGAACACCGTTGCCGGCGTATCCTTGCCAGACGGGGCAGCCCCACAGAACGTTACGTGTTTGGGCAGTCTGCACATCGGCAGCACTCTGTGCTGCGTATCCCATCTTGCTGGCGTCGACGAAAGACTCGATAAAGTTAAACCAATAAGGTTGGTTGCCTGATGCTGACGTGAAGTTATACCCGTCAATGTTGTAGTTTCCGCTAGCAGGCGTGTATTTTGACGGTGGCCACCATCCGTTATTGGCATTGCTATAAAACTGAAAGGCGTTGCCAATTTCCTTGAGCGCCGCAGCGCACTTGGCCTGGTTAGCGGACCGGCGGGCGGCAGCCAGCGCCGGCAGGAGAATGGAGATCAAAAGGGCAATGATGCCGATGACCACCAGCAGTTCGACAAGCGTGAATGCGGGGCGGCGTTTGGCACCGTTACGCTTCGAATCAATTGAGAGTGTCATATAATTCTCCAAGTAGACTCGTCATCGGAGCGACAAATTGATTTGTGAAAACAATTCAACTACTCCGCTCCGTGCCGCGTGCGAGGGCCGGTCGATAAAGCCAATCAGGTTGTGCTGCATGTAATAAGACATGCCGTCTTCCTGAATTATCACCAACTGGTATGCTATTTTCAAGGCAATTGTTCGGTAATACGAACCGTATGATCCACTGCATGGGCTGCTTCCAGTGCCGAAAAACACCACATTTTCTCCAAAACTTCGCGGAATTATCCGCGATGTCCCCCAGCCCACGAAATATTATTTTTGTCAATAATAAATGTTGACAGGGCGACATTCTGGGCCAAAAAGCGGCGGGGCGGGCCAGTGCAAGCCGGGTTCAAGCATTACCGGCCACACGTCCGATAATCCAAGGAGATGATTCAACGCCTGCTCCAAGCGCTGATCGAATCGGACAACGAGGCGGCGGATGACCTGCTGCTGGAAGCGATTGCGCTGGGGAATGAGAACGAGAAAGCGGCGGCAGTGGCGGCGCTTTTTGAGCGTAAGACCAATCATGGTCTGCGCGGTGTCGTGGCTGGGTATGAGTCGCTGTCCGAAGCGCTGAAATTACGGGTGCTGGAGGACATCAAGCTGCTGCATCCGGCTCTGCGCGAGTGCAGCCGCAGCGAGGACATGGACCAGCGCAAGGCCGCCCTAAAGCTCATCGCCTTGGGTCGCCAGGGCAAGCTCACCTATGTGCTGTCGGAGAATCTGCACGATCAAAATGAAGAACTATCCAAGGCAGCGGTCGATGCGATGGTCGCTCTCGCTCGATGGGTCGCCACGGAAACACGTCGGCTGCAAGCGGGAAACGGGTTTGCCTTGGAGAGTCCCGGTGCCTCAGGCGCAGACGATCTTTCCATCTCGCAGGCGAGCATCGAGACAGTGAACACCTATCACGAACTGATCGAACAACGGCCGGAGATCGAGCAGGCGATAGCGCGGGCGATGGATGTCCATCGCGGCCATCATGGTCAGGAGCTGCTGCGCGCTGCGCTGCTGCTCTGTGACTGGCCGGGAAGCAAAACCCTGGCGATTCTGCACACCGCCAAGCATGGCGGCCAAAGTCCGATGGTGCGGCGGCTCCAGCAACCACCCGCCAGCGAGCATGTCGAAGCCTTTTTGCTTGGAGCATCGCACGGCCAGCTTCGCTCGCATTTCGGCACGGTTTTTTCCCATATCGAAGAAGCCCCGGTGCTCGATGCTCTCTTGCGGAAAACGCACTGGCTGAAAGATCATCAATTGCAACTCTGCGTACATCAGGTGTCGCGCGGAAAATGGTGGTCGGACGGCGAATTGATGCACGATATCACTCGCCGAGATCCGCTTGATGCGGCCATGGTCGGTGAATGGGTCGGCGTTTCCGGTATTCATGACGTGATGCAGGACGAACGGCTGGACCGCATCCGCCAATTCGTGGGCGACTGTTTCCCCGCCAGGCTACGGCTGCTGCGCATCGCCATGCGCCGGCCACGTCGTGGAGCATCGGTGCAATTGATCCGTGGCTTCCTTACCGATCCCGATGAGCGGCTCATGCGCATGGCGGCACGGGAAATTGTCCGTCGAAAGCCCGCTGATTTCGAGAACATTCTGTTGCAATTGATGACCGGAGCTCCCGACAGCGTGCGGCGGGTGATTGCTCGGTCGGTCGGCCAAACCGGCTTCGATCATTTCTGGCAGAAGTTCGATTGGCTGGAAAAATCAACGCGCAAAGCTGCCGGCAAGGCGATGCTGAAGGTGCTGCCCGATGGCGTGCAGCGGCTGGCACGCAAACTATCCGGCGGGCCACTCACCGAGCGGCTGAAAGCGATTCAGGTGACTCACGAATTAAATCTGTCGGAGCAGATGCGTCCGCTGCTGACGCAATTGTGCAACGACCCCAATCCCCGGCTGCGGAGCAAAGCGGTAATGGTTCTGGGCGAGCTGCCTTCCGCCACGGAAACGGTGCTCGATCGTGTGCTGCAGGATTCCGATCCGCGCGTGCGGGCCAACGCCATTGAGGTGCTCGAAGCCAAGCAGAAGACGGAATATCTGCCGCTATTGGCCCAGCGTGCCCGCGCCGCTTCGAGTCGTGAGCGTGCCAATGCCATTAAAGCGCTGCATCGCATGAGAGTTAAAGCGGCGACCACGGCCTTGGGCGACATGCTGCGCGACGATCGGCCGGAACATCGCATCTCCGCCATGTGGACGCTGCGGCAAATCGGCTGGTGGTCGCTGCTGAACGAAGTCGGGCGGCTGGCCAAGATGGATGCCAACCTGCGCGTGCGGCGATACGCACTCGGTGTCCTGAAAAATGTCTCCGAAACGCTCACCGCCCAAAAAGCGCTGCAGGAGCAGGCGAAAGCGGGATAACCGTTATGCTTTCAAAGATTGCACATTCTCGAAAGGCAAAGATTCGTCTTGCGTGGGGAGCCATCAGCCTGATTGCCCTCATGTTGCTCACCGACTACTGCGCCGCGACGCCGAGCCAGGAAGACGTATTAAAAAGTATCTCCGAAAATGTTTCCCACGGCAGCTCCGGCAACGGCACGATGTTTCTCTGGGTGCTTCTGGGCGCGATCGGTTTGATCCTGCTCCTGGCCCTGCTCAATTCCCGAGGCCAGCGCGAGGAAGCGCCCAAAACTTTCAATCACGAAGGCAAATTGCTCAAGGAATTGATGAAAGAGCTTGCCATCAAGCCCGCCGAATGGAAACAACTTAAGCTATTGGCCGACGGCGAGCGGGAAGCCGGCAATGACTTGGGCAATCCGCTGGTCTTTCTGCTTTGTCCATCGTTAATGGTCAGTGCCGCCAAAGCGCAGCGGGTGAAATACGACCGCAAAATCCTCGCCGGTTTGGCCGCGAAATTGGGGTTGACCGCGGCACCGCGGGCAAAACGATAGCTGGGAAAGATCGATCTTCGCTCGGATTCCTAGCCCTTTTTCCCGTCCCCCGTGGCAGCTCGAACAAGCCACACTAAACTTGCAGCCCAAAAGCCCGGAATCACGAAGCCCAAAGAATACACATAGACGACAGGGGCAAAGGTTTCCCACACATTCATTCCCCAAACATTGGTCGAATGATGATCAATCAGACTTCTGATCATCACAAATGCTATACATACGGCGGCAGCGATAAGATTCCCGAAGATCCCTGCAAGGATCATATGTGATCGAACTGACATGGCACATAAAAACCCCACAAGTAGCCCGCAGGAAATGCCGATGGGGAAGACCAACCATCCAAATAAGTAGCCAGATGCAACTGTGACTCCGCCGCCGGCAGTTCCAGCAATAATCAGTATGGCGGTGGCGTTCCGAGGTCGCCGCGGCGGCCGTTCGTACTCAATCGAAAGTGGCTGCGCATCATGGGGCATCAAACATGCTCCGAAAATTCAGCCAAGATTGCTCAAAGCGTATTACTCACATCCAACCCCCCAAACCGTCGATTCCGGCCGGCGAACGACCGCATCGCCTCGTGCAAATCCTCCACCTCAAAATCCGGCCAGAACTTCTGGCTCACGTATAACTCCGCATAACTGATTTGCCATAGGAGATAATTGCTGACCCGCATCTCGCCGGCGGTGCGGATCAGTAAATCGGGATCAGGCATGCCGGCGGTGTACAGGTGATCGGAAATGGTCTGCTCGGTTATATCGCGCGGATCGAGCTTGCCGGTGCGGGCTTCGGTGGCGATGGCGCGCACGGCGTCCGTGATCTCAGCGCGGCTGCCGTAATTCAGGGCGAGCACCAGCGTCAATCCAGTGTTGCCGCGCGTTTCTTGTAACGTGATATTCATCTCATCCAGCACCGGATCGGGAAGCTGATCCAGCCGGCCGATCTGCCGGAACTGGATGTTGTTTTCCATCATCGTCTGCCTTTCCTGCCGCAGATAATCGATGTACATCTGCATCAGAAACGACACCTCGGCGGCGGGGCGTTTCCAGTTTTCAAGGCTGAATGAATAAAGCGTCAAAAAATTCGGACCTTCGAATTGTTTGCGGAGCTGCGCGCACTCGGTGACGATTTTGCGAACGGTGCGAGCGCCTTCCTGGTGGCCGCGCACCCGCTCCAAACCGCGCTGCACCGCCCAGCGGCCGTTGCCGTCCATGATGATGGCGATGTGCCTCGGCATGCGGTCGTGCGGAATACCCAGAGATTTCGCCATGGATTAAACCACGCTCGTTCGACTGTAATGGGAACCACGGATTTCACGGATTACACAGATGAATAAAGCGGAATTTATCCGTGCCATCCGTGAAATCCGTGGTTAGAAAGTAAAAAGTAATCAGCCTGCGTGCAACACCTGCTCCACCAGTTCCGGCGGACAACCGATATCGCCGACGGTGACCCGGCCCAAAAACTCAGCCGCCTTGGGGTTGGCGAATCCGATTTTCTCCGCCACGAACGTGACCGTTTGTGTGGCTCGAATGCACGGCCCCAGTGGCTCGCCGGTGTCGCAGTCCAAGCCGCTGGGCAAATCAACCGACAGCACAGGAGCCGATTGCGAGGCGATGGTTTCCACGAGCCGATCGAACGGCGGGCGGGGTGTTTGCTGCAAGCCGGTGCCGAATACGGCGTCGATGATCAAATCGCATCCGCTTTCCAGAAGGGCATCCAATTGCAGTGACGGCCGCACGATCTCGATCCGCATAGCATCGACAATTTGCCAGTTAATCAACGCATCGCCGGTGTATTTGGCGGGATCAATCTGCGGCCAGACATGCACCTGTGCTCCGCGATTGTGCAGCCATCGCGCCGCCGCCAGGCCATCACCGCCGTTGTTGCCACCGCCGCAAAGGATCAGAATCGACGGCTTTTTCGTCGCCGGGATCATCTGCCCGGCGACATCGGCCACCGCTCGGGCCGCGTTCTCCATCAGCACGATGCTGGGGATGTGATATTGCTCGCTCGCCAGCCGATCGATGTGCCGCGTTTGATTTCGAGTCAGCCGGGTCATTGGTTACATCTCCATCGTCCATTATACTCCACGATTCGCATGATGATTCTGCTGACCAATGACGATGGCATCAGTCATCCCGGTTTACTCGCCATGTATCGGGAGCTGAGTTCGCTCGGTGAAGTGCATGTCGTGGCTCCGCAAACCGTGCAGAGCGCCACCGGGCACGGGATTACCTTAACCTCACCGCTGTTGACGCAGGAAATGACCGTTGAGGGTGCTTTCACGGGCATCGCCGTCGATGGCCGGCCGGCGGATTGCGTGAAATTGGCGATTTCGCAGTTGCTTCCCCGCAGGCCCGATCTGGTGATCAGCGGCATCAACAGTGGGGCCAATGTGGGAATCAATGTGATTTACAGCGGCACCATCGCCGCGGCCATCGAGGCGGCGTTTCTGGGGCTACCGAGCATTGCCGTGTCGCTATATCTGCGCAAGGAAATCCCGACCGATTACACCGCCGCCGCCAAAAGTGCTCTGAAAGTGATCCGCCAAATCCTGGATCACGGCCTCCATGGCGGACAAGTCATCAACGTGAATCTCCCAGCCTTGCCCGCTGGCAAAGAAGCCAATGGCGTGCGGGTGGTTCGTCAATGCACCCGGCCCTGGGAAGACACCTACGAAAAACGCACCGATCCACGCGGCCGAGATTATTTTTGGAACAGCAGCGTTTTCCAACTCAATGCCAGCGAGCACGACAGCGATGTCACCGCTTTGCGAGATGGCTTCATCACGGTCACGCCATTGCAGTTTGATTTGACGAATCACGATGAACTACGGCGATGGGCAAAGCGGTCTTGGGATATTTGAATTTCACCGCGATCGCAGCAGACTTTCCGCTTCGCTGGCACTAGCCATGCCAATTTTTACCGGAGTTATGCTGGTCACCACCCACCCTTCAAGGCGTTTTTGATATTCCAGCCGCCAGGTGCTCTGCACCGTGTCGTACATATCACTGTGATGGTGGCTTATCACCGAAAGCGTCGCCACAAAAACCTGCGGCTGCTGCTGCACGGACATGGATGTAATTCCCACACTCTGCAACTGATATTCTTCGGCAAAGCGCTGCGTCTGCCGGGCCAGCTCGTCGCCTTCCCAGCCCATCATGCTGGCGTGCTTCAGCAGTTGATCGACGGTCTTCCAATCTTGATGTGAAACGGCGGCGACCAAATCCCGCGTTTTCCGCTGCACCCTTTTTTCATCCGTCGGCACTGTCCACCGCACCACGGCCAGCACCACAGCGGCCAAAATCAGCCCGAATCCCCAGGCGCGCAACCGTTTTTGATCGCGCTGCACCCCCGAACCCAAAAGCACCACACCGATAAGCGGCAGCATGACCAGCAGCCACATTGGAGCGTTTGTCAGCAGCGTCATGGAGATATTTGAACCTTTCGAGCCGTAACGTCCGATAACTAATGAGTCGGACCGTTGCGCCAAGCTAGCCGCTGGGCCGGTCCATCGCAATCGTGGCCGTTGATATACAGTTTATGCTCGATAGCGCGACAGATTCTTCGCACCGTTTCGTGCTGTCCGAGGATGCTCCGTACTTGCGTAATCTGCAATCCCTCTGGGCGACCGATCCCAAGCTTGCCGCCGCCATCGAAGCCACCGACGGCCAGCCATCCTATCCATGTGAACCGTCGCGCGCCGGGCAACCGACCATGCGGGTGCAAACCAGCGATGGCCGGGATTTGTATCTGCACAGCCGCCATGAGCCGCTCAAGGAAGCCGAGCAATTGCTTGGCGACATCAATTTGCGCGGAACATTTGTGTTTTTTCTGCATGGCCTGGGCTTGGGATATCACGCCGAATTATTGTTCGAGCGGATCAGCAAGGAAGCCATCGTCTGCGTGATGGAGCCGGACCTGGTGCTGCTTCGCACGGCGTTGGAGCGGCGCGATCTATCCAAGTTGATCGAAAGTGGCCGCCTGCTTTTTTTCACAACGCTGGATAAATCGGATTTGTTTGTGCGTATGTTGAACTACAACGGCCTGCTGATTCTCGGCACCGCTTCGATCACCCTCGCAGCCGCTGCAAATTTATCAGCGGAATTCCACCGTCAAATAGCCGCCTGGATCGAGCAATTGCGGTCCTTCGGCCAAACCAGTTTGAACACGCTGATTCTTAACGGGCGCCGCACCGCCGAGAATATTACCAAAAACATTGGCTGGTACGCCGCTTCGCCGGGAATCGAGCGGTTGCACAATCGCTATAAAGGGTCGCCCGCCGTAATTGTCTCTGCCGGCCCGTCGCTGCGGAAGAACAAACATCTGCTCCCGGAGGCGGTCGGCAAAGCGGTGATCATCGCGGTGCAAACCACGCTGCAGCCGCTGCTGGAAATGGGCATCGAACCAAATTTTGTGACATCGCTGGATTATCACGACATCTGCACGAGGTTTTTTGAGAAGCTGCCGCCGACGCTGCACACCGAATTGGTCGCCGAGCCGAAAGCGAGCGATCGGATTTTCCAGCTTCATCCCGGTCCGCTAACGGTGCTGGGAAATTCTTACGCAGATTCGCTGCTGGCGGAAATAACGGAGAAGAAAGGACGGCTGTCCGCCGGGGCGACCGTTGCTCATCTGGCATATTATTTGGCGGAGCATCTCGGTTGCGATCCGATTATTTTCGTCGGACAGGATTTGGCTTTCAGCGACGGGCTATGCTACACCCCCGGCACCAGCTACGAAGATGTGTGGCGGCCCGAGTTGAGCGAATTCAGCACTGTCGAAATGAAGCAATGGGAGCAGATTGTCCGGGATCGCCCCATTCTGCGGCAAATCCCCGATCAGCAGGGCCGCATGATCTATACCGAAGAGCGGCTTTTCACGTATCTGCAGCAATTCGAGCGCGATTTCGGCCGCACTAAGACACGCATCATCGATGCAACCGAAGGCGGTGCGCTCAAGCGGGGCTCAACAGCCATGCCGTTGCGAACAGTGCTCAATCAATTCTGCACCGCCGATCTTCCCGCTATTGCCGACGATCATCCCGGCCTGCAATGGCAGCGCGTCGGTCAAGCCGTGGATGGCCTGATCGAGCGCCGCCGCCAGGCCAGCGAGATCGAGGAAATCGCCCGCAAAACGTTACCGCTGCTGGAGCAGGTGCGCGATCATCTGGACGATCAGCCAAAGGTGAATCGGCTGATTGCCAAAATCGACAAGCTCCGTCGGCAAATGGACCAACTCGGATCGTGTTACGAATTGATTGTGGAGCTGACACAATTGACCGAAATGCAGCGATTCGAGAACGACCGCAAGATCGCCGCGGAGCAAAGCAAGGGAATGGATTTGCAGCGCCGGCAAGTGATGCGCGATGTGGCAAATGTTCAAGGCATGATCGACGCGGCCGGCGTGTTTCAATCGCTGATGACGCAAGTGATCGATCGCCTATCTGCCGAACACGGAATTGAAAACGTGCGGCGAAAGGTGGCGGCGTGAAACAGGCATCGGCCGTTCTATCTATGCTGCATGAACAACCGGAGCCGCGGCACAGCGCTGCCAGATTGTTCCGTGATAAACCCGTGCTCGATTGGACGCTGCGGCGTTTGCAGCAATCGAAGTCGGTCGACCGAATTGCCATCCTTTGCTGGCAGGATCAAGCGGATGCCGTCCGACCGATCGCTGAAACTCATCAAGCCGTGATAATCAACAAAGGACCGCGCAGTCTGATTCCAGCGATGGATATGGTCACCACCGCCCGCCGCTGGGCCGATGGTTGGCGCGGCGGGTTATTGCAGACCTGTGAATTCGACCGCGGATTCTTCGCTCCCTGGCTTGCTGAAATCGCTAATGAATTGCAAACCGATCCACTGGTGCTCATTGATCCGGCGGCGGGATTGGTCGACGCGGCTTTGATCGACCAAATCGTCGAGCAAGCCAACGAGCACGCCTCTCGGCCACTCATTTTCTCTCAAGCCGCTCCTGGCCTGGCCGGTATCGCCATTCGACGATCTTTGCTGCAGCAGCTTTCGCAAGCCAACACGCATCCCGGAAAATTTCTGCATTACCAACCGGCACAGCCATGCCGCGATGCGATTAGCGAACCGAATTGTGTGTCGATTCCAACGCCCGTGGCCCGGTCAACGGACCGCTTCACGCTCGATTCACCAAGGCAAATCAATCGCCTGAGCCGATTGACGGAGCATTTGAACGGCCAGCTCATCGGAACCAGCGGCGAGCAACTGGTGCAGATGCGGCAACAGCACACAGTTGCCGAGGATTTCCCGCGCGAAATCGTTCTTGAACTCAACACCCGGCGTGCGACCAAGCCGATTTATTTGCCGGCGGGGCAAGTAAACCGTCCGGATTTGTCACTGGAAACCGCCCGACGGATTTTTTCCCAAATCGCCGCGGCGGAGGATATTCGCCTGACCCTCGGTGGCGTCGGTGATCCGCTGCTTGCCGAGCAGTGCGGCCCGATTGTCTTGGCGGCCCGTGAATCCGGCATCTCGGCGATTCATGTGCGCACCGATTTGGTCGATCTCACGCCGCAGCAAATCGAACAGATGATCGATTGGCCGATCGACGCGATTTCCATTTCCATCCCCGCGATCACCGCCCGCACTTATATGGCGATGATGGGCGTCGATGCCCTGGCCAAAGTTTTGGAAAATGTGCGAAAGCTCGTGGAAATTCGCTGGAGCCGCAAACGGGGCACGCCGCTGCTGGTTCCGGTGTTCGTCAAATGTAAACAGAATCTGGGTGAGATGGAAGTCTGGTACGACAAATGGCTGCCGACGCTGGGCAGCGCGGTGATTACTGGGCCGAGCGATTATGCGGGGCTGATCGAGGATCATTCCGCCGCGGATATGACGCCGCCATCTCGCCAACCTTGCCGGCGATTGCAGTCGCGCATGCACATTCTTTCCGAGGGCCAGATTGTCTCATGCGATCAAGATGTTCTCGGCAAGCATCCGATGGGGCAAGTCGATCGGGATGCGATTTCCGATGTATGGATGAATCAACTCGGCGTAATGCGCGACAACCACGCTTGTGGCAACTGGAGCGCGGCTCCACTGTGCGGGTCGTGCAAGCAATGGCATCGATTGTGATCGGAAGCAAACCATGAATGTGCTGGGCGTCATTTTAGCCAGAGCGGGCAGCCAGGGATTGGCGGGCAAACATCTGCGGCCATTGCTCGGGCGTCCGGTCATTACTTACACATTCGACCACGCCAAAGCGGCTCGGTTGCTGACGCGTACGGTGGTTTCCACGGATTGTCCCAGCATCTCGCAAATGGCTCGATCCGGCGGCTTGCAAGTTATTCTGCGGCCAGCCGAGTTGGCGACAAGCACCGCCAGTGTTCAGGATGTGATGCTGCATGCGATGCAGCAAGTGGAATCGGAAGGAACTTTTCACGCCGATGCCCTCGTGGTGCTGTACGGCAATGTCCCGGTGCGGCCGGGCGGAGTGATCGATGAAGCGATTTTTTGCCTGATGGAAACCAAGTGCGATTCGGTGCGTAGTTTCTGTCCCGTCGGCAAATGGCATCCGGCATGGATGTCGCAATTGAGCGACGATGGCCGTGTGACTGCGTTACAGCCCGGAAGCATTCATCGCCGCCAGGATTTGACGCCGTTGTTTTTGCATGAAGGGGCGGTGGTGGCGGTGTCGAGAAAATCCATGCTGCGCGGCTTGGCCGACCCGTCCGATCCGCACGCATTTTTCGGCGTCGATCGTCGCGGCATCCGCACGGAAGCGGGGCAGACGGTGGAGATCGATGAGATGCGCGATTTGTACTGGGCCGAAGCGTTGCTGCGGGATTCGCAGCAAATTCGCAAGGCCGGTTGAGAATCTGAAATCTGAGATTTCAAATTTGAAATTTCACATCTCAGATTTCAAACATGAACTTCGAAATATGAAATCTGCGATTTGAAATCTGCAATATGAAATCTGAAATCAATATTTCTCATCGCACCATCGGCCCGAATCACCCAACATTTCTGATCGCGGAAATCGGCGTGAATCATGACGGCTCGTTGCAACGGGCGATGGAATTGGTCGATGCCGCGGCACAAGCTGGCGCGGACGCGGTCAAATTGCAGATTTTCCAGGCGAAGAATCTTGTCCATCAGTCCGGCGTCCTGGCGGATTATCAAAAACGTCAAACCGATGCCCACGATCCGACAGAGTTGTTGCGAAAATACGAACTATCCCGGCCGCAATTGCAGCAGGTGGTCGCGGCGATCCGAAACAAAAAAATGGTTCCGTTGGCGACGCCATTTTCCATTATCGATGTGGCGACGCTGGCCGAGCTTGATCTGCCGGCGGTGAAAATCGCCTCTCCTGATTTGGTGAACAAGCCGCTGCTGCGAGAGGCGGCGCGGTTGAAGTTGCCGTTGCTGGTTTCAACCGGCGCGGCGACGATGTCTGAAGTTGCCCAAGCGGTTGATTGGATCAGCGACTGGGGCAATCCGCTCGTTTTACTGCACTGCATCAGCAGTTACCCTGCCCCGATCGATCAGGCGAATCTTTGTTGGATCGGCGAGCTGGCCGGCCAATTCGGCGTTCCGGTTGGATATTCCGATCATTGCACGGAAATCCTTAGCGGGGCATTGGCCGTCGCCGCCGGAGCATGTGTGATCGAAAAGCATCTGACTTATGACCGAAGCGCCGACGGTCCCGATCACACCGCCAGCGCCGATCCCGAGCAATTCGCCGAATACGCTAGGCAGATTCGCCTGGCCGATCGACTCCGCGGCTCAGCGGGCAAACATGTGCTGGATTGCGAACGGGACGTGCGCACCGTCAGCCGACAGAGCGTGGTGCTCGCACAAACTCTGGAAGCCGACGACATCGTTCGGCCGACGCATCTCACCGTGCAGCGGCCCGGCACCGGCATTCCCGCGGCTCTGACGGATCAACTGATCGGCAAAAAAGCCGACAAGCGACTCGTGGCCGGAACGCTTTTGCAATGGGACATGTTCCGCGATGCCGCCTGAGAAGATTCAGCATCGCCGAGTTTGTTTTGTCAGCGGCACGCGCGCGGAATTTGGGTTGATGCAATCCACGCTGGCGGCATTGCGGCAGAGACCCAATGTGACTTTGCAAATCATGCTCACCGGCATGCATCTGGATCGGCAGCGTGGCGGTGATATTCGACAGTTGCGGCAAGCCGGCTGCCACATCGACGCCGTCATTCCCTGGCCCGCAAAACAGTCCGATCCGGCTCATAACGCGGTGAAAACCGGCAAGGCGATGGCCGCCATGGCCGCTGCATTCACCAAACTCCGCACCGACATCGTGCTAATCGTCGGCGACCGTGTTGAAGCGCTCGCTGCTGCCATGGCCGCACACATCGGCGGCTTAATCGTCGCCCATGTTCACGGCGGCGATCGGGCACTGGGACAGGTCGATGATTCCCTGCGTCATGCGATCACCAAACTGGCCCACGTGCATTTCCCGGCGACGGCCAACAGCGCCAAGCGAATTCGAAAACTTGGGGAAGATTCGTGGAGAATCCATCAAGCGGGTTCTCCCGGCATTGATGGGATCAAGGCCGCCGCCATGCCCGCTCGGCTGATGCGAAAGAAGGCGTTCGCATTGGTGGTTTTGCATCCGACAGAATCCAATGATGCATTGGAGTTTCGGCGGGCAAAGCTGTTGCTAAAGACGGTTGTCGATGCCGGCGTGCCGAACGTGGTGATCATCGGGCCCAATAATGATCCGGGTTCGCAAGGTATTCTCCGTGCATGGCGACAAAGATTGCCGTCGGGGGTTAGCTTTCATCCCGATATACCCCGCCCCGATTTTCTCGGACTTCTGCGTGATGCAGCCTTTCTCATCGGCAACAGTTCCAGCGGCATCATTGAAGCGGCGAGTTTTGGCACTCCGGTGATTGATGTGGGCGATCGCCAAAAAGGCCGTGAACGAAGTCAAAATGTGCGGAATGTGCCGTTTGCGGAGGCGAGTCTGCGGCGGGCCATCCAAGCCGTCTGGCGGGGCGGGCATCCAAAACGGTTTCCTTGTCGCAATATTTATGGGGGCGGCAACGCCGGCATTCGTATCGCCAAGATTTTGGCGTCGATCGACCTTTCCAGCCGACGGCTGCGTCGCAAGCTGATTTGTTATTGACACTTTGCCAAATTTTACTCGGCAAATTAAGTGGCTCATACGGCGGCTCGATAAAGTTCCAAAAGGACTTTATCCATGCCGACCACGCTATTGACCAATCCGAAAAAGAGCACGGACGCCCCGGCTGCCGACCCCAAATCGATCGTCGCCGATGCGGTGAAAAAGGTTTCGACGATTGCCACGCTTCCCGAAGTGACGGCTCGGATCGTCACCACGGTGGAAGATCCCAAGAGCACCGCCAGCCAACTGCATAAAATCGTCGGCCACGATCCGGCCCTGGTGACACGCATCCTGAAAGTGGTCAACAGCGCATTTTACGGCTTACCCGGCCAAATCGGTTCCGTTGAGCGGGCCATCGTGCTGCTCGGTTTGAATGCGGTGAAGAATATCGCCGTCGCCGCCAGCCTCGGGCAGCTTTTTCGCGGTGTGAAATTGTGCGAGGGATTCACCGCCAAGGATTTGTGGACGCATTGCATCGCCGTCGCCGTGACCGCACGTGAACTCGGAAAACAAAGCTCGCTGCCGATCGCCGACGAAGCATTTTTGGCCGGCCTGATTCACGACATCGGCATTCTCGTCGCCCTGCATGTTTATCCTGAAAAGCTGAAACAGGTTTGCGATCGCACCAAAGCCGAGAACGGCGATTTCTGCCAGATCGAGCGGGAAATCTGTGGCGTCGATCACCAGCAACTCGGCATGGGCCTTACCGAGCATTGGAAGTTCACCCGCCCCTGCCAGATGGTCGCCGGCTATCACCATCATCCGCAGGACCTGGCCGACAACACGCGCGTGCTGGTTTTGCTCGTGAACATTGCCGACACCATCGTCTGCAAACAAAACCGCGGATTCAATCTCACCGCGCTGCAGCAGAATCTCGATCCGGCCCTCATTGAAGAAGCTGGCGTTTCCATGGCCATCGTCGAGAAGACGCAGGAAAAGATCGGCGATCTGATCAGCAATGCGATGTCGATTCTCGGGTAGCAAACCGTAATCGCAATCCAGCCGGATCAAGATCAGCCCTCCGCCGACTGTAGGACAATGATCTTCCCCATGACCGGCAGATTACCTTCGTTTCGAATCACCGCGTCCTGGATGCTCACTTCCTTGAATCCGTTGTGCGATGCCAGCCGACGAATATATTCAAGCGACTGCGCATACCGACGCGAGCTGCGTAAAACGTAATCACCTCTATCGACACTTTCGATCGAAAAAGCGAGCAAGCCACCGGGTCGCAAGGCAGTGCGGGCAGCTTGGAAAACTTCGTCAAGGTCTCCCACGTAAATGAACACATCGGCGGCGACGATCAAATCAAACTGCCCGGGACTTTCCAGCAGTGCGACCGTGATGTCCTGTTCCATTAAATGATCGTAGATTCCTCGTTCGCGCGACATTTCAATCATTTTTGGCGCCAGGTCGACGCCGACAAGCTTTCGAGCCATTGGACGAAACAGCTCCCCGCACATTCCCGTGCCACTTCCAAGATCGATGATATCCATCGGTTGCGGCGGACCTAGTGCGCTGACGGCATCAAACAGCAGTTGCGGCGCGATGTAATTCAGGTTCTGCAGGTGTTGATCGAACTTCTGGGCATAGTCGTTAAAGAGAGTGACGATATAATTGCGTGGTGAAGCAGGTGGCGCGTTACCGACACCCAGGGCGGCCAACTCGTAGTCATGATTGGACGGATCGGCTGCCACCTCTCGCGCCGCTTTGAAAGCAGCTATAACCGCCGGAATATCGCCCTGTAACTCAAGTGCCTTGGCCAGTCCACGATGAGCCGCGATGCAATTGCCATCCAGCGCAATCGCCTGGCGATAGACGTCGGCCGCTTCTTTCAGCAACTTCTTTTTTATCAGTGCGCTGCCTAAACCGCAGAAGCATTCCACCGCCTGCGGATGCGCCGCGATTCCCTGCTGATACACCGCGATCGCTTCATCAAGGCGACCCACTTTCCGCAGCGCCGAACCGAGATTGTTGTGTGCTGTCCGCAGCCCGGGATCGAGCGCCAGAGCCTGACGAAAAGCGGCGATCGCCTCCTCCAGCAGCCCCTTCGAACCCAAGGCATTACCAAGGTACAAATGAGCGTAGGCAAAATCACCTTTGAGCCCGATGGCCCGGCGATAGGAGACAATCGCTGCATCCATCTCCCCCTTTTCCAGTAGCGCGTTGCCGAGGTTGTAATGCGCAAACATAAAATTTGGGTCGATCGCCACGGCACGCTGAAAAGCGGGGATAGCTTGGTCCGCCAGGCCTGTCTGAGCCAGGAGAATTCCCAAATTGCTTTGCGCTCGCAGTAAATCGGGATCCAGCGCGATCGCTTGACGATAGGCGGCAATCGCCTCGTGGGGTTTACCCATACTCTGCAGCGCCGTCCCCAGGTTGCAGTGGGCATCCGGGTCCGTGGGCATGAGTGTAATCGCCTGGCCGATCAGGTCCGCCGCAGCTTCGTGTTGGCCCTTTTGCAGCGCCATGATCCCCAGCATGTGCATCGCATCGCCATCATCCGGTTGCCGGCGCAGGATTTCCCGGCAAAGCTGTTCCGCCTCTTGCAGTCGGCCGGACTCATGAAACTCAAGCGCCTGCTCAAAGATTTGTTCGATCGAAGGCTCGTCCATGGCAGTATTTCATTCTACAGAGCTTCACAGGCATTGGTATTGGCGGACAATTCTCGCCACCTTCAACGAACCAAGATCAGTGGTCCGCGGATTGTAAAACGATGATCTTTCCCATTACCGGCAGATTATCCTCGGTGCGAACAGCGGCGTCCTGCATGCTCACTTCCTTGAATCCGCAGCGCGATGACAACCGCTGGATATAGTCAACGGAATGCGCATACCGGCGCGAGCTCCGCAAAACGTATTCGCCGCTCTCCACGCTTTCATCTGAAAACGCCAGCAATCCGCCCGGTCGCAAAGCCTTGGCGGCGGCCTCAAAAAGTTTTTCAAGATCTCCCACGAACGGAAGCACGTCGCCAGCGACGATCAGATCAAACTGCCCTGGGCTTTCCCGCAATGCGGCCGTGATGTCCTGCTCCTTCAACTGATCGAAGATCCCGCGCAGGCGTGCCTTGGCGATCATTTTTGGCGCCACGTCGACGCCTACCAGTCGCCGCGCTATTGGACGAAAACACGCTCCGCACATTCCCGTGCCGCAGCCCAGATCGATAATGTCCAACGGTTGCCGTGGATTCAGGGCACAAACGGCATCAAACAGCAGTTGCGGCGCCGTGTAATGCAGTTGCCGCAGGTGTTGATCGAAATAGTCCGCATATTCGTCAAACAAACCGGCGACATATTTCTGTGGCGACACAGGCGGTGCATCCGCAGCGCCCAGCGCCGCCAGCTCAAAGTCATAGTTGGCCGGATCGGCTGCCCCCTCGCGCGCCGCTTTGAACGTCGCAATGGCCGCCGGAAAATCACCTTGCAACTCCAGCACGTTAGCCAATCCACGATGGGCTATGACGTAGTTCGGATCCAGCGTAATGGCCCGGCGATAGACATCAGCTGCCTCGTTCAGCATCCTCTTGCTCATCAGAACTTTCCCTAATCCGCAGAAGCATTCCACCGACTGCGGATGCGCCGCGATTCCCTGCTGATACACCGCGATCGCTTCATCCAGCCGACCCACCATCCGCAGCGAAAAACCGAGGTTGATAAACGCCGTCTTCTGGCTGGGATCCAGCGCCAATGCACGGCGAAAAGCGGTGATGCTTTCCTCCAACAGCCCCTTTGAACCCAAGGCATTGCCAAGACTGAAATGGGCATTGGCAAAATCTTCTTTGAGCGCGATAGCCCGGCGATAAGCAATAATCGCCGCATCCAGTTCCCCCTTTCCTTTCAGAACATTACCGAGATTGTAGTGGCCGAACATGAAATTCGGGTCGATCGCCACGGCCTGCCGAAAAGCGGCGATCGCCTCGTCTGTTTGCCCCGTCTTCGCCAGCAAAACGCCCAGATTGCTATGGGCTTTCAGCAACCGAGGTTCCACCGCGATCGCTTGGCGATAAGCGTCAATCGCCTCGTCGGCTTTACCCATATTCTGCAGCGCCGTGGCCAGGTTGCAGTGGGCATGCGGGTTGGAAGGTATGTGTAAAATCGCCCGGCGGATCAGGTCCGCGGCAACATCGTGCTCGCCCTTTTGCAGGGCCAGTATCCCCAGCATGTGCATTGCATCGCCATGGTCCGGTTGCCGGCGAAGGATTTGCTGGCAAAGCTCTTGCGCCTCGGGCAGACGGCCGGATTGATGGCACCGAACCGCCTGCTGGAAAACTTGTTGGATCGGGGGCTCGGCCATGCTCTGGTTCATTCTACAGAGCATCACAGGCATTGGTATTGAGGACAATGATCGCAACCTTCAACGACCCACGATCAGGTGTCGGCGGATTGTAGAATGATGATCTTCCCCTTGACTGGCAGATTATCCTCGGTGCGAAGAGCGGCGTCCTGCATGCTCACTTCCTTGAATCCGCAGCGCGATGCCAGCCGCTGGATATAACCGACCGACTGTGCATAGCGGCGCGAGGTTCGCAAAACGTATTCGCCGCTTTCCATGCTTTCAATTGAAAACGCCAATAAGCCGCCCGGTCGCAAGGCAGCGGCGGCGGCCTCAAATACTTTCTCAAGCTTTCCCACGTAAATGAACACGTCGGCGGCGACGATCAGATCAAACTGCCTGGGACTTTCCTGCAGAACCAGAGTGATATCCTGTTCCTTTAATTGGTCATAGACTCCGCGCTGGCGCGCCTTGTCGATCATTTTTGGCGCCACATCGACGCCGACAAGCTGCCGGGCCATCGGACGGAATAGTTCCCCGCACATTCCTGTGCCGCATCCCAGATCGATGATGTCCATCGGCAGTGGGGGATTCAGGGCACGGACGGCGTTAAACAGCAATTCCGGCACGATGTAACGCAGTTGCCGCAGGTGTCGATCGAAGTTCTCCGCATATTCGTCAAAAAGACTGGCGACATACTTGCGCGGCGAGGTAGACGGCATGTCGCCAACACCCAGGGCGGCAAGCTCATAGTCATAATTGGCCGGATCGGATGACCCCTCGCGCGCTGCCTTGAACGTCGCTATGGCCGCAGGAATATCGCCTTGCAACTCCAGCGCATTGGCCAATCCCCGATGGGCTACCGCATAATTCGGATCACATGCAATTGCCTGGCGATAAACATCGGCCGCTTCTTTCAGCAACTTCTTTTTTATCAAAACGTTTCCTAATCCGCAGTAGCATTCCACGGCCTGCGGATGCGCCGCTATTCCCTGGTGATACACCGCAATCGCTTCATCCAGCCGACCCACCATACGCAGCGAAAACCCAAGGTTGATAAACGCCGTCTTCAGGCTGGGATCGAGCGCCAAAGCCCGGCGAAAAGCGGTGATGCTTTCCTCCAACAGCCCCTTTGAACCCAAGGCATTGCCAAGACTGAAATGGGCGTTGGCAAAATCATCTTGGAGCGCGATGGCCCGGCGATATGCGGTGATCGCCGCATCCAAGTCCCCCTTTCCTTTCAGAACATTACCGAGATTGTAGTGGCCGAACATGAAATTCGGGTCGATCGCCACGGCATGCCGAAAAGCGGCGATCGCCTCGTCTGTTTGCCCCATCTTCGCCAGCAAAACGCCCAAGTTGCTGTGCGCTTTGAGCAACCGAGGTTCCACCGCGATCGCCTGACGATAAGCCGCAATCGCCTCGTCGGCCTTGGCCATATTCTGCAGCGCCGTGGCCAGGTTGCAGTGGGCATGCGGGTTGGAAGGTATGTGTAAAATTGCCCGGCGGATCAGGTCTGCCGCAACATCGTGCTCGCCCTTTTGCAGGGCCAGTATCCCCAGCATGTGCATCGCATCGCCATGGTCCGGTTGCCGGCGAAGGATTTGCTGGCAAAGTTTTTCCGCCTCCGGCAGCCGGCCGGATTGATGGCACCGAACCGCCTGCTGGAAAACTTGTTGGATCGTCGGCTCGGCCATGCTCTGGTTCATTCTACAGAGCGTCACAGGCATTGGTATTGGCGGCTTGAGGAACGCTTGCCGCTCGAATTGACATGCCTCCATGATCAGCTAGACTTCGACCGCACCGATGATCCGGCGACGGGGCCAAGAATCTAACGAAGAAGCTATCCGATATGGCAAATGAAACGGTGACTGGATATGCCCTCTGAACTTGCAATTCGCCCCGGAAGCGTCCCGGATATTGATTCGCTTCTTCAGCCACAACTGTGGACAGATCTAAATCCCACTTTGACCGTGGTAAAAGCCGAGGGCTTGAAGAACATCGGCGCATTGGTGATCGACAAAGCCACCGGCGATGCCTTAGACAATTTGCTCATTAACGAGGGGTATTTTCATATCCCGCAACCGCCGTGGAATCTGCCGCTCGGAGATATGGCCCAGGCGATTGTTCGCCTCTGTGAACGCGGATTTGTCCCACCGTTTTGTTTCATTTATGACGAATTTTGGCTGATGTACATCAAGCTGAAACAAATGCTGGGGCGACTGCTTGGTGAAACCTACATGATGCTTCCGGATTTTTGGGCATGGTTCGTCGACCCGCGCTCCAGCCAAAGCGGCTGGAAGCCTCATCGTGACATGGACTACACGGCCTTGTTTCCCGATCGGCGCCCCAAAGCGTTAACCGTGTGGATTTCGCTCACCGAGGCCACACCCCTCAACGGGTGCATCTACATCGTACCCGCGCATCTCGATCCAACTTATGGTACGCCGCAGGACAAAGAATGGCGATTTCAGCCACAGGATATTCGGGCTCTTCCCAGCCCGGCGGGTGGCTTATTCATGTGGACGCAGGCGGCAGTTCACTGGGGATCGCATTCCAGCCCGCTGGCCGCGGGGCCGCGCATCAGCATTGCCGTTGAGTTTCAACGCGGCGATGTTCCGCCGATGAATCAACCGCTGATTCCACCAACGGCCCGGCTCACACTTGAGCAGCGACTCAAACTAATCTGCAAACAAATCCTTCAGTATCAGCACATGTATCCGCTGACCCCTGAGCTTCGCCAATTGGCTGAACAAGTGATGAACCGCCGAGCATAATTGAATAAGGGTCATGACTAGCTGAGCGGGACGAAAGTCATCGTTTAAGCTGGTTATACCGTGCGAAACCGTTATGTTGTTCGTTCACGAATCTCGGAGGCTGTTTTTCGTCGCTTTTTGCGTCATGTGGCG